>Ga0265342_10000008_pt1 | contig 226076 bp, 188 predicted proteins | sample 4CB327metaG_FD_203125 | JGI IMG/M metagenome (GOLD analysis project Ga0265342, IMG submission 203125) | Rhizosphere microbial communities from Carex aquatilis grown in University of Washington, Seatle, WA, United States - 4-CB3-27 metaG | ecosystem: Host-associated > Plants > Roots >...
TTGCGCCGCTGAACTCGCCGGACTGGCTCTTCTCAGTCGGCTTGAATGATGATGAGTAGATCTGGACGAGGATTGCGTCATCTACTGCGAGGTTGGTCTGTGCAGTGATGGTGAACTTGTCGCCAACGTGCTTGTCGCCAATCGCGTCGATGCGGATAACGGGTTCCTCGACGAGGAACTGGAGCTTGGTGTAGGTGTCGTCGACGTTAGCGTCGTTGATACCCTGAGCAAGTGCTTCAGCTGCATCGGAGCCCTGGAGGCTGCCGCCGTAGAGGAGCTGGAAGATCTTGGTCGGGGTGGTAGTTCCAGACTGCTGGAGCTTCTTGTTGACGACGTATCCAGAGACAGTGTCAAGGTAGACATCGAACTGGTTGTTCTGCATCGGGTGCTGGACTACGACGAAGTACTGGCCGCTGGCGAGGGTGCGGGTGGTTTCCTGCTTGACCTCGTAGCTGAACGAAGCGTCAGAGTTGACTGATGCGGTGTTCACGGTTGCGTGGTTCTTGCCGAGTATCCAGATGGCAACGTTTGTGGGCTGGCCCTCTGCGGTACCGGTGATGTAGATTCTGTCACCCTTTGCGACGGTGGACTGCGATGCGGTTGCAGAGACGAAGGGCTTCTTGATGATGATGGAAACCGTGCCGTATGCTGCATTCGCGAGCGTGTTCTTGTCGTAGGGCTGGCTTACTGCGTAGATGGTGTACGTGCCTGCATCGAGTGCATAGTTGGAGGTACCCCACTTCCAGGACCAGGTGTTGTCACCGTTGACATCGATTGCCTTGAAGGTACCGAGATCGTTGTTGATGACACCTTTGGTCGGCCGTGCATTGAGACCGTACTGGGTACCCATAAGTGCATTCCGCGGGTCCTGATCAGCAATTACGCCACCCTGTGCCGGGAGGTTGGGTCCGACGAGGAACAGGTAGGTCTTGTAGGTCTCGGTGTTGGTACCGGAGAACTTGATCTCTTCGCCGAGGTAGTAGGACTGGTCGCCTGCTGCGACGATGGTCACTGCGCCCTTCTCGACGTTGACATCGACTTCATCGCTCTTGTAGCTTCCCGTACCATATGCACCTGCCGGGAACTGCTGCTCGGCACGGATCGTGTACTTCTGTGCCTTCGTCCAGTTGTTGGTGACAAACTCGAGCGTGCCGGTCCCGTCGTCACCGGTCGTGACCGAGGCATAATACCGGGTCCGGTTGAACGGCTGCTGCGCGACATCGCTCCAGATGGCTGACCCCCCGCCATTATCGAACTGGTAATCTCCTATGGGATGGGTTCCGGTGCCTGCATCAATGGCATCGTCCATATCCACGCTGTCCTGGTTTGGCATAACCAGGGGAGGCTGGTTGTCGTACGTGCCATCCATATCCCCGGTATTTTTGATCCAGACGTTGTAAGCAACATTCGGTTTGCCGGTGATGGTTACGGTGAACGACCTCGAGCGGATAACGGATTCTTTATCGGCGGTAATTGACAGGCTGTCTGAGACGAGGGAGACAGTGCCGACCGGTGAGACGGTCTTGCCGGTGTAGTCTGCGCCCGCGTTCTTGTAGTTGTCCTTCATGTTGTTGAGCTTTGACTCTGCCCAGACACTGTAGGTGCCGACGGGGTACGCGTACTGGCCGTTGGTGTCGAGTGCATCAGTGACCCAGTATCCCGGAAGGGCTGCATTGGTACTGTCGTGGGTTGCAGTTCCGAAGTACCAGGGCTGGTTGTTGACAAACAGGTTCGTTGTGGGCACAGCGGTGTAGTTGTTGTAGGCTGTAGTCGTATCCGTGGTAGAGGCACCAACATACAGGCTGGTTAGCGTGGCGCCGGACTGGTCCTTGACCTTAATGTCGATGAAGCCGTCAGTTGCCGGGTTGGGGGTCAGAACTGGTGCTACGGATGTAACTGCAGGCAGACCTGCTGCTCCTTCAATAGAGAGTGTACCGGTTACATCCTTCGTCCAGTTCTGTGCCGTCCATGCCGGGTTGGACCCCCCCGGAGCATCATTTTGTGAACCGACAACAGGACTGTTGTTCCAGTACAACGTTCTGAAGACCCCGGCGTGAACACCATAGGTCGTGTAGAGATCGCTGGAGTAGTTCTGGTACTGCCAGATATTTCCGTTCTGGGAGATCAGGAAAGTACCGTTGTTCGGACCGGTGTAGTTATAGTCGCCCCATGAGGAGACGACACCGTTCGGCATGACGTTGTACTTGAGACCAGCTGCATAGAGACCGTTCAACGTGTTGTTGTAGACCGTGTTGTTCCTGTTGTTGTAGGTCGCTGCATACAGGTTGGTGTTCACGAGAATCCCGAGGGGCTCGCCCTGCGGAACGGACAGGCCATTCACATTTTCGCTCTGGAAGAAATCCCATACTCCGACCGTGAGTGACGGGTCCTGGACGTTGATGACTGCAACCGGGTTGGGGCCGGTACTGATCTGTGCGGTGGTGCCGTCAGCCTTGAGTAAGTACCAGTTTCCGGTGTAGCCCACGAAGTCCGCGGGTGCGACCTGGAAGTTGGCGTACCTGCCGGCAAGATTAATGGTCTTGGTCGGGGCAGATGTGGTGATCTGTGCTGCTGATGCCCACCATCCGATGGTGAGGTTCCCGGGAACGCTGTCAAGCGTCGGGGACGCAGCATTACCAATGTGATATCCTCCGGGGAAACCGGAAGTTGCCGCGTTCAGTGCGTGAGTCAGGTTGAGACCCTGCTCACCGATGAATACGGTTGCACCAAGATCGATCTGCGTGCCGTTCGGGTTGGTTGCAGTTACTGCCGCTGCCGGCATAACTGCAAGCAATGCAAGCAGGGTGACTGAAACCAGAAGAATCTGTAATCGTTTAATCATCCTTAGTTCTCCATTCAAGTTCTCCAGTGTTAATATTTTTAATAATTGTAACACTAAATAGTTTAAAAATACTTGTATTTCATATCAAGTGTAACTCATTCTGAAAAATGTAAAATTATTCCGGCCCTCTCCCTTTCGCATCCTGTATTATCGGGGGGGTCAACTCCCAACCCCCCCTCACTTCCGGAAAAAACCTGATCTGACCCCCCCACCCGCATGGGGGGGAGGTATACGGCAGACCCCCCCTCCCCTCAGGCCCGGATAACCCCCCCTTTATCAAAAATGGGAACCCTTTAATTTCCGGTATTCCGTCAGAATCATTGCAAAAAAAATGTTCAATTCCCTATGCAATAGTGCACAGTTCCCATTTTTGGGAAGGGGGGTCTCCCTCAAACCCCCCCCACCCTTTAAACTTTCAAATGCCGGGACCCCCCCTGGTGGGGGGTGGGGGGGTTGGCAGCAGACCCCCCTCAATTCCGTTCCAGCGCCCTGATCATTTTGGCACTTCCCCGTCTGAAAAAGTACCCATCGCCATTTTTCGGAGGGGGGAGGGGTACCCACCCCTCCCTCAGTGGCAGGCACCCCCCCTCCCCCCACTTTGAAATCCTGAGGGAGGGACCCCTGCCCACCCCTCCATGGCCCGGAGGGGTACCCACCCCCCCTTTCCTGCATGAACAATCATGATAGTTCTTGTGGAACTTCCGACGGACAGATGATTTTCAACAGTTCCGGAAAAATGTGATGAGGGGGGTACCCACCCCTCCTATGCCCATGGGGGTAGCTACCCCTCCCCTTAGTGGAGGGGGGGTCCCCTGGCCCGGTCCCGATCCAAGAAATGGGGAGGGGGTACCACCCCCCGTCCCCCCTGACCGTGGAACCCGCGATGATCCGCTCAGTGCAAATGCACCGGCAGCCCGTCGTGATGTTCGTCTTCAGTATGAAGGATCATCTTTTTTGGTCTCATCATGTGCAATCCCGGTGACAGAGGCCTGGTCCGTAGTGTTCAGGCTGGTCACACCGATGCTATTGCCGCTCTCTTTGCAGTACGCCTCCACCCTGACAGCAACACGGCTGACCATGCTGCCATTTGTGAGGATCAGCGAGTCCTGTCCCCTCAGCGCCCGGAGGATACACTTATCGATGACTCCATACGTGAACTCAAGCGCAATCTGCTCCTGTGCGGCGTACTGCTTTGCCCGCGATCCCATTGCCCCGGCAACGATGCCGGGCCGGGCCTTCACCCATGCTGTGAGATACGACGCTTCCCCCCCGTCCACGTTCCCGACCGTGATGGTGCCCGGTGCAGGGTGGCAGCAGGAGCCATGGAGATGGCTTTCGATGACATGGACCATATCGAGCACGCTCCGGGGCTTCCGTTCGGGAATGGTAAATCCGCGTTTCCCGAGCTCCGCAGAGAGTTCGAGCAGGGTCGGGACCGAGAGATGCGCCATGCGGACAAACTTCGTATTACCGAACGCTACATCCGGCACATCTTCCCGTATGATCTGCCCGTCCGCAAGGAGGATTGCCCGTTCAGCCCACGGATATGCCAGTTCGACATCGTGCGTGGAGATGACGATGGTTTTTCCGTCATGGTTCAGTTCATCGAGCAGTTCCATGAGATCTTCCGAGCCGGAAGGATCGAGGCCGCTGGTCGGCTCATCGAAAACCAGCACATCCGGGTCCATTGCCAGCACTCCTGCGATCGCGACCCGCTTCTTCTCTCCCCCGGAGAGCTGGTGGGGCGGGCGGCGCTCGAAGCCGGTGAGACCGACCTGGCGGAGGGCAAGGGCAACAGCCTGCCGGATGGCCTGCTCGTCATACCCGAGGTTGGCCGGGCCGAATGCAACGTCCTGGTACACGGTCGGGGCGATGATCTGGCGGTCCGGGTTCTGCAGTACGAACCCGACCCTCTTCCGTATCTGGCGGAGAGACGAGGTATCGTACCGGATTGGTTCGTTGTCAAAGAGCATGGTGCCGGAAGTCGGACGGATCATACCGTTGAACATCTGGAGGAGCGTGGACTTGCCGGCACCGTTCGGACCAACAAGTGCGATCTTCTCTCCCCGGCGCATATGGAAACTGATCCCTTTGATCGCCTCCAGGTTTCCCGGGTACCGGTACCTCACTTCCCGTGCTTCGAGGATAATTTTACTGTTCATATCACACTCCGCGTTGTCATCACCAGCAGAATGCCGGCCAGCCCGCCCAGGTAGAGAACGACCGGGAGGAGTGAACGCATCTGCACAGGTTCTGCGATATCAAGCGAGGGAAAGATCCCGTCATAACAACGGCAGTCCATTGCATGGATCAGGTCCTCTCCCGCATTCCAGCTGGAGATGAAGAGCATCCCGCAGAGCATGGAAAATGATCGGATGGCCTCCATGGGCCGGCTGTAACCCAGGCGCATCACCTGTGCCTGCCAGATCTCGAATGCCTGGGCGTAGACGATAAAAATGTACCGGTAGATGATCATCATCAGGTCGATGAGTTCGATGGGGATTCCGACCCGCTTCATGCCGTTGAAGAGATCCGTCACAGGGGTAGTCAGTACGATGAAGAACATTGCTATCGAACAGCCGAACACCCGGAACAGCACGATGGTACTCTGGGCGAGTGAGCCTGTTGTAATGGTAAGATTGATCCACGGTACCGGGTTGAACCGCCAGATCACATCCCCCCCGCCAAGCAGGAAGAGGAGGACCACAACGCTCACGACCGTGAAAATGGCCGGGCCAAGGAGGAGTTCCCCGTACAGACGGGGAGACGTCCGGCCCGGGATGATAAGGACAAGGCTGAGTACGATCCCCGAGATAAGCGGTACGACCGGGAACGGGGATATGAGACAGAGGATGAGTGATCCGAGCGCAAGTATGAGTTTGGTTCCGGTATTGATATGCCGGAACGCGCTCTGTTGTGCAACGCTGTCAAGGTTTGTTTCAAGCATAGATCTCAGGTCGCAGATGATGTTTTTCTCTGCCCGAGCCAGTAACCAAAGACGAGCCCGAGGACAAGTCCCCCGAACGATGCCTGGAGCGCAAAGAGCGTTGACTCAATCTCTCCGCTCGGGGGTACGTACTGGGGAATAAGCGGGGTGAAGGATTCGACCGGATGACCGGTCAATTCGGCAATTTTCTGTGAACCGGCATCATCGGATCCGCGGAACTCATGACTCCCCCCGGCACTGACGTATAGGAAGATCGCGATGAACGCGATGAGTACAATCCCCGTGATCAGTTCGAGTTTGTACTTCCCGATCATGATCGCCCCTCCGATGATAGAACTTCGCTGTCCTGCTGACGTGCACGGGCAATCTGGTCTTCCGAGAAGACGTTCAGTTTGATCAGAATTTCCGGTTTCAGGGTAACGATGTACTTGAAAACGAGCGCCAGCACGCATCCTTCCACGATCGCGAGGGGTACCTGTGTGATAGCAAAGATGGCAAAGAATGCTTCAAACGATGCGAGGATTCCACCGGTCTGGGCGGGATACGCAAGTGCCAGCTCGAACGAGGTGATAACATAGGTCACGAGATCGGCGACTGCCGTTACGAGAAATACCGTGACATAGATATTGACCTTCGTGTCTTTGAGAAGACGGTACACGGCATACCCGGCAACAGGGCCGCCTATTGCCATCGAGACCATGTTGGCGCCCATGGTTGAGAGTCCCCCGTGGGCGAGCAGAAGTGCCTGGAAGAGCAGGACGATTGCACCAACGATCGATGTGATAAAGACACCAAAACACATGGTCGAAAGACCGGTGCCGGTCGGGTGGGAGCAGCTGCCGGTCACCGAGGGAAGCTTGAGAGCGGACAATATGAAGATGAACGCACCGCATACCCCGAGCAGCGGCAGGTATTCCCGGTCTTTTCTCATCATTGCCCGCAGTTCGAGTATCCCCATGATCAGGAACGGGAGCGCGACGAGCCACCAGACGAAACACCATTGCCAGGGCAGGAATCCTTCCATGATGTGCATGATAGTACAGGAACAAGATTACTTGTATTAACTAAATAAGACTTGCATACCGTGTGGATATAGCTTTTAAAGATCCGTTCAACCGGGAAGATCAATCCGAAGAGCGCGGACGCAATCGCTGCTGCCTGCCGGATCCATTTCTGTCCTCTCTTCGATCCCATGCCATTTCCGCATCTTCGGCCGCCCGCCGGTGAACGCGTACTCCACCTCCCCCCACGCCTTCTCAATGAGCCCGCGGTAGAACGGCACGTCGAAGGCCCCTGCCTCCCATTCCGTGTCCACTACGTACCTCCGGGCGTCCCGCACTACGTACCGGATCTTCATCCCCGGTTCGACCGGTGTTCCTGACCTCTGGTACGCCTCCACGGCTGCCCCCTCGATACAGCGGTGGGCATAGGTGAGCCGGCTGATCCTGCGGCTGATGAGCAGGTCCTGCGGATCGGCAGCGGGCAGACGCCGTACAGCGTCACGGCAGATGGTGCTGACCTCGTCATGGCAGAGCCGGAGTTCCGCGACCGTGCTGGCGCCGGCCATCACGTCCAGCATCCTTTTCTGCATAGTGCGGATGTACTCCGGGGTATCGTGGCGGCGGGCCGCGATGCCCCGGACCTTCACGCTGCCGTCCGCAAGCCGGCCGTAATACCGGTTGTAGGCACCGGTCCCGTCGCTCTGGGGCAGGAAGACGAGCCAGTCGAAGTGCTCGACTTCGGTGAAGAGCCCGGTCTTGTGGTTCACCCGCTCCCGGAGTGTCCCGATTCCCGGGCCCTGCACCCAGAGGCAGTCCACGATCCCGTGCAACACGGTAAAACCCATCTCCTCGGCGATGTCCTTTGTCTGCATCAGGATATCCCGGGACTTGCCGGTGATCGCCTCGTGGACCTCGATCCGGCCGAACTTCGCGTTCTTGTAACCGGTGTAGCCGAAGCAGGTGACAAGCATCCATTTCAGGATCGAATCGATCCCTTCATACTGCGGTTTGCTCTTCTTCAGCAGTTTCGTTGCCCTCCGCAACTCCACGAGCGGTCTGAGCACCCCGGGCAGGAACCCCGGGCGCTTCTCATCCCCGATGGTCTCGGGTGACAGGTTCGCCTGCACGATAATAGAAGGGTACATGGAGGTGAAGTCGATCTCGTCCACATCCGGATAGATGCCCGGCACCGGCTGGAACATCATCCCCCCGCGGTCCGCATCCTGGAGTGCGGTGCACCGCCGGGCAGTCTCCACGTCGTTCTTCCGGAACGGCACCGCGATACCCTGCCGCACTGCTTCATAGGTCTCGTAACTGCTGATGAGCGTGCCCGGCGTGAACCGGGAAGCGAGGTTCGGGGAGAGGCCGGAGAGCCGGGCCGCCATCAGGACGCCGTCGAGCCCACCCTCGCGGTACACGAACGACTGGTCGGTGTCGACGAGCGCCCTCCCGTCAGGTATGAGCGCCGCCGCCTTGTGCTCCATCCTGCCGTAACTCCAGTAGGATCGCGACCCCATGGTCCGGTACTTTCCGGATCGGGTGAACGGCGGGGCGATGCCGAGCCGTCCGGCCCCCGCCACCAGCTTCTGCATCCAGAGGTCCGCATGGGACATGAGGATCACGTCGGGATCGCAGGCATCCGCGAGCGCAAGGAGGTCGGCAAGGACGCTTTGTCCCCCGCCATGCAGCCGTTCGGTCCGCCCGGTCCGCCCGAGGATCACCTCGACGTCCGTGCAGGCTTCGGACCGTGAGGGATTGTCGCGTATGCGGATCTCCATTATGCTGAGATCATGCGGAACATCCGGCGTGAATCTCGAGGAAAGTTTCTCCCCGCAGGGAACGAGCCCGCGCCCGGCCAGGAAGCGCTGGTCGCGTCGCACGTCCACGTTGTAGAACTGTGCCCCGAAGTTCACCTGCTTCTCGATCGCCTCGGCAGTGGCCCGGTCCGCGTGTACCGCCCAGCCATCGAGCGGTCCGAAGATCGTCCGGAACGTGCAGGCCTCGGCCCGGTACCGCTCCTCCAGCGCCGCGATCAGTTCATGGTGCCGGTCCGGCTCGGGCAGGTGAAGAAGAAACGGGGGATCGTAATCATGGTGTACCCGCGTTACGGCTCCCGTTCCTCCCTCCTCCTTGCACCAGAGGTCCACGCCTCCGCGGAATGCCGAGTCAAGGATCCAGATCGTCGTCACCCCCGGTTATACCCGTTTCCGCCTCCGTTCCAGCGGATGCATGCCGGTCCCGCAGCCGCTGCACTTCGATCAGCACCGAGAAGAGAGCGGCCTCGGCAGGGCCGTTGCAGCCGAAGAACGCCTCGGAGGAGTGCTGCTTCGCCCACCCGGCCAGCCTCTCTCCGGACGCCTGCACATATCCTTCGCGCAACCGTGCCATCCTCGCCCAGCGCTCCGCTACGCTGTTGAGATCCTGGCGGACGCTGGAAAAACTCCGGCCCATCAGCTGACCTCCAGTGTCTTCTGTGCCTTTGGCCGGCCATCATCCCAGCCTCTCCGCGTCTGCATCCCCTGGTACGGCTGCCGGCGCTCCGTCTCCTGCGGGGGCAGCAGTTCGATCAGCCGGTCTGCCTCCCGGGCGAGGGCAGAGAAACTCCGGTCCATGGCCGGGGCATAGAGGATCACGAGCGACCCGTGTCCTGCCTGCTTCATGGCCGAGGAGAGAGGGCCGAGCAGGTGTCCTGCCCCCTCGAAGAGGGTGGGATCGTGCTCTATGAAGATGATGGTCTGCCCCGCCTCGTTCAGGATCGCCAGGAGCTGGTCAGCGGTGAACGGCCGGCGTACCTCGAAGTTCGCCGCATCCCGGCTGATGCGGGAGATGAGCCGGGAGTAGTTGCCGCAGATGAAGAGGAAGAGGAACCGGCGGAGGTCCGGGTTCCCGTTGAGTGCGGCGAGCATGACCGCCTCCGGTGCGATGACCGCGGTAAATGTTGCGGGATGCAGGGTGATGCCCCTGCGCAGCTCGATCAGCATGGCACCGATCACTGGATAGGCCGGGCTGATAAGCAGCAGGCCTGAGGGGGGTGAAAGTAGAGTTCCCTGAAGGCACCGGCGGGACAGCCGCGTGTACCGTACGAGTCTTTATGTGGCATTCCGCTCCACAAGCTTGGGAAAGGAGTTCTCACTTCATGGTACAGCTTGACTGCATGCAGGGCATGATTGCAGGATACGCCACATCACCGAAAGGACAGGAGGCGATACGGAAATTCCTTACCTCTCCTGAAGGACAGAAGACCATAGACAGTTATCTCGCCACGCCCGAGGGAAAGAAGATGGGCCGTCTCCTCCTCGGGAAAGCGCTTGACGGCCTGGACCTCCCTGCACCGGTCAAGGACCAGATCCGCACCGCCCTTGCCGAAGCGGCAGACTAACCCGTTCCGGGATTCATCCCCCGCGTGTCCTTTTTCCGGATCCCCTCGTACGGCCGGTCAGTCCGGCTTTTTTTAATCCCATCAGCCGAAGCTGTACGCATCCATCCCGAGATCGCCGAGATCCCAGCTGTGGTGGATCACGGTCCCCTTTGCACCCGGTCCCGCTGCGCCCAGTGCGGCAAGGAGGGGCATGTAGTGATCGGGATAGGGATGGGCCCGCTGTGCATGGGGGGCGAGCGTCCGGTACCCGATGAGACGTTCCCGATCTCCGCGGATGACTGCATCCGCCAGCCAGTCATTGAACTCTTCCGCCCATGCTTCCGTGGGTGCACCTTCGCCGAGCGATGCGGTCGGGTCACCGAGCGGGTGGACCGCCCCGCCGCTTCCCATGACAAGGATGCCTTCGTCCCGAAGCTTCGCGATTGCCGCTCCCATCGCCAGGTGTCGGGTGGGGTCGAGATTCCTTTCGATCGAGAGCTGGACAACCGGGACATCTGCTTCCGGGAACATCAGCATCAGGGGGACCCATGCCCCGTGGTCCAGGCCCCGGGCGGTGTCGGTGGCACAGGTGATGCCCGCATCCTTCAGGAGTCCTTCCACCCGTCCCGCAAGTGCCGGGCTTCCGCGTGCGGCGTACTCAAGCCGGTAGAGTGACGGCGGGAACCCGTAGAAATCGTGGATGGTATCCGGATGCTCCACGGCGTTCACCGCGGGCACTTCGAGGTTCCAGTGGGCCGAGATGCAGAGGACCCCTTTGATGCCGGGAAACCGGGTGCCGAGGGACTGCAGGAAGGACCGCGCCGGAATGTCTTCAAGGATAAGGGTCGGCGCCCCGTGCGAGACGAAGAGGGTGGGTAACCGGGTGCTGTTCATGATATCGTGCATCGATGTGGTGAGCGGCACACGAAAAAGGGTTGTATGTCTGCATACAACCCGCTCCGGAAAAGAGATCAGCGCTCGTGCATCGGGGCATCGAAATAGATGTTCTTGCCCGAAGCTTTGAGGGGGATCCCGTATGCAACGCTGCATCCCTTGAGGTGGCCGAGTCTGATTGCGGTTGCACCGGCCGAGAACATGATGCGGTTGTCTACATTATGGATTGCAGCAGTCTTGACTGCCGATCCGACAGCGATACCGAGGTCAGAGATCTTGATCACGCAGTTCGGGCCCGGGTAGAGGGCTTTTTTGTTCTTTCCCGCTACCACGGCTTTGGCCATATCGACACAACTCACGTGCCCGCACCCGCCGCAGTTGATGCCAAGCGACATCTGGCCCTCGACACCTATCAGGACTATCGCATCACTTGTCCGCACCTGCTCCCCGTTGACCCGGAAGAAGTCGAACCCTGTCTCCTTTGCTCCGGCAACCATCGCGTCAGCCAGTTTCTCCTGCTCTTTTCCCGTCAGCACTTCGGTCCTGATCGAGTCAATGCCCACTGCTTTGGGGGCGGTCCGGGCCGCGAGCACCATCAGGCCTGCGACCGATCGTACTGCGTCTGCTTCAACGGTCATGCAGGGATGTTGTCCTGCGAGGTAAAAAAACGACAGGTTTCACCGGGGATAGTGAAGAGGACCGGGCGGGATCCGGAACATCTGCGCCGGATGAGTGGGCGAACCGGGAGATCTCACGGGGCTTTTAGCTCTCTTTGGTCCGGTAATCGCCCGGGTGGACTGTGATTTCGAAGCGGGCCCCCTTTCCCGGGATTCCCGTCTCCCTGATCGCGATGCCCGTGATGGAGAGGATCTCCCGGATCAGGAAGAGGCCGAGCCCTGAGTCCTTCCCGAATCCCTTCGTGAAGATATGCTGCTTGTCGGCTTCGGGGATCCCGACCCCGTCATCTTCGCAGACGATCATGAGATCTGATCCGGAAATGTGCCGGGTGAATGCGATGCGGGAAATATGATCCCCGTGCCGGAGGGCATTATCGATCAGGTTGTAGAACACCTTCCCGATCATGGGATCGGCAAAGATCTCGATCTGGTCGAGGTCAACGGCTAGCTCCACGCCCCCGGTATCCAGCTGCTCCATGGCGCCCCGGATCAACGCATCGACCTGGTGCCAGCCGGGGAACTGCGCCCCGATCTCCTGGTAGTCCTTGGTAAAGGCGATCTGGTCCTGGATGGTCATGGCAGTCTTGCCGATTGCATCAAGAGAGGACTGGATCTCACCCGGTCCTGCCACGTCTTTTGCAAGGTCCAGCTCGACGAGGAGAGCAAAGACCCGGTTGGATATGTCGTGCCGCGTGATCTGGGAGAGGAGGGTGAGTTTCTGGTTGGCCATCGCGAGGGCAGATTCGATCCTGAGGCGTTCGGCAATATCCCGTTTCAGCTCCTCGTTCACATCGGAGAGTTCCTGCGTCCTGCCGGCTACCCTCTCCTCCAGGGTCCGGGTGAGGACCTCCAGGCCTTCCTGGGCAGCCCGCCGTTCGCCGATCTCCGTCTCAAGGAGCATGTAATTCGTCTTGATCTCCCAGACAAGCAGCGAGATCACTGCGAGCATCAGGATAAAGATCGCCCGGTTCGGCAGGTCATCCGGGTTGATATGGGCAGATCCGGAGATCATGCCGCCCAGCAGGATGGTGACAGCGAGGAGCCAGGCGATCAGGAACGGTGCGTAACGGTGGGAGAGCCAGACCGACATCAGGAGCGGCACGAGGTACAGGATCCAGATGACAAAGCCCAGCGGGATCAGGATATCTGCCGACAGGATCCCGGCACACAGACAGAGGATGGAGACAAGGATGAACTGATCGCGCTCTTTTGGTGTTTTCCCCAGGTCCACTGTGAGCATTCGTCCTGCACTTCCTGATGTGATGCTTAGAACTTTGAACCATAAGTACATTTTTGATTTTACCTGTTGTTTTATGAAAACCCGTCAAAATACCCGGTAATCCCATAAAAAAACCGGAACATCGGCACCGCTGCCGGGTATCGTGATCGCTACCCGGGGGACAGGGAGATCGGTAAAATTTCCGATAAAGAGAGGCGTATCATGGAGTTTTTGCCATTACGGGCCATTACCTGTGCTAAAATAGTAAATTTATAAAAACATTTTATAAAGCAACCTTTTTCACGAAGGAAACGATATATAAACTTAATGTTCTCCCTCCTGTATGTGGATGACGAGCCGGCTCTGCTTAACCTGGGAAAACTCTTTCTCGAACGGGGCGGGGATTTTCGTGTCACCACGGCAATATCAGCGCACGAGGGCCTCGGGAAACTTGCTTCGGAATCATTCGATGCCGTGATCTCGGATTACCAGATGCCGGGCATGGATGGTATCGCCCTGCTCAAGGAAGTGCGTACCGTTCACGGGGCTGTCCCCTTCATCCTGTTTACCGGCAAAGGGCGCGAGGAAGTGGTGATAGAGGCGATCAACAACGGCGTGGACTTCTATCTCCAGAAAGGCGGGGCCCCGCAGGCACAGTTTGCAGAACTCCGCCATAAGATTCTTATCGCGGTCGAGAGGAGGCGTGCGCTGGATGCACTCCGGGACTCGGAGCAGCGCCTTGCCGATATCATCAATTTCCTTCCCGATGCTACGTTTGCCATCAATACGGATGGCGTGGTGATTGCATGGAACAAGGCGTTCGAGATCATGAGCGGGATTGCGGCCTCCTCGATTATCGGTAAGGGGAACTATGAGTATGCCTTTGCGTTTTTTCCTGAACGCCGGCCGATCCTGATAGATCTGATTCACGCCACGGATGAAAAGATCCGGGAGCTCGGGTATACCATCGTCCGGCGGGAGGGGGATGTCCTGATCGCCGAGTCCGGTTCCCCGCGACCCCTCGGCAAACCCGGCTATTTCCTCGGGAAAGCCTCGCTGCTCTATGACAAGAACGGCAGGATTGCCGGTGCGATCGAGTCCGTCCGGGACATCACCGAACAGAATCTGGCCGACGAGCTTATCCGCGAGAGCGAATCCAAATACCGCGAGCTGGTCGAGAATGCCAACACGATCATCCTGAAGCTGGACACCACCGGCAATGTCACCTTCTTCAACGAGTTCGCGCAACGATTCTTCGGATACAGCCCCGATGAGGTTCTCGGTAAGCCGGTAACCGCTACCATCCTGCCTGGTACCGAGTCGGGTTCCGATCGTGATCTCCCCCGCATGATGGAAGGTATTGTCAGCCACCCGGAAGACTATGTCCACAACGAGAATGAGAACATCACAAAACAAGGTGAGCGGGTCTGGATCCAGTGGTGGAACAAGCCCATCTACGATGAACAGGGAATGTATACCGGGCTGCTCTGTGTAGGAACCGATATCACCAAACGCAAGCGGGCTGAAGACGAACTCCGCAGGGAGAACGAGAAGAACCGCACGCTCATGGATCATGCCAGCGATGCGATCTTTATCATCGATGCAGGGACCGGTATCCTGGCCGATGCGAACAGGAAAGCCCAGGACCTGGTGAAGCGACCTCTTGCAGAGCTCATGACCCTTCATCACTGCGATCTCGCCCCTCCGGAGTTCCATGAAACCTGTGAAGCAGCTTTCCGGAATATACTCCTGGAGGGAGGAGGATCGCAGCCCCTTGTTGTGATCGACAGCGACGGGAGGCGTATTCCCGTCCTTGCCAGCTCCGCGCTCATGGATATCGGCGGCAGACAGTTCGTGATGGCAATCTTCCACGATATATCGGAGATTCAGATGGCACAGGATGCGCTCCGGCTGGCAAACCGGAAACTCAACCTGATGGCAGAGATCACCCGTCACGATATCCGGAACAAGCTCACGGTCATGGGCGGGTACCTTGACCTGGTGAAGGAACGGCCTCCCGAGCCGGACTATTCGATGTATATGAAAAAACTCGAGACCCTTGTCGGGCATATCGGCGAGAATATTGAGTTTACGCGCCTGTACCAGAACCTCGGCGTCGCAGCCCCCGACTGGCAGAACGTGCACGATGTCTTCTTCCATGCCTGTGCCCGGATCGATATCCGGAAGATCTGTGTCCAGTCGGATACCGGGGGCCTCGTTATATTTGCCGATCCCCTGCTCGAGCGGGCGTTCCATAACCTGGTGGAGAATGTGGTCCTGCACGGGGGCACGGTCCAGACCATCCGGATCTCCTCCCGCGAATCTGCCGATACCGCCGTCATTGTGATCGAAGACGACGGCATCGGCATCCCGCCCTCAGATAAGGAGAAGATCTTCTCCAAGGGATTTGGGAAAAATACCGGTCTCGGGCTCTTCCTCGTGCAGGAGATCCTCTCTATCACCGGCATCACCATACGGGAGACCGGAACCTACCGGAAAGGTGCACGGTTCGAGCTCTCGGTACCGCACGGAGCGTACCGCTCTCCCAAAAAAACCCGGAGTGACCGGTGCCATATCCTGATGGACGGATCGGATTACGTGCGCATTCCGGGCGACTAGGAAGAACCTTTAGGAAAACAGCGATCGCAGGCCGGCGCTGAAGAGCGGCTGCACAAGCCGCACGATGCCGGGGAGAAGAAAAAGTTTTTTGATTACTGCGGACGGGCGGTCCATATCGCCATATTCCTCTATAGTGCGGATGATGGCCGGATCGTTCAGTGCCCTGATCAGGGCGTCGGTGTCCTGTTCTGTCATGTGCCGGCGCATCGAAAAGAGCCGGAAGCCGCTGGCGAGTTCCCTGCCGAAATCCTCCTGCCATCTCTGCTCGTAACCGGCAAGGAACGTGTCATCGAAACGGTCCTCTTCGCAGGCCCGGGCTGCGATCGCTGCTGCATGGCGTGCGGACCGGACCCCGGTATACACACCCCCGCCGGAAGTCGGTTTTGCAAATCCTGCCGCATCCCCGGCAAACAGAGTCCGGTGTCCATAGGTCCGTGGCATCACTCCGAGGGGAATGGTTCCCGTGACCAGGTGCAGCGATGAAGACGAAGGGAATTTTTTCCTGAACGCGTCAAACAGTGCCGGCACCCCCGTCCGGGCACAGAGGCCGATACGGGCCCGGGTGGGGGAGGCCGGTATCGACCAGCCAAAGAATTCCGGGGATGCATCCGGGTAGATCTCCACGAGATCCGGGTCGCTCTCCCGCACGATATCCGCCTGGATGCCGGCGAGAAAGACCTTCGCCCGCTCCATCCCAAGCAGGCGTGCCACGGTACTGCGGGGACCGTCTGCTGCAATCAGGATCCGGTACGGGATTTCCGCCGTGCCGTTAACACCCCGTGTGATCACCCGGTCCTCCCGGACCCCGCAGACTGAAGTTTTCAGGAGAAATTCCGCCCCGGCATGTGCGGCCTGCTCCGCCATCTCCCGGTCTAGGATCCCGCGGTCTGCCACAACGGCCCTTGTGGTTCCTGCGTCGAAGCAGAGGTTGCTTCCCCGGGCAGAAATAATCCTTGCACCGGATACCCGGTTCAGGATCGATCGTTCCGACACCCTGCACCCGTCAAATGCTGCCGCAGAGAGGAGTCCGGCGCACTGGACCGGGTAGCCGATCGTCCCGTGCTCCTCGATACAGAGGGTTTTGAGGCCCATCCGCGCGCATTCGTGTGCAGCAGCGCTTCCGGCAGGTCCGGCACCGGCAACGATCACATCATATATCTTGGACATCTGCAACCCGAAGGGGAAACGACCCCTCCAAAAAATGGAGGATGATTATTTTCTCTCGTTATTTTTGCTTGTCCTGCACATGGTGTTTGCGGAGCTGTCATCCCCATCCATCTGCTCATCGAACCGGTAGAATCCCAGCATGATGGAGAAGAGCCCGAACACCATGGCAAAGGTACCCACCACGGAGAGAACGAGGTTCTTCTGGAACCCCGGGAAGTAATAGAACAGGGCGCCAAGGAGAATGACCCCGATCAGGATCATCCCGGGTATGAGGATATATTTTGTTTTCGGGTGCTCCAGGGCCAGCGTTATATCGGAGAACCCGTTGTAAACTGCGATACCGGCGATGATAAGGATGAAGAGAATGGCCACGAACCCGGCAACAATGATCGAGAGCACACCGATGACCAGTAACCCGGCAGCAAGGCCGAACCAGAACATCGATTCATCGCCCTTTCCCGTGACGGCAAGGAAGATGAACAGGGCAATGCCAAGGATGATCAGCACCCAGAATAAGCCGTAAAATGTTCCCAGGGTATAATCGGGAAGCATGAGAGCTAAAAACCCGAAAATAACGCCTATAATACCCCGCATAAGGCATGAAGTTTTTGTATCGAACATACGGTCACCCCGCGGATAACGGGATATGTGGTAATCTTACACTTCATTTGGCGGTACAACTACAAAATCTATACTGTCCGAAGGCGGGTGCTCTTTCCTGTCAGTTGACATGACCAAGAGTGTCGGAAGGACTGACCCGGCATTGTGATGCAGTGGCAGCTCCTGTCCATCATATCCTGTGCTCCGGACCGGAAGGACACGTGCGATGTGTACTTATTGTTCGGCAGTAAACCGGTATGCAGGTATAACCCGCGGGAAAAAAGTGAAGCGAAACCTCCCGACCCGGTATTCCCTGTCTTTCTGATGAAAGGTGTCCATGTGCCCCCCGATAAGGAATTAACCCCCCCCGGCATCAAATCTCCCGATGATATGCCATTCCGCCAGCTCCTGGCCCGGGAACTTGCCGCGGCACAGGCCAGCCGTGCCGGGCTCATGTCCGGGCGGGAACCCCGGAGAATCGAGACGATAATCCTTGCCTGCTGTATCCTGACGAACCTGGTGTTCTTTTTTACCCGGAGCGATTATCTCGTGCTCTTCGTTGCTGCCAGTTTCTATCTCAACATGTTCTATTTTCTCACCCTCCTCGTTCCCACCAGCCCGCAGGCTGCCGATTTCCGGAGACCGGAGATCGCGAAGTTCCATGCCTGGCTCAGGGACAACGGCGTCACTTCCGGTACCCGCCAGTTCACCCGGATCTTTATCAACACGTTCTTCATGAACAGCAGGACGCTCACCCTCGGGATCGGCATGATCTTCTCCGTTGATATCGTCTTTACTCTCATCGCATTCTCGGCCGGCCTGCCCCCGGATATCGCCTTCTTTGTCATCGCCCAGTCGGCAGTCATTATCCTCTTTTACTACCTGGTCTCCCGGGTCGAGCCCTTCACCGCAGAGTTCGCACACAACCTCGACCGGATGAAAGACCGGCTCGCCCGCGAGCTTCCCCCCTGGCTGATCTCGCTCCTGTTCCTGATGGGTTTTCTCGTCGTGGTCTTCGTCTTCCTGACCACGATCATCCTCCTGCCAGGTGTCACCCTGAACGCGTTCCTCTCCGAGTCCGGGCTCACCCGGCTCGCGTACATGTTCCTGCCGGTGGGTGTCCTTGCCATCTGCCAGTATTTCATCATCCGGTACATCCACGGTATCACCAGCAGGCAGATGGCGGAGCGCCTGCTGGACTTCCGCGAACACGCCCTGCGGAGTCTTGGCGGAGAGGATGACCCGTTCCCGGGGGAGCTATCGGGGCCAGAGCAGAGATATAAGGTGACCTCGATGCTCCTGGAATCCCGGATATACCAGATCAAACGAAATTCCCTTCTCGGGATATTCCCCGTCTGGGTCGTGGACCTTGACTTTTCCGTGATGATGGATTCCACGACCCTGACCGCGATCAAGGGGTACATCCGGAAATCCGGTTGATCCGGTCAAGTGCCTGATCAGGACCCGTAGAGCGCATGATAAAAAATCGCGGAAAAAAATGAATTAAAAGACCGTGAAATACCGGGAGGATCGGGGGAGATCCGGATGATCCGGATCTCCAGTCCTCCTGTATACACATCCGTTTCTCATTCCCATCCGTTGATCATTTCACCCTGTTCCTGAGCACAGGCCCGATCTCCTGTAAGATCTCGCTGTTGGCGGGGGTTACATAGACCAGCTGGCTGCCAACTACGATGAGGCTTCCGACCGGGTGGCCCCGGCCTACCGTCTGGGAATTGTACAGCCGGATCACGGCGTCGCGGGCCTCGGCGCTCTCAAACGACTGGGTGGAGATTGTGACGGAATTGCCGGAAGCGTCTGAGAGCATGTATGTCTTGCCCCCGGTAGCCCCTGGCAGGTTCCAGATAACGTCTTTTGTGCTGGTCACGGTTACGCCGGCTGCGGCGAGGGCTTCTTTTACCGGCTCACCGGAAACCGCAGAGTAGGGTACTTCCTGGGCTACGAATATGATCAGGAAGCAGGGGATAAGGAACATCAGGACGAGGAAGAGTGCGAGACCGTGCTCCTCCCTGAGTGTCAGTGCCATGATGCACCTCCGTTCGTGCAACCGTATGTAACAGCTCTCATGGTCGTGCCTCCCTGACGGCGGCTGATTTCAGCCACGCCGGTTTTCTGAACTTCAGGAATACGAGTGGCGGGACCGCAAGGAGGAAGGTGCCGAGCAGGACCGAAAGTATGTAGGCGAGACCGTCCGATGCGAAGAACGACGGGGGCATCAGGCCGACCACAAACGCGAGGATCGTGCCGAATAACCCGAGCCCCCCGACGATCCAGACCCCAACTTTTCCTCCCGGTATTGTGAAGGGACGCGGCCTGTCCGGCTGGCTGTACCGCAGTTTGATCACCGAAGCGAAGACGAGGATGTAAACAATGCAAAGGAGTTCCACGGTCATTGCCGAGAGGATCCAGTAGGCCTGGTTGACCGACGGTAAAAAGACATAGAGAAGGGAGATCACCGAACCTATCAGGGCCTGTATGACCAGGACCGCGACCGGTGCCCCGTACTTATTGGTGCGGTCGAACAACGGCGGCATGTTCCCTTCTTCAGCAACGATCCCGAGCCCTTTTGCCGGACCGATCAGCCAGGCCGCAAGGGAGACAACCCCGCCCAGCGTGATCAGGACCGCCATCGGGGCTACGAGACCCGGCATGTGGGCCGCGTTGAAGAAGTACTGGATCGCCTGCATGACCCCCGAGGCGAGGTTGAGCTGGTCGGCGGGTATAACTACGGCAATGGCAAGCGTGGCAAGGACGGTGCAGACGACGATGATCGCTGCCGAGAGTGCCATCGCACGCGGGAAGTCCTTCTGCGGATTCTTTGTTTCCAGCGCATGGAAGCCGGCCATCTCCATGCCGGCAAAGAGGAGGATGATGGTGGCAAAGAACGGCAGGGTCGAGATACTGATGACCGGGACCATCGCCCCCACCGAGAAGGGCGGGAGGACGAGTGTCTGGCCGGATCCTATCCACCAGACCCCGAGGATAATGATCAGGATCGCCGGGATGATGCTGCCGAGAATGACCCCGATATTCCCGAACTTCGTGGATGCCTCCTCGCCAAAGTACGCGATCGCGGTCGTTCCCCAGAACGCGATCATCATCACCGTGAACATGTACCACGGACTTGCAGAGAGTGAAGGTGTGAGGGCAAAGGCAAGGGTAGAGGCAATGAACGAGAGGACGGTCGGGAACCAGACCAGATTGTTCGACCATTCGCAGAAGAGCGCGGTGAACCCGCCTTTCTCACCGAACGCCTGCTTCACCCATGCATAGACCCCGCCGCCCTCAGGCCATCCTGTTGCCAGTTCCGCACCCGCGAGGGAGATCGGGATGAGGAAGAGGATGGCGCCGATGACGTACCAGCCAACGCAGGACCAGCCGTAGATCGCCATCGAGGGAAAGTTCCTGATGCTCAGTACGGCCGCCACGTTGATCATTGCGAGCGCAAAGAGGCCCAGAACCTTCTTCGACCCGATCCCTGCGGCTGTACCGGTATCGTCGGTCATCGCTGCGCCCTCTTCTTTGTCACCGTTTTTGTTCCGGGGGCAGTCTTCGGTTTCGCGGTCTTCTTCATCGTCTTCTCTTCCTTTATGCAGTACATGCGGTACTTCCCACCCTCGCATTCGATCCCGTGGGTGTCATGCTCGAATCCCGGGAATGCGTTGTCGAAGTCCTGGAGCACGGTGAGGTACCGGAGCAGCGGCCCGTCCTGTGGTCCGGTCCGTTCGCCCGGCGCAAGGATGGGGATGCCCGGGGGATACGGGACGATCCCGGTGGCCACGATCCGGCCCCCGGCCTCGCAGACCGGGACATGCTCTACCTCGTTCCTGACGAGCTTCTTGAAGGCTTTCGCATAGGTCATCGCCGGTTCGGGGAGGATCCCGAAGGCCTCCTGGAGGAGCTCGCACATCCGGTGCTCCTTCTTGAATGCGTGCATCCGGTCCGAGAGCCCTTTGAGCTTCAGGTCCCCGTAGAGATCCGGCCATTTTGCCACCAGGTCCGGGAAGACCTCGGCGAGGGGCGCTCCCTCATCATACAACCGCTTGAACTCGAAGAGTTCGGTGATCAGGGTGCCCCACTTGCCCTTGGTGATCCCCATCGAGAAGAGGAAGAGGATGTCGTAGTCCCCGGACTTCTCGTTGACGATCCCCCGGGTGTCAAGGAATTTCACTACTACTGCTGCCGGGATCCCCCACATCTCAAGGGACCCGTTCTCCTTTACGCCCGGCATCAGCACGGTGACCTTGATCGGGTCGAGCATGCAGTAGTTGTCCGGGAGACCGGAGAATCCGTGCCAGCTCTCGCCCGGGTGGAGCACCCAGCAGGAGGGGTCCTCCCGGAGCCGCTCCATGGGGGCATCGGCGAACGCGACCGGCTTCTTTGTTTTTTTGTCGTGGATCGTTTCCGGCTGCCACATCCCGAACCACCAGTCCTTTGGTGTTTTCCCATGGCCGATCTCCCGGTCGATCCGGGCCATGGTCCGCCGGAACCGGATCGCCTCTTCGATCGATTCCGTGGTGAGGACCCTGCCCGGTGCCCCGTCCATCATCTTGGACGATACATCGCAGGAGGCGATGATCGGGTAGAACGGGGAGGTGGAACTGTGCATCATGAAGCCTTCGTTGAACCGGGCGTGATCCACGGGCACGCGGCCGTGCCGGACATGGACCATCGAGGCCTGCGAGAGGGCTGCGAGGAGTTTGTGGGTGGACTGTGTAGCGAAGACCGTCGGTCCTTTCGGGTCTTTTGCCCCGTCCCGCATGGCGAACCGGTCCCGGTAGATCGGGTTGAACCGGGCATAGGCGTACCAGGCCTCGTCGAAATGGATGCTGTCCACGCTCTTACCGAGGAGCTTCTCCACGTCGGCCGCATGGTAGCAGAGGCCATCGTAGGTGGAGTTGGTGATGATCGCATGGACCGGCGTCAGGCTCTCGGCAGTCGGGGAGAGCGGGCAGGCTTTGATCTTTGCCCGGATCGCGGCCGGGCTCATCTGGTCCGGCGGGATAGGGCCGATGATCCCGTACCGGTTCCGGGTCGGGAGGAGGTAGACCGCCACCGAATGGGTCATGGTCAGGGCGTGCTCCGCGGACTTGTGGCAGTTCCGGTCAACGAGCACGATGTCGTCCTGCGTGACCCGGCCGAAGAAGACGATCTTGTTTGCAGTCGAGGTTCCGTTCGTGACGAAGTAGGTCATATCTGCGCCGAAGACCTTCGCCGCGTACCGCTCGGCCTCCCCTACGGGGCCGGAGTGGTCCAGCAGGGAGCCGAGTTCCCCTACCGAGATCGAGAGATCGGACCGGAAGAGCTGCTCGCCGAAGAACTTGAAGAATGCCCGGCCTGCCGGGGATTTCCGGAACGCGATCCCGCCGGCATGGCCCGGCGTGTGCCAGGAGTACTCGAAATCATCAGAGAACTGCACGAGTGCGCCAAAGAACGGGGGGAGAAGTTTCTGCCGGTAGCGTTTCGCCGCTGCCGTGATGCGTCCCGCGATAAACTCCGGGGTATCCTCCATCACCCAGATGTATTCGTTGATCTCTTTGATCATGTCGATCGTCAGGGTCGCGGGTGCAGCCGATGTCGGCTCCCCCATCAGGAAGATCGGGATCTCCTCGTTGCGCTGGCGGATCGCGTGGATGATCGCGGCCGTCTCCTCGTGCCTCTCCGGCGTGTCGCCGCCCAGGTTCCAGTTGATCAGCACGCAGTCGATCTCCGGCAGGTTGGAAGCGGCAGCCCGGGCATCGGCCGGTGAAACGATATCCGAGACGGTGATGCCGAACTCCTCAATGCCCTTGACGATCCTGCGGATCGCCCGGCCATGCGGGGTCTCGGTGTGAATCGTATCGTCAAGGATCGCTACCTGCAGCCTCTCTTCCGGGTTCATGGCGACGAACTCCTGCCAGGGTGGCTGTTACACGACATACCATTGAAAAAGAACACACTCATAACCATCGCTTGGGAGCGCCGTTACTTAAAAGGAGAGGATTGGTGTTTCTGCCGGCGTCTCAACCCGGCTGACCCGTACGGGCCGCGATCAGCGGGTCCGGGCAGGAGATCTGGCAATTATGCCGGTTTCCGGACAAAAATGAAATAATAGATATACTATATCGGGTCATTTTAGACCGGAAATGATCACATGACTGAAGAAATACCTGTTCCGGACCAGTTTCTCGCGGGTCCCAGTGTCTTTCCCTGGTGGCTCCTGCTTATCTGGGGAATCCTGACGCTCCTCATCGGATGTATGTTCCTGGTCACGCCCGGCATGACCACGGTGCTCCTCATCACGTTCATGGGTGCTTACTGGCTGGTGGGCGGCCTGTTTGCGATCGGCAGCCTCGCGGTCGACCGGTCGCACATGGGATGGAAGATCTTCCTTGCGGTCATCAACATCCTTGCCGGCATACTTATCCTGCTCTACCCCTGGTTCAGTACGATCTTCGTACTCTCGTTCTTCGTGATCTTCATCGGTTTCTTTGCACTCTTCATCGGTATCTCGCACCTGTACCATGGCTGGATCAGGAAAGACGCGGGCAATGCGGTCCTTGGGATCATCAGCATGATCTTCGGTGTCCTCCTTCTCATCAACCCGTTCATCGTTGCCGCCCTGCTGCCCTACGTGGCCGGCGGGTTTGCCGTAGTCTTCGGCCTCGCCTCGATCTATGTCTCGTTCGCAGCAAAGAAGTGCCAGGAAACTCCGGCACAATAATTTTTTTTGGTCCCGAACCGGCTTGCACCGGATTGCCGTGGTTATAGTGCAGCCGGAAGCCGGTAAGAAGTGCCGGGAAAGGAATAACGTTCTCACGCCTTCCTGAAACTTTACCTGGCAGTATGTTTTTTCTGAATGTATCCCGGGTACCCTATCGTGAAGAGGATCCCGGCAATGAGGAAAAGGTACGTGAGCGGCGAAGTGATCCATCCGACAGAGTACGGGTATGCGAACGTAAGATAACTTAAGGCGAGGTCGATCGCAAAAATACCCCCCCAGAACCCTGTCATCAGTACGTTTACCCGGATAAAAGCCGGGTTCTCCCAGAGCGTCCGGTCCACCATCTCCCGTGCATACTGCAGGGTGAAAGGGGTCTTTGCAAGGATTGATCCGAAGGTGACTGCCGCAAGTGCGGCATAGATCAATATTCCCATAAACGGGAGTATTCCGGACAGGCCCAGGACCCCGACCGCGACGAGCAGGGAGCCGAACATTACCAGGGTTGCCCAGCTCAGGATCCTGCCTTTCCGGAGATCGGAAAGTCCGACGAGGACCGTCACGACCGTTGCAGCCCCGAGTGCGAAAACCACGCTCTCCGCGGAACTTCCCGCAAGTACACCATAGACGATGAGGGGGAGAAAACCCAGGAGGATCCCCGTGTTTTTCATGTTCTCTCCTGCATTACTCGGGTGTTTTCGGGCAGGCGTCCCTGAGTACCGGTCCGAAGGGCTCAATCATATGGTGTTTCATATCGGCAAACACTTTTTTGCGGAAACCGGGAATCTTTGTCAACGGGATAAGGATTGCATTCAGCAGACGGGTCTTCAGGTCAGCCTGCGGGAAATCGAACATCCCGTGTTCGCAATAATACCGGTAATCCGCCTGGAATACGAACCTCATTCCCGCGTAGATGCTGTCCCGGAAGATCTTGTGGCCGCCAACCGCATAGAAGGTATGCGGGGGGATGTACCCTGCTTCCGCACCGTGCACGAGACGCGCTGCCATGGCATCGAGCAGGGCATCGAGCTTGCCGGAACTCTCAACTTCGTCCGTGACAAACTGTGCATGGCACCCGCCATTGTCTGCCCATGCCACGAGTGCTTCCTTCAGCGCAGGGATCTGGTGGAGGGGGCCTGCGATCACAAAGCCTATCTGTTTGCCCCCGAGGCCCGGAGTATGTCCTTTGAAAAAACTCCGGTCAAAGAACTGCTTCCAGGTCGATGAGAGGTACCGGTCGTGCACCGAACCTGCCATGATGACGATATCCGCAGGTACCAGTTTGTTGTTGAAAAAATCAACGTATCCATCGGTGTAGACGCAGGTATTGTCATAGCCGCACTGAAGGCACCCGAGGCAGCCTCCCTTTATATTCACGTCATGGAGATTGATCAGCTCCACTGACCCGCAAAAAGTCTTCAGGAGCCGGTCGGTCATGGCCGCAAGATTGGGGGAACTGCCATCCGCGTCGGTGAGGATGACAATCTTTTTTGTACCGGTGTAAAGCGATTTTTGTCCTGTGCCCGGGATATACGCGAGGGCCGGCCGGACGAGAGGGGCGTTCTCCCGCTGGACCGGAATCTTTTCATTTACTGCGGTGATGAGTAACGATGCGAATTTCTCCAGGCGCTTTCGTTCTTCTGCGGATAAGAGGTCCCGCATCTCCGCGGAATAAAACCCCAGGTATTTCATCCCGAGATCGTCGCTGACCGCATGGATGTAGGCATGGGCGGTCTGGTCGAAGAAATGGATCGATGTCGAGAGTGATGCGGCATACTTTCCGAAAAATGCGTTCTCAGCCTTCCGCTCGAAGACGAGTTCGATGAACCGTTTGTACTGGGAGCAGACGACCAGGTAATAGAGCGGAAATGCCCAGAGGACAATATCTGCAGAACGGATGCTGTCGAGCGTCCTGTTCCAGGCTGCGGTATCCTTCTCGATCTTTCTTATCTCCTGTGCAATATTGAGAATTTCATACGTTTGTGCCGGGAATTTCTTCCGGATGTACGCTACATACTGCATCGTGACACTGACATCCCCCTTCGGGCTGCCGTTCAGTACAACTATTTTCATAATGTTTCCCTCCCTGTTTTTCCTGGATTACCGGACCTTTGCCTGTGTCCTTCGGGTTTATTCATTCTATTACCTATCCGGGATCTCAATGTTAATCGATAAGCAGGACCGCGATCCGTTCCGGGTGATTCGGTGCCGGAAACCGGATGGACATCCCGACTTTTTCAGCCGTCTTCACGACATTGATCCCAAGTCCTTCCGGTGTGAACCGCCGCATGGTCGGACGGTTACAGATCCCGGCAGCGGTGTTGCAGATCTCGCAGAGACTGCAGGAACCGCAGATAGTGGTGATCGCAAACGGATAGCCGGCATTGAAGGCTTCATGCTCCAGGTCCAGCATAATCATGTGGATCTGCCGGCTGTGCCCGGCAAGTTCCTGCATAAAACGGAGACTCCTCTCCTTCCGGGCAGGATCCGCGTTTGGATCAAACAGGGAACTGAGAGCACAGGACCGGACACTGTCATCGAGATATGCAGGGGATTCGAATTTTACCAGAAGCGCAGCGCTGTAGTCCCTGAGATAGTTCCGGAACTCTCCGACCTCCGGGGCATGCGGGGGGCAGGTGAGATTTTTTCCATAGGACGGACACCCCGAGATGCATTTGAGGCGTACCCGGTCCTCAACAATGATCCCGTCTGCCGGTATGATCCGGGCATCGCTGGCGCCGGCCTGAATGGCCTTGTCTGCAAGGAACCGGAATTTCTCAGGTCCCGTCTCGTTCTTTTTCTTCATTATTCCCCATCCGCCCCTACTCCTCCGGTCTGCTTGCGCTGTCCAGGATCCTTCGTGCAAACTCCTGGAGGGCATCGGCTTTCACGAGCGCAATGCCGCGTTCCACATCGCCCAGCACCAGCAGGATGTCCCCCTGTTTTATGTCGAATATCGCCCGGGCTTCCTTGGGTATGACGATCTGCCCGCGTTCGCCGACCTTCACGCTGCCGAACAGATGTTTCGTCTTCTCCTTCCGTGGTGCAATCATCTCGTCCACCAGGTCTTCCGCCCCACATTTCTTACTTTTCATACTTATCATATTTGTACGATTAATTGTATTTATCATTTTTCCTGCACGGGAGATGACCCTTGTCATAACATGGGTTTTTCATGTCCCGGTAAAAACAGATCTTGTACGCCAAAGGGCGGATATACCATGACGGGCGCCACATTCACGAAAGAAGAACGGGAGGTTTGGCAGATGGTGACCGCCATGAACCGGGCATGGGTGACAGGGTCGCCGGAACTGATTGCAGGGTTCCTGCATGACAAAGCTACCATCCTTGGTCCCGGCCTTACCGTCATGGCTGAAGGAAAAACGGCCTGCGCACAGAGCTACCGGGATTTTGCCAGCAGGGCAGCCATCCATCACTTTTCCGAACATTCGCCGTTTGTCCGGGTATCCTTTCCGACCGCAGTTGCCGGATACCGGTACGACATCCGTTACGGGATGGAGGGTGTGCTGCATGAGGAGACGGGCCAGGACCTGCTCGTCTGCGTGCATGAGGACGGCCGCTGGCAGGTACTTTGCAGGGAAGTACTCTTTGAATAACCGGGATAATTGTTTCCGGTTTCATGGTTTTTAAAAGAAACCTTCCGGATACTATCAGGCTCCGGGCAGGGGTGTGCCGGGCCGGTGATCACGGTGCCCGCCCGGGTAAGGGGGAGGTCACTGCACCGGCCGATAATCCGGAAACGGGATTATGGTTTCAGGTATTCCATGACCGGCTGGTCCATGCTGAAATTTCCCGTGCTGACCAGCCGGACATGCGAACCGGTCACTTTCTCGTAGGCGGCGGGATAGAGTTCACGGAACGTGGTCGTGTTTCTTGCCTGGAGGGTGCCGATCACGGCCGATGTGAACTCGTCCGATAGCCACTGCCGTATGTCCGGATCGTAGACCGCCCCGAGCGAGGGCTCGTTCTTCGCTGCCCCGGTCAGGTAATAGATCCCCGGTACTGTCACATTTGAGGCAACGCTTTCCCCGAAACAGGTGTCGATGATAAAGGCCATCTGCCGGAACCGGTGATCCTTTGCCATCGAATCCGTCATGGCGGTAAAGTCATCCGTACGCAGTACCGATTTCCCGGTCCCGAATACAATCTCTCCCGGTGCACCGTGACTGGCGATGTACACGAATATATCGGTGCTGGCATTGCTCTCAAGGACGAACGGGGTGGACGCGGTCCTGGTGCCGGTCATGACGTTCCTGAACGTGGTGACATTCACTTCTGCACCGGAGTAATCCACCTGCGCCCCGGTCCTGATGTTCGGCCCTTTGGGCATATCGTGGACATTTCCCCGTATCGGATTTTCCGGGGCAGTGGGAATGTCGTCGTATACCATGAGAATGATGTGATCATCCGGGACCCCGTTTGCCCGGAGCATGTCGTAGACCGTCAGGGCATCGGCCTCGTGCCGGTAATTGGGCCATCCCCGCGAGGGACCGACGATCACGGCTTCAAAATCCGTTCTCGTGCCGGGAGGGCTGCCGGTTCCTGATGGATTTAACGGGGACATGAGCCCGGCAGAGGCATGGGACCCGCCGGCCGATTCACCACCGGTTTTATCCGGGGATGTGCTGTTCTCTGAATTGAGGACCGCAATGGTCCGGAACGTGCCGTTCGTGACCTGCCAGTGCGAGTACCAGGTGTTGATCGGGTCCACGCCTTCCACTTCGTCATACTCCAGGCCGCCGCTTGCACCGGTGATCCAGGGCATGGGCCCGTTCCGGATCTCCGAGAGCGCCGTGTGGACACCGGTTGCGTTCCAGCCGGTGACCGTTGCCTCGCCGTACACCACCTGCCGGACCGAGTCTGCGAGCGGCTCGAAGGGGGCCCTCTCCTGCCGGGCTTCGGTGAACGCAGCGATCAGGAGGGCATCGTATGTTGTTGCTGCGAAATCGTTCGGCCGGTGCCCGAATTTCTCCTCGTACGCCCCGGTAAACCCGGTCGCCGGATCGGCCGTGGGGTTCGTACCCTCAAGACCTTCCGCAGCGGTGCCAAGCGCAGTGATCAGGGCCGGTTTTGCCCCGGCATCGGTAAGGAACAGTTTTGTCCCGCTGCCGGAACGGTCGAGCGCCCGCTTGATCGTGGCGGCATCTTCCGGCCAGCAGACGGCAACAAGATAATCCGGGTCGGTCTTCAGGGCATCCGCAACATCCGCGTCAAGCGCGGGCGATCCAGCATCGAACTGGCGGATAAAGGGAACATCGATCCCGTACTCAGTTGCGAAGAATCCGGTCCAGTCATAGAACGTCTCGCCATACGTGTTGTTCACCGCAAGCAGGGCAACTTTTGTGGCACCTTTCCCTTTCAGGATCGTGAGGATGACTTTCACCTGGGCCGCGTCGCCCTGGGTGGTCCGCCAGACATACCCGTTCTTGCCGAATGCCCGCAGGATATCCCCGGAGGTCGCGGTCGGACTGATCAAAACTTTCTTCTTTGCAATGAATGCCGGAGCAAGTGCGTACACGTCGTCACTGTTCTCGGGCCCGATCACGATACGGATGGAATCGTCGTCAAGGAGCTCCTCTGCCTGTACGGTGATATTGCCGGTCGCGGTGTCCTTGTACACAAGTTCTACCGGCCTCCCCGCGATCCCCCCCTGGCTGTTGATGGTATCCTTTGCCCATTCGAGGGGTTCCCTGAGCTCGACATCCCCGGTGACCGGGAGGAGGACCCCGATCCTGACCGGGGTATGCTGGTGAAGGACCAGATATCCTGCCCATGCTCCTGCTGCAAGAAGTAAAAAGGCAATGATGAGAAGGAAAGGAGTTTTTCGGTCCATGGCGATCACCCGGGGGGAACAGATCCTGTATAACGGTGGGAATTACCCCCGTGAGGTCTGTACTCAGATATGAGAAAACCGGTATGATAAGGCTGGTCATTTGGAACGGGACACAGGCTGCGGGGGGCCGGACATCCTGCAGGTATCCCCATGATTCCAATGACGTGGTCTCCCACTCTGTTCAACGCAAAACTCAACCATTAAATGATCGCATACCGACATTGCATGATCATGGCACCCGGTTCCCGCCAGGACTGGATCCCGCTCGCGCAGAAGGTTCTCCTGGCACTCTGTATTCTCTGTGTTTTTATCCTGCACCTGGTGTTACTCTCATGGTTCCTGGCCGGGGCGGGCCTGGTATCACCCGTATCGCAGACCAGCGCAACGGTCCATGTAAAAATTCTCGCGATAAACGATTTTCACGGGCAGCTGCCCCCGGGACAGTCCCTGAACCATCGCCCGGCCGGGGGCGCCCCGGTACTGGCTTCGTATCTCAGATCGGCGATGGCGTCCGGAAATGCCGACGGTACCATTATTGCCCTGCCCGGGGACGTGGTCGGGGCATCTCCTCCCGATTCCGGCCTCCTCCTTGACGAGCCGTCCATATTGTTCTTCAACAGCTTTGCAAACCAGTACTGTACCGCCGGATCGGGTTCCCGGGATGATTCCTGTAACATGGTTGCAACGCTCGGCAACCACGAGTTCGACAAGGGCGTACCGGAACTGCTGAGAAAAATAAACGGGGGAGACGGGACGACAACCATTACCCACCTCGTTGATCCGTATCCCGGTGCGAGGACCGGCTATGTCTGCGCAAATGTGGTCTGGACCGCCAACAACACCCCCATCCTTCCCCCGTATACCATCAGGACGGTCAGCGGGGTCCCGGTCGCGTTCATCGGTGCGGATACGATGAACACACCGAATCTCACGAACGCCGCCAGTATCGAAGGCGTGACTTTTCTTGACGAGGCCGATTCCATAAACCGGTACGTTCCGGAGATCCAGGGGCAGGGAGTCCACGCGATCGTCGTCATCCTTCACGAGGGCGGGAGCCAGGCCCCGTATGACGGCCCTACACAGGCAGGAGGAAACGTGACCGGGCGGGTAGCCGGCATTATTCCCCGGCTCGACAGCGATGTCGATGTAGTGCTGTCAGGCCATACCCACAAATTTACCAACGCTTTCCTGACAAATGCCGGCGGGAAACCCGTGCTTGTCACCCAGGCATACATGTACAGCACGGGGTATGCCGACGTTGACCTGACCATCGACCGGGCTACCGATGAGATCGTCGGGAAGTCCGCACGGATCGTCCCGGCCTATGCGGATGTGGCCCCCGGCACCAGCCCGGATCCTGCCACCGCCGCGTTCCTTGCAGCGGATGAGCACGTCCTTGCCCCGGTGGAGAACCAGATAATCGGTGTTGCCGGCGAGGATATTACCCGGGAAGAGGACTCTGCCGGGGAATCGGCGCTGGGCGATCTGGTGGCGGACGGTGAACGGGCCGCTCTGAAAACCGACGTGGGATTCGGCACATCCGGGAGCCTGCGGGCAGACCTGCACGGGGGAAATATTTCCTGGGGCAGCCTGTTTGCAATCCAGCCGTTCGGTGACACAATCCTCTCGGAGACCCTGACCGGCGAACAGATCCGGCAGGCCCTTGAACGGCAGTGGCAGGAGCCGCTCCCCCCGCACAACCTCATTGTCTCGGGGCTTACGTACCGCTATGATGCCGCACAACCTGCGGGCAGCAGGGTGACGGAAGTCACGGTACACGGAGCCCCGCTCGACAGACCAGCGGACTACACGGTCGCCCTTGACAGCTACCTCGCCGGCGGTGGTGACGGGTATACGAGCTTTGAGGGAGGACGGAACATGACCTATGGGCCGTCCGATGTCGATGCCCTTGTTTCCTACGTGGGGTCGTTGCCGCAACCGGTGAATGTGACCATCGACGGGAGAATCCGGAGGATTAACTGAAAATCCGGATCACCCCGCAAAAGATCTATAATCCATAATCGCAAATCTTTTTCATCATGTTTGATTCAGCCAAACCTGTAGTAGAGAACACCGAAGAGAACCGGGCAATCTGCAGGAAGTACTGCACGATATGCCAGAACTACAAGCGCCATTCGCTGGGAAAATACCAGCCTACCGAGCTCTTCTGCGGGTGCGGGACCTCATCGGCCGAGTCGATGAAAGAGATCGGCTGTTTCTGCCCGGCCTGCGAGCTCTTCACGAAGCACCACCTCCGCGGCGGATACTTCTGCGTCAGGCGCTAAACAGGCTTTATCCTTTTTTATTGTCCCTTTGGGTTACCGGGTCATGCCGGCTGCCGGCAGGCCGCTGGTACCGGAGCGGTCTTTCGACTTCGTGAAGCCCGGCGGGGCTGAACGAAAAGAAGACGGAGTCTTCGACTTCTGGCGACCTGTCACAGCTCGAAGAACTCTGACGGTTTCTTCTCGTCCTCCGGGTCGGAGGGGTTTGAAAAACCCCGACGAGGAGAAGACGGAGTCTTCGATTTCTGATGACCAATCACCGTTCGAAGAAACCTTCGGTTTCTTCTCGTCCTCCAGGTCTGATGACCTGTCGGAGATCAAAAACCTATTATCCATCGGTGTACACACCATTCATCATGATAAACCCCGCAAAGAATATTCCCGAGGATACGGAAGAGAACCGGGAGATCTGCAGGAAGTACTGCACCATATGCCCGAACTACAAGGGGCATTCCCTTGAAAAATACCAGCCGACCGAGCTCTTCTGTGCACGGGGAAACTCCTCGTGTCCTGATAAAAAAGAGATCCGGTGTTTCTGCCTGAGCTGCGAGCTCTTCGCAAAGCACCATCTCCGTATCGGATACTTCTGCGTTACGTACTAGTCGCCCGATCTGTCCCGGTGACAACCCCCGGGTAAAAAAATGTTGAAAAAAGTGAAGGTCCGGTTCAGAATACGATATCCTCTTTTGCAAACCGCAGCTTCGGTATCGGCTTGTCGGCAGCATAGCCAAGAGGGCAGAGCATAACAGGTACGAGGGGCGCCGGGATCTTCAGGATCCGGGAGAACTCGGCGGGGTTGAACCCGCCCATCGGGCAGGAATCAAAACCGAGGGCTTTTGCACCGTTCAGCGCATTCCCGAGCGCAAGGTACGTCTGCGCCTGCGACCAGCCAAGTTTCTGCTCCGGCGACATTGGTTTTACAAAGCCGGCGGCCATGTCCGTGATCATCTTCTGCGTCTCTGCCGGTACGCCGCTCTTCTTCAGCAGGGCACCGAGCCGGCCGATAAGGCCGTCGTAATCGGGATCTGCACAGAAGACGAGGAGGTGCGAGCAGCTCGTGATCTGTTCCTGGTTGAAGGCCGCCGGCCTGAGCAGCTCTTTTGTCTTCTGGTCCGTGACCATCTTGATCTTCCAGGGCTGGAGGTTGAGGGCTGACGGGGCGAACCGTACCATCTCGAGAATCTCATCGATCTTTGCATCGGGAATTTTCCTGCCATCGAATTTCTTGGTCGCATACCGCGACATCACAATCTTTCCAAACTCCATAGTATACCTCTTTCGTGATAACCGGGTGATTCTCCTGTCTCCCTATTTATACATGATTCTCCAGGCAGATTACGGGAAATATACGTGCGAGATGCAGCCGGGACCGGTAATCGCGGTGAGCCAGACGGTGTCGCATGAGATCTTTCTGGTTCCGGGAATCCGGTATAATGAAGGCTTCCGGACCGGCATGTCCCCGGGTTTTAAAAAAAAGGATCAGGCCACCCAGTGGAGCACGTCCCGCACCACGGACCAGCGGGGTTCGGTTGCAGCCGGGATCTCGCCGAGCACCCAGTAATCGTATTTTTTGTCGAGCATGCCATATTCCTTCTCTGTCCGGAGCCAGTAATCGAGCGCGAGGAGATACGAGTCGCTGCTGTCCTTCGCAACCGGGTACGCGTACATCATCTGGTAGGAGCCGGTGGGCTGGATGATGGCCACGTCGAAGAGCGGGTACTGCAGGGTCAGGGTGTACCCTTCCTCGGCGGGGATCATCAGGACATCAGCCTTCCCGTCCACGAAGAACTCCTCCTTCGAGTCGATCGGGACGATGGTTGCCCCGGGGAGGAGCTGGCGGGCCACACCGACGAGCGCCGTGTTGTTGTAGACCGCAACCCGGAGACCGTCCATCTTCCTCACATCGTCCAGCTGCGTGAACTTGTCCTTATCCCCGTCCGGGACCACGAATGCCAGGTGGACGGTGACGGTCGGATCGGTGAATTTCATCTGGTCGAGCCGGTCCGCGGTCACCACGACGGCCGACATGGCGATGTCGCAGTAGCCGCTGTCGAGGGACTGGGCAAGGGTGGTCCCGGTGATGGGAACAAACGCGATCCGGGAGACGTTCAGGGTCCGTGCCAGGTCATAGGCCATCTCCACGTCGTATCCCACCAGTTCGCCCTTCCCGTTGAAGAACGCGAACGGGACATTGTTGCCATTGTACCCGACCCGGAGCACGCCCCGGTCGCGGATCTGCCGGATCTCGTCCCGCCCGCCGGGGGGCGGGGGAGCGACGGCAGGGACATCCTCCCTGTGCAGGTAGACCGTCGTGTTTATGACACTGTCAGGCCGGTGCCCCGCCGGGTCCGCGGGCAGCTCGATCTGCGAGATCTGGTCGCTGCCATGATAGGTCCCGGCGAGCAGGTACGTGAAGCCCGCGTGCAGACCGGCGATCATTATAGCGGCGAGCAGGACGACACCGATGAGGGATATAACCGCCCTCTTCCACCGGAACCGGGCCCGGTTCGTGGTGAGGGCGATCGTGATGGTGGAGAACGAGAAGATCGAGATGACACTCAGGGGGGCGACAAAGGCCTGCCGGAGGATCCCCGAACTGATGTACAGGTTATACGCGTCCGCGGGGAGGTGCATCAGGTTCAGGAGCGAGACCACCGAGAGTTTCGATGAGCCAAAGAAGCTGGGGATCCCAATCACGATGAGCCTGAGCTGCCCGATGAGCCCGAGCGGGTTCTTGTACATCCAGGCCACGAAGAGGATGAAGAGGAAGGGGACGAGCCCGCCGAGCAGCGGGAAGGTATAGGCCACGGGCACCAGGATCTCGCTGAACGACCGCACATTCCCCCCATCCGTATCCTGTGCCGTGTCTCCTTCCGGATCTCCGGCCAGAGCTCCGGCCGGGGCAGTGCCGGTCCCGGCCGGGGAAGCGGGATTACCGTCCCCGCTTCCGTCTCCAAAACTCCCGCTGCCGGTCTCCTGCGCCCGGCCCTGGAAGAGCTTCTCCACGCCCTCGGAGATCAGCGGCAGGGTGATGAACTCGGTGCCGGTCGAGAACGCGAGGAGCATCGCCCGCGAGGAGGCGGTAAGGATGTCCCGGTACCGGAACGTGGTGAAACAGGTGACCAGCAGGGGCATGACCACGAGGCCGAGGAGGACCGCGGCGGCGGCGAGGGAGACGATGAAGACCTGGAGATCCAGGAAATCCCCAAAGGTCAGGGTCCCGGCCGTCACTGCCGTTATGACGAAGATGCCGACCGGGAAGGTCAGGGAGATGATGTGGGTCATCCGCTCGAGGGCCCGGAGCAGGGACCGGAGGATGGAGAGGACCGGCCCGCTCCCGTCATCCAGCATCAGGGCAAAGCCCAGGAAGAGGCAGAAGAGGACGGTAGCAGGGATGATCCCGTCCGAGAGGGAGAGGAACGGGTTCGACGGTATGAACAGGTCGAGGAGGTTGATATCGGTTGCCTGGGCCAGGTCCTGGGTGCTGAAGAACGAGGCCTCCACCCGGGGGGGAAACGCCAGCTGGAACGAGAAGTACCCCACGACACAGATTACCCAGAAAAGCAGAAGGATCAATACCGCCTTGAGGGCAATCGCCTTTGCTGTGTCCCGCCTCAGGCTCCCGATGCCGACGATGAGAGAGAGGGCGACAGAAGGCAGGATCGTGATCTGCCAGATCTTGATGAACGCCTCGCTGACCGGTCGCATAACCGAGGTGAGGTCGCCAAAGAAGAGTCCTATGGCTACCCCGAGGATGAAACCCAGCAGTATCCAGACAGTGAGGTTCCAGCGGGGCAGTCTCATGGTACTTTCTCTCCTTTGCGGGCAGGTGCACGATCTATTCGGGATCTTCCCATATTGGAACGACAGGAGGCGTCGGCAAAACGGTACGATACGTGCACACAATGGCTATCCGGCACCTGTCAGTGGCCGGGCGTTAGGCGTAAGCGAATATTGCCCTCGTCATTATTTAACAGTTCCCGGGGATTATCCGGCTTCGGCTGATTGCCGGGGTGGCGGAAAGCATCTCCCGAAACAGGCAATCCGGAAAAAAGGTAAAATTTCCTGACCCGGCAATTTTTTGATCAGGGTCCGGGGCTCCTGCGTTCACCGATCTGCTGGCGCCACATTGCATAATACAAACCTTTCTGGTCCAGGAGACACTGGTGAGAACCGGTCTCAACGATCTTTCCCGCCTCCATGACATAGATCACATCTGCGTGCAGGATGGTGGACAGGCGATGGGCGATCAGGATGGAGATCTGGTCCCTGCTCGTGGAAATATCCCTGATGGTATTGGTGATATCCTCCTCGGTCAGCGAATCGAGCGCCGAGGTCGCCTCGTCAAAGATCAGCAGCCGGGGATGGCGCAGCAGGGCCCGGGCAATGGAGATACGCTGCTTCTCCCCGCCGGATATCATCATGCCGCCCTCCCCGATATACGTGTCAAGGCCCAGAGGAGAACGCCCCAGTATCCCGTCACACGAAGCCTTGTGCAGTGCATCTTTCATCTGTTCTTCGGTTGCATCCGCCATGACGAACAGGAGGTTCTCCCGTATAGTCCCCGAGAACAACTGGGGGTCCTGCGTGACGATGCCTATCTGCCTGCGCAACGGGTTAAACCGGATCAGGGCAGAGGGCTGGCCGTTGAAATAAATCTCCCCCCTGTCGGGCCAGTACAACCCCACCAGGAGTTTCATGAGGGTTGACTTGCCTGCACCGGAAGGACCGACAAACGCGATCGTCTCGCCGGTCTTCACCTGGAACGAGATCCCGTCGATGGCGTTGTACCGGGCAGACTTGTGACGGAAGACGACCTCCTCAAAACGGATATCGCCCAGTTCATCGATCTCGATCGGGTTTTCCGGCCGTTCTTCGATCCGCCTCTGCATCAGCTGATCGAAATTACCCACGGATGCTTCGGCCTCGCGGTAATTCACGATGATGGAGCCAAGGTCCTGCAAGGGAACAAATATGATGGCGGTGATGAACTGCATGGAGACCAGTTCCCCCGTGGTAAGGACGTTATGGAAGATCAGCCAGAGGAGGATGAACAGGATCGACTGCTTCAGGACGGAGAGCGTAGTCCCCTGGAAGAACGTCAGAAACCGGACGCGTCGTACTTTTATCATCTCCAGGGTGAAGATCTTCAGGTTCTGTTCCCGTATCCTCCGGATCTCCGGGTAGGTGAGGCCAAGACTTTTTACCAGCTCGATGTTCCGGAGGGATTCGGTGATCACACCTGCGATCTCGAACGTCTCCCGGTTGATCTCCTTCTGGGTTGTCTTGATCTTCTTCGAGAGCAGCCAGGAGAGCGATCCCAGCACGAGAATACCGGTCACAAAGACCGGGACCAGCAGCCAGTTTTTTGTGATGGAATAGGCGAGGAGAAAACCGACTCCAACAAATGCGGAGAAGAGGACATTGATGAATGCATTGAAGAAGTCCTGGGTATCAGACCGGACTTTCTGCAGGATCGACAATGTCTCGCCACTCCGCTGGTCCTCGAACTCGTCATAGGAGAGGCGAAGCGTCTGCTCCAGTCCGTCATTATAGATATGCATCCCGAACTGTTGCACCGCCAGTTGGGCGAAATAATCCTGGAATGTTTTTGCAAACCGGGCGAACAGGGCGATCGCGACTGCCACGCCCAGCCAGAAAAGTACCCCCGCGACCAGTGCATTTTCCGCAATGTTATCCGGGTTTAAGGCATAATCGTCGATGATCTTCCCGAAGATAATCGGATCGCACAGGTTCAGCAGCTGGCTGATCGCCGCTAAAACGAGAGCGGCAACAATAAGCCGCTTCTGCGGCTTCAGGTACTTCCAGAGGATCGTCATTATTCAGGCAAATAGGCGTTATTCCTGTTCTTCTCATTTAAACCTGATGACGCGGACACAATACCGGCCCGGTAAGCCAGTGCCGATATCAGCGACGTGATGTGCCAGGCCCGGGGGCGGTTTTCACAAAAATCAGCTGGTATAATATCAGTTCAGCGTCACGTATCCTTCGTCGGCAACAATTTTCTGGCCTTCGGGGCTGAGGAGGTAATTGATGAAGTCCCCGGCAAGTCCTGACGGCGGACCGTTGGTGACAAGGTAGAGATCCCGATACAGGGGGTATGTCTTTGTCTTGACATTCGCAACCGTGGGATTGACGACTGTCAGGTTATTGATCCGGATCGGGACTGCTTTGGTATTCTCATTTAAAAAACCGATCGTGACATACCCGATGGCACTGGGATCCTGCGCCACCGACCCGATCATCGCACCGTTGGAGTTCTTCTCCAGCATTTTACTTGTGGGAGTTCCGTGATGCAGCACAAACGCGTCAAAGAACGAACGGGTCCCGGATGCGCTGTCCCGGCCGATCACTTCAATGGCGGAGGAGTACGATATGCCTGAACCCGGTATCTGGCTCCAGCGGGTAATATTTCCGGTATAGATGTCCCGGACCTGGTCCAGGGTGATATTCTGGATCGTGTTTGCCGGGTTCACAACGATTGCAACACCATCCTTTGCGACCGTGGTGATCACGAATGACGGGTACTTTGCCATCTCTTCTCCGGTTACTTCCCGGGAAGTCATGCCGATGTCCAGAAGGTTCTGGCCAGTTGCCGGTATGGCCACGCCGGATTCCCCGCCGGATACCTGGATATCCACGTCGGGATGGGATGACATGTACTGCTCAGCTGCTTTCTGGACAATGGGCAGGATGGTTGTCGAACCTCCGATCCTGAGGATCCTTATCCGGCCGGCCGGTGCCGGTGCGGTGGTGGTTACCAGTGAGGTCTGGGGCGGGATCACTGTAGCTGCTGCTATCGAAGGGGATTCCGTTGTACCTGCCGGGGGACTCGCAGGGGTGCCTGCACAGCCGGCTGACAGCAGTGCGCAGGCGAGCAATGCGGCGAGGCATACGGCAATTACAGCGGTATTTTTCGGAGGCATCTGTCTTCACCAGTGTGAATTGCAGGCACATAATATATCCCTTTGTACTTATTCTCTGGTCGTAAGACCGGCTTTTGGATCTGACAGGGGAGCCGGGCCGGGGGGCGGTTCCGGCGGCCAAGAACGGGGCACAGGAGCCATATTTTTTACCTGCGAAAAACAGGACACGAACGTCCAGGTGTTCCGGGGGAAGCCCGCGGTGAAGATTTTCGCTATTTGATCTCGATCCGGTCCCCGGTCACCATGTAATGGACGTTCTCTGCCATTTTGCAGGCATGGTCCGCCGAACGTTCGAGGTACCGGGCAACCATGATATAGTAGGTGCCCCGGGTGATCGTCTTCGGGTTCTCCATCATGAAGGTGAGCGTCTCCCGGAACACCGAATGCCAGAGTGAATCAACGGTATCGTCACGCCGGGAGAAATCCCTGATCGGTTCAAGACTCCCGGTCTCAAAGGCAAGAATCGCGTCATCTATCATGGTGGTGACGAGTCCTGCCATATGCATGACCGGGAGGGGCTGGACGAAGTCAGGCTGGCCTTTGACATGCTTGGTCATGTTTGCGATTGCCTTGCCATATCTCCCGATCCTTTCTGCCGATGTGACGATCTTGAGCATGCAGGCCAGCTCACGCATATCCTTTGCCATCGGCTGGTTCATGGCAATGAGCTGGTAAGTCCTCTCCTCGAGATCGATCATGGTCTCCTGGATATGCTTTTTTCCGGGTACCACGTCCTTTGCGGCTTCAGTATCTTCGGCCGTCAGTGCCTTCATGGAGTCGCACAGCATATTCCTTGAAAAGCGGGCCATATCCAGCATGTCCCGTTTCAGGGTTTCGAGTTCGGTATGAAACTTTTCTGCCATAGTTCTCACTCCCCCCGGCTGACTGCCCGGGAACCGCATAATTGCACCTGTTTTATGAGTTTTTTGGGCCCGTATATTTTTTGAGGTTTTCCCGGCCGGTTTTTTTGATTCAACAGGGGACATTGATATCCGCCAGCCCTTCCCTGTGCAGCATATATCTGCCCTTAATAACCGTTTATCCCTGTCACGTATATCAATCATCCCCCGGGCTGCCGGATTCCTGATGATGCGGCGTGCCAACCCCTCCCGTTCGTAGTCGGGGATGCCGGAGTGCGGTGGAGGGGGGGAATGCCGATGAGCACAGTGGACGGCGAACATTACAGAAGACCCGTTCCCGGACCCCCGGTTACCTTTTTTTAAGGGGAGCCCTAACGATCACCATCTGGTTTCCGCTACGATAAACCGGGGATTTTTATGATGAACAAAAGAGCGTTTTTTATTCTGGCAATCGCCTTTATCGCCGGCCTCATTGCCGTGGCGGGATGTACAGGAAGTTCCGGTACCCCCGCACAGCCATCGGTTGCGGCCACCCCGGTCTATCCGGCCGTATCGTTCAATGCCACACCGGTCCAGTATGCACAGGTCAACGGGATCACGCTCGGATATCGTGAATTCGGTGCCGGTGAACCTGTCCTCATGGTCGAGGGATTTGGCAATACCATCAATGACTGGAACCAGACCTTCATCGGCATCCTTGCCTCGAAATACCATGTGTATACCTTTGACAACCGGGGCATGGGATACAGCAGCGACAACAATGCGACGCCCACAATCTCCCTGTATGCCTCCGATGCTGCACAGCTGATGCCGGTGCTCGGCTATGACAGCATGGATGTCTACGGGGTCTCCATGGGGTCCTCGATCTCCCAGCAGCTTGCCATAGACCATCCCGAACGCGTACGGAAACTGGTGCTGGACTCCAGTTCCTACAGTGTCCGGCTCCCCGAGACAACAAAACTGCTCGGTACTATTGAAGCGGTGGCAGCAGGGCCCTCTTACCCGGAAGGCGTCCGGCGGGAAGCCGAAGCGAACCTTGCATGGAACGGTTCCTGGGACGGCCTGCCCGGCATTCACAAGGATGTCATGCTCGTTGTGGGCACGAGCGACCAGCTGACACCGGACCCTGTGTCGGTACGGATGGCCGGGCAGATCAACGGGTCCTGGCTCGTACGGTTCAAGGACCTCCCGCATGTCGGGTCCCACTATGCGCCTGTCGAGTACGGTGAGAATGCCCTGGACTTCCTCGGTATGGACGAGTCGCCGCTCAACCGCCGAATCCTTTTTTTGCGGGCCGGTTGTGCCGGCAGGTGAGGGGCCGGGATGTCAGGGCCGGTGATCGCGTGCCCGGTCCGGGGGCCGGCCCGGGCAGCATATCCGGATTTCATCCGGTACTGCCGGTTTTTCCGGACCATCATAAAATACGGAATATCAGGGCAGGTTAAGGATTCCTGAACTTTTTGAAAAACCCCTTGATTATAACGATCATGCCGACGATAAGGAAAACCGCCCCGAGCAATCCGGTTATGAGCATGGGTGATGCAAACCAGATACCGGCACCGAATATCATGATAACAATCCCCTCGATCACCGTTATGATCTCTATCCTGTTTGTCATGGTACCTCCCTGTTTTGATTTTTCCGGAATACCCTTTGCTCCGGTGCCACAGACGCTCCATCCGCCGGGACGGTATATCTGAAAAACCCGTCCGGAAACGTGACCCCCGTGTCTGGTTTTTTCGGGAGTATCGCGTTAACGGACCTCCCCGCAGGTTCTGCTTCCCCGGACGGGGTTTTCGTCTCAGTGAAGTCTGCCTTTGGTTCACAGGTATAAATGGTTACGGGGATATTGCAAAATCCGGGATACGCATCATCACCGGCGTTTCGCCCGGGGGGAGGTGTGTGCCTGCCTGCCGCTGGTTGCCCGGGCAACACAAAAAAAAGGATTAGTAATACTGGTAGATCAGCCCGGCAACACTGCCAAGGTCGGTCCCGACGGTATCCATGGTGACCGTGTCCGAGAGCGGCACGTTGTTGACATACACGGCAAAGACGAGCCGCCTGCCGCTCTTCGCATCAACATACCCGGCAAGGGCCTTCGACGGCATGACCATCTGCCCGTTCATGTAGTCCGGGATCACGAAGGTGCCGGTCTTTGCGTACACTTTGCCGCAGGCGGGATTGCCGGTCCGGCAGTGGTTCACGGTCGTGCCATCGACCCCGAGGATTGGCTGCGCCTTTACAAACGCATCCCCGTACGGCCGGGCGGACGCGAGCGTGAGGAGCTGCGCCGCGGCCTGCGGCGTGACATGGTCCACGCGGTCCCCGCCGGCACCGTCGCCGAACATCACACCGGTGGTGTCGAGCCCGATGCCCTTTAAGACCCTGCCCTCCTTGTCCATGCCGTCATAGAAGCCCGTCCTGTTGTCGGCAAGGGCCAGCAGCATGATGTAATGATTGGCATGCAGGTTCTGGGAGACCTTGAGGGTCAGCTTCACGTCCTCGGAGAGCGGGGGGGAGGTGAGCTCCGCCACCTTCTGTGCGCCGGCATACGCTGCTGCAGCCGGGATCAACGCTTTCGGGTTCCCGCCAGTCCCAGGTGCGGTGACGGAAACGCCCTGCCGCCCGAGGGCCTCGATGAAGAGCGTGCGGGCAAATGCCGACGGTGCTTTCACGGGGGCAGACTGGTTGGCCGTCCCCGCCCCGGCCGGGATGGAGCCGGTGACTACGATCGTGCCTGCCGGGTCTTCCGCAAGGATTATCGTGGGCGCCGACTCGGCCGGCCCGGTCGTTGCCCGGTTCTCGAGCCGGTACGCGGCAGTCTGCGGGCGCATCGCAAGGGCCGGTGCTGCACCGGCCGCGCCGGGCGTGATGCTGACATCGACCAGGTTGTCGTTGATCACGATGGGCGAGATCAGGGGGCTGTTCTCCAGCTGTACGGGCGCAAACAGGGTGTCGTCAATAACAACATCGGAGACTTTCGTGATCCCGGCTGCCTTCACCTGACGGGCAAGGTCATTGAGCCCCGAGAGCGGGTCGGTCGTTGTCAGGATCGCGTCCGACTCGCTGTGGTCGAAATTCGTGAACTCCACCGTCCCGTCGGGAAGCGTGCGCCCGCCCATCTCCGGGTCGCCACGGGCGACCAGCACGAGGTTCCCGTTCAGGTTCCCGCTGCTGTCGGCAGTCCCTGCCGCATAGACCGGGGTCCTGAACCGGTAACCGGGGCCGAGGGCTTCGAGGACCGCGGCGGACGAGAAGAGCTTGGTGGACGAGGCAGGCACGAACATCTGGTCCGCGTTCTTCCCGTACAGGGTTTTGCCGGTCGCCGGGTCAACAACGATGAGCCCCCAGCCCGCATGGGCATACGCGGGTTGTGCGGTGATCTTCGCGAGGTCCGTATCAAACGCGGACGGGGCCGGTGCAGCCGGTCCCGCGGAGGTGCACCCCGCGGATGTTATAGCTAAAACCAGAAGGATGCAGATGATTGCGCCGGCTACAGGGCGGCAGCAGGGATGTGGAGTCATACGATCAAACAGGATATCGTCAGTTATCTGGCATAAATTATATGAAACGTTTTTGCTCTTCCGGTGGATTTCTGCAGAGGAAAAAAATCAGGGGGAGATCCGGACAAACGTCCCGTTGCGTCCGGGAGCCTCGTAACGGCCGAACCAGGCGCTGCCCGCCGTGGCATTGCTGCCGGCACCGAACCTCGCGACGCTCTCCCCGGATGCTTCGCGGAAGGTATCCCCGTCATACGGTTCAAGGACAAACGGCGTAGTGCTGTGGCCCGCGTACACAAGGAGGTTTCCGGCATCTGCAACGATCCTGACCGTGCCGTAATAGTCCTGGCTGTACGAGCCGGTGTAGTAGGTAAGGACCCTGGCCGGCCGCGGGTTCACCGGTTCCGGTACCGGTTTTGGCGACATGCCGGCGAACATCGCCTTGATATTCTGCATAGTATCGCCATACCAGTCCTTCTGAATTCTGCCGGAATAATACAGCTCGTCCCACCCGTTGCTTATGCTGCCGGTAAGTACATTTCCTTCAGGAAAACCGTTCGTCAGGACAACGAGGGACATCTTCTCCCCGGGCCAGACGGTTACCAGTGTGGCGACACCGCTCGAGAGGGCGCCGTCCTTCTCGATGCGGCTGTGCCCGTTCACGAGGTACGTGTTCCAGCCGAGCCCGGAACCGGTCATCCCTGTGTCGGAATATGACCGGATGTACTGGGGCATGTGCGTCTCGCGGAGCGCGCTGGCATTGATCACCTGTTTCCCGTCGATCGAGCCCCCGTCTGCCTGCAGGCGGGCGTACCGTGCCATATCATTGATCGTGGAGCTCACCCCGCCTGCGGGGCTGTTCACGTCATCGTTCAGCAGCGGCCCGGCAACAGGTGTCCCGTTCTCCAGCGGGTACGAGTCCGCGTGGTCGGCCGACCCGGCAAAGTCAGAGAAGTGCGCGCTGGTGTTGTACATCCCTGCAGGGACGAAGATCCGCTCTGCGACAAGATCCTCGTAAGGCTTGCCTGCTTTCATTGCCGCAGCCTCTCCCGCAGCCGTGATGCCGATGTTCGAGTACCCGTATGACGAGCGGAAGCTGCCGGTAAGCCCGAGGTACCGGAGCCGGCTCATGATTTCCGGCCGGGAATATCCGAACCCGTACTGGAGGTCGTCGCCCCCGTACTCCGGCAGGCCCGAACGGTGGGAGAGGAGATCGCGGAACGTGGCATGGCTGCTCACGTACGGATCGGAGAGCACGAACCTGTTGTCCAGGGAAGCGACCGGGTCGTCCCACGAGAGCTCGCCGTTCCCCACCATTGACGCGATCATGGCCGAGGTCACGGACTTGGAGATGGACGCGAGCTGGAAGCGGGTGTCCGGGTTGACCGGCTCTTTGGTCGTGATGTTCTTTATGCCAAAGCACCGCAGGTACACGACCTTGTCGTCCTTCACGATGGCGACCGCCATCCCCGGGACGCCGCTTTTTGTGAAGCTCTTTTCTGCATACGCATCGAACTGCGGGACGATGGCGCTGACATCCCCGGCGCCGGAGGTTCCTGCAGGTGCAAGCGACGGGGTTACGGCCGGTGTACCGGCGGGAGATGAGACACAGCCGGCTGCGAAGACTGCAATCGCGCAGAGGACGATGATTGCACACATCAGGTGCAGGTTCATGGGAAACCCCGGTCTTCCCGGCATCTACAGCCCCCCCTCGGGTTTCGGCATTGCCGGGAGCATGTACCGGAGGTGCCAGAAGAGGAGCCCGATAACGATACTGATGAGCAGCGCGAACCAGCCGAACTCCCCGAGCATCGTACTCCCGGCCGGGGGCGTTGCCGTGATCGCCGGGTAGAACTTCTGGATGAAGTAGTTCCAGAAGCCGTGGAGGAGTGCGGCCGGCCAGATGCTGCCGGACCGGAGCCGGATCCAGGCAAAGAGGGTGGAGCCGCCGATCATGGAGAGGAAGAAGAGGACGATCGAGGTCGCCGAACCGTCGCTATAGACCCCGGCGAGCATGAGCGGCAGGTGCCAGCAGAACCAGATGAACGCGGAGCCGATTGCAATCCAGGTGAACGTGGTGAACCTGCCCATCTCGGGGACGAGCAGCCCCCGCCACCCGATCTCCTCGCCCGTAGCGAGGACAATACTGAGGCAGAGCGCCGTGATGATGCCCTGCGGCAGCGCGAGCATGGCCGCAGCTTTGTCGGGCAGGAACGGTGCAGCGCCGGTGACCCACGCGCTGCCGAACATCACGAGTCCGACTGCGACCGGGATGGCGATCGCAAGGAGCCACCACCGGAGTTCGCCGATCTTTAAGCCGAATCCCTCGATGTTCCGCTGGAAGTACAGGCGGGTGACGATGGCCGCGACCGCGGGGCACCACATGAGGAGAGAGCCCGAATACCGGAGGAGGCCGGTATCCACCGCGAACTGCGGTCTCGCTGCTATGATGTACCAGAAGATCGATGAAAGTGCGAACACGAGGACGAGGTATGCTGCAATAACCTGTTTCGGGTTTGTCAGCAGGGGTCTGGATGCCGGTTCTGCCATACAATGAGGGAATGGGAAGCCGGACACTTTTATCCTGTCGGTTTTATTCTGCCGTAATTCTGCAGGACCTGGCGGGTGCAGGGCGGCTGGTACCGCCGGGGATGGGGTGTGTGGGTAGCAAAGACGTCAGGAAGGATCTCAGGAAGCTCGGGAAAAAGCGCACTTAAGCCTGCCGGATGCTGCCTCGCTCATTTTTTTAACTGACATGCTGGTGAACGGTTAATGGTAAAACCGTATTTATTATTGAGGATTGGGGGACCGGTACAATTCCTTTGGTACGGTGATCTCAAACCGTGCACCGGTGCCCGGCGTACCGGTCTCCCGGATCGCGATACCGGTGATATCGAGTATCTCCCGCGAAAGGGATAAGCCAAGCCCGGTGTTCCTGCCGAACCCCCGCTCGAATATCATCTCCTTCTCATCGGCAGTGACGCCCTCGCCATCGTCTTGGCAGACAATGATATGATTATCCCCGGCTTCCTCAACGGCAAACCGGATGGTAGCGATCTTCCCGCCATACCGGGCTGCGTTGTCCATCAGGTTGTAAAACACCCTGACCACCATCGGGTCGGCAAACACTTCTGCGCCCGCAGGAAGATCGTTCTTCACGATGATCTGTCCCAGCGGGGCCTGCGTTGCCGCAGTATCGACCAGCGTGCGGCAGTCCTGCCACACCGGGGCGTGGACACCAACGCTCTCGTATTCTTTGGTGAAGGCGATCTGGCGTTCCATCGTGCGGACAATCTGCTCTTCTTTCGTGATAAATTCTGACAATTTTGCAGTGTCACCGAGGGATTTTTTCGAAATTCCAAGGTATGCATTCAGTGAGAGGAGCTGGTTCTTAAGGTCATGACGGGTGATGCCGGAGAGAAGGGCGAGTTTCTTGCTCACCTTACGGAGTGCTTCTTCCTCCTGCTTGCGCCTGGTGATATCTCTGGCAACCCCGAACATTATTTGTTCATCCGGGTATGGAAACGAGTTCCATGAGAGCCATTTTACAGAACCATCTTTACAGATATACCGGTTTTCAAACTGGTACACTATCTGCCCATCAACGATACTGGATTTTACCTGAGCCGTTGATTCTCTATCCTCCGGATGGACAAATTCAATCCAGGTTTTGGCCAACAGTTCGTCAGTACTCCATCCCAGCGTCTTTGACCATGCAGGATTCAGGGTCTTAAAATAACCATCGAAACCAGCTATACACAGCATATCAAGAGCGTGATTAAAAATCCGATCTCGTGTTTTTAGAAGGTCTTCGTACTTCTTGCGCCCGGTGATATCGGAAACGATACCGTTCCATACTACGTCACCGTTTTCCAGCGGTTCGGGTGAGGCCTCGATATGAATCCACTTTGTTTCCCCGTGAACGGTAATCCTCCCGTCCCATGCAAATGGCTGCGGTCCGCAGGACCGCTCCCGGTTGAATTTTTCCCGGTTTAATGTTACCAGTGCCTTCAGATCATCCGGATGAATTGGTGCAAGCCCGGCCATGGGGTCTGCCAGGGCACGTTCAGCACTCACATCGAACATTTCTGCCAGCCGGGGGCTGATATAGTCAAACGAGAAGGATCCCTCCTGCGTACTGCGCATACTGTAAATGCCCACGGGGATCCTGGTGACAAGGTTATCATACTGGTTTTTGCTTTTACGCAGGGCCTCTTCCGCCCGTTTGCGCTCGGTGATATTATGGATTATCGAGAAGAGAACGGTCTGCTGTTTGATGGTGATGGGCGTGGAATGAACTTCGACCATCCGTATCTCGCCGTTTGCCAGTTTGTGCGGGAAGATGAAATCGTTCCTTGCCTCACGGGCAGCGTTTGTGTATTCCTCCTGGACCTGTTCTTTGGACAAGGTATTGATGTCTGTTATATTCATGGTCCGTAACTGTTCCTGGGAATACCCGTAAAACCGGGCTGCGGCATGGTTGGCATCGATGATGGCCCCGTTTTCGGGGTCGATGAGGAGCATGGTCGCTGCATGCAGTTGGAACATCTGGCGGAACCGCTCCTCACTCTGCTTCAGGGCATCCTCCGCCCGCCGCAGATCGGTGATATCGTGAATCACTCCTTCCACTCCCTGCGCAACCCCGTCTGCATCATAAAAGAAGTGGCTGCTTGAAGTAACATGGTGGATTGTGCCGTCAACGGCTTTCAGGGTGATCGGGTACCCGTATACCGATCCATTTTGTGTAAGGGCTTTAAGGAATGCCTTGCGGTCGTCAGGATTTTCGTACCTTTCAGCTGCATCACGCCCGATAAGCTGGTCCGGTGATTCCAGACCAACCAAACGGGCTCCCGAGGGACTGACCATGGTAAATTTCCCGTTCATGTCGGTACGGTAGACCATGTCCTGGATGTTCTCGATGATAGCGCGGTGTTTTTCCTCGCTCTCACGGAGCAGCTGCTCCGCCTGCTTGCGTTCGGTGATGTCTATGGTGTAACCGGCCAGCAGGTTTTTACCCCCCTGGACGATCGGGAACTTGATGGAAAAATAGGAGCGGTCATTCAGATGCTCCTCCAGGCTGAGCAGCTTTCCGGTTTTAACTACGGCCCAGTCGTCAGCGGACATTTTCGCGGCCAGTTCCGTAGGGAATAACTCCTCCATGGTTTTGCCCACCATATCGCTGCCGGATATACCGATCATCTCAGTATAGTTATCGCTGGCCTGTATTACGCGGCTCTCGGTCGGCGTTACATCCTTAATGTAGGCATAAATGGGCGAATGACGCATGAACTGCGAGAACAATTCATTGGTCTCAAGCAGCGCATCCTCTGCTTTTTTGCGACCCGTGATATCGTGGAGTACCGCGAGGAGTACATTACGATCCCTGAGGACAAACTTGCTTACTGATATTTCCACGGGGAAGATGGTCCCGTCTTTCTTTTTCATGTACCGGAGGGGAACCCGGTTCTGCCCTTCCTGCATTGACTTCCAGGTATTTCCGGGTTCCGCGGAGATATCCGTGCTCTTTAACCCGGACAGCTCTTCCTGCGAATAGCCGAACATGCGTGTCGCGGTATCATTTGCTTCGAGAATAGAGCCGGTTTTGATGTCAACGAGGAAAACTGCATCCTTCGCTGCAGCAAAAATATTCCGGTATTTTTCCTCGCTGTCCCGCAGTATCTTTTCTGCATTTTTTTGCCGGGTGATGTCCTGCACGGTGCCATGAAGCCCGACGATCTTTCCCTTTCCGTCACGCTCTGTGCCGCCGGATGCATGTGTCCAGCGCATGCTGCCATCGGGACGGACCATTTCCAGTTCAAGATCGTACGGTTCACCCGTGGTAAGTGCCCTTGTAACCGCAGCGCTGAGTTGTTCCCAGCTGGCGGGGGTATAGAAACGCGGAAGTTCTGCATAGGTGGGCGCCGGTAGTGAAGGATCCCATCCGGCTATCGTGTATAGTCCCTCGGACCAGGTCACGGTATCCGTTTCTATTACCCAGTCCCATGTCCCGATGTGCGCAAGGCGATGGGCTTCCCTGAGCCTCTGTTGTGCAGATATCTGCATCTGCTCTGACCGTTTCCGTTCGGAGATGTCAATCCCGATCCCCATGAAATAGGATCGATCATGTGCCTCAAACCTTACTCCGGTGAGGAAGAATGGCACAGGGCGACCATCTTTTGCCAGCAGAACGGCATCCATCGAACTATGACCGGTCTCCATCACCGTTTCAATGGCCTTCATTACCGCGTCCCGGGTTTCCGGTGCATGCCAGTCCGTAACATGACGATCTTTCATCTCTCCGGGGGTAAATCCAAAGATTGTTTCGTGCTGCCTGTTCCAGAGCACCAGCCGGCATTCGGGGTAGGTATAGAGATAGAAGATGCCGGGGAGGCTGTCCAGAACCGATTTTGAAAATTGTTGTTCATCCCGGAGCAGGTGATCTCCCTTTTTCCGCAGCGCTGCCGACCTGACCTTGTGGGCGAGTTCAGCAAACAGTGCTTCGGGTTCGCCGCCTTTCTGGAGATAGAAGTCCGCTCCGCTGTTGATCGCCTGGATGACCACTTCTTCCCGCCCCCTGCCGGTGAACAGGATGAACGGGATCTGGCCGAAGCGGGACCGCACCTCAACGAGGAACCGGATGCCGTCCATTCCCGGCATCAGGTAATCGGAGATGATGGCATCGAATTTTTCCTGTCCGAGCAACCGGAGCCCTTCGGGCGCACTTCCCGCTGTCGTGACAGTGAAATCCCCGTATTCCTCCAGGAAGAGCTTCCCGACATCAAGCAGGGGTTTTTCATCGTCAACGTAGAGGACCCGGATCGGTTCTGCCATTCTGCACTCTTCCTGTCCCGGCGTATACCGTGAGACGGGATATCCTTTTTTTATCGTCCCGCACCTGGTGGGCACGATATGTTTCCCGTGCGCTCACGATTACCGGCGTGAATACCATCACGGATAATGCCGGAAATTTGGGGATATATCTTTTTATTGTTCACCGTGGCGCTGGTAAGTTTTGCAAGGGGGTGTGCAGACTTAATGGTTTTGATGGGGAACTTTTGCATCCGGAATCTTTTTTCCCGGCGTCCTGTGCAGGTCCCGGAAGGGTTTTTGAAAAATTATACCGATGGCCTGGAAAAAGAGGAACGGACCGCACCCGGTTCAGGGAGCCGGTGTGCCGCCACGTTTTTCCTGGACAAAAACAGCAACTACCGCTACGACCAGGCAGACGAACGCCCCGGCGAGGAATGCCGCATGGAACCCGGGGACCAGCTGCTCCGGGGTAAGTGTGCGCATTCCCGCCAGGCTGCCGGCAAACCCGTGCACGGCTACCGTACCGAGGATGGCGATGCCGAACATCGCCCCGGCATTGCGCAGCGTCATCATCACGCCGGAAGCGACTCCCCCCTCATCCTGCCTGCCGGAGCCCAGGACGAGACGCATATTGGGGGGCACGAAAAGACCGACAGCGATGCCTTCCAGTGCCAGCGTTGCGACAATAAACGGCAGGCCGGTGGTGGTATCCATGAGCGAGTAGAGGACCATGGTTGCAGCAGACATGAGTGCAGAGACGATCATCAGCTCCCGTGAGCCGTACCGGTCGGAGAGCTTTCCGGCAACAAGGCTTGCAAGCATGAGGAAGATTGCCGGGACCGCAAGCAGGACGCCGACCATCTCGATGGAGAGGCCCCGGGCCAGCTCGAGGGAGAACGGCAGCAGGAACTCGGAGCCCGCGAACGTGAAGACCACGAGCATGCCGGCGATATTGCCCCACAGGTAGTTCCCGGAGGAGAAGAGGCCCATGTCGATGAGCGGGGAGCTGCACCGTTGTTCGTGCAGCAGGAAGAGAGCGAAGAAGATGAGCGAAGCAGCAAACGATCCGAGGATCACGGGAGATGTCCACCCGAGGTACAGCCCCTGGCTGAGCGGGAAGAGGAAGGCGACGAGCGCCAGCAGGATCAGGACGGCCCCCGGGGTATCGAACCGGCCGGTCCGATCCGTTCCGTCATCGTGCGGGAGATACCGGACGGCAAGGATGCAGGCAAGGATCCCGATCGGGACATTGATGAAGAAGACCCAGTTCCAGCCCAGCAGTTCCGTGATGAATCCCCCGAGGACCGGGCCGGCGGCGATCGCGACCGAGACACTGGTCATCAGGATCCCGAGCGCCCATCCCCGCTTCTCCGCGGGAAGGCAGAGGACGAGCATGGCCGGGGCCATTGCGTTGAGGGCTGCTGCGCCAATTCCCTGGACCACGCGGGATGCGATCAGCAGTCCGAGGTCAGGCGCCAGGCCGCAGAACAGGGAGCCTGCCGTAAACACGACGAATCCCCCGATGAAGACCCGCCGGAACCCTTTCAGGTCGCCGAGCCTGCCACACGCGAGCATCAGCCCGGAGAGGGAGAGCAGGTATGCCATGACTACCCAGGAGACATCTCCCATATCGGTATTGAACCAGCCGGCTATCGTGGGGAGCGTGATGTTGACGATGCTCGTGTCGAGCATTGCCATGAAGGTCGAGAACCCGACAATGGCGATGATGATCTTCTGGTTTGCAGGGGACTGGATCTCCGGCATATCCCGGGTTTACGCGGACCGGTAAATTATAGCTTGCCAATTGTGGCCGGGCGGGCCCCGGGGCGCCGGGCAGGCGCCGGTCCGGGTGGAGGGGGATAACCGCAGCCATTTTTTCACTCATCGCCGGCATTATCTGGAAAACAAAACAACACTGGACCGGAAGCATATGGACAGGCATTCTCTCTCCGGCCGGACGGTCGTCATTCTCACCCTGCTGTGCCTGGCAATGATCCTCACGTCGGGGTGCGTATCCGATCTGGTGATCAGGAAAAACCTGGTGATCTTCCGGATGAATGAGACCGGGGTGCAGACATCCGCCGTCCCCCTTCTCATTGACTATCCCCGGTACGAGTCGTATCTCTCCCGGCCCCCGGTTGGCCGGACCTGCGACGGGGGACTTCTCGCAGTAAATGGTTATTTTACTATCCGGCCAAGGGAAGGCCCCGGGGGGAATTCCTATAATGCCGAATATCATCACTGGTTCCGGATCGACAAGATCGCTCCGGACGGTCGCATCGCATGGGAGGAGATCCGGCCGGCACGCGAATCCTATCCCTTCATAGACACGATCCGGGAATATCCGGACGGATTTGTCGTTGCCATACGGGAGGGAGAGAATTTTACCCTTGAGAAACCGGTGCGTCCCGACCCGGCATTCTTCGCCGGGAAATGCCCGGAACTGATCTATCCGGGACCCGCGGAAGCGGAGCCTGGTGCAACCGGAACGATGATCCTCGCCACTATCCAAAACAGCAGCAGCTCCGGAATGCATGCGTTTCCCACATCCTATGTGTACATCACGGATTCCAGCCTCCGCGACTGGAACGGGTTTCAGAAAGTGTTCTGGAATCTCTTTGAATTCACCGGCATATCGAATGTCCGCGATGACGGGTTCACCCTCGATGTGAACGTGTTCGACCGTACCGGGAACCTGCAGTCAGCTCATACACTCCGGTGGCAGCCCGAAACCGGAGCAGAGCGGATCGGCAACTGTGAGTATACGATCCGATCGGTCCCGGTTGTTTATCCGGCACCTGACGGGGGATATTTTGTTGCCACGACCCTGCAATGCTATGGCTGAAACCGGGAGGGGATGTGGCGGGCCGGTTCACCGGTGATCGCACCGGTCATCCAACCTTTAATCACCCCGACCATCCTATCCCCATGCAGGGTGAAACCAGTTCCATGGCAAAAATCCTCGTTGCCTATGCATCGAAACAGGGCTCGACCGCAGAAATTGCACAGGCGATCGCACACGAGTTGCAGGCTGCCGGCCATACCGCTGATGCAGCAGAGGTCACGGGCATCGCATCTATCGGGGGATATGCAGGTATCGTGATCGGCGGGCCGATGTACATGGGGCATATCGATCCCCGGGTGGGAAAATTCATGAAGCGCCATGCGGGCGAACTTGCGAAGCTGCCGGTTGCCGGGTTCGTGGTCTGCCTTGCAGCCGCCTCGAAGGACCCGGAAGGGATGGCCTGGGCAGAGAAGGCGCTCCACAAGGCCCTTGCCCCGGTGCAGCCGGTAGCAGAAACGATCTTTGCAGGGAAGCTCGACCCGGAGAAACTCTCGTGGTTCCAGCGCTGGATCATCAAAAAGGTGAATTCACCGGTCGGGGATTTCCGGGACTGGGACGCGATTGCGGTGTGGGCCCGCGAGGTGGCCGGGAAGATGGGGGTGTGACAGTCACGCCATTCCCCCAGGGGAAAAATCTGGCCTTCAGCCTTGTACTGGTGAGGGGCACCGGGCGGGACTGACCCGATACCTTCAGTAATCAAAAAACTCTGTCACCCTGTCGCAGAACCGGTCCGGGCACTGGTACATCAGGCCATGGCCGGTACCGGGTATCACGACCAGCTGCGAACCGGGGATCCGCTCATGGATGATACGGGAATTTGCCGGAGGGACAATCAGATCATCGGTCCCGGTCACGACAAGGGTAGGCACACGGATGTCCCCGAGCCGGGAGAAGGATCCGGCCCAGGAGGAGAACGCAGACGCCTGGCGTTCAACAATTTCATTCCCCGGGGCCTCGTCTATCTCCGGACAATAGCGGGCAGGATCATGGCGGGCAAGCCACGATGCGGGGAAGAGAAGGGAGAACATCCGGTCGGTGACGTCCTGTACTGTCCCGCTCTTGTCCGTAAGCCGGGCCATGGTCTCCGGTTGCATAGGTACCGATCCGGGTCCTCCGCAGGTGCCGGAGACCAGGACGAGCCGGGTCACTTTCTCCGGAAACATGAGCACAAGTTCCTGCGCAATGGAAGCTCCCATGGAATGGCCGACAATATGAGCAGAGGCAATGCCAAGGGCTTCCATCAGCAGTGCAGTATCCCGGGCAAGCAGGGGGATGGAGAATGGCCTGGCCGATCCGCCGGAATACCCCATGCCCCGGTTATCGAAGAGGACCACCCGGAAATGCCCGGACAATTTTTCAATGACCGGGGGATTCCACATCTCTATCGTAGACCCCAGTCCGCTGATGAAGATCACCGGGTGCCCGCAGCCGGATTCCCGGTATGCGAGCATAACGTCATCTACAGGCACCGTCTTTACCGGGCTCCGGGTCATAACACAGTCTCGGTGCTGAAGAATAACTGTTTTTCTGCATGACCGGGGGTTATCGGGGAGACCGGCGGCAGGATGGTTGTCGGGATGCCGGGCCGGCGATCGCGGGGCCGGTAGCGGGGGGCGGAGGTTTCATCGGCAGGGGCAGCCCGGGCCGGCGATTGCGTGACGGGCCCGGGGACTGATGCCGGAGTGGAGCGGGCCCCGGGCATGGGCCGGTGACGTTGCCCGGACCTCCGGTACCTGCCGGACCGGCCCGGGCGTTTTCGGTCAGCATAAATATCTTGGCCGCACGATTTTGTTCATGAGCAGCGACGGACCTTCCGGGAACGCGAAAAAGTCCCGGATCCTCTACATCGATAACCTCCGGATCCTCGTCATCTCCCTGGTCATTGTATCGCACTGCTCGGTCACCTACGGGGGCCCCGGCAGCTGGTTCTATACCGACCCGTCCAATGGCCCCGGCGTACCGTTCATCCTTGCGTGCATCAATGGGCTGAACCAGGCGTTCTTCATGGGCTTCTTCACGCTGGTCTCGGCCTATTTCGTCCTGCCCTCGCTCCTGCGGAAGGGCCGGGAGCTGTTTATCCACGACCGGCTCGTCCGGCTCGGCATCCCGCTCCTCTTCTTTGTCCTGGTCCTCAACCCGCTCCTGGTGATCATTCTCCAGGCAGCGGGAGTACCGCTCCCCCAGCCCATAGCAACGCTCCTGAACCCGGTCACCGGTCCCGCCCTCGGGCCGATGTGGTTTGTCTGGTTCCTCCTCCTTGCGACCGGGGCATACCTTGCCTGGACCGCGTACCGCCCTCCCGCTCCGCCGGGAAGCGTTCCGCCCCGGCCGTTCCCAAGCCTTGCCGCCATCGCGGGCTTCGGGCTCCTGCTCGGGATCGTCTCGGCGCTCGTCCGCATCGTCCAGCCCATCGGGTCGTCCTGGTGGTTTAATTTCCAGTTCCCGTTCTTCCCGCAGTATATCGCGCTGTTCATCGTGGGCATTTACGCGGCGCAGAACCGGTGGTTTGACAGCATTCCGGACCGGGTGGGGAAAGCCTGCACGCTTGCTGCCCTCGCCCTCATCGCCATCGAACCGTTCTTCGTGTCCGCGGTGCTCAGTTCACCGTCAGGGATCGCGCTGGTCACCGGCGGGCTCCAGTGGCAGGCCGTCCTCTTTGCCCTCTGGGAGCAGATGGCGTGCGTGACGATCATCACGGCCCTCCTCTGGACCTTCTCCCGGCTGTTCAACGACCAGGGGCCGGTGACCCGTGCCATGGCCGGGGACTCCTACGCCGTGTACGTCTTCCACCCGGTCGTGCTCGTCTCCCTCTCCCTCCTCTTCGCGGGGGTTGCCCTGCCGTCACTCGTCAAGTTTGCCATCGTGCTTCCGCTCACCATTGCCTGCAGCTTCATCCTCGCCCATCTCATCCGGGCAATCCCCGGGGTCACGCGGGTGCTGTAGGTGGCGGGGATTGGATCCGGGGCCTGTACAGGCTCCGCTGCCCCGGTCCCCGTACGATGCCGAGAGTATAATAACAGAGGGGAGAAAGATCATATATTCATGAAGGTTGTCGGGCGCTCTCTTCCGGTTCTTCTGCTCGCCCTTATCCTCTTCTCGGGATGTGTCCAGATCACCATCAATACTCCCCCGATGCCCGGAACCGTCACCCCCGGGATAACGCCGGCCCCCGCGGTTACGTGCCCGGAAGCTGCACCGGCACCGGCAGTCGCTGATCCTCCCCCGGGTACAGTCAGCGGAGAATCCGGTTCCGGGTTCATCGTCCCGGTCGGCGATCTTACCCGGAAAGGATACCGGACGCTTACCTTCAATTATGCGCCGGATGGAATACCCCGGGAGTACACGATCCGGGTGCCGGTAAATATGTCCGTGCTGTACGGGGCCCGGGCATCGCAGGTGACCCGGCCGGAGACCTCGGAAGACCCCGTTGCCATAAAACAGTATGTTGCCACGTTCGAACGGGATCCCTCCCAGGATGAATTGTATGAAAGTGTCCTTGACCAGCTGCGGAGTGCCCGGTATCATAACGGGGAATATCTGGATGACGATCAGTACCTGGAGATGATCGTGGCCTTTGTCCAGCAGATCCCGTACCAGGAGAACCCCGGGGGTAAACGAAAATACCCCGTCGAGGTCATCTACGACAAGGCCGGGGACTCGGACGAGAAGAGCCTGCTCCTTGCAAATCTCCTTGCCCGTGAGAATTATGACGTGGCACTGCTCTTCTTCGAAGATGAGCGGATCGAGGAGGTGGGTATCCGGATCCATGAGGATGTCCCTGACTCCAATATCCAGGTATTCTCCAACAGCAGGAAGGACTACGCCTATGTCGAGGCTGCATCGTCGGGGCTGAATTTTATCGGGAACACGCCCACTGCCCTGAAGACCGCAAACAACCCGTGGGTCAGTTCGGTAGGGAACGGGACGAAAGGATACGGGCAGATCAATTACAACTGGAATATCGTCAGCGACCTGAACCTGATGATCCGGAAGAATCTGGCAACGAAGCAGTCGCTCGCGGATACCGGGAAGGTAAACTCCTGGGACCGCGTCGGGACCTGTACCTGGATAAAGAACTCCAAGCTGCTCCAGAATTCGACCTGCTATTGCTGCGATTTCTAATGGGATCCTGCCCCCTCCACATGAGATTTTTTTAAAGGGTCCCGGTCCGCGGATATAGGGGACGGCGGTCCCCGGAAGAACGCTCCGTACCGGTACGACAGGGCAGGGCCGGAATACTCCGGGACCGGCCCCGGGAACGGTATGCAGGGCCGGACTCACCGGCACACGGGTGGCTGCACTCCCCTGCAGGCCGTATGGGATACCGGATTTTCCGGCGGATGGTCGGAAAAGGAGGGAATCTCCTATCCGGGACCCTGAACGCGGGGCCGGCGGAGGAGCACGATGGATCGGAACGGTGACCGGACCGGGTTCTGGAAAAAATCCGGGCGGGAATTTCCAAATCCGGTGCATTTATCATAATTCGATCCAAACACGTCCTAACGAATAACAGAATGGCTTTGAGGATCATCAATGAATGAAGAGAATACCAAAAGAAGTCCCCTGCGGATAGGGGTGGCAGTCATTGTTCTTGTACTGCTGGCAGCGGTTGTCGGATTCTATTATGGGGTCATGCTCCCCTCGCAGGGTCCCGGACCGGCACCCACGAACAGTGCCGGTCCGGCTCCGGAAGGCCACAGCGATGTTTCACCGGACGGGACGAACTGCCATAACGTGTACAACCTCCAGGAGGAGAACCGGGACAGTATCGCAGCGCCTACGATTGTCGATATCAATGAAGCGACCGGCAACCTGCTGGTCCGCGGACCCCTGCCCCTGATTGTCCGTGACGGGACGGGGAACACGAACGGCTGCAGGAACAAGGCGGACTGGACGTTTGCCTATGACAACCTCAACGGCATGCTGAAGACGGTGAAGGATGTGAGCCCGGCGTATTTCAGTTCCGGGAAGGCAGCAGCGCTCAGGGCCCAGATGCAGAGCTTCGATATTGCCGATTACCACGTGATCGACATCAGCCTCCTGAACACTGCCGACAATGCCGCATATGTTGATATCGAGAAGGCGGCATTCGGGCAGCAATACAGCAGGTGTGCACAACCGGTCGTCCCCGGGACGCTCCACGGTCAGCCGGCGAACCTCATCTGGTCGAGTGTCGGGGCCTGCAGCGACGATGCATCATGCCAGAATGTCCTGCACCAGGATTCGGATGTCCTCTGCAGTTACGACAATCTCATGGATGAGATCAACACCCTGATGACACAGAAGGACCCGTCCGGCAGGAAGGTCCTCATCTACGTCCACTGCACGCACGGGGCGGACCGCACCGGTATCGTGACGATGGGGTACCTGATGAAGGATCTCGGCCTGGGCTATACCGACGCCCTCAATTATACCGATAACCTGGGGCAGAAAACAGACGAGCATCCCCACAACCTGGCCGGGACGTACCTCACCATGGCGCAGGCCTACTGCAAGGAGATCGGATGCCAGACCACTGCAGGAGCCGGTGCCACTCCTGGTACCACACCTGCACCGGCCCCGGTTGTCACGACCATTGTCCCCGTTGCGACCCAGCCCGTGCACACACCGGTACCTACCCAGACCCCGGTAACACGCTACAACCCGGCAGGTTCCGGCGGCCCGGCAATCTGATCACTTTTTTCCTGTCACGTTCAGGCGCTATGCAGGCGCACACCGGAGCACCAGAACGGCGAACAGCCCCTCGCGGAGACGGCAGCAGGGTGGCGGGGAAATGCGACCCCCTTCATTGTTCGCCGCCCAAATGCTGCTGATTATTTCTGATATCCCGGAAAGAAACGGACTATAACCGCACCAATTTTTTCACTCATAGCCAGCGTTATAGTGGGATCAGCCCTATCTGCACCTGCTGTTATGGCATAACGGTTCGTGAATACCATGCCTCAGAGGATTTGCCCAAAGTGCGGAAAGGATATCACCTGCCCTTATTGCAGGGGGAAGAGAAATCATGGCCACAGGACAGAAAATGCAATTGTTGCCGGTTTTTGTTCTCATTGCGGAGGATCGGGAACAATTCCCCACCGCTGTTCTGATTACGGCTGAACGTGCTGCTGCATCTGCTGGCCGGTTTCCTTCCGGATGTATCCACACCGGCAGAAGTCCGGGCTGTCCCGGTTACCGTTTGTTATGATACCTGCAAGTACTGGTACCGGGTGGAAATAACGCGTGAAGGAACCCCCTTCGGGGTCCCGCGACCGTCGTATCCGCCACCGGAATACCGGGACAACCGGACAGCTGCCGGTGACCGGGTGCGGGAACACGCAGCGAACCATTTCCCGGTGGTTTGCCCCGGGGATGCAACCGGTTGTTGCGTGCCTACCAGAACATCATCCAGATCTGGACACCGATTGCTGCAAGCGAGAGCGCAATGATGGCACAGCAGAATACCACGAACCCTATCAAGAATCTCCCTCCTTTTTTTATTGAAGGATCATCTGCCACAGGAAATAAATACGGCGATGAGTGAAAAAAATAGTGCAGTTATCACGCGGGGACTTCCCCACAGATAAGGGAAAAGGGAACATCCCGGCCGGCCCGCCTCTCTTCATCTCCGGAAAATCCTGCATCCGCTGTACCGGGTGCTGACCGGTTAACAGATGGTATAGATGCAGTCTTCATAGCAGGAGAGGTCAAGGATTCCGCCGGGCATCATGCACGAGTATTCGCATTGATCCATGGCCTCCCGGGTACAGGAATCCCCGGAGGCCGGGTGCGCCCGAAGCTGACCGATCCGAGGGGCAGCCATACACGAAAATGCAGAGTCCGTTGTGCCTGCCAGGATCGCCACCGTGCCCGGCTGTGCAGCCACAGGGGAACTACCCGCTGCCGGCAGTATTACAAGGATCAGCAGGGTCACCACGGTCAGGCCTGTCGTGATTGTGCGGAGGTCTCGCATCATATTCACCTGAGGGGAAATTACGATATGATGGGTATATTGCACTGTCCATGAGTGCAGTTTTTTCTTCACTCATCGCACGAAAATTATGTTTTTTATATCGGTTCTCCGGAAAAAGGGGACTTCCCGGGAGGGGGTTTACGGCGGATAGATATTGGCGCCGGGATGATGCAGCAGATACCGGGGATCATGGGGCGTCCGTGACCCAGCCTGCGAACACAAAAGAGGAGAACTGATCTGACAGAGAAACCTAATGAGCAGGTACATCCAAGAAATATCAATACATCCGGAGGTCGCATCCTGAAAGTCCGTGAGGTTATCAAGATGATCGAGGCTGACGGATGGTTTATCGTGGCCACCAAGGGAAGTCATCGCCAGTATAAGCACCGGGAAAAACCCGGCAGGATTACTATAGCCGGGCACGTGAACGATGATCTTGCGCCCGGCACGATAAACAGCATATTCAAGCAGGCACAATTAAGGAAGTGAGTACCATGCACAGGTTCCTTATCGTAATTGAAAAAGCAGGAAAGAATTATTCGGCCTATTCACCGGATCTCCCCGGCTGTGTCGCGACCGGAAAGACCCGCGAGGAGACAGAAGAGCGGATGCATGAAGCCATCGAAATGCATATACAGGGACTTATCGAGGACGGGATGCCGGTCCCGAAGTCCCATTCCTCTGCAACGTTTGTCGCGGTCCAGAGCTGAATAACGATATATCCCCTCTCTTTTTTGACCATTTTTTTTATCCGGGTGAAATGGCCGAACGGACCATTTTCGGGCCCGGATCCGGGCATCCCAAAATAACGGTAATGGAGGCCCGCCCTTTTCAGGAAATTTCCGGACGAGCGTCGGGGATCTCCCGCAAAAATCGCCGGTGTCTGGTGAAGCCCTTCGAAGTGACAATGTTCGACGTCAGAACATAGTGTAAAGCCGGGGGCGGTCGTCACCGGAACTCCAGTGCATGTGTGACATTGTTTCTCCGTAAGAAAAATTCCGGGGCGGTGAGAAGAACCTCACCTATCCCTCGAACATCCCGCAGAATACTTCGCCGTCGTCATACTCGGTGTCAAAAAGTTCCCGAAGGGTTTTTCGTATGACCTCTCCGTTCACCTCGTAATTAAACCGGACCGTATCCAGAAGTTCACTATCGGTCCTGAATGGACCGGAGGATACCCAGACCCGGGATGGGCTGAATATTCCGAGATCCCAGCTTGCAGCAAACCAATGCCCGGCTTCCGGATTTTTTGGAGCATACTGCGAGGGATCGAACTGGACTCCATGGATAACCGAGAAACATCGTTCCCCCTGCCCGCCAGAAATCCGGCACGGCGTCATCCGGTAGAAGAATGTAAAACTGAAACCGGTGAGCACGTTCTCGAAGTGTTCAGCAGTGAGCCGATATCTCCAGACCCTCTGATGGTCAAGTATCCACTGGATAGTTTTTCCTCCGAGCCGGAAGGTAGAGATAAAATCCTCATACTTGTCACCGTCAAACTCGGTGATCGTCCGGGCATCATCCGGGTTTCGATCATACGTCGGTGAAAGGTATTCGAATGCTGCACCAAGAGTGAGCAATTCCCATTTGCCGGCTTTTTCATCGGTATTCACTTTTTTTATGAGGTATATGGCACCGCAGTATTCGAATTCGACAGGTAAGCTCTTTCTGACGCGTTTTCCCGCAAGCTCGAGCAGAGAACTTATCCCGGGATGATACAGGGGTGGCTGTTTATGCACCCGAGTGGACTTTTTTTTAGTTTCCTGATTGAATCCCATCGTTTTTCCTACATCCATCGGTGATTTCGGAAGTCGTAATTCTTACATCTCCAGTTTCTGATAATTTCGTCGATACCGTCGCTGAGGCTACTCCCCCTCACACCATTTATCCATTTGTGGATATGGGGGAATGATGCTTTTCCAGCCTCAAGGTCGTGTGAGAAATCAATATCAGTATCGGCCTCTCCATCTTGTCCAAAGTACCGGATCTGCTTGGGGCAGCCGTTCTGTTTGTCAGTTGGGTGGCCGAACAGCGATATCGATGAATAGGAATCGCTTGTTATAATCTTAATTCCGTGGAAGTCATCGTTCCCCTTTGAATCTTTGTTATCTTTCTGGTTTCCTTCAACCGGAATACCCTTCCGTTTCGAATCATCGTAGTTCTTCTGGTTTTCTATCTCCTGAATGTATGCTTTCGCTTCGGCGTTCTCGGGGTGTAAGAGGGTAAAACTGGTGTCACCGTAGTCATGGTGCATGTTCACCTCGATTTTAGGCGAGGCGGGCTTCCACGTGGGCAGGCTGATCTGCGGGAACCTTTCCAGGATGTGACCGAAGTCGTCGGCCTGCGGTGCCAGGTGTTGCCGGTTGTCATACACAACGACTGCAAGTATTGCGCCGGTCACTACTGCGATCAGGTAACCTACGGTCGTGGTTCCGATCTCTCCCCCTAGCTCGAAAGCCGTTCCATAAAACTGGAGTTTACGGCCGGTGTCGGTGCCATGTCCATAGGGCGAATCTGACAGCGCCGCAACGGGATTTACGCAGGCCATTACCAGCAGTACGGCAAAAGCCGCCGCCGCGAATCTTTTCGGATCTTCCCTTCCGCCCTTCATGGCATGATCTCCTCCTCATACACGAATTTCAGGGAGTGATTGTCGATCAGGTAATACGTCTCGCTGGGGATACCTTCGGGGTTGAGGGTGAGCGACGGGTACCTGCCCGTGTCGCCGTCGGCATCGATGATGACGACGACCTTCCATCCCGTTTGCTGTTGCGAGGCATACACCATGAAGCGGTCCGATGTTGCGGGATAGATCGCATTGTAGAGAATGTGGGGTCTATCCCGGGGATCGATCACGAGCGACACGGATGCATCGGGATCAGCACGGGCATAGTGCTCGATAGTCTCGGATTTCCATGATTTTCCGATTTCTCCGAAATAGAAGGCAGGGGAGGCATACCTCAGATTCCCGGTGGATGCATCGATATAGGCGATGTGCGGATATCCCCCGGTGTCCAGGGCAAGCGAGGGGGAATACCCGGTCTTGCCGGTTACTCCGCCAGTATCAACTTTTGTCGTGGTCCAGGTCTTCCCGCCATTGCCGGATATTGCGTACATCAGACTGGGGAAAATGGCACCAGCCCGGTAGGCGATGTGCGGGTTGCCGACAATATCGATGACAAGCGAGGGGGATTGCCCGGTCTCGGAGCTGTCGTCAACTGTAACGATCTCCCATTCCCCGGTCCCGGGATCCGGGCTCGCGTACAGCAGGGAGTCATAAAACTCGCCTCCATTGTACGCAATGTGTGGGACGCCCTGCCGATCGAAGGCCAGCGAGGAATACTGGCCGACATCGCCGATTGCCCGACCGGCCCTGTACCCTGCATAACCGCCGGGGACGGCAGCCGTCGCACCGGCAATAATCCCGCAGGCGGCCATAAACCCGGGACCTCCTTCGGTACACACAATGGCACCAATGGTTGCACCCGCAGCCGCACCGGCAACGGTCCCGATGGCCGCGCCTGTCTTCGGATACCCCCCGGTATCAACGATCGTCATATTCCAGCCCTGCGTACCCTTCTCGGCCAGCATCAGGTTCCCGAAATGCAGTCCGTCTCCGTAACTGATCCACGGGTTCCCGGACGGGTCGATCGCAATGGAAACCGACCGGGTCCCGGCCGTATGGCCTACAGTCTCCGTGCTCCAGGTATCGCCGTTCCGCCACGTGTGCATGATCGTTCCGGCCTCCATATCGTACCATGCAATGTGGGCCGCACCTTCCGGGTCGTACGCAATGGCTGTGTACGGATCCCCCGGGCTGGTGGCTACCACCGATACTTGCTGGCCGTATGAAACGGTCGCCATCGCGGGCCAGACACATGTCGACAACACGATGAGACCTGCAATAAGAGAGTAAACAATTTTTTTCAAAGCCCGATCAACTCCGCGGCTGGGATCCTGAAGGGATAGTCCCGGATATAATCGGATGTTGAATCAGAGCGAAAATAAACCGGTCGTTGACTGAAAATTTTTTTCCTGTTATAGAAAATTTTATCAAAGGGTATCCCCGGTTAAGCCGGAAAATTTGTTTCGGCCGGGCCGGAAAAATACCAACAACGACAAGTACGGGTGGGACGATAAAACCTGACTCATATTTTTTGGGGGGAGCTGAGGACTTTTCAGATTTTCGAAGAACCCCGAAGGGTTCTTCTCATCCTCAAAGTTTGATGAAAATTTTCCCGGGAAAAATTCAGGTCAGCCACATTTATATGCGCTTCAGATCCATGGAAAAAGAACAAGGATGATGGTTCAGATGTCCGGTTCACCGTCCGAAAAATCCCCGCTCGCCCGCCTCGTGCTCTTCATGGTCTGCCTGGCGATCGCCGGCTCGGCTGTTGCCGGAGCCCACTATTATGCCATCGATCTCCCGCAGCAGCGGAACGCGCCGCACAACGACGTTGGTTATGTCCCCCCGCCATTACACTGCAATGAATGCGCAGAAAACTGCAACGTGCCCTGGACTCCCTACGGGCTGTGTTATACGTTCTGCATGGAAGATTGCGTGAAATAATAACCGGCCGGGGGTGCGGAACCGGTCTTCTCCCGGGGGCACGAACCTGATCCGCCCGGGGAGCGTTCGGGGGGTATGCCAATCTGTCCCCTGCGAGGCCCCGTATTGCCCTTCCGGGATGGTCATTGACCGGTGGAGTGCAGGACTTTTTTTGCAGGGAGAAAAAAACGGGGAACGTCATCCGATCCATTGGGCGACCATCACTTTTGCATCGGTATTGACATAGGCAATGGTGGGGCGGTTGTCCCTGTTGAGAGCAATGGCGTGGTGGTATACCCGGATCGAATTATCGACCGTGTCCAGAGACCATGCGTGACCCGATGCTGATTTTGTGGCGTACGTGAGCTTACCGGATTTTGAGATAAAGCTGAGGTGCGGGATATCGTGACTGTCAACTGTAATGGACGTGGTAAGGCTTTCGATCCTACTGCCGTAGGACCACGAGTAAATGGTTTCCCTGATCCACAAATCGCCATACCGCATGAGGTAGCCGACGTAATTATTCTCTCTGTCGTTTCCATAATAACTGAAATGAGGATTTCCTTTGGTATCCACGGCGAGGTCAATCCCCGCATTGACCTTGACCTTCGACGCGCTGTAATCAGGGGACTCTGTAAGCCAGGTTATACCATCCTCCGAATGGCTGTACATAAACTGCCAGTAGTAAACAGTAACGGTATCAAACCCAACATTAGTCATGATTTGGTCCACTTCTCCGATCTCACCCAAATAGGAAATGACTGGCCAATCTTTATTATTAAAGGAGAGAGACGGCTCGAGTCCCACTGCTCTCCACGGCCATTCGCCCCCATAGACCTTTACGGAGTCCCACGATCTATTCATCATGTCCAGGCTGGCGTAGTACAGGGTGGCATAGGTCGAACCATCACTATAGGCAATGTGTGGGATGCCACGATGATCAAATGCGGTTGAGGAATAGGATCCGGCATTTCCCAAAAGCCCCCAATTGCCTCTGCTGACAGTACTGGTCGACCACCCGGATGCGTTTCTTTGGGCAAACATCAGGTTCCCATAGTGTACACCGTCACCATAACTGATACAGGGGTTTCCCGTGGGGTCAAACGCCAGAGACAGGGATTTGGTTCCCGCCGAAGGCCCGACATCTTCCGTTATCCACGACGCCCCACTGCGCCATGCATGCCGGATGAGATCCGTATCGGGATTATAATATACGATGTGTGGCACATCCCCGGAATCATATGCTATGGTTACGGGGATATTTTCTGGCGGGTCACTGATCTGACCGACCTCATACATCTGCCAGTTCGCCATGGCTGGAGCGATGGTGACCGCAAGCAAAAAGAGAAAGCTCAACGTGAGAATTCTGAGAACGGGACGAGAGATCATAAACCACACACAACTGCAATTGAAATATACTTTGAATTTCATTTAATTATGTCCAAGACTGAAAAAAAAAATTCACTTAAAGACATGAACATCCATTCAACAGAGATGGCTCCGGAGGGAAAGTTCTACCATGTATCGGGCATACCATCCCCTGTCTCATATCCACCGGCCGAACTAAGAGCCAGTATATCGGGTCCCTGTTATTGAATCGATCCTCTTATTGGGGTGAACCCAAGCCGGACCCGTACAGAGCCCGGTTGTACGAGTTTTACCTCCACACGGATCCATTTCATGCAAAAACCACACCATTTTGTGTAAGTGTTTTTAGAAACGTATTTTCCGCAGGATTTACGCCAAACGGGGCATTTTAAATCGATATATTAAAACCTTAATAGATGCGTTTGACTGGCCGATCTCCCCGTCAACCAGGCAATAGTAGCGGCAGATGAAAAGAACCCCTCTTTCAGGGTCGGATTTTCCGCCCTGGATTCGGGTTTCACATCGGAGTGAGCCAAAACCCCATCCACTCCCTTTTCGGCCATCCATTAGCGCCCATTAGGACATGGTTCGGAGCATGGTCATTCCACGACGTAAAATCTGTTAAATTTTATTGAATAAGACCTGAATAAGACACGCATTTTCGCGTTTAGGACACGGTCCCCCCGGAAAAGTAGCCAAACGGAGCGTTATACGGGCCCGGATTCGGGTAGCCCAAAATGACGGTCATGGAGTCCATCCGGTTCGGGAAAATGTGCAGGGTCCCAGGAAAATATGACCCCCTTCGTTTTTCTTCGTCCAAATACTGCTATTTATTACCTTGCGTTTTCCGACGTGGAAATGATACTGAAGGGGTGAATTATTACCGTGTTTTCTTGAATTATTACCTCTGGTTTTGGAAAATCGGGGAATCGGGGGCCGTATAGGGGTTATTTCGGGGGTACTCTGAAATTTGAGTTTCTCCTACAAGAAAAGTTATCGGATCTTCGAAATTCACTTTCAAGTAATACTTCATTTTTCACTTTTTTATCTGGCCACTAACCTGCCCTGGATTACATCGCTTGGAAAAAAATAAAAAAATTATTTCTTATTGCCACCGGATTTTGTTGGGGCGTGATTCTGATTCATCTGATTTGAACGATTATCCGCTGCTGCCTTGTGGCTTGCATTGTTCGAATTTTTCACATCAGCACGTTGATTTCCTGACATTTTTCTTAACCTCCTCTTTTATTCAGATTGCAATTCCCGAATTGTAACAAATCAATAAATGCTACATAAAACACCTCCCTAAAAAAGTGGAGATCTTGTCAGGAAGGACTGGTCGATGAATTTAGTGCCAGTCGTAAATAGCACCCCTCTGGAAATATTTCTCAACATTCACAATATCCGCCAGCATTTCCCGTTGAATTGATTCAAGGGGGTATTCCTTGAATGGAAATTCCGTATTGAGGAAGAGCGTTCCCTTCGGGGTCAGCATCAGATACGAATCGATCATGCAAGATGCCGTTTCAAAGACCGGAGATGCCCTGCTGCTTAGCCGGATATCGTTGTTGATTGATCGAAACTGGTCGAATTCTTCATTCGTGATGCCAAGCGATGCAACCGCATGATCGTTCTGACCGGGTACGTGGAGAAACTGGAAGATTTTCCATCGTGAGGGATTGAGGTTTCTGATAAAATCCCTCATATCCTCCTGATAGCTGAAACGTGTAACCGTCGTGTTCACTTTCAGCTTGATTCCTGCCTCATGGATAGCATCGACCAGTTCGTTACAATGTGCTACATGAGCTCCATTCCCCCGGCCCAACTTCTTCTCGATCTCATCCGATGATGAATCGATCGATAAACCGATCCAGTCAACGTAACCTTCGAAGCGTCGCAGGACTTCTTTATTCATCATTGACCCATTGCTTGTTATTCCGACAGTGAAGCCCTTCTTGTGGGCTAACATTGTCACATCAAAGATTAGGGCATTGCACATCGGCTCACCGCCGACAAAATTGATTTTCTCAATGCCGAGGCGTTTCAGATGATCCAGGACTTCCCTGGCTCTTTTAAGGGATACAAGATCCCCGGTGAGCTTTTGCATGCAGCAGAACGTACAGCGATAGTTGCAATGTGAGGTCATGTGCCAGTTGGCAGATTTCATCCATTTTTTTGATGTAACAGTCATATCCATTTATCCCAAGTTTTTCTAAATCATTCTCTGAATTTTAAAGGGAATAAAGAACTAATTCTGTTCACTTAAAAAAAATGAGGTAACAGTTACCGCAATTATAAATATAATTAGAAATGAGTTGAAAAGGATGCGGCTCGCACAATCACTCAAACTTGCGCCAAAGGAAAAACAAGTGCTTGAGCATTTTATTATCAAAGAAAGTGAGGGATTAGGGGAGGATATTTTCTACCCGTTGGGGAATGCGGATGAAACTGCAAATATCTGTCGAAGCGGGCAACTAGAAAATCTTCCCTATTACCGACCCCACCCAGCTCGTTTAGGCAAAGAGCTTATGATTTCTCGAAAACATGCTAAAGAAGTTTGTGAAAAATTTGTTGAAAAATTAAAAATTTTTTCTTTTAAAAATGAATTCACTCAAAACAGAGTCGAGAAAACCCGTCATTATTATTTGAAATTTGATTTTGCCACATTCAGGATTCTCGTGAAAATCATTATTGAGAATTATGATCATAAGAAGCGAGTCGAATTATTGAATTATCCTTTCTTAACCCGGTATATTAACAGTAATTTGGTAAAAAAAATCCTTGCAGAGAAAAAGGTAATAATTTCACGTCAGGTCGATATCCTCAACTGGAAGGAATCCGAAGTTGAGCAATTTTTCCATACGGTTTTTCATAAAAGACCAGTACCGATTGAATTATTTCCTACAAATTCGTTCCAGGAATATGCAAACGGGGCAGCAACGGATTCTGATATTGGGGGTGTGATAGGCAGAAATGGAGATTGTGAATATCTTCATTTACGCTTTCCTGTGCGACTGAGTGAAGAAAATAATCATTCAAATGTTGACGCTGTGATTCAATTACACGATTTCAGCCTTGATCATCTGCCAGACCTTAATAAATATCCAAGCGCGATCGAGGATTACTATTCTATCGAGGAATACGAACAGGTGATCCTCCCATTTTTAGCCTTAATATTGATCTCCCCCACGGTGTTGAACGAATTTATCAATACGGACTGGTGTCCCGGATATGAAAAAAGAAGTCCCGATTACAATATTAATGGAGTAGGAGAACTAAAATTTCCATTCCTATTTGAGTTAATTTTTACTGCTCTTGCCGACATTGTCAAAACCCGTACGGTTCCTGAAAATAGTTCTCTATCGGAAGTATGGGTAAAACCAAGACCGTTAGAAAAGAAAGATGACGACCCTTTGTTAGAAATTCGTTTTAAACCTGGATATGTGGTCAGATTTAATGTCAGATTCAATACATCCCATTATCCCGAACACGAACATCCAGAACATCTCAATTATCAGATCGATGTGAAAACCGGGATTGAACCACATGGTGCATTTACGTACCTTACAAAAATAAAGACAATAACCAACATCAAAGATCCTATCGCACTTTTTAAAATGTTACGAGATAAAAAGAATCCAGTTTCAAGATATCTACAGAGTAAATTCACTCACAGATTCAATAACATCTTGACGTACATCGATCTAAAACAGGAGATCCCACTTTATCAGATCAAGTCACTTATCCTCGAACTCAACCGAGTATTAATCAAAAACGATCTCACAGAAGAAGTGGCCTTTAACGATTTATTGGGACAGGAGGATCCATTTTGTAATCTTAGAACAACACCTCCAGCGCCGAATCATCTCAGACGGATGGACTTCGATGAAATTACATGGAGAAATTTTATTCTGATTGTCAAAGCATTTCCAACTGCGTTCAATATTATCACAAAAGAAGAACACGAGAAAATGCTCACTGAAATGAATCCGCGCCGACGTAATAGAGTTTAATTACATCGCGAAATAATGGCCGCACCATCAAAATCCCCATTCGCTTCCTTTTCGCCCGCCCAAAAGGGCCCATTAGGACATGGTCCGGAGCATGGTCATTTTACGACGTAAAATCCGAAAAAATCCATCGAATAAGACTTGTATAAGACACGCTTTTTCGCGATTAGGACACGGTATCCCCCAAAAAGTGGCCAAACGGAGCGTTATACGGGCCCGGATTCGGGTAGCCCAAAATGACGGTCACGGAGCCCCCCCGGTTCGGGAAAATGTGCCGGGTCTCAGGAAAATATGACCCCCTTCGTTTTTCTGCGTCCAAATGCTGCTAATTATTACCTCACGTTTTCCGACGTGAAAATGATGCGGAGGGGGTGAATTATTACCGTATTTTCTTGAATTATTACCTCTGGATCCGGAAAAATGGGGAATCGGGGGCCGTAGCATTGAGATTTGGGAGGTACTAGGTCATCGCAGTTGAAAAGACGAGGAATCCGCGGTCACCGGTCGGTACCATCGCATAGGTCCCGGTCAGGTTGGCACGGCCGGTGCTGTCGCTGATGATCATCTCATGCACCGATGCATTGGAATGCCAGAGATCATGGATATGGATCTTTCCCCCGGGTAATGCAGTTGCGTAAAACTGTACAATGGGATAGGACTCTCTTCCGTCCGGAGTATATACGCCATGACCCAGGGGTTCTCTCGTTGTTATATTCCCCTGGGAGTTCAGGATTACCAGATCGTTCAACTCCCCGGTAATGTTGCTGCCATACGGCGGGCCGGAACACCGGACCTGTACCGTTCCGCCGGCAGAAACATTGAGCTCGTTGCAGTACTGGTATTCATGGAACTGGTGTTCCCAGACACGGTCTCCCCGGTCATCGGTCATCAGGACCCAGCCGATGTCGGTCGAGTGTCTCGCCAGAGAAGATTCGCGGTAATGGTAAACTCCGGCGAGCACGGTGCCTCCCTCCGGGGCAGGGGCAGCCTCGAACGTGTTGCTGTAATACTGCCGGTGCCACACATCCTTGCCGTCCCTGTCAAGCCGGATCACCGTCCCCCCGTGCTCGACGACCGTGTACCCGCCATCAACGGGCAGGAGTGCCATCGGTATGTCAAAATTGAGGATCTCCGGGAAATATGCATTCGAGAGTTTGGTTACATCCCACACAACCGATCCATTCTTCCCCGTTTTTATTACCCGCCAGTACGGCACGCTCTTTCCGGGCAGGGCCCCCCCGCCGTACAGGAGATATCCCCCGTCAGGATCTTCGGCTATCCCGACCGGCCCGATCGTTCCGGGAAAGGCAGCCTGCCATTCCGGTGTGCCATCGGAGCTGACCTTGGAGAGCAGCGTGTCCTGGGCCGGCAGCGGGGGTGTCGTCAGGCCGTATACAAGGTACAATCCGTACTGGAAATACAGGACCGCAAGCGCAACCATGAGCACGACAGCAATAATCAGACGGATGACAAGACGGATGACGTACTTTTTTTCCAGCCCCGGCATTATTATCGATGAATTTTCAGTGCTATTAGATATTGCGTTTTATTTTTACCGGCGGATAGCAGGGTTTGCTTCGGGGATCTCCCGCAAAAATCGCCGGTGTCTGGTGAAGCCCTTCGAAGTGACAATGTTCGACGTCAGAACATAGTGTAAAGCCGGGGGCGGCCACTCCGGGAATTTTTCACATCCGTTTTATTGATTTATTTCACCAGGCACCGGAGTGAGTATTGCACGGGGGAGGGGCAGGAGGCACCGGGCGATGGCGGGGCGTCCGGGACTGGCCGGTAATTGCAAGGCTGGGGGGGGAGAATCACCGTTCAGATTTTCACACGGACAGGATCTTTGATCTTTGAAAAATCCCGATCGAACGTTGCAATCTTCGGGATTGCATGTTCCCTGCACGTAGCAACAATCAGTGCATCATTGGGAAGGTGAGCATGGGTGCGGGCAATCTCTGTAATAGCGGAAAGGTTCGACGAATCGGGAACGATAACGAGCCCGGAGAATACTTCATTCAGGTTGCGGATGAATTCGTCTGCAAACCCGTATCCTTCATCGCGGATATGCTCCTTGAGTTTCGCTGTGCCGGCAATGCCGAATTCATCTTCCGCAATGAGCCGGAGTCCGACAAAGAATGCTTCTTCATAGACCGACATACTCGCAGCACAGGTACCCGGGACTGATGAGAACAAATCCCGTGCCTTCCTGGTCGTATCGGTCTCTATGATAAGCGGAATGATAAAAGAAGTATCTAAGAAGAGGTCCATGACTCATCCTTGAGAGCGCTGATGCGATCCGAGGTAAGTTTTTTCTTTAACCGTATGGGCTCGAAGCTGAGCTTCTTCTCGATGGTCACCCGGATCCGCTCTCCTTCCCGGAGCTGGACCTTTCCAACCGGTTTGAGAACATTGTCCTCATAGATGCATTCGATTGCCTTGACCATTCTGGTTCCCCCTCTTGTCTACAGGGATCTTGGTCGGGAATTATTATAGGGTTTGTGTACGGGAACGGGAGTTTCCGAGCGGTCCGTGTATTTTAAAACCGGGCGGCCGTATAAAAACCCCGCTTTCGAGCGCCTGATCTCCCGCAAAAATAAGCGGTGTCTGGTGAAGCCCTTCGAAGTGACAATGTTCGACGTCAGAACATAGTGTAAAGCCGGGGGCGGCCACTCCGGGAATTTTTCACATCCGTTTTATTGATTTATTTCACCAGGCACCGGATAGATATTGGCGGCGGGAGGGGATAATATTTACCACATCAATGCAACATCATCTCTACGCCAATTCATCAAATTAATCTCCCCATTTTTCATTAAATGTTTGACCTCGTGAGTTTTGTCGGTAGGGGGAAGACCAGGAGAGTAGTACTCAAAGCTCTTCATAAACCCAACTCGCCGACGGATCTTGCCAAACAGCTGGAATTAGATCGCTCTACGATCAGCCGAGTCATGATTGAACTTACCGAAAAGGGACTTATTGAATGCCTGACACCGGATGAACACACGGGCCGGTATTACCGGATAACCGAGACTGGGAAGAAAGTTAATGCGATTATTGAGGGGAAAGGGGAATAATTTTCCCCAGATATATGAAAATAAAAAAAGTACAAGTTGTTGTTTTCTCTCATTGGTAAGGAAGAAAATTTAAAAAAACAATTTCTCCCATTTTCATATCATTCTGGATGCAGTATCTTCAATACTATAAAAAACGCCCCGAATGCAATCAAAACTATCACCATTACCAGAAGTAAAATTATCAGAACAGCTGGTACGCCAAATAAATTAATGGGGGGTGTTATGGTTGTATTTCCAGTTGTAATGCTTACTTTTGTAAAAAGAGCATCAACTAGTGAGGTCGATGCGTTTATCATAACAGCAAAAATCGCTAAAATTATTGATAGCATTGTTAATTGCGCAGCTTGAAATGTTGAAATATATGAGTTAGGTTTCTCTAAATTTGGGATTGAAGTTTGAAGATTAGAACCTTCTAACGTCGAAATGTTATGACGACCGCAAAAATGACATTTTTCACTCCCTTTGGGAATTCGTGTTCCACAATCGGGACAAATCATATTTGACCATATGGATGTGCAAAATATTAAGTACTATGTCTTTTTGAGAAGAGATATGGATTTGAAATGATTTACGTCCTTATAACGAAATAACCCTTTATCATTTTGAATAAATCTCAGTTAAAATTGTGTTATAAAAAAAATCTGGAATAAGTTATGAAAATTTTGGGATTTTTGACAAATCCGGTTTAATTTTTTTAGCCTCATTCCTGATATTCATAAGAGTATCAAATATTGTTTGATCAAAAAATTTTATTCCTTGATTAGTGATTATAGCCATATCTGTCGCTGGACCGACACCTGGTGATAATTCCGCGATTTTTTTTGCTGAATATACATTGTAAATTGTATCAGAAAGATTTGTCCCGCTATATTGACTTTCAAGTGAGAGGTAAATGGATGAATGAAGTGCTCCGGATCCGATTTCACGGTGCCCAATTTTTTCACACCATTCTAACCAACTGCCACCTGCCACGCCATTATAATGGACGCGAAAAATATGACTTCCTGAATTATCAACACCAACAATTAGGAAATCAACGACATTAATTCCATAATTAAAAAGCTGATTTTGAATTTCTTGAAAAACTGGAAGTGGTAATTGCTGTGCGCCTTTCTCTCGAAACTCCTTGAATGTCAAACCACGCGGTATTAAAAAAACCGATTCGGCTCTCTCCAAATGAATTGCAATAAATGTGTCACGAAGCTTTTCAGCTATTGAGAGTATTGAGTGATCTTTTCCTTGTGGTAGAGTTGATCGTGTTTTTCCGATGACCTCGGCAGCAAGTAAAGCATCTCCTGAACTCATGACAGCACAAGTTTTTGATAAGACATCTATTTTGCTTTCTTTATGCTCAAATTCTAAAGCGGCACCTGGAAGAGTAATCTCTTTATCGGCAGAGATTACGCAAGTTTTTCCGTTATCACAAATAGCTGCGATACAAATTGTCATTTTATCACCATTTTTTTAAAAGTAAATTTTTGGTTACCTCACAATCGCCCAAAAGATACTAAGACCAAACCCCCCAAACAGGATAATCCAGCCAATCGGATTATTCATTAAAATGAACAATCCCCCGATCAATATTGCTGCTGCAGGTCCAGATCCCGCACTCAAATTAGGGAACATGTGTATTTCTCCTGAGGAATGGTTTATTTGAGGGTGGATATATCTCTATTAACAAAAGTTGTGTTAATAATGAAAATTAATGAGATGAAAATCGAATGAAAAAGATGAATTATCCTAGAAGAGTACACATCTCTCCGGTTGGTTTTGAGATTGACCGCGTTGTTTTGCCACTTATCGAACTTGAAGCGGACAAAGTTTGGCTTTTAACAGAACGCAACCCGAAAAAGGATAAGGGAAAACCGTATTTCGATGAAGTTGTTAAAGAAATATCTCACCTCGAACGAAAATGTGAAATGGAAATAAAATATTGCGATTTTAATAATCGAGATTTATACGATGTACTTCGGGCATATCGAGAGATTATCGATGTGGAAAAAACCAACCAGATCTACGTTAATGTATCGACGGGTACAAAAATTCATTCTATAGCGGGAATGATGGCATGCATGATTTTCAAGGATCTTGCTTATGAACTCAAACCATATTATTCAGAGCCGGATAAATATGCGGCACTTCCCGATGACATGTCTCCAATGTCATTTGGATGTAAGGATATTCATACTCTCCCTAATTATCGAATGGAGCGTCCTTCAGAGTACTTAATCGAAGTCTTAGGTGTTATCGAAAAATGTTGTGGCCCATCAAATGAAAGAATTACAAAAACTGAACTGAAAAAAGCTCTCACCGAGAAAGGATTGTTACAATTATCCAATAAGGCCGGGAAAAAAATAAAACATGAAAATATTGCTCGTTTCCTGGCACTTCAGAGAAAATGTATTGATCCTCTTATCAGTTGGAAATTTATAGAAATTGTTCCTCCAGAAAAACGTGGAAAAATTTTGATCACCCGGGAGGGAAGAGATATGTTAAAATTTTTAGGATAGGAAAATTAATTATTTTAATCTAATTTACTTTCACACCGTCTGGAAACATAATATAATCCAATTCAAAGTCAGATGATACATAAGCAATAATTTCTTCATGAAATAAGAAAAACTGTGAGTGAAAATGAAAAATAAGCCAGAGTTCAACAAAATTTACAATAAAGATTGTTTAAAAGGATTGCAATCTCTCGATGAAAAAATTGTTGATGTTATTGTAACCTCACCCCCGTATAATATTGGAATAAAATACAATGAATATCAAGATACCAAAACAAGAGATGATTATCTCTCGTGGATGGAACAACTCGCGATTTTAAGTAAGCGAGTAATGAAAGATGAAGGATCATTTTTCTTGAATGTCGGAAATACCGCATCAGATCCTTGGATCGCAATTGATGTTGCAAACCAGTTTCGCAAACACTTCGTCATGCAAAATATGATTCATTGGATTAAATCGATAGCAATTCCAAGAGAATCAATGGGAAAATACCCATATATCAAAGGAAGTATTGCAGTCGGCCATTACAAACCCATTACAAGTGAACGGTTTCATAATCAATGTCAGGAATTCATTTTCCACTTCACAAAAACAGGAAATACAAAATTAAATAAATTGGCGATTGGTGTTCCCTACCAGGATAAGAGTAATATCAAACGTTGGAAATCTCCAAAAGGAGATTTGCGCGATCGAGGAAATACGTGGTTTATCCCCTATGAGACAATTAATGCATCAAGACCCCACCCGAGTGTTTTCCCGGTTTGTCTCCCCCAGATGTGTATTAAGGATCATGGAATTGGTAGAGCCGAATTGATCTTGGATCCATTTATGGGAATCGGAACAACAGCAATTGCAGCGATGCGAGAAGACAAAAAATTCCTTGGTTTCGAGATTGATAAAGAATACATTAAAATTGCCAAGGAATGGATTTCAACCGAATCAAAAAAGAGAGAACAGAAACAAAGTCAAAAGAAAATCTCATAGATTTTAATATAGATTAACATGATAAAAGAGATCAATGGCCGAAATTCACGAATTGATTAAAAATGGGATAATCATCTCAAAAAAGATTAAAAATATTCCCTTCTCTGAATTACTTCGAGCTACAACCCCCTTCGAGATCTATTCACTAAACCTTGCGGATCCACAAGATGCAGAACTATTAAACGATCTAAAAACTTCTGCAAAAAAATTCATCACACAATTGGAACGAACACATACACGATTTGAAGGGGGGCGCATCAACGAAGTCGGAAAAAGAATCGAAGAAGTATTTGTTGAAGAATTAAAGAAAACAAAATTAAAACCGAGTCTTCTTTCGGCCGCTGGATATCCCGATATAAAAATTCTGGATTCAAATAACCGAGTAACTTTCATTGAATCGAAGGCTATAAGTCGGGATTGGGATAGTTCGTTCAGATCTTTCTATTATACAAGTGGAAAGAAAATCGATTCATCGGGTCGCCATCTATTGATTGCATGGGATCTTTCCAAAGAGAGAGATAATTATTGGAAAGTAAATGGGTGGAAATTGATCGATTTAACAAATCTGGAGATCACTACGAAAATGGAGTTTCAATCGAATAATCAAAAATTATACACTCCAAAATTAATTCTCGCAGAATCTCAAAAATTACAATAAATTAAAAATTTTTATTTTAAAATCGGAAATTTTTCCGGCATCAATGCTCCCTGTTTTGTAATGATACATCATGTTCAATGGTTTTTTGTCGGGTCTCGCAGCTATTGAAATATTAAAATATGATTCAAGATCTTTCGGAAATGTGTCAATTTCCCTAGTATATTCATTTCTTGATGCGAGGATAAATTGATTAATGTATTTGTGTTGACGTGATTTTTTTGTCTGCCCCTCTTGATCCAAATCGTAGAGAAGTGAATGTTCTATTCCCATCTTCTCAAATAAATTCATAAACCGATGGAATTGAAATTTCCCACCACATTCGATTATATACGCTTTTTTCTTACTAAATTCTTCAAACCATTCGGTCTTGATCATAAAATCAATAAATGTCTTTTCCGTTGGGCCTTCACAAATTAATACTCTATCTGCAAAAAAGGAGTTACAACGTTCAGTATCCATCCACAATAAGTACTTAATGGCTTCTTGTTCGAGTCTGACAATAGATGGATCAGTATTTAATAATTCATGAATTGCTCCCTTATCTTCAACAGGAGTATTTGGCTCATCATGAATTTTCTTCAAATATCGGACCAATTGGTCATTCTGTAACAACAAAGATTGAATTTCTGACGAAGAAATTTGAAAAACCTGAGTTTTTCCATTTACCTTTTTTATTCGAATTAATGATGCTAAATCATCGATATTTTTACTGACAAAATTTGAGGAATGAGTAGTGATAATAATCTGTTGATCAGGAATGTTGGCTAAAGCACGTAATTTATTATTCAAAATATCTTGTTGAGTTGGATGAAGGAATGCTTCAGGCTCTTCAAAAAGAATTAAACTAAAATCTGGACTAAACTCTTTTTTTGAAGATTCCTTTTTATCGACATAATCCGTTGCAACACTCAATAATGTATAGATTAAATGTCGTTGAAGTCCCTGACCAAAATCACCGATCTCAACTTGTTTTTTTAGATCCTTATCTGATAATACAGGGTTTACAAGATTTTTTAATATCTCATCACTCTCAATCGGATCGATCGTAAAATCAAATTTTACGCCCCAATCCTCAAGATAAGTGTTAATATTTTCTTTGACTGAATCAAGTGAATAACCATCGGATGACGTTTCGACAGAGAAATCTGAATGGAATGTTTTAAACGATTCTTGAAGAGAATTATATGCTCGACTTTTTTTAACGACTTTACTCATGACAAAGGAAAGGATTTCACGAAAGGGGCTTGGTCCCGTTAATTTTAGAGCATCTTCGGTCTTCATTACATCCGGAATATAAATTACTGTACCTAATTTTGCTTCAGAAATGTTTTTAGATCCATAAAAAAGAGTTTCTGATAATTTCCCATTAGCGTATGCAAAAATATTACTTTGATTTTTCTTAACACGATTTAGATCAGAAGAAGCTAAATATTTTCTTACTCGTAATCGATTATTTTCCAGACGATATTCTTCTTTTAAATTTGAATATTCATCGTCTGTTAATGAATACTCAATTTCAATCCAACTTTCCGAATCCTGTGGTTTAAATTTTGGAAAATCTACCGATTGATCATATTTGTACTTATCTTTTTCATAAAAAATCCTTAAAGCACGAATAAAATTTGATTTTCCTTGATTATTTGCTCCAATGATCACAGAATAATCATTTAAATGAAATAACTTCTCATCGATAGAACGAAAATTGTGAACCTTAACCGATTTAATCTTCATACTTCACACAATCACTAATTCAAATTTTATTTATTAAATAATTATTGAAAAAAAATTGATATTAAAAAGGATTTTTTAAAAAGTTATCAATATTCAAGGCACCTTTTTATTGATAATCATGACTTCTCATTACCTACTTTAACTAAGTGAAAATGATTTAGTGAGAAATATCCCAGTTTTTCCTTCCCCCCACCCCCCCCATCACCTTTATCCCCCACCACACCCCTACCCACAACTAAGGGAGAACCACCATGCTCTACCGGAAACTGAACAACACCGAACTCTCCATCCTCGGCTTCGGCTGCATGCGCCTGCCGGTGACGGCGGACGGAAACATCGACGAGCCCCTCGCAACAAAGATGCTCCATTACGCCATCGACCATGGCGTGAATTATGTGGATACGGCCTGGCCCTACCATGCCGGGGAGAGCGAGCCCTTTGTCGGCCGGGCGCTTGCCGGCGGGTATCGCGGGAAGGTGCATATCGCAACCAAGCTGCCGAGCTGGCTGATCACGTCCCGCAAGGACATGGACAAATATCTCGGTGAGCAGCTGGGGAAGCTGAAGACCGATCATATTGATTATTACCTTGTGCACGGGCTCAACGCGGGGTTCTGGGAGAACCTCTCGGGGCTTGGCATAACGGACTTCCTCGACGGGGCGATTGCCGATGGCCGGATCGGCCATGCGTGTTTCTCGTTCCATGATACCGTGACGTCGTTCAAAAAGATCGTGGACGCGTACGACTGGACGTTTGCCCAGATCCAGTACAATTTCATGGACGAGCACTACCAGGCGGGGACGGAAGGGCTGCACTATGCGGCGAAGAAGGGGCTCGGGATCGTTGTCATGGAGCCGGTCCGGGGCGGCCTGCTGGGCCGGGATATCAAAGGAGTAAGAGAGATCTGGCAGACGGCAAAAACCAAACGCACCCCGGCCGAATGGGCGCTCCGCTGGGTCTGGAACCACCCGGAAGTGACGGTCGTCCTCTCGGGCATGTCGGCAATGGATCAGGTGAAGGAGAATGTCGCCCTCGCGGATGCAGGGAAAGCGGGTTCGCTCACGAAGGAAGAACTTTCCCTGTATGCGAAGGTGAAGAAAGAACTGGACCAGCGGGTCATGATCCCCTGCACCAACTGCGGGTACTGCATGCCCTGCCCGAATAACGTGAACATCCCGATCTCCTTCGAGGAGTTCAACAAGGGGAATATCTACGAGGCAAAAGACCAGGCCACGATGCACTACAATATGCTCTGCGGAGGGTTCTTCGACAACCAGCCCCACTTTGCCTCGCTCTGCAAAGAGTGCGGGGAATGCGAGGAGAAATGTCCCCAGGGCCTCCCGATCCAGAAACACCTGAAACAGGTTGCGGAATATTTCGGGAAGTGATGGCGGGGATCGGTAGGAGCGGGGCATCCCGGTGACAGGGCCGGGAGCAGACTAATCCTCCCCGTACCGGAACCGGTACCGGAAGATTGTGTTGTAATACCCGGGATCCGAGAGGACAAATTCGATCTCTTCCCGTTGAAGGGTGCCGTGACTTATGAGTTCACGGCGCAGGTTGCCCAGCGGAATTTTACTCCAGGGTCTCATGAAGAACGACCGGGCTGCTGCCTCTGCCTCCTTCCGGATCCCGGGCAGCCACAGCCCGAGAAGGATAACGAGGATCCAGTCGGTCTCAACAGCGTTATTTACCGGGTCAGAAAGCCGGTGTATCATCCAGCCGGATGCGATCATTATCCGTGCATGGGCCCGGTGATTCCACAGAATACCGAACCTGCTTCCGGCAAACCTGAACCGTGCTTTTCCTTCGATGGTCGCCATCTGTACCGGGATATCAAAGAGATACGCGAACACGACCTGGGGTGTTATGAAATGTGCTTTGTACTGCGCCTCAGGGGAGTTCTGCCGGTCTGCCGGGAGTTTTGTCTGTTCTGACCTGAACAGCGGGGGGATACGGTCCGGAGTTATTTCGGCACTGTCGGCACCTGACTGCGGAAGACCGAATTTTTCCCTGATCACTGCGGGATCGATAACCAGTAAAGGTGGGAAACGGGCACGTTCTCCCGGAAGAGCCGGAGCAGGATCATAATTCAGGGGGGGTATGACGGTATTGCTTATCGGTGCCACATCCGGGTTTTTCCTCTCCGGTGCGGAAACGGGTTTTTCTTTCAGGGAGACTGAAGCCGGATCGTGCTTCCCAAAAACCGTGCGGGTATCGTTTTTTACGGGCGCTGAAACCTTCTTATTTTTCCATTCCGCTATCCATTCTGCATCCCGTTTCGCGTCTGCCGCGTGATCTCTCCGCAGCGGAGGGAGCCCGGGACCCCGTGCGACCGGGTTCTCCGTAAACCGTTGTATCAGCGCTGCCATTTCACCGGTCCGGGTGTTGTCACCATTCAGCTCGAAGCTGTACTTGTCCCCGGATACCGGATTTTCAAACAACCAGATACGACCGTTGAGACAATCAACAGCATTCTGCAGGATGGAGATGATCTCATTGGTGCGTTCCTCCGGGACATCGACCGGGATAAAAAACGCGAGCCAGAAAGACCCGGGCACAGCGGGTTCCCCGCGGTTCTGGTTGATCTTCTCCACTGAATCAAAAATGAGAATTTCCGGCACGGTCCAGAGGGCCGTGATAAGGGGAACAAGGGATCCTTTGTTCCGCGTGTGTTTTTCCAGGGTTCCCTTCCAGGGGTCGGTCATGCGACGGGTCCTCATACGGTCTCACCGGGCAGTGGTGCCCCGGGGAGGTGTATAAGGGTACTGTATTCCCTGATGGTTTTAAAAAACCGACCGGTCTCGCCGGTGTTCAGACCCGGTCGACCTGCCCGGATTGAACGGACGGGCGGTGCCTCATCCATACACCAGTCGGGTTGCGGGGAATCCGGTCTCAGCCCGGCCCCTTTATTTTCACCCCCACCCCCACCCCCTTATATCCCGGCACACCCCACATAAAAATCAGGCACAATGAAACTGATACACATCGCCGATACCCACCTGGGCCTCGCCGCCTTCTCCCGGTTAGACCCCGAGTCCGGCATGAACCTCCGGGAAAAACAGATCTACGAGAACTTCCTCTCGGCGACAGATGAGATCATACAACAAAAACCCGACGCGCTTATCCACGCCGGCGACCTCTTTGACACCGTCAAACCAAAGACCAAGGCCTACACAACTGTCCTCGAAGCACTCGAACGACTCCACGCCCACGAAATTCCCCTCATCATCATCGCCGGCAACCACAGCATGGTGAAGACCCGGTACACCACGAGCCCGTACGAAGTGCTGAGTTATCATAAGGCCGGAATAAAAGCGGCCTACAGATTCCGGTACGAGCAGATAGAAATCGGCGACACCGTCTTCCACCTCATCCCCAACATGCTCCGGCCGGAAGACTACCGCACGGCCTACGATGCGATAGAACTCAGCAAAAATCACACGAACGTCCTCGTGACCCACGGCCTCGCCACGCAGCTGAAAGACAAGCGCCTCGCGACCGTCGCGGAGCACGAGCTCGACAACACCATCCTGTCAGAGAACTTCGATTACATTGCGCTCGGCCACTACCACCGGCAGTGCCAGGTGACGGACAATGCCTGGTACTCGGGTTCCACGGAGTTCCTGACCTACGGGGAGATCGCGGATGCGAAGGGCGGCCTCCTTGTCGACCTGGCAAAGCACGAGGTCAGGCACCTGGAGCTCCCGAAGACGCCAATGGCGGACTGCGGAACGATCAAGTGCAGCGGTATGCACCCCGGGGACGTGACTGCGGAGATCATCGCCCGGGTGGAGCGGGCCCGCCTCCCGCGGTACGCGATGGCGCAGGTGACACTCGACGGGATGGCCCGGGAGCACGGGAAGGGGATCGATACGAAAGAGCTCGCCGGCATCCGCGAGAACCTCCTCGACCTGAAGATCCGGGTGAAGACCGAAGCGGAGGACAGCCCGGTCCCGCTCCAGCAGGACATCCGGCTCATCGATTACCTGCAGGAATTCGATGCTTTCATCGGGAAGAAGGGGCTCAGCGAGAAACAGCGGGCGTATATCGCAGAGTGCGGAACGGAGGTCCTGAAGACGGTGATGGACGAGCACCGGGAGATGGCGGAATGAACTCTCCCTTTGGTTGTGCGATGGAGTATACGGACAGGGTTGCCGGATATTCAGCGATTCTGCAAAACCATCCAGATCAATTGCGATGCCTGCCGCCGCCCCGAAGGGCGCCCCGCGGCGGCCTCAATTACCGGAAAAATCTTGGGGAATCCCCCGCGATAGACCCCTCGATAGAACAGGTAATGCAGCGTCCTCGTAACCGGGGGATGCCCACGCGGCGGGGGCAACGCCCCCAAGAGCGTCAGACCCCTCCGATTAAAAAAACAGGGATTATCGGTTCAGCTAATACCGGGATAATGTACCGAGGAGCCCTCCCATGATCCTCGACCGGCTCATCCTGAAAAACTTCAAGCGGTTCCGGCACGAGACCATCGAATTCAAAGACGGCATCACCGGCATCCTCGGGAACAACGGCACGGGGAAGTCCTCCATAGTCCAGGCGATCTTCTTTGCTCTGTACGGCGTGCAGGCAACCGGGATCTCCGCGGACTACATTGTCTCCTCGTTCGCGGGGCCCAAGGACAAGTGCGAGGTGCGGCTCGATTTCCGGATCGGCGGCGACACCTACACGGTACTCCGGACATTCAAAAAGGGCAAGACCACCACTCACGAGGCCACATTCCACCGGGACGGGAAGCTGATGGCGACCGGTGTCAGCCCGGTGGAGGAGGCGGTGAAGCGGACGCTCGGGATGGGACCGGTGGACTTCCGGAACACGATCTACGCGGGCCAGAAGGACCTCCTCACCCTGCTCGACAACACCCCGGCGAAACGGAAGGAGTGGTTCCTCCGGGCACTCGGGATCGATTACCTGAACACCGAGAGCCAGAAGATCTTAAAGGAGCGGATCGATGCGAAGACCGGTGAGCTTCAGCGGAAGGAGGGGGAGCTCTCCGCGATGGAAGGCCGGCAGAGCGAGGAAGACCTCGCCGCACTCCAGGCCTCGGTGGCCGGGTTCCATGCTGCGATCGCGGAGCATACGAAGGCCCGCGACCTCCTCACGGTGAAGCGGAAGGAGTACGACGGGAGCCTCAAAGTCCTTGCCGAAAAGCAGACCGCCTTTGCCCGGCTCCGGCAGCAGGAGCAGACCCTCAGCGGCGAACGGGAGAAGGATATCGCACAGACAAAGAAACTCGAATTCGCGATCGCGCTCGTGAAGGACGAGGAGGCCGAGTTCAGTAAAATTAAGGATATCGCCAGCTCCTACGAGGAGATGCGCCAGCGGCTCGACGGCCTCCGGGAGAAGCGGGCCGAGTACCTCAGCCTGAATGCCAGTCTCGGGTTCGCGACAAAGGAGCTTGCCGATCTTGCGTTGAGGGCAGAGAAGCAGAAGGCAAAGATAGGCGAGCTTGACGCGGACCTGCAGAAGAAGGCGGAGCTCGTGGCAAAGGTCCGGGCCGGCCTCGGAACACAGCAGGAGATCGCGGAGGACCGGCTCGAGCAGGCCGCCGCGTTCCGGCTCGCCGAGATCAACAAACGGGACGGCACGCTCTCCACCCAGCTGGAGCGGTACCGGGAGGAGCGGGAGAAGATCCTCACCGACCAGCAGACGATCCATGCCGCCGGGGCCGACGGGATCTGCCCGCTCTGCCGGCAGAAACTCGGGGAACACTTCGGGAACCTCGATGCAGAATTCAACGGGAAGCTGCAGGAACTCGCCGGCAAGGCGGTCGCTGACCTGGAGCGGCAGGAGAAGCTGAAGAAAGAGCAGGCAGCCATCGAGGCACTCCGGCCCTCGCTCGATGCAATCCGCACCCTCGCTGACAAGCTCCGGCAGAAGCCGGTGTATGAGGCCGAGCTCGCCGAGCTCGAAGGCAAGCAGAAGAAGAAAGTCCTGGAGCAGGAGGCGATCCGTGAGTCTCTCGGCAAGCTCGACTACAAAGACGAGGTCTACGAGGCCTGCGAGCGGGAGACGACCGCGATCCAGAAGGTCCAGATGCGGGCGATCGAGCTCGAGAAGAAGATCGGGCAGGGGGTGATGAACCGGCAGCACCTTGCCGAGCTCACCACGAAGATCGCGGGACGGGACGCCGAACTCAAGGCGCTCGCGGAGCAGATCAAAGCGGCGTCGTTCGATCCCGCGGAAATATCCCGGCTGGAGAAGACCGCCGCGGAGACCGACACAGCCCTCCGGAACGAGGAGGTCGCCATCACCGGCGCAACAAAAGATCTCCGGTTCGCAGAGGAGAAGATCGCGGACCACAAGCGGGCCGCGGAGCAGATCGCCCTCCTGAAGGAGCAGGTGCAGGCATACAATGACGAGATCGAGCTCCTGAAACTGACCCGGAAGATCCTTGGCGAGTACGTCATCTACCTGATGCAGGTGGTCCGGTCACGGATCGAGGGCGAGGTGAGCCGGATCATCAGCGAGATCACGGGCGGGCGGTACGAGCAGGTGCTCCTGGACGAGGACTTCAACCTCGTGGTCAGGGACGTGGACACCGACTACCCGATCGACCGGTTCAGCGGTGGCGAGCAGGACGACATCGCGGTCGCCCTGCGGATCGCCCTCTCGCGGTACCTGGCGGAACTTCACCAGGTCCACGAGTCCACCTTCCTTATCTTCGACGAGATCTTCGGGAGCCAGGACGAGGAACGGAGAAACAACCTCCTCACCACCCTGCGTACGCAGGAGTCCCGGTTCCCGCAGATCCTCCTCATCTCCCATATCCCGGAGATGCAGGGCGAGTTTGCCAACACGCTTGTCGTGGAGATGGGAACCGATCAGGCAAGCCGGATCCGGGAAGTGGAGTGATGGCGGGGAACGATCGGTGTTGCGGGGAGAGCACGGAGTTTCCCTGCATCATCCGGTTCCGGAAGGAGGACAACGTCGGTATCGCGCTCTCCGACCTGCCCTGCGGCTCATCGTACCCGCTGATCACTTTCGGCGAAAAAGAACGGGGGGTCCTCCCCATCCCGGAAGAGCAGCCGGACTGGTGCAGGGAAGAGGGCGGGGCTGCCGCTGTCCCGCGCTACCACAAGGTAGCCACAGAAGATATTCCCCGGAATGCGTCCATCGTCAAGGACGGTACTCCCTTCGGGGTTGCGACCGCGGATATCCGCGCCGGTCACCGCGTCGACCAATGCCTGGTGAACACGGGGACATCCAATGGCCGGCCGGGAGGAAACATCCGTGAATACCCGAACCCCTACCAGCCCCCGGCAGAATCGCTGGATACGCTGGCTGCGGCCTACAGTATTTACCTCGACGGTTTCGACCGGCACCCGGTGCTCCGGCCCCGGGAGGAGATCACGGCCGGTGACCAGCCCGTCGTCTCTGTCTACCCGCGGGACAACGGGACCTGGGGTTCGCGCAACCATATCCTCGTCATCCCGTCCGTATTCTGCGTGAACCAGGAAGCCACGGAGATCGCCGAACCGTTCCGCGATACCAGCTGGGGGACAAACGGGGAGAATGCTGTCATCGCCCTGACCCACCAGTCCGGGTGCTGCCAGGCCGGCTTTGACGAGGAGGTCACCCTGCGCACGCTCACGGACATGGCCTGCCACCCCAACGTGGGGGGCGTGATCGTGGTCACGCTCGGCTGCAGCCCGCTCTGCGTGAATGACCGGCTGTATGCCTCCATCCGGGCACAGGCCGGGAGCACAACGATCGTGCACTGCCTCCGGGTCCAGAGCGAGGGCCGGGCAGCAGTCATCAGTGCAGGAAAGAAGCTCGTGGAGGAGATGATCGCGCAGGTCCGGGCACAGGATCGGCAGCCCATGCCGCTCGCCGGGCTCTGCCTTGCCGTAAAGTGCGGGGGTTCCGATCCTACGAGCGGCCTCTTTGCCAACCGGGCGATCGGCCATGTAGCGGACTGGGTGCTGGACCGGGAGGGGACGGTTGTCATCTCGGAGATCATGGAGTTCTTCGGTGCCGAGCGCATCCTGAAAGCACGCTGCCGCGACCATGCGGTCTGGCTGGACCTCCTGCGCATCATCAAGACCAACCAGATGATCGGGGAATCGGTGGCAAAGGCACGTGAAGCAGGTGCCGTGTCCGTAGAGCTGACACCGGGCAATATCCTGGCCGGGCTCTCAACGCAGGAGGAGAAATCCCTCGGTGCGATCGGGAAAATGGGGCAAAAACACCCGATCGAGAATATAGTCCCGTTCGGCGAGCGTATCGTTGATTCGCGGCACGGGCTCTATGTCATGGACGGCCCGGGGCAGGACCTGGTGTCCGCATCGGGACTGGCAGCGGCAGGCTCGCAGGCCATGCTCTTCTCGACCGGGATCGGGACCCCGCTCGGCAGTGCCATCATGCCCGTCATCAAGATCACCGGGAATACAGATACGTATGCACGCCACCGGGACTTCATCGATGTCTGCATCCCGTTCCGGGAGATCGTGGACGGGGGTGCCGGGGAGAAGGAGATTATGGAAGCGGCCCTGCTCCCCGAGCTCATCGCGGTCATCGAAGGCAGGAAGACCCGGGCTGAACATAACCGGCACCGCGATTTTGCCATACGGACCTATACCATGGTCCAGTGAGGCAGACCCCCATGACACAGGTAACTCCGGAAGAAAAGGGCGGCCGGCTCGTCATCAGGGTAGTCGGGCGCTTCGATGCTGTGGGTGCAAAGCTTGTCGGAGATGCGCTCGAGCAGGCGCTGAAGACCGGCCGTCATGCCGTGGAACTGGACATGGCGGGTGTCGACTACCTCAGCTCGGCCGGGATGCGGATCCTGATCATCTATCACCGGAAATTCTCGCAACTACGGGGGCGGTTTTTCCTGAGTTCTGTTGGCGAGAGGGTAGGCAAAGTCCTCGAGATGACCGGCCTGTACAGCATGATGGAGATCCTGCCGGAACAGGACGGGCAGGAATCATCCGGCCTACACCGGGTATCCTTTGACGGCTGGACACTCACCTTCAGCGAGCCTGACCCGGGTGGTATCCTTCTCCCCCGCGTGATCGGGCCCCGTGCCCCGGAAGGGACGGATCCTCCTTATGAGTCCCGCCCGGAAGTCCTGCCGTTCCCCCCGACGGTCCTTGCATTCGGGACCGGCGCACTGGGGTACGAAGCAGGGGACTGCGCCGGCCGCTACGGCCCCTTCCTTGCTGCCGGGGGCTTTGCGGCATTCCAGCCCCTGCAGGGCGACCCCGACCCGGATTACGGAGAGTACGCGGAGACGGATATCCCGCTCCTCCATGTGACGGATGCCATCAGCCTTGCCGGGAGTTATTCCCACGTTTTCTCGTTCGAGAGCGATACACGCTCACCGGGCCCTGCGGAGCTGGTGCAGGCATTGCTGGAAGCAGGCGCAAAACCGGCGGCAGGTTTTGTCATGGCAGCGGAATGTAAGCGGGCCGGGGACGGGAATTCCGGGGATGTTCCAACGGGTAAAGGCGGAGCGGGAACGGGCGGAGGTGCAGCACCGGGCAAAACCGATCTCTGCCTCATGCTTGCCGGGGGGATTGCGGGCGTTCCGGGTATGCCGGACCCCCTCCGGGAGCAGCTCTTCCCCGAGGACACCGGCCCGGGCCTCATGGCGCATCTCCACGCGGTATTCTTCCCCTACAAACCCCTGCGCCGGCGGGGCCCGGTGAAACTGAAGGACACGATCACCTCCCTCTTTGACCAGGAGGTGCAGGAAGTTGCCCGCCTGGAGATCTCCCGCGGCTCGCCCGGGCAGGAGGGTCTGCGCCTGCTCCGGGGTCTTGTCTGGTTTGCCCCTTTACAGGGAAAGAACCGGTGAGTGTTGGAGAGATCCACCGGCACTGATCACCGATGCATAAAGGCAGTCCTCCCCTGTCCTGAACGTCCGGCGCTCTTCAGCAGGATGTCCCGGCAAACCCGTGACAGATGCAAACCCGGCGTGCCCTGCAGGTGATGCAGTCCGGCGAACGCTGAATCGATACTAATAAAGCACTATAAGGCGATGGAAATTCATTGTGGGTGTGAAGCGGGTACTCTACGTAGATGATGAGGCCGTCCTGCTCCTGACAGGCAGGCAATTCCTCGAAGAGGAGGGTAAATTTTCTGTTGACACCGCAGTTTCCGCTCCTGCTGCCCTGGATCTTCTCGCAAAAAAGCCATATGATGCCATTGTGTCTGACTACGAAATGCCGAAGATGAATGGCATTGAGTTCCTCAGGCAGGTTCGCACCCGGTTCGGTTCCCTCCCGTTCATCCTCCTGACCGGCCGGGGCCGTGAGGAAGTGGTCATCGAGGCGCTCAATGAAGGGGCCGACTTCTATCTCCAGAAAGGAGGGGACCCCGTCTCGCAGTTCAGGGAGCTTACCCATAAAATCAACAAAGCGATTGACCATCGCACGGCCGAACAGGAACTGGTGGCCGTCAACAGCGAGGTAAAGAAGAGGCTTGAGGAAGAAAAAATAATCTCCGAGTTCTCCCAGGTCCTTCTCAATGCCAGCTCTGTTGATGAAGTCCTCGACCATTTCGGGGATATGATATTTGACCTCTCCGGCGCGGATTACCTGATGCTGACCAAATGGTATCCCGATGAGGACGCGTACGGTATCCATACCCTCCGGGGTATCGGCCCGCTGCTTGAACCGGTCGGCAAGCTGGTGAAGACCGCACCGGAATCCCTCAGGGTACCGGTTGATCTCATCATCGCACATAAAAACGAGAACCCCCTCGAACCGGGATTAAAGAAGATCGAAGGCGGGCTCGCCACCATCACCCGCGGTTTCCTTCCCCGCTCTGTCTGTACTGCAATTGAGGCGCTCCTCCGGATCAAAACGGTGTATGTGTACGAACTGGTCTGGCAGGGGAAATTCTACGGGGGTATCAACTTCGGGTTCAGGCAGGGGAATGAGATCCAGAGCCCGGCCATTATCAATACCCTGGGAAATCTCCTGGCGAACGGGCTCTGGAGGATCTATTCCACCGATGCGGTTGCCGCCGAAAAGTATTCTCTTGCAGAGAGCGAGGCAAAGTTCCGGAATATCTTTGAGAACAGCCCGTATCCCATCGCCATCAATGATTTTCCGGATAATAAATTCCTGCATGTCAACACGGCATTCCTCCGTTCCAGCGGTTTTTCCGAGGCCGAGATCCTCGGGAAAAACCCGATAGAGACCGGCCTTATTTCCCCGCTTGACGCAACCCGGCTCATATCCCAAAGGATCCAGAAGGGCAGGATCGAGAATGTTCCCCTTACCCTGAGCGCCAGGGACGGCCGGCGGGTCAGTGTTCTCTTCACTACGGTCCCGATCACCCTCAACAACAGGGCGGCCACCCTGACCGTCACCTCAGAGATCACCAGTCTCAAGCGGGCAGAGGAAGAAGTCCTGCGGAAGAACGAGGAACTCCGGCAGAGCGAAGCAAAGTTCCGCACGCTCTTCGAGACCATGGCACAGGGGGTCGTGTTCCAGGATAAGGAAGGATCGATCCTGTCGGCGAACCCCGCTGCGGAAAGGATACTGGGCCTGACCCTGGACCAGATGCAGGGAAAGCGATCCATCGACCCGTCATGGATGACGATCCGGGAAGACGGTTCCCCGTTGCCCGGCACCGATCATCCCGCAATGGTGTCGCTCCGGACCGGCACGACAACAGGTCCGTTCATCATGGGCGTGTTCCAGCCTGTGACGAACATGTATGTATGGCTGTCGGTAACGGCGATCCCTCTCTTCCTCCCCGGGGAGAGTGAACCCTTCCGGGTCTATACCACGTTCGAAGACATTACCGAGCGGATACAGGCAGAGAAAGAGCTCCGGGAGAGCGAGACGAGTTACCGCGGGCTCTTCAATACGATCCGGCAGGCACTCTACATCCTTGACCGTGAAGGAAAATTTGTCGATGTCAATGCAGGGGCAGAGAAGATGTACGGCTATGCCCGGGGGGAATTCACCGGGAGGACACCGGAATTCCTCTCTGCACCTGGTAAAAACGATCTTCAGGAGATCGCGGAAAAAATCCGGACTGCATTTACCGGTAAGCCACAGCAGTTCGAGTTCTGGGGATTGCGCAAAAACGGGGAGATCTTCCCCAAGGACGTGTTCCTGTACAGGGGCACCTATTTTGGCGAGGACATAGTTCTTGCCATCGGGATAGATATCACCGAGCGCAGGCAGGCGGAGAACGCATTGCGCGAATCCGAGAACAAGTTCGCAACGGTTTTTAAAAGCAACCCTGTCTCGCTTACCCTCGTATCGGCAACGGATGGCAGATTTGCCGATGTCAACGATGCATTCCTGCATAATACCGGGTTCACCCGGGAGGACGTGATCGGGAAGACCTCGGAGGAACTGGGAATCTTTTCCTCTGCCCGGGAATATGACCAGTTTATCGGCCGGCTCCGGACCCTGCACCACGTGGAAGGAATGGAACTGCATACCCGGAGCAGGTCCGGGGAGATCCGAACCTGCCAGTTCTCTTCCGGTATCATCCTGATGGGGGGTAAACCCTACATCCTTTCGACCGTAGAAGACATCACGGACCGGAAAAACGCGGAGCTCGCATTCCAGACCATGACCACGGGCATGGTGGGGACCACCGGCATGGATTCGCTGGACCGGATCACCGAGAGTATCAGCTCCTGGCTCACGGCGGACTGTGTCATGATCGGTGAGATCCTCCCGGACCGGAACCGCGTGAAGGTCCTCTCCATGCGCCTTGACGGGAAGAACGTGGAGGATTATTCGTACAACCTGGAAGGGACGCCCTGTGACGATACTGCCGAAAAAGGGTTCTGCCTGTTTTCGGACAATGTCGCCAGCCAGTTTCCGAAAAGCCGGGACCTCCAGGAATTGCATATCCGTGGTTACGCCGGAACACCGCTGCGGAATCCCGAAGGCAGGGTGATTGGGATCCTCTGCATCCTCACGCGAAAGCCGCTGGTGCTGCCCCCCGATGCCCGTAAGATCCTGGACATCATTGCGGTGAAAGCCGCAGCCGAGATAGAACGCAAACGGGGAGAGGAACGTCTTGCACGGATCAATGAGGCATTGCTCCGGCTCGGGACGGATCACCAGAAAAATATCGACAGCCTGAGCCGGCTCTGCGGCGAACTGCTCGAAGCCGACTGCGTCCTCTACAACAGGCTCGACGGCGGGCGCCTCTGCGTGATCGGGCAGTGGAACTGTCCTCCGGACCTGCCGGCCAGCGATGCGCCGGAGGGACACATCTGTTCTGATGTCATCCAGGCGGACCGGGACGGCCCGCTCGTTGTCAGTGACCTCCAGGAGAGCCCGTACGCACAGACCGATCCCACGGTCTCAGCCTACGGGCTGAAGACCTATATCGGTCACCCGGTCAGGTACGGGGGTGAGGTACGGGGCTCGCTCTGCGCAGTGTACATGCGGGAATTTGTTCCCACGGTCGAAGACCAGAAGATCATCGGCATTCTTTCCTCAGCGGTAGCCCAGGAAGAGGAACGCAGGGAAGATCAGAAGGCAGTGCGTGAGAGCGAGGGGAAGTTCAGGCAGACCTTCGATACCGCCCAGTCGGGCCTGATCCTTCTGGAGACCACGCCGGACGGGATGCCGGGCAGGATCGTCGATATCAACAATACGGCCTATGCACAGCTCGGGTATACCCGGGAAGAACTGATGAAGAAGAGCTACCTCGAGCTCGATGCCGGGGAATACCAGCCGCTGATTGCAGACTGTTTCACCCTCTTGCTCACGCGGGGGAACTGCAGTTATGAATCGGTCCGCATCAGGAAAGACGGGGGGAGGTTCCCGGTTTCGGTCAATGTTCACCGGATGACCATGAACGGCAGGGAAGTGATCATGACTTCCGCCCGCGATATCACCGAGCGTAAACAGGTGGAAGAGGCCCTCCGGGAGAGCGAGGAGAAATACCGGCAGTTATATGACAGTATGACAGATGCTTTCGCCAGTGTGGATCTCGATGGCAGGATTACCGATTTCAATGAGTCATTCACGAAGATGGTGGGGTATACGCCCGAAGAGATCACCACGCGCACCTTCCAGGACCTGACACCGGAAAAATGGTCTATGCCTGAACGGGCGATTGTCGAAGGACAGGTGTTCACGCGGGGATATTCCGACGTTTACGAGAAGGAGTACCGGAGAAAGGATGGCACGGTCTTCCCGGTTGAAATCCGCACCTTCTTACTGAAGGACAAGGCCGGCAGCCCAAGGGGCATGTGGGCGATTGTCCGGGACATCACCGAACGCAGGAGGGCGGAAGAGGCAATCCGGCAGGCAAACCGGAAGCTGAACCTTCTCTCGGGTATCACCCGGCATGATATCAAAAACCAGATTATGGCACTCCGGTCGTATCTCGAACTTTCCCGGAAGACCCTGGGTGACCCGGCACGGACTGCGGAATTCATTGAGAAAGAGAAGAAGATCGTCGGGATCATCTCCAGCCAGATCAGTTTCACCAAGGATTACGAGACCCTGGGCGTGAAAGCCCCGGCATGGCAGAATGTCTCGTCCCTGGTCGGGAGAATCGCCCACGGACTTCCGATGCGGGATATACAGGTCGTGCCCGGTGACCCGGGGCTGGAAGTCTTTGCCGACCCGCTCTTTGAAAAAGTGTTCCACAACCTCATCGACAACGCCCTGAAATATGGCGGCGATCAGATGACCTCAATCCGGATCCATACCCGCTCATCCGGTGAGGATCTGATACTTATTGTCGAAGACGACGGTGTCGGAATAGGGACGGAGGAGAGGGAGCACCTGTTCGAGCGGGGATTTGGCAGAAATACCGGTCTTGGCCTCTTCCTCTCCCGGGAGATCCTTTCCATCACGGGAATTACCATTACCGAGACCGGAGAGCCGGGCCGGGGCGCCCGGTTCGAGATGACCGTGCCGGCGGGGCAGTACCGGTTCGCTGAGAACCGGTAACCGGGTGCCGGAATAATTCCCCGGTACACTACAGATCCTGTCAGCCATGAAATCCGGAACACCAGGGAAAAAACCAACATTCTCCCTTACCCGCAAAGATGAGGCACGGGAAGCGCTCGTCAGGGAAACCGATCATACAACCCTCGCTCTCTGGGCAATCGACTGTGCCGGGCGTGTCCTGCACTATTTTGAGGAGAACTATCCTGACGATCCCCGTCCCCGCGTGGCCCTCAACGTCTGCCGGGAATGGGCAACCACCGGGATATTCAGCATGGCCGTTATACGCGGTGCATCGCTCGCGCCCCATGCCGCAGCCCGTGATGTAGGGGAGGACAATGCCGCCCGCTCGGCTGCCCGTGCCGCAGGCCAGGCCGTGGCAACCGCCCACGTCCCCACGCATTCACTCGGCGCAGCACGGTATGCGCAGCAGGCGGTCTGGCGGGCAGCGGAGCCCGGTGAAGCGGAGGCCGCCGTTGCCCGGGAACGGGACTGGCAGGAGCGGCACCTCGTCGAACTGAGGGGTTCGAATGGCGAACCTCATTAGTTTCACCGCCTCCCCCGCTCCCTTATATCCCATCACATGCCAAATAAAAATCAACGACCATGGACGACGACTACACGGACGCAGTGAAGGAGGCGGCAGGCAGGATCCGGTCCACGATCCCGGCAGACCTCGTGGAGAAGTTCGCGAAGGCCGGCGGGATAACCGCTGCGGACTTCCACCCCTGCACGCCGGCGCCCTGCGGCGAGGTCTGTGCAATCGACGGCTCGAACGTCACCCTCCTCGAGTCCGGCAGCCTTGCGCTCGCCGTGGTCCGGGCCGCCCAGACCACGTTCCTTAACATGGAGCGGGCGAGGCGTTCGGTCACGCCCATGTCCTTTGCCCTGATCGGGCCGGAAGCAGAGAACCAGGACTTCCCCGTCCTCTACGCCGACTGCTTCGGCCACCCGCCGGGAAAGCCGCTCGATAACGAAGATATTACCCGGGCTGCAGGCGTCCTCCGGGACACGGTCGAGTACTGGGTGACGGAGCGGATGGCAAACGAGCTTGCGCCCGGCGCCCTCCTCCTCCGCGACGGGCCCCTCCGGGTCTCGCACGAGAGCCACAACCCGGTCCTCACCCGGATCGCGCTGGCATGCAAAGACCGGGATATCGGCCTTGCCGGCATCTCCAAGCGCTCGACTGCCACGTGGGGCGGCGGCCACCCGCTCCTCCCCTCGGTCTTCGGGTACGCGAAATCACGGAACATCACAGCCCCGTGGTGGATCAGGGTCGATCCAAAGATCCTCGACCACACCCCGCACGCCCAGTGGCAGCACGGCGAGATGTACGTGGCCTGCCTCCATTCCCGTTCGCGTGGACCGCTCAAGATCGAGCTCGTGAAAGATGCGGACGCCGCAGGCATCATGAACCGGCTTGCCGGCTGCTCCGCGGACGGCCGGATCCCCGGCTACCCCTACCCGCTCTTCGATGCCCACCGCACGGTCGCCCTCACGGAGGAGATCGTGGACCAGGTGAAAGGAGAACTGCTCGGCCGGCTCGCAGAGGCCGGCATCGATCGGCAGACCTATGAGATCCTGTTCGGAGATTACCATGATGAATTTGCGCGATACTGACACCACCGACTCCTCCAAGTACCGGCTCATCGGCAGGAGCGTCCTCTCCTACCGGTTCATCGCACCCCACAGCGAGACCCTCTACATCGGCGACATAAAAAAGGTCGTGGACAGGACGAAGGGCTCCACCTTCTTTGCCAAGATCACCGACCTCTCGCACGACAGCAACTTTGCCGACCCGAAGTGGGACACCCGGGCCTATGCCGAGCCGTTCTACGGCCTGGGCGAGGACGTCTTCATCACGGTCGATGCAGTCCCGCTCGGGTTTGTGGATGCAGAGGGACAGTTCCACAAGCCGCGCACCATCCCCTCCAAGTTCTCCACCGTGGAAGACCCGACCGCGGAGGACTTCGCCTTCCTCACCGCCCAGATGGGGGAGATCGAGGTCGGCCTGATGCGGAGCGGCCAGGACGTGATAAAGGACGTCGCGGTCCGTATCCCCGCCCGTGTCCTCCCCCAGCACATGGGCGTATTTGCAACCACCGGCATGGGCAAGTCCAACTTCATGAAGACCTTCTGCGCCTCCTGCATGAAGGAGCAGAAGTTCGGCCTTTTGATCGTGGACCCGCACGGCGAGTACGTCAGCGGGGGCAAGTCCTCCACGGGCGAGCATACCAGCGGCCTCGTCCACTACACGAACGGAAAATCGGGGCTTACGATCTTCACGATCCGCAACGAGGCGGACCGGAAGAAGTACGCCATGAACCGGCTCTGGCTCGAATACGACGACTTCCGGATCTCCGACCTCGCCATCCTGTACGACCTCTCGGCTCCGCAATTCGACATCGTGGAGGCCTTCTCACGGGTGAGGGGCAGGGAGATCATCGAGTTCTTCGCAAAGGTCGACCCCGAGATCTTCCCCATCAAGGACTCGGGCACCGCGTCCATTGTGCGGGAGAACAGCCTCTCGTACCTGATCCGCAACTCCATGGCAGGGCCGGTCCGGGTCATCAAGCGCCACATCGAGATCCTGGTCGCGGGCAATGCCGCTTTCTTCCGGGAGCAGGGATCGGCCGTTCCCGAGATCCTCCAGGGCCTCTATGCCAACCGCGTGGTCTTAATCGACATCCCCGATATGGGGGAGCGGAGCGAGCTCTTTGTCCTCTCGGTTCTCACGCGGCGGATCATGGAAGAGCACCGCAAGGAGGCCCGGGGCTACGGTATTGATGACAAGCAGGGATCGTCCCGCCAGGTCCTCATCGCCATCGAGGAGGCGCAGCGGGTACTTGCTGCCGGCGGTTCCTCCACCCAGATCTTCCGCGAGTGCGCAATGGAAGGCCGGAAGTTCGGCGTGGGCCTCTGCGTGATCACCCAGCAGCCCAAGAACGTGGACCCCAAGGTCCTCGCCCAGATCAATACGTTTGTTGTCATGGGCCTCGGCGACCGGGGCGACCGGGAGATCATCATGGGCAGCGCCAAGCAGGACCTCTCGAAGATGGAGATCGAGATCCAGACCCTGGACCGGGGCGAGGCGATCATCTCCACCATCGGCATCCCCTTCCCGGTCAGCACCCGGATCCACCGGTACGAGGATTATATCGCCGGTCTCAATAAGGAGAAGAAGCGGGACATCAGCGACGGACTTGAGAGCGGGTTTTAGAGAAAACCTTGTTTTACCATCATGCCGTTAAAGAAAAATCCGGTTGAGGCGTTCTTCCGGAAGTTCTTCGGGAGTTTATTCCTGCCGACCCGGACGTTCGAGGAACTCATCGGCGAACCCCTGCGGTCGTCAGCCCTGTATGCGGTCCTTCTCTTCCTTGTCTTCCTTCCCCTGAAATATCTCTTCCTCACCGCATGGCAACCGGCGATGAACGCCATGATTCCCCATTCTGTATTCGATAACCCGAGATTCCAGTTCTGTCCGGGATCATCACTCCTGTGCAATCCCCTGTTCACCACGGGATTTTATGCCATTGTCATCATTGTTTTTGTGTACCTGGCGATTGTGCTTTATAACACACTCGCGAACCCTGATTTTTTCTATGACGGGAACGTTCCCCCGGAACTTCAGCGCCAGCGATCCCATTACCGTATCGAACCCGCGATCGACGAGACCGCGAGGGTTGTCCTTGATTGTATCGCGCCCGTCCTCCTCTTCAGCCTGCTTCCCTGGTTCGGCTGGTTCGTTGGCGTTGCCTGGTTCTCGTGGATCTCCGGGAGGGCACTGAGGGCTCATTACGGAAAACAAAATCCGGCAGGTGACTGGTTAGGGAGCCATTACAATGTACTGATAGTTCTCAGGAGCGTTCCCGTCTGGGTGCCGGCAAAACTGGGCAGCAGGGTGCAGGTAAATCTGGTCAGCAATTGCGTCCCGTTAGCGGGATTCACGGTCTATGTTCTGCCGGCAATGCTGCTTCTCTGGAAATAAAATACATGGCCATTGGGGTTTTTTATCGCCGCAGCAGGGTCGGTCTGCCTCACCCCGTAGATAACCCGGCTACTTCCCGACCTTCTCCAGCTTCACCGCACAGGCCTTGAACTCCGGGATCCGGCAGAACGGGTCAAGGGCGGTATTCGTCAGGAGGTTGACGGCAGACTCCCCGAAATGGATGGGCATAAAGACAACCCCGGGCCGGATTGCGGATGAGACACGGGCCGGGAGCTCAACGCTGCCGCGCCGGGAGGAGACCCGGACCACATCATCATCCCGGACACCTGCCGTCCGGGCATCGTCCGGGTGAATCTCGAGCCAGGCCCCGCTCAGCTCCCGTTCAAGGGAGGGCGACCGGTGGGTCATCGATCCCCAGTGCCAGTGCCAGATGGACCGGCCGTTCGTGAAGATGAGGGGGTACTCCGCATCGGGCACCTCGGCAGGGGGATGGAACGCGATTGGGGTGAAGATCCCTTTCCCGTCCGGGGTAGTGAACCGGTCCCGGTGCAGGATCGGGGTCCCCTTATGGTCGGACGAGAGACAGGGCCACTGCAGGGCTTCGGGACGGTCGAGCCGGACATAGTCCATGCCGGCATACTGCGGCGTGACCGAGGCGATCTCCCGGAAGATTGCGTCACTATCAGCGTACGAAAACTGTTTTTCAAACCCAAGCCGGGCCGCGATATCGCAGAGGATCTTCCAGTCGGGCTTTGCCTCACCCACCGGATCCTGCGCCTTCCGTACCCGCTGGACCCGGCGCTCGGCCGAGGTCTGTGTCCCGTCCCGCTCGCCGAATCCGGCTACCGGGAACACAACATCCGCGAGGGCGGCCGTCTCAGAGAGAAAGATGTCCTGGACCACGAGAAAGTCGAGGTGCCGGAGCGCCTCCGGAACGTTCCCGCAGCCGGGGTCGGCGAGCACCGGGTTCTCGCCCATCACGTACATCGAACGGATCGCTCCAGTGTCTGCTTCAAGGGAGGAGATCATCTCCGTATGGGTGAGGCCCGGCCCCTCGGCCACCGCACACCCCCATGCGGCTTCGAACTTCTTCCGCACCTCAGGGTCCGCTACTTTCTGGTACCCGGGGAAGACATCCGGGAGGCAGCCCATGTCACAGGCGCCCTGCACGTTGTTCTGGCCCCGCAACGGGTTCACCCCGCCGCCCGGGTTGCCGACGTTCCCGGTCAGCATCTGGAGATTCGCACAGGACCGGACATTGTCCACGCCGACCGCATGCTGGGTGATCCCCATGGCAAAGAGGAGCGAGCAGGACGGGGACTGCGCCACCCACGAGGCGGCGGTTGCGATATCCGCGGCCGGCACCCCGCAGGTCTTTGCCGCGTTCTCAAGGCTGTACCGGTCCTGCATCACCTCGTCCTTCATCGCCGCAAAGCCCGTGGTCCGGGCATCGATGAACTCCCGGTCCTCCCATCCCTGCCGGAGGATCTCCCGCATCATCGCGTTCAGGAGCGCCACATCGGTCCCTGGCAGGAGGGGGAGATGGAGGTCCGCCTGCTTTGCCACCGGTGTTCTCCGGGGATCGGCCACGATCAGTTTCGCGCCATGCTGACGGGCCAGGATCACGCGCCGGCCCACGAGCGGGTGGTTCTCAAGCGTGTTGCTGCCGATGACAAAGATACATTTCGAAAGTTCGATGTCGTCGAACGAGTTCGTCATCGCGCCCGAGCCAAAGACCATCGCAAGGCCGGTAACCGACGACGAGTGGCAAAGCCGGGCGCAGTTATCTATGTGCGGGCTTGCGAGCACGGTGCGTGCGAACTTCTGGAATACGTAATTGTCCTCGTTCGTTGCCCGCGAGGAAGAGAGACAGGCAGTCGTGCCGGGCGGTGCAGACCGGAACTTTGCAGCGACCAGACCGAGGGCTTCGTCCCAGCTCGCAGGTACGAGCTGCCCGGCCTTCCTGACAAGCGGGGTTGTGAGCCGGTCAGGGTGGTTGATGAACTCGTGGGCATGGGCGCCCTTCGGACAGAGCTTCCCCTCGTTCACCGGGCTCCGGTGCCACGGGGCCGTGTCTGCCACGCGACCGTCTTTGACAACGAGGTTCAGGCCGCAGCCGGTTGCACAGTACGGGCAGGTGGTGGGGACATAATGGAACATGCGGGGATCCTCCGGCGGATGAAGAGGTGTCTGTGCCATTCCGATATAAGGGTGTGGACGGTGCACTACCCCGTCGTTTTCCGGGCATTACCGCGGCAGATCTTCAGATCCTGACAAGACCAAATGAAGAGAGAACAGACACGACCAGTCCGAGGAGTACCAGCATGAGAAAGACCCGGGCCCAGAACTTCCCTGAATAAATCCCGGTGGGGTCCGGGTCCCGCGGGTGTACCTGCGTATCGATGAAGTCCCGGACAAACGGGCGCCCGCATTCGGGGCATATTTTGTGAAACTCTGTATCCTTATGGCCGCACTTCGGGCAGGTGAAGGGGGTGGTCTTCATGAAGGCTCCGTTACGTTTGCGCTTCCGGTCATCTGGAATTCAAACGATAAATGCAACGTGGTCGGATGGGGGGACCAGGTTGGTGCCCCCATGGAGGCACCGGCAGTCCGGCCGGTACGACGAAGCGGTGACGGAGATCCCCGGCGGGTTACCGGGCCTCTTTCCGCAGAAAGGGTGACCCGGGAACCCGGGCACATGCATGCGTATCCGCTGGTGATACAGAGATAATACTGATAAGCCCCACACATAATAAAACAGAATCGGGCTGTAATCTCTTCAATTCGTTGTTGAATAAAAATTATTTTGCAGTCATTTTTGCGGCGGCAGAGTTCTGCGGCTGGAATGGTTTAACGTTCTGCTCCGTACGGCAGGGGATGCTGTGAGATGAATCTGAAGCTGTCGCAGGTTCTTAAAAAAAAAATATTTTTGAGGTTAGTGCTGTTTCATCGGGTTGAACACGTTGAGGTAGATCATGTCGCTGCCGGTGTTGTGCAGGCGTTCACGCTCTACTTTCTCCTCAGCGTATGCGAGGATCGGGAGCTCCATGGAGATGCCCGGGGTGTGGCCGAACATCTTCTCGAGTTCAACCTGCTGGGCGTGCATGAAGAGCGCGTTCGGGATCTCCGACGGGCAGAGTTCCTGGCACTGGCCGCAGTTCACACAGCTGGGTGCGATATGGGCGAAGCGGATGAGGTGGAACATGAAGTTCGGGGGTACTTCGCCGGGGGTGATGTACGACGGGTTCTTGGTGGTGCAGTCGACACAGTAGCAGATCGGGCAGGCCGAGATGCAGCTGTAGCACTTGATGCAGCGGGAGGTCTCGGTCATGATCTTCTTGAGCCGGTCCTTGCCCTCGCCGAGTGCCTCGAAGTCGTGCTTTCTCCACTTCTCGCCGAGCTTGAGCATTGCGCCCTCGACCTTTCCGCGGATGTCGAGGCCCTTGGGGTTTGCGGGCTCGGTTGCAAGGACACCTGACTTGACGGCCCCGGTGACCAGGTTTGCGCCCTTCTCGGAGCAGACCTCGACGAAGGTGGCCTTGCCGGCCTTCTCGCCGATGACTCCCCAGTTACCGCAGGCAAGGTCTGCCTGGCGGGGGACCTTCATCTTGCAGCGGCGGCAGTTGCTGCGCCGTCCGTAGCCGTGCTCTTCGAGCTCGTCGACAGAGATGCCCTTGTGTCCGCCTTCGTACTCGATGATGAACTGGCCCTTATCGATCTCTTCCTTGTGGACTACGTCCGGGTCAACGCCGTACTTGTCGGCGATCATCTTGCGGGCGAGGACCGGGCTGACCGACCCACCGCAGTTGACACCGATCATGACCACGTTGTCGAGGTTGATCTGCTTGCGCTTGGCCAGTTCGTAGAACGCCATTGCATCGCAGCCCTTGACGGTGACACCGAGCTTCATGTTCTCGGAGCCTTCGAGGTACTTCTTCACGAGTTTCGGGAGAAGGAGGGTACCGCAGTGCAGGGAACCGGCCGTGTTTGCGAGTTCCGCAGAGGTCTTCACAAGGGTCGGCTTTGCATCGTAGAGGTCCTTGCCCTTGGAGATGACGAGCACCGCATCGACTGCCTTGGTGTCGAGCGCATGCTTCCAGATCGCGGTTACCGCGCCACCGAGTTCGGCCTTCTTCTTGATGTCTGCATCATTGGTCCATGCATAGAGCATGTCGCCTTTCTTTGCCATGTTATACTCCCTCCGTTACTTTCTCGAGTTTGACAGCCGCAGCCGCAAAGGGCAGGGAGACGACACCCTTCTTGATGTCGGCAGTGACCTTTGCTGAAACCACGATGCTGCCGGACTTGCCGGAGACTTTGATTGCGTCGCCGTTGTTGATGCCCTGGGCCTTTGCATCGTCCTTGTTGATGTACACGGTCGGGACGGGCCACTCGCGGATAATGGAGGCGCTGTTTATCGAGAGCGTTCCCATGGGCCACTGTGCGGCAACCATGAACGGGAATGCTGCATCTGCTGCCTCGCCGGCCTTGTAATCTACGGCTGCGAAGGCTGCCTTGCCGTCCTTGGTGCTGAACTTGTCGGCATACAGGAACGCTGTGCCGAAGACGCCGCCTGCTGCGGGCCACTGGATCGCTTCGGGCTTCTCGAGCTTTGCATAGGTGATGCCGGCATACGCGGGCACTGCCTTTGCGATCTCGTTGAAGATTGCTTCTGCGTCCTTGAACGCGAAGTCCTTCTCGTGTCCCATTGCCTTTGCAATCTCGCAGATGATCTGCCAGTCTGCCTTTGAGGTGCCGACGGGCTCGATCGCCTTGCGGATCCGCTGGACGCGGCGCTCGGCGTTGGTGACGGTGCCGTCGCGCTCTGCAAAGGATGCAGCGGGCAGGACAACGTTTGCCTTTTCTGCAGTCTCGGTCAGGAAAAGGTCCTGGACCACGAGGAAGTCGAGTTTACCGAGGGCGTCGTTGACGTGGGCGCCTGCGGAGGCGATGTTCTCGCCTACTATGTACATTGCCTTGATCTTGCCGGCTGCTGCCGCATCGATCATGGCCGGGACGGTCATGCCGCCGTCGCCGGGTACTGCGCCGACATCGGCTGCGCCCTGGGCGTTGGACTTGCCGCGGAGGAGGTTAACGCCTGCGCCGGCCTTGCCTACGTTTCCGGTGACGAGCTGGAGGTTTGCAAGGGCCCGGATCAGGTCTCCCGAGCCTGCGCCTGCGGAGGTGACTACTGCCGCGGGCTGGGCTGCCGCGAAGATCTCGGCGACCTGGGTTACCAGGGCTGCATCGATACCGGCGATCTTGGCGACTGCTTCGGGGGTGCACGGTGCGACTGCTGCCTTGCACTTGTCGAAGTTGCTGGTCTTCTTTGCAATGAAGTCCTTGTTCTCCTTGCCTGCCTTGATGACTGCGGCAGTGATACCGTTGACGAGCGCGACACCGGTGCCGGGGTTGCAGGCAATGTGGATGTCGGCGAGCCGGGCAGTTGCTGTCTTGCGGGCGTCGGCAACGATGATCTTTGCGCCATTCTTCTGGGCGATGATGATCCTCCGGCCTGCGAGCGGGTTCTCCTCAAGCGGGTTTGCGCCCACGACAAGGATCGCCTTTGCAGTCTCGAGATCGGTGAGCGAGTTGGTGGTTGCACCGGCACCGAAGGCGTCGGCGAGGCCTTTGACTGCATCGGCATTGCAGCGGCGGCCGCAGTAGTCGATGTTCGCCGTCTTCAGCACATTCGCTGCGAAGTTCTTTAAGACAAAGGAGTCCTCGTTGCTGTTCCGTGCGGAGGCAACCACACCGATTGCATCTCCCTTCACGGCCTTGAACGCGGAGGCGATCTCCTTGTAGGCGTCTTCCCAGCTTGCCTCGGCAAACTTCCCGTCCTTCTTGATGAGCGGGGTGGTGAGCCGTGCCGGGCTGTTGACGAACTCGAACGACTTGTTCCCGCGGATACAGACCTTACCCTCGTTGACAGGGTTGCGCTGCCAGGGTGAGATCCCGGTAAACTGGCCGTCCTTGACGACCAGGTTGATACCGCAACCGTTGCCACAGTAGGGGCAGGTACTTGGTACGTATTTGAAATCCATGTTCTAACCTCGAACACAGAATGTCTGACCTGACTGTATATAAGGTTAGTGAAAATGCAGCAAAAAATGATGAATAACGGTGGGTTAATATGATCCCGTAGTATAGTCTACTCAGGAAAATACTGAGTATACTGAGGAAAGCGCAGTACGAAAAACCGAACCGAAGGACCTCCCATGAAACCTCCCCGCATCCCGCCCATGGCAGTTGCCATCATCCAGAACGCTTTCTCATCACTTGACGGGACGGTGTTTACGGAACTCGCCGCATGCCCTGAATGCGGCGGGGCTGTAACGGGTCACGACCTGAAAGAGAAACAATTTGCCGTCATCGCAGATGAGAACGGGACCCGGACGATCCACGTGAAGGTGAAACGGTTCAGGTGCCGGGAATGCGGCCGGCTCTGTTATGCGGACGAGCCGTTCTACCCGGACACACGGATCGGCTCGCCCATCATCGACCTCTGCGTTACGCTCTCGGCCACGATGCCGGCAGGACGGGCGGCACGGGTGCTCGAAGCAATGGGCGTGATCGTGGACCGGACAAGCTGCCTGCTTTATGTAAAGAAACACACCACGGAGATCCCGACTGCGGACGTCTTTGGCATGCGGCTGCCGCTTTCGGTCCTCTCGCTCGGAAACCTCGCTGCGCTCGTCCCGGAAGGGGAGCGCCTTGCAGGGGCGGATGTGCTCGCTGCCTGCGGGTATCCCTCGGGACGCCGTCCCCCTGTTGCGGCGCATGAGCCTGCACAGCAGGTGCCGCACGAGGGCAGCGACAGCGATTGAATGGATTCATCGGGAACAAGCTAGTAATAACGGAGGGGACAGTGCCTGTCCCCCCGTACCGCCCCTGCGCTTTGCGATGCTGCGGGAATTACCTGTCAGGTAAAAATCTAAACGATGCTTCGGCTCCGTTACCATAAGTAAATAAAAAACACCTTCTTGCCCCGCCGTGCCTCGGAGAGGCCCTGAGGCGGGGGAGGCATCGCTATTTTTGGATTTTTTTGGAGGGCGCAGCAAGTAATGATTTCTATCTCTGACTGCACTCAATCATATAATTTGATTTTCAGATTATTATCATCCCGGAAAAATCGAGAAACCTGGACTACTTACGATCTCCGGAAAAAATTCCATCCCTCACCGCAATCTCCCTTACTGCATACGCCGGCAGTGCATCCGCTACCGGCCCGAGCTCCCGGTTCAGGTCAATCGCGCCAAGTTTCCCGGCGAAGAACGGTGCCCCGATTCCCGCCACGATAATCGAATCCGCACCCGCAGCCGCAACACATGCCCGCACGGCATCGCACACCATTGTGCACTGGGCATCACGGAACTGGCGGGCGATCTGCACAGCGCCCTCCTCGCCGATCTCCTCGAGGTCGGCACAGACCACCCGGGCCAGCCGCCGCAGGGAGGCGTCCCGGGTCTTCTCCTTATGGTCCGGGGTATCGCAGCTGTATTCTTCGGCCGTGATCGTGCCGAGAATGAGATGGGCGTCGGCGCTCGTGGCGAAATACTCGCTGCTGACCGGGGTTCTGATACCATCGAGAATCACGCTGTGGAGAAGTGTTGCTACGTTTGTACGGAGCATCCCGGTGTAGACGAGGTATCCCTGCTGGAGACGGGAGAGATCGGTGAGGCCCCGCAGGGTATCGAACCGGCCGAGCGGGATAATATCAGCGGTCGTGCTCCCGATATCGAGCAGGACTGCCCGGGGATACTTCGCGCGGAGCCAGTCGGCGGATGCGAGCCAGTTCGCCGCGGCCAGTGCCGGCACTGCCCCGGCATGGAACGCAGCGTCAGTACCGTAGAAACGGGCATCCGGAAAAGCCTTCCTGACGGCGTCCACGATGAAGGAGATCCCCTCCATCTTGTTGCTGAAGCAGTCCGCGAGTTCCCCGCTCATCACGACCGCAGCGCGGGTGTCGTTCCCCCGGGTGTATGGGTCAAGGAGGGCGGTGATCGGTGCCTTCTCCCAGAGCGGGCAGTAGTGGATGTGAACTCCTTTTTCGTCCACCACCTTCAGGTTCGCCCCGCCCACATCGATTCCGATCATAGCAACGTGACCTTTCCGTTCGTATCGAACCGGGCCTTCCCGGTGAGATGGACCTCTTTTGGCCCATCGCCTTTTGATGCAGCAATCAGGAGGTCTGCGATCTCCTCCTGCATACAGGCCGCAATCCCGACGAGGCTTGTGGTAACCCGGGGGTTCACGTCCACCACGCACACCTTGTCGGCAACGACAACGTCCACGCCACAATAGCCCTGGCAGCCGAGCACCTCGACGGTCTTCCGGGCAACATCGATGATCTCCTGCTCGCGGGCAGGGTGGACCGGGGTATCGCCGCCAAGGTACCGGAACGAACCGTCCTCTGCGATCGCGATCTCCTGCCGGTTCACGGCAAGGACGAGCGGGGGATTGCCCTTGAAGTACAGGCAGGCATCCCCGATCACCCGGTTCGGGATGATGCTGACCGAGTAATTCTCGCCTTCTATATACTCCTCGGCAAACTCCCCCTCGCCCGGCTGCCCCTCCGAAAGCCGGACACCCTGTGCCCCGCAGCCCTTCACGGGCTTGATCATGTGCTTCCCGGGTCCGGGCTCACCCGGCACCGGGATGCCGTTCTGCGCGAGGATCTTACCGGTCCGGACCTTGTTGGCGCAGAGTGCGACTGTCATGAACCCGCAGCCGAGGTTGTGGGTTGCCTGCTCCAGCAGGAACGTGTATTTCGAAAGGAGATCGTCCGGGGCGAGCACGAGCCCCATCCCACAGGCCGGGGCAAGGCGCGTGATCTCGGCACCGAAATCGCCCGGGCCCGGCAGGACAACCTCGTGGCCGCAGCGTTCGAAACTGGCACGGAGCACCGCGAGCATCGCTGCTCCCTCGTGGGCAAGGGAGGGATCGTGCGATGTTGTGTATTCAGCAAGGAGGACCTTCATCCCTTTCCGGTACGCGCTCATGGAAAATGAGCCCACCGATCAGTGAAAACTATTTTGCGGGAGGGAGCTATTAGAAGAATGCACATGAGGCCCTCGATCCTGCTGACCAATGATGACGGCGTGAGCTCCTCCGGGCTCTGGGCCGCGTACGAAGCGCTCACGCCCATTGCCGATGTAACCGTGGTCGCCCCGGCCACCCAGCAGAGCGCGGTCGGCCGGTCGATCTCGATCTTCGAGCCCCTGCGGGCGAGCCGGATCGTCATGAACGGCCAGCCTGCCTGGTCGGTAGCGGGAAAACCGACCGACGCGGTGATCATCGGGCTGTATGCCCTGAAACTGAACCCCGCGCTGATCGTGAGCGGGATCAATATCGGGGAGAACCTCTCCTTCGAGTCGATCATGACCTCCGGCACGGTCGGCGCCGCCCTCGAGGGCTCCAACCAGGGGACGAAGGGGATCGCCTTCTCCCTCCAGGTCGAGGACCAGGGGGACAAGTTCGATGACCCGAGTTCCCATGGCCAGAGTTTCGAACCGGCAAAGAAGGTAGTCCGGGACGTGGTCTCGAGGGTGCTCGAACAGGGATTCCCGCCCCGAGCGGACGTGATCAATGTGAACATTCCCTCGAAGGTAACCGGCGGGTACGAGGTGACCCGGCTCGCCCGGAAGCTCTTCCATACCGGTGTCGAGAAGCGGCTCGATCCCCGGGGCAGGCCGTACTTCTGGATCAACGGCCCGCTTTACGAGGACGCGGAGGAGGGGACCGATGTCCATTCCGTCAGGAAGGGGAACGTCTCCATCACCCCCATTACCCTCGACTGCACAGCCCATGATGCCCACGATGAGATAAAGAAGGTCTTCTGCCCATAGTTTTAGTCCCTCACGGGAACAATTACACCAGTTTTAATTATCCCGGGACCGATACGATCACGTATCATGGACGAGAAGGCACGCGCCCTTATTGCGGCTAAGACTGCGGCCGGGTTCCGGGCCGCGGATATGGTGGAAGACGGCACGGTCATCGGCCTCGGCACCGGTTCGACGGTCTTCTATATGATCGAGCGGCTTTCCGCCCGTATCCGGAACGAGGGGCTGAAGGTGTCCGGGGTCCCGACCTCGTACCAGACTGCCATGCGTGCACGGGAGTACGGCATCCCGTTAACAACGCTGGACGATTACCCGGCGATCGATATGGCAATCGACGGCGCCGATGAAGTGGACCCCCGGCTGTTCCTGATCAAGGGACGGGGGGCCGCCCACCTGCGGGAGAAATGCGTTGCTGCCGCTGCACTCCGGTTTATCGTGGTTGTCGATGAGCAGAAGGTTGTTCCCCGCCTTCGTGCCCCGGTGCCGGTCGAGATCCTGCCATTCGCAGTCACGCCCGTCCTTGCCCAGCTGCGTGCCCTCGGTTGTATGCCGGTGGTCCGGGAAGCAGTGAAGAAAGACGGCCCGGTCATCACGGACAACGGGAACTTTATTGCGGACTGTATGTTCGACAGCATCGATGACCCGGTGCTGCTCGAAGCGGAGATCGCGAAGATCGCAGGGGTTCTCGGGAGCGGTCTCTTCACCGGGTTTGCGGACAAAACCACCGTAATTGTGGGGAACGAAAAAGAGTGTAAGATTATTTTAACGGATATAGTCCCGTAATTTCTGTACGAGAGCCAGCTGGTTGTTGGCTTCCTTCTTCTTTTCCTTCTCTATGCTGTCCATGATCTCATGGATGGGTTTTGCCAGCTCGTAGATCTTGACCGGGCGGCCCTTGCTCTCGGCCTTGGACTCCCTGCTGGAGATCCAGTTCTGCTCAATCAGGTACCGCATGGCGATGCTGACTTCAGGCTGGCGGAGGTCGGTGCCGCGCTCGATCGCGCGTGAGGTCGCCTCGGGCGTGTTCGCCAGGAAGACGAGTACTTTTGCCACATTTCTCTTCGTTCCGATCTCGATGAGGAGGTTTGCAAACTCCTCTTCCTTCTCGGTAAAATACATAACGTTCTCAGTTCTCATTGCATCACATCCACATTTTTTGTACTCTGTATAATAATTATCTAAAATAGGATATATAGCCTCTGTTATTGCAAGTCAATGACCGTGCAAACTATATAGTTGAAGAAAACTCATGACGAACGGATACTGTTCATCCTATAAAGGAACGGGGATTGTTTCCTTATTATTAATCGCCCTGCGGTCCGGATGCCCGCGCCGGAAAAAGGGTTTTTTTACATAAGGCCCAGGCTGCGCAGGTCGGAAAGGATCTTGATGACTGCCTTCTTCGCGTCTTCGGGTTCCTTGCCGCCCGTGATGATCAGCTTGCCTGAGCCGAAGAGCAGGACCACGACCTTGGGGACGTCAAGGCGGTACACGAGCCCCGGGAACTGCTCGGGTTCGTACTCGATCTTGTCGAGGTTGAACCCCACCGCAATCTTATTGAGGTTGATGGGGGTGGCGAGATCGGCCGAAGTGACGATATTCTGGATCTTGTATTCGAGCTTCTTCGGGATGTCGATCCCCTGCTTGCGCAGGAGCCCGCCGAGGATGTTGAGGCCCTTGCTCAGGCTGTCGATACTCTTTGCACCGGTGAGCACAACCTTGCCGGATCCGAAGACGAGCGCTGCGATCTTCGGGTCCTGCATGCGTAAGACTACGCCGGGGAACCGCTTCTTGTTATATTCAGCATCTTTTATCTTGGATGCAAGAGCGGGCAGATCAAGATAATCCGTCACCTTGGCGGAGGCAACGATATTTTCGATCTTGAGGGAGTCTTCTGGCCTGACCTTCATATTTATAAATGCCACAAAACAGTATTTAAAAAATTGGGTTTGGATCCGTCACTTATTCATCGAGTGTCGAGATGTCGCCCGGGTCCACTCCCATCTCTTTTGCCTTGAGCACACGCCGGACAATCTTCCCGCTGCGGGTCTTGGGGAGGGTATCCATGAACTCGATCTCGGAGGGCATGGCAATGGGCCCCAGGGTGATCCGGACATGGTAGATGAGCTCGTTTTTGAGTTTGTCGCTCGGGCTGTGACCCACTCTCAGGGTCACGAACGCCTTGATCGTATTACCCTTGAGGGCGTCCGGTTTCCCGATGACCGCTGCCTCTGCCACGGCCTTGTGGGAGACCAGCGCGCTCTCGACTTCTGCAGTCCCGATGTTGTGGCCGGCCACCACGATCAGGTCGTCCGATCGCCCGATCACCATGATGTAGCCGTCCCTGCCCTTGATCGCGAGGTCCCCGACAAGATAACAGCCCGGGATCGTTTCCCAGTACTTGCGGTACCGTTCGTCGTTATTCCATACGGTCCGCATCATGGCCGGCCAGGGTTCTTTTATTACCAGCAGGCCGCTCTGTCCCGGCTCTACGGACCTGCCGTCCTTGTCCACCACGTCAACGACCACGCCGGGGATTGACTTGCCGGCAAAACCGGGCCGCATGGGTTCGCCAAGCACGGTTGTGATCATGTGCATGCCGGTCTCGGTCTGCCACCAGGTGTCCACGATCGGGCACCGGTCCTTGCCGATCACGTGGTAGAACCATTCGAATGCCTCCGGGTTCAGGGGCTCGCCCACTGAGCCGAGAATGCGCAGGGAGCTGAGATTATACTTGTCCGGCCATTCCTCGCCGAGTTTCATGAACATCCGGATCGCGGTCGGGGCGGTATAGAGGATGCTCACGCCGTACTCCTCGACCATCTTCCACCAGATCCCAGGATCGGGATAGTCCGGGGTGTTCTCCGAGATCAGGATGGTCCCGCCGACCGAGAGCGGGCCGTAGACCACGTAGGAATGCCCGGTGATCCAGCCGGGATCGGCAGTACACCAGTACACGTCGCTCTCCTTGAGATCGAAGATGTACTTGGTGGTATAATAGACGCCGACCATGTATCCCCCGCAGGTATGCACGATCCCCTTGGGGGCTCCCGTGGTCCCGCTGGTATAGAGGATGAACATCGGGTCCTCGGAGTCCATCACCTCGGGATGGCAGTCCGGGGACATCTCCTTTGTCACCTCGTAGAAGTCCATCTCCATCTCGCTGTGGATCTCCACCGGCCGGCCAAGCTCCCTGCGCAGGACGATGAGGTGTTCGACCATGGGGGCATTGATGATCGCCTCTTCGATTACGTGCTTGAGCGGGATCGACTTGCCCCTCCTGACGGCCATGTCGGCAGTGATCACCACTTTTGCGCCGGCACCCACGATCCGCTGATTGAGGGCCGCAGCCCCGTAGCCGCCGAACACGACACTGTGTATGGCGCCGATCCGGGCGCAGGCGAGCATGGCAATCACCTGTTCCGGGATCACCGGCATGTAGATGCAGACCCGGTCGCCTTTCCCTACCCCGAGTTCCCTGAGGCCGTTGGCAAACCGGTTCACTTCCCGGAGGAGCTGGCGGTACGTAAAGACCCGCTCCTCTTCTTCGGTTTCTCCTTTCCAGATGAGCGCCACCTTGTTCCGGTTCTTGCCGAGCACGTGGCGGTCAAGACAGTTGTAGGTGATGTTGGTCTTGCCGCCCACAAACCATTTCGCGTACGGGTAGTTCCATTCCCTGACTTTTTCCCAGGGGGAATACCAGTAGAGCTTGGATGCGATCTTTGCCCAGAATGCCTCGGGATCTTTTAAAAATTCATTATAGGCCCAGCCGTAATCCCCTATCCAGCTGTTCTGGCGATAGGAGGGATCAGGAATATAGTACTTCTCTTCCGGTTTCGAATCCGCGCTCTCTGCCATGGAGTTCCTCTAATCTACATTATCAATAATGATGAATTCTAATTAATTTTTGTGTTTTGTTTGCGGAAATCTGCCCATTTCTGCCACCAATTCACGCCGGAGAGCGATTACTGAATTACAGCAAATTTAAATCCAGCCATACCAAATTTGTAAAAAAACCATAGTGCGGGCAAGAGTCATGTTCAAAAGAACCCTTCTGCACGCATGCTCACAACACTACAACCCGTTTTCCCATGAAAACTAAAATACCAGAATCGAGGTGAATTTGTTGACCCAGAAAATGTTGAGTGAAGCAGAAGGATATGATATGCTCAGGAAATACGATCTTCCTGTACCCGAATACCAGATCGTGAAAAGCGGTGAGGACGCAGCACATGCCTGTGAACGCATGGGTTGCCCGGTCGTCATGAAGATCATCTCGCCCCAGATCGTCCACAAGAGCGATGCCGGTGGAGTAATTGTTGGTATCGGCAGCAGGAAAGCGGCCCTCGGCGCATTCACGAAGATCATCGATGGGGCGAAGGCCTACAATCCTGATGCCCACATCGAAGGCGTGATCGTTGAGCAGCAGGCTGAGCCCGGCCTCGAGCTGATCATCGGCGGCAGGACAGATGCGGCGTTCGGCAAGGTCCTCACGTTCGGCATGGGCGGGACCATGGTCGAGCTCATGAAGGATGTGACGCTCCGCATCCTCCCCATCACGGAAGAAGAGATCCGCCAGATGATCAAGGAGATCAATGCCTACCCGCTCATTGCCGGGTACCGCGGCGCGAAACCCCGTGACGAGGAAGAACTCGTAAAGATCATCACGAACGTTGCCCGGTTCTTCGGGGAGAATGAGCGGGTCGTGGAGTTCGACATCAACCCGATCCGGCTGTACGAGAAAGGCGCCTGCGCTGTTGATGCCCGTATCATTGTCGATGACGACATAAAGGTCATCGAGAAGGTAGTCCGGACACCGGTCCCTATGGAATATTTCAACCCGCGTTCGATCGCGGTCATCGGCGCTTCCCAGGATTCGTCAAAGATGGGATATGCCGTCATGCACAACCTCCTCCACTTCCCCGGCCAGCTCTACCCGGTCAACAACAAGAGAAGCGAGATCCAGGGGCTCAAGGCGTACCCGACCATTACCGCCATCCCGGCCCCCGTTGACCTCGCTGTCATTACGGTACCGGCAATCCATGTACCCGGGGTTATTGAAGAGTGCGGGGCAAAAGGCGTACCGATGGTCGTGATCATCACCGCCGGTTTCAAGGAGATGGGTGAAGGCGGCAAGGCGCTGGAGGACCGTGTCCTCGCCATTGCAAAAGGGCACGGTACCCGCATCATCGGGCCGAACTGCCTCGGGGTTATCATCCCGCCGAAGGGCATCGACACGACCTATGTCCACCAGTCGCCGAAGCCCGGCAACATCGCGTTCATCTCCCAGAGTGGTGCCATCATCAACACGGTCGTTGACTGGAGCCTGGCCAAGAACATCGGGTTCTCGAATGTCATCTCGGTCGGCAACCAGTCCGATCTCGACTTCCTCGACTACATCCGCTATGTGGGCAAGGATGAGAAGACCAAGGCGATCATCCTCTATATCGAACAGATCACCGATGGCAGAGGGTTTATGGAAGTAGTCTCCGAAGTTGCGAAAGTGAAACCCGTTATCGCGATCAAGGCAGGATCATCCCGCAGGGGCCAGGCCGCCGCATCCTCGCACACGGGTTCGCTCTCCGGTTCCTACGATGTATACATGGAAGCGTTCCGGAAGTCCGGTGTGATTGCGGTTCACACCCTGACCGGTGCATTCCTCGCAGCCCAGATGCTCGCGCACCCGAAGCGGTATCCGAAGGGCAAGCGTGCGGTCGTAATAACGAACGCCGGCGGGTTCGCTGTGCTCTCGTCCGATTACGCGGAGCGGTACGGTGTTGAGATCGTCGACCTCCCCGCAAATGTTGTCGAAGAGATGAACGAGTTCCTCCCCGAGTTCTGGAACAAGGGCAACCCGATCGACCTGCTCGGCGACGCCACAGAGAAACGGTTCGAGAAGACGTTCGAGGTGCTGGCCCGGCACGAGGACCTCTGGGATATCGCCTTCATCATCACGTTCCCGAACCTGGTCCTCACCTCGGAGCAGATAGCAAAACAGATCCTCAAGTTCTCAGGGATGACCCAGAACCGCCTCGTTGCGACCCTGCTCGGCGGCGACTCCATGAATATCGGCAGGGACCTCTTGAAGGAGCACAGCATCCCCAGTTTCGAGGAACTGGACTACACCTACCGGGTCATGGGACGCGTGCTCTGGCAGAAATTCCGGGTCAAGGCACCGGGTCTGCTGTAACCTCGTAAATCTCTTTTTTAGCTATATATTGATCTGTTCAGATCATTATTGACCCCATAATAAGGAGACTTCGTCTCTTCCCGTTACGAGATGACGATCCTCCCGGTAAAATCCGGTACAGCACACGAAGGAAATGGGAATGAGTAAAAAAATAAAAAAATATCTTAATCGTATTGCCGCCAGGTGTGGTCGCATTCGGTGCAACGGAAAAACCTGACCTCGCTCTCATCTGCAGCACGCAGCTGGCGCAGCCACCAGATCGCGAGATTATTGCCGCATTTCGGGCATTTGATCTGGATGGTGGGCATGGTCTTTATTTTATCGTCCTCGTCATCCACAATCGTGATCTCGTTCTCGGTACGCATCTTCTGCGTCTTCATCTGGTCAGTGGAGTCTATTTTGCGGATATACCCGCATTTCCGGCACTTGAGCTGACCCCCGGAAGAGATCATCATCGTCTTACATTCAGGGCAGAACATCGGTATAGTATGCGTGTTGCTGGAAGATTAACCCTTTTATCAGGACATCGGCCGATGTGCGGGTATTGCAGCAGTATTTTTTAAAAACAGGCAAAAGGCACGCGTTTTTATTTTTTAATTTTCACCCTCCGGGAAAGAATCAGTATGCACGGCAGAATCCTTTTTTTGGTATCGGGTGGATAATTCTATAATGATCGAGTACCTGGTCCTGCTGTCCTGCGCCGGATTTCTGGCGTTTCTCATACCGGGTCCTCACCGCAGGTATGCCGCTGTGGCAGGATGGACGTTCATCGTCCTGACCCTCTTCTTCCTCCTGCCGGAATTTTTCAAGGAGAATAATTTCATGTACCCGCTCATCGCGGCACTCTCCGTTCCGTTCCTGCTGGTGACGGCAAAATACCTCCTTGCCGGTGATGAACGGGTGCTCCATCTCTCGCGGGCAGCGGCGGTCGCATTCCTCATCTATGCCCCCTTCGGTTTCTCCCAGATCCCCCTCTTTGCCTGGCTCGGCAACCAGCTGATCATGCTGGTGGTGAACCAGATCCTCTGGCTCCTATCCTTCATGAATTTTGCCGTTACCCTTACCTGCATGGATCCCGCAACGCAGCTGGTGGTGGATCCCTCCGCCTGCGGAAACCTGCTGCATGATACCATTACCCGGAACGGCTACAGCGTCCAGATCATTCTCGGGTGCACCGGTATCCAGAGCATAGCGATCCTCCTGGGGGTGGCGGCAGCGGTCCCCACCACCCTGCGCCAGAAGATCTCGGCATTCCTGATCATCGCGCCCACGATCTATTTCCTCAATCTCCTGCGCAATGTCTTTGTCATCATGGCCTACACCGAACAGTGGTTCCCGTATTTCAGGGACATCGCAGGCAACGGCGAACCGGGATACGAGAGTTTCTTCTGGGCACACAATGTTATTGCCGAGATAACGGCGCTCATATTCCTTATCATCATCGCGTACAACCTCTTCACGCTCATCCCGGAACTCGGGCAGTTCGCAGATGACCTGTACCAGCTCTATTACGGCGAGGTCAGGAAAGCGTTCTGCAGAAGTAAAAAATAATCCGAATAATCCGAAGTATTGCAGGGATCACGGCACTCATTTCGTATCCCCATCTCCTGCAACCTTCACGCTCATCCCGGAACCCGGGGCAGTCCGCGGATGACCTGCACCGTCCCCGGTACGGCTGGATCAGGTGAGCGTCCTGTAGAGGTAAATGATCCGCTGCATTGCTGAGAGGTTGGTGCAGACGGCGATGAGAATGACCGATACCCAGATCACGCCCGCAAGGCCGCCGAGGATAAGGACCACAAACGTCTCCGGCCTGCCGAAGAATCCCACGCCTTCAAGCGGGTCATCGATCTTCCCTTCCACTTTTTCCCGGTACCCGATCTCGGCGTAAACCACGGGCTTGATGAACGTGTTCATCAGAGACCCGATGATGGCAAACGCGACAACACCGAAATCCGCAACAGCCGGGACAGGCAGGAGGTGGCTGATGATCGGGATCCCGGCCAGCCCGATTCCGAGCAGCGCAAGCCCGTCAACGTATTTGTCTACGATCCAGTCGAACACCGCACCAAAGTTCGTGTGGGCGCCGGTTTTGCGGGCCACGCTGCCATCTACGAGATCAAAGATCGCAGAGAGCAATAGGAGGAGCGCCCCGAAGAGAAACTGGTGCATGAAGAAGAGGACTGCACACGCTATACCGGCAAGCAGCGCCATTAGGGAGATCTGGTTGGGGGTGATCCCAAGGCGTACAAAAACATCTGCTACCGGTTCAAGGTACCCGATGAACCTTGGCCGGAGTGCAGTAATATTCATAACTCAATTCATGGGTATACGAACCATTAATAGTTGCCCATCAGGCGTCCGGAAAAACGCAGCTCAGACAAAGTGCGGTTTATAAACGGGCGGCTCACCAGAGGCATACCGGATTTTTATGATGTTTTTTTATGATGATACGTGAGATTCCGGAAGGGTGTCCGCTATCATCACTTTATTTATACCCGCCATCCAATAGAACCGGAGAGAAAACTCCCATGACCGCTCCACAAGACCGTCCGCATGTACTGATGATGTCGGAGATTACCGCAGACGGCAAGCTTACGCTCAAAAAGGGCGCTTCCTCAAAGATCCTCATGAAATACATGGCCCATGAGACCGAGCTCCTGCTCCACAATACCCGGGCGGAGTACGACGCGATCATGGTCGGGGCCAACACGATACGCATCGACAACTCGTTCCTCACCGTCAGGTACGTGCCGGGAAAGAGCCCGCTCCGCGTCATACCGAGCAGTATGGCGGATATTCCTCTTGACGCAAACGTGATGGGCTCCGATGCTCCCACGGCGATTGCCGTCTGCGAGGCAGCACCCAAAGACCGAATCGAGGCGATCAGGAAGAAAGGGGTAACTGTAATTCTCGCCGGCAAGACCCATGTCGAGCTCCCGCTGCTCATGAAGATCCTCAGGGAGAAGCACGGCGTCAAAAAGCTCATGATCGAAGGAGGACCGACCCTGAACTGGCACATGCTGCACGACCGGCTCGTGGACGAGATACGGCTGATCCACCTGCCGTTCATAGTCGGGGGATCCGATACCCCGTCCCTTGTCGGCGGCATGCACATCAACACCGAGGATGAGATGATCCGCCTGAACCTGAAGAAATACTATATGTGCGGCAGCAACCTGGTCTCGGAATTCGATGTCCTGTACCCGGGTGCGGAATGATGGATGAGTACACCATCACGGGACCAATCGTTGCCACCTCCCCGGCGCCCGGATCCCGGCTGAAATGGATCCTTGTGATAGTTTTCGCACTCATTGTCTTTGCCGGCGCCCTGATCGGGGGATATTACCTGACCCATAACGATAACCACGGGGTCAGCGTGGTACGACTGGAGGGAGAGATCGTATCCGGCCAGGTGGATGACGGGACCAGCATAGGCAGCGAAGTGGTTGGCCGCGAACTCCGCGATGCAGCGGACGACCCGATGACCGAGGCGATCGTGCTACGGGTCAACAGTCCCGGGGGAACCCCCGCAGGCGCCCAGGAGATCATCGGCGATCTCGAATACGCCAAGACAAAGAAACCGGTCGTTGTCTCCATGGGGGATATGGCGACCTCGGCGGCGTATTACGTAAGTGCGCATGCCGACCGGATCTATGCAGACCCCGATACCTTCACCGCCGGAGTCGGCGTGATCTGGAAGTTCTCGGACATCAGCAACTGGATGCGAAACGAGGGATACAACCTCAGCGTGGTGAAGTCCGGCGCCTTCAAGGATATGGGATCCGACTCCCGCCCCATGACGCCGGAGGAGCAGGCCTATGCCCAGAAGATCGTACAGGAGAGTTTCGAGCACTTTATCACGGACGTGACAAACCAGCGGGTGATTGCCCGGTCCGATATCGAGGATGGCAGGGTGATCCGCGGGGCCGATGCAGTCAAACTCAATATCGTGGACGAGCTCGGGAACCTGGACGACGCGATCGCAGGCGCAAAAAAGATGGCCGAGTCCCGGTCTAAATCATCCTGACCGGGTCCGCCTTCATGAACTCGCGGCAGACCGTTGTCGCATAATGTCCCGGCGGCAGGGTGAATTTCAGCCGGATGCTATCCCCGTCGATCGATGATTCAATAGCTGTTTTGAGCGATATGGGGCGATAGGCCCCGTCGAATTTTGTCTCCACGAACCGGGATGCCCGGTCAAAACCTTCGGGAGTGATGGAAGACTCCGCCATAAGCTCTGCAATGATCCGGTCGGACGCGGCCCCGGTTCCCTGCTTGTCCTTACCGGGCATGAAGATCGCGATACTGCACCGGCCGCGCCGGATATGGATCGCCGCCGCAGGGGCGTTTGTCGCCGTCACGATATCGGTCCTGCCGTTTGCGAAGATCAGCTGGTCGCCCGGTTCGGGCGTGGTCATGGTCTGCCCGTCATCGAACCGCCTGCTGAGGGCAGCATTGAAGAGCCACGACTGGTACGCGGAGACGAACATCGAGAGCAGCTTGGGCGGCAGCTCGTGCAGGGCCCCCGCATAATCGCCCGGGTTCTTATACAGGTGGTGGAGCATCGCCCGCTCGTAGTTCATCTGGACCGGGAGTGCGTGGAGCGCTGCGCCCGCGTCCCGGCTCTCCATGAAGGCTGAGCGGATCGCCTTGAGCTCTACCGCCTCGTGCGGAAAGGCGAGACCGATATAGGTCAGGACCGCCTGCTCATAGTCGCCCCGCAGGATCCATTCTCCCACTTTGTGGGTGACCGGACGGATTGCGCCGAACCGCTGGAGGCCAAAGTAATTGGGGACCCCTTCCCGGGCCGTCTCCGTTATTACCCGGACGTGTTCCGCGAGATCCGTAGTTTCCACGTCGCGTATGACAAGATCGAACCGGTTTCCCTCGAGCTGGCCGAGCGAGAGCGATTCATTCGAGCTCCGGACCGGCGTGAGGACAATATCCTTCAGCCGGATCGCCGAGACCTGCTCTGCTGTCACGTTGTAGATCGAGATCCACTGGGTGGTGATCGCGTTCCGGTCCTTGGTGCCGGCCCAGCCGATCCGACGGTGGCTGATTCCGAGCCGGTTGGCAATCTCCTTGACCGCGTGCTGGAGTTCCCAGTTTGTCTTCTTCAGGGTACAGATCAGGTACGGTCCCTCAGTGCCGCCCTTACCCTCAAGGGGGATCTCATCGACGACGAAATCCTCCGGGAACGTCCGGAGCCTGCCACCAATCCCGGTGGCATCGCTCGCGTAATACTTCATGCCCAGCTCGCGTTCGAGCGGGTACGTAGTCTCTTTCATAGGAGGGTGAGGTTCCCGGTGATCTTGTCGAGCTCTTCGCTCTTTGCCGGGCCGAGGCCGAGCGCCGTGATCGTGCCGGGCGGGATCTCGGTCATTCCCGCGTCCTGGATCAGGGAGGTGGAGATGCCGTTACGCTCTGCCAGCACCTTCAGTTCATAGAGCGTCCGCTCGTCGTTTGCCTTCAGGACGACCTTCTTCTGTCCTTCAGTGAGCCAGGCCTTCTGGAGGGACTTGTCGGCACCGTTGAATGCGCCGATCGCGGCGTGGCCTGCCTGGGCACAGCGCTTGCCGCAACTCATCTTGACATCGTTGCGGATGATCAGGCACTGCTTATACCGGAAATTTGGCTCCATAAATGGCGCAGATTTTGATTCTGATGATTTTAAAGGGTTTTTAGGCATGCTAACTTCACTTTGGTTTATACCCCAATTAACCTTCTCATGTATCATATTTGTAACCTCTTTATGCACATAAAACTCTTTTATCTGCACTCTCATTGGCCTGACGCGCAGGACTAATCAATTTTCCAAAAGGAGAATATTACCGGCAATCCGGTTGCAGGGATTTTTTCCGGATTCCTGGCGGATTGAGACAGGTTGACTGTGGACCCCGTCTTTCCAGGACCCCATGAATACATTCCTGTAAGCAAAAAAAGTGATAATAATATCTTATCCCCGGGCCCACGCATCCCGGTTTTCCGAATCGAGCTGGATCACGAGTGCTGCTTTTGAGAGATCGATACTGGCCGGCACTTCATAGATAAGATATCCGTCTGCGGCATTGCTGTCCCCCGGATTGATATACCCGGCTACTCCCCCGGTCCCGATCGCGTAATCATACTGGGGGACGCGGATCTCTCCGAGCGTGACCTTAGAGCTGACGATGGGACTGTACGAATAGTCTTTTCCATCATAGTTTAGGGTGAACTGCCTGGGAGAGGGGGCAACAAGACCTTTCGTCCCCGTATCTATGACACGGACATAGGCGAAGAGGAATGCGTTGCCTGCTGCGGGTTTCTGGGTGTTAAACCCGTTCTGCGTACTCAGTGCATCGCCGGCCTGTGGTTGTTCATGGGCGCTGTTGAACGTGGGGTCCGAATAACTGTAATCCGGCACAAGATTTACCTTGTACACCGTCGCCGTACCGGTACGGTCAGTTTTTCCGAATGTTGCCTGCTGGTTCATGGCAAGGGCATTCGGATAGGGTGTTGGTGTGGGTAGTGGCGTAGCGATGGTTGCGGTCACCGGCAGTAGTGTCGGGGTGAAGGTATCAGGTGCGGTTTGTGGAGGTGCAGACTGTGAGTTGGTACATCCCGCGCAAAAGACAAGGGAAACTGCGATAAAGAGGATTCCGAAAAAATAGAACGGTTTCATGGTGAGACGATCATTGTCTGTGAGTAAAACGGTTTGGTTACATTGCAAAATGTGTAAAATACGGGGTCCGGGGAAAAATATGCGAACCGGGTTTATTTTCCCCTATCCGGAGAGAAATTCCCCGTCTTAATCTTTTACTAATTCTTTCATAATAGCCATTTTTTTAATTTTTCTATTCAGATTCGGGCTGTTTTCCATATGGTGCCACTCATCGCCACTCATCCCCATGAAAAAATTGCACGAAGAACATTTGATCCAGCATTCGTATTTATCAGGGAATTCTGCATGAAGGGTTGATTTTCCGCATACGGGGCAGGTGAGTTTTTCCTGGAGGATTGATGTGTCTACCGTGCCGCTCCTGTCATGGGGGACAACCGGGGAATCAGTATAACCGGGCTTGTATTCAACGGTTTTTACGTCATCCGGTAAGGCATGAGCAGCAAAAAAACGGCCGTCATTCATCGCCTGGGTTACCGCTTTTTTTTTCTGGTGCATTTTCATTTTAACTCCGTTGTGTGGTAATTGTTTTGATATCCTGTCAATGCCGGCCACTATATCTCAGGGTAGCGGATAAATCTGTCCCGTTGTTGCAAAATCTGTATCCATCTGAAATCTCCTGTGTTTGAGTACATAGGTCCTGATATGTTGATGACGGGCCGGGAGTTTTTAGGGAGGAGATCAGGTTACCTGCTGTTCCGCACCTGCCGGTACGGCAGAATTATCCGGAAACAGATTGCAGGATCGTTCCCGGTGAAAACCGGCAGGCTATTTTACATTAATTCTATTTTTTAATTTTAAAAGGAGTATTTATTATCATCAACAAACAGTTCTCATGAAAAACCACCCCGAAGCTGGTCTTTACGATATCGGTTCTGTACGTTGATGATGAGTCTTCACTCCTTGAGGTTAGCAAGCTGTATCTTGAGGAGACAAACGAATTCATAGTGACAACTGCACCATCCGCGCCTATTGCACTCGACATGTTAAAATCCAATGGTATCCAGGCTATTGTTTCCGATTACGAGATGCCGAAGATGAATGGCATTGCGTTTTTAAAACAGGTAAGGGCAGTAAACAAGACCATCCCGTTCATCCTCTTTACCGGCAGGGGCAGGGAAGAGATCGCCATCGAAGCCTTTGAAAACGGTGCTGACTATTATCTCCAGAAAGGAGGAGACCCCAAGCCGCAGTTCGCCGAGCTCATGCATAAGATCCGGATTGCAGTCGATCACCGGAAGGATGAGGCGCGGGTGGTCACCCTTCAACGACTCTATACGGTACTTTCCGCTACTAACAAGGCAATCGTCCGGATTCACGATAAAAAAGGATTGTTGCAGGAGATCTGCCGGATTGTTGTCGATGACGGCGGCTTTACAATGGCCTGGGCAGGCCTCGCAGATCCGGATAACCACCTCATAGTTCCTGCGGCCGTATCCGGTCATGTTGAAGGCTTTCTTGATAAAATCGCAATCTCGACCGATGATACCCCCCAGGGACGCGGTCCGACGGGAACTGCATTCCGCAGGAGAACATTTACCATCTGTAATGATATAGAACACGATCCAACCATGGCGCCGGTGCGCAAAATGGCACTTGAACGGGGCTATCGTTCGCTTGCTGCATTCCCCTTTGCACTGGATACCGGAAATGCCGGTGTCATTACCTATTATTCTTCGCAGACTGGTTTTTTTAACGACCAGATCCTTCGGCTTCTTGAAGAACAGACTGTCGATATCACGTTCGCTCTCGTGAATCTTGAGCATGAAGGCCAACGGGTTGCTGCAGAAAATGAACTGAAAAGTTCAGAACTCAAATATCGCCGCCTCTTTGAAACCGCACTGGACGGGATCCTGATCCTCGACGGCGATACCGGTAAAATTATTGATGCGAATCCCTTCATCCTGAGTATGCTGGGATACCCGCGGGAGTATTTTGTGGGAATGCGCCTCTGGGAACTGGGATTTCTCAAAGATAAATCGCTTGCCGAGAAGGCGTTCATGGAGCTGAAAGCTGACGGGTATATCCGGTATGAAGACCTGCCCCTGGAGAACAAACAGGGTAAGGCAATGAGCGTGGAGTTCATCAGTAACGTCTACCTTGTGGGCGTTAAGAGGATTATCCAGTGCAATATCAGGGATATCACTGACAGGAAAGCGGCGCATGAGATATTGCAGGTATCCGAAGCACGATATCATCGCCTCTTTGAAACGGCTCAGGATGCCATCCTGATCCTTGACGGGGATAGCGGTGATATTATCGACGCGAACAAATTCATTCTCGACATGCTCGGTTATCCCCTGGAGTATTTCGTTGGCAAACATCTCTGGGAGCTGGGATTTCTTAAAGACAAAGCCTTTGCCCAGAATGCGTTCAGGGAGCTGAAAGCTGAAGGGTATATCCGGTACGAGAATCTGCCCCTTGTAACCCGGGAGGGCAAGGCGATCAATGTGGAGTTTGTCAGTAACGCCTACTTTGTAGGCAATAAGAGGATTATCCAGTGCAATATTCGGGATATCACCGAACGGAAACGTGCGGAAGCGGCACTCGCCCTTGCCAGCAGGAAACTTGGCCTGATGTCAGGGATCACCCGCCATGATATCATGAACCAGCTGACCGTGGTTTACGGTTCCCTGGAACTTGCACGGGATATCGTGCAGGACGCGAAGGGAGGTGCTGCCATCAAGCGGGCGCTGGTGGCTGCAAAAACCATTCAGCGCCAGATTATCTTCACCCGGGAATACGAGGATCTCGGTGTCAAGGCACCTGCGTGGCAGCGGTTATCCGATATTGTCCGTTCAGCTGCGGTACAGGTGGCAGAAACTACCATATCTTTTGAAACTCCCGATGATGATCTTGAAATTTACGCAGATCTGCTCCTTATCAAGGTGTTTTACAACCTGTTTGATAACGCCCGCCTGCACGGGGGTGCAGTCACGCATATACGTATATCCCATGCTCCGGCCGGCACCGGTCTCGTTCTCACGGTTGCTGATAATGGCACCGGTATATCGACAGAAGACAAAAAGCACCTTTTCGAACGGGGTTTCGGGAAAGATACCGGGCTTGGCCTGTTTCTCTCACGGGAGATCCTGTCAATTACCGGCATTTCCATAAGCGAAACCGGTGTCCCGGGGAGTGGGGCACGGTTCGAGATCACGGTACCGGAAGGAGCGTTCCGGTTCACGGAAGAGATGGTACCTGCATGATCATCCGACCACACCGTTTCATGCCCGATATCGTGCATTTCCGGTTTAAATTTCGGGGAATGCTGAGAAATTCTCCACCGGCCCGGGGTACCGGAATATCAGACTTCCACGGTGAAACGAGCTTTGAGGAGTGGGTGAGAACCACAGCTCCACGTCATAACCTTAAAGACAGCATAACCCCTTTCATGAATTACGGCTCCTCCGGATCAGACAGAACGAACACTCTGGTATCCGGGGGAATAATTTCTCAACTGCCCGTGCCGACCGGTGACAATAAGGCTCTGAAATATATGCGCTGCCGGCAGGCGCCGGCAGGAACATGAAGGGGAATTTTTAACGAAAATAGCCCCTGAATCGTGCACAAATGATGTGATACCATGAGAAAAACCAGACCGAAACTTCTTCCGGATACCAAGGTCAAACCGATGGAAGAAAAACCTCCAAAAAAAGAGAACACGGAAAAAGCCCGTGAAGTGAACTTCCCCATCATAGGGATAGGTGCCTCCGCCGGGGGACTTGAAGCGTTTGAACTTTTCTTCAAGACAATACCTGCCGACAGCGGCATGGCGTTCGTGCTCATCCCCCATCTCGACCCGGGTCACGAGAGCATGCTGTCCGATATCCTCCAGCGGAACACCACGATGCCGGTCCACGAGGCCCAGGACCAGATACGCGTCGAGGCCAACCATGTCTATATCATCCCGCCCAACAAGGACATGGCCATCTTCCACGGCACGCTCAACCTGAGTGTCCCGGAAAAGGCACGGGGACTGCGACTGCCCATAGACTCATTTTTCCGTTCTCTTGCCGAGGACCAGGGCGAACGTGCGATCTGCGTGATCCTCTCGGGCAGCGGATCGGATGGAACGCTCGGGCTCCGTGCAATACACGGGGCCGGCGGGGCTTCCTTTGTGCAGGAACCAACCACCGCAAAATATGACGGTATGCCAACAAGCGCCATCCAGAGTGGTCTTGCCACGTATGTCCTGCCGGTCGACAAGATCCCCGCCCAACTGATCACCTATGTAAAGACCCTCGCTGACACCGGTCTTCCCCCGCCCCATCCTGCTCCTGCGGTGCTGAGTGGTATGAGAAGTATCCTGATGATCCTGCGGACAAAGACCGGGAATGACTTTTCCCTGTATAAGCAGAGCACGATACGGCGCAGGATTGAACGGCGGATGGGGATGCACAACCTCAGCAATATGGATGCATATGCCCGGTACCTCAGGGAGAACCCCGCCGAAGTCCAGATCCTTTTCAAGGAACTGCTCATCAACGTAACCAGCTTCTTCCGGGACCCGGAAGCATACGCATCCCTGACAAAAGAGGTCCTGCCCCGGCAGTTTGAGAAAAAACCGGAGAACTATGTCTTCCGGATCTGGGTGCCTGGGTGCGCCTCCGGTGAAGAGGCATACTCGCTTGCCATACTCTTCCGCGAGTACATGGACGAGATTAAAAAAGATTTCAAACTCCAGATCTACGCGACGGATATCGATGACGATGCGATTGCAACCGCACGTTCCGGTATGTATCCCGCAAACATTTCCATCGATGTATCCCCAGAACGGCTGCGACGGTTCTTCGGGAAAGCGGAGACCGGGTTCCGGATCAAAAAAGAGATCCGGGAGATCGTTGTGTTCGCCATTCAGAACGTAATCAAGGACCCGCCATTTACCAAGATGGATCTCATCAGCTGCCGGAACCTGCTGATCTACCTGGATCCTGAACTCCAGAACCGGGTAATCCCGACCCTCCATTATGCCCTCCGCCCGGGAGGGATACTCCTGCTCAGCCCTTCAGAGAGTATCGGGAATTTCACGGATCTTTTCGCCCCGGTCGATAAAAAATGGAAAATTTACACCACAAAAACCTCAGTTGCCTCACCCCGGCTATTGATGCAGCACACAGTGTGGGCCGATGATAAGACCAAAAAGGAGCGGACTGAGCCATCTGTCGTGAAGGAGAAGATGAATTTTGCCGAACTTATCCGGCGCGTGCTTCTCCAGTCATATGCACCACCGTCGGTCATTACCAATGACAAGGGCGATATCGTCTACGTACACGGCGATACGGGGAAATATCTGCAGCCGGCACAGGGGCAGGCCAGCTTAAACGTGATCGAAATGGCACGCGAAGGGCTTCCGCAGGAACTGCGTTCCGCCATCCAGATGGCCACAACGAAAAAGACCCAGGTTATTTCAAAAGACCTGACGGTAAAGACAGATGGCGGAATGCACGGGGTGGACCTGACGGTGAGGCCGCTCACCGACCCGGAGGCAGTACGGGAACTTCTGCTCATCAGTTTCCAGGATACCCCCCGGGAGTCTCATAGGGAACACAAGACGGCGAAACGTATGACCGGAACCGGGGCAATAAAGCGCGTTGAGGAGCTGGAGCAGGACCTTGCCTATACAAAAGAGAACCTGCAGGCAACCATCGAGGAGATGCAGGCAACCAACGAAGAACTCACCTCCACCAACGAGGAACTCCAGTCCACGAATGAAGAGCTCCAGTCAACCAACGAGGAACTCGAGACTTCAAAAGAGGAACTCCAGTCGGTGAACGAAGAGATCGTGACCGTGAATTCAGAACTCCAGGCAAAGATCGAGCAGCACACCAGCATCCAGAATGATATGAAGAACCTGCTTGAAAACATCAATGTCGGCACGATATTTCTGGATGACCACCTCACCATCAAACGGTTTACCCGCGAAGCGACAAAGGTATTCCGGTTTGCAGCATCCGACGTAGGACGCCCGCTGGCGGACATACGGTCGCTGATCCCGGATGTGGACCTGATCCCCGATGCACAGGATGTCCTTGACTCCCTTATACCAAGGGAGAGGCATATCCATACAACAAGTGATGAATGGTACCTTGTCCGCATTTTACCATACCGCACGCTGGATAACGTGATCGATGGTGTCGTGCTGACATTCAATGATATTACCGCCCTCAAAACAATCGAAGCCGAAGCCAGATCCTCCCGTGATTTTGCTCAGAGCATCGTAGATACCGTAAGGGAGCCACTGCTTGTCCTGAACGGCACGTTCGAGGTAGTCTCTGCGAGCAGGGCATTCTACCATACCTTTGGCCTGATACCGGAAGAGACCCAGGAACGGTCCCTCTATGAACTGGGGAACCGCCAGTGGGATATTCCCCGGCTCAGGGAACTTCTGGAGACGGTGCTGCCAAAGGACACGAGCTTTGAGAATTTCAGAATTGAGCATAATTTCTCCGGCATCGGGCACAGGACCCTGCTGTTAAACGCCCGTCGTATCCCGGGTGATGCAGGAACCACACAACTCATCCTCCTTGCAATGGAGGATATCACCCATCAGGAGAGCACTAAGGCAAAAGGCAAACCTGTCCGGGGGAACCGGAAGAGGGTGTGACCGCCGGGGGAAAGCCGGGGTCACGGGATACATGCGCGCATCGCGGGCATCCTTTCCTTCATGGTCCCGGCCCGGATTTCCGGCCGGATTATCCCGTCGCAGCGACCACTCATTTTGCAATATTTTATTTCTGACGGAATATTTATTACCCGTAACAATCACTCTTCATGAAAAACCGATATCCGAAGGTGATCCTTACGCTCTCAGTTCTGTTTGCAGATGATATACCCGGTATCCCTGTGTGGGATGATCTCGTACCCCGGGGGAGATTGCGAGAGATACGCGGTCCCGGTGCAGGGATCGGGAAGAAGGTCTGATGACTGCAGGAAGCAAGAAGCCGGATGAGATGAGCATACCTGTCCAGGGCATCGTACGTTCTATGCGGGATTATGCTGAAGACCAGCTCGCGCTTAATCCTCAGCATTTTCCAAATCTCAACGGGCATACGGCAGAAGAACTTATCCACGAACTCCAGGTACACCAGATCGAACTCGAAACCCAGGCAGAAGAACTCAGGAGAGTACAGCTCGCGCTCGAAGAGTCGCGGGACAAGTACCTGGACCTCTATGACTTTGCGCCCATCGGCTATCTCACGCTCAGTGACAAGGCAATGATTCTTGAAGCGAACCTTAACGGCGCAAAACTCCTTGGGGTTGAGCGGGGCATACTGGCCAATGCCCGGTTCAGGAAATTCATTGCCCCTGAATATCTGGATCCATGGGACCGGTATTTCGTGAATGTGCTGAACATGGGGGAGAAACTATCCTGCACAATCACCCTGAAGCGGGCTGACGGTACCCTGTTCCCTGCACTGCTGGAAAGCATCCGGACAGAAGACCATAATCATGGAACTCCTGCCGTGAGGATGGCAATCAGCGATATCACGAATATTACGCAGGCAGAGGTGGCGCTCCAGGTATCCAATAAGAAACTCACTCTGCTCTCAAGTATCACCCGCCATGATATCATGAACCAGATCACGGTGCTTTACGGTTCCCTGGAAATTGCACTCGGGAAAGTGAAAGATGCGGACCGTATTGCCAACATCAACCGGGCACTGAATGCAGCAAAGACCATCCAGCGCCAGATCTCCTTCACGAAAGAGTATGAGGACCTGGGGGCGAGGACACCCGTATGGCAGCGGGTGTCAGTTCTGACCCGATCCGCGGCGTCCCAGATATCCGGAAATGCTATCAGCTTTGAAATTCCTGATGATAACCTGGAAATTTATGCGGACCCTCTCCTTGTCAAGGTTTTTTATAACCTGTTTGATAATGCCCGTCAGCATGGGGGCACGGTCACCCATATACGCGTAGGGCACCATCCCGCTGGCACCGGACTCGTTATTTCGGTTGCTGATAACGGGGTTGGTATACCTCCGGAAGACAAACCCCACGTGTTCGAACGCGGGTTCGGGAAAAATACCGGCCTTGGCCTGTTTCTCTCCCGGGAGATCTTATCAATAACCGGCATTTCGATCAGCGAGACCGGTGTGCCGGGAAAGGGGGCACAGTTTGAGATCGCCGTGCCGGAAGGAGCTTTCCGGTTTATGGAAGAACCGGTACCCGTATAATACTCAGGTAACCCGGTTCAAAACCTGTTTTTCGCGCATTATTTTATCACCATGCCATGGGAGTCGGGACTATTATGGTCGTTGTATTTCATTTTACTACCAATGGAACTCCCCGGAATTTAAAAAGAACAGCTGTGAGAAACGCGTTAATTGCGTTCTCCGGGTTGGAGACCTTCAAGGTATTTCTGGATATAACTCATGAGATACGGCGCTACAAGCGGAATGCTCATCAACAACAGCTCATGCATGAGATCCGGACTCCGGTCTTTCTGCGGCGGAACTGCCTGTGAGCATTCATGTGTTCTCCCTGCATGGTGGTGCGATGTCATCTTTTTAATAATCCCGTACAGGATGGCACCCCCGGCAACAGCCGTCCCGGCGGTTGCATACGGGTGCTCACGTGCCGCCTGGCCCAGGGATCTGAATGCCCGGGCGGGTGCCCGGATAACAGATTGTTTGAGCCGGCCATACGATGTTGCGATCAACGCTTCCGTGATGATGAGATCTTCTTCAGTAACACGTCTACGGTTCTTCATGAGTTATCATCTCGGTGGCCAGTGGGGTATTAAGGACAATTTTGTCCGATAAGAGCATACCTGCGAAAAGTGCACCCATTCCAAATATTATTATTCCCGTGATAAGCGACGCAGCCCAGAAGGGTAAAAACGTAGCCATAAAAAGGGTGATCCCGGCTACCATGATAAGCGTCCCGGCTGCCAGTAACGTGACAATAACTGACAGGTACATGGTCTGCCTGAACAGGAAGTTCACCGGTTCGAATACATAGTGCTGCAGAAAGAGATCCGTCTTCTGCTGCATGTAGAGATCTATATATTTGATCGTCCTTGCGAACTCATATTCTACAGACTCTTCTTCATGGTCGGCAGCCGTTTCCATACATTCCTCCGTTAATCGCGTGCTTTGAAGATGAGCATACCGATAAGGACACCTACGCCGGCTGCGACGAGGACCGCGGGAATAGGGTGATCGATGATGATATTTTCGACAGGTTCCACCGTTTCATTGTACCCTGCTTCAATGGCATGGTACTCTGCGCCAACTTCTGCCTTGAACTGGCTGACCCTTCTCTCGACGTCGTGCAGGATGTGCTTGACCTCTTCCCCTTCAGCAACCACATCTGCTTTACGCAACTTGCGGGCTGCATCCTCAAGTGCTTCGGCAGTCTGGATTTTCATGTGATCAGTACCGGCAACTCCGGCATTTACCATCCGGTCTGCTGTATCAGATGACATTATCAGGCACCTTCTCCTGGTGCATCTTGGTTTGTTCTGGACATTTTTCCACTCCGTCTATTCCCTGATATGATGTTTTTATGATGTATTGGAGGTATCATCCTGAAATAGTTCAGATTTTTTCGCATTCATACCAGAGATACCCTGCATATCGGGAGAGATTTATTAATATCTTACCCGTTGTTGCAAAATTCGGATCGAGAAGTATTATCCGGTATACGAGTACTGGAAAAAAGGATAACGTTTCATTGAAAAAACCGGTAAAATCATTTTCCGGCATTTGTGATGTATCTGGTTTTCTTATTCATCAATCCAGGGAGGGCGGTCAATTGAATGTCCCGCCTCTTCTGCAAGTATCTTATACCCGGTCACCGCGAGCGCGACGAGCACCGGGCCAACAATAAAACCCACAATACCCATAAACGGGACCCCGGCAAGGATCCCGATCATCATCATGACCGGGGGAATGGCGACCCTTTGTCCCATCAACACCGGCCGGTAATAGAAATCAATCCATCCGCTCAGGAGCGGATACCCGATTAGCAGGGTAATAAGGGCTCCCCGTGAATCGCCGATGCTCATAAAATAGAGTAAAAAGAACAGGAGCATAATCTGAGCCCCTATGAGCGGGATGAGCATCGCGAGACCGATAAGGGTTGCAAACAGGAAGGGGTGATCAACACCGAGTATGATGAAAAACGGGATTGCAAGGAGAAATGAGAGTATTGCTGCGGAGATCTGGACAATGATCAGGGCATAAATGGTGTTGGTGGAAATTTCCGCCATTCTTTTCACTGCGGAGAATAGTTTGGATGAGAGCGTCCGGGTCAGGGTATTCCAGATCCGTTCCCCGTAATACAGCAGCATCGAGGTCGAGAGGAAGAAGATCACGATCGAGATCAACGACTGCATGACATTACTGGTTAATGACAGGAGCGACTGGACCATGAGCCGGACAAGGGTCTCGGGCATGTTGGAAACCTGTGCTTCTGTGAATGTTGGCAGGAACTCAGATACGCCGGTATTTTTAAAACCATGTACCAGCGATGCAACCATGGTCCCGATATAGTCAATATTGCCATAGATTATGCTCGCCGAGATCGCCAGTACGAGCAGAATTACAAGGAGAACCCAGACCGTGATGAAAATAACCGATATGAACGGCTTGACTCTGCCTGAAAGCTTTTTATGAGCCGGCATCAGGGCAATTGCAATGGCAGATGACCAGATACACACGGTCATGAGCGGCCAGAATACGATAAAGCAGGCAAGAAAAATAACAGAAATGAAGACAAGAAGCTGATGTTCTTCGCTAATCCGGAAAGAATCCATACATTTCAGACCTTTTTTTTATGGCAAGCAGAAATTTGTCCGTATATGACCGGTAGTTTTTAAAAGGAGATCCAAAAAAAATGAGGGTGTCGGGGGGTGTCGGGATATGCATGCTGTTCCTGCATGGCATAGCCGTATCATATCCGGTTTTCGCCCCTGGGATCCCGCTACAATATGAACGTAATTACCGCAACAACAACGAAGATGATTACGAGCCATTTCGCGATTTCCATAGTGAAACCGGCGATCCCCCGTGCGCCCAATATATAAAATACCAGGGCGAGTACGAGAAAAATTACCGCAAGATAGATCAGATCGGCCATAGTTCACTTCACCACTATCTCTTCTTCAGTTCTGATCCGGCCTTGTGTACTGCGATTTTCACATCTGCAACGGCTTTGTGGACACCGATTTTTACATCGTCCGAAACATTCTGTGCTTCCTTTCCCGCTTCCTTGATGGTGTTATGGGCAGCGACGGCTGCATCATCATATACGGCATGTGCAGTCACACGGGCATCATCGACGGCCTTGCTGGCCTTCACTTTCAGGTTGTCAGTCATTATTTTCAACTCCGGTTTTCCGATATGGTGTCACCATACCGGTCTGGTATAGTGAATTTCCCGCCCATATCTGAGTGACCCACCGTATAGTGAGAATATTAATAATTCTTGCCGGTTATTGCAAAATCTGTCATCCGTAATTAACGGTATTTGATAAGAAAAAAAAGCATACGTGGCAGTCAATAATTTGTAGTTTATCGCCAAGTAACCTGTTTTTTATCCATGGTGGGCTTCCCTTTTCAGAATACCTTTCTGCCTTTATGCGACGCATGGGTCCTTGTGATTATTATGAATTCTCCGGAACACCACACGAGCAATTCCCCGTTACCCGGTATGTCCCGTTTCCGGTACTTAGAGAATAAACCGGTTAAAAAAGTAATAGAAATGGAAAAATAGGAAAAATATACGGTCAACGGTTATTCCTGTACCCTCTGGAAAGAACTGCCATGATCAGCAGTCCACCGATCGCGGCAGTTACCGGTATCCATACTGTAAGGGGTGACCTGGGTGTCGGTATCGGGGAGGGTTTTACCAGTACGGTGGTTGTCCCCGCAGCGACGGGTGTCGGTGCCGGAGTAGGTGAACCTCCCGAACCTGCGTTTGCCGATGTGGTCTGGGACGGGCTTTGAGGCTCTGCACCGGGAGTGAATTGTCCGGTAATGGCAAACCGTGAGAAGCCGGGGGTTGTTGCGGTGAAATAATCCTGTAAATTCTCCATTTTCACGAATGCTGTCGGTAACGCAGTCCATGAATTGCCATCGAGATGATACAGAACTACATTCTGCACGGTGACATTATTGCTGTCAAGCCATGAGAGCGGAACGGTAAATGCGACTACGACCTGATCTGCAGGGGTGTGCGGTGACGATATAAGATCGATGTACTGGTACACGATTCCCGGAGGCTGTCCGATACCCTGCCCGGAACCGGATGCGATGGTACCGGTATAAACAACCCCCTCATTATGGATACCCGAAACCTTCACCTGGTAAACCCCGGAATTTCCCGCAACATCTGCCGTGAGGGTAGTGATGAGCGGTTGTGTTACTGTCGGTATTGGTGTCGCGGTCTGCCCCGCTGCCATGGTTTGTGTAGGAGTGACGCCGCTGTTACTGGTACCGGCCCCACTACCGGATGGAGTCGGTACGGATGAGGCAGACGGGGTGGTGATGGCATTCGCGATCAGAGTGACTGCGGTTTGTGCCAGTGCCCTCCCATGGAGAGACGCACCACTATTCAGGGTGATCGCCTTCTGTGCGAGTATATTGCCTTCGGCATGCGCACCGGATCCGACCGTAACTCCTGAGGGACCGGCGACCTGCCAATAGACATTTCCCGCCTGTGCGCCATTGGTCAATACCATACGCGAGGCGGAATTCATAGTGAGGTCTCCTGCAACCTGGAAGACCCAGACTGCGCCCCCGTTACCCTTAGCGTCCAGCGTCAGATCCGTTCCCGGGGGTATCAGCACACCGGTAGACCACTTATAAATGCCCGGGGGTATGGTATGGCCTCCGAGATTCCCGGCATATAGTTCGGTAGCATCGGGAGGACCCTGTCCTGCTGCATGTGCATAGGCAGATTCCATATTGCTTATGGCCGTTGTGAGAGTGGCGGGAGTAGGTGGCGCATAACTCGCTGCGTATACCCCCCCGGTTACCAGGGATGATCTCGAAAACGTGTTCGTGGGATCCATACTGAGGCCAAATCCTGTTATCGCTGTTGCAGCGATAGGGCTGACCCCGATATTTCCGGTGATCGATGTCGTTCCGGTGGTCGATATGCCGGTTTTTGCCAGTATCGCATAATTGCCGGCCGAGCCAAGGTCTACGGCCGAAGCACCGTTCACGGCAGGAACGATCAGGGCAGTCATGAGGAAGACCAATGTAAAGATTAAAACCGGGGAGAGTATATTTTCAGTACGTTTTTCTGAAGGTTTCATGAAAGACACCTTACTGGTCATCCTTCATGGCGGCCAGGGAAATATACTTCGCGGATTATTTCATTTTTTGCAAGAACCTGACCATCCGATCGGAATAAAAAACGTTTTAACCTGTTATCGCAAGGAAAAACGCATGTGCATATATCCTGTAATCCTGTCCGGTTGTCGCAAATTGCAACAACTGCAATAATCAGGGGATGATGATTGTAAGGGGAACAGGAAGTTCAGGTTTTTTTCGGCAGATCACCTTTCATGATATATTTCACCGTAAGGAAGATAAAAATGGCAATAATCATAAAATCGATGACAGCACCGACAAAGTCCCCGGAAAGGAACCTGATCGGGCCAACCGGTAAGACCGCATTACGCCAGTCCCCATTGGGAATCAACACTGCGGTAATGGGCATGATGATGTCGGAGACCGTGGAGTTTACGAGCTTTGTTGCTGCCGTCCCTATGACGAATGCAACGGCAAGGCCGATCACCTGATATTTCTGAAGAAATATCATAAATTCCTGGTTGAATCCCATGGCACCCTGACCCATGGCCCAGACGCCATCTTCAATTGCTTTCTCTGCATCTTCAATATTTTTTTCATCCACTGGAGATCACCGGTGAGACATCCATGTCCCGCAAATGACGGGATAGATGTCCAAGACTATTAGTCTTTGTACGTGAAGGAAGAAAAATAAGTGAAAACAACCGGTTCATCTCTTGGTTCTTCCCCTGTCATTTCAGAAGAGTAAGAACGATTCCCGGTTGTCCGATATACGTGCCACTGATGGACTACAGGTGTATGTAAAAAATACCTGTTTTTTACGGGACTGGACGAAAATATTTTTTTAAACAGATCTTGAAAACATTGAGGGTATTCACCTGCCCATGCCAGGTTGTGCCTGAAAAGAGGTCAGTTTCTCTCACCCGGGTCGGGGGATTACAGGGAAAATAGGATATTGATGTTCATTAAACAGGGAGTTTTTACGTTATAGCAGGAGCAACGATTTTACCCGGTCAAAAGACATTCCGTTGGCTATTTTTGTGCTGTACATTGTATCCAATGCCTTCAGATCGATCTCACTCAATTGTGTGGAATTTTCAGATCCTGCATAGAAAATACTGTCCGGATTATCGTTTGTCTCTCCCCTGAACCCTAATTCAGACAATAAGCCCCGTAACATCCAGTGGGTTCTCTGTTCGTCCTTGTAATCCGAATTAATATAGACCACGTCTTTGGAGACAAAATCAATAGTCACGGTCTCGTGAATATAATGTACGGAACCCGTTTTTGGATCTTTGGAAATTGTCGCGCCATTCACAAAATCAATATTATTCAATGTGGATCCCGGCGAAAATACAATGACAATACTTGCCTGCTCCCCATATTTAAGCCCGGAACGGAACTTATTCGTCTGGGAGTAGTTGTTAAACTGGGACTCGAACTGTTTTAACTGTACGGTATCATTGTCATCATAATCCCCCGTAATGGCAGTACTCATCGGATTGTCTCCTGTATATTTTTTAATCTGTGTGTCGGAGCCAAATGCAACCCTCATGAAATGCCTGTTGATATCTTCAGAAGTTACCACAGACGGGGTTGTAGGGAGTTGGATCGTGGTGGTTGGCTGAGGCTGGACGGGATTACTTGCCTGAACCGGCGGGGAATGAAGAAATATTGCCGGGGCACTGTTCAGAGGGGGTGTAGAATTTTTCTGCATCGCTTCCGATTGGGATACCGTACTGGAGATTCCTGTACTGGCATTTGCCATGATTTTTGCCGGGCTCCAGATGCCGGAAGTAGCCGCCATGGTGATCCCGAACATGACAAGGACTATCAGTCCCACAAAAACGAGAGAATTCCGGGGTATTCCGGTTTTCATGTATCCGGCATTGAGAGAATTATTCCTGTTTTCCGGTAAGACCACGACACTTTTTACTGAATCGCTGACCTCAATGGCAAATCTGCTGGGATATGATTCAAAAATCCGATGCGGATACGGGGTAAACTGCCTGTAGGGAGTGATCCCCGGGGTAGCGCTGGTTATGACAGATGACGGAATAACTGCGGGAAGATCCTTAGTTGCCGGATTGGCGTGTTCAGGAAGCGTTTCGAACATTCCCTCATCAATATCATTCTTGTTGGCGATCGATCCCAGTATTTCAAAAATGGTACTATCGCCGGTATGCGGGTCAGGAGTATTCATCGCTGAATCCGGCGTATTGTTTAAAAGCGATTCGAATTCTGCAAGTTCACGCTCTTCAAGATACTCTGCAAGGTGTGACTGAATCTCCCCGGTTCCTACATCGGCATTAAAATACGGGACCACCGCCGATCCAATAAGGAAGATGCAGTTCTGTTCAATTTTCCTGTCGGGTGACGCACTATTGAACTTATGGATGATGCGTGCTAGTTCAAACAGGACCAGTTCCCATCCGGCATCCGGACCCAGGCGTGTCCGGATAATTTCCGTTATACCGGGAATAAATGATGCGATTTTTTCCCTGTCATGTTCACTGTTCGCATCCATGTATGCTGTATTTTCCTCTTCGATAATCTTTGAGAATGTGGCCATTATCAGCAGGTAATCTGATGCGATCCCTGTTTTCTCAATGAGACGGTATATTTTTTCAAAGTCTTCTATAAGGAACAGAATATCCCTGCAGGTGTTAAACTGGGGATGATCCCCGGGAGAATTATCTTTCCCAAGCAGGCTGTGACTGGCCTGGAACTCATCACATTTTTTCGAAAAAAACAAAAATGCATCGCCAAGTTCATGTTCCCCTACGGGGAGTATCTCTTTTTCAAATAACTCAAGAAACAAACGAATTGATCGTTTTCTTGTGGCATCGCGGACCGTGTAGTAGCGAAGGCAGTAATTATGGTATATCTGATAATCATATTCATTGAACTGGATCTGGATTTTTTCCATAGTATATGCTGTCCTTGATGGTCATCCCTAAGACCGTCTCGGAGGATATACCTTCCGGGGCATTGTATAAATTGGAACAATTATTGCAATGTTGCCGTCCTCGCTCTGAACCGCTCAACAGTTTCTCGCAGGCTCGTCAGGTATCATCTTCCCGGGGGCATTGCATATTCAGCACTATCGAAATCAGGGAAATAACCGGAAAAACCTTCCCAACCGGTCAGGGTAAAAAAACGGGAGTCTCATCACATCACACCGGAACCAAGGTGATGGCGGATCTGTTCGAGCCGTTTCTCCTGGTCCCGGATTGTCTGTTCCGTGTTCCTGATGGCGCGGGTAAGCTCCTCCCCGGGACCCGGGGTCCCTCCCTCCAGATTATAGGTCTTGACCAGGAGGTTCCATAACCGCTTGTTGACATCAACAACGCGGGTAAGGCGTGCGCATTCACAGATCTCCTTCCGATCGATACGGGTTCCCTTTGCAGCGGCGATCTGCTCCTGGATCATCCGGCGCCGGTCAAATACCCGGATTATCGCATCGTTCAGGTCCTGGAGACCAACGGGTTTCATGATGTAATCTTCAATACAGATATTGTAATCCAGGACATCCTTCGGGGTGAGGGGCTTTGCCGTAAGCATAACGACCGGGATCCCCTGCGTTGCCGGGTTTTTCTTGATCAGCCTGAGGGTTTCCCATCCGTTCATCGGTTCCATCCCGATATCCAGCAGAACGAGATCGGGAATTGCCACTGCGAGTTCATCAAGACACTCCCTGCCGCCGGGAGCAATCCGGGTACTGTATCCGCTCATCCTGAGCATATCCGAGATAACACTGAGGATATCCGGGTTGTCATCGACAACGAGAATGTTTCTCTGAACGCTTCCGGTTTTTGTCCGCAGGATCCGGAATGAGGCAAATCCCCCGCCCAGGAGCAGCATTGCACCGGATCCAATGGTCAATACTCCCAGGACCTGCCCGGATGATGCTGCCAAAGGAGAGGCGGAACCGGCCGGTTGCGGGATGCTGTTTACCGGCGCCCGTGATCCAACCGATGCAGGATTATCCGGATCCCGGGGGTATGCCGCAAAAAATGCATCGATCTGGGGTTTCAGGTTCACCGAAGTGAGGAGTGTTCCGCCGGATGGGTTATATATCCTGAATTCGGTAACCTTCGGATCCAGCGGGAACGTAACGACAAAATCTGCTGAGTTCTGGCGGTCTACGACACCCTGGATACGGGGGCCGGCGGGATCACTGACAATGACATCCCCTGACTGGACCCGGGGGTCGGACACCGGGAATGTTTTCACGATCGATCCATCAGCAGCGACAAGCTCCCCTCTGAAACCTTCCTGTGTCGGGATAAGGTTGGGGGCCGATCCGTAGTAAATTTCGGTGGATTGTGCGGTTATCTTCCCGTTGTCGATAGTGAGGTGGATGCTCACACTTTTATCGTACTGGGCAGGATCAACAGCCACGGATCCGGCGAGACCGGCGAGGATACAGCAGATACAGATCATCATTATGACCGGTGATAGTTTCATGGAGTCCTCCCCCAGGCATCGATGTGATCGAGGATGTACGTAATCCGCAGGGTCGAGGCTTTCCCGAATGTACCGGAATATCCTTCGTGCATGATATCCGGATCAGGATCCCACCGCCAGAACTGTTTTGTACAGGCAGTGGGATTCGTCTGCTGGATCTGCCGGCATGCAAGAGGATCCCGTGAATGGTTTATTGCGTCCTGCCTGCAGCCCGCCTGGGAAGACCATACATTCGGATCAGGGTCATTCTGCCAGTATTCCGTAGTGCCGCAATAGGTGTCGATGAGACCGAAGATCGCGTGACCGCTCTCGTGCTGGAAGAGGACGTTCTGGTCGGCAGGTGTTTTCATCCAGCTCCTGCCCGTGCCGGGATGAACACAACCGTTCGGCTCGCAGGGTGCTCCGGTATCGAGCGTGTAATACGTCGGGTACAGGATCACCACCATATCTGCAAAGGGTACCGTTTTCCAGAATTTCTCCGGGACCGTTCCTGCACAACCACTAAAAGCGTCAGCAAAGTCAGATGAGTCATAATAATAATAGATATTGAACCTGTCCCGGTAGTCGGCCGGTATCGGGCTGGTCTTATCGGTTACCGAATCCAGGGTGAAGAGGGACTCATTGACGACCCTGTTGACATCGCTGACAAATGCACTCCTGTCGGTTACATACCGGGTGGAGGCGATTTTCGTTTCTTTTGCACAATTGTACGTGGTGCCTGATGGTACAAACACAATGTCGATCTTTGTATCATGGGATCCGGCTTCCCGAATCGGGACAAGCAGCTCGGTCTGCAGTCCGATTTTGAACGGGTACGCCGCAGGGACGGACACGTTCTTCGTATCTTCAATATAGCCGGATTTTGTTACCCGTATGGTATGGAGGCCTTCAGATACCGGGCCGATTTCCAGTATTCCCGTAGCTCCCTGCCCTGCAGTGGAACCTGCATATCCGCCATCGAGATATACCGAGACATTTCCCAGAGGCTGGCCCGTTGACACATCAACGGTTGACAGGGAAACCCGGTATCCGGAACTACCCGGTGAGATATTTTCGCCGGGGGCCGGTTGCTGCGGGGGAGCGACCTGGATCTGTTCAGCAGGTTTCTGGATTATTGCGGCGCTGGCATTCATATATATCATAATCCCTGCGAGTATCGCAACCAGCCCGATGCCGGAAATGATACCCAGGATCAGGAGCTGCTGGCGACGATTCATGGTATTCATTGACGTGGTTCATGGGGATATATGCATCAGGTGATTCGTTCCATGCCGGATACATTTTTTTGGTTCGGCCGGACCCTGCCGGGATATTTCTGCCGGAGGGTTATGTGTTACCGGCAGGCGTGCTCTTGTTTTTCGGGTGTTTCGGGAGTTATTAAATCCGACATTTCTGTACGACAAACCGGTACTTTTCCCTGGTGCGCCGGATGATCGCGAAGGCGGGATTCCTGGAGACTTCATCAATACCACTGATTCCCAGCTGATGCCCGGCAAAAAAATGAGGATTGTGGGATGAGTGGTTAATCCCAATCCCTGTTTCTCTTGTAGTATAACAGCAGTGCAATGCCTACGATGACCAGTGCTGCGAGGGCACCGCCTACTCCCATCACAGGCCACAGGCCTCCGGATGTGGTGGTCGGTGCTGCCTCAGGAACCTGGGCCGGCGCCATCTGGCCTGACGAAGATGCCTGAGCGGGTGTGTACGGCTTTGTCGCGACAAGACCCCACGTTGAGAGCCCGTCCTGCGATGTTGCCGTAAAGGTCATGTAGCCGTTACTGAGGTCATACCCGTTGAATGATGTGGGAAGGACGGATGTTGTGCCATCGTCAGCCATCCTGACGATCTTGATGGCACTGATTCCACCATTATCAGTAACCCAGCTCTCGGGCACGCTCATGGTTACCGTCGCCGGACCGTTCAGGATTACACCGTTCTTCTGGACGATCATTACGTATGCCAGGCTGTTGATATCCAGCCCGACCAGGTGTAATGCAGTGGTGAACGCATCCATCGTTGCCTGATCCGCAGTCTGCTGGATCGAGGTGGTGAACGTTGAACCCGTCTCCGGGAAGTCGCTGATATAGGTTACCCACGATACGGATACATCAACCATACCCGGGAGGTCTACGGTCAGAGGAGCGCTCGAAAGAGAGCCAATGCCTTTAACCGAAGTTACCACTGAGGGGACGCTCGGTGCCTGCTGGCCGGTGCCGGTGGAGCCTGAAGTGGAACCGGAAGTACTTCCGGACACTCCGCTGCTGCTGCCACCGCTGCTACCACCGCTGCTGCCGGGTGATGCATCCCCGCCGTTCGTGGAGCTGTATGGGGTGGCTATCGCTGAAATCGGGGCCACAGCGGTTGGAACGGGGGTCGGACCCGGTATGTTGTTGGTGACTGCCCGGGCCGTGAATGTTGCAAGTGCCCCGGTGTCTGCTGCTGTTACGGTTCCTGCCGTGTAACTGACCGTGACCACGTTACCCAGTGCGATGGTGGTGCCCGAGGTTGTCAGGTCAAACTTCGTGGTGTCCCCGTTAAGGACGACTGCACTGAACGGCTGGTTTGCCCCGCCGTTGATCGAATAACTGAACGCAGCGGTATTGCCGGCCGGATCATTCATCACTTTGTTGAAGGTGAGGGTGATCGTGTTCCCGGCTGTGCTTGTCGATGCTGCTATGACTGACGGAGCTGCTCCATACATGTTGTTGACAACAGGCTGGGCCACGAAGCTGGCGAGCACTCCGTTATCTGCTGCTCTTACGGTTCCCGCCGTGTAGCTGAGGGTAACCAGGCTGCCGGATGTTATGGCTGTGCCTGAGGTTGTCAGGTCAATCCGGGTTCCGCCGCCATTAAGAACGGCCGAACTGAATGCCTGGTTTCCGCCGCCATTGATCTGGTAGTGGAAATTACCGGCATCTGCTGTCGGGTCGGCCATCGCTTTGTTGAAGGTTACCGTGATGACCGTACCGGCTGCGTTGGTGGCTACCGATACGATACCCGGAACATCGCCATACGTGTATGCGGCCGGCCCTGTTGTAACCCCAAGGGGTGTTGTGACGACAACGTCAACTGCCCCGGCTGCGTGGGCGGGTGCGGTCGCGTTGATCTGTGTCGGGCTGACGACCGTCACATTGGTTGCCGGTATCCCGTCAAAGGTTACGGATGTTGCTCCGGTAAAGCCCGACCCGGTGATGGTTACATTGTTACCGCCTGCGGTTGGGCCGGGAGATACGGAGATGCCGGTGAAGACCGGGGTTGATGCCACGGTAGTCGGGTCATTCACCGTATTCGAGTCCATGGTGACTGCGGTCTGTGCCTGTGCCCGTCCGTTCAACGTTGCACCGGTGATCATGGCAATGTTGGTCTGGTCGAGGATATTCCCGTTGAAGACCGAGTTTGCACCGAGGGTCGTTGTGCCCCCGACGATCCAGTAGATGTTCTTTGCCTGAGCACCGTTACTGAGGATCACGTGCTTTGCAGAGGCGAGGTCGAGCGTCTGCGCTACCTGGAAGATCCAGACCGCATTCGCATTGCCCTGGGCATCAAGGGTGACATCCGTGGGGATTGTCACGCCGGTACCCCATTTATACACACCGGGAGCAAGGGTCAGCCCGCCGATATTTCCTGCGCCCAGTTCGGTAACATCAGGAGCTACGGCGTTTCCGGCAGTGTATGCTGCTTCCATGTTTGTAACGGCCGATGAAAGGTCTGCGGTGGTAGTGCCTCCGGTATAATCGGATGCATAGATTCTTCCCACTACATTAGGTGCGGTCGAATACGCTATCGGGGCAGCGTTCGGCGTTAATGCAAATCCCGTTATGCCTGTGGCTGCAATGGGACTGACACCGATGTTCCCGTTAACGGTAGTTGTTCCCGTGGTCGAGACTCCTGATTTTGCCAGGATCTCATAACCGCTGGAGTTGCCAAGCGTCACTGCTGTCGCCGGTGCCACATAGGTGTAGTTGTCGGCGAACGAAGTTGCGGACACGCCACCGGGTGTGGTGACCGTGACGTTAACAAGCCCTGCTGCATGTACCGGGGCGGTTGCCGTGATCCGGGTATCGCTGTTGATGGTGAACGGGGATGCTGCTACCGCACCGAAGTCCACAATGGTTGCTCCGTTAAAGCCTGTACCGCTAATGGTTACCAGGTTCGTGCCGGCTGTTGATCCGGTCGACGGTGAGACGCTGGTTACGACCGGGATTGCCATATAGGTATATGCGCCGGTCCGGGTTACCATCTGGCCGTCGCCACTGGTGACAATGACGTCCTTTGCACCCACGGTGCCGGCCGGGGTGACTGCCGTGATATGGGCAGCGTCGACCCAGTGGACGCTTGTAGCATCGGTGCCGCCAATGGAAACATTGAGCGAGGCGCCGTTAACAAAATTCGTTCCGAGGATTGTTACCGCGGTACCACCGGCAACCGGGCCTGATGCCGGTGTGATGCTGGTGAATGTCGGGGGAACGATGAAGGTGAATGCACCCGGTGCGGTCACGAACTGGCCGTCACTGTTGGTGATCACTACGTTCTGGGCACCTGCTGTACCGGACGGGGTGACGGTCGTGATGTGGGTTGCATCGACCCTGACGGTGCTTGTTGCCAGCCTGCCGCCAATGGTCACATTGAAGATGCCACCGGAAACAAAGTTCGAACCAACGATGGTGACGGCAGTGCCGCCGACCGTTGAGCCGGATGCCGGCGTGATGCTGGTGAATGTCGGGGCCGGTGCATAGGTGTATCCACCCACCCGGGTTGCAATGCCGCCGGCGGTATTGACTACAACGTCAGCCGCTCCTGCTGCATGACCCGGGGTCGTTGCAAAGATCGTAGTGTCGTTGACGACCGAAAATACGGGTGATGTGCCGCCAATGGTTACGGTTACCCCGCCGCCAGAGAAGCCTGTACCGGTGATGGTAACATTGTTACCGCCGGCAATCGGCCCGGAGACCGGTGCGATGGTAGTGATGGTCGGGATAGCGGCTGTATACGTGTATGCATTCATACCGCTTGCCATGCCACCGGGGGTAGTGACATTGACGTTGACGAGTCCGGCTCCATGGGTGGGCGCGGTTGCGTTGATCCGTGTATCACTTTCGACGACATAGGTTGCCGGTGAGACATCGAAGACTACGATGGTGGCTCCGGTGAATCCCGTCCCGGTGATGATTACGCTGTTACCGCCGGCAGTCGTGCCGGATGCCGGTACGACACTGGTCATGGTCGGGACCGTGGGCGGCATCGTGTTGTGGACGGGCTGGGCTGCGAACGTAGCGAGGATGGTTGTATCTGCGGCTGTTACGGTACCTGCCGTATAATTGACGGTAACCACATCGCCATAGGCAATGGGTGTGGAGGGTGCCAGGTTAATGGTGAAGGCCGATGTATTGAGAACCGCGGTAGTGAATGCCAGGTTTGCCCCGCCGTTAATCTGGTAATGGAATGCAGCTGCATTGAGAGACGGATCGGCCATTGCCTTGCTGAAGGTAACGTAGATGGCAGTACCGGTGGTGTTGGTCTGTGCCGAGACGAACACCGGGGGTACGGCGGGCGCAGGCACGTTGTTGACGGTGGCATTGTCGGTGAATGCCGCAAGCACTCCGGTGTCTGAGGACGTCACGGTGCCGGGCACGTACGTGACATTGACCACATCGCCGAATACGACGGGAGAACTCAGGGTAAGATCGATATTGGTATTGAATGAGCCGTTAGAAGCGGCGGTCGCGGCCTTGGGTCCCCCGGTAGCGTTCTTGTAGGTGAACGCATTTACGTTGGGGCCCGCGACCGTTGTCATCGTCTTGTTGAAGGTGAGTATAATTTTTGTACCTGCAACGTTGGTCGCTGCGGCAGTAAGTCTCGGTGCCGTGACTGGCGGGACTACGTTGACCGCTGTTGAGTTAACATGCGTGTTGCTCACCGCGTTGCCGTCGGTAACGGTCAGGCTGACCGGGTATGTTCCCACTCCTGAGTATGTGTGGAGTGGCGGGGCCTGCACGTTGGAGTATGTACCGTCACCAAACGACCAGTTCCAGCTGTTTATCCCGGTTCCGGTGGACGTATCGGTAAACGAAACGTTCAGAGGCGATGAGCCGGTGCTGTTCGTGTTAGTGAAACTTGCCACGGGGGCCGCTGCCATCAGGTCCGGGCGGGTTACCGTGGCCTGTTGCAGAATAACCTGTGTTTGCGATAATGCTCTTCCATTTATTTTTGCTCCGGTCAGTGCCGTAATGATTGTTGCATCCAGAATATTTCCATTGAAAACTGAACTTGTTCCAAGCGAAGTATCCTGAGAAATTGCCCAGAAAATGTTCTGCGCCCGAGCACCATTACTGAGGATCACTTTCGTACCACTTGCTGAAGTGAGGCCTTGCCCTATCTGGAATACCCAGACTGCATTCGGATCTCCCCCGCCATCCAGAGTAACATCTCCGGGTATTGTAACTCCGGTAGCTGTTGTGTAAAGTCCGGGTGCGAGTGTCAGTCCGCCCAGACTTCCTGGTAGAGAGATAGAAGCATTATTTTGGCCCTTTGCGCCAGTATACGCATTATACATATCGGTTACAGAGGGGCCTACGAATAGGTCATTTTGTACCGAACAAGTATCAATATTACCAGCATCGGCTTCGTAGATGAAGTATCCCGGCATTTCCGTGCATGGTATATGGATACCAGCACCGGTAGCTGGGGAAAGTCCAACATCTCCCTTAATTGATGAGGGATTGACATCGGTAATCTGTGTTTCTGCCAGAATCGCATAATGAGTGGCATTTCCGAGATCCACTGGGACGGCATATGCCATCACGCCGGGAATCATCGCGGCTGTGATCAGGCAGATCACCGCGATGGTCAATACAAGGGAGAAGATGGTTCTCCCGGTTTTTCGTGTGCTGTTCATAGTAAAATCCTCATTGATGGTCATCATTCAAGGCGGCGGGGTGGATATACCTGCCCGGATTTTGCAGATATTAAAGCCATTCTTGCAAAGAAGCCTGAATATTGCAGGAAACGGAAACTGCCGGGCCCGGTTTTGCAGTAACTGCAAAGACCGACCCCGGGACCGGGGTTCCGGCAGATCAGGAGACATAAACGTATGCCCTCATGCGGTTTTTTGGCATATCCGGTTCCGGTTCCTGCCGGTACTTCCGGAGCCTGAGAAAGTACGTGCCCGGGACGGACCGGGTCTCCCGGTTCCGGTCGGAAACAGGCAGGGGGGGTACCCACCCCCCCTGTGCCCGGAGGGGTACCCCCCCTACCCCCCACCCGCATGCGAGGGGGGGTTACCCGGAGACCCCTCCCCCCTCCGGCCCGATCAGACCCCCCCCTGATCACATTTGAGTAGCTGCCCGGGATGGTTGCCCCATCTGAATCCCCCTGCAACAGATCTGCTCGGAACCCGTGCACCAGTGCACGGTTCTCATTTTTGGGGAGGGGGGTCAACGGCAGACCCCCCCACCCTTCCGGAAAAATCCACTGCAACCCCCCCGCCCCCATGGGGGGGAGGTATACGCGGGACCCCCCTCCGGCCCGGGGCCGGGATACGGAAGCACGCCGGAGATTGGGCAGCGGGTGGTTGCCCCCGGCCGGATCTGTGGGGGTAGGGGGGGTTGGGCGGATACCCCCCCGCCCGGGCCGGAGAGCGTGAGATCGCGGGCCGCAACCCGGGATGCACGATGAATCAGTCCCGCTCAATGGAGACCAGCAACGGAGACCGGTATACCAAAGTAAAACGGTCAGCCTGAAAATTGCCCGAACCGTGGATTAAAAAAATTAAAAAAAATAAACCCGGGAAAACTTCCCGGTCAGGTATGTTTCCCTCTCCGGCCTGAGAGAACTGTCATGACCAGCAGCGCACCGACGGTTGCTGCTACCGGCACCCAGGCCGGTACGGGGGACTTGGGTGTAGGTGTTGGCACAGGCAGTTGTGCCACTGCAGCGGTTGTATCCGCAGCTACCGGTGCAGGCTGTGCGGGATTTACCGAGACTGCCTCAGGTGCTTTCTGGCCCGTATTGTCGGGGGTAGCCGTCACTACGGTCGCGGAGATGGCTGAATACGGGACCGCATTCTGGCCGGTGATCGCAAACCGGGAGAAGCCGGGGCTCGTTGCGGTGAAGCGATCCAGGGAACCATCCTGTCCCATATAGGTTGTCGGCAGTGCCATCCATGATGTGCCGGTGAGATGGTACATCACGATGTCGTTCGGCGTAATATGATGGCTGTTGAGCCATGCGACCGGCACGGGGAATGAGATCACTGCCGAGTCGATAGTGGAGAACTGTGCCGGAGTGAGCTCAATGTACTGGTACACGGTACCAGGTGCCTCATCAATATTAATGCCGGGATCGTCCTCAAGCTTGCCGGTGACAACGAGATGGTTCTGCCCGGTACCGGTGACATCCACGCGGTTAACTACAGAATCTCCTCCTACATTTACCGTAACGGTCGTAACATGGGCGCCCGGGGCGGAAGTCGGTGCCGTAGTGGGTCGTGCATTGATCGAAAGATCTGTTACCGGGGCTAATTGTCCGGTGGCGGGAGTCTCTCCCGGTGCCAGGGTTGGTGACGGGGTCCCGCCGGTGTTGTAACTGTTGTCCCCGGTTCCACCGGTGGATTGTGCCGGTACTGACGATGGCGACGGTGAACTGATGGTATCCGCGATAAGGGTAACTGCGGACTGTGCCAGCGCCCTCCCGTTGAGAGATGCCCCGCTGTTCATGGTGATCGCCTTCTGCGTGAGTATATTGCCCGCAGCGTGTGCACCCGATCCGATAATAGCACCCGAAGGACCGGCTACCTGCCAGAAGACATTATCCGCGGATGCACCGTTGGCCAGGACAACCTGCGAACCTGAATTCATGGTAAGATCCCCGGCGATCTGGAAGACCCAGACTGCACCACTGTTACCCTTTGCATCCAGCGTAAGGGACGTAGACGAAGGTATCAGCACACCGGTCGACCACTTATACACGCCGGGAGCAAGGGTCTTTCCCCCGAGATTTCCTGCATACAGTTCAGTTGCATCGGGCGGGACCTGTCCTGCTGCGCTCGTATATGCCGCTTCCATGTTGCTTACGGCGGTCGTCATGGTAGCGGGAGTGGGCGGGGCATAGTTTGCCGCATATACTCCCCCGTTGACAAGGGACGATCGCGAAAACTGGTTCGAGGGATCCATGGTGAGGCCAAAGCCCGTTATTGCTGTAGCGACAATGGGGCTGACTCCTATATTCCCGGTGATCGTTGTCGTTCCGGTAGTCGATATTCCTGTCTTTGCCAGGATCGCATAATTACCGGCCGACCCGAGGTTTACTGCTGAAGCAGCATTCACGCCGGGAATTAGTGCGGCAGCCATCAGGCTGAATAACGCGATGGTTACCATAACAGAGAGAATTTTTCTCGTGCTTTTTTCGGTCATATCAGGCACCTTTATTGTCATCCTTCATGTCGGGCCGGGAAATATACTTCACCGGAGATGCCATTTTTTGCAATGACAGGCCCGTTAAGGAGAACCGGGTACGTCAGCAGTTGATCACGGATCATGCATCCCGGTCAAGTCCCGTGATTCCGGCCGGCCGGGTTGACCGGTGTATGCCCACAGGGATCATTTTCCGGTCTTTGCGTTTATCGGACCCGCCAGGGAAAACCGGCGCCAGGGTCATTCAGTCCGCAATCCTGTGCTATCGATGGGAATTCTGCGTGCAGTCGAAATCCGGAATTCCCTTCGCACGTGACTTATCGAAGGGAATGTACGGGGGACACCGGAACGATCAGGTTCTTTGTGGAGTCTTCTGATGCGATTGCAGTCTTCCCAGGACCCCCGGGGATGTACACCGCCAAAAATTCCTAAATACCCTCACTTTTGTGTAAGCGCTGAAGAATCAACGACGAATTCATTTCCCTGTCGGTATTTTTTTACCGAGGATATTTGTAAACGGGGATTTCCGTCAATGTCCCGGTGAAAAACGAAAGACCCGGCCGGGCTGTAATCAGGAATTTTATGCTGTTGCAAAAATTGCAAACTGAAGGAATACTTTTCACTCTATAAAAATAGTTCCTCCTGTCTGATTACTCCCTGGAGTAACTCCAGTAAAAATGCGTACCAGTCTGGTAATCCAGGACATAGAGCAAAAATCGGTGAATCTTTAATCCCTCATACCCCTGGCGGAGAACGGACAGCGGGGTCAGACGGATCCGGTTCAGGGTGAAATAATCAGTCAGACGGAGTGCACGTGGCAAAATATCATTGTACAGAGAAAATTCCAGGTACCGGGGAGTATGGATGAGATGAATCCCACATCAGGGATGAATATCCGGGAAGCACTACAATCTGCCGGGTTATCCCCACAAAAACATCATGGTACCCAAGTCCCCGCCACGGGTACCGGAAACGGCAGGGGATATTGATGGCAGCAAAAAAGAAAGTGACTGCAGAACGGACATCCCCGGGATCTTCTTACAACCCCGGCACCGGTTCGCTGAAGGATGCAGCAGAAAAAAAACTCGTTCAGTTCCCATCATCCCTTCCCCTGATAACCAAGCTGCCGCCTGAGGAAATTATCCATGAACTCCAGGTGCACCAGATCGAACTTGAGATGCAGGGAGAGGAGCTCAGGAGAGCACAGGTCGCTCTTGAAGAATCGCGGGACCAGTACCTTGACCTCTATGAATTCGCTCCGCTGGGGTATCTCACCCTGACCGAAACGGCACTGGTCTCCCAGGCAAACCTCACTGCCGGGGTACTCTTCGGGATCGACCGGTCACGGATGATCAGGGCCCGGTTCAGAACCTGGGTAGCTCCCGGGTATCTTGAAATCTGGGATCGCTATTTCGCCGGCCTGCTGCAGTCTGAGAACAAGGAGACTGCCACGCTCGTCCTCAAACGGGGCGACGGGACAACATTCCCTGCCCGTCTTGAAAGTATAAGGTCCGCCGGGAGCAACGGGAAATCTGTCCGTATGACGGTAAGTGATATTTCTGATATCACGAAGGCAGAACAGGAAATACACGCGGGCGAAGACAGGATCCGTCTGCAATCCCGGATGCTTGATGCTGTCGGGGACGCGGTGATCGCTGTCGATACCAGCCACAGGATCATATTCTGGAATGAGGCGGCCACCAGGACGTACGGCTGGAGTCCGGAAGAAATTCTCGGTAAAAGTACGCTGGATGTTATGGTCCCGGAAATATCGAAGGAGGATGCACGGGGGATCATGGTGCAGCTCGACAAGGGAGAGTCATGGTCAGGGGAAGTCCAGGTACGTCAACGCGACGGCCATCTTTTTCCCATCTATCTGACGGACTCCCCGGTTTTCGATGACAACGGAAATCTCCTTGCGATCGTTGGCGTAAGTCACGATATCAGCGACCAGAAGCGTGCTGAAGAAGCGTTACGTGACAATAAAGAGAGTCTCCTTCGTGCCCATGAGTTGCTGGAAGCGGTGACTACCGGGACTGAAGTGATCATCGCGGTCCAGGACACGGATTTGCGGTACATCTTCTTCAACCGGACCTACCAGGAAGAGATCAAACGACTCACCGGGAAGAATCTTACCCTGGGTGACAGCATGGTTGAGGTGTTCGAGGGAATACCGGAACAGCAGAGATCATCCGTGAGGGAGTGGCGTAAGGTACTGGCGGGGGAGAAGGTGGACAAGGTACTGGAATTCAGATATCCCGGTCAGCAGCGCAAAATCTATCATGTGCTCCACACCCCCATCCGGGATCCGGAGGGCACCATCATTGCTGCCGGTGAAGTAGCGTTCGATGTGACGAAACAGGTCCGGATCGAGGATGAGCTCCGGGAAACAAAAGAGTATCTTGACAATCTCATATTGTATGCGAATGCACCCATCATTGTCTGGGACCCCCGGTTCCGCATCACCCGTTTCAACCATGCATTTGAACACCTGACCGGGAGGAAAGCAAAGGAAGTCCTCGGAAAGCAGTTCAGAGTACTCCTGCCGGAGAAATGCGTGGGTGACGCCATGGATCTCATCAATAAGACACTGGTGGGGGAGAGATGGGAAAGTGTGGAGATTCCTATTCTCCACAAGGATGGGAGTATCCGGACCGTGCTCTGGAACTCCGCCAATATTTTCGGATCTGACGGTAAAACTATCGTTTCGACAATTGCCCAGGGCCAGGATATCAGCGACCGTAAGGAAATCGAGTCCGATTACCGGAAGAGGGCTATAGAATATGCGGATTTGAACCTGCAGCTCGAAGAAGAGATAAAGCAGCGGAGATTGTCCGATCAGTCGCTTAAAAATACGCTTTCACTTCTCAACGCTTCGCTTGAATCAACCGCTGACGGCATCTATGTGATCGACAGGCAGGGGAGGATTACCAGTTTCAACCAGAATTTTGTGAATATGTGGAATATTCCCCACGAGATCATGGAATCCGGGGATACAGAAACGGTAATGAACCATGTGCTGCCGCAACTTAAAAATCCCAGGGATTTTTTGTCTGCCATTCTGGAACTCAGGTCCAACCCGGGACGCGAAAGTTTTGACATGATAGAATTTACCGATGGAAAAATTTTTGAACGCTACTCAAAACCCCAGAAGATCGGTGTCCGTATAGTCGGAAGAGTCTGGAGTTTCCGGGACATTACCGACCGTAAGCATGCTGAAGAAAAACTGGTGGCCTCGATAGCGGAAAAGGAAGTCCTGCTTCGGGAGATCCACCACCGGGTGAAGAATAATCTCCAGCTGATCTCCGGCCTGCTCGATATGACCCGCATGAATTCTGCGGATGAATCGACCAACGAGATCCTTACCGATATGATGCTCAAAATCCAGACCATGGCGCAGATCCATACGCGGCTGTATGAGAGTAAACAGTTCGGGAAGATCAATCTCTCTGCCCAGATCCGGGACCAGATAGACGGATTATCGAGCATTTATTCCCATAAGGGACATGAGATCAGCGTTGAGATCCATTCGCAGGAGGTATTTCTCCCGGTGGACCAGGCAATTCCCTGTGCACTTGTCGTGAACGAGATCCTCTCGAATGCGTTCAAGCATGCCTTCAAGGGACGGAAAAAAGGAACTATCGGAATTTCTGCCAGCCAGGATAAAGACCTGATCAGTATCGCCATCCGCGATGACGGAGTCGGGCTTCCTGCAACGTTCGATATTACCCGCACCAACAGTCTCGGGATACAACTGATCAGGAACCTGGTGGAGCACCAGCTGAGGGGATCCCTTGCGCTGACGAGCCGGGCCGGCACTGAATTCCGCATGGAATTTATTGCAACGAAAATGGGGGGATAACAATGTCAAAAATACTTGTAGTAGACGATGAAGCGATTATTACCATGCAGCTGGAACGGCGGTTAACCGCGATGGGGTACAGCGTTGCCGGCATGGCAGCTTCCGGTGAAGGTGCAGTCGAAAAGGCGCGGAGTATCCTGCCGGATCTTGTACTCATGGACATCGTGATGCCCGGTGAGATAAACGGCATAGAAGCCGCAAAGATCATTACCGGAGAGCTCAACATTCCTGTCGTTTTTATTACCGCATATGCCGATGATACCATACTGGAAAAAGCAAAAAGTGTCCGGCCTTACGGATATATTGTAAAACCCTTCACGGAACTGGGACTCAAGGCAGCAATTGAAGTGGCACTGTTCCGGAAAGCGACTGAACTGGAGGAGCAGAAATTAAAGAAAACTGCACCGGAAAAAATATCCTCCGGCCCGGAGGCCGGGCAACCCTCCGGGGATAGTCCCTCCTATCTCGATCTCCCGGAGATAAAAACCGTTCTTTTAAAGGATATCTTCTCCGACATCGTCCTGTTCCTCTATACTGACCATGTTACCAAAGAACCGATATTCAAGTTTGTACTGGAAGAAGGCATAAAAAAGGGAGGCCGCAACCTGTTTGCCTACTCCCATTCAACGATTCCGAAATATTTCCCCAAGGAGATCCTGAAAAAAGCACTTTATACGCACCGGATAAAAAGGAACGAGGTTTTTTCCCTCCTGCCGATTCTTGAGAAATGCACGGAATCCCTTCTCTACACGGGTGCCATGAGTTCGTTGCAGATCCTGATCGATTTCTCTGAGACCGATGAATTCGGGGATATCCTTGCCGTCAGAAACCTGCTCCTTGCAAAAAAAGAGGGCAAGATCCCCGTATCCGGGATCATTGCCGTCAATATCGGAAAGATTGATCATACCCTGATAAAATCCATGGCCGACGGGATCTCCAGGATCATCGTATCAACCGGGAAAGAGACCACGCTCTCCTTTGCCCATCATACATTTCCTGCCGAATCTGTATCCATTGTCCCGCAGTCGATCGTCGACGATGTGGTAAAAAAGTCATTGGAAGTTGTGGTACTGTCGTTTTTGGACAAGCCGATTTCAGGGTACGATGTGGTACATGAGATACATAACAAGTACAAGGTTTTTGTTCCCCATGCAAGGGTATACACCATTCTGCATGAACTTCTGGATAATGGATATCTCGAGATTAATGTTTCAGGAAAATCCAAATTGTATTGCCCGACAGAAACGGGAAAACGGCATATCAGCCAGAAACTCAGTGATTTCAAGCAGGCATTCCGGCATATCCTGGGAGAGGCGGGGGAGATCACTGCGATGAGTAATGATAAAAAATGATGGCAGGTAACCTGCCTGGATCGTAAGGAAAGAACATGCAGCGCCTGCATACATCCTGCCGGAAAGGAGTTTTCTCATTTTTCCCGAAACTGCAAATAAACTGCACATTTCACTTTATACTAAATATTATAACCAGATTTGGAAGATCCAGTCATGTTTATCTTCTTGCATAAAGAGGTAGTCTCCGGGTGTGATGTGCCCACCGGAGGTGAAATGCCCTATTGTTGAGAGAAAAAATGTATCTCATCCGACCGTGTGGAGACATTTACCGGAATGGACACTAATGCCATACGAACGGATGACTCTGGAGAGAACCTGGCCTGGTACAGGACCCGGATTTTACCTTCATACAACTTCAGAACATATCTCCAAAGTGAAAAACCAGAACCAGCTTTCCCGACGGGGTTCATACACTATGCGGGCATTGCAGCAATTATTAACCCTGTCCAGGGGAGCCACAGGCCAGTCACCAGTTCTCCCGATCAATTTTTGGGAGGATGGTGGTAATCAGCACGCAGGAATAAAAAAATCTCATACGTATCCACTAAACCAGAACTACCGATCAGGGAGATCAGGAATATGCGAACAAAAGATTCCACACATACCGGAATCGTGAAAATTATCGAACCGGTCACCGACCTTTACGATAATGGGAAGTTTCTCCATATCCTGACGAAACTACCGGATATCGCAGAGGAAAAAATCAAGATCGATCTCGAGAACCACTCGACTTCGGTAACGATCTGTGCATCTGACACTGCCAGACAGTATAAAACATCGATCAGCGTGCCCTGCGAAGTAAGTTTTTCCAAAAAAAGGTTTTCCGATGGGGTTCTTGAAATAATCCTGGAAAAAAAGGGTTCCTGATTCTTACTATTCAGACGGTGAAAATTCCTTTCTCTTCTCAATCAGATCACTCTGTCGTGACAAATTTTGTTCCAAAATCTGCTTTCTGACAAAGAGCCTATTAAAAACTCTCTACAATATCGGGACCGGTGAGAATAATTCCCGTCATTAATAAGAGCCATTTCCGGTTTCATGCCGGCGATGATATCCGCGGGCTGTGGGGAGACCACCGGAACAGGGTGAGTGATCTTACCCACCGCAGGGAACCGGTGTTTCTTCGCTCCGGACCCTCATGCCCGTCCAGTGCCTGTGGCCGATGCGAGCGCCGGGATTGTTTTTTTGGCGAATTCATCCGGAATTACCTGGATTGTCCCGTTAGTGACTGATGAGTATCAGGATCCCGGGAAAAATCCGATGGATGAAGATCAGATCCTGTGAGGAAAAATGACAGAAGAACTGGAACTGTTGAAAAAAGATCTTGAAGAAAAGGCCCGGCTTGCAGACGAACGGTACAACCGGCTCAGATACCTCCAGGCGGATTTTGATAATTACCGTAAATGGAATGAAAAGGAAAAAGAGGCAATCGTCGAGTTCGCCAATGAAAACCTGATCAAAGATCTCCTTGTTATCCTCGATGATATGGAACGGGCGCTTCCGTCCCTGGAACAGGAAAAGAACAAGGAAGGAATTGCGATGGTCTGGAAAAAATTCCTGAAGATCCTGTCAGGGTACGGACTGCAGCCCATCGAGTGCACAGGGAAAAAATTCGATCCGAATTACCACGAGGTGCTCGGAAGGGAGCCGTGTGATCAGGAACCCGATACCATCCTTAACGAGATCGGGCGGGGTTACCGGCTGAAATCGAAAGTCATCCGGCCCTCGAAAGTAGTGGTTGCGGAACATACGAAAAAAGACGAAGGTGAAGACAATGGGTAAAGAGAAAATTATCGGAATTGATCTGGGGACTTCCAACAGTGAAGGAGCCGTGATGCTTGGCGGCAAACCGACCATCATCCCGTCAGCGGAAGGAGCAACGGTTGCCGGGAAGATGTTCCCGTCATATGTCGCGTTCACCCCGGATGGCCAGCTCCTCGTGGGCGAACCGGCCCGGAGGCAGGCCGTGAGTAACCCCGAAGGGACCGTCACGGCCGCAAAGCGTAAGATGGGTACTGACCATGTGTACCGGATTTACGGAAAGGAGTACACGCCCCAGCAGATCTCCTCGTTTCTCCTGCAGAAGATCAAACGGGATGCAGAAGCATTTCTCGGGGAACCAATAACCAAGGCCGTCATCACGGTCCCTGCGTACTTCAACGACAACCAGAGGACGGCAACAAAAGATGCCGGCAAAATCGCAGGACTCGATGTTGTCAGGCTGGTCAATGAGCCGACGGCAGCATCGATGGCGTACGGGCTTGACCGCAGCGGGGAGTACAAGATCCTCGTCTTCGACCTTGGCGGGGGCACGCTGGATGTGACCATCATGGAATTCGGTGGCGGCACGTTCACAGTCCTTGCCACTTCTGGCGATACCCAGCTCGGCGGCACGGATATGGATACAGCGATCTTTGAATGGATTGCGGACGAGTTCAAAAAACTCGAGGGGATCGATCTCCGCAGTGACAAGATGGCCGTCAACCGGGTGAAAGAGGCCGCTGAAAAGGCAAAGATCGAACTCTCCACGGTCCTCGACACCGAGATCAACATGCCCTATGTATCAGCCACGCAGGCAGGCCCGAAACATCTCTCCATGAAACTGACCCGGGCAAAACTCGAACAGCTGATCGAGCCCATCATAAGGCGTTGTATCCAGCCGTTCGAACAGGCCCTGAAAGATGCAAAACTGACCAAGAACGATATCCAGAAAGTGATCCTTGTCGGAGGGCCGACACGGATGCCCGTGGTCCAGAAGTTCATCGAGGACCACGTGGGGAGGAAGGTGGAGCGGGGAATCGATCCCATGGAATGCGTTGCCATTGGTGCAGCGATACAGGGCGCTATCCTTGGCGGCGAGATCACGGACATGGTGCTCCTAGACGTGACCCCCCTCACCCTGGGTATCGAGACCCTCGGGGGTGTCAGGACAACTCTCATTGAGAGGAATACCACTATCCCGACAAAGAAGAGCCAGATCTTCTCCACGGCAGCAGATCTCCAGACGGCCGTTACCATCCACGTGCTCCAGGGGGAACGCCCCATGGCAGCAGATAACGTCAGTCTTGGCCAGTTCAATCTCGTGGGAATCCCGACAGCACCCCGGGGGGTGCCCCAGATCGAAGTCTCGTTCGATATCGATGCATCGGGAATCATCAATGTCTCGGCAAAGGACCTCGGTACCGGCAAAGAGCAGAAGATGACCATCACCGCATCGACCAAGCTGGCAGAAGCCGATGTGAAAAAGATGGTCAGCGAAGCAAAACAATACGAAGAGCAGGATAAGCAGCGGAAAGAGGAAGTCGAGGTCCGCAACAGTGCGGATTCCCTTGTCTATGCGGCGGAGAAGACAAAATCCGACCTGGCCGGGAAAATAAGTAGCGATCTCATCGATAAGGTGAATGCTGCCATCGTTGGAGTGAAGGCAGCACTGGAAGGAAAGGATACCGCAAAGATCAAGGCGGAACTGGAAAAACTCCAGAACGTAATGGGAGAAGCCGGATCGGCCGTATACCAGGAAACTGCCCGCCAGCAGGCCCGGTCACAGGCAGGGGCTCCGCCGGGTAATGACGGGGATGGCAGTCCCCGGCAGGAGACGACCGGCCCGGGCGGGGAGAAAGTCGTTGATGCGGATTTCAAGGTAAAGGAAGACTAAAAGATCGTTCCTTTTAAAGACACCATGGCAGACAGGGATTTCTATGAAATCCTGGGCGTAAAAAAAGATGCGTCGCAGGACGAGCTCAAGAAGGCATTCCGGCAGCTTGCCCGAAAGTACCATCCGGACCTCAACAAGGGGAGCAGGGAGGCCGAGGAGAAATTCAAGGAGGTCAACGGGGCTTACCAGGTACTGAGCGATCCGCAGAAGAAAGCACAGTACGACCAGGTAGGACATGCCGAGTTCAGGCCCGGTGACAGTGCCGGGTACAAGACGCCCAGCTACGACGACCTGTTCCGGGATTTCGGGCTGGGTGATATCTTCGATGCATTTTCCGGCGGATCCCGGAAGGCGAGACAGCGGGCCGGGGCCGATCTTCGGTACGATATCGAGATCTCTCTCTCCGACGCATTTTATGGAACAAAAAATACGGTCGCAGTCCCGCATTATTCCACGTGCGGGTCCTGCCACGGGACAGGGGCAGAACCGGGTTTCTTACGGGACTGCCCTACCTGCAAAGGGACCGGGGAGATCCGGCACCCGCAGATGGTGGGAAACCGCCAGATGATGAACATCGCCCAGTGCCCGGACTGTGGCGGGAGCGGAAAGCGGATCGAGAAGCCCTGCGGCACCTGCCATGGGAAAGGAACCCTGCAGAGAACGCGGAGGATCGACGTTACTATCCCCCGCGGGGTGGAAGACGGGCAGTTCCTGAGGATTGCCGGGGAAGGAGAGCCCGGGGAAAACCACGGGTCGCCGGGCGACCTCTACGTGGTTGTGCACATCAGAAAGCATGACCGGTTCGAACGGCAGGGTGCAGACCTCTTCTGCACCATTACCGTCAGCCTCAAAACTGCGCTTCTCGGAAGCGAGATCACCGTGCCCACCCTCACGGGGACCGCAGTATTAACGATCCCCCGCGGGACCCAGAGCCAGACACTCTTCCGGCTCCGGGCCCAGGGGATGCCGCACCTGAATACCGACAACCGGGGGGACCTCCTCGTTAAAATTGTCGTAAAGATCCCCGAAGAACTGACAGAGAACCAGGAGAAACTTATCATGGAGGCCCTTTCGTGAGAACCATGACACAGATTAGCAGTACAACGGAAGTCTGCAGGACAGAGGAGGAAGCGCTGTACGCTTCCGAGATCAAGTACCGGCGGCTCTTTGAGGCGGCACAGGATGGTATCCTTATCCTCGATGCCGATACCGGCCAGATCACTGATGTGAACCCGTTCCTGATCAGGATGCTGGGCTTCTCCCGCGAACAGTTCCTTGGCAAGAAGATCTGGGAGATCGGGCTGTTCAAGGATATCGTTGCCAACAAAGACAACTTCGAAGAGCTGCAGCGTAAGGAATATATCCGGTACGAAGATCGGCCCCTCGAGACCTGTGACGGGCGACGGATAAACGTGGAGTTCGTCAGTAATGTCTACAGGGTGAACAACGAGAGGGTCATCCAGTGCAATATCCGGGATAATACCGACCGCAAACTTGCGGAAGATGCCCTGCGCCAGAAAAACGAGGAACTGGGCGAATATTTCACCAACACACTCGACCTGCTCTGTATTGCAGATGCGGACGGGCATTTCCGGCGCCTTAACAGGGAGTGGGAATCGGCCCTCGGGTACAGCCCTGCCGAACTGGAAGGGAAACGGCTCCTCGACTTTGTCCATCCCGATGATATGGCGGCATCACGTGATGCAATGGCTGGACTGGGCGCTGGTAAAAAAGTCCTGCAGTTCACGAACCGGTACAGGCACAAGGACGGGTCATACCGCTGGATCGAATGGCGTATTTTCCCGGCAGCGAGCCTGATGTATGCGTCGGCACGCGATGTAACGGAACGTAAGAAGACCGCAGATCTGATCGATGCATCGCTTGCCGAAAAAGAGACCCTCCTCAGGGAGATCCACCACCGGGTCAAGAACAATCTCCAGATCATCTCAAGCCTTCTCAGCCTGCAGATCCGGGAGATCGACGATCCCAGGACCATTGAAGCCTTAAAAGACTGCCAGGCCCGGGTATTATCCATGGCGTTCGTTCACGAGCACCTCTACCAGGGCAAAGACTTCTCACGTATTGACCTGAAGAATTATATCCATTCGCTGGGCAGGCAGCTCTCGCAGAGTTATGGAAACCCGAACGAACATATAACCTTTGAAATCTCTGTCCCTGACATTTATGTAGATATCAATACCGCAATTCCCCTTGGACTCGTTATCAGCGAACTGATCACCAATAGCCTGAAGTATGCATATAAGGGCAGAAAAGTGGGGAAGCTCACGATCACCGCTACTGAAGATCCCCTCGACCTTACGGTAACCGTTGCCGACGATGGTGTCGGGATGCCGGAGGAGATCACGCTCGATACCCAGAAATCCCTTGGGCTCAGGCTCGTAAATACACTCACCGGTCAGCTCCAGGGGACGGTCGTCATCGACCGTACCGGTGGAACAAAGTTCACGTTCGTCATTCCCGGACCGGAGAGGCAGAAACCTCCGGGGGAAGCCGGCATATGAATTGCGCACGTGAATGGATGCGTAATCCGGATGGCATCCGGGTATCAAAGTATAAAGATGAGGAGACCGATAGACAGAAATGCAGGTACTTCACAAGAAATTCATCCGGTACGGGTTATGGTAAAACAGAAGCGTGCGGATCTCCTCAAAAATCCTTCAGGCCGGGCCATGCAGACCCCGGAAGAACTCGTCCACGAATCCGGGGTACGCCAGCTCAGGCTCCGTACGCAGAATAGTGAACTCCGGAGGGTTAACCAGGAACTGCAGGAGTTGCGCAGCAGGTATCTCGACTTATATGACTTTGCCCTGACAGGGTACCTCACCCTCACTGACAAGGCACTGGTTGGCGAGGCAAATCTCACTGCTGCCACCCTGCTTGGGGTTTCAGCTGATCTTCTGAAACGTGCCCGGTTCAGGAAGTTCGTTGCACCGCAGGATACCGATGCATGGGACCGGTATTTCATCAGCGTGCTGCATTGCGATGAGAAGATCTCTACGGTCCTCCACCTCAAATGCAACGATGGTTCTCTGTTCCCTGCCCGACTGGAAAGTATCCGACTTGCGCCTGTCAGGGGAGCAGCACCCCGTGTCCGGGTGACGATAAGCGATATATCTGATATACAGAAAGCCGATGCGGCAAAAGTTGCAGCCGAGATCCGGTACCGGCGGCTTTTCGAAACGGTCCAGGATGGCATCCTTATTCTCGATGCCGATACCGGCCGGATCACCGATATGAATCCGTCCCTGATCACCCTGCTGGGACTCTCCCGTGAAGAGCTCCTCGGGAAGAAGATAGGGGAGATCGGGATCTTCAAAGATGGCGCAGCCAGCAAAGATTATTTCAAAAAACTGCAGCGGAAGCCCTCTGTCCGGTATGAGAATATACCTCTGGAAACCGCTGACGGGCGGCGTTTCCCGGTGGAGTTCGTCAGTAATCTCTACATCGTGGACGACAAGAAGGTCATCCAGTGTACCATCCGGGATGTGACGGAACGCAGGAAAATGTCAGCGCAGATCGATGCCTCGCTTGCCGAGAAGGAGATCCTGGTCAATGAGATCCACCATCGCGTCAAAAACAACCTCCAGATCGTATCGAGCCTTCTCGACATGCATATCCATAAGACTAACAACGACCCCCTTGCCACAGTAGCGCTGCAGGACAGCCAGAACCGGGTGATGTCCATGGCGCTCGTCCACGAGCAGCTCTATAATAGCAAAGACTTCACCTATATCGACCTGAAGAATTATATCTCTGCGCTGGGAACAGGGCTCTTCGTGGTCTTCGAGACCGAGAAACAGGGCATCAGGTTCGATCTTACTATCCATAACGTCTGTGTGGACATCAATACCGCAATCCCCCTCGGCCTTATCATCAACGAACTGATCACCAACAGCCTGAAACATGCCTTCAGGGGACAGGAAGATTGCAGGATATCTGTCACGGCTGCCAAACACCACGGGACCATGACGTTAATTGTTGCAGACAATGGGATCGGTATAGCGGAGGACATCCCCCTGGAGGACCAGAATTCGCTGGGGCTCCATCTCATACAGGTGCTCACCCGCCAGCTCCATGGCACGGTTACGATCGATCGCGCCAGAGGAACGAAGTTTGTGTTTGTGTTTCCCCTGCCGCCGGAACCGGTGCCGCAGGAAATTGTGGACGGGAGGGATGGATAAGGGAAACTGTCTCCTTTTTTCCCGAAAGTCCGGATACAGCCATCGTATACCGGAAAAAGGCGGAATACGGTCCCGGGAACCATTGGCAGTACCATGGATGTGGAGTCGATTAGGTATAGCTGGAGAGACAAGGTCTGGTGATGGATGAACAGGGTGGGGACCGGGCCGGGGCTGTGCTGGAGCACTACGACCTGTTCCTTGCTGAACACTACCTCTGGATGGCCGGGGGATTTGAGGAGAATGCAGAGAAGAGCCGCAGCTTCTTTTCCACCCACGGGATCGTTCCGCGGGATACCCGGGTAGCGATCGATCTCGGTGCCGGGTGCGGGTTCCAGTCCATCCCCCTTGCAGAGGCCGGGTTCACGGTCGATGCAGTGGATCTCAGCAGGACGCTGCTTGATGAGCTCGCGGCCCGTTCGCAGGGTCTCCCGATCAGGCTGCATACCGGAAACATCCTGGACTGGTCCCGGTGGAGCGGCCTCAGGCCCGAACTGATTGTCTGCATGGGAGATACGCTCACCCACCTGCCGGATATGAACGCGGTTTCGGACCTGATCCTCCGGTGTCATGCGGAACTGAGGCCCGGAGGGCTGTGCGTATTCACGTTCCGGGATTACATGACTGCACATGAGGGCGACGTGGAGGTCATTCCGGTCCGGAGGGATGATGACCGGATCTTTTTATGCAGGCTCGAATACGGGAAAGACACCGTGCTGGTGACCGACATCCTGTACACGCAATCCGCCGGCCGCTGGTCCCGGATTTCCGGCAAGTACCAAAAAATCCGGATCGGTTCGTATGCGGTCCGCAAGATCCTGACGGGTGCAGGGTTCAGTGTCCTGTACTGCAGCACCGGCAGCGGTATCATTACGGTTATTGCCGGGAAGACCGCGGGGAAAGATCCTGCATGATACTTCCTGAATGATGTATCCGGAATGATAACTCCGGAATGATGCTTTCCAGGAAATCCCTGCCTGACGTTGATTACGTCCGTACGGCAAATTGCTCCCGTGAAGGACCTGTTCCCGATCCTACGCTTTTTTCATCCCGCACCGCGAACATTCCGGGGATAACCATGGCCGGAGAGAAACGGGACTTTGATGCCGTAAACGGGGAGAAGCGCAACTTCGACACAGCGGCAAAGACCTGGGACGAGAACCCGGGCCGGGTGAAGATGGCGCACGACGTGGCAAAGGCGATCCGGGATGCGGTCCGGCTCACGAAGGACATGGATGTGCTGGACTTCGGGTGCGGGACCGGCCTGCTCACACTCCAGCTCCATCCGTTTGTCCGCCGGGTCGAGGGCGCCGACAGCTCCCAGGGGATGATTAATGTCCTGGTTTCAAAGGTCCATGAGCAGGGAATAAAGAACGTGACTGCCTGGCACGTGGACCTCGACAAGGGTGGTGTGCTGGACGGGCAGTACGACCTCGTAGTCAGCAGCATGACGCTCCATCACGTTCCTGATATCCAGCCGCTGATCAATCAATTCGCGGCAATCCTGAAACCCTCAGGAATCCTCGCCATAGCGGATCTCGACTGCGACGAGGGAAAGTTCCACGATTCGAACGAAGGCATCTTCCACTTCGGGTTCGACCGGTGCGCCATGCAGAAGCATTTCGAGCGGGCCGGGTTTGAGCATGTCCGGAACCGGACGGCTGCGATTGTGGCAAAGCCGGTGCCGGAGGGGGGGAGCCGGACGTTTACGGTGTTTCTGATGACGGGGAGGAAAGGGAAGGAGTAATCATTTTTTTTGAAAAATTTCTTTTTTGGGAAAATGTATGTTCAGAAAATTTTTTACAGCGGGGCTGCTGCTTCGGCTTTTTTGTTTTGAAAAATACGGTCGTCATTTTTCCCACCGGTAATTTCCCTGGCAACTGGCAGGACGAACTTCTCCCATCTATCCGGGATGACCCCTGCGGTACGGGAGTACTTACCCCGGAAACACTGGAAATCCCCCCTATATATTAGTGCATAAATGAACTCCCTCAAAAAACCTGTCACAGGTCGATGACCCGGTCATGATACCAGACCTGTCACAGGTGATAAACCTGTCACGGGTATACACGAAATCGCGGGATTCTCCAGCGTGAACACGAGGGTGAAAACAGGGGTTCTTTTCCTCTATCGCCCCCGTAGTCCGATCCCGCCTGCGATCGGCCAGCCAAACGCTGCCAAATATTGCCTCTCTTATCCGACGTGAAAATGTGAAAAACTCCCGGATTATTGCCTCATTTTCCGGAATTATTACCTCACGAACCGGAAAAACGGGAAATCGGAGCCCTTTGCGGGGCCGGATGGGAGCTTCTCCTGGGAAAGCCCTTTCTTCGACGTCCGCCAGGATATCTGATCTAGGGTCGGGTGATGCCTGCCTTCAGCTCGCCAAGGTCGACAATCTCTCCGAATCTGGAAGTTAAAAAAAAATTTTCTGTCTCTTAAAAAAAAATTTTTACAGCACTGGATATAGTCGAAAATATTGCGATGCCCTACACGCAAAACGCCTCGTCGGGACTCGAAGAACGCTGATGCGTTCTTCTTCTGTCTCGTCTCTGAAGAGACTCAACATTTTGCGCTACTCATTACCGGTTTCCAGAAATGAAAACGGATTTGATCCGCCGCGGGGGCGCCCCTTCGGGGGCGGCGGCGTGTATCGCAATTTCCAAAATCAAAAACTCCAGCATAGTCCCAAAAAATTTTAAAAATTAATTTTTGCAAAAAATGTTTGCGGGATCGTTTTCCCGTATCGTTCCGGATTTTTTTTCAAAAAAAATGGCGACACATTTTTCCGGGAAAATTTTTTACCGTAATTTTCCGGAAAACCCCGGGAGAAATTACCGGCAGTTTTTTTCAGACATTATCGCAAAAATCCCGCAGGTAAAATCTTACTCGATCTGATTACATTCCGGACCGGCCACGATCAACGGATTCATGTAGCAGGAACCAGAACAATGATTCATGGACGAACCCGACCCGCACAGGGATGATGCGATGATCGTTGTCGAGCACCTCGAACACGCGTACGGGGATTTCAGGGCAGTGGATGACATCAGTTTCTCGGTAAAAAAAGGCGAGATCTTCTCCTTCCTCGGACCAAACGGTGCCGGCAAGAGCACCGCGATCAACGTCCTGATCACGCTCCTTGCGCTCCAGAAAGGACGTGCCACGGTTGCCGGGTACGATGTGACCCGGGATCCCCATAAGGTCAGGGAGTCGATCGGGATCGTCTTCCAGGACGTCACGCTCGACCGGGAGATGACGGTCTGGGAGATGCTCGAGTTCCATGGCCGGCTCTACAACATGCCCGTGAAAGATCGCCGGGAACGGATCGAGGAACTCCTGAAACTCGTGCAGCTGGATGCGAAACGTGACGAATTCGCAAAGAAACTGAGCGGGGGCATGAAGCGGAGGCTCGAGATCGCCCGGGGGCTGATGACCCGGCCCAAAGTCCTCTTCCTGGACGAGCCCACCATCGGTCTCGACCCGCAGACCCGGATGCGGATGTGGGAGTACATCAAGGGCGTCAACCGGGAAGGGACTACCATCTTCCTGACCACGCACTACATGGACGAAGCAGACCAGCTCTCGGACCGGATCAGCATCATAGACCATGGGAAGATCATCGCAACCGGCACCACCTGGGAACTCAAGAACAAGCTCGGCCATGACGTGATCTACCTGGAGACCGACAACAACGGGCGGGCGCAGTCCCTGCTCGAAGACTTCCCGGCAATCCGGGCAATCAAGCCCAAGACAAAAGGGTTCAGCCTGATCGTGACCGAGGACGGGACAAAAGTCCTCCCGGGTATCATCGATCATCTCCGGGCCGGGGGGATCGAGATCACTACGATCAATCTCAAGAAACCGACCATGGATGACGTTTTTGTCTTCTACACGGGAAAGGAGATCCGTGACGAGGGGAAGCCTCCCGCACGGTCACGGTCCGCGAAGTCAATGAGGCGCTGACATGGATCTCGGCTTCACCACGATCTTCTGGCGGGACATGATCCGGTTCGTCCGGTTCAAGACCCTGCTCGTCTCCTCGCTCCTCCAGCCTGCCCTCTGGCTTGCATTCTTCGGTATCGCGATGTCTTCCAACTTCGACCGGCTCATGGCCGGGATTCCCGTACCCCCGGGAGCCCACGTGGTCGGCTACCTCACGTTCATGGCGGCCGGGGTGATCGCGATGACCACCCTCTTTACGAGCCTCTTTGGCGGGATCGTGATCCTCTTCGACAAGAACTGGGGGCTGATGCGGGAGATCCTGGCAAGCCCGATGAACCGGAACCATATCATCTTCGGCATCGGCCTCTCGGGAGTGGCGAAGTCTTTCATCCAGGCGATCATCATCATGGTATTCGGTGTCCTGATCGGGGCCGCCTTTTTTTCCGGGGATACCCCGGTCCAGGTCCTTATCAGCGTGCTTGGCATCCTCGCGTTCGTGGGCATGTTCGCCCTCGGTTTCCTCTTCCTCTCGGCCGCGATCGCGATATCGATGGAAAGCCCGGAGGGGCTCCAGGGCGTCATCACCCTCATGACGATGCCGATCTTCTTTGCGAGCAATGCCCTGTACCCGATCGACTCCTTCCCGGAGATCCTCAAGATCCTCTCCATCTACAACCCGATGACCCTGCTGATCACCGGTATCCGGTACTTTGCGATCGGCCCGGACTTCGTTGCGCTCGGGAAGCACTATGTCTTTACCCAGGCGGATATCCTGGTCGCGTTCATCGGCCTCACGGTCTTTTCCGCGCTCATGTTCCTGCTTGCGTACTGGCGGTTCAAAAACGCGGTCGTCACCTGACCGCGAATGGACCGGTCATTTTCGACCACGTTCCTTTTTGAGGATAACAGCAGAACATATCCCTTGGAGACAAAGGCACTACATGGGGCACGTACTGGTTTCACCGCTGAACTGGGGGCTCGGGCACGCAACCCGGGACATCCCGGTCATCCGCTCGCTCCTTGCCCACGGCCATGACGTGACGATCGCTGCCTGCGGAAATGCCCTTGAGGTGCTCAGGCAGGAGTTCCCTTCCTGCACGTTCCGGGACTTCCCGGATTACTCGGTACCGTTCAGCGCGGACCGGTTCTTTCTTGCTCAGTTCTTCTTCTCCTTCCCGTTCCTCCTCAAGGGAATCGCGGAGGAGCGCAGGAACCTTGCCATCCTGCTTGCGGAGGATGAGTTCGATCTCATCATCAGCGACAACCGGCTCGGGGTCTATTCCGACAAAATCCCTTCGCTCTTCATCACCCACCAGCTCCATTACCATCTCCCGCCGGTAGCCTGGCCCGCCGAGCTGGCCGGGGTGTACCTCAACGGTATCCTGCATGCGAAGTACGACCGGATCATCGTGCCGGACAACCCGCCGGGCCCGCTGGCCCTGGCCGGGAAACTCTCCCGGGCAGAGACCGATGCGACCCGGAGCCGGGCATATTATGCAGGTATCCTGACCAGCACCCGGAGGAGGGACGTGGCCGCGGACCTCGATTACCTGATCCTCATCTCCGGGCCGGAACCCCAGCGGACCGGCCTTGAGCGGATCCTGCTCCCGGCTGCCGAAGAGCTCCCGGGGTCCGTTGCCATACTGCTCGGCAGCCCGAAGCGGGGGGGTGACATTGCCTGCAGCGCCGACAGCTGCACCGTGGTTCCGTATGCATCGACAGAAGAGAAGGAACTCCTGATGAACCGGGCGAAGACAGTGATCTGCCGGTCCGGGTATACCACGATGATGGAGCTGGCGGAACTGGGGAAGCGGCATGCCCTGCTCATCCCGACACCGGGCCAGCCCGAGCAGGAGTATCTTGCCGGGTATTACGAGAGGAACGGCTGGTTCCCGTACCAGCTCCAGCACCGGCTCGATCTCGCACGGGACCTCCCGCGTGCAGGACAGTTCCGCGGGTTACCGGAGATTCCCGGTACCGTGGAGAATACGAGGCGCCTCTATGATGAACTTCTTGCGGGGTACCTCGAATGAGGCAGAACGGGCTGGCAGAATTTACCGCACAGGAACCTGGCAGCAGGAGGGAGCGCCATGGATGACCTCATCGTTACCGGGATCGCCGGCATTCTTGCCATCTTCGCAGCAGCGGCAGTGATCCTCTTTGGGATCGTGAACCTGCTGGTGCTGGAACTGCACGCCATCAGCACCGGGGACACCGGGTTTATCGTCGCCACGGTCGCCTGCGTCGCCCTCCTCTGCGCTGCGTACTGGGGCACCGGCCTCTGGCTCCGCGGGACCGGGCGTATCTGATCTCCTCCGGCACTGGCTGCCGGGTGATTACTCCCCGCCTTTTTCACTATCTTCTGCCCCCCAGCACCCGAGGCCGGCCGTGTCCTCGTGGAGCCGGGTGTGGTGCATGCCATAGGCAAAGTACACCACGAGACCGATGGCCAGCCAGATCACGAACCGCAGGTGGGTGACGAGCGGGAGCATGACGATAAGGACCCCGCAGGAGATGATGCAGAGCAGGGGAATCCATGGCACGAACGGGCATCGGAACGGCCGCGCGATCTCCGGCCGCGTCCTGCGCAGCACGATCACACCGAGCGAGACGATAATAAACGCAAAGAGGGTTCCGATATTGACCAGTTCGGCGATCGTCTGGAGGGGGAGGAGGCTGGCGATGACTGCCGTGACGAGACCCACGAGCAGCGTGACCCTGGCGGGGGTCCGGTACACCGGATGGAGTTCCCGGAAGACCGGCGGGAGCAGGCCGTCGCGGGACATGGCGAAGAAGATCCGGGTCTGGCCATAGAGCAGCACGATCAGGACAGAGGTGATCCCGCAGATCGCGCCTACGGAGACGAGCGCCGAACCCCAGCTGATCCCGATCTGGCCAAGAGCGAATGCCACCGGAGCGCTGGTATTTTTGAACGCAAGGTACGGGACGATCCCGGTCAGGACTGCCGAGACCGCGATATACAGGACCGTTGCCACGACAAGCGAGCTGATGATCCCGATTGGCACATTCCGCTGGGGGTCCCGGACTTCTTCAGCCGCTGTCGAGACCGCATCGAAACCGATGTAGGCGAAGAAGACGATCGCTGCCCCGGTCAGGACACCGGTCCAGCCATAGGGCATGAAGGGTGTCCAGTTCGCGGGGTTGATGTGGGAGAACGCGAGGAAGAGGAAGAGCAGGATCACGCCGATCTTGACGAGGACGATCACGTTGTTGACCCGGGCGCTCTCCTTGACGCCGATGATGAGCAGCGCTGTGATCGCAAGGATGATCAGGATTGCGGGTACGTTGACGAGGCCCCCGGCTGTGCCGGGCGGATTGATCAGGGCCGGTGGCAGGATGATCCCGACCGCGGTGAGCAGGTTCACCATGTAGCCGGACCACCCGACCGCAACCGCGGCGATCGATACCGAGTACTCGAGGATCAGGTCCCAGCCGATGATCCAGGCCCAGATCTCGCCAAGCGAGGCATAGCCGTAGGTGTACGCGCTTCCCGCCACCGGCACCATGGCGGCAAACTCTGCGTAACTGAGTGCGGCAAATGCACAGACTATGCCCGATATGATAAACGATACAACGAGGGCGGGGCCGGAATAGTTCGCGGCTACCACGCCGGTGATAACAAATATGCCGGTACCGATGATCGCTCCGATCCCGAGGAGTGTCAGCTCGAACGGGGAGAGCACTTTTTTAAGGCCGTGCACCCCGCCGGTGCACTCCATCAGCTTGGCGATGGGCTTGGTCTCGAAGATGGCGGAATGGTTCCGGAAAAAGGCCTGCAGGTCCATCTGGTTCACCGGAGAATCATTGTTTATCCGTTTAAAGCTGATCTTATTATGACCTGCCCGTGCATGACCGGCAGTAACCGGACCTGACCACGCATCCGGTGCGAATGGTTTCATACATGAACGGGCCGTGAGCATAACCCCATGACTGACAAGACACCGATCCCCTTCGAAGAACTGACCTCCCTCTCCGGATCCGCCGGTCTCGCTTCCGATCGTATCGAAGCACTACGGCGGCAGTACGGGGCCAACGTGATGACCCCCCCGGCCCGGGAGCCCCTCTGGAAACAGTACCTGGAGAAGTTCGATGACCCGATCATAAGGATCCTGCTCCTCGCCGTGGGCATATCCGCGGTTGTCGCGATCATCAAAGGCTCGAGCCTTCTCGATACGATCGGGATCATCGCGGCCGTCTTCCTCTCGACCGGTATCGCCTTCTTTAACGAGTACCGGTCCAGCCGGGAGTTCGATGTCCTCAACGCCCACCGGGACGAGATGGCAGTCCGGGTGATCCGCGACGGCCACCCGCAGCACGTCCAGGCCCGGGAGATCGTGGTCGGCGACCTCATCCTCCTCGAGGCTGGCGACGCGGTCCCGGCCGACGCGTATGTCTCATTGTCCGATGAACTTACCATTGACGAATCGGCCTTCACGGGCGAGAGCGAGCCGGTGAAGAAGGGTCTCCGGGAGCGTGTGCTCAAGGGGACCTATGTCACCGCAGGAAAGGGTCAGGCGATCGCCTCTGCTGTCGGCGACCGGGCAGAGATGGGCGTAATCGCGGCCTCGCTCGGGATCGACCATGCGACGCCGACGCCGCTCGAAGAGAAACTCGAAGACCTTGCCGGTGTCATCAGCAGGTTCGGGTATGCGATGGCAGTGCTCATCTGCGTCTCCCTCACTGCCCGCGGAATCCTGACCGGCGAGATCACCGGCCTCAACCTCGATTCGGCCAACAATCTTCTGAAGTACTTCATGCTGGCAGTTGTCATCGTGGTCGCGGCCGTGCCCGAGGGCCTGCCGATGAGCGTTGCCCTCTCGCTTTCGCTTGCCATGCGGAAGATGACCCGGGCGAGCTGCCTTGTGCGCCGGCTGATCGCCTGCGAGACGATCGGGTCTGCCACCACTATCTGCACTGACAAGACCGGCACGCTCACGATGAACCGGATGACCGTTGTCGAATCATCGGCAGGTGTTCCGGTCCTGGCAGAAGACGTGCCGGGTACTCCCGCGGAATGGATCACGCTCAATGCGGCCGTGAACGGGACTGCGTATCTTGATATACGGGACGGGAAGGTCACGGTCATCGGCAACTCCACTGAAGGCGCCCTCCTCCGCTGGCTTGCCGATCACCGGCTCGGCTATGAGCAGATCCGGGCAGAGAACCATGTGGCAAAGCAGCACCTCTTCGATGGCAACCGGAAACGGATGTCGACCGTGATCCGGCTTGGAGGCAGGTCATGGCTCCTGGTCAAGGGTGCCCCGGAGATCCTGGCCGGGCTCTGTACAGAAACACCCGACCTCACAGGAGTGAGTGTCCTTGCGTCACGGGCCATGCGGACCCTTGCCTTCGCCCACCGGGAGATCGCGGGTGACGATGACGCAGAGACCGGGCTGGTCTGGGACGGGTACGTTGGCATCCGCGATCCGCTCCGGGATGACATCGTTGCCTCGGTCGCAGCCTGCGGCACGGCCGGCATCCGGGTCCGTATGGTGACCGGGGACAACCCGGAGACTGCCAGGGCGATCGCGCATGATGCCGGGATCCTCGGGGCCGGCACGGTGATGCAGGGTGCGGCATTCCGGGCACTCTCACGGGACGAACAGATTGCAGCGGCACGTAACCTCGATGTGATGGCCCGGGCCGAGCCACTCGATAAACTGCTCCTCGTGGAGGCCCTCCAGAAGAACGGCGACGTGGTGGCGGTGACGGGTGACGGCACGAACGATGCCCCGGCACTGAAGCATGCGGACGTCGGGTTCGCGATGGGCATTGCCGGGACCGAAGTTGCACGGGAAGCAGGGGACATCATCCTTCTCGACGATTCGTTCGCCTCCATAGCCCGGGCAGTCTCCTGGGGCCGCTCGCTCTACGAGAACATCCAGCGTTTCCTCCTCTTCCAGCTGACCGTCAACTTCTGCGCCTGCCTGCTCGTCCTCCTGGTCCCGCTCCTCGGGTACCCGGAACCCTTCACCATCATCCAGATCCTCTGGATCAACATCATCATGGACACGCTTGCCGCCTTTGCGCTCTGCTCCGAGGCGCCCCACGGGGGCCTGATGAACCGGAAGCCTGTCCCCCGTGATGCGGCAATCGTTACTCCTTTCATGGTACTCTCGATCGTGGTGACAGGCTCCTGTTTCGTCCTTGCCGGCATCCTCCAGATGGCCACCGGCTTCCTTGGCGGGACGACCCCGGCGGAGGTCTCAACGGTATTCTTCTCGGCTTTCATCGTTGCTGCAGTCTGGAACGGTATCAACTGTCGGGCGCTCGACGGGGAGATGCCCCCGTTCTTCCGCGGCAATCCGCTCTTCTTTGCCATCATGGGGGGCGTGATCGCAGTCCAGATCGCCATCGTACAATTCGGGGGTGCGGTCTTTGAGACCGTGCCGCTCTCCGCATACCAATGGGTGAGGATCATCATCCTTACCGCACCGGTCCTCGTGATCGGTCTCCTGCTCCGGATTGCGTACCGTCTCCGCACCAGATTTGGTGCAGACGGACCTCCATGATCCCGATCCAATGTTTTTTCATCCCCCGGACTATGGTACCAGTATGACCTTCCCCTCAAGGTTCCCCATGATTCTGACTGTACTATCCCTCTTGATCCTCGCAGTCGCACTTGCCGGATGCAGTTCTTCCCCGGGCCCCGTACCGCAGAGCACGGGTACTGCAGCACCGGCTGCCGGGCCGGGCGCGATAACGATCAAATCCTTTGCTTTCAGTCCGCAGGAGATAACGGTAAAGCAGGGGACAACCGTTACATGGACAAATCTGGACGGCGTCGCGCACACAATCGTCTCCGATGCCGGTGCACCCGAAGCGATCAGTTCGGGACCGCTCAGCCAGGGAGCATCGTTCTCGTTCAGCTTCACAAAACCGGGTACCTACCCGTACCACTGCTCGATCCACCCGTCCATGACCGGATCGGTGATCGTTACATCCTGATTGGCATATAATACCAGCAGAATTGGCCTGGTGCAGACAAACATTTATTAGTGAAGGCAGGTACAAAGGGATTTGCCAAAACAAAAAGCATAGCAGAGTTGGCTTGAGCTCTGATGCGCGTTAACAAAAAAGGCAGCAGAATCCGTTCATGAGATCCGGTAAGGTGTGCACTTCCCGGAACATATTCTATCGCATGACCGGTGTTGGGAGCAAAAAGTTGCTTCCGGACCGTTAAAAAATCATGCGGCGGCGGTGCTGCGATGCATAGATAATTCCCCGTGAAGAGAGCGGATGCTGTCACACGATCCGGTGCATTGAGCGTAAAAACCTGAAGCAAATTGAAGGGAGATGCCGGCAGCAACCCGGTCGGACACTCCCGGTGCCAGGTGAACCCGGCTGCAGTGTGCGTGGCTGCATACAGTGGGGATGGATGAAACTGATGGGATTATTGAGAGAATGGTGATTGCTTTATGGAAACTACAATCGATCCGGTATTCAAGAATGAAATGCGAATTTCAGACACCACCGCTAACCCCGGGGCACTGGGCCTGCTGGCGTTCGGCATGACAACGGTCATCCTGAACCTGCACAACTCAGGGTTCTTCGCTATGGGCTCCGTGGTCTTTGCGATGGGCATATTCTTTGGCGGGATCGCCCAGGTCATTGCGGGCATCATGGAATGGAAGAAGAACAACACGTTCGGCATGACCGCGTTCATATCCTACGGGTTCTTCTGGATAGTGCTGGTCTTCATGATCCTGATGCCTACACTCGGGTGGAGCCCTGCCTTACCAAAGGAGGCACTGATCGCATACCTTGCATTGTGGGGCCTGTTCTCGCTCGTGATGTTCGTCATCACGTTCCGGCTCTCGAAAGCACTCCAGGTGGTATTCGGTCTCCTGGTGCTGCTCTTCATCCTGCTCGTTGTGGGGAACGTTCTCGGCAGCTCCACGATCGTCCAGATTGCCGGTATCGAGGGCATCGTCTGCGGTCTCTCTGCAATGTACACGGGCCTTGGCGAAGTCATGAATGAAGTCTATAAACAGAAGATTGTCAATCTGGGGTGAGATCGGTGATCGAGTTAAACGATACACTGGAGATGTTTGAGAAAAACCCGCTGTCACAGGCTGTTGTCGATGACAAACTCACCATACTTCTTGTCAACGAAGCATTCTGCAAGATGACCGGGTTCGGCAGGGACCGCCTCATGGGAATGAGTTTTACCGACTTCAGGACCAAGGGCATGATAAAATACCTCAAGGACAGCGGGGAATCGGTGGGTGATGCACTCAACCAGCGCCGGACTACCACCGGCCAGAGTTACATGGAAACCCCGTCGGGCCTCCATGTCGTTGTCAGGACAAACATGCCCCTCCTCGATGATCGTGGGAATGTAAAATACGTCTATCTCACGTATAATGAGATAACAAAAATTGTCAAATCACACGACTTCATGGAAAAGGAAGTTGACGAACTGAGCAAGGCGTATGCCAAGATGGCTGCAGGCGACCTGACGGTCCGGTACGAGCTCACGAAACCTGATGACGACACCAAGGATTCCTATGATATCATCGTCAAACTCCGGGATTCGGTCCGTGGGATCGTCGTCAGCCTTGAGAAGAATATCGCCGACGTCAACAAGCAGATGACAAACCTGACCTCAACGGCAGACAATGCCACGAGGAGCGTGGAGGATGCATCGAAGAGCGTCAACCAGATCGCAAAGAATGCGGGGGTAGTCTCCGAGAACGCCCAGAAAGCTTCCGAGGGTGTGGAGCAGATGTCCAAGGCTATGCAGGACATGAGCGCGGCAGTCGAGGAGATCACCTCCAGCATGGAGAGCGTATCATCGCAGGCAAACCAGGCAAATGCCTCGGCCAAGAGCGGCGCAATCCTTGCAGAAAATGTCAACAAGGACATGACGGAGATCACCAGCTCCACGAACAATGTCTACAGCATCGTCAAGGACATCGAGAAGCAGATGCAGGATATCGGCAAGATCATCGTCCTTATCCGCGATCTCGCCAGCCAGACCAATCTTCTTGCGCTTAATGCTGCGATCGAAGCGGCCCGGGCAGGAGAGCACGGCAGGGGGTTTGCCGTCGTAGCATCGGAAGTCAAATCCCTCGCCCAGGAGTCCCGCTCCAGTGCGGAGAAGATCGAGGAGATGATCACCCAGCTCAACCTTGCTACCAAGAAGGCGACGGATGCAATGGAAGGATCCAAAGCAATCGTAACCAAAGGATTCACGGAGTCGCAGCAGGCGCTTGAAGCCTTCAAGACGATCCAGAAGGCCGCAGAGACCGTTGCCAACAGTGCGTCTGAGGTCGCTGCGGCGACGGAAGAACAGGCCGCAACCACGGAGGAGATCACGGCCAGCGTGCACGAGGTGGCAAACCTGATCGAGCGGACCGCAAAGGAAGCCGGGGATGCGGCGGCGGCAACCGAAGAATCGGCAGCTGCGATCGATGAGATCACCCGCATGATCCAGATGGTCAACAACACTGCAGTCCAGGCCATGGAAGCCAACAAGCGGTTCAAGGTGGACTAGTGCGGGAGGGAATTGCCTATGGCAGCCAAAGCAAGTGAACCTGTCGCAACGGCAAATAACCCCGTTACTTCCGAAGAGAGGCCAAGCTCCATACAGGTAGTTGAATTCGTGCTGGGAAGCGAACATTTCGCCATCGATCTCTTCGATGTGAAAGAAGTGGTGGAGTATACCACGATCACCAAACTTCCCAATGTGCCGGCATACGTACGCGGCATCATCGACCTGCGCGGCGAGATCACGATGATCATTGACCTCAAGCACCGGCTGAACATCTCCGAAGAGAGCTCGACTTCCCTTGAGTCCTCGCGGATCATTGTCCTCGATGACAAGATTGCCAAGTCAAAGACCAGCATCCTCGTCGACGATGTTACCTCCGTTTCGACATTCGAGGGAAACCAGGTGGATTACACCTCGGCTTCGGTGAGCAAGAATGAAACGTCCATCATCGGGATCATCAAGCGCAAGGCCAGGGTAAAAGACAAGGAGATTAATGAGCTGATCATCTGGATTGATATCAAGCAGCTGCTCAACGATATTGATACGGCATTGTAATCCGGGAAATCCCGGATTTCAGGCTCCACGCGCTGAATATAGATGATGTACCGGATTTTGCCCGGGGGGAACCGTTATTCCCCGGGCAGTCCGGCCGCATCATGAAGAGACTGCCCCCCGGATATCGTTCACGGGAGAGGGGGCGGTACAATCCTTTTTTATGCGTTTTGATCAGATTCCCGGAATCCGAAGAGGCACAGGAGGCCCTGATCAGATAATGCCGGACCGGAAACGAGAAAGAAAAGAATGCAAAAAGCCGGGGTATCCGGAAGACCCATGACAGGATCAGGTGAACCGGTACCCAAGTGTCTGGACAAGGACAATCATTTCCCTGACCTGCTCGTCCTGTCTTCGCGTAAGTTTCCGGCCTTTCTGGATCAGCCGTCCCATCCGGACGATCTGCATCCGCTGTTCCGGCGTAAGGGCCCCGGAGTGGTGCGCCCACTTGAGGAGATCAAACCATTGAGCCCGGTTAAACGAGATCCCGGGCTGGACCGTTCCCTCGGGATCTCCTGACGCTGCGGTATCTCCCGGAGTCTCCTCTTCAGCATCGTCCTCCCCTTCCTGCTTTGGGGATTCCTCTCCTGCCAGCTCCGGTTCACCGTTATCTTCCGTTACCTCGTCACCGGTCATCCCCGCAGGAGCTTCGCCCTCGGGATCAATCGTGCCGTAATCCGGAGAGGGACCGTCTCCATAAGGAGGGGACTGGCTCTCTCCCGGAAACTGCAGCAGGTCCGGTGCCGGGGGATTCCAGTCCGCATCACCGGACGGTTCCTGGATGATGGATACGGTGGGTGCTGTATCGGGTTCCCCTGCAGGATCGTTATCTTCAAAGAGATCTTCAACGCCAGTGATGCGTTTGACGCCGGACCCGGCGGGCTCAGGAGAAGTGACGGGAATGGCAAGAGCTCGGGATTCTGTCCCGATCTCCATGGGAAGTTCCGGACCTTTTATGATGAGCGCACGTTTTCTGGACTTTTCCGCTTCCGGCACATCCTCGCGGGAAAGAGACTTTTCAAGTTTTTGTTTCTCCCGGACTGCAACCGTGAGGCGGTCCTGATCGTTCATGTGGTCTTCCCACTCGTCGGCAAGGGCAGCCCGGGCCTGGTCAATCTCGGCAGCAAGGGAGGCCGCCTTATCTTCAGCCAGCTGCCTCTCCTGGTGGAGTCCCTTTACCTGCTCTTCAAGCCGGTCCTGCCGGTCGCTGGCAGATGACAACTCAGCTTTAAGGGCCTCGATCGTTGCCGCCTGCGACGCATCCTGAGATTTCCCCTTATCTTCAGCAGCGGTGAGATTCTGCCTGAGGCTTTCTATCTGCAACTCGGCAACAGTGCGCAACTCCTTCTCCGAAGCAAGGGACGACCGGGCGGAGGCCAGCTGATCGGAAAGCGTCTGGAGATCCCGCTCATATCCTTCTTTTTCAAGGGATGAAGATCGCAGTGACGCGGCCGTTGCATGGTGGAGCCTGCGCTCGTTCTCAAGGGTCGCCTTCACGCCATCCAGTTCATCCGAGAGCGAGCGGACCTGTTGCTGTGCCTGCTCCCGATCGGCGGTCTCATCTTTCATCCGTGACTCAAGTTCCCGCAGCCTCGTTGTCGCGGATTCGAGATCGCGCTCAAGCGTTGAGCGAATGAGACCCACAGATGCGAGATCGTTTCTGACCTGTACAAGATTGTCCCGGTGTTCGGCGAGATCTGCGCTGACTGACTGGTGTGAATCCTGGAGGTTCCGGAGTGCATCATCCCGTTCGCGGATCACGGCGCTGAGGTTTGCTTCGGTAGCGCGATGATGCTCTTTCTCTTCAAGCAGGGCCTGCTGTACGTTACGGTGTTCCTGCGTGAGGACCTGCAGTTCAGCACCGGTCTTGTCATGTTCACCGGTTATTTCATCATACGCTTCATTCAGGCGTTCGATCTCGATCTCTTTCTCATCCAGGGTACTCTGTGTGGCGCCAAGCTTTTCCCGGGCCTCTGTCAGGTCCTGACGGAGGCGTCCGGCAGCGTCCCTGAGATCCGATTCGGTCTTTTCTTTCTCGGTTTTGAGGTTTCCGAGCTGGATCTCGAGGTTGAGGATACGGGTTTTCCCGTCGTCCAGCTCTGCTTTCTGGCGGTGGAGATCGGTCACCTGCTGTTTTGTTGTCTCCTTGAGCTCGTTGATGATGGCGGTCAGGTCCTGTTCAGACCCGGATTTGGCGAGAAGGACCGATTGTACCTCCTGCTCAGCGGTCACTGCACGGTTCTTCTCAGCGGCGAGGGAGACTTTCAACTGCTCATTTTCAAGCGTGAGGGCCCGTGCCGATTTCTCTGCCAGCACTTTCTGCTGCTCTGTCTCTGCAAGGGATGCAAGTGCCCCGGCCCGGCCGGATTTCTCAAGGGCGTGGGATTTTTGCACTTCCTCCAGCTCGGCACTTATTGCCGTATTTTCCGCCGACAGGGGGGCCAGCTGCTGCCGGAGAAGTGAGATCTCTGCGCCCGACTGGCGATCAGATTCCTCTTTCTCGTGGATCAGGTTTCTGAGCTGCTCTTCCGCTGCACCCAGCAGGGTCTTATCTTCCGCGAGATCCCGGGTGAGCCTGTCGATCTCGCCGGTCTTTTCGAGAAGAGCCTGCTCGTTCTCTCTCCTGGTCTCTTCAAGGATCCTGTTTTCCTGCTCATTCCTTCGCAGGAAACTGTTGAGCTCATCGATACTCTGCTTCTGCCCTGCAACAAACATTTCGAGGCGTTTCACGTCGTCCGAAAGGACATGGATCTCATCTTTTGCTCCTGAGATCTCGTGGAATTTGCTGACGGCGATCTCGAACGAGGAGAGAAGGAATTCGAGCAGTTTACGCCTGTCCGCGGTGACTACGAAGATACGTTCATCGTGCTGGATCTTGAACTGGGTCTTGATCTGCTCGGGGGTCTGCCGCTCGACAGGAGTTGAGAGCATCCCGTCTATCAGGGAGAGAAGATACTCGGGATCGTAAGGATATGCAATATAATTGTCAGCATTACAATCCAGAATGTGGAGAAGGTCCGAGAGATCAGACGCCCCGGTCAGGATCAGGACCGGGATCACCCAGAGATCGTAGTCATCCTTGACATGACGGCACAGGTCATATGCCTCGGGAAAAGAGAGTGTATCACAGATCAGGAGATTGGGTTTTCCTTCGCGCAGGGATTCGATCAGGGTCGGGGGATCATCGAAGAGGGTTACCCGGTAACCCTTCTGTTCCAGAGGCGCCATCCGCGCAGGCACCTCAGTCTGATTCTTACTGAGAACGAATATATCAATTGAGCTCTCGCTTCCGTCGGACGGGGGGGCATTCATCAGGATCTCTCACACATGGGATACACTAAACTGCAAATATTTGCCTTATTATATGATTTTATATACTGGATTATAGCACTTCTGGTCGAAAGGGACGAACCGGTGCCTTTGCCATGCAAAAAAGTGAGATTATGGCAGGATAACCGTCCCGGGTTTTTTTGATCAATCCGGTAGATCAGGGTTCCCGGGCGATCCAGTGATCGATCAGGGCCCGCGAGATGCTCATTTTCCGGGGGGGGAGGAGGGGGAGGTGGTCCCGGTCAAACCAGTCAGCGGCTGCGATCTCGTGGTTATCGATCCTGATCTCTCCCCCTGCATAGTCTGCAGTAAACCCGATCATCAGCGAATCCGGGAAGGGCCAGGGCTCGCTCCCGAAATACCGGATATTCGTAACTTCTATGCCCGTCTCTTCCCGTACTTCGCGGCGGACTGCATGTTCGAGGTTCTCACCGGGTTCGACAAAACCTGCAAGGACGCTGTACTGTCCTGAGGGAAAACGGGGAGACCGGGCAAGCAGGATCCGATCGCCGTTCTGCACACGGACAATAATCGCCGGTGAGATACGGGGATAGGTGATCAGGTTGCAGTCACCGCAGAATTTTGCCCGTTCCGTACGGAGCTGGCGGGTCTGTGCCCCGCATCTCCCGCAGAACCGTGTATTCCGGTCAAACGCGATGAGCCTCACGGCAAGGGATGCGATTGAGAGTTCCTGGTCCGGAATTTTCAAAAAAAAGTCCCTCACGCTGCCATATTCCATACCCTCCGGAGTCGCTGCCGGTTCCGGAACAACGACAGCATAGCACGGATGATCCCCGTAGTGCCCGAGATACTGGACCGGTGATCCTTCAAAGCCATAGTCTTCCGGAGGGCCGGAAATAAAAACGGAGGGGATGGTCCCGGTGATAACATATACGCCGCTGTCCTTCACCAGGATCCATCGGGCATCCCGGGGAATGGTCGCCGGTTCCGGATAGCGGGAAGTGAGCGTGTCCGCCGAAAAGAGGCCCTTATGATCGGGGAGGTTGTCAGCGTGCATTTTTGCGGGTTCCATTTTGTGCAGAAGAGCGTGGCGTCTCAAAAGTATTTATCCCCATCACAAAAAAACAGGTACCCATGGAACGACAACAGCTCATCCAGCTTGGAACTGCCCTCGTGATCGGGATCATCATCGGCCTTGGCATCGGATTTATCCTCTGGCACGGGGCAGGCGCTTCCGGCACCTGCGCTGTCCCGCTGAGTACCGCGGGTTGAAAGCGGTCACTGCCTTGGCGGGGCAGGGCCCCCCGCGAAAAAAATCTATTTTTCTTCAGGATTTTCGATACTGCGGAGATCCGAAAGGAGTGACGCAACGGAAGGATACCGGTCAGCCGGTTTTTTCTCAAGACACCGGAGAATGATTGCCCGTATCGGTTTCCCCTCCGGGCCGGCAAATTCCGGTACTACCGGCGCGTCATACAGGATTGCCTGGCTCAGGTCATGCATACCCTCATGTCTGAACGGTACTACGCCGGTGAGAAGTTCATAGAGGAGGACGCCCAGCTGGTATATGTCGGTTGCCGGCCCCGGCTTGCCAAACCGGCCGGGTGCGATCTGCTCCGGAGCCGCATAGACCGGGGAGTACCCGAGTACGCTGGACTGGCGGGTATCGCCGATCCCCCGTCCGAGGCCCCAGTCGGTAATCTTCGGTGTCCCGTCTTCTGAAAGAAGAATATTTTCCGGCTTGATATCCCTGTGGATGACGCCATTCTCATGGGCATAGGCAAGTCCCCGCGCAATACCGGTAATAATTTCCAGTGCGCTCTCCTGCGAAAGCGGCAGGGGGACCTGTGCAAGCGAGCGGGGAGCATATTCCATCTCCACATAGGGGACCGGCAGGATGTTGGAAGAGTACATCTCTATGATATTTTCATGGTGGAGGCCCTGCCAGAAGAGAATATCTTTGGTAAAATGCGTGCCCGTGATCTCATCAAACCGGATGGGCACTTTTACCGCAACGGTCTTCTGCAGCCGGCTGTCGTATGCCCGGAATACCCGGGCCAGGCCTCCTTCCCCGATGAACTCCGGGTGTGAAAAGCGTTTTTCAAGGGAGGGGGGGAACTGGACCGCAGGGCCCGCGGCTTCCGGAACCGGAACTTTTGCGGGAACCATGGATCGCGGGGAAGCATCGATCACCGTCGCCTTGCCGGAGGAGTTCTTTTTGGAAAGTCCGGTTTTCCCCCCCTTTGAGGAGGGTCGCCACAGGAAGAGATAGAAGATTATCCCAAGGCCGGTGATGGCGGCAATGATGAGGACAATGAACCAGAACAGGGGGAGGGTAATCTTTGGCCGCTCGGCTGCGGTCCGAGCAAGGACCGTCTGGATTGCGGTCCGGTTCGTGCGAACGGGGACCACGGCAGGATTCACAACAGGGGAGACGCGTGTCGGGACCGGGGTTACCGATGCGGGACGGGGCACCTGGGGTGAAGGGGCCTGGAGAATGCTTCCGACGAGATGGATCCCGGCGTCGTGCGATGCTGAGGTTATCGCCGCCCCGGGATATTCATGCACAACCTCTGCCGATACCGGCACACCCGCTCCGGCGATACAACACAGGATAAAAAGAACGGAGAAGCCGTGCAGGGACCGGCGGCAGAGGCCGGTAAAAAATTCCTGCCGTCCGGGAGAAAGAATTCTCTCAATCATAGGATACGAACAGGAATCGGGCCGCATGTGTTCCTACCGAAAGGTCGAGGAGGTCCCCATGCGTGATCACGGTCTTTTTTCCCGGTACGAGGCGTTCCGAGTTCAGGTACGTTCCCCCGGTACTGCCGCTGTCTTCGATCTGCCACACATCTCCTGCCCGGTGGATTATGGCATGGGGCTTATTGACCCGGGTGACCGCAAGGTACTGCTCCGGTAGGGAGACTGAGGATACCGATTCCGGTACTATCTGGCCGGGATCTTCCCTTCCGACAAGAATCCGATCACCGGTGAGGGGAAAAACACGACCATCCGCAACTCCTCCCATGAGAATAAGTACCGGAGATCTCATGCCGGTTGTGGCGAGAACTGATTCATGCACTTCTGCAATCCGCTTCCGGATATCCTGGTATCCCGGGGAGACGGGAATGCTCGAAAAAATTCCCAGGGTCTTTGTCAGGTTCGTCAGTCCTCCCTCTGCAAGGGAATATTTCCAGACCGGGGCAATACCGCGATCGGTCTCCCTCCCAAAGCCGGCATCCCGTTTTACCAGGCTCATTGCCACAAGGCGGTCCAGGTGCTTCTTTGTGTTCTGGTACGTCATCCCTACGTGTTCTGCAATGGCGGTGATCTCTTTTGGCCCGGGTTCGATAAACTTGAGGATCTTCAGCCGTACCGGGTTCGAGAGCACCTCAAGGTATTCCGAAAGCTCCTCGAGGAACTGCGGATCCGAAGAGACAGAGATGGTTTTTTTCCCGGTCATGGCAGACACCCGGATATCATACCGGTTATTCGTAATTATGTGTCATTGTGCCGGATTAAAAAGACACCGGGTTTTTTTATTCTCCCGGTTTTTTGGTTTTGTAAGATTTCCTGCCCGTTTCCTGTTTCTTCTAAAACCGGTCGGGGGATTATTTATTACTCATGAGGAGATCTGATTACTGCAGCACAGGCACCGTGACCGCTATGGCTTATACTATTTCCCTTATCACCCCGGATGAGAAAGAGCGCCTCGCAAGGCAGCTTGGTTCCCTGATACGGTACGAGATCAAATCCGAGATCTATGGCTGCTGTATCAAGCTCCTGACCGGGGATCACGATGTGAAGGATACCTGGCAGGAGAATTTTTACTCAATGTCCCAGAACGTTCGGTCACACGGCAGGATGTACGTGTTCAGCGATCCCGCGTATAATCCAGACACCGTCCTGTACGAGCCTCAGTCCAAGACCGCATTCCTCTTCAACTTCAATTATTATGGCTGGATAAAGTCGCTCGCGCTCAGTCTTGCCGGAGATATCCTTGAAGACGAACACGATATCTTCTCGATCCACGGGGCCTGCGTAGATATCTACGGGAGCGGCCTCTGTATCGTCGGGACCTCGGGAGCGGGAAAGACTACCCAGACGTACGGGCTTTTAAAAGAGCCGCACACCCGTATCGTCTCGGATGACTGGTTCTTCTCCCGGGTGTTCGGCCCGGAGATCCTGGCCTATGGTTCTGAGAAGAATTTTTACATACGACAGGACCTGGAGAAGATCTGGAAAGAGTTCGAAGGGCTGGTAAAAGAGGGGGATTATGACGGGGAGGGGCGGGCCGTTGCCGATATACGGTGGGTCATTGGAAAAGGACGGATCCTGCCCATGACCACCCTCCGTATTATCATAGTCTTGAAAAGGGATCCGTCCGATCCGACTACCGTACAGTCACTCAACCCGGACATCGCACTGCAGGTCTTTTCGGATAATAATTATTTCAACCCGCATCTCCTTGTCAACAACTCTTTCAAGAAGGAGATCAGGACAAAATATCTCCGCGACCTGCTCGCCCGCACTACCGTATACATGGTCAATACCACCGGCACTCCCGCCGAGACCCAGAAGCTGATCCGGTCCCTGGCAAACGTCTCCCAGTCTGCCTGATCGGGCAGGGAAACGGGCAGGTTATCCGGTCCTCGCTGCACAGGCCCTGGGACATTCAGGAAAATACCGTGAATGGGGATGAAAACAAGAGAATTTTATAAAGTATTTAAAAAAGGTCAGTGGTCCGGGACCGGCTTCCGGACTGTAAGGCCCCCGAACTTTTTGAAGAACCAGAATTTCACTCCTTCGACAATGATCAGGTAGCCGATGACAAGAGCTGCCAGCACGGCATAGAACGAGACCGGCAGCTGGACGAACCCGAAGATACTCCCGATCACCGTGAAGGGGAGGATACATGCGACAATGACGATGAGGAGCGTGCTCGCGAGAAGCATCCGGCTCGGTTTACTCTCGTAGAATGGTACTACCCGGGTCCTGATGACAAAGATGACGAGCGTCTGTGTGCAGATCGACTCCACGAACCACGCGGTCTGGAAGAATGACGCATCGGCGTGGAAGATCAGGAGCAGGATCCCAAACGTGATGAAATCGAAGATGGAGCTGATCGGGCCAAAGACCACGATGAACTTTTTGATGAAATCGATGTCCCATTTCTTGGGGGTACTGATGTACGATTCATCGACATTGTCGGTCGGGATGGTGGACTCGGATACATCGTACATCAGGTTATTCAGCAGGATCTGTATAGGGAGCATAGGGAGGAACTTCAGGAAGAGCGAGGCCCCGGCAACCGAGAACATGTTCCCGAAATTGGAGCTGGTCCCCATCAGGATGTACTTCATCGTGTTCCCGAAGGTCTTGCGCCCTTCCAGCACACCGTCGTGAAGTATACGCAGGTCATTCTTGAGGAGGATGATATCGGCAGATTCCTTTGCAATGTCCACTGCATTCTCGACAGAGATGCCGACGTCCGCCTCGCGGATCGAGGGGGCGTCGTTGATACCGTCGCCCATGAACCCGACCACATGGCCATTATGCCTGAGCGCCTGCATCACCCGGTTCTTCTGGGCCGGTGTCATGCGGGAGAAGATCGTCACATCTTCGACCTGGCGTGACAGGGTCTGGACATCCATCGCCTCCACTTCAGTGCCGGTGAGGACTCCCTTGACAGGGAGCCCGATCAGCTCGCAGGTCTTCTTCGTCACGAGCTCGTTGTCGCCGCTGAGGATCTTCAGTTCGATCCCCGCTTTGGCCAGGAGCCGGAGGGAATCGCGAGCGCTCTCCTTGGGCGGATCGATGAACGTGATCAGTCCCACGAAGATCATCTCCTTCTCGTCTGCGACGGAGAAGGACGCTGTGCCGGTCTCAAGGGGGCGGTAGCAGACTGCAAGGGCCCGGAACCCGTCAGCGCTCAGGGAACGGTACAGGGCATTGATTGCGTCTCGTCCGGCATCGGTCAGGGGCTGGACGGCGCCATCCTTTTCCACGGAGGTGCAGACCCGGAGGATCTCCTCCGGGGCTCCCTTGGAGACGATCACCTTACCGGACTTCCCGGTCGCAACGATCGAGACCCTCCGCCGGACAAAGTCGAAGGGGATCTCGTCGTTTTTGGTGAAGTCATCGATATCGATGTGCCGGAACCGGAGGATCGCCTCGTCGAGAGGACTCTTCAGGCCGGTCTGGAAGAAACTGTTGATATACGAGTAGTGGAGTACCGTCTCGCTGTCTTCTCCTCCGGCATCCAGGTGCCGGACGAGCGCGATCTGGTTATCCGTGAGTGTCCCGGTCTTGTCCGTGCAAAGCACGTCCATGCTGCCGAAGTTCTGGATTGACTCCGGGTGCTTGACGATCGCCCCCTTCTCCGACATGGCCATCGCCCCTTTCGAGAGGTTCAGCGAGAGGATCATCGGGAGCAGTTCCGGGGTCATCCCTACGGCGAGCGCGATCGAGAAGATAAATGACTGCAGGACATCGTGCTTGAACAGGGCGTTGATGAAGAAGACGATGATGACGAGGGTAAAGACGATCTTCGACATCAGGAAGCTGAAGTGCCGGAGCCCGCGCTCGAACTCGGTCTCGGGCGGGCGTTCCACGAGCGTCTTTGCCACCTTGCCAAACTCGGTCCCGGCGCCGGTCCGGGTGATCATCGCGGTCGCCTGACCGCTTACTACGGCGGTACCAAGGAATACGTAGTTGCCCGCCTCTGCCAGCCGCTCGCCCGGGGCAGCCCGCCCGGCGGTCTTCGCCACCGGGAACGGTTCTCCTGTCAGGGATGACTGGTTGACGTACAGGTCCTTTGAGGAGAGCAGCCGTGCATCTGCAGGGATGATATCGCCGGCAGCCAGCGAGACCAGGTCGCCCGGGACCAGGTCGGTGATCGGCAGCTCTTCCGTCTTGCCGTCACGGAATACCGTGGCCCGGGTGATGATCTTCTTCTTTAAGAGTTCCGCGGCATTCTCTGCCTTGTACTCCTGGAAGAAGTCGAGGGTCACGCTCGCAAAGATGATGACGAAGATGATCGTGGCATCAGTGATCTCTCCGACCGCAACGGAGACCACGGCCGCAAAGAGCAGGATGATCACGAGAAGGTTCTTGAAATGCGCAAGGAACTGCAGGATGACCGGGCGTTTGCGGATGTGCGAGATATCATTGGGCCCGTATACGGCCCGGTTCTTTTCTGCCTGGACTTCCGTGAGCCCGGCCGGGGAAGATGAGAGGGAGAAGAAGAGATCCTCTTCTGAAAGTGTATGGTATTGCTGATCGGGCTTCCCTTTCCCGGCTCCTGGTACTGGTGTCTGACCTGTCATTTAGCGTTCCCGTTCCGTACAGAGTGGTCATCCGCGAAGGTAATGATTCCTGCGATCCTGACCGGATTATCGGGAACGGTCCGGCCGGAGAAATTCCCAAAAGATACGAACCAGATTGCCGTACATCCGCGTCGCTGGTGTGACATCGCTGGTGTGACATATATACGGGAATTCTCCCCATCCCAATTCTTAATAAATGATCACCATCTTACGTGTACCAACAAATCTTACGAAGTGACTAAACAATGAATTTTGGAAACATTGGAAGTATGGGCGGGGCGGTTGCCAGCTATATTGCAACACCCGAAGGCCAGGACGCAGTAAAGAAGTTTCTCGCATCGCCGGAAGGCATTACACTGCTGCAGAATTTTGCGGGAACTCCCGATGGACAGAAGACCATGCTGAGTGTCCTGCCGACCGTGCTTGGCGGGCTCAACCTTCCCGCAGGCGCGACCGATATGATCAAGGCCGCTCTTCCCCCCCAGCAGTAAGGGCCGGGAGATCTCTCTTTTTTAATTTACATTAATCGTCTTCAACGGCCACATGTCGTTGTCACAGATAGTAATCGGATGTCTGCGGGAGTTGGATTTCCCAAAAAGAAGATGGTGACGCTGATAATCCCGGACCCGGATCTCACTCTTCCATTGCATAATAATAACCGCCCGCTTTCCAGACCCGGACCGGAACATCAAAAAGGTTCCCGATATGGCTGTCGGTCAGCAGGTCTTCCTTCCTGCCATCTGCCACAAACCGTCCGTCCTTAATCAGGATCACCCTGGTGATCTCGGGAATGATATCCGGCAGGTTATGGGTAACGAGAATAATCCCCTTCCCGGACTGCGCGATCTTACGGAGTGTCTGGCGGAAGGCATTAAGGGCGTGCAGGTCGAGGCTGTTAGTTGGCTCATCGAGGATGAGCGTACGCGGGTCGTGCACGAGCGCCCTCCCGATGAGGAACCGTCGGGCCTCGCCGGAGGACATCTCTGTCATACGCTTTGTACTGATATGCGCAATCCCGAGGAACGTGAGGATCTCATCGGCCTTCCGGCCCATATCTTCCGATATCTTCCGGTTGAAGAGCCCGACGCTCGAGAAGAACCCAGACAGGACTACGTCCCTGCCCGTAATGTCGCGCGCAAACGCCTGCTGGAGATCATTGGAGACTACTCCGAAAGCTGACCGCAGTACAAAGACGTCCCATACATCGTGCCCGCGGACCCGGAACGTCACGTCACCTCCTTCGAGAACGGGATAGAATTCCCGGGTAATGGTCTTGATCAGCGAGGATTTCCCTGCCCCGTTGGGCCCGAGGATAACAAGGTGTTCCCCTTCCTGTATGGTGAATGACAGGGGGCCGATGACCTTCCGTCCTCCGTTAAAAACACTGACGTTTCCGAACTCCAGCAGCGGGGGGATCGGCTGGTCACTTCCATCCGGCAAGGGCCTCTCCCTCAGAGGAGTGGATGGAAAAGATCGAGGTAAACCCTGCCAGTTTAAGGATCTTCAGCACTTCCGGCGAGAGAGAACAGATGCCAAACCTGTCCCCGGTCCCTTTGAGCTTCTTTGCCGTGGCAAGGAGGACGCGGAGACCCCCGCTGCTGATATAGGAGACGCCGGAAAAATTCAGCAGCACCCTGCGGGAGCCGGCCGCGATCTCGGTATTGATCGCCCGTTCAAGCGCCGGTGCAGTCGCCGTATCGATCCTGCCGGCAATAGAGATGATTGTTGAACCATCCTGCGCTCTGGTTGCTATTTCCACAAGTATTCCTCACAACGGAATGATAATATTCCCGGTGTTCTCTGGAAGCAATATCAGTGCCAAAAAAGATAATGCTATCCCCTGAAGCACGTGGCCACGTGGTCACTATTAAGATGACCGGTGCTCAATACCGTACCTGATATCCTTGGATACAACGATCCTCTCCTCCCTGCTGGTCCTCCTCCAGATGATCTGCGTGATCGTCGTTGTTGCCTACCTGGTGACCCGCAGCAGGTTCTTCCCGGAGGTGCTTGACGGGCACCCTGCTGTGAAGATACAGCTAATACTTATCCTGGTGTTTGGCGCACTGTCGGTATACGGGACAATGGCCGGTGTGGAGTTCATGGGCGCCATTATCAATGTCCGCGATCTCGGACCCATGCTTGCCGGTCTGCTGGGAGGGCCGTGGGTGGGTCTCGGGGCGGGCCTCATAGGGGCTGCATATCGCCTGAGTCTCGGGGGATTCACGGTCTATTCCTGCTCACTCGCGACCGTGCTTGCAGGTATATTTGGAGGCCTGATCTGGCTGGCGAAGAAACGGAAATTTGCCGGCATCACGATCGCCGTCACCTTTGCCATCCTGATGGAAGGGCTCCACATGCTCCTTGCCCTTGCGATCAGCAGCCCGTTCGATCAGGCACTTGCCCTTGTCCAGACCATCTCCATCCCGATGATCGTGGCCAATGCAGCCGGGATGTTCGTCTTTGCCTTCATTGTGGAGAACCTCCAGAACGAGAGGAAGATGCAGGCGGAACGCGATACCCTGCTGCGCGAGATGGAGCGCAAGGACACCGAGCTTGCCATTGCCGCCGAGATCCAGCAGAGTTTCCTACCCGATACGATAGATCCGATCCCGGGGTTCGATGTCGCCGCAAGGAGCGTAATGGCAAAAGAGGTCGGCGGGGACTTCTTTGATGTCGTCCCTCTCGAAGTGATACCGATCGACAAGAGCCGGGTAGGGGTTATGATCGCCGATGTTTCCGGAAAAGGGATCCCTGCCGCCCTCTTCATGGCCCTGTCGAGGATCGTGGTGAGGGTAAACGCCTCGTGGTACCCCGACAAGCCTGCCGATGCGATCCGGGATGCCAACAATATCATCACTGCCGATTCGCGGGCCGGCATGTTCGTTACCCTCTTCTATGGGATCCTGGATACAGAAAAGAAGTCCTTCACCTACGTGAATGCCGGCCATAACCCGCCGCTCCTCTGCCATGCAGCCGATGGTTCGTTCGAAGAACTGGCGCGGACGGGGATTGCCGTCGGGGCATTGATGGACCAGGAATACGGCTCCGAGACCCGGATGCTTTCCGCCGGCGACATCCTGGTCCTTTATACCGACGGGATCACGGAAGCGGAGAATGCCGGTCTCGGAATGTACGGAGAGGACCGGCTGCGAGGGGTGATCTCCCGGTCCCGCAATAACGATGCCCGGGAGCTCATCGCCACGATCCTTGAGGATGTGAAGAAGTTTTGTGGGGACCACCCGCAATCAGATGATATCACGCTGATGGTCATCAGGGTGAGATGAGATGTCTGAAGATTCCTTTCTTCGTACTATCACCTCAGACATCAACGAGATCCCGGCGATCTCCCGGGCTCTTGAAACAATGATGCAGGCCCACGGCTTTGCGGAAGACGATATTCTCGATACCCAGCTGGCGGTGGAAGAAGCGATCACCAACATTATTGAGCACGGGTATGGGGAGGCGGGAGGAGGGATAAACGTCTCATGTCATGCTGAAAACGGAATCGTTGAGGTGCAGCTGGAAGACCGGGCAGTACCGTTCGATCCGCTCTCCCTTCCCGAACCCGATCTGGTCAGCGAGGTCGGGGACCGGAAGATCGGGGGCCTTGGGATCTTCCTGATCCGCCAGGTGATGGATGATATCCGGTATCGTTTCGAAGAAGGGAAAAATATTCTCCTGCTTACCAAAAGAAAAACGACCTGAAACCGCCGTGTCTCAGGGTTCTTTTACCACGGACTGGATGTAGGCAACTCCGATCTTTGCCTTACGCAGCCGGGTCGTATCCAGCAGGTGCCGCATATCGACGAACTCACCGTCAGTTACGATCTTCTTAACCTGCGTGTTGAGATCCAGCGAGGGATCATACGGGATATTCCGGAAGACGACACCGTGGTTGTGGAGGTACATCTCCTTTGCGCTGCCCGTATTGAGCGGGTTTTCATAGTACAGGGATTCGAGGGCGTCCGGGCGGAAGTGTGCAAGGTCATCCGTCAGATCGATCCCGATACCGAAACTCACGAGCGTATCGCCGCGGTAGGAGGAGCCCGTGTCAGATGCCATCCATTCGTGGACATGCCCCGGTGACATGATCGATTCTCCTCCGGGAGGTGCCGAACCGGCCACCGGTGACTTTTTCAGGCCCGAACTGGCAAAACTGCTGATCACACCCCAGATCGTGACGGCTGCTACGCCATGATACGTACCGATACGGCCCTTTGCGGACGAGAAGATGATCCGGTAAATATCCGAGATGCTGACCCCTTCGGGGCGGGTCGCGTCGAGCGTGAAATATTCATTGAAGGGGCCATCGAGCGTAATATTGTATCCTGTGTACACGGGAAGGTCACCTCCTGTTGCATCCGCAGGAGTCAGGAAATCCGGGGTATTGTTGCCATCCGTAGGGAGCCAGACCATGGACCCGTACAGGGTGATCATCTCGCCAAGGAGCGGCATTGCCTCGCCGGCGTCTGCACCCAACGCACCGAGGCCCAGGGAATAGGTTACCTCGGAGAATTTCCGTGTCCGGATATCTGCTTCCGTGATCTTTGCATAGAGTATCTTATTGAGATCGCCAACTACCCGGAGGGCGGGGGGGGAAGTCATCCAGCCGGGTTCAATGGTCAGTTTCACCCCTTCTTCCACGATCTTCTTGTAGAAGAGCTCATTGAAGAGCGAGGGGTTTTTACGTTTTTTCGTGAGATCCGCGATCGCATCTGAAGTAGCGGGATACAGGTCGAAAACGGTGGTAAACCCCGCCATCTCCAGCACTTTCATGGGGTACTCCCCGACCGAGGACAGGGCAAAGCGGCCATTCCTCCGTTTCAGCTCTTTTTTCAGCGTATTGAATACCCGTATTCCCCCGCTGCTCAGGTATGGTGAACCGGCCATATCGATAACAAGTTCACGGTCATCGTCATGCAGCCCCTCCCTTACCCACGTCTCCAATTGCTGTGCACCGAACGCGTCCAGCCGTCCCGTGATAAAAAAGACGAGGACTCCCTCTTTCCTCTCGCTCCTGGCTTCCATTGGTCGAATGCTCCGGATAGAATATCACTGCAGGGGATTTTTAATCTTGGGATTTTATCGGCGCCTGGCGCTTCCGGTATACCTGCTCAGTTATAGACGGGACGTCTCAGGCAAGAATTGCCATAAGGAATTCCGCAGCGTGCGGGGAATCGTATGAAAGGTCTTAACCGGCCGATCAGTAACCTGATATATAACAGGGTCACCCGGGGGAAGCGGGTATCCGGTAAGGCGGAGACCTGCCAGATCAAAGCCGGAATCTGATAAGACTCATCCATTGGTGTCGGTTATGAGAAAAACAAGCAAAAGGAATTTAAACGAAGAGATATATTTTAGTTTAATAAAGAAATATTCAAATAGGGAGTGGTGATGGAGCCGGGATTTCGTTTGTCCCAGAACATTGTGATTATTGTTCTACTGTTCACCATCACATTTTTTTTATTGAACCTGCTTGTTCTTCCCGCACCTGCCTGACCCTCGGCCATTACAAAACAGTCCGTGAATGCAGGGTATGGGCTTGCGATATTTCCGGAATCCGGAACAGGATTTCATTCCTGGTAAAAAAAGCCAGGGTACCGGCATGTTGCCATAATCAAGATATGCCTGCTTCCCACATGAGAAACACTATCCTTTGGTTTAAAACATCAGGAATAATCCTACCGTGATAAATGGAGGCATAACCGGTTTTACCGGTGCGTCACCATGATCCCTATGGCATGAACGAGGTTTTGTAGAGAAAGTAAACGTTCAGGTACAGGGAAAATACGAGGATGATTGCCCCCAGCACGAACAACAGCTTATAGCTATTCTCATGGTCACATGCTGTCGCTTCCATATATCAGGGATATCAGTAAGATCTCATATATCCATCGATTCCGCCCTGTCCATCCCGTCTCATTGGTCTCGTTCTGCTGATCACCGGTAATAAATTTGCCCGAGGTTCCTTCTATCTGATACTTTAAGAGTACGGCGATCCAACATTTCCCATGGATTCTGCGACTATAAAAAAATGGGCACTATTTTTTACCGGTATCCTTTGTGCGATCCTGATCGCAAATACACTCTCGAATTCTATCGTTGCCGCAACACAATTGACCGGGCCTGTCGGATTCATTATCGGCTTCGTGCTGTATGCGGTATTTTTCTTCGGGGTCCTTTATGGGATAGAAAAGATCACCGGGATCCTGTTCTTCAGGTTTTCGTACGATTAAATTTTTCCTTACCTTTTGCTTCAGATCTTTTCAAAAGACCCCTGCTACCCCTCCCCCCTCAGTACACTCAAATCGTCCCTGATCAGCAGGGCTGCACACCCGATGATGGCAATCCCGAGGACGAGGAACAGCCCGGTCGTGCCGGGGCTGCCGATATTCCCGCCGGCAAGACCGAGGAGCACCGGCCCGGCAAAGGACCCGACGGATGCGATGGCGTTGACAAGAGCCACACCTGAAGCCCGGAGACCGGGGGAAAATGTCCCGAGGGTCAGGACAAAGAACGGGGCATAAGCGGCATACGATGCTGCGATCGCGCCTGAAAGGAGAAGAAACCCGGTCAGGGGGTCGTGGGGAATGGACAGCAGGATCAGGAAGATCGCTGCAACCGCGAGGGGAACTGCCACGTGCCAACGGCGTTCACCAAGCCGGTCGGAGCGGCGCGACCAGAGATACATCACCACTGCTGACAGGGCGTACGGTACCATAACCAGAAGGCCCGTATCCGTTATCGACCGGGAGAGCCCGGAGGTATTCACAATCTGGGGGATCCAGAAGAGGAGGCTCGTAAGGAACAGCCCTACGAGAAAACCGCACATGCACAGGAGCATTACTCCGGGTGTTGCCATAAGCTGCCGCAGCGGGATGGCAGGAGGTGTCTCTGCCTGGACCCTTGCCTCGTCCAGCCGGGATACGAGCCAGGACCGTTCGTACCCGTCGAGCCAGGCCGCGTCTTTTGGGGAATCCTGCAGGTATACAAGGATCGCAATGCCGAAGAGGATTGCCGGGACCCCTTCGAGCACAAACAGCCAGCGCCATGCCGCAAGACCGGACCATGCTGCATGGGAGAGGATGAACGTGGAGACCGGTGACGCTATCACCATCGCCAGGGGAATTGCGACAAAGAAGACGGAGAGTGCCTGCGAGATCCGGTTCTTCCGGAACCAGAATGTCAGGTACAGCATGATGCCGGGTGTGAACCCCGCTTCCGCCGCCCCCAGCAGGAAGCGGAGGACTGCGAGCTGGACCGGTGTCTGGACAAAGGCAACCAGTACTGTAATGATCCCCCAGCTTACCATGATCCGGGTAAGCCAGACACGCGCCCCGGTCCTGACGAGAAACTGGTTGCTGGGCACTTCGAAGATCACATAACTGATAAAGAAAATGCCAGAGAGGAACCCGAAGAAGGCGGGGTCGATGCCGAGATCCGCGTTCATGGTTAGTGCTGCATAGCCGATATTGACCCGGTCAAGGATACTGATCACGTACAGGATCACAACAAATGGGATGATATGCCACCAGACCTTACGGTCAACGGCGGTCTCGTCAATATCCCCGACAGGCAGAGATCCTCCGTTCTTTGTCGTGTCCACCAGTTCTCATCACCCTATTGCAGTTGTCAGTACTCCCTTGTTTGCTTGAAGTGTATAAAAAAGGCAGGGAGGTCGGAGCCGAACAGGCTGATTTTTTCGCTCCTTGTCATGGTACACTCTCCCGCCATGTTCCCCCAATCCCCAAGAACCAGACCGCTCCTTTCCGCCGGTTATTAAGCCTGCATCTCCTCCTGTGGCACCCCAATACGGCTGCACCCCGCCGGAGACCGGCCATGTCCTGACAGCCGGTGGCACCGGATTAGAAATGGGTCAGCAGGACACTGATGCCGAGACCGATAAACAGGATGCAGGTAAAATAATCAAAACCCCGCTGGATCTTTATATCGTCCCTGAACCTGTCGGCAATGGTCGAAGCACTGAGAGCCACGAGCAGGCACCAGATCGTGCCGGTACAGAAAAAGATGAACCCGAGAAAGAGAAAGGAGAACCATCCGAGGTTCGAGACAGGATCGATGAACTGGGGGAGGAATGCAAGGAAGAAGAGCGCCACTTTCGGGTTCAGGAGGTTCGTGAGTACGCCCTGACGGTAGATCTGCCATTTTGCTTCGGACGTATCCCCGAACGTGAAGGCCGGCCGGGTATTGTTCCTGCTGATGACAGTCATGATACCCAGGTAGACCAGGTATGTCCCCCCGGCAAGGCAGATCGCCGTGAACGCAAATGGTGAGAGCGCCAGCAGGGAATAAAGTCCGACAGTGGCAGCAAGGATGTGGACAACACAGCCGGAACCGATCCCGAGCACGGATACGATGCCGGCCACCCTCCCCTGAGCAACACTACGGCCGAGTATATACAGCGTATCCTGCCCGGGGACCAGGTTCAGTGCGATCCCGGCAAGGAGAAATAACCCTAAATTCTGTGTTCCGAACATATTCCGGCCTGTATGGGTGAAGAAATTGTACTATCTGGTACAAGGCATAGAATGTTTCCTGTGTTTTTCTCCCGATATTGCCTGGGACATCTTCAGGTCGTACTCACGATACCCGCATGGCATTCCCGGAAAGATCTGGTGAACAAGATATCTGCCGTTAACAGGATAACCCTGTTGTTGAATGAAATTTTTTTTAATCTTAATACGGTCTCCGGAAAACCGGTCCCTCCCCCGGTACGTCCGATAGTGCCCGCCAACAACTGCCCAGCCCCCGGACTACTGCGATCCTGTACCCCCGGTAGCACCGAAGCGGGGAACATAAACGCCGGAGAGCCCCGGCCAGAAGGACTTTTATAAAAATCATTAACCATTCGGCGCACGTGTAAGAGAGTGGTGATATATCTGGAAAGACTGCCTGTCAAGTCCCGTATCCTGCGCTCCGTAGGGTATGATGCCAGTACAAAGATCCTGGAAATAGAATTTCAGAATGGCCTCGTTTACCAGTTTCTGAATGTCCCCCCGAAAGTCTCCGCGGATCTCATGCGTTCAGACGAGATTGGAAAATATTTTACCGATAAGGTCCGGAGCCGCTTCCAGACAAAACAGGTTGTAGCTTAGCCGTTGCGTATGGCTTCCGCAACCTGATCAAGGAATGGCAGCTGCACATCAATAGTACACACAATCAAGTCACTCCAGGAAAAACACGGTCCTGCACCAATTCCATGGACCGGCCGCGTTCTTCCATATCGGCCGCCCGATCATTCGAGATCTCTCTCCCTTGATACCGCATTTATGTCTTTCGAGAACCGGTAGCCGCCTTTCGGTACATTCATCTCGAACCGGGCACCCTGCCCCTCCACACCCGTCTCGCGGATGGTGATCCCGGTCATGGAAAGAATTTCCCTGGTTAAGAAGAGGCCAAGGCCGGTATTCTTGCCGTACCCCCGCGCGAATATCTTCTCTTTTTCCTGTACTGGAATACCGACTCCGTCATCCTCCCAAAGGATAGTCAGATTGTCAGCGGATTCCCGGCATGATACCCGGATCGTTTTTGCATGTTTCCCGTGCCGCAGGGTATTGTCAAGGAGATTGAAGAAGATCTTCTCAAGGATCGGATCTGCATACACCTGGAGATCGCCGACAGCTGCCCGCAGGGAAATATCCCGTGGGACGCGGGAGCGGGGGAGCACCCCTCTGATATCCTGCCATCTGGGTTCGGTAGAACCAAGATCCTGGTAAATTTTGGTGAATTCGATATGCTCTCCGATCGACCGTGTATTGTTCTCCAGGATCTCGATTACCCTCTTCATCCCCGGGTTGAGCGGCTCCTGTTTTGCGAGATCCAGGTATCCGGAAATTACCATGACTTTATTGAGGATATCGTGGCGTGTGATGCTGTTTAAGAGATTGAGTTGCCGGTTTGCGGCCCGGAGCGCTTTCTCATTCTGCTTTCGCCCGGAAATATCGCGGGCCACCACCTGGACGGCCGGTCTTCCCTCGTACACTGCAGCCGTTGCGATCACTTCAACATCGACGGTTGTCCCGTCAAGACAGCGGAACCGTTCCTCGACAAGAGGGACCACAGCATCCGGAGATGCCGACATTATTTTAATCCGTTTGCTGACAATCCCGCAAAATGCCGAATCAACGAAATCAGGGACTGGCCGCCCGACCATCTCTGCAGGTGATGCTGCCTTCACCAGCTTCGCTGCTGCATCGTTGGCAATTACGATCTTCCCTCCCTGGTGAATGATATAAGCATCAAAGGACTGTGCAATGAGCCGGCGGTACCGCTCCTCGCTCTCCCGCAGCGCCTCATCAGTCTGTTTTCTCCGGGTAATGTCGCGGACGAACGCGAAACTGTAATCTTTGCCATCCTTTGAGACATGGTTGGCCATTATTTCCACATCGACGATCGTCCCGTCCTTATGCCGGTGCCGGGTGATGAAAAGGCTCGTTTTTTTCTGTATGAGGGATCTGTTGGCTCTCTCGTTGACTTCGGGGGTAAAGTCCGGATCCAGATCAAAGACTGTCATGGCAAGGAGTTCATTCCGCGAATAGCCGGTGTTACGGCAGGCCGAATCGTTCACGTACAGGATCTTTCCATCAAAATCCACCCAGTACACCTGGTCGGAGGCCCAGTCGACCGAAGCCTTGAAGAGCCGGAGCTGGGCCTCGCTCTCCCTCAGTTCTTCTATTGCTTTCCTGCGCTCGACTGCCTTACGGATCTTATGGGCAAGTTCGGCAAACTGCGAGCCGGCATCGCCGCCTTTCTGCAGATAGAAATCTGCCCCGTTATTGATCGCTTCTATTACGATATTCTCGCGTCCCTTTCCCGTGAACAGGATGAACGGGATGTCCCGGAACCTGGTCCGGACTTCCTTGAGGAACGTTATTCCGTCCATCTCCGGCATCAGATAATCCGAGACTATGGCATCATAGGATCCGTTCTGTATCTTTTCTATCGCATCCCGTGCAGATGTGGTAATTTCAATCCTGAATTCCCTGCTCTTTTCGAGATATGACTGGCACAACTCGAGAAACATCTGTTCGTCATCGACATAGAGGACTGAGTACATCGGGCACATCGTATCGTTATATTCTGCTCTAAAAAGGTGGGGACTGATAGGAGAATAAATAATCGAAAAAAATCCGGTGCAATACAACCTGTTGCCAGAACCCCGCTTTTATCCTGAGTTCTCTTCGAAGAACGATCCCCGCTCTTCTCATACCACAACTACCTTTCAGGCAGGTTCAGTCCCCCCGCCTGTTATTATTAACTTACAAGCCAAACTTCTCTGGCAGGAGGAATACAACTCTGTCGGATTCTGATATTTTTCTCATATCCGCGATCGGATTTTTTATCGGCCTTATCATAATAGCAGCAGGCTTCTGGCGATACCTTGTGGTGCAGAAGATTAATAACACCCCGCTCTCGAAGGTCAGTTCGGCCTCTGTGGGGCTCGTTGCGCTGGCCGGAAAGGCCCGGCTCCGCGGGCAGCAGCTGAGCCCGATCAGCAGGGTCCCCTGTGCATTCTGGCGTGTCATCGGCACTTATTATCGCCAGTCAGGTAAGAACAGCAGCTGGGTGGGTATGTACGCTGCCGATTCAAAGGACCCCATCATTCTGGAAGACGATACAGGTACGATCCCTGTCCTGCCGGAGGAGGCTGATTTTGAGTTCCCGTCCAACCTGTCATTCGAGGGATATATAAGCGAGCGGGGATTAATCATCAAAGAACCTGCGAACATGGACCCCCGTGTCCTGAAATTCATTGAATCGCTCGATAAGGATTCAAAGGAGGCGTTTCTCATGCACAAGGAGGAAAAAATGCTTGTTAACGAATATATAATCCAGGAAAACGATCCCCTTTTTGTACTGGGATCGGCTCTCCCGGCAGATGGAATACCCGGTCTGGAAACCCAGGGGATCCTGGTAGTCCGGAAGGGGACCAGCGATTCCACGATGTATATCAGCGACTCTTCGGAACGCACGTTCATGAAGACAATTGCGGGACATATGTACCTGCAGATCATCGGGGGACTTGCGCTCTCCGGTATCTGCCTCTACCTGATCCTGTCTATGGGAGGAAACTGACGTGGCGGCTCTTGAGATCAGCGGCGGATTCATCGTGCTCGGGCTCATCATCATAGCGCTCTTCTTCCTGATCGCAATCTACAACGGGCTCATCTCGCTCCGCAACAATATCGACAAGGCGTGGGCAAATATCGATGTACTTTTAAAGAAGCGGCTGGACCTGATCCCGAACCTCGTGGAGATCGTCAAAGGTTATGCAAGCTATGAGCGGAGCGTGCTCGAGGAGATCACTAAGATCCGTGCGTCGGCTCTCCAGGCCCAGGGAATCCCCGAGAAGGCTCGGGGGAGTGAAGCTGTCAGCACATCGCTGGGGTCTGTCTTCGCCCTTGCCGAGAACTACCCGGACCTCAAGGCAAGCGAAAATTTCCTCAACCTCCAGAAAGAACTCACCGTAATCGAGACCCAGATTGCCCAGCGCAGGGAGTTCTACAACGACTCGGTGCTGCTGTATAATACGAATATCAAAACGATCCCGGGGGTCTTTGTTGCAGACCTGCTCAAATACGGGCCCCGCGAGTATTTCCGGGTCGAAGGGGATGTCGAGACTCCGGTGAATGTTGCAATCGGGCCTCAGTGAGGCGGGGAATATCCAGGATGCCGGGGCCCCGCCAGCCCGCGGGGAAAAGGCACTTCCGCTCTCCATTCCTGACTGTCATGCATTTTAACGAATTATTTATGCGATGACCGGCAATCCTGAAATGAGAACAAAATGAGAAAAACTTCTGATCTGGTAGAGGAAATGCGGGTAGAAGCAAAAAATGCATGGCTCGTCGCGATTGCTGTCGGGTTTGAAACTGAGACACTGTTTGTCTTCAGTTCGCGAAGGCACCCGGTAGAAGAACTGGACCAGCTGGTGCGCAAAGGCGGGGCTCCCCTTGGTCTGCTGCGATTTGATAAGGAAAATACCACAATAGAGGGATCTTACCGCCCGTTCGTGGAATATGAGAATGAGGAATGGGTAAAACAATACCTGGCCGGCCTTCTGGATCATACAAGTGAGATCATTGAACTGGGCCAGCAGCAGACGCCCGGTTTCCCCAAGGCATATTGATTCCATCTCCACTTTTCAGGCTTTTTCAGGTTCTGTCACCGCTCATAATCCATCCACTCGCCCGATAACCCCTCCTCAAGCCAACCAACTTTACACATTCAGTCCGGGTATCATTTTTAGCTGCATTCCGGATCACCATGGCATTTTACACAAACCGTAAAAAGCGAAGAATCGTGTGCCGCGAGCACACCTGACCGGCGACATTGTTATACAGAAGCACGAACATTGGGTTATTGTGAATTATTGTCCGGTCTGTAAACGGGAATATCAGAAAACGAGCGGGAACCGTGCAGGACTCTGTCCTGTATGTGGCACCAGGCTTGTGCAGATAACCGATGAAGAGATGGAGACCGTGCGCCGGGATAACCTGAAGAAAAAAGAGTGAATAATATCCGGACAACCGGATTATTTTGTTACCAGATGAGATTCAGTGTCGGTAATCTCATAGATAAGATCCCTCTTTTCCGTTTTGAGCTGCTGGAGATCCTGCAGGATGGTTGCCATCTCATACTCCTTGTCCCTACGGGCGATGATATAGGGTGTATTCGGCCGGGGATTTTCCGGAGTGATGGCATGCAGTTCACAGGTATTGCGCTGGCGGGCAATCTTGAGACTGGAAATTTTATCAAGGTCAAGGGATTTGAAATCCCCGGCATTGAATGCACCCGACTGCATGAATCGTACAAGGACCGTCATAGAAACCCCCTGCCTTCCGGGCCTTCTGCTGACGTGGTTTGCATATCTAATAGTCACCCATTCCCGGGGGCATCCCGCCCATACCGCCCGGCGGCATGCCACCGGATGATCCGGCAGACCTTGACGATGCAAAAACATCGTCAATGCGCAGGATCATAACTGCTGCCTCGGAAGCGCTTTTGATTGCCTGGGTTTTCACCCGAAGAGGCTCTACCACGCCTGCCTTGAGCATATCGACCGGCTTTCCCTGGTAGACGTCGAGACCGAACGTCTTCTTTCCCGCGCCGTGCTCCGCTCGGATTGCGACAATCATGTCGATCGGATCGAGGCCGGCGTTCTCCGCAAGGGTTCGCGGAATTACCTCAAGGGCCTTTGCAAATGCCTCGACCGCGATCTGGATCCTGCCCCCCAGGGTTGCAGCGTACTGGTGCAGCTGGAACGAGAGCTCGATCTCGGGCGCCCCGCCTCCTGCAACAATCTTCCTGTCCTGTACAACAACGCTGACGACCATGAGTGCATCGTGGATGGCCCGTTCGAGTTCCTCGATCACGTGTTCCGATCCGCCCCGGATGATCACGGAGACCGCCTTGGGGTTCTTGCATTTCGAGACAAAGAGCATCTCGGAACCGGAGAGCTTCTTCTCCTCTACCAGACCGGCAGCCCCGAGATCGGCCGTTGTGACCGAATCGATACTGCTGACAATGGCTGCACCGGTGGCCCGGGAGAGGTTGTCCATGTCGCTCTTCTTGACCCGTCGGATGGCAAGGATGCCGGCCTTTGCCAGGTAATGCTGGGCAACGTCGTCTATACCTTTCTGGAAGAAGACCACGTTTGCACCGGTCTTTATGACCTTGTCTGCCATCGCATGGACCATCTCTGCATCCTCATCGAGGAATGCCTGCACCTGTTCGGGCCTGGTGATATTGATCTTGGCATTGACTTCAGTCTTTTTATACTCGAGGGCTGCGTTAAGGAGGAGGACTTTTGCGTCTTTGATCTCCTTTGGCATAGACGGGTGCGCTCGTTCCTTGTCGATGACCATACCTTCGACCATCACGGTATCCTCAACGGCGCCCCCGACTTTCTTCTGCACGTTCACGTGCTTGATGTCGACAGTACCGTCAGCATCGGTTACACTGGTGATTGCCCGCACGACAATATCGCAGAAGAGGTTCTTGTATGCCTCCGCCCCTTTGCCGCTGATAGCCGTCTCAGCGATCTTTTTGAGCATCGCGTGATCGGATGGTTTCACGTCAATTGCAATCCCGGAGAGGATATCGAGGGATTTTGCCGCAGCCAGCTGGTATCCTTCAGCGATGACTGTCGCGTGGATGTGCTGTTCGAGCAGGTTCTCTGCATTCTTCAGGAGTTCCCCTGCGAGTACGACCGCTGAAGTCGTGCCGTCGCCAACTTCCTTGTCCTGGGTCTTTGCAATCTCGACCATCATCTTTGCTGCGGGATGCTCGATGTCCATCTGCTGCAGGATGGTGGCGCCATCATTGGTGATGGTGATCTCGCCGATACCGTCGATCATCATCTTGTCCATGCCTTTTGGCCCGAGTGTTGACCGGACCGCGGCTGCGACCGCTTTTGCGGCTGCAATATTTCCATTCTGGGCTTCCTGCCCCCGGGTCCGCTCTGTTCCCTGCCTGAGAATGATTATCTGCTGGCCGCCAAGTTGTTGTGACATTTTCTCATCCTTTTTATGCTTATTTCCGGGCACACTTCCCTGGAAGGGAAAGTTCCCTTAAAGTGACTTGCACTGCCGGTCTTACCGTGACCTGGAATTCCCGTTTTATGCAGGGAGCACATTATTGTCATGAAATCCCGTTCGTGAAAAATGGACTCCTGAACAGATGCGTGCCGCCGTACCAGATCCCCGGGGTCATTACCAGCGCAACGACTAATGCGTATGATTGTATCACTCTGCTGTGATGGGTGACAATTGCTTCGCCGGCTCATAGATGTATCTGTCCGGTATCCCCCGGGGAGACCGTCCCCGTGACAGTCTTTCGCAGCAGGGAATATGCAATCAATACCTCCGGTTGGTACCGAACCTCCCCTTTTTTCATGGCACGAATGGCCGGTATTCCCAATATATACATTCAACATGTCAGCCACCATATATAGTACAAACGTAGTTGGTTGAATGAGTGGTTTTCATAAAAAAAATAATGAGGCAGCGGTCGATCCGAACGCGGTCAATGCCGACGGTACCCCCGTAGCACGTGTACGCCTGCCAAAGAAATGGGCCAAGGAACAGTTCGCCCTTGCCGAACAGATGCTCGGGGCAAATCACATCCGTGTCCAATGCATGGACGGAGTTACCCGTATGGGCAGGATAAAAGGAAAGATCAAGAAGCGGGCCTGGATCCGTGAAGGCGATACCGTCCTCGTCATCCCCTGGAGTTTCCAGGACGAGAAGTGCGATATCATCTACCGGTACCTCAAACCCCAGACGGACTGGCTCCGGAAGAACCGGTATCTTTAATCCTTTTTTTTCCGAGTCCGTAATGTCGAGGTACGGGAAGAATACGAACTGTTCTTCGGGTTGCAAAGTCTACACGATGTCGGGACCGCTGAAAATAGCCCTGTATACGTAATCCGGAAAAACTGTTGTTGCGCATTACGGGACTGTTTCCGCCATCTCCATTGTACTTTCCGGAGTATATCCTCTATCGTCAGGCTCTTCTTTCGTCTTCCTGAGGATAAGGATGACCATGACGCAGAGGATGAACGATGTTATATAAACAGCCTGGTAGCCGAGTTCTGATAGTGCAGGTGTGAGCCGTGGAACGAGAGGCGTCCCGTCACGGGGAATCCCGGCGGCATACATACGGATGGCAAAGATGCTCTGGAAGAGTGCTATCCCCATGACCAGTCCGACATGACGGATCGTCATCATCACACCAGAGCCGTTTCCAACCATGCCCTCGGGACAATGGTTCATGATCAGTTTCCCGTTCGGGCCGAAGAAGGCTGCAGTCGAGACCCGGGTGACTACCATCCCCGCTACGATCACGATAATAATCGTCACCGGGTCGAACATGGCAAAAACGAGAAACCCGGCAGCGGTGAGCCCGATTGCCACGGACGAGACAAGGACGCTCCCATGCCGGTCGGCAAGGCTTCCGGCCGTGGGGGCGACAATGATGGAGAGCAGTGCCGGCACCGTCATGATCATTCCCGCGGTAAACTGGTCAAGATGGCGGGAGTTGACGAGGTAAAGGGGCATCAGGTACGTGACACCTGAGAAGAGCATTGTGACGATGAGGCAGGCAATGATCCCCGAACGGAAGTGCGGATTCCTGAAAAGTGCCGGGCCGATGAGCGGATCCGGGTTTCGTTTCTCCAGCTGCCAGAAGAGAAGGCCGAACCCGATACCGGATGCGAAGAGGAGGATGAGCGTGAGGTCCGGTGTTCCCGGGACCTGGAAAAGGGAGAAGGCGAGGAGGATACAGAGTGTAGCGAGGATAAAGGCCAACGGCCCGGTCAACTGAAGGGGTTTTTGCACTGCAGGTACTACCTGACGGGGGAGGCAGTACCCTCCGAAGATAATGGCGATTACAACTATGGGAAGATTGAGGAAGAAGATCCAGTGCCATCCCGCGTACTGCGAGATAAACCCTCCCACGCCAGGGCCGAGAGCAAAACCGACCGCAGAGAGTGAGATAAGGTAGCCCAGCGACTTTCCCCGGTCTGATTCCGGGAGGTAGCCGGTAATAATCGCCGGCCCGATGGCGGAGAACATTGCTGCACCGGAAGCCTGAAGGATGCGCGATCCGATCAGGAAATAGATATCCGGTGCGATCCCGCAGAGGAACGAACCGATACCAAAGATCGCGAGACCGGCGATGAAGAGCGTTCGGAACCCGTACCGATCGCCCAGTTTTCCCATCAGGAGGATAAGGGTCGATATGGTGAGCACATAGGAGAGGATCACCAGCGAGCCCATCCCCACCGAAACCTGAAATGATTTGATGATGGCAGGGTTTGCGATATTTACGATGCTCATATCCAGCGCCCCGAGAAGTGATGCCAGGGAGACGCATGCGAGAATGAGGCGCTGACCGGTAACGCTCTGGGGATCTGCCTCAGGGAAGAATCGGGGGCTGTTCGTTACCATAATACTACTGGTACCTGTTTTTTTCTTTATTGATATAATTGCCAGATTGACTTCGCAATCCGTTTTCCTGCAGGATTTTATCCGGTCGTCCATGTTTCCGGAACCCTTTTTCCTGCAGGCAATATCCGGATTCACATGTCCGTAACCGCAGATTATTTCCGGGCAGTATCTTTCTCGTTCTCATCAATGACTTTCTGGACCAGTGCAGAATCGAGGTACGCCCTCACTTCGACAATCTTCCCCCCGTCAAACCGGCAGATCCAGCAGTACTGGTTGTGGAACGGGAGACCGTTATTGGCGGTTGAAAGGGCTTCAAGCTCTACTACTGCCGTTGATCCGCTCACAAGTACGCTGGTAACCCGCAGCCGGACACCATCTTTGAGGACCCGGTCGAGACGCCGGAACGTATGATCGGTAAAGTCCTGTTTCCCGGTATAAGTACCAGCGAGAGGGTGCGTTCCCATCACGGTCCAGTGCACGGAGTCGGACACGTGCGAAAAGAAGAGATCGCTCTTTCCTGACTCAAGGCTTGCAAAGAGCAAGCGGACGGAGGTTTCGGTGATCGGTTTCATAGGGGATTCTCACTGTTGCGTTACGCTGCTGGTGTATACTGCGACTATCCAGCGGTGCGATATTATAGGATACCGGGAAGATAACGCTGGCGGTGAATGAAAAATAAATTTAAGTGAACAGGGCTCTTTAATCCCGCTCTGGCGAATTACAGGTATTATCCTCATAATGCTGGTCGAACCCACATCCTGCATTCTCATCTCATATGAGTGGGGGGATATACGGGCAACGCAGCAACAACAGAATGTTGTAGGAATGTCCGGCCTCCCGAACATCAGTTACGGCACACTCAGCCCCTGTATTGGCGTGCCCCGATGACAAGCGTATTAAAAGAACAGCAAATAATTTTACCAGTTATATTCCGGCGGACCGGGAAAGGATACGATCTCATGACTGTTGCATTGCACATACAGAACCTGACCCGGCGCTTCAATGACCTGGTCGCCGTTGACAATATCTCGTTCGATATCGAACAGGGAGAGATCTTCGGTCTTCTGGGCCCCAATGGCGCAGGAAAGACCACCACCCTCTCGATGCTCTCCACCATGCTCTCACCCTCCTCCGGTACGGCAACGGTCAACGGCATCGACATCGGGAAGGACCCGGACGGGGTCAGGAATGCGATCGGGATCGTTTTCCAGGACCAGAGCCTCGACGAGGAATTGACTGCATGGGAGAATATGGACTTCCATGGCCGGCTTTACCGGATCCCGTCAGAGACCCGGAAACAGCGGATCACCGAGCTTCTCACGCTGGTCGAGCTCAACGATCGCAGGGACGACATTGTCAAGACCTTCTCCGGGGGGATGCGGCGGCGCCTTGAGATCGCCCGCGGCCTTCTCCACCACCCCTCGGTCCTCTTCCTCGATGAACCCACGCTCGGCCTTGACCCCCAGACCCGCAACCACCTCTGGCAGTACATCGCCGCGCTTGCAAAGGAAAAAGGGATCACGATCATCCTCACCACGCACTACATGGATGAGGCAGACCGGTTATGCAACCGGGTCGCCATCATCGATCACGGAAAGATCATTGCCATCGACACACCAAAAAATCTTAAGGACGGTCTTGGCGGGGACCTGGTGACTATCCGGTCTCCCGAGCCGGCGGGAGTGGCAGATGCCCTCAAAGAACCCTGGATTGTCCGGGTGGAAACCCATAACGATGAAGTGGTAGTGAGCCTGAAAAATGCCGACGAACACGTAGTTAACATTGTAACCCTCCTTAATACGCGTCAGGTCCCCATCTCATCGATCGCAGTCCATAAACCCACGCTTGAGGATGTCTTCCTCTCCTTTACCGGGAAAACCATCCGCGAACAGGAAGCCGATCAGAAGGAGACCATGCGCATGCACCAGAGAATGATGAGGCACTAGATCATGGATATCATCTATACCATCTGGCTCCGGAACATGAAACGGTTCATCCGCTCGAAGAGCCGTATTATCGGCAGCATCAGCATGCCGCTCTTCTTCCTGCTCTTCCTCGGGTTCGGCCTGAACTCCGTTGTCCAGCTCCCCCAGCTTGGAGGCAACTATATCGTGTTCCTGATCCCGGGCATGGTAGCAATGAGCGTCATGTTCACGTCCGTTTTTTCGGGCATCCAGATCATCTGGGACAAGCAGTTCGGGTTCCTGAAAGAGACCCTTGTGGCGCCGGTCACCCGGCTGGAGATCATGCTGGGCCAGACTGCGGGCGGAGCAACAACGGCAGTCCTGCAGGGATTCATGATCCTTTTTATCTCCCTGTTCATCGGTCTCCATGTAGCAAGCGTTGCCGGGTTCCTGATTGCACTGCTGTTCATGGTGCTCATTGGCGTCTCATTCACGGCATTCGGTATTGCCATCGCATCACGGATGGATGATATGACCGGTTTCCAGCTGATCATGAACTTTGTTATCTTCCCGATATTCGGGCTTTCCGGTGCGCTCTTCCCCATCAGCTCGCTGCCATCGTGGATTACGCCGATCACTCTCATCGATCCCCTGACATACGGTGTGGAAGGGATCCGGTACGGCCTCACCGGGGTATCCCAGATCAACCCGGTGGTATGTCTTGTGGTTATCGGGGGTTTTACGCTCGCAATGACCGTGGCAGGGGCATTCCTTTTCAGGAATATCAAAATATAACCGGGAGACTTTAGAGTCGTGGATAACCCGTCAATCCACCGGCTTTTTTTTAATCAGGATACCGTGAACTTATCCGTCCCATCTCCGGGAATTACAGGAAAATGAGAGTCAGCCGGAGATCAGATCCCTGACCGGCTGGCGAGGTCATGTGCCGGGTCAGATCCGTGATTGGCTTATGAGGATTCATGAATGCAGGCCGGCAACCGGGTCCGTCAGCACATGAGAGCCGGTACCGGCATCGCAGCTGGCGGTGCGGTACACGGTGGTCCTGACATCTTCATTGGCATAGGGTAGAGAATGCCATGCATGAACCTGGTCGTGACCGCGTATATCCCTGGCGTTAAGTGAAAAATTTTTTGCAGCAGAATCCTGTCGTTTTTTAAGAAACAGGGCATTTTATAGTGAAAAAAAAATTTCACTTAACCTTTACTTTATCCCAGCTCCGCTCCGAATAAAATTATCGGCAGATCTTCCTCTCCGGATTCATCCCGGTATCTGCCTTCCGATCAACACGAGAGGTTTATACGATGAAGGACCGGTTCTCATTAAATCACTCCATGTTCTGGAGGAAACCCGTTTCGGATCTGCACGCAGAGATCGCAAACCGCCCCTCGCTGAAACGGGTGCTCAGGCCCATCGACCTGGTTCTGATGGGAGTCGGCGCTATCATCGGTACCGGCGTCTTCGTCCTGTCCGGAGTGGCTGCGGGTCTCCACTCCGGCAATGCCCTCCCGCTCTCATTCCTCATCGCCGGGGTGGTCTGTCTCTTTGCCGCCCTTTGTTATGCGGAGTTCGCAACCATGATCCCGGTTGCGGGAAGTGCGTACACCTACTGTTACACCTCTCTCGGGGAGATCTGGGCCTGGATCATCGGCTGGGACCTGGTACTGGAGTATGGCCTTGCCATTTCGGCTGTTGCCATCGGGTGGTCCGGGTACTTCTGCGCCTTTGCGGGTTCACTGGGTTTCGTCTTTCCGGCCTCGTTGTCGCACCCATTCGGGGTTGACGGGGGCGTCATCAACCTGCCAGCGGTTATCATTGTGCTCTGCCTTACCGTGCTCCTCATAAACGGGACCCAGAAAAGCGTGAAGACGAATGCGGTCATCGTGGGTATCAAGATCTTTGTCATCCTCCTCTTCATTGTCCTTGGTGCGGGTGCGATCCAGCCTGCGAACTGGCAGCCGTTCATGCCCCCAGCCGGCTGGTTCGGTGTCTTCTCCGGTGCGGCGATCGTCTTCTTCGCGTTCATCGGATTCGATGCGGTGGTCACGGCCGCGGAAGAGACCGAGGACCCGCAGAAGAGCATGCCTGCGGGGATCATCGGGTCCCTTGTCATCTGCATGATCCTGTATGTCATCGTCGGGATTGTCCTTACGGGGATCGTACCTTTCTCCGAACTGGGAACACCGGATGCCATCAACGCACCGATAGCATTCGCACTCGGGAAGATCGGGTATTCCTGGGGTGCCATGCTGGTGTCGATCGGCGCTATCTGCGGGATGACCTCGGTACTCCTCGTCATGCTCTTCGGCCAGAGCCGGATCCTCTTTGCCATGTCCCGGGACGGCCTCGTCCCCGGCGTATTCTCCATTATCCACCCGGTAACGCAGACTCCGGTGAACGTAACCTTGTTCACCGGGATAATCACTGCCGCCATCGCCGGGCTATTCCCCCTCTCCATTGTGGCAGAACTGGTGAATATGGGGACGCTCGTTGCATTTTCTATCGTGGCTTTCGGCGTGATCATCCTCCGCTGGCAGCAGCCGGAACTCAAGCGTCCGTTCTCCTGCCCGGGTGTCCCTTACGTCCCCCTGCTCTGTATGGCTGCCTGCGTCTTCCTCATCTGCCACCTCAACACCCTCTCCCACCAGCTCTTCCTCATCTGGCTCTTCGTCGGGCTGGTAATCTACTTCCTCTACGGCGTTAAGAAGAGTGCCAACCGGCAGAACGGGCATGTTGCGATTCCTGATCCTATCCCCTGTCGGATAGATCCCGGAATCCCCCTCCCTGCGCTTCCGGAGACCGGGACCCGCGGTCCCCTGTCAGGGACCAATCAGGGTGTCAAAACCCCGGTACGGACTGTGGGGACCGGTGAAGGAGACCCTTGCCTCCCGTTCGTCAGATGAGCCTATATAGAACGGCGCCGGATTTACATTATAATGGCAGCAGCACCGGGAACTTCACATCCCGCCACCTCACCGGTCCCTGCGTGGATGACCCGTGCATTGTGGGGCATCATTGCCCTCTCGGTAATTTTTGCCTTCCTTATCTTTTTTATTCCTCTTGACACGTACCGGATGGCAGGGAATTACCTTGAAATAATAGTCGCAGTTTTCTGCATGGCCTGCTGCCTTTACGCCTTCCGGTATATCTCTGACCAGGTCTTCCTGCTCCTTGCGGCATTCGCGTTCTTCAGCTATGCCCTTTCAAACGCATTCTGGTATTTTTACACGCTGGCGTTCAACCGTTCAGTTGTTTACACGACCATCGCAGAATTTGGTTTTCTCTGTTTCTTCCTCTTCTTCATTGCCGCATTCACTATAGGATCGCCGGATGGAGGTATGCGGTTATCCCATGCCGTCGGACTCCTTGTTCTTTTTCTTTCCATTCCTGTTACGATCATCTGGGTGGGTGGGGATAACCAGCCGGTACGGCTCGGGCTGCTCCTGATCCGGTTTTTCCTTATTGAGCACCTGGTCGCAGTCACGATCCGCCACGGATTCTATAAACACACCGTTCTCTTTACCGGCATCTCTCTGTACTGCCTGTCATCAATGTTGTACGGGATACGGGAGACCCTCCTGACAATCTACCCGGTAACGACCTTTTCCGGTAACAGCATCATGACTCCGTTCTCGCTGTACGACTTCATGAGCGTGGTCGGACCTATGTTCATCTGTTCCATGGCACTCATCCAGCTCGGCCTGTTTGCGTACCTGTCAAAGGAACACGACTACCTCACCCGGCAGGTTGCGTGAACCAACTAGGTCCTGTTCAAAACCGTTCTTCACAAAACAATATACCGGATACAGAATGCCCGGGGATGGTTATCGGATCTATCCGTTTCGGGAGACAGGGTCCGGCCGGAAGATGGTGGGGAGATCCACGTGATAGCAGATCAGCATGAACAGGAAGAGCGCGACCGGGAATACAAGATCAAAAATGACTCCCCCGGGACCCAGGTAGAGGGCATTCAGGTTGAAGAACGCATGGACCGTGACCGCAACCATGTAAAATCCCAGGAGAAGGGCAGGGAGTGCGACCCGGTGAAGATCCCGTATCAGGACAAGCCCATACCCGATGATCGCACACGTGCAGCCATGCATGAGCGTGGTGGAGAACGATCGGACCAGAACGACGATGAACCCCGCCGGTACCAAGCCGAACGACATCCAGTTCTCAATGATGGAAAACCCGATCCCTGAGGCCATGGCGCAGGCAAGGACTTCGCGGTTATCCATGCGGATCCCGATCATAAAAGCGATGGCAAGGGGTAGCGCCTTGAAGAACTCTTCGATAAGCGGAGAGAGGGTGACCGTGGGGGCCACGATCTCCGGGAACTGTAGTGCAAGGGGGGTTGCAAGAATATAGACCGGGATTGCTGCTATGCATCCCCAGGCTAGAAACAGGAGGCTTCGGTGTCCCAGGTTCCCGATGAATGCCGCGAGGAAGACGATCGGCAGGAAATATGCAAGTACCGGCAGGAATTCCATGGTTCACCTATCATGGAAAGACTGACAGATAGTGTCTTTCCCGGTATGACGATTGTCCCGCTGATACAAAAATGGTAGCTACGGGCATGGTGCGGGACGCCCCGATCCCGCCGCTGCGCCCCTGGCCATCATCAGGGAAACACGTGCAAATTTTTTTTCACTCAACCGGTGTCTTATCTCCTGATATGAGAGAACAGATGAGTGCCATCATATGGCACCCTGAGAAGGACACTCCTGTCCGTTTCATGCACGGGAGCATGTGTATCCGGCAACCCGCTAAAAAACCGGCACAAAACAAACATCCGGGAAAACGGTTGCCGGCCGCACAAACCTTCACTCAGACATGCTCCCTGCCCCTCAAGGATCCGGTCCGGTTCTCTTCCGGGCAGATCCAGGGTGGACGTGAAGCATCCCTTTCTTAAACGAGCGTGCTGATGAGACCTGTGTACCGGGTCCCGGTTTTTGGTGAAAATTTTTTTTCAGTTATCAGCGGATATATAACACATCCCGACAGCTTTTACATTATAAGACGGAGGAGATGAAATGGGAGACGGAGATACGAAGTTTATGGGGCAGATGTCCGCCGGTCCGGGCATGACCCCCGGACTGAATGCTGTGAATGGCGTGCAGGTTCCCGGTCCGGGCGAACCGGTGCAGGCTGAGGAAGACGCAGTCATTATCCTTGAAGCCGGTCAGGAAAAGGCACAGAAGTTCATCAGGGTGATGTCGAACCAGAACGCAAGCGAAGTACTGGCGCTGCTCAAAGATGGCGGGGGCCTCCGGTTATCAGATATCGCCGAACGGCTTGGGATGTCGCTCAACGCTACCAAGTACCATGTCGAGAACATGATGGACGCGGGGCTTCTCGAGATCTCCAATACCCGGTACAGCGTCAAAGGGAGGAAGGTCAAGATCTACCGGATGAAGAACCAGATCTTTATCGTAGCACCGGGAATGACCGAGAAGAAACAGATCATCTCTGCAGTGATGAAGTACGGTTCGTTCCTCGGGATCTATATCCTGATCGCTCTCGGGCTTGTTGTATTAATCCCGCTGCCGGAACTCGCCGGCTCGATACCGCTCACCGGCTCGATCCTGCCGGCAGGGAGCGAAGCTGTCGCCGACCAGGGGTTTGTGGCAGCACTCCTCATCGCCGCCGTTATCACCCTCCTGCTCCTTGTCGGGTACGAGGTTCGCGAATATTTCAGGAACCGGCAGTCTGCCGGTGACTGACCCGTCACCCGTTTCCCTTGTTTTCTTTTTTTTCTCGCAATCTATTATCGTTACAGCACCGGGCGGGATTCCAGGATTCCGTTCCGGACGGGATATAAAAAAACCGCACAGAAACCGGGAGTGGGAAAAACGCCGTCAGGAAGTGACGGCTCCACTGTTTTCGCTGTTCTTCAGCCCGAAGGCAAAATAGATCATGAGCCCGACAAGCATCCAGATGACGAACCTGAGCTGGGTGATTCCCGGCAGCAGGAAAATGAGACCAGCGCATGACACAATACAGAGCAGGGGGACGAACGGGACGCCGGGACACCGGAATGGGCGTTCTATACCGGGGCGGGACTTCCTCAGGACAAGGACGCCGATCGCCACGATGATGAATGCTGCAAGCGTCCCGATATTGACCAGCTCTGCAATCACGTCGAGGGGGATGAACCCGGCAAGCAGCGAGGTTGCCAGACCTACGATGATGGTGACCTTTGCCGGGGTATGGAATGTGGGGTGGACTTCGCTGAAGTATTTCGGGAGAAGCCCGTCCCGGGACATGGCAAAGAAGATCCGTGTCTGGCCGTAGAGTGTGACGAGGATCACCGATGTGATACCGCAGAGCGCTCCCACCGAGACGAGTGCGGCCCCCCATCCCGAACCGATCCGGCTCAGGGCAAAGGCAACAGGGGCGCCGGTCTCGTGGAAGTCGCCATAGGGCACGATCCCGGTGAGCATCGCTGCTACCGCGACATACAGCACCATGACAATGACCACCGATGCGATGATCCCGACGGGCAGGTTCTTCTGCGGGTTCTCGATCTCCTCGGCCGCGGTGAGCACTGCATCAAACCCGATATAGGCAAAGAAGACGATTGCCGCCCCGGCAAGGACGCCGGACCAGCCGAACGGCATGAACGGATACCAGTTTGCCCCGTCGATATGCTGGTAGCCAAGGGCGAGGAAGATCAGGATCACCGAGACATTGACAAGTACGATCAGGGTGTTGAGCCGGGCACTCTCCCGCATCCCTATGACAAGGACCGCAGTGATAACGAGGATGATGAGGATTGCCGGCAGGTTTACTATCCCACCCTCGACTCCCGGAGGATGGATGAACGCAGAGGGCAGAATGATGCCGGAACCGGCGAGCAGGGTGGTAATGTATGCCGACCACCCGATCGCCACCGCCGATATCGAGACTGCGTATTCGAGGACCAGGTCCCACCCGATGATCCAGGCCCAGATTTCCCCGAGAGATGTGTAACAGTACGTGTACGCACTCCCCGCGACCGGGACCATAGCCGAAAATTCCGCATAACAGAGGGCGGCGAGGATGCAGACGAGACCCGATATGATGAACGAGAGGATGATCGCCGGGCCCGCATAATCGGCAGCCGCGATGCCGGTAATAACGAAGATGCCGGTGCCGACTACTGCCCCGATCCCCAGCAGGATGAGTTCAAACAATCCCAGCACACGCCGGAGACCATGCTCTCCCTGGCTCTGACAGGTCAGCTGCTCGATGGACCGGGTCCGAAACATCGGATGGTTACGGAGAGACTGGAGACGCGTTCGCATACAAATCCGTGGTTGTCGTCTGATGGGGTTTTAACAGCCGGTACAGGAATGCCGGCGTATTCCGGAATGGTCAGGAATTTATCCCCCGGCATGCAGAAAATTTACCATATGATTTTCAGAGAGTGTTCCGGAGTGGTGCTTCATGTCTGGCGGGGATTTCACACGCCGGTATGGTGAAATCCCCGGCATGCGGGACATTTCAGTCCCGGTTATGCACACTACCCGGACCGGGGAACCCGGATACCTTTTTTGGGACCTTTATTATTGATTTTGTGCAAAGATCCTGTTTGAATGGGAGAACTTCTTATGGAGGATTACCGAGGGATGTGGCCCGGGTTGTCATCATGCGCACAACAAAGTACTATTTCCGGGCGAAATCGGATAAACCAAGCGATAAATGAAATTTTTTTTGCACTTATTCGTAAAAACAGGGCCTATTCGCAGATTACCCTGAAGATCCTTCGTTAAACCGGCAAAAGGAATACCTGGGAATTACCGGATTATGCTTGAGCACGTGGCAGGAGAAGCGCAACCCTGGAGATGGTGCTGTATCTCATGGTGTCTTCTCCGATAAAATATTCCCGGCCTTTGAAGGATATTATCAGGTGTGCCAAAGAACCGCCCGGACATGGTATTAAATCTTTTTTCGTGGTAATTGGTTGGGAATTTCGTGCCTGATATTCAGCCGCCGATAAGCACACGGACTACAAAGGATGGAGCCTTTAAGATGCCCCGGATATACCGGATCAGATATGCCGTCAGGATCATTCCGGCAAGCAACAGGATATAGGTACCAAGGAAGAGCGGGAGCGGGAAGCTCAGGCCCAGCGGTGCGATGAGTACCCCAATGACAAGGATATGAAGGATATAGATCGCAAGAGAGCATTCCCCCATAGCCCTCAGGAAATCGGACCGGAAGCCTTCTGCCACCAGGTAGTCTGCCAGTGCGAAGAGGCAGAATATCAGGCCGGTTATCACAAGCAGAAATTCTATTGTCGGGGGATAGAACAGTTCCACATACCCGTACCGGGTCAGCATTGCCCCGGGCCAGAGGTACAAGAAGAGGGCACCTGCGACAAACAACCCCCCGGCAAGCAGGGAAAACTCCCTCCTTGCAAAGCTGACGATGGTCCCATCCCTCCAGCGGAACGAACCTGCCTGCGCTCCCAGCAGGGAGAGCACAATCCAGGGAAACAGGGGGAACCAGCCGTCGATCAGCCACTGGTGGATCACGATCGCGGGGCCGGGAAGTGCGGCACCTGAGAGGAGCGGGAAAAACGGTACCTGGATCGGGAGGGCTCCGTATCCCCAAAATGACTGGAGTACCGGGGTTGCGACCAGAACGGAAGTAATGACCAGCATCCGTGCCCGCAGGCCGAGGGTGAGGAAGAGCCAGGCAAGGGGGAGTGAGATGCCGATAAGATAGAGCACATCCACGCTGACAAACGGGAGCAATCCCTGCACTCCCAGGTCGAGGAGGGCCGCGATGAGTATCACAAAACCGCCCCGGATGAGATAATACCGGAACGTGCGATTCTTCGTACTACAGGAAAGTGCAACCATCATCCCGGAGATGAAGATAAAGAGCGGGGCTGCAACCGAAGAGACCAGACGGAGCCAGAACGGGACAGGCAGAGCCAGGGCATACGGGATCAGGTTTGCGCACACCATGATCGCGATGGCAGACCCGCGGAGGATGTCGACCGGGACATCCCGGAATGGGGGAGGTGACACGTATTCAGCGGCAGTCATGCTCCGGAACAATTGGCGGATTGAGGTAATATGGCTGGCCTTGAGCGAAATTTTTTTTTCACTCATTACCAGAGCGATCCGGGCCCGTTAGATGACCTGCCCGGTGCTCTTCCCTTAGTCAAGTACGCCGCCCACGATGTTGCCTGCTGCTGTGAGAGCCTCCATCTCGGTGTCTGACCATTCGCGGGACTGGTCACCGGAGAATGCAACGAATCCCCAGAGTACGTCATTCCGGATCAGCGGGAGCATCGCGATGGAGGAGATCCCGCATTTTTCAAAGAAGAGACGATCCTCTTTCGGGAATTTTTCGATCTCCCCGGCAACCATGTTCCCGCTCGCCAGCAGCGAGCGCCAGAGCGATGTCGAGAAGGTGATCCGGGAATCGTTATCCGTGGGATGGAGAAGATGACGGCATGTGCCGGGGGCGGCCCAGATATACTGGAGTTTTGCGCCGCAGGGACCTTCCTGGTCCAGGTTCATCCGGAAGACTGCTACGATGTTTGCGTGTACGGCGAGACCGACATGTTCGAGGATCTCCTGGATACCCCGCTCGAGTGTCTCCATGGGCCGGGCCTTCGCGGACCTGCACTCCTTCTGGAACTTCAGGAACCACTCGATGGAGAAACTGAGTGCAAAGAGGATGTCGTCGCGCTTTTTTATCTCCTGCTCCATCCTGTGCCGGTGGAGGGCGAGTTCGATCGCAGAGTACAGCTCACGCTCGTTGAAGGGTTTGAGGATATAGGCGAAGGGTGCGATCCCTTTAACGCGTTCAAGCGTCCCGTCATCCGCATAGGCGGTCACGAATACGATGGGAACCTCGTGAAAACCGGCGATCTTTCTGGCCGTCTCGATCCCATCGAATTCAGAACCCTCAAGTACGATGTCCATCAGGATGAGATCGGGCCGGCTCTGCCCGGCAAGCTCGATCGCCTCAGCACTGTCGCCGGCAGTGCCGGTGACCCTGTATCCCATCCCGCTCAGGACTACCCTGAGGTTTTCGGCAACGATCAGCTCGTCTTCTACCACCATTACCGATGCCTGGGTCATGCCGCTACCCCCTTCCCCCGGGTGGGGACGGAGATGGTGAACTCCGTGCCTGCGTTGCGGGAGAGCTCGATGGTACCTTTCAGCTGCCGTATCAGCATCTGGACAAGACTGAGGCCCAGCGAATCGGCGTGTTTCCAGTCGAAGCTCTCCGGTATTCCCCGGCCGTTGTCCCGGACACTGATATGGATGGTATCGCCCTCCATGCTCCCCCGGATAGATACTTCCCCGTGGTTCCCCGAAGGGAATGCGTATTTCAGGGTATTGGAGACCAGTTCGTTCATGATAAGTCCGAGAGGGATCGCGGTATTGATGGTCATCGGCAGACTGTCGACTTCGATAGTGACCTTTACCCGGCTGCGGTCTACCCCATAGGAGACCATAAGGTTGGCGACAAGGTTTTTGAGATATCCCCCGAAATCGATCGAGCTGAGATTGTCCGATTGGTACAGTTTCTCGTGGATGAGGGCCATGGACCTGACCCGTGTCTGACTCTCCATCAGCGCCTCGGAGAACCCCGGATCGTCAGTCTTGTTTGCCTGGAGGTAGAGCAGGCTGACGATGATCTGGAGATTGTTCTTGACCCGGTGGTGGATCTCCCGGAGCAGCACCTCTTTCTCGTGAAGCGAGGTCCTGAGCTGTTCCTCTGCCGTCGACCGCTGCCGGTTCTCGGTGACAAGGGCAGAGTTCACCCACTCGAGTTCATGTGTCCGCTCCTGGATCCGGTGTTCGAGACCGGTATTCAGGCTGGCCAGCTCATCCTCCGCCAGCTTGCGTGCCGTGATATCTTCCAGCACCAGGATGAAATATTTCGGTTTTGTATCGGCACCCCGGACGGACGAGAGATATGCCTGGCACCAGATGGGGGTGCCGTCTTTTCTCGTCAGGGGGATCGTGGCGCAGTACTCATCATACTCTCCCTGAAGTACCCGGTTGATCGCATCAAGGTGCCAGAGGCTGTCATCCGGCGGGATGACCTGCCATACCGGTGTGGCAAGGAGTTTGTCTTCGGTACAGCCAAGGATCTCGGCGGAACGGTGGTTGCACCGGCATATGCGTTCGTCGGGCTGGAACTCTACTATGCCGACTGCTGCCTGGTCGAAGGTGGCGCAGAGCCGCTCCTCGCTCTCCCGGAGCGCCTGCTCGGCCCGCTGCCGTTCGAGGATTACCCGGATAAGGGCAAAAAGTCCCACTGCCACGAGGAGGTACCCCCCGGACCGCATCAGGATGAGCGGCAGGCCGGCAACCGGTGCGTAACCGGTGAGCATGGCAAGGTGAGAAAGGGCAAAGAGGACATACGCAATACCGAAATAGAGCGGCGTCGGTTTCCCGATCCGGATATATCCCCAGATGCTCACGATGACAATGGTGAGGCTCAGCAGGAGGTTGACAAGTATGGTCAGATCTATGGATTCAAGCATGATGATGTCGGCTCCTGAATCCGGTCCGTGACGAAACAGCGGTTCTGTCCCGGTTTCCGGACCGGAAGATATGATTCATTCTTTCTGCAGGCCTTTAAATCAGGCGTTAAGTGAAAATTTCCTTGCGGTCATGAGCTGCCGGAATCAGAAGTGAATGACGCGGACTGATCTCATTGCGTGTATCCGCAGGTATTGTTATTCCCCGTTCTTCTGCCCACCCTGGCGGTTTACGGTCGCAGTATTGTCACATATCCCCGGAATGGTATTTCGGTTGCCCTATCACCACCAACACCTTTATGATTAGGTAAAACCTAACTAACGAAGGATCGGTGTATGACAGGGCAAGAGGACTATCTGCTGGAAGTGTTCGGGAACCTGCTCAGGATGAGAAACGAATGCTCCTGCACCATCTTCTCCGAATGCGGCCTCTCGGATATGACGGTGAAACAGATCGCCTACCTGAAAGCCATAGATGAACAGGGGGATGTCACCTTCAGCCGGCTTGCCGAGATTACGAGGAACTCGAAACCCACGATCACCGAGATGATCAACAGGTTTGTCCGGATGGAATGCGTGTACCGGGATCCCTGTCCCGATGACGGACGGATCCTGTATATCCGCCTGACCGAGAAGGGACAGAAGATCGCCAATGCTGAACAGGCTGCCCTGCGCAGGGTTGTTGAACGGATGATGGAATCACTGGATGAAGACGAGATGGATCTCCTGATAGGGATCCTGCAGAAGGTCAGGTAATTTTTTTTGGCCTGCACTTTAGTTAGGTAAATTCGAACTAAATGAATGAGGACATTATGCAACCAGAGAAAACTGCAGATACACAGGAAAAAATTGTCATACCGCTCTTTGAGATCGTTGTATATCCGGACAGCCGGACAAAATTCCCCGTTGATAGTATAACGGGCGAGCTCCTGCTGGCCGCGATGGAACAACCCGGGACCGCTCACGCTGTCGGCCTGACCGTGAAGAGCGGTATCCGGCCCTCCGAAATTACTGCCGGATCGCTTTACAAAATCGGCAACCTGTTTCGGATCCTGCACATGCAGCCTGCCGATGACGGATACCTTGTATGTGCTGAGGTAACAGAGCGGGTGAGGGCGATCGCCCTCACCGGGGAGGGGGGAAGGTTCTCTACTGCATACGAGCCGGCCCCGGACATTGAGGATCTGGAAGAAGATCTTCAGACACGGATACTTATCGACATAAAAAGCACGGTCCACGAGATCAGCAGCCGGTTCCATGGATCCGAGCAGTTCACCCGGCCCATCGACCGGATGGACTCCGTTGACCGGATCATGGGCTTTGTCATGCCCTTCCTGCCGGTTCCCCTTGCCGAGAAGCAGGCGCTTCTCGAGACGGTCTCGGTCCGGGAGCGCTCCATCACGTTCCTTGAGCTGCTCATCAGGACCCGGGAGAATATCAGCATCCGGATCGAGATGGCAAAGAAAGTGACCGACAAGGTGAGCAAATCGAACCGGGAGGCGATGCTCCGGGAACAGATGAAGATGATCCAGGAAGAACTGGACGAGAGCGACGGTACCGGTGGCGACGCGGGGTACCGGGAGCGGGTCGAGAGCTCAAAGATGCCGGAGGACGTGAAGAAGAAGGCGCTTGCTGAGGTGCGGAAACTGGAGACCGGGGGCAGCCAGAACCACGAGAGCTCCATCATTCGCAACTACCTCGACCTCCTGCTCGACCTTCCCTGGGTAACAGAAGAGAAGAAGAGCATCGATATCGCTCAGGCAAAAGCAGTACTCGAAAGCCACCACAACGGTCTCGAGAAGGTCAAGGAGCGGATCATCCAGCACCTTGCGGTCATGAAACTGAAGCAGGAGAAACAGGGTTCGATCCTCCTCTTTGCCGGTCCTCCCGGCACGGGGAAGACGAGCCTTGGCAAGAGCATTGCGGAAGCGCTCGACCGGAAATATGTCCGGGTCAGCCTTGGCGGCGTCCGTGACGAGGCCGAGATACGGGGTCACCGGAGGACCTATATCGGCGCACTGCCCGGGAGGATCATCCAGGGTATCAGGAAGGCCGGCACAAAGAACCCGGTCTTCATCCTCGACGAGATCGACAAGCTGGCGGCAGGCTACTCCGGGGACCCGGCAAGTGCCCTTCTCGAGGTGCTCGACCCGGAGCAGAACAACAGCTTCTCGGATCACTACCTGGAAGTCCCGTTCGACCTCTCGGACGTACTGTTCATCGCGACTGCCAACTCGCTCGCCACGATCCCGGCACCGCTCCTCGACCGGATGGAGTTGATCGAGATCTCGGGCTACACCAAGAACGAGAAGTTCGCCATTGCAAAAGACCACCTCATCCCCGAGGTCTTGAAAGAGCACGGCCTCGATACGGAGAAGCTCCGTGTCGATGACGAGGCCCTGAAGGTGATCATCGAGAAGTACACCCGCGAAGCGGGGGTCCGTTGGCTCAAGAAGCAGCTGGCAAAGATTGCCCGGCATGTATCCGAGAAGATCGTATCGGGAAATGCCGAGCAGCCCTTTGTCGTGAAACCGGACATGCTCGGTGCGATCCTGGGTAAGGAGATTATCCGGCAGGAAGTGGCACGGAAAGAACCGGTCCCCGGCGTGGTGACCGGCCTTGCATGGACCCCCGTTGGCGGGGAGATCCTCTTCATCGAAGGCACGTTCATGCCCGGCACCGGCAAGCTCACCCTCACCGGCCAGCTCGGGGACGTGATGAAAGAGTCGGCTACGATCTCGCTCTCCCTCATCCGGTCCCGGCTCGCGGAGACGCAGGGCGGGTTCAACTTCATGACGAGCGACATCCATATCCACGTCCCTTCGGGAGCAACCCCCAAGGACGGGCCCTCGGCAGGTGTCACCCTCTTTACGGCCCTCACTTCCCTGATCACCGGGAAGACCGCGGACCCGGAGCTTGCCATGACCGGCGAGATCACCCTGAGCGGCGCAGTCATGCCGGTCGGGGGGATCAAGGAGAAGATCCTTGCCGCCCACCGGGCGGGAATAAAGAAGGTGATCCTGCCAAAGGAGAACGAGCGCGATCTCGAGGAAGTGCCAGAAGATGTACGGAGAGAACTTACGTTCGTGCCGGTCGAGACCGTGGAAGAGGTCCTGAAGGAGGCACTGGGGATTGAGCTTCCCCGGGCGGTGCTGCTCCGCGCAGGGAACAGCGTAGTACCGGTACAGAACCTCTGAACAAAGCAGGAACAACCTGACCGGATGGAACCCTGAACAGGAAGGGCAGAGGGTCTGCATTGCACCTCTCATCCTCCTGCTTTTCAGAGATCGGGAAGCGCTCCCTCCAATCAGTCAAGTCAGCTAATACTACTATCGTCCTATATTAGAAAAAAAGCAGAAACCCCTTTGCCGGATCAGAGCAGCCACCGGCATTTCCGTTCAGCCCTCGTGAGGGAAGGACACCGGTTGAAGTATGTCTCGCCCCAGACCCATGGCTGGTAAGTGCAACACATCTCGGGTTTTACGGTATGGATCCCGCAGAGATACCGCTCTTTTGCTACACGGCGCAGAAACGGGCAGACGGTGACATACTCACCGGTATCGGGATGACGCATCCCGAATGAGACGGTGTTACCGAGATCCGTCGCAGAGAGGGCGGTACAGGGTTTGAAAGTACCGTCCTCCATGAACGCGACAAACCACCGCAGGATGTCGGTACGATCCTGCTCCATCCAGATATACACATTCGCTGCAGTAGGCGTGATTCCGGGCCCGAAGATCCGACAGCAGAGCCCGCACTGCTCGCAGGGCTCATCCTCCATTACCGGTTCGTCCATGCAGTCTCCCCTCTCTTGTTCATCCGGCATCCGGATACATGTACCTGGTGGATTTTTCCGGAAAAATATCCTGCTACCGCTTAATAGGAACCGCGCCCGAGCTGGCTCACGTAGATCTTGTGCTCCTGGAGGTCGATCCGGAAGAGCTCGGGATTGCTGATGAGTTCCGGGACCTTGATTCGCATATCAGCAAGTTCCGGAAACGAGAAATATTCATTGTTCTTCCGCTTCCCGTCCATCCAGTCCAGGGATACACCGGTATCGGTCTGTACGCTGTTATAGATCTTTTCCACGATACTATAATGCAGGACGTGAGTAGTTCAATCTACCCGTTCAGGCGGGAAAAGTGGGGAAAAATCGCCATAACCGCACCCGGGATACTTTTTTGTTGTCTCCGCCAGTCACCGGCTGGATGATTTACGGGACGGAATGCCATTCGTTTCAGAATTTGCCGATAATACACAGCTATATCCCCAGAAGAGCCAAATAGGCATGAGAAACAGGAAAAAGGAGATTAAAATGGGACATACACGCACAGATTCGACGCGGAGATACGAGTGCGCCCACCTTATCTGTGACTACCTGCTCACCAAAAAAATGAGCCGGGTGGTGGTGACTTCCCGGGAAATTGCCCTGTTCCATCACCTGTCACGAAAATCTTCCCAGTCGATAAGTGCCATGCTTAATTTCCTGTATACCAATCACATCCGCGAATCCCGCTTCGGATTCTACATCATGGGAACCTCTCCTTTAAGGAAATGCGATTATCCCCACCATTATACGATAGAACTGATAGATGAGGCCCGGGGGCTGCTCTGATGCTGCCGTGACGCTGACCTGGATGGAATGGCTTGACGGGAATGATGAGGACCATTCGTGCTGGTTCGATTTCATGGAAACCCCGCCGGTATGGAGGACGAGATGGTTCCGGATCAGTATTGCAGTTACGGGTTTCTGCAGCATCGTGTTTTTTCTGACGGCAATTAAGTAGTGCCGGCAGGTACTGTCCGTCACTTCGTGAAGTAGCAGTTACACCCTCCGCACTGCGCTCTCTATATCCAGGTAACCTAAAAAAATCCTTATGGCACTGCCCGACACTCTTCTTCTTCTCGCCGTGTTCATTGCCGGCGGCATTGTTGCATATCTCTGGTTCCGGACAAAGGTTTGCGTTATTGAAGGCCGGGCACAGAACGATCTGGATCGCTGGAAGAACGAGCATACAAAAGAGATCCGGAAGGATTCCGTCAACCGCTCGCGTTCCACCCTGAAAGGCAGGATCTCGGAGCAGATGGCCCCTCTCCTCCCGGAGTTCCCCTTCTCACCGGCTGACGCCCGGTTCATCGGGAACCCTGTAGACTTCGTGGTCTTTGACGGCTATACGGAAGCCAAAGACGGGGATGGCGATCAGGTCACCGTTGTCCTTGTCGAAGTGAAGAAAGGAAAAGGCCGGCTCACGCGTGAGGAGATGCTGATCAGGACGGCTGTGGAGGAGGGAAGGGTTTCATGGAAGACTATCTTTCTGAAGGATGAGGCTCCGGATAAACGGGACCCCTGAAAACAATCCTTCCCCTGCCGGAAACTTCCGTCACACCGGGCGTTGCCGGACCCGGGTTATGCATCCGTATCATCTTTCTGCTGGTGCTCTTCGATGAGTCTCCGCACCTCATCGTAGGCTTTCTGCTTGTCCTTCACACCGGTGAAAAGGATACGGACCCCGTCGATATCATCCTTGATATAGACGGCCTCGTCATACGCGATCAGCAGGATCTGCCCATCCGGGCCAAAAGTGTGTTCTTCCCGCTCTCCCTGCATATACCGTTCGCGCTGCTCCTTTGTAGGGGCAGCATACTTGTTCTCGTACCGGAAGACTCCCACAGCGACTCACTCCCTGTTACTATTCATGACCGTCGGCATTAAACATGTGAGGGTATCCGGGGATGCTCCCAAGTACGACAACCCGGGGAATCAGATCTTCCCGGTCTTCGTCAGTTTCTTGGAGGGCTTGATCGGGCTTGGGGGATTGGTATGGGCAGGCAGTTCATCCCCGTGGGGATGGGTGTGGGTATCGTGCCGGGGCGCCAGGGCCGGTTTCTTGACCGGGTGGTGGGGCGGGTGGGGCAGCGGGTGAGTCATGGGATGGTGCCCGGCATCCTCCAGCTGGCGTTCCCTGTCCTGGCTGGGGTGTGCCTCGTGATGTGACGGCGGATCACGTGGCAGTGGTTTGTGTTCGTGTCGCGGTGACATAGTGAATACTCCCGCTTCCTGTTGATAAATTATTGGAAGGGAACAATCAGAACGGTATACTCAGGAGAGTGCAAAACTGTCCGGAGATCCCTGCTGACGGTGATGGATTCTCAACCGGTGAATGCGCTGACTAAAAAAAAGTTACTGACCTTTCCTCCCGTCAGGCTACGGGATTCCGGGATGTTTGTGGTATTACTTTACCGGGTGGCACCCGATGGGGGAGGGCACCCGTGCGCGAACCATCTGGGGGTTGGCATAGGGCGTGACTACACTTGAGCGCTTCCTGCATTTCGTGCAGGACGCATCCCGGGCCTCCTTGAAATGATCACGGGGGGTTTTGTTGACGATTACGTTCTCTGCAGAGCAGAACGGGCACATGAACCGGATCACATAGCCGGTTCTCGTTCCCATGACTTCGGGTTTCTGGAAATTTTTTGTCATTCGTGTAGGTTTTTTATAGACTGGTTGTTCGGTATTCAACCGCGTTCTCCGGTGGAGATGCGGCACCTTGTTCAAAAAAGGTTTTGCGGAGAGCAGGAGGGACATTCCTATGCCCGGCTGGCGGGCAATGGTGTCAAAACCATTTATGATTATGTAGTATATGCTGTCCCAGCGTATAGCCTGATGGGATGATCATAAGGATCTCCGGAATCTCCTGTTGATGTCATTCCGTGGCCTGCAGGATTGTGCCTGACCGGCGGCGATCGGGTATGGCGGACCGGTTAAAAGAGGTATGTGAGGTCCTATCGAACGGTCGATGAAGAACCATCGCGGTTTTGTATACCGTTATACGGGATATCCAGAAGCACCCGGAGTTTCGTCTCGATATGCGGTGAGATCGGGTAATAGCCGGGCGTGGAAAACGAACCTGCGTCCCGGTTGACTGCATGTTCCAGATCAGCTTCCGATATCCCGTGTTTTTCGTGGTCTATTATTTCATGGAAGAACAGTTTTCCCCCACCAGGTATGATCCGACACAGGGATGTCCTGTCATGTTCTGCACGAATATAAAAATAGGACGATCCTATGTGCGAGTGGTGGTATTCCTGCAGTTGCTCCAGGATCTCATCATAATCCGGCGCCGAACCGTCCGGCATGACGTACCGGGGTAATGGTTCCAGACTTCTGATTCTCTCTTCCGTTGGCGTATTCATCTCCCCCCTTTTCCCTGACCTCAACCTGCGCCCCGGGCAGGACTGAGGTACGGAGGCAATATAGTTCCTGTGCATATATAGTTTTCTTAAAACGACAAAAATTACAACGAGAGGTGTAGCGGGGAATATTTACCATTTCACCCCGGTCCCTTTGATGATCTGTTTTTAAAAAAGGGTGTCCGGGAAAACTACGACACCGAGAAATCAGGAGTTTTCCTCGGTTCAGATCATCCCGGCACCCGGTTCGCAGGGTCCGGATCCATTGGCATAATCCGGGTGGATCTCTTCCCGGGCAATGATCGCTATCACGATGATCACGAGCCCGAGCAGGAACGAGAAGAGGAACGCGAAGTCGAACCCTGCAGCAAGTACATGCATCTGCATTTCCGACGGGGAAGCCCTCGTGACATCCTGGCTGGCGGCGATGGCGATGACGCCCTGGATGAAGACCAGGTTGAAGAAGGCGATCCCAAGCGTCAGCGGGGCGAACCGCTCGAGGCTTGTCAGGCTCGAGACCATACCCTGCTTAGTCCGGGCCACCGAGTTCATCACCATGTTTGAAGCCGGCGTGATCAACAGGCCGAGCCCGAAGCCGATCAGGGCGAGGCTGAAGACCACGTAACCTGCCGGCGTATCCATGTGCAGCCGGGTCATCAGGAAGTATCCGGCCGTGAGCGCGATCCCGGAGACTATGCAGAGCGCCCGGGGTCCCGTCCGGTTGAAGAGATACCCGGAGAGGATGCCAGCCCCCATCATGGCAAAGGAGAGCGAGGTCATGATGAGGCCGGCCGAGGAGGTGTCATAGCTCCTGACATACTTCAGGTAGAACGGCAGGAGGTAGTTGATCCCCGCGAAGCTGAAAAAGACGAGCGAGAGGAGGAGGTTTGTTAAGAGGAAGTTCCGGTTTTTGAAGAGCCGGAGGTCGAGGACCGGGTCGGCGCACCGGAGCTCGTGCACCACGAACCAGCCGAGGGTAGCTATTGCGAGAACAGCGGGAACGAGGATCGCAGGTGAGGTCCAGCCGAGCGTCTGCCCTTCAGAGACCACGAAGAGGAGGGATGCGAGCCCTACGAAGGCGAGGGCGGACCCGGTGGTATCGAACCCGGTGAGCGCCTTCCCGGCAGGATCCTTTGGGATCACCTTCGCCCCGAGCAGCACCGCTACGATCCCGACCGGTATATTGATGAAGAAGATCGCGTGCCACGAGAAGTACTGTGTCAGGTATCCCCCGATGGTCGGGCCCAGCGCTGTCCCGAGCGCCGCCATCGTCATGACAATCCCCATCGCTCTTCCCTTTGCCGACATCGGGATGTAGGCCGTGATCATCGCCGGCGCAATTGCCGTGATCATCGCGCCGCCGACCGCCTGGAAGATACGCGACCCGACAAGCCAGGTGAGCGAACCGAAGAGGTCCGGCAGCACGCCGCAGGCGAGCGACCCGATCGTGAAGATGACGAACCCTGCGAGGAAGACCTTCTTGAACCCGATCATATCGGAGACCTTCCCGAAGACCAGCACGCAGCCGGCCATGATGAGGAGGTAGGCGGTCGCTACCCAGCTGACCATGCTGGTGGATACGTGGAACGACTCGGAGATGGTCGGGAGGGCGATGTTGACGATCGTGCCGTCGAGTCCCGCCATGAACGTGGCGAGGGATATGGAGAGGATCAGGAGGGTGAGGCCTTTTCCCGTGGCGGAAGCATCCATTGTTTTTTAGATTTGGCGGAGGGAGGTGATGAGGGTTGCGGGGGGTAGTCCCCCTCCCTCAGCAGGAACTACCCCCCACCACCCCCTTTCCAGATCCGGCAGGAGGTCCCCCTGCCCACCCCTCCCGGGCCCGGAGGGGTACCCACCCCACCCGGTGAGGGAGCCACCCCCCATACCCCTCCGGAAATTCCGGGGCGGGGGAGGGGGTGTCCGTCCCCCCCGGTCCGTCAACCTCCATCAGGGGCATAAGTTACCGCTGGCAGACACGGCTCCTTCAGACTCTCCCGGCCCGGTCGGGCACCCGAAAGGGGGGGTCTGCACCTGCCCCCCCACCCCTCAGGGAGGGGGGTCTCCCCGGATTTTTTCCGGGAGGGTGGGGGGGTATACCGGTACCCC
>Ga0265342_10000009_pt1 | contig 220210 bp, 198 predicted proteins | sample 4CB327metaG_FD_203125 | JGI IMG/M metagenome (GOLD analysis project Ga0265342, IMG submission 203125) | Rhizosphere microbial communities from Carex aquatilis grown in University of Washington, Seatle, WA, United States - 4-CB3-27 metaG | ecosystem: Host-associated > Plants > Roots >...
TCATAATTGTGAACGGCACCAGTATCGATTCGTAGAGGCTCGCCAGCACGAGGTATATGAATATTATCGATAGTCCTGCGGCTATGAGCATATTTGTCATAAGGTCACCGAAATCCTCCGAAGAACCATGGAATTCGTAGGTGACTCCTTCGGGAAGTTTTTCTTTCTCCAAGATCTTTTTGGCGTCTGCCGTGATGTTGCCAATGGCGCCGTTTTTATCCATATTTCCGGTTACAGCCACGTACCTGCTTCTGTCCCGCCTGTATATTTTTGACGGGCCCGTGGTTACCAAAGGTTCCGCGATATTTTTAACCCTTATCAGCTGGTTATTTACGTTGGGTACATAAAGCTCGTTGAAATCCCGCGCGAGGTCCCTTTGCTCCTCAACAAGGCGCACGCGTATGTCATATTCCTGGCTCTCTTCGCGGTATTTCGCCGGGGTATTGCCTTCCACCATTCCCCTGAGTTCCATACCGGCCAATATGGACATCACTCCGAGCTTTTGAAGTTTTTTCGGGTCCATCTGCACCTGGAACTCGGGCTTACCCGACCTGTAGTTGGTTTCAAGGTCAACCAGCCCGCGTACCGTCTTAAGCTTTGGCAGAAGGTTATCGGCAAACTCAGCGACCTTGTCGATATCCTCGCCTTTTAGCAGCAGGAAGAAGGGCGCGTCCGAACCGCCTCCCATACTGATATCACTGACTTGCGGCCTGAGCGTTTCCCTATATGGGACAAGACTTTGTCTGACAAATTCTTTCATATCGCTTGTGGACCTCTTCCGCTTTGAGGAGGCGACCATCTTAACGAACAGCGAAGCCGTGTTGCTTTCGCCGTTCGAGTTTCCAACGGTAACAAGTACTGTTTCCGTGTCTTTTTCCTTGCGTATTATTGAATCAACCTCTTTGGCGTAATCGGTCATTTTATCAAGGGACGTTCCCGGAGCGGCTTCAAGCGTAACCATGAACTCGCCCCACTCGTTCTTGCCCATGAAAGTTACCGGTATGCCCTTGGTAAGTGCGAGCGAACCGATAAATATTAAAAGAGCCGAGAGCAGGATCCATACCTTATGCCGCAGCGTAAAATGCATTATCTTTTCGTAAACCACCATAAGCCAGTCCTGGAACCTGCCGAACCAGGCGGCTGGCGCGTGCAGCACGGCCCCGAGGCCGGTATATTCGTCGTCCCTCTTTATCTTTCCTATCATGTACGCCGAAAGCATCGGAGCGGTGGTCAACGCGTCAAAAAGCGAGATGCTCATCGCGAATACTATCGTCAGCCCGAAAGACTTGAAGAACTGCCCTATCATACCCTGGAGGAAGGCAACCGGAAGAAAAACAGCTATCACGGCCAGCGTCGTGGCTATCACCGCGAGCCTTACCTCGTCGGTACCTTTCTGGGCCGCGACCATCGGTGTCTCGCCGTTCTCTATATGCCTGAATATATTTTCGCGCACGACTATGGCGTCGTCTATCAAAAGCCCGACCACGAGAGAAAGCGCCATAAGCGTCAGCATATTGATGCTGAAACCCGCCAGTGCCATGAAAATGAAAGAACCTATCAGGCTGTTCGGCAGAGCAACGGCGGTAATGAACGTTGAGCGGAAATTGCCCAGGAAAAAGTAGACGACTAATATCGCGAGCAGTATGCCTTCAAAAATGGTGTTTCGCACATCTTCGATATTCATCCTTATGGACCTGGCGCCGTCACGAACGATAACAACCCTTGGAGCGCCCTTTATGTCTTTCAATATTTTGTTAAGGGCGTCAACACGCTTGATAACACCGTCGGATACATCCACCGTATTCGATTTGGATTGCTTGTATACATTGATAACGAGCGCCGGCGTTCCGTTTAAAAAACCGCGCGACGTCTCATCTTCGCTTGAATCCGTTACCTTACCGACCTGATCGATCGTAACGGGCACGTCGCTGCCGAAAAAGTTGACTACCACATCCTTTATCTGTTTTATGGAATGGTACTCGCCTATGCTCCTGAAAGAAAGCTCTCTAGAACCGGTGGAGACTTTGCCGATGGGTATGTTCTGGCTGGACTGCGCTATGCGGTTCGAGACCATTGTGAGGCTTGTTTCATAATCCTTGAGCTTGTTGCGGTCGAGATCAACATGGATCTCGCGTTTTGTGCCGCCTATGATCTCGACTCCGCCCACGTTGGGAACCTGCTCGAGTTTGTTCCTTATCGTTATATCCGCTAGGTCATAAAGTTCAGTGGGTTTCATGTTGCCGGTAAGGGAAAGCATCATAACAGGCTGGTCGGCGGGGTCAAATCTCTTTATTACGGGTTCTTTAATGTCCGTGGGGAGATCGTTGCGGATCTGGGCAACTTTATCCCTAACCTGCTGTTCGGCGTATTTAGGGTCGGTTTCAAGCGTGAACTCGCCAAATACGATCGAAGCCCCATCCTGACTGGCCGAAGAAACATATTTTAAGCCCGCTATCGAGCTTATCTGTGTTTCCATCTTTTTTGATATCAGTGTTTCGATCTCTTTAGGGCCCGCACCGGGATAAATAGTTGTAACGCTAATAAAGGGAAAATTGACGTCGGGAAACATGTCTACCGGCAACCGCTGCATCATGATGAAACCGACCACGAGCATGGCGACTATGATAGCTGTGATAAATGTAGGGCGCCTTATGGCGAGTTTTGCTAGATTCATTTACTTCCTCCGGATATTATCTTCCAGATTACATATTAGATCTCATGTTTTTCGATCTGTAATTTGTAATCTGTAATCTGAAATTGTTATTTGTTTAGTATAGGCAACGTGTTATAAAGTTCTGCCTGAGCTAGCGTCATTATTTCCTCTAACACCGTGCGGTAAACGTTCAACGTCGCATCGTCCAGGTCGTTTTCGGCGCTGAGCAGCAGGAAAGTCGTGGTCCTTCCGCGTTCAAACCTGTTCTGTTCGTTCTTGACCCGGTCATCCTGTATTTTCATTATGTCTTTGGCAAGCTCAAGCCTTGCCTTGACGTTGGACCATGTTGTTTGGAGCTGTTCCCATTCGTTCTGAGCCGAGGTCTTTGCCGATTTGAACGCTTCTTTGGACGAGGCGAAATCGTTAGTATACCCTTTCCTGACCTTTGTGAGAGTTTTGTAATCGAGCGGAACTATGAAAGCCAGGCCAAGTATATAAGTAGGTTTATCCTGGGAAGTGACCTGGCTCCACGCGTCTGAATACGACAGTCCAAGACCGTTAAGCGCGTAAGAGGCGTTGAAGCTCAATTCCGGCATGGCGCGGTATTTTGTTTCCTTATCCGCAAGCTCGCTTGAGCGGTAACTCGCTTCCGCGGCGAGCACGTCGGCGCGTTTTCCCGTGCTGGAAAGCTTGTCTACATTGGCAAAAGCTGTTGCCTTATCCGATACTTTTTCGAGGTCGTCCGGCACCGTGTCGAGGTCCAGCCCGAGCATCCGGTTGAATTCCCTGCAAGCCTTTATCTCATCTTCCAGCGAAAGTTCAAGATTAAGCTGGCGCAGTTTGTAGGCAGCCTGCGTCTGGAGGAGGTCGCTGTTATCTATCAGGTCAAGCTTTTTTTTGTTCTCATTCCACTTAAGCAGCTTGTCAGCCCGGTCTAAAGAAGCCCTGCGAAAATCACGTACTTCTCTGTCAAGGGACAGGTTCCAGTAAGCGCCGCGAGCGGAAAGCATTAATTGCTGTTTTTTGTACAGGAGTATGTATTGACCCGCAAGCACGGCCGACTTCGCCTTGTCTATCCCGGCCTGGGTGAGACTGGCGCCAAAGTCCCTCAAGAGAGACTGGCTGAGGCTTAAAGTCGGCGTGACTTGGTAGCCCGAGAAGTTGGAATAATTCTGCCCGTTATAGTTGAACGGCGCAAGCAGGCTGAAATCCGCGCCGGTGTACGTATAGCCGAAGCTGACATTGGTGCCCGTCTTGAATTTTTCCGAGGCGTTGACCGACAGGGCGTTTGCTTTCATCTCATCGGTTGCGAGAGTCGAGCCGAAACCGGGGCCGGACCTGTCATCTATGCGGTTGTAACTGCCCGAGAGAATGGGCGAGTAGGCCATGTCCATCTCGAGCACTTTTTGCCAGGCCGCTTCTATGGACAGGTTCACGGCTATCACGTCCGGGTTCTCCGCTTCCACGCGGCTGAGATAGTTGTCCAGAGTGATCACGTCGGCCCGGCAAACGCCGGCCGAAAGCAAAGAAACGCAGATAAACATAAAGAGTGTTTTTTTCATATTAGCTTTTGATATCCTTTCATTTGATGTACCGGATTTAGTCCGGCACTTAATTCTATTGCTTAATACCGGGTTATAATGCCGTTTATTTTGCCAGCCCGTTCATCAGTATCTTGAGGACCAGTTCGGTATCGATATCGCCGTTGCGAGACTCCTCATTGAATTCCTTATGGGCGAAGATTGACGTTACCGACAAGATTATCGAAGCCACAACGTACGGAGGGAAGTTCTTGAACTCCCTGGCTTTTATTCCCTTCTCGATTATACGGCTTATCGATTCGGTTATCTGCTGGAACCGTTTACGAAACTCTTCGTGGACCTTGCCCTTCGGCGGGCCGGCTTCTTCCCTGATGGAAAGGAAAAGATGGCGGTTGGTCTTGAGGAATTCGTTCATCTTGCACAAAAGAAGGGAGAGCTGCTTTGAAGCGGGCATATCCTGTTTTCCCACCTCGTCAATGATGCCGATGAACTTGTCTATAAGGCTAAAGACCACGGAGAGATAAAGCTCTTCCTTGCTTTTGAAATATAGATAGATCGTGCCCTTGGCGATACCGGCGTATTTCGCTATCTCGTCAACAGGGCATTTGTAATAGACTTTTTTATTGAGCACCTTCACGGCGCAGTCCAGGATCTCGCGCTTCCTGAGTTCCGGATCCCATTTCCTTGTTTTAATCATTTTGTATACCTCTGAGATTTAATGACTTATCGGTCATTGACTGACCGGTTAGTCATTATTATAGCACAGCGTTATTAATTTGTCAAGCGGCCGGCGCTGCGGGTCTTTAGTAAGCGGTTTTCTGCGGAGGGTTGAGCAGTGAGTTTATCTGGTCGAGCTTTTGCTTCAAGAGCTGGTTATTCGGCTCGGCTTTGAGCACCTGCTCGAGCAGGTCTTTCGCGGGGCCGTACTGCTTGTTCTCAAAATACGCGAGCCCCAGGTTGGCAGCCGCCGAGACGTTGGAAGGGCTGAGCTTGAGCGCCTCGTTATACTCGTTTATGGCCTCGCCGACGCGCCCAACGGTAAAAAGAATGTTCGCCATGTAGAGCCTCGCCTTGAAACTGCGCGGCTCAAGTACCAGAAGGCGTTTACAGTTATTATACGCCGCCTGCCAGTTCTTGGTCTGCACGGAATTTTCTACGGCCTTCATAAGCGCGTCGCTTTCCTCCAGCACTTTATCCGTTGTCCCCTCTTTGGCGAGAGATATCCTGAGATTTTTTCTGGCGACCTCGAAATCGGGGTCGATCTCCAGGGCCTTTCTGTAAGCCTTCAGAGCCTCTTCATCCTTGCCCATCTTCGTGTAGAGGTAACCGAGGTTGTTCTGCACGTCTTTATTGTCAGGGAAGAGCATCGCGCACTGGGCGAACATTTTAAGCGCGGCGCTCTGGTAGAGGGACTGGTCCTGCAGGAAAACGCTGCCCAGGGCGTTGTAAGCTTCCAGGGAGAGAGGGTTGATGTAGAGCGACCGCGAGTATTCGTCCACGGCATCGCTCATTTTACCCGTCTGAGCAAGCACGGTCGCCATGTTGAAATAGATCTCGTCGTAACCCGCGTTGGCTCTCAAGGACTCTTTATAACCCCAGATGGCCTTCTCCCTGTTCCCCGACCTGGCGTAGCAGTTGGCGAGCTCGTAATTGTTGTTCACCTCGAAACGCTGGTAACTGTGGGCCAGTTCAAGTTCCGGTATGGCCGCCTGCACCATATTCTTTTTTGACAGTTTGAAACCCGAGAAATAGTGCACCTCGCCCAGGAAGCTTCTAGTATAACGCAGTATGACGAAACAACCAGCGATAAGCAGCACCCAGACCAGCACTTTCGAGGCGGCCGATCTTATCTCGACGGTTTTTTCTTCCTGTTTAGAAAGGCTCACGAGCAGCCCCATATTCCACCAGTACAAAAACGCGGGTATCGCGAAATGCAGGGACACGTTGAGCAGGTTATCGAACCACAACCCGACCAGCGAAGCGAAAAGCCCCGCCGCCAGCAGTTTTTTATCGCCCGTCAGATTCTTGATCATGAACAAAGAAAAACCTACGACGGAAGCGAGCAGCCACAGGTAAATGCCGAAACCCACGGTGCCCACCTGGGACCAGATCTCGAGGATCTCGTTGTGGCAATTGTTCGCGTGAGTGCGGAACCCGATGTATTCCGGCAGGAAAAGATGCCTGCCCTGGTAAAACGGGTAGAAGAGCTCGAAACACCCCCACCCCTTGCCGAGGACCGGCCTTTCATCCACCATATGCCACGCGCAAGACCATATAAGCTTTCTCTGATCCCACGCTCCGTAATAGCCTTCCTTTTTTGAGACAGATTCGGCCAGGCGGCCTATGACGCCGGGGTTGTAGCCGGAGATACTGCTTTTCGGCCAGAACAGCATGAACAAAACCATCAGCCCGAAAGGCAGGACAACGAATTTTTTGAAATTTTTTAAAAGTTCAGCTTTCTCGTACTTGTAGAAGAAAAGCATCACTATCCCCATGCTCGCCGCGCAGCCCACCCAGGACGACCTCGTCAGCGTGCACAGGAGCGCCGAAAAGTACGTCATCAGGAACACGAGGTAAAAAGCTCTCTTAAAGAAGCTTTCCGCCTTCACGAAGAGAACGTAGGCCGGGGGTATGAGGAGCACGAGGTAGGAAGACAGAAAATTGGGGTTCCCGAAAGTGGATACGCTTCTGCCGCCGAAGGGGTTGAGAACCCTGGGCCAGAAATATTCAATGCCGAAATACTGCAGTATCCCGTACACCGAGGCCAGCCAGCCGGCCCAGAAGACGGCGAGCATGAACTTGCGCCTCGTGCCGTCGTCAGAAAAATACGAAGGTATGTAATAAACCAGGATCGCGTTTACTATGAGGAACAGCCAGTTCTTGAGCCCTTCGCTGAAAATACCATAAGAGAGATAGGGTTCGTGCAGGTTCTCGATGAGCATAGCGGCCCAGGAAAGAGTCGCTATCACGAGGAAAGCCGAAAGCTGAAGGTCGAACGGCGTCCTTTTAAGCACGAGCCGGCCCGCTTTCATACCCTGGTAAACCCACAGGAGAAATACCAGGACCGTCAGGCTGTTGACAAGGACTATCTGAAATAAATAAGGGTTGCGGGTCAGGTCGGTGAAAAAAATGAGCGGCGGGACGAACAACATTATATAGATAAGGAAGTTATAGACTCGTTTCATTTAGATCCTATCCTGATTCCGCGACCGCGAAATTCTCGCTTCGCTATTTGAAGCTTTTAACGCGGCGCCACGCCGAACGTCCTCAAAACATCGGGGTCCTGTGGAGCTAGATCTCTCGCCTTGAACCACATCGCCTTCGCTTCTTCCATCCTGCCCGTCCGGCTGTAGAGCACAGCCAGATTTTTTATCGCGTTGATGGAATTCGGGCTCATTTCGGCGGCTTTCTTATAATACTGCTCGGCGCTCTTTAGGTCGCCCCTCATGAACTTCATATTGCCGAGATTGATGTAGGTCTCGGCATACTCGTCGACCTTCCTCTTCGCCCAGTCTTCCTTCCAGATGCTGTGGGGAGGGCTCTGGAGCTTTTCCGGGAAATTAATATGGTCCAGATAGGCCTGTTCGGCTTTCGCGTAGTCGCCGAGCTGCATATATATCCAGGCTATCCTGTAGTAGTTCAGCGGGAAGATCGGGTCTATATCCCTGTAAAGCTGGAATTCCCCGAGGGCTTTCAGCCAGAGGTCTTTTTTGTTCTTTTCGTGCGCGGCCGCGGCCGTGAGGTCTTTCTTCCCTCTCGCTTCATCTTCCATTCTTTTTTCGTCTTCGCCCGACTTGAGGTAAATAAGCCCCGCCTGGTGATGGGACTGGACGTAATCGGGAGCCAGTTTCCAGACGTCCTTGTATTTCTCTATGGCCCGGTCCCTGTCGCCTTCTATCCACCTGTCGTTATAAACGTTCCCCATAAAATAATGCGCCATTATAAATGAAGGGTTTTCCTTTATCACCTGAGTGTATTTCTCGAGCGCCTGCGTCCACTGGCCCTGTTTTGAAAAGAATATAGCCATATTGTGGTTCATATCCGCGTCAAAATATCCATAAAAGACCGCGAGGAAATACGCCGCCGCCGCCGCGACCATCACCTGGAACGCTCTCTTGAGATTTTTTGGCAGTTTCCCAGGTACCGGCTGCGGCGCCTTTACGGGCATGGGATGATTGACGTTGAGCGCCCCGATAAGCCCGATGAGCAGCCAGAGGAATATGCCTGACGAAACAAAGCGCAGGGAAACGCAGACAAAATTATGCACCAGCTGCGCGGAGACGGCCGTCAGGATGCCCAGCTGGTAATAGGCCCGCACGTCGCCTCCCTGGCCGTGTTTTTGTTTGTTCAAGATCGAAAATACCTGGAGGTTCTTGAAACCGGCCCAGAGGAAAAGCGCGATGAGCCACAGGAATATCCCGAAACCTATCGTCCCCTCGTCATACCAGACCTCGAGATATTCATCTTCGGGGTGGTCGGTTTCGGTATTGTGCCTTCCTTCTATCAGGAATATCTGGGGCCTGCGGAAAGCCGGATAGGTGACGTAGAAAGTGCCCACGCCGGTACCGAGCAGGGGGTTGGTGTTGATCATCTCCCACGTGGAGGTCCACGTGAAGATTCTGAATGACGCGCTGTCCGTGCGCCCCTTGAGGTTGTGGTAGATACCTCCTACGACGATCAACAGCGTCGCCAGGGTCATTATGAGCAGTATCCCCCTCTGCCTGGTTTTCTGAGTGTTGAGGAAGAACCCGATGGCAAGGAAAACGAAGATCAGTATGCCCGCGCCGAAGCCCAGCCACGCGCCTTTCGAGTAGGTGACCAGGACGCAGAAAGCTATCATCAGCCACAGGAACAGGAGGTGGATCTTTTTCGAGCGCAGGAACATCGCCAGGGTCACGGGGCTCATCACCACGAGGAAATCGCCGAAGAAGTTGGGGTTGCCGAAAGTTGAGAATATCCTCTCTCCGAAAGCCTGCCGCCAGATGAACGGGTCAAGCCCCGGTTCGGGAGGCGGCGGAAAAAAACGCCTGTCGAGATACTGGACGACGCCGTAAAGGGCCGCGACATAAGCCGCCGCGATCAGCCAGTTGAAAAGCCTCTTCATTTTCTCTTCGCTGTCGAATTCCTTGACAACGATCAGGGCCATCGCTATGTAAAACACCCTCCGGGCAAGCTCGTTGGCGCTAGCGAGCGGGAAAGGCGAGCGGGCGTAGGATATTATTCCCGAGGCCAGAAAAGCCAGGAGAGAGCAGATAACCACTATGTTTTTTTTGAAGAAGAGCGTAGCGTCTTCCTCTATCAGCTTCACGAGCCACGCGGCGACCAGCACCGTCCCGCCCATCTGAATGAGCGTGATCTTGATCTGGGCCGAGTCGTAAGTCCTCAAATAGAAAGCTATGGAAATAAGGAAGTAAAGTATGGGCACGCCGAAGATCAGGATCTTTCCGGCTGACTCTAAAATGTTATTTTCCGAGGTCTTTGCTGTGTCGCTCATGGGCTATCGTTCCTTTTATGGTCTTAGGCCGTCGAACTTCAGGGTCACCGAAATCCGGTTGGTCGTGCCGAGGTCGCCGTAAGGCACCCACGCGTAGTCGAACTCAAAATTCCTGATGTTGACGCCCAGCCCGCCTGAGAAATTAATGGTGATCTGGTCGCCCAGCAGGTTGTCGCTAAGCGGATATTTGTAGCCGCCGCGCAGGAATAAAAAATCATTTATATTGAACTCAAGCCCCGTGTAAAGATTTATAACGCCGTCCGAATAGGCGACACCCTCCGTCGTCCAATCAAGATAATTCGTTACCGTCTCGGAGAATCCAAGATACGCGCCCGACGGAAGTCCTGACCCTTTCACTTCCGGCCCCAAATTGAACAAGCCGAAACCGCAGCTGTAATCGGACTTCTGGGGTTTGTAAAACCCGCCCGCGGAAAGCATCAGGCCCGAGCTCGTGTTGCCGTCTATCGTTTCGCGGACCGCCTTGAGCGCGACGCCGTAAGAAAAAGTCGTCGTGACCCTGTTGCCGTAAGCGATGTTAACCAGGGCGTCGTTGAATTCGAAGCCGCCCTTTTCCGCGTAGCCCTGGGCTGAAGAATCCGCGACAGTTTTGGTCAATCCGCCAACCCCGAGATAGCCGATCGATAACCCCAGGGCGCTGAAATCGTCGATCGGAAGGGAGTAGTTGACGAGGCTGAAATTCGAGTCCGCCAGGTACGAGAGTTGTTCGAACGACAATTCACTTCCCTTTATCCACGGCAGTATAGCGGGGTTTACATAGAGAGACTGCGAAGAAATAAAGGTGTTTGATGTGCCGACGCCGGCGCTTTTCGGGGAAGGGTCTATCTTCAGAAAGCTGAATATACTGGTTCCTTCTGAACTCGCGAAAGTTTCGGGCAGGATAGAAAACATAAAGAAGGCCGCTGCCACCGCAACATTCCTTAACTGGATTTTATATATCATTTTATAAACTGAACCGCGTACGGCGCCGGGCTAACAGGCTTTAAGGCCTAATAGCCGAGGAAGGGATTCGAACCCTCGACCTACGGTTTACGAAACCGTTGCTCTACCAGCTGAGCTACCTCGGCAGTTTGCCAAGCTCACCCTTTTTTCTACTGCGAAAATAATATTTGGTCTGCAACTTCGTCAGATTCGCCTTGCGTAGCGCTGCTACGCCGCGGCTCATCTTCCTCGTTTCGCTCCAAATCTCATTTTCTCGTTACGAAAACGGGTAAGCTTGGCAAACTGTCTAAATTTACGTCTTTTAAAAACTATAAATATCTCGCTGCGAAAAAGCGGCTCTTGGGAACTGTCAAGTTTCTTTGAGATGATTAAGGTCTTATATATGCCAAACTTCTAGTTTGGCAAGACAGCCTAATTTGCGTAGCGAGGAATTAAGATTTGGAGCGAAACGAAGGAATTATTGACGCCGCGTAGCGAAAGCTACGCAAGGAAAAAATTCCGAAGTTGCAGCCCAAATATTAATTCCGCAGCAGTAAATTAGGCTGTCTTGACAAACTATATATGCTGGGGGTCAGAATCGAACTGACGACACCAGGTTTTTCAGACCTGTGCTCTACCGACTGAGCTACCCCAGCAGGACATCCAAATATATTCCAGCGAACCAACTTTATTTCTTATCGAACGCTTTTTTACCCGCTTCAAAAACCTCTTCGATGCGCTCTTTGGATGATGCTATCTTTTCCTTGCCTTCAGCGACCATCTGTTTTGTCTTGTTTTTCACGTCATCGCCCATATCTTCGATCTTTTCCGCCAGGTCTTCCCCGAGATCTTTAAGTTTATCGCGCGTCTCTTTTCCGGCTCTGGGCGCGTAAAGGATGCCTACGGCCGCGCCTATGATGCCTCCAAGGATGAATGCCAGCATAACTTCACCAGATTTATTTTCCGACATATTTTCCTCCTTCCAGCTTGATATCTTACAGCCGCTGCTGTTCTTCCCTTTTGTTCCTCACAAAAGTAGAAACGATACCGCCCAGCCACCCGCCCATTTTTGACCAGGGCGAAACCAGGTTTCCGACAAAATCTTGGACCTTCCGCGTGATCCCGGCGACCATGTCGACTTCGCTGTTAATGCCTCTCAGCAGGGCCTCCAGCTCGTCAGCCGCCTTCTTGACGCTGTACAGGGTCTGGACAAGGTAAACCACGGCGATCACGAAAGAGACTGTCACTACCAGGAGACAAACGATCAATACAGTGCTCATTTTTTGTTTTCCTTTTTAAGATTTGCTTTCGCTATGCATTCCTCGATCTTTTTCTTGACCTCGAGTATATCAAAGGGCTTCGTCAGGAAGCCGTTGGCGCCGAAAAGCATGGCGTCGTGAAAAGTTTTATCATCGGTGAAGGCCGTAAGCATTATCACCGGGATGTCCGCCGTATCCGGGGACAATTTCAGGTTCCTGCACAAGCTTATGCCGTCCCCGTCCGGCATGCTGACATCCATAAGTATAACATCGGGTTTAAACCCGTCAAGTATCTTCTCCGCGGTCCTGGCGCTTTCAAAAGCAGCCACCGAATACCCCAGAACCTCAAGCCCGCTCTTTAACAGTTCAAGGATATTCGCGTCATCGTCAAATACCAAAACCTTTTTCTTATTGTTTTCCATATTTTGTAGTTAATTTTAACAAAAGAAAACACATAAGTCAAATAAGGAAATCTTGGCATTTGGCTTTGATTTTGAAGGAAAAATACGTCAACCGCGAAAAAACTCGCGCAGTGACGGTTCCCTGACAGGAAGCCCGGAACCGGTTCTACCCCGGCGATCCCCCGCCGAGCCCGGACTCTTTTATGTGTTTTTTGAAGGGCAGATATCCCTCAAAACGCAGATGCCGTGAAGCGGCTTTCTAGCCGCGCAGACGGCCCTGCCGTGCCGCTGTATCAAGTACGAAAAAATGAACCAGTCCGGCCTGCGGATCATCCGCATCAGGTCCTGTTCTATCTTTACCGGGTTAACGTTCTTCGTCAAGCCGAGCCTTTGCGAGAGCCTTATTACGTGAGTGTCCACGGCGATGCCTTCCACGACGCCGTAAGCGTTGCCCAGCACGATGTTGGCCGTTTTTCTCGCAACCCCCGGCAGCTTCAGTATATCCTCCATAGTCGAGGGTATCTTGCCGCCGAAATCGTCGCGGATCATCTTCGCCGCGCCGATTATGTTCTTCGTTTTATTGCGGAAAAAACCGGTAGACCGGATATCCCGCTCGAACTCGGCCGGGTCCGCGTCAGCGTAATCCGGCAGGGCGCGGTATTTTTTGAAGAGCGTTTTCGTCACGAGATTCACCCGTTCGTCGGTGCACTGGGCCGAAAGGATCGTGGCCACCAGCAGCTCAAGCGGGTTTGAATGGCTGAGAGCGATCTTCGCTCCCGGATAAGCTTTCTTCAGCCTTTTCACTATCTCGGCGGGCCTTTTTGTATCCATTTTTATTCCGTTCTTATGGCGTCTACAGGGCAGTCCTTGACCATCTGTTTGGCGCACTCTTCCTGTCCCGCGGGGACTGTTTCGCTCTTTGTAACGGCAAGATTGTCCTTCATCTCGAACAGGTCCGGGCAGGTGGATTCGCACAGGCCGCAGCCTATGCACGTGTCTTTGTCTACGTAAACTTTCATTGTAACCTCCTGTTATTAAAATCACGACATGACTCAAGGAGAAAGATGTGTTTTCTCCTCACGTCCTTATTTACTTTATCAGACCGATCATCCGGCCGTGGATCAAACCGTTTGACGCGAGCAGGGTGTCGCCGAAAATATAGTTAGCGCCGCCGTCGTATTCCGAGACCCTCCCGCCTCCCTCCTGCACTATAAGGGAACCCGCGGCTATGTCCCAGGGTTTCAAGCCTTTCTCCCAGAACGCCTCAAAACGGCCCGCCGCGACGTAGCATAGGTCCATCGCCGCCGAACCGAGCCGCCTCACGCCCTGCACTTTGACTATTACGTTCGAGAGGCTCTGCATCACCTTTCCGCTCTCCGAATGAACATCATAAGGGAACCCAGTAACGACAAGCGACCGGACGAGTTTCCCCTGCGGAGAGACCCTTATCCTTTTGCCGTTGAGGAACGCTCCGCCTCCCCGCTGGGCCACGAACAATTCTTTTGAATACGGCGCGTACACCACTCCGGCTATCACCTTCCCTTTTTCCAGCAGGCTTACGCAGACGCTGAAAAAAGGCACCCCGTGTATGAAATTGACCGTGCCGTCCAGCGGGTCGATTATCCAGCAATATTCCCCGCAGTCTTTCCTGTTCTCGTCTTCTTCCCCGATGATCGTGTGCCCGGGGAATTCAGCTTTGATGAGCTTTACGATCTTTTCCTGGGAGGCCCTGTCCGCGGCGGTCACCGGGTCGATCCTGCCTTTGAACTGCACTTTTAGACAAGTGTTGAAATACTTAAGCAGCACTTCACCGCCGGCCTTTGCCGCCTTCACCGCCGTTGCCGTGTAATTATTGAATTTCAAGATGTCCTCACAATATTGAAAAATGAGCCCGGGGGCTTTGAAATTACGTTGATTTGATTTTACCGCAGGAGTGTTCTTGAATTCTTCGCTTTAGTTCGGAAGTTCAGCCAATGTAAAAATCTTTGCCTTTCGCGCTTTGCAAAACGCGAACGTATTACATATATCATTGTCAAATGCCAAGCTCACGATATAAAACTTGGCGGGGACGACGGGATTTGAACCCGCGCTCTCTGCCTTGACAGGGCAGCGTGTTAAACCAGGCTACACCACGTCCCCGAAAAAAAACCGATATCACGAAAAAGCGTTATTGAAACCCAAAATGAGAGGTATATATTACCAGAATATCTTATTGTTGTCAAATAAATGACTAAGCTCAGAAGTAAATTTTAAATCATTAAGCGGGTCTCGCAAACCTTGTCATTTATTACTAACTTTACCTTTACTTTCCATCTAATCCGATATAACCATGAACGTCACAAATTATTTATGTTCTTTTTATAAAAAAATTAGTTCTCGATCAATAGTTCATTAGTTAAATACGTCCCCTATTCCGAGAGTATTCATTCCGACGGATTTAACCGGAAATAAAAAAATGCCAGCCGTAAATAAACTGGCACTCGTGCTGGTCTGAAGCTTGAGTTTTCAGAATGAGAAACAGACACCGATACGGCAACAGTTCTTTTTTTCGCTTACCCAGACGACTTTCGCGTAGCGCTCGGTTTTTTTGTCTTCCAGGTATATCCTCAGGAGCGTCGCGGCTATAAGGAACTGGCCGGTGTCGTCAAAGGGGCATCTGCCGGCAGAGCAGAAATCGCTCGCGAACTTATCCCCGCAATAGGGGCAGCCCTCGCATTTCCACCAGAGCGGCCATTCTAGGGACATCCCGCGGGAGCTGATGTTCAGGCATGACGCCGGGATGTATTCGATAAGGATCGGTTTATAATCACGGTCCATCACCCAGCACTTGGCATCCAGTTTTGTATTTACCCTGACACTTTTTCTTTTCTTGATCGATGGCATCTAAAAAACGCTCCTTTAAGGCAGGCACACGGACAGGCCGAAACGGTGCGAACCGCTGGTATTCTCTATCTGCAGGGGCCACGCGAAGGAGTAATCGATTATCAGTTTTGTCTTCGCGGAAATGCTTATTTCATAACCCAGCCCGAAAGTAATATTCTCCTGGCTCGCGCCCGCCCTGAGGGCGAATTTGGAATCGAACATCCAGGATTCAACGCCGAACCTGACGTCGGTCTGGTTATCCCTCGAAACTATGTCCAGGGCGCTTGTAAAGTCAGGGATCTTAAGGAACGGAAGCTGCGCGGTGTAGTAGGAAAACCCCAGCACGTTCTCGTTCGGCACTTTATCAACGGTCAATAAACCGACGTCCGGAGAATTAACGTTCTTGCAGGCGAGAGCTACGTTAAGCCCCAGTTTTTCCCAGGAAGCCATAACTCCTACGTCAAAGGCCGTGGCGGCCGCCGAGTTGCCGTGCGCGAACACCGGGTCGTCCACCGTGCGGACGTCCAGTGTGTATTCGTGTTTAATGTATTTGACGTTGGCTCCCACCGAAATAGCGGGCTGGGAAAGCCCGAAGACGTCGTTTACGAAACGCCCGTAACCGAGGCTGGCCGTGTCCTCCCTGTAGAGCGACGTCGCGGACAGGGAGCCCCAGACAAAACCCAGGTTACCGAACTTTCCGCTGACGGGCTTGACGTAACCCAGGTAATTCAAGCCGATGTTGACGGTATCAAGCCCCGTGTAGAGCTGAGCCGACATTACCGAGAGCTCTTCCTGCGGAACGAACGCAAGGCCCGCCGGGTTGTAAAGCTGGCCGTTAGAATCGTCCGCGACGGCGGTAAAAGCTCCGCCCATCCCGAGCGGTCTGACGCCCCAGCCCGAATCCTGAAAGGCTCCGAACGAGGGACAGGTCGTAAGAGGCAGGCAGTAAGCCGCCAAGACAAGCGCGGCGCCGCTCACCAAGCTCCTGATCGTGCAATAAATATTCGTTTTCTTTTTCATAATCATTGCCTTTTACTTACCTCTTACCACTTACCCGATTATCGCCTGTCTTTTACCGCTTACCACTTACCGCTTAACGCTTGTCTTCGATTATTTCGCGACCACAATGGTCCCGCTTATTATCTTGCCCGAATCGTTGAGTTTTATCTGGTATATGTATATGCCGCTCTCGACCAGCCGGCCACTGTCGTCCTTGCCGTCCCAGGTGGACTCGTTGTTCAACTGCCTGATCTTCCTGCCGATAACGTCATAAATATTCACGACGTCCCCATCGACAAGCCCGCTGAACAACGCGAAATCGTTCTTGTTGTCTACGGTCGCTGGGGTGATTATCCTTTCCTTGGGCCTGTAGTCGTTATCGTTCATCGAAGTTACAGGGAACGCGGCGTACATACTGAAATGCTGTATCTTTTCGTAGCTGACCAGGTTCAGGTCCTTGTCGAGCTTCCCGCCGAGAAGCCGCCAGTCGAACCCGTCCCACCAGAAGATCTTCAGGGAAGAGGCCTTGAAGCTCGTGCCGTCGACGACCTTATCGTGATCGACGTCCGAGAAGAGCAGTTTCATCGTCACGAACTTCTTGAAGTTAAGTTTTTCGGGCCCGAAACTATAAACCGCCACCGGCTTAACGGAAGCGCAAGGCGATTTTCCGGGAGGAATGGAATTGTCCGAGGGATCCATTTCCGTTATCGTTACCGCCGTGGTGCCGTCCAGGGCTCCCTGGGGAATGACAAGAGTAGTAGAACCGTCCGCCGGGTTGCCGTTCGGCAGGGTAATGTTGCCGCCGTTGGCGCCGAGAGTGATCGTTTGTGCCGCTATGACCGAGGCCGTGTAAAAGCTTCCGAGCGCCGGCAGATAGGCGATCTTGCTGTTAAGATCCGCCGCTCTCAAATAGTAATAGAAGAACTTCGCTTTCGCGAAATTAACGCTGTTCTTATCCAGCTGGAACCTGAAATTATATACAGAAGGATTGGAACTCAGCGTTATGGTATAGGTCGAGAAGTTAACATCCGCGTCCGTGCGGTAGCACATACCTACGGAGGCGAGGCCCGCCTGCCCGGTCGCTGTCCCGGTCGCGACCACCAGCCCGTCTATCGCCGAGACGTAGCTGATCGGGTTGTGCGAGAGTTGCGGCGGCCCTGCGGGGATAAGAGACGCAATACTGAACGAATAGAAATTGCCCGCCGGCGGCCAGCGGCCCGCGCTGCCCATGTAGTCAACGGCCGTTATCCTGTAATAAAAAGTCTGCTGGCTGGCCGTCTGGCTGACCTGTATCTTAGACTCGAAGAATTTCTGGACCGTGTTCGCGGACACGCTGACGGTAACCGTCGAAAAACTCGTCTGGGTATCCAGATAGTAATTGATATAAACACTCGTAAGAGGGTCGTTAAAATTCGGGCCCGTCATAGACCAGTCGGCTGTCGCCGCGGTCGCGTCTATCACGGCGAAGGTATCCGTCGAGATCTGGGTCAGCTGGGTTACACCCGTGTGCGTTATCCTCGGGTTCGGGATGCTCGAGAAGCTCACCCCCGCGCTGAGGGTAGAAACGGCAATGCTCGTAAAGGGGACGGCGAACGCTGCCGTCACGCTTGATAGAAGAAGACCTATAGATAATAATAGGTAAAGCTTCTTTTTAATCATGGAACAGTTCCACTGTCAGCTTGCCCGTGGTGTAAGTCGCCGGAGTCTTGGCGTTAATAAAATCCGCGGCTATATATATGTAGTTAGGCGATAACGCCCCGCCCCAGGTGGCTTCCGCGTGCTGAATGCCCCGTTTATCCCATACCGTCTGGTAATCGGCGCTGTTGACGAAAGTGCTGGAGCTTTTGTCCATCATCCAGAGGAAACAAGGGTATTGAGGGCCGATATCGCTGTCCCATATCCTTCCCGCGGGATAACCCGATCCGCCCTGCTGTATGTTATTGACGCTGGTGGTAGTGAAATCCACTACTCTCCACGCCAGGGGAAGTGTCTGCGTAGTAGTGCTCGCGTTGACAAGCCCCACCGGATCACCGAGCCCGGTATATTTGGGGGACGCGTTTGCCGCTTTGTTGTCCGTATAGATCTGTATGCCCCAGAGGGTCCCCGCGGTCGTACTGCTTACATAATCGAAATAATCATTATTTACCTGTATATATTCATCGGCGGCCATCCACTTGCCCAGGGTCGGGCTAGTCCACGTGAGGCTTGAACCTATAACCACGCTGTCATTATTTCTCTTTTTTACGGTTATCCCCATTGAGCCCGTAGTAGTACTTTTCCAGACAAGATTGTCCATCCAGAACATATGGTTATATGTCCCGTCAGCCATAAAAAAACCCATCATATCGATATGATTTATACCGTCATCAAGCCCCGTCCCGCCCGGCTGGTTGACTAAATACCAGGTCGTCGTAGTGGAATTATAATTCGAGTTCTTGAAATGAGAAAGGGGTATAGAAACATGCTGCCAGGCGCCGCTCGGGTAAGCGTAAGCGGCCAGAGTCTTATCGTCGGAGACCGCCTGCACGCCGCCGGAAACGTTCCACTTCAGCTGAATATGGATATCCGAAGGGACCGTAGCGGGCGTAAACGTAATTGAATCGAGCAGTAAATCGAACTCTATGGTTCCTCCCCCGTAACTACTGAAATTCCTGTCCATCATATAAGTCGATGTCCCGAAATTCAAATAAAATCCGCCGCTCGAGGGCCAGGTATTGAGCTGGGTCCCCAGGCTGCCTTCACAGTGAGGCAGTGTGCTCAAAGTGTAGCAGCCGGCGCTTCCCCACACACCCAGATACCCTCTGTCCGTATCGGTGGAAACGACCGAGTCGAGATTTATGCCCGGATAGGTCTCGGTCAAAAACCCGTAAGTGGTGTTCGTAATGTTATTGGCGCAGAGGATCCCCGCGGCCGTTAACGCTATGAACAGCGCGAGCAATGGTGTCTTGAGAATTTTGAAGATCATTTGATCGTTAATTCTCCGGTCTTCGATAACCTGGCGACGTAATTCTTTTCCTTCGTGATGCCGCAACCCGTGAGGCTGATCTTAACTTTATATTTCCCGGGTTCGGGAAATATATCCTTCTGTCCCGCGTGCACTACTATCTGGCGCGACTGGCCCGGGTAGACGGGCCTGCCTTCCAGAACTTCCAGGACGGTTTCTTTTTTCTTCGGAGAAATGACCTTGAAGTAGCCCGTCGGCCTGACGTGAACGTTGCCGTTGTCCCTGACTATCGTCGAGAACTGGGTGGAGCCCTGGTAATTCGAGACCTGCAACCCCGAGAAATCCCAGCTTATCTTTTCCGTTCCGCGCACCGTGACGAAGATGGAAACGCTGACCACCAGTGTTACCCCCTGCGACTCTCCCGTGGGGACGAATGTGATCATCGCCGCCCTCATACCCGTCTGGGCGGTAGAAAGCTTGACTTTGTATTTTACGTCAACAGTCTCATCCGGCTTGAAAGTAAAACTCGAAGGCGTCACCTGCAGCCAATCGGTTACCGGGATATTTTTTTCTTCTTCTTTAGTCGCGTACCAGTAACGCGTTTCAACGGCCAGGCTGTAATTCCTGCCGAAGCCGTTCGTGACCTTGTAAGTGCCTTCGAACGTACCGCCCGGAGGGAGGGTAACCTCCTGGCGCGTGGGACTAACTATCAGCCCAGCGTTGGAAGCAACACCGGCGGCAACAAGCAAAACAGAGACCAGGAATATTCGTCTAAGCATAGTTAGCTCACCAATTTCCTTTGTTCCGCGGGACAGCGGCCTCACAAGAACCGCCGTCCCCCGTATCGTTATGACCGCGTAAAAAACCGCCTTAAGACCAAACCTCAACCTGCTCGAAACTACGGCGGAGAAGCACCTCATAGCCGGCTTCCGCGCGGCACACCGCGCATTACCCTGACCTTCCCCCCGCTAGGGGAGAAGGGATCATTGGTAATCCCGCGGCAAACCGCGGGTATATGTACGGTCGATCTATAATTTACTCCGCCGAATTTCCATCATAGACAGCCGCCGCACAAGAAACCCGCCGGCATCAGCCGGCGTCCTCTTTCGCAGTAATTCCTCCCACGCCATTGGACAGCGTGAGAGGGTGCAACGATAGCGCTCAACAGACGGATCGCTAAAGCGACTGCCTATTCATCACCAGGCCCGAGCCTGATCGGTATGGCCTTTCACTAATCGTGAAACGCTTCTATGCGTAACGTCGTCGTCCTGTAAGTGTCCGGTATGGACGCGTACTGGAAGTTGGCGCCGAAGTAGATGTAGTCGGGAGATCCCGCGGCACCCCAAGTTGCTTCCGCGAACTGTATGCCCCTGACCGCATCTTTAACTATCACATAGTCTTCACTGTTAGCGAAGGCTCCTGAGCTCTTGTCTATCATCCAGAGGAAGCACGGGAAACTGCCTGCCTGCCCGCCTTCTTCCGAGGAGTAGAGCTTGTTATCAGAACCCTGGACTATCGTCAACGATGTCGTCGAGACAGCCACTATACGCCAGCACATAGGCAACGCCTTTGTAGTCGTGCTCATACTGATAAGACCTACAGGGTTCCCTATACCGGTGTACGCCGGGTTAGCTCCAGTTCCCTTGTTGTCCGTGTAGATCTGGATACCGCCCGCCGAGTTCGTTATGGTCGAGTGCAGTACTACGTACGACGTAGCGCTCTGCCACAGCGTCGCTCCGACAGTTATGCTGTTCGTGTTCCACCAGATCTGCGTGGTCGCGCCGCCCGATAAATTATACAGGTCGGCCTCGATGTTTACCACTCCCTGCCCCACGAATGAAACCGAGGCAGCCATCGTCGATATTCCCATGGTAGTGAAAGCGGCGAAAGACTGCGCCCTCACGAGCACGATCATACCAAGGGCTATCGTTAAAACCAATAACTTACGCATACATCCTCCCTTAGCCGGGTATAAAATACCCTGGGTTAATTAATCGTGGAACGCTTCTATGCGTAATGTCGTCGTCCTGTACGTGTCAGGTATGGACGCGTACTGGAAGTTAGCACCGAAGTAGATGTAGTTGGGAGATCCCGCGGCACCCCACGTTGCTTCCGCGAACTGTATTCCCCTCACCGCATCTTTGATCGTCACATAGTCTTCACTGTTAGCGAAGGCTCCGGAGCTCTTGTCTATCATCCAGAGGAAGCACGGGAAACTGCCTGCCTGCCCGCCTTCTTCCGAGGAGTAGAGCTTGTTATCCGAGCCCTGGACTATCGTCAACGATGTCGTCGAGACAGCCACTACACGCCAGCACATAGGCAACGCCTTTGTAGTCGTGCTCATGCTGATAAGACCTACAGGGTTCCCTATACCGGTGTATGCCGGGTTAGCTCCAGTTCCCTTGTTGTCGGTATAGATCTGGATACCGCCCGCCGAGTTCGTTATGGTCGAGTGCAGTACTACGTACGACGTAGCGCTCTGCCACAGCGTCGCTCCGACAGTTATGCTGTTCGTGTTCCACCAGATCTGAGTGGTCGCGCCGCCCGATAAATTATACAGGTCGGCCTCGATGTTTACCACTCCCTGCCCCACGAATGAAACCGACGCAGCCATGGTCGATATTCCCATGGTGTTGAAGGCCGCGAAAGAAGCGGTCTTCATCGCCGCGATTAAGCCTAACGCCAATACTAACGTCAATAACCTGCGCATGACATCCTCCTTTTGAAATATTTTACCGATACGGTCCGGTAAATTTTAACTGCCTTGAATGAAACTTCGTTCCTTTCAGCTTTTGTTCTGTTTTCCACCTCCTCCGTTACTTACAATTAGACGATGAAGACCTTTTGGTGCGCATCTCGAGGCCAGACAACTTTTCTTCGAACATCTTGAACCCATTTCACCATATATATTAAATAAAACTCCGCGAAAACAAGCAATGGAATTTCTTGCTCACTTTTTTTAAAGATCGTTCTTGAAAATCAATGACTTATACTTTGAAGTATTATACCAATACCTGTTAAAATATGTAGGGGATAAATGTGAAATATTTGTGAAATTTAGCGGAAGTTGGGGGTTGGAGAGCATACGGCGCTCTAAATTACTCGGTAACGGCCTTCGGGTTTTCCTTATTTGACCTGGCGACCCGGTAGGTTATCCTCTCGTTATTGAAGGAAAGAGGGTTAAACCCGCATAAAGCGTAGTACCGCCAGGCAGTAGAGGAAACCGAGGCTACCCACTGGCCGCTGCTCCCCCGCGGCAATTCCCACTCGGTCGAGTACGCGTACAGGACTTCTTTTTCGCCCAGGCACCGGGAAGTGTAAGGAAGCGAGTTGTCTATGAGTTTTACCGTGTCCGATATCTTTTCGAGCTCATCGGAGTATTTCATCGCCTTGAGCCTGTATTCCTCGGCCTTGTCGTTACGACCCATTTTTTTCGCGTAGCGGGACATTACCTGGTAGGCCACGGTCTGGATGCCTGTCCCTTCAACCCAGATCATCCTGTTCACGCTTTTCCTGCCTTCGGGGTCGGTGAAATCGAACCCTTCCACCCGCTCGCCCATCACATCGCTTATCACCAGGAAATGCCTTTCGGCGTAATCCATCAGGTCGAACGGATCGATGTCCATATCCTGCAGTTTCTCCGGACCGAGAGACGCTATGGTCCAGGCGACCGTGTCCAGGGCGCGGGTCTTTTGGACGCCTTTTTCGTTAAACCCGCCGTTGAAGCCCTTATCCTCCGGGTTGTAGGCCACTTCTTTCATCCACCTCTCGATGCCTCTCATCTCGCTTTCTATGTCGCTCAACCCGTAATTGTACTTGTAGAATATTTCCTTGACACGGCTGTTGTCGGAAAGATAGAGGTCCCTGAGCATCGAGAGGACGGCGTAATAGTCCACGTTGTTCTCGGTCGAGTAGACCTTGGTCCAGTCCGGCCCCCAGCCGCCGTAGCCCATAGAAACCCCGCCCCTCTGCCCGTCCGCAAATTCAGAATGCTTTAATTGCTGGGCCCACTTGGCCATATCCAGCACGAAACCCAGGTACTGGAAGTCTTCCGTTAAAGCGGAATAGTGCAGGGCGGCTACGGATACCCACATCGCCGGCCCCAGATGGATCTTCAAGCCGTCCACCCCTACACGGAGGCCGTCCCTGTCCACGGCATCGGTACGGTACGAATTGCAAAGCCCTATAAAATCGTTCTTCGACCTGTAGAATTCCTTCCGGTAGGCGGTCAGTATCTTCCTGGCCTGGCGGAGCTGGCCCGAAACCGCATAAGCCGTAGCGGCCACGGCGCTGTCGTAAGTGAATGACTGGCAGTCCAGCACCCCGCCGTCGCCGTAGCAGAAAGCCCTCGTGAACAGGTCGAACATATACCTGCTCGTGCCGCGGTAACTCTCGATGAGGCCGTTGACCTTAGACTGCTGGCAGTCGAAAAAACTGTCGGTCTGGACTTCCATCGTGTAAAATTTTTTCTTGAGTGATTTTGAGATGAAGGGGTTATCTATTTCTTTGTTGATGAAATTGCCCGCGAAAGTTTCTCCGCAGAGCAGGAAGAGAACAAGGGCCGCCAGGGCCAGCCCTGAAGATCTTTGGGGATTTTTATTAATCAAAGGTTTTTCCGGAAGTTGATATATTAGTTCGAAGTCCAGCGGACATAGTCAACGTCCATGATAATAGGCGAACTCAAAGCTGTCAAATTACCGCCGTCAACGGTAATTTCAAAAGGAAGATGAACATTTGTAAGCGAAATACCTGTCAGGGCGCTAACCGGAACTGAAACTTGCTGCCAGCTTGAGTTTCCGTTATTCCAACCATATGTTGCGTCAATAATGATATTGGGAGTTTTAGTACCATTCGCTTCCTCGACATTGATAAAAACTCTATCAGTGGCAGCCAGCGCCCTGTCAGTCTTAAGATAAAATTTTATATGACCCGCAGCAAAGGCACTTAGATCTCTTTTATAAGTTGCATCATTTTTATCAAGAGTAACCCCCCATCCCACATACGTATCTGCGCCGCTGGAATCGCGCATATATTTTGCAGAATCTCCCGAGGCTCCCCCACCACTAGTTTGTTCAACTAAACCTGCATTTGCAATTGAACCCCACTTGGGTATATCCGGGATGTGCGTCCCCTCAGCCAACAAACCTGAATCGGAATATATTGCCAGGATAGTAACGCCGGGAGGGGGAGGCGGCGGAGGAGACGTGACAGTTGCGCTGGTTGATATATTTACGGTCGCCTTGCCTATGACACCCGAATACGTCGCGTATATCTTGCCCGTTCCGACAGTTGTTCCCGCCGTGAACGTCGTAGTTTTCCCGCTCTTGGGGTTGAAGGTGCCGAGGTTCGAATCTACGGCCCAGGTGGGCGAGACGTCGGCGTTGCCTGACCGGGCGCTCTTGCAGATCGCCGTGAGGTTTTTGGCCGCGCCGGTGCTGACGGACACGGCAGTCGGATCAATTGAAATGACCAGCGTATCGGCGGTCAGCTTGTCTTTTCTAGACGTGCATGAAACAAAACCGAAGACCGCAAGGCAGAGAACCGATAATAATATTTTTTTCATAGTTAGAACCTTTTTGAATACAAAAGCCTTGTTTCGCCCCTGCCGCAGGCGAGCCGCAGGGCGGGCAGACTTTGAGAACGAAGATCATCGTCGTTATCTTTGCCGAAAATATACGCATCTACCACGCCGTAGATCCAGACCCCTGCGCAGAGCAGGGAAGCGATCATAGCCTGGTTGGACTGGGCCTGGTAATCGTCGTAGAGCGTGCTGTTCTTTATGCCCTGGTTCTGGTAATCGTCGTAAGTGTTATTAGCTTTCGTGTAAAGCATATACGAGCCGGCCAGGGTCAAGAGCGCCGCTCCGGTTATGACGTAGCCCTTTGTCTTTTGCCCGTTGAACTGCTGGCCCCAGCCCGGAAGGATCAGCGAACGTAGCGCCGAGTTGACCGGCTTCCTTTCGCGGAAATCGTAAGCTACGGGTTTAGCGTAGGCGTAGCCCGCCAGAAGCGCGAGGACGCAGGAAAGTGTTATGGTTTTCTTTAACATTTGTATCCGCCTTTACATAGACCAGCTTGCCGTGCTTTAGGCTTACGCTTTAGTGCGCTGTCATGCCCGTGAAAACGGGCATCCAGAATTTCCTGAATCGCCGTTCGTGGATTCCCGCTTTTGCGGGAATGACATTATTATAAATTCAGCCATCAAAATATTTTGCCCGTTTATTTTGGCGGCCAGACGTTGCTGCTCAGTTCGATGTCGTCGAGGAAGACCGTTCCGCCGTTCCCCCTGCCCGTGTTGGCCGTACTCGGATCCCCGTCTTCGTCGTAGCGCAATATGAACTTCACGAAATCGGTAGCTGCCGTAAGGTTGTTGACGTTCTTGTCTATATTGAGCCCGTACTGCACCCAGCCGGGGGTCACGGTGCCCATCCAGACACCTGTGTATCCGTTGGGGCGCAGGTAGACGTTGGGGTCTATGCTGTTGGCCTCGACTCTCAGGTAGACGTTCGCGTGTAGAGAGCCCCTCGCCCAGAAAGTGATACTCTTAAAACCTCCGGCGGAAAGGTCCTTGGCGCCGGCGGCGTAACCCGCTGTCGTTTTCGCGCAAATAAGGCTGAAGCCTACAAAATCGCTTTGCAGGTAATTATCCGGGTGCAACGGAAGAGAGGCAAAAGTCAGTACCGGCGAACCGTCCCAGGAATACCTGATACACATCTTGCCCGACCGCGGGTTGTCAGTGTATCTGAAATCCTGGGTCGCGCCCTCGTTAAAAGGCATTTGTGCGCCGTTAGTTTTAATTTCATCGTCGTAAAGGACCCATTTGCCGGACCAGACGCCGGTGATATTGGAGCTCGTGGGGTCGACCAGCCTGTCGGCGGGGTGCTTGTCACAGCCCGGGGCCGCGCTTAACGCGAGAAAACAAATAACATACAAAAATTTATTTTTCACTTAAATCTTCTTTATTAAACACTAATTAATCACACGATCCAATTGTTCCTTCCCCATGCGTGACAGTTAAATAGTTTTTCTCTTTTATCCCCCCTCTTTTGTACAAAGAGGGGCAGGGGGAGTTCTTTGGTGCTTTCAGCCTTCAGTTTTTTTAACTCCCCTCGATCCCCTCTTTGAAAATAAAGAGGGGAGGCTTACTTCTTGAATAACTGTAACACCATCCCCTATTCGTATTTAACCTCGGCTAAATAGAACGTGCAGCCGGAGGGGTTGTCGTTAGCGAGGACCGTGAAACAATAGCCGCCCACGATGTAGCGCAGGTCTTTGCCTTTCAAATCTATCCGGTACTGTTTCCATTCTTTTTTAAGCTTGACCGGGCCGAGCCACGCGGTGTCCGAATCGGGATACTTGCCGGTCAGCCCGCCGATCTTGAACTCAGAGATCTTTTCCCCGCCCTTTTCACCCCGCGCCCAAAAAGTGAGGTATTTCGCCCCGATAAGATTGTAGCCGCTGCGCGCGGAGCCCCAGTTGTTGGCGGGATTTTGCCAGTAAATTCCCGCCCATTCCTTTTTGCCCCGGGCGAGATAGATTATCCTGAGGCAGGTCTTGCCGAGATCGGGCCTGTCGTCGATGTACGCGGCGCTTATCTTGATGTCCGTGGCGTCGCCCATCCATCCGGTGGGCACGTAATGATTTTTCGCGTCATCGTCCGAAAATACGTAAAACCTGTGGAACTGTTCCTCCGGAGCCGCGGCCTTGGCCTTCGGCTCAGGACTGTTAACGGCCGGCGCCGCCCAGCAGTGAACGCAGAGAAGCACGCACGCCGCAGCGGCCAAAAAAACACTTCGGGTTGTTCTTGGAATAACGGATGTCATAGAGATACACCCCGTGAACTATTTTTACCGGGCCAGGATAATCCCGTCCAAAAACTCGCCAGCGGGAAGACGAACTTATCGCCTTCCCGCTGACCTTGAAATTATTCGTACATTATGTCGTCGAGAAAGAATATCGCTCCGTTAGGATTGTCGTCCTTGGAAGCCGACCAGCAGAAACCTCCGACCACATTGGAAAGGTCCTTTCCCTTGAGGTCGATGCTGTATTTCTGCCAGTGGTTGGTCAGTTCTATGGGGCCGACTGCGGCCGTATCCGAATCCGGGAACTCGCCGGTGATACCGCCGAGCTTGAATTCGGTGACCTTTTCTCCGCCTTTATCGCCTCTGGCCCAGAAGGTAAGCTTTGACGCTCCGGTTAGGTTATATGCGCCTTTCTTGTCGCCCCAGTTGCTTATCGGCTGCTGCCAGTACATACCGGCCCAACCCGCGTTCTGGGACATCTTCGCGCTGTAAACGATCTTTATGCACGTCTTTCCGCTGTGCGTGTTCTCGCCCCAGGCATTGTTGACCCTGATATCAGAGTAATCGCCCATCCAGCCCGAAGGGAAGAAATGGTTCTTGTCACTTTCGTCGTCGTAATAGACGTAAAAAGTCTGAAAAACACTGCTGGAAGGAAGCGCGTTTACCGCGTCCTGATCGCTCTTGGCGGCTTTTTTGGCTTTCGGCGCCGCAAAGATAACACCAGCACAACACACGGCCATAACTACTGCAATCGCAATCGATACTTTTTTCATCGCATGCTCCTTTTTATTTTTCCCCCTGGGGGGTATTACTAAATTTTCCGCGCTGCAGGTCACTGCTTGAGTATGATCACCTCCACCCGGCGGTTAGCCTCACGGCCGCCGGCAGTAGAATTAGTAGCTACAGGTTTTGTCTTGCCAAAACCCTTCACGCTGATGCGGCTCAAGGGTATGCCAGCCTTGATCAGGTAGTCCGCTACTCCGCGGGCGCGCTCTTCGGAAAGCTTCTGGTTCACCACGTCGTTTCCCGAACCGTCAGTATGCCCTTCAACGGATATGTTGTTATTCTTATAAGTATTTAAGATTTTTACCACTTCGTCAAGAGCTTTTCCTGCTTCGGGCTTAAGCCGGCTTTTTCCGGAACCGAAAAGAACCTTCGAAGCGAGCGAAACGGTGAAGCCCTTCGCGGTCTCGGTCACCTTTACTTCCTTCGGGGCTTCTTTGACTACGGCCGCCGCGGGGGCGGACGAGACCAGGATCTCGACGGGCGTCGTTTCGGCGGTTACCCCTGCTTCGCTCTTCACGCTAAGTTTAACGTTATAGAGCCCATCCGGAACCAGCGCCGGCGGAATATCGGATCTGCCGTCCCACTTAACCGAGTACGGCGGCACTCCTCGGCCGGAAAAAGTTTTTACCGTTTTAGCTCCGGAATCGGTGATATCTATCGCCCAGGAGGCGATTCCGGAAAAGTCCGCGGCCCACGTGCGCATCTCGAGCTGCTGCCCCTGCGCGGGGATGAACGTTTTTGCCGGGAGATCGAGAGAAAGCTGGGGCACCGCCACCAGGGACGCCTCGGGAGCCTGGCCTTCCTGTATCCCCGTTACGGGGGAAGATCCGGAAAAAGGTATTACCGGGCCGAAGGCTATGCTGAACAACAGGTGGAACTCTTCGTACTCTCCCAGCTCCGGAGCGTAATACTGCGTGTCGGGAATACCGCTCACGTAATCGAGCCCTACTTTTATGCTGTCGCCTATGCTCCTTGAAATGCTGAACTGGTACAGCTCGTTGAACGACTGTCCGAACTGCTGGTGCCACGCTTCCGGGCCCCAGTCGTTCTGGCTGTAACGCAATTTCACAATGTACGGTTTATGCTCTATCGAAACCCCCGAAACAAAATAAGCGGTGATGGGCCTTCCCTGGGTTGCCGAGGGGGTGTAGGCGAAACCGTTCCCGGCGAGCTCGTCGCCGCCTCCCAGGTTGAACAGGACCGAATAATCATCAAGCTTGAGTTTGGCGAACGTGGTAAAATCCCCGATATACCCGTCTGTCGCCCAGGGTTCGGTAAGCCCCGGACCTTCCCAGACCATATTGCCGCTCTCGTCCCAGTAAAGCAGCCGATCGGTCCCGGAATAATATCTCGTCAGCGTGTATTTCGCCGCCACGGAAAAAACAGCGTTCTCGTCCGGGTTTAAGTTCCAGTCCTCCACCTTGTTGGGTTCGTAACGGTAGAACCACGTGTCCGGCGTCGGATCGAAGGTGAATATGAAGGAGATCTGATTCGTCTCCCTGTTGTCCCAGCCCGTGGCCTCGTTGTTCCAGCTGACCCAGAAGGGGCTGTTCATATCGCGGGGCGCGAGCAGGGCGGGGCCGGGATTCGCGGCCGTGCCTTCACTGGCGAGAGGCAGGGGGCCGACGAGCGGCTTGCGGTACATAAAGTCCACCGCGCCGGTTACGGAGCGGGTTATCTTTTTTGAGAACTGGGCGTCCACTTCGCTTTTATCTCCCGCCGAAAGCCCCAGCTCGGTGTATTTCAGGATCACGTCGTCCACCAGGGGCATCCTCTTTAGGGTCAGCTTGCCGCTGTAGCCGAGGGCGTCCGAAGTCCCCGTGGTCCCGGTTTTTATATCATACCTGGTGCCCAGGTAACCGGCTCCCGGGTCGACGTAATTGACGTAAGTGTAATCCCTGTTGAGCCGGAAGGGCTGGTAGAGGGCTCCGAGCTGCAGAGAGTTATTCGCGAAATCTATGGTCGTGCTTAATTCCGTGTCGGACATTCTCTCGTCCGGGTCGCCGTAGGGTATTATGTGGCTGCGGTAGATGAGGTTCGAGCTCAAACCGAAAAGCGAGAAATTATAGTTCGCGTAAAAACCGTTCTTGTAATCCCAGATGACTTCCGGCCCGTAAATAAGCTCCAGCCGGCCAGCCTTCCCGTAGAGGTCGAGCTCGTAGCCCTCGGGCACCGACCTGCCGGAAACCCGGAGGTAGCGGTCGGTCTCGAATTGCGTGGGGTAGAGGTTAAAAAGGTCGCCCTGCGCGCTCCAGTTATAATGCCCGATGTTCCGGAAGTAACGGAATTCCATCCAGTCGGCGGTGTAGGTTATTTCCCCCCGGTTCCAGTTCACGCTCTGGCCGTTGATGTTCATCCGGTGTTCGAGGTTTACCGGCATCCAGTACCTGTCGGCGTAACCCCCGATGACTTCGAGGTCCAGCTCGCCTTTAAGGTTATCCATAGGGCGGAAAGCCACGTTAAGAAAAAGAGATTCCCCGACGACCGAGCTCCATTTGTTAGTTACCGGGGTGGAAGAATTGAAAGAATAATTGTTGTTTATCCCGCTGCCGACTTTCGTGACGCTCCAGTTGTCCCCCAGTTTATGAGCGTATCCGTCGAATTGAAGCTTGCCGCCCACGCTGAACGAGCCCGGCTCGAGTATATCTTCCGGATCTTCCGCCGCAGCTTTTAACGGGCAGGAAATGACGAGCAGAAATAATCCGAAGATAAAAACTTTATTTCTCATTTTGGTTATTTTAGCTTTTCTTATCAACCCCGTCAAGCGCAAAACAACGGCTCACCGGCTTTACGTTTAGAAAAACATCGATAGCGAAAAAATATTGCTGTTTTCAAGCTCTTTGCTGATTATGAAAGCGTAATCCAGCCTGAAAAAACTAAGCTTCACGGAAAGCCCGCAGGTATAATCCCGCAGTTCCCTGTAACCCGCCCTGACAGCTATGGTGTCGTTGAACCACAGCTCGGCGCCCGGGCTGAGAGCATAACTTCCCAGATCGTCCGTAGGAACTGCCAGATCGGCCGCGAAAGTGTACTCGAGCTTGAGCTTTTCAGCTTTATCGGCTGAACCCGGAGGGCAAAAATCCATCCCGCAGGTTTTATTGTTCGTCATTGAAAGCCCGACCCTCAGGGTGGAAGGGATCTTTTCCGATACGGAACCGCCGGCGAGGGAGGTGCCGTTGAGCCCCCCGGAGACCGCGTTCTGCAGGGTCACGCCTATGCGGAGCGGTTTTGCATCTATGAGAGCTCCCGCGTCCAGCGCCCAGCCGGAGGCCGAGTAGGTATCGATCTTTTCGGTTATGAATTTCGCGGTGAAACCGAGAGACAGGGGCAGGCCCTTGTAGTAACCGGCTCCCAGCATAAAAACGTCGCTCGATATGTCGGCATTCCCGGCGGTGTTTCCCCACGCGTCGGTCTTTTCGAAAGTATTGGAGGTTCTCGACCAGCCGGCGGCCAGCCCGCCCCACTTGCCTGCAGGCATCCCCAGGGAGAGGTTCGAGTAACCGGTGCCGAAATAATCTTTCCAGCACAGCGCGGAGACTTCCTTTTTTTCCATATCGGAAAGCCCCGCGGGATTATAAAAAAGCCCGGAACTCTCGTCAGAAATGCTCGTGAAAGCTTCACCCATACCCTCGGCTCTCGCCCCGGTGTAAAAAGGCATCACCGCCCAGGCAGGGTAAGATATAAACACCGCTAAAAATACTATATATATCCGTTTTTTCATTTCTCTCATTCTATTTTCTTGCGGTCCAATATCAAAAATCTAATATATAAATTTTGAATCTTGATCCTTGATATTTGATTTTGCTATTTGACCACCGCTATTTTCCTGTATTTAGTTTCTTCCCTGTCCGGCGTCTTTGCTTTTACCCTGCAGATATAGAGCCCCGCGGGCACTATGTTGTTATTTTCGTCCCTGCCGTTCCAGTCGGCGGACATCAGCCCCGAACCGAGGTCTACGATGTTATCCTGCTGGAAAACCTTACCGCCCCTGAGGTCGAAGATCACGACCTCGAGCTGAGGCGCACCGGCTACGGTAAATTCAACGCGGGTCACATCCCTGCCGGCGATCAGGGGGTTCGGGTAATTCTTCACTTCATTCTGAATGAGGGTCGTTACCGACGACGAGGCCACGGCCTGAGACGGGTTCCACAGATCTTTTAAAGCGTAATATGCCAGCCTCGGCGTGCGCAGCGCCGTCCCGGCGGCTACGGAAACAAGGCCCCACCACTCCTCGTTCATATAAATATCGTCGGTATATGCCGAATTTACCCAGTCGTTCTCAGTATCGTGGTAACTGCTGCCTTTCACACCGCCTCCCCCTATGGTGGAGGTAGTAAGTGCAATAGTGTCGCCCTTCCACCATTCATCGCACCACTCGAAAACGAGTCCGCCCAGGCAAGCCTTGCCGTTCGACGTAAGGTTCGCGCCTATGCCGGCCCACTGCGCGCCGATATAACTGGCCTGCAGGCTCTGGCTCTCAGCGCCCTTGTCCCCGTTATAAGCGTCGCAGCCCCATTCGGACAGGAAGAAGGGCTTCGCGGTCCTCGTGCTCATCTCGGTGAAGAAGGCCTGGCTGAAGTCCTTACCCTTGTAAACGTTCACTCCCCAGACGTCAAGGGATGAAAGCGTGGTGTCGTCGGCGTTCAGGGCCGAGACGCCGAGTTCGGTGATATCCTGGTTCGCCGTGGTTATGGGGTGATTGGGGTCGATGGAGTGCGCCTTATCGGCGGCTTCTTTGAGGAGGGTATACCACGCGGCTTTGCTTGCCGTGTGCTCTTCGACTTCGTTGCCGAAGCACCACATCAGCACGGCCGGGTTGCCCTTGTAGGTATTGATAAAACTGGCGAAATCGTTTACGAACTGGGCCCTCGTAGCGGGGTTCGTGAAATCCTGCCCCCAGAGGTTCTGGCCGTATCCGACGATAACATAGATCCCGTTCTGGTAAGCGCTGTCGAGGAAGGCCTGCGATATGTTGTTTTCCTGGTAGGTGCGTACGGTATTGGCTCCCATCGATCTTATCAGCGGGAGGTCCGAGTTATAAATCGAGGGGACGTCCGCCCAATCGTAGTGCCAGTCCGAGCCCACAGGCACGGGGCTGTAGTCCACGCCTTTTATGTTGAACTGGGCGCCGTCAACAAGCAGCTTTCGCCCCTGGACGGTTATGGCCGCCGGCCAGGCTCTTCCGGCGCAAACCGCGGCCGCGATCACTATCAGCATCAATCGTTTAAACATTTAGAATATTTCAGTTTCCCTGCCCAGCGCCCGCAGGGTCGGCATTATGCCGCTGGCTTTCTTTAGCCCAAAGCTCGTTCCTGTAAAGATAATAAACTTTTCTCGGCTGGCGCACGAACGGGCTGCCCGTCCCGTCGCCCTGCCCGAACATACCCATCCACTCGTCCTGGAACGTCCCGTCGTTGGTAGGCCCTTCCCACGCCCCAATGACCGTGTCGTGCACGTCGGGCCTGCCGCAGGGCCACCACTTATCCAGAAAGCAAAAAACAACGCCACCGAGGGAATTGCCCGCGCCTTCCCTGCCGAAAGAGTTCTTCTCTATGTCGAGCCAGGCCCTCTTGTGGTACAGCGCCTGGAAATCTTCGTCGATTTCTTTCTTTTTAAGGTTGTAACAGTCGCAACCGTACTCCGTGATCAAGACCGGCCTGTCGAAATCCCTTTTAACCCTTTCCCAAAGGACGCCGAAACCGTAAGCCCCGTCGTAAGAGTTCATCCCGATAATGTCTATCGAAGGCGCGAGCTTTTTGTAGTAGGGCATCAGGCTGTAGCCGCCGTTGCAAACGCCGACGGGATGGTTGGGATCCATCGCTTTTATCATCGTGCAGAGCTCCCCCACCAACGACGCGTAAGCTTCGGGGTTCCCGCGGGCGTTCGTGTTATTGAAGGTGGAGTTTTCGTAACTGCCGATGATATCGTTCTCGTTGCCGAGCATCCAGAGAAGTATGTAGGGCTCGTCCTTGAAATCCTTTATCATTTTTTCGACTTCGGCTTTAATTATTTTCTTCTGTTTCCTGTCCGTATAATCGGTGCCGTGCTTCCATTCGGCCCCGCTGCCCACGGTGTAAGCCCCTATGAAATTTCCCATTATAACGTAAATGCCGTAATTCGCGTAAAGCTCTCTGAGCAACTGCTTGTTGACGTTGGTCGGGTGGTAGATCCTGATGACGTTGCAGCCCATCTCGTTGAGCAGTCTGAAATCCCCCACGACCTTCTCGTCTGGATCGCGCTTATTGTTGAGGTTCGCGTCGATGAACGAATCGTACGGCCCGTCGATCTTTTCGTTACGGTTGATGTCGCTTCTCATCCACTCGTTGGGGCGCTTCGGGCAGATTCCCGTTCTGTCCGGGGAATATTCCATCCCGCGGATAAAAAAGGGCCTGCCGTCCACGAAAAGCTGCCAGTGCCCGTTCGAATATTTAGCCAGGCACACCTTGCCACGGCATATCCTCTCAACTTCCGTGAGCTGTCCCGCGGGTACGGTTCCGGGTTCGTACACTAAAGGGGCCGCGGTCTCGCCGGATACCCCCGAGGGAACAGGGAATGCCTCCGGGCCGGATCCGCTTTCACCGGAACTGGAAGGCTCAGTCGCGGCAGATCCCGTGACGCCCCGCGGCGCGCCCTCCGCCGCCCGCGAGAAAGCCGCGAACGACAACAGGCACGCCATAGTAAAAAGCAAAAACGAATTTTTTACAGTCATTTGTATTTTTCCCACATTTTCTTGAACTCAAAATAAGCGGGCCGCAGCTGTCGCTCGAACGGGCTGTGCTTGCCGTTGCCCTGAGTGGTTATGCCCAGCCACTCTTCATAGCTCCACCCGTCCAGGAAAGGCGCCCCGAACTGGGGCACGATATCGTGTTTATAAGGTTTCAGTTTTTTATACATCTTGCTTCTCTTCGCGTACCACTCCTTGTTCTGCTGCTGAATTTTCGGCGGCAGGTCGGAGTTCGCCTTCCACCACTCGTCCACCCATTCAAAGAGTATGCCGCCCAGGGCGTTGCCGGCCCTGTGCCCGGCAAAATTGTTCTCTATGTCCTCCCAGTTGCCCTGCAGGTAGCGCGCCTGGCCCTGCTCCGACTGCTCCAGGGTCCAGTCGGGATGATAAGCCGAACAACCATATTCCGTTATCAGCACGGGCCTGCCGTAGACTCTCGCGACATCCCTCCACACTGAACCGAAGCCCTGCTCCCCGCGGTATGCGTTGGCGCCGAAAACGTCGATGTCCGGCGCGTTCTGGGCGCAGATATCAAGGAATAGCGTGTCGCCGTTGGCGACCGCCACCGGCCTCTGCTGTGGATCGAGCGACTTTATGAGTTTTGCCGCTTCGTTGACGAACTTATAGTAGGCTTCCGGCTGTATCTTGGCGCGGCAGCCCGAGCCTGAAGACTCGCCGGCTTTCCCCGGTTCGGCGTAATTGTTCTCGTTGCCCAGGACCCACATCAGGACATAGGGCTCGTCTTTATATTCCTCTACCATCTGGCGCACCCTGACAAGCATATTCTTAATGTGTTCCGGGTTGGTATAATCCGTGCCGTAATACCAGTCCGCGCCCGAACCTATGGCATACATTCCTATCGGGTCTCCGACGAGGTACATAAAACCGAAATTCTCGTAACTCTCTTTAAGCAGCTGCTTGTTCAACCCGACGTGGTCGTAGAGCCTCATCGTGTTGACGCCCATATCCTTCATCAGCTTGTAATCGCCCACCGCGGGTTCATCCTTATCCTGCCTGTCGTTCCTGTTATTGTCGACCCAGGAATCATAAGGGGAATCGATTTTCCGGTTTTTATTTATGTCCGAATACATCCAGTCCTTGTGCACGTTAAGCGTTCCGTGGTCGGGGCTGAGCCCCACCCGGTTAGGCATATACGCGATGCCTCTGACGACATAAGGCTTTCCGTCTACCGTCAGCTGCCAGTTGGCGTTATTGTACTCGAGCAGCTTAACCCTCCCGGCGCCCACGGTCTTTATCACGTTAAGTTTTGAAACATCCAGCGCAGGCTCTGCAAAGTCCTCTTTCGTAGCGCTTACGATCCTGCCGGGATTTACGATGAAGACGTCGTTCTTCGTGTCGTTATCGAAAGATTTCTCTACTATGACGGACGCCCCGGTGAGCTTCATTCCCAGTCCCGGGTTTTGCCTGCAGAGGTAATCGACCTTATCCAGCGCGACCGAACCTATGTACCAGGGAGTCCCCCAGTACGTGAGGCCGTGCGCTTTTGGAAAGTTCACGAGGATCGCGTAATAAGCTTTCACCGCCTGCTTTATAAGGCCGGCCTTTTCAAGCGCCTCTGCGGTGTAGTAAAGTTTCGTACCCGGGTCTTCGGAGGCCACCGCCCATTTATAGAAATTCGCCTGGAACGCATCGGTGTTTATGTACTGCCAGTGGCTGCCCTTAAGCTTCCCGGAATTCTTGAAGTTCAGGAATTCCGGGTCTTTCAATAGCGAGGTTGCGTTGGGAAAGATACCTTCGCCTGCGGCTCTCGAGAGCCCGTCGGCATCCGTGATGACGTATTTGTAACCGGCGGTCCCGGTGTCGACGAACCTGCCGTATTTTTCGTAATTGACGATGTCCTCGGAACCCGGATCGTCCAGTTTGAACAGCTCAGCGGCGCCCGCGGCCGAGGCGAATATGAGAAAATAGAGTAAGAGAATCGACAACTTTTTGGTCATTAACGTGGTCTCCTTTGACGGTAAAGAGCTTTTAATTAAACCGAACGCTACTCACAAAAACTGTTTGCGGAAATAGGAGGGTGAGATCTTGAACGCTTTTTTGAAAACCTTGCTGAAATAGTATGGATCGTCGTAACCGTTCAAGAACGCTATCTCTCTGATCGTCTCGTGCTTGAGTTCCTTGAGCATCCTTATGGTCTTTTCGAGCCTGATGCCCGTAAGGTATTCCTTGAAAGACGTGTGCATTTCCTTGTTGAAAATGTGGCTGAAGTAAAAGGGGCTTATGTGTATTACCTCGGCCACCTTGTTGATATTAATTTCTCTGTCTCTGTAGTTCTCTTTTATGAATTTAACGGCCGTGGCTATTATTTCATGAAGGTAGCCGCCTTTCTTTTTATCTCCCTGTCCGGGCCACAATTCGCTTTCTTTCCTGAACACGTAATTGATCACGAAGAAAGCCAGCTCAACGGAGGCCCTGAATTTCCCGCGTGACATCTCGGGCGGGCAGTTCTTAAAAACGCTCCCGCGCCTGATCTGCACCCGGCCCGTGAACGCCAGGCCTATGACACCTGCATCCAACAGCACGGGTATTACGGCTTCCGCGGCAGCTCCAGGGCAGGTGAACAACACGGGTTTTTTTGTCTTTAAGGATTTATTTACCGCCTGGTTGAGGCTGGAATCGCTGGATCTCATCAAGGTGCGGCAAAACTTTCCCGACTGCGCGGTATTTGAGGCAGGCTCATTTTTAATTTCGCAAAACCTTAGGTCCAGGCCCGTAAAACGAAAAAATTTCTCCCGAAACTTATGGAAAATATCAGAATTCGCTATGCTGCTGACCGCATGGGTTCCTGGCATGGTTCTCTGCTGTGCCGAATTTTGCAGCGGGTTCACCGCCCCCGAACTCGTCGCCTGGGAAGAGGGCGGCCGCTTTTTCAAAAGGAGACCGAACCGTTTCCGTTGACCGCGCGCCGCACAAATGGGCTAGACAGGGCTCGAACCTGTGACCCCTTCCTTGTAAGGGAAGTGCTCTTCCGCTGAGCTACTAGCCCATGCGTCCGGCGCGCGTGTAACGAAGCTTAATATCTCTATCGGCCTTCCGCGAAGCGGCCGCGGGCAAGACCGCCCGGCCAAAAGACATAAGCCGCAACGTCTCAGGCAAAAAATACGTCCAGCTGACTTGCCTTGTTCTCTCTTATTTTTACGGCGTCTTCGCCGGAAATGATCCCGCCCTGGACGCTCTTGAGCTTACCGGCATTCCAGGAGATGTCGATCTTCCTGATCCTGCCGTTGTTCCCGAAGAGATCCCGCCTTGCCGGGTTGTGATATAATACTTTTGTCCGTCCGAAAAAGGTGAAAGAAAAAGTGTTGGCCGCGGTAAAGAAGTCCCTGGGCAGAGCCGGCTTGAAGCAGAGCCTCAGCTTCCCATCCCTGCCCACCGAAAAGGGCTTCGCGCCGCAAGTCATCACGATCCACATCTCGATGAATTCCGCCGTGGAACCGCTGAGGCGCGCCACAAAACCGCGGCCCCAGTCGTTCCTGTCGGGGAAAGCCGATGACGCCAGGAACGACGAATTTTCCAGAATGCTCCTGCCGTAGACCTCGGGCGAGAAGAAACAGACGCCGACCTTCCTGAACTCCGCGAAAAATTCTCTGTAGAGCCCGGACTTTAAAAGTTCGAGGACGTATTTATATTCCATGTGCAGCCAGATCGATTCGTTCTCCAGCCAGCCGGGCGCGAATACCGTGCACCGGCCGATATCCGCCGGCTCGCCTTTAAGCGAGGCGTTGACCTTGTACATCCCGAGCTTCCTGTCGTAGAGCGGGCTTTTCTTCACGAGCCCGTAAAACCTGGAAGCGTCCTTGCGCCCCGATTCGGTCTTGAGGTAATGGACCTCGGCTTCAAGAAAAAGCGGCAGCGGCCTCTTGCTGAACTTGCTTATATCCACGCAGGGAAGCCCTTTATGGCTCAGCTTTTTCGTGGGCTTGAAGGAAACGGCTTCATAGGAGAAATAAGAATAGTATAACCCGGTTTTCGCGTCCCTGGCTTTCGCCAGCCCCGTGGCCAGCTTCTCAAGGGCCAGCCTGAAAAAACGCATCGTGTGCCCTATCGTGAGCAGCCTTTCTTTTCCGGATATCCCGGTCTTTGTTTCTCTCCTGTAATCTTCTTTGACGGCGGTAGCGCAGTCCCAGAACCTGAAAGCCGTCATCGTCGACGACCTGAGGAGCAGTTGTTCAATGCTGGAAAAAAACTCGTAAACCTCTTCCGGGACGTTGAAGCCGTCGTCGCTGTCCAGGCCCATCGATGACACGCTGTGCATCAGGAACTGCAACAGCCTCTGGAGTTCGAAAGTCTCGCACACGCTGGAACCGAAAACTCCGGGGAGGCCGTTGAGCGCGTCATACCAGCCGGGTTTTTCTGCTTCCATCTCGATGCCAATGCCCTCCGGGTCGAGCGTCGACAATTTATTGACCACGAGGCAGATCATTTTTGAAATGAGGGTCGTCTTGTAGACAGCTCCGGCGCCGTTCCTGTCACGAACCAGGTGAGGCGAGGTGGTCCGGCTCCTCAGGAGCTTTGCCTTGTTGGTGTCGAGGATCACGGAGTCGAAGCGGCGGATCTTACCGTGAACGTCCACGTGCTTCTCGGACCGCGGCAGGACGATATGAGTGTTGTCGTAAAAAGTGAAGTTCTTTTCCTCCAGGAGTATCTTTCGCAGATTCTCAGGATAGACCGCGAGATAACTTTCCAGCAGGTCGAGGTTATAAGTCCAGTGGTCTATCCAGTAGCCTTCGCCGTGTTCCGAATCGTGCATCAACTCCGAAGCCCCCAGTACCCTGCGGAGGAATTCCTCAGAGCTCACCTTCAGGCTGACGCTTTTTTCTTCCAGGAACAGCATAAGGCTCCCGGGTTCGAAGCGCTTGGAAAAGAAATCTTTCGCGTGGCCCAGATCGGCGGAACGAACGCAGTTCTTAACGACGGCGGCGGCCTGTTTGCCCCTGGTGTCAAGGAAAAAAGAAGTCCCTTTCACGAGCAGGGGGTTGTAGCCGTCGAGCTGCAGGAGGTTGTAAAAAGAGAGTACGTTGAAATCGCGTATCTCAGGGTTGAAGAACACGTCATTGCGCTTGTTCTGGTTTACGTCCCTGAAATTGCCGTTCCCCTGGGAATAATAAGTGGGAGATATATGGAAAAAGTTATAGTCCCGCTCGAGGTCGCCGTGCTTGCGCGAATAGACGTAAAAAACCAGCTTCTTGTCGCCGGACGGAAGGAGTATGGGCATTCCGCCCCTGATGAGGTTATCGAGATAAGTGTTCCTGCAGTAGAGGTCGAAAGCCTTGATAGCCGATTCCGTGCCGATCGCGTCTGTTATCTTGTCGAGCAGCACCTTGTTTTCCCCGGCCTTGCTCTCGAAATACGCCGCCTTGGCGGAGCGTTGATAAAAACTGTTGAGGGCTTGTTCGCTATGGATATGCCCGGTCATCGAGTACAGCCGTACCCGCGCTCCGGCCCGGAGAGAGACGGCGAAAAAGCTCATCGCAGACGGATATTTGTTGCTCGCCATCTGCCTGGCCGGGACCTTGAAATCGTCTTCGAGCATAAAAGCGTGGGGATACATAAAACTCGTGTCGCGTCCGAAAACAATTTCCGGGTCGACAATAGCCTTTGCCTTCGCGGATCCCGAGCCTGAACTTACCAGCCCGAAATAGAAGTTCCCCTTGTGAAGCTCCGTCACGTCGGTTTTATCGTTGATCTCTACCTTGAGACGGAAAAACGGGACGTTGCGCTCCATATTGGTGACCAGCGCCCAGGCCTGCGCCGTCGCGCTCATGTGCTTGAGAGTGTCCACGCTCATCCAGTAGGGGATCAGCTTGGGCAGGCCGTCAACGACTTCGAGATCGAGTTTTTTATTGCCGATATTCTCGATCTCTACGGTCCTCACGAGAGCCGCTATGGTCTCGTTGGGAAGCGTAAAATAGCGCACTGTCGTTTTGATCCCGAGCACCTGATTGATATCTTCAAAAAGCAGTTCGTGCGGCCTGACGTACATTCTCTGGACCGGCTGGGTCCCGCAATCCGGAGGGTTGTTCGCGAAGGGCTCGTAAAAGACCGTCCTGTTCTTTTCTTTTACCTTGATGAAAGTGCGGAATCCCTGGGTCGCGCAGAGGCTGTAAGCGTTGTTGGCGGCATAGAATTCCGAGATCGAATAATTTTTGTTCCTTATCCCGAACGAAGCTATCCCCTGGTTGCGGTTGACATAAAAGGCCCACATAGGTATGCCTTTCAGGCCCGCTATGCCCGGGAAAAAACTCGAAAAGGTGCGTGATTTGTTGTAATTCGAAATTACGAAGGTCCCGTCTTCCAGGAGCTTGTAATCGGCTTTTTCAAAATTTTTTTCGGGATCATTTAGCATCATTTGCCTCGCGCGCAAAATAATTAAAGTAAATAATCATTAATTTACACTATTTTTCAATAATTTTCAAGTCTTTTTTTAAAGGAAGGATACAGTTTATGCCGGCAACGAAGAAAACCGAGGCGCCTGCTGTTATTTTAAAAAACTCTCTTGAAAATGAAAGAGATATTCTTGAAATGCGATTTGAGATCGAACGACCTTGCTATTTCTTTTCCGGTGAGATATTCCGTGATATCCTTATCGAGAGAAACCGCTCTCTCAAGGCTGATGTTATTTTCTTTCGCTCCGAAAGCCGCCCTCTGCATCAGCTCATAGGCCTTCTCCCTGGAAAGCCCCTTGTCAACAAGCGCGAGCAGCAGGGTGCCGGAAAATATGACGTCCTGCGTCTTTTCAAGGTTCTTGAGCATATTCAACGGGTAAACCTGCAGCCCGGAGAGGATGCGGTTCATCCGTTCGATCATAAAATCAAGCGCGATCGAGGCGTCGGGAAGTATGACCCTCTCGGCGGAAGAATGGCTTATGTCCCTCTCGTGCCAAAGCGCGACGTTCTCCATCGCAGTCACGGCGTAGCCCCTGAGGAGCCTGGACAACCCGCAGATGTTCTCGGACATTATGGGGTTTCTCTTGTGCGGCATCGCCGACGAGCCTTTCTGCCCCCTGGTGAAGGGTTCTTCCGCTTCCTGCACTTCCGTGCGCTGGAGGTGCCTTATTTCCACGGCGATCCTTTCCAGCGAACTGCCGACGATGGCGAGCCGGGCCATGAAATCGGCATGCCTGTCCCTCGGTATTATCTGGGTGGAAATGGGTTCGGGTTTGAGGCCGAGTTCCCGGCACACGTAAGCTTCAACTTTAGGGCTCAGGTGAGCGAAAGTGCCGACCGCCCCGGATATCTTTCCGTAGCTGACGTTTTCCCTGGCGAGCTCGATGAGCCGCCTGGCTCTCTTCATCTCGGAATACCACGAAGCCGCCTTAAGCCCGAATGTTATCGGCTCGGCGTGCACTCCGTGCGTGCGCCCCATCATGGGCGTGAACTTGTATTTTTGCGCGAGTATCTCTATGGAGACCAGCAGCCCGTCGATGCCCGACAACAGCAGTTCGCAAGTCTGCTTCATCTGCACCGAGAGAGCGGTATCAAGCACGTCGGAAGAAGTCATACCGAGATGCAGGAACCTGGCCTGCGGCCCGACGGTTTCAACGACCTGCGTGAGGAACGCGATGACGTCGTGCTTAACGGTCAGCTCGATCTCGTTTATACGGGATATATTGATCTTGGCTTTTTTCCTTATCGTCTTTACCGCCGCTTTAGGGACAATCCCAGCCGCGGCCATCGCTTCTGCCGCGAGTATCTCAACCTCGAGCATCTGCCGGAACCTGTTCTCGTCCGACCAAACCTGCGCCATTTCTTTTCTGGTATAACGTGGGATCATTGAAAACCTCCGACAGCTGTAAGCTGTAAGTTTTAAGTTATAAGAAAAATCTTAACTACACTTTTAATTTATTTTCCAATCCCGAAATCATTCTTCCGATCTCTTCGCATTTCTGATAGAGCGATTCAAAATCTTTTATTCCGATGTATTTCAGATCCTTGCTCAGCATAAGATGATATTTGGTTTCTTCAAGTGAGGTTTCGGCGATATTTAAAAAGTGCATGAACTCTTTATTGCTGTTCTTTTTACAACCTTCAGCGATATTTGCAGGGATTGAAACAGCAGACCGCCTGATTTGAGAAACTAAACCAAACTTTTCCTCTTCCGGAAATCTCTTCGTAACTGTATATAGCGCAAGCACTAAACAATGCGCTTTTTCCCAAACCTTAAGATTTTTAAATATTGTCATTTTGCCTGTTCTTACGACTTAAAACTTATAACTTAGAACTTATCGTTTATAACTTTCAATATCGCCCGCGGGTAGAGTTCGTGTTCGGCCTCCAGTACTCTTTCCGCCAGGGTCTCGGGCGTGTCGCCGGCAGCCAGCGGGACATTCTTCTGCAATATTATGCCGCCGTGATCGTAATGCTCGTCGACCCAGTGAACCGTGGCACCGGATTCTTTATCCCCGGCCTTGATGACCGCCTCGTGCACGAAGTGGCCGTACATCCCCTTGCCGCCGTATTTAGGGAGCAGAGCCGGATGGATGTTCATAATTTTGAACGCCCCTACGAGGTTGGGCTCAAGTTTTAAGAGGTATCCCGCGAGGCAAACGAGGCCGGCCCCGTATTTCGAGAGTTCATTTTTTATCTCTTCGCAAAACCCGGCCGGGCCCGCGAATTTTTTCCTGTCGATAAATACAGCCGGAACGCCGTGCTTCCGCGCGCGTTCCAGACCGTAGGCGTTCTTGTTGTTCGAAATGACAACCGCGACCTCGGCCTTCCCCTTGAGCGCGCCGAACACGCAGGCGTCCAGAATTGCCTGCAGGTTGGAACCGCCGCCGGAAATCAATACTCCGAGCTTCAGCATATATTATATGACCTCTACGCCTTTATTCCCCTTCACTACCCTGCCTATGACCAGCGAGCCTTTCAGGCGCTTGCGCACTTTTTCCGCCGCGGCCGGACGGACGATCAGCGCCAGGCCGATGCCCATATTAAGCGTGCGGTACATATCTTTTTCCGGCACACTGCCTTTTTTCTGGACGGCCCGGAATACCGCGGGAACTTTCCAGGAGTTTTTCTCGATGATGACTCGGCAGCCATCGGGAACTATGCGCCCTATCTTGTCGTAAAAGCTGCCTCCCGTGATGTGGGCTATCCCGGTGATAAGCAACCGGTAAGCGCCAAGCAGGGACAGTATCTCCTTGACGTATATTCTTGTGGGAGCCAGCAGTTCTTTGGAATATTTTTTGAGTTCTTTGTTCGAGAATACCTTACGAATGAGCGAGTAGCCGTTGGAATGGGGGCCCGAAGAAGGAAGGCCGATAACGACGTCGCCGGGGCGTATATGCTTCCCCGTTATCTCTTTTCCTTTTTCAAGCGACCCTACGGCAAAACCCGCCAGGTCGTATTCCCCCGGCGGGTAGAAACCGGGCATCTCCGCCGTCTCGCCGCCGATGAGCGCGCAGCCTGCGATATCACAGCCCTTCTTGATGCCCGAGATGACGGCCTCGGCAAGATCAACGTCGAGTTTCCCGCAGGCGAAGTAATCTAGAAAGAAAAGGGGCCTGGCGCCGCAGCAGATTATATCGTTGACGTTCATAGCCACGAGGTCTATGCCGACCGTATCGTGCTTGCCGAGCAGGAAAGCTATTTTGAGCTTCGTTCCTACCCCGTCGGTGGAACTCACGAGATTGTATTTCGTGCCGGCCAGGGGGAAAGCCCCCCCAAAACCGCCGATCTTTGGCAGCTTCTTCTTCAACCGCCGCACAAGCTCGTTGCCCGCGTCGATGTTTACTCCTGATTTTTTGTAAGTGATCATTAAATACCTCTTTTATGATTTAAGTGGTAAGCGGTAAGTGATAAGTGAACGTCAAAGGATCTTAACGGCTCAAGATTTTTCTTACCACTTATCGCTTACCGCTTATCGCCGGGTCTCTATTTTCTGCTTCCAGGTTTTACCGGGGTGCCGCCCGCTTTGCACATCGGGCATTCTTCGGGCGCGTAACTTTTTACTTCAAGGCTGAGGAGCGAGAACCGGGGCACCCCGAAATCCACTTTTCCGCCTGAACGGTCCACAAGAGAAGCCACGGCAACTATCTCCGCTCCCAGCGGCTTGATAGTGTCTATGACTTCGCGCGTTGAAAGGCCGGTTGTTATTACGTCTTCAACGACAAGGCATTTTTCGCCTTCGGCCACGCTGAAACCGCGCCGGAGCATAAGTTTTCCTTCAACCCGCTCGCAAAATATGGCGCGGCAGCCTATCTGAGCGGCGACCACCTGGCCGATTACTATGCCGCCGAGCGCGGGAGAAACCACGACATCTATCTCCGGGACCTCTTTGAGTATCTTTTCAGCCAGCAGATCCGCGATCTTTTCGGCTTCAGCCGGGTGCTGAAGTATCAAGGCCGATTGAAAATAAGTATCGGAATGGAGCCCGCTCGACAACAAATAGTGCCCGCTCAACAGCGCATTATTTTTCTCGAACAATTCTTTGACTTCCGTATCTTTCATTTTTCCCTCTTTAATTCAGTGATATGCTGTAAGTGGTAAGCGATAAGTGAGAAGCCAGTCTTGGTTTGTTGGTTTTAGACTTACCACTTACCGCTTAGCGCTTATCGCTAGTTAGATGCTTTCTCGATCTCTTCGGTTATCCTTTTCGCGGCTTCTACCGGGTCGGGCGCTTCTATCACGGGCCTGCCGACCACTATGAAATTCGCTCCGGCCCTGATGGCGGCCCCCGGAGTCGCTATCCGCTTCTGGTCGTGCTTATCGTCGCTCTCGAGCCTTATGCCCGGAGTTATCACTCCAAAATCGTTACCGCAGGCTTTTTTAATTATCTCGATCTCATGGGGCGAGGAGATGACCCCGTCCAGACCGCACTTCTTAGCCAGCAGCGCTCTCTCGCGCACGACCACCGGATCGGCAGCCTGGCTGGTGAGGACCGTTACCGCCCATATCCTGGGACGGTTCGGGACAAGCGCCGCTTCCCTCATCATTACTTCTCCTCCCGCGGAATGGACCGTAAGGCTGTACACCCCGAGCTGGGCGGCGGATTCGACGGACCGCTTCACCGTCTGCGGGATATCGTGGAATTTGAGGTCGAGAAAAACCTCGTCGCCGCGCTGTTTGATATCCCGGATAAGGGCGGGACCTTCGGTCAGGAAAAGGATGGGCCCGACCTTGAATATGTCCGCGTAAGGCGAGAGCATCTCGACGAGCTGCATCGCCCGGGCCCTGTCTTTTACGTCAAGAGCGACTATCATTTTTTTCACATCGTTTCTCCGGGTTTCAAGCGGTCCGTGGATTTTATTTTTTAATGGGGTTTTTTATCAGGTAGTCCGCCACGGCGAGAGCGGACTTGAAATGCTTCAAAAGCTTCTCGTGCTCGGCGTCGGGCTGAGCCGGCCTCAAAAGCCTGGGAGCCGACGGGTCCCAGGCGTAGTACGAGACCACGTTATTTTCGACGAAACACCTCAGCGCCCTGTCCTTCGACATCACCAGCCCGTCAACGTTGAAAGCCACGTGGTTTATGCTCTTGTCGAGCATATCCTCTCCGAGAGAAGCGTATTCCTGCCCGGACAGCGAGAGGTTATAAAGAGTAGCCATTATATCGAGGTGAGAACCGAAAGTTTCCTTGTCGATGTCCATGGGCTTTAAACCCTCGGGTATGTAAAGGTAAAACGGCACGCCGTCGAGATCGAGGTAGCGCTCCTTGGGGTAATCGAACACGCTCCAGAAATTGTGGTCGCCGGTCACGGCGATTATGGTGTTCTTTCCGAAAGGCGACGCCTTTATCCTGGAGATCAGCTCGCCCAGCTTCTGGTTGGAATACTGGTAGGTTTCGAACCTCAATTTTGCGAGCTTCATATCTCCCGTGATCTGCTTTTGCAGGGCCGGGGATATCTCGAGAGGAAGCTTCTTATAATCTTTCGGCAGGGAATACGGCGGGTGATTGGTCGTGGTCATCGTGAAAATGAACTTCGGTTTGCCGTCATTCTTGGAGAGCCTGTCGTAAATATGCCTGAAAAGATATTCGTCGTACACACCCCACTGGTTCCTCGGGTATTCGGGGTTCATCGAACCCGCGCCCTCGGCCGAATCGAAACCGAGGTTGCCGGCGAACATGAACACGTTCCTCCAGCCGGCGTTACCGCCGTAAAGGAAGATGGTTTCGTAACCGGCTTTTTTGTAAGGCACCGCGGCGCCGGTAAAATAATAGTTATAGGCGAACTTGGACTGGGTCACGGCTTTAGCAGCGGGCCTCTTGGGCATATTGAGTATCGCCGTCTCTATGCTCCCTATGGTACCGACGTCGCCCGAGAGAAAGTTGTAGAAAACTGTATCTGAATCGAAATGCTGTTTGAGCTCGCCCAGGACGTTGAAACCAGGAGAATTGTAATGCAGGAGGTCCGAGCCGAAGCTCTCCATCATTATGAGTATGACGTTGGGGCGGATCGTTTCGACAAGCTCGTTCTTTTTTGTCTTCCTGACAACGCTCGTTTGCAGGAAATCCTTGTTGAGGCTTGCTTCAGGAACGCAGAGAAAATCCGAGAAAGCCCGCGCGGGATCACCAGAGTAGCCCACCTGCCTTGAAATATCGTAACTGCCGTTCTCTTTCATCCTCGCTTCAACGGCTTCCTGCAGGGTGTAGATGCCGTTTATGGAAACCTTGTTGATGAAGATGTCGGGCGATATCTCAGCGTCCATTGTCCCGAGCGGGAAGAGCGCGAGAGAACCCCTGGCGGCAAGCGCATTGAGGACCAGGAGCCCGAAAAGGAATATAAATCTTACCGGGAACGGGTAAACTTTAGGATATTCTTTCTCCGGGTCTATCCCGCCCGTAAAATGAGCGGTGACCGAGTAGATGCCGAAGATCATAACGAGGAAGATGAGCGAGACCAGCGGTATGTTGTAATTCTCGACGAGGGTCGAAAAGAGCGCCTTCGTATCGTCTTCGAGTATGCCGAAGATGATGATGTTTATGTGATTCTTGAAAAAGGAATAAAAACCGAAGTCGACGCAGAGTATTATAAAAACAAACGAGAACATGAAAACGCAGTAATACCTGGCGCAGATGAGCCAGAATTTATAAAAACCTTTTCTCCCGATGACCACGGCCAGGATCAGTGTCAGCGTGACAAGCAGGTTGACGTAGGCGATCACGGCCAGGTCAAACCTGACGCCGAGAAAAAAGGCCTTAAGGACATACGGCCAGAGGCCGGCGGAAGTTTTCAGCCCCCCGTAATAAATGAAAAATACCAACCTGTAGACGGACATCAGAAGCAGGAAGACCGCGTTCGCCGCGGTAAATTTTTTTACGGTTTCAATGACCGCGCCGAAAGAAATAGTTTTGCTCATAGTTTAAGTTTTCCCTTTATATCACCCAGCGAACCCAGTTTCCTGGCCTTGAGGTACTCCCTCAGTTCCTCGGCTATCCTCGAGGGCGCGTCCGGGTCAACGAAGCTCGCCGTGCCCACGCTGACCGCGCTCGCTCCGGCGATGATGAACTCCGCGGCGTCCTGGCCGGAAGCGATACCGCCGCCGCCTATGACCGGGATACCGACGCTCTGCGCGGCTTCCCAGACGCACCTGAGCGCCAGCGGTTTGATGCACGGCCCGGAGAGGCCGCCGGTCACGGTGGAAAGCCTGGGCCTGAAAGTGTTGACGTCTATGGACATACCCGGAAAAGTGTTGACGAGCGAGAGGGCGTCGGCCCCGGAGCTTTCCGCGAGGGCCGCCAACCGGCGGATATCCTGGACCTGGGGAGACAACTTCGCGATTATGGGGTGCTGTTTTATCTTTGACGTTTTCCTGATTATTCCGCTGAATAGTTCTTCGTCCTGGCAGATAATTGTTTTTTTAAGGTTCGGGCAGGACAGGTTAAGCTCTATGGCCGCGATGAACTTCACCTGGTTCAAGAGAGCCGTGATGGCCACGTACTCCTCGAAAGTGGAACCGGCGATGCTCACTATGACCGGGACCCCGAGCCCGGCGAGAGCCTCGAGTTTCTCGTCGAGAAACCTCTGGAGTCCGATATTCTGCAGCCCGATCGTGTTAAGCATTCCGCCCGCGGTCTCGCAGATCCTGGGCGGAGGATTGCCCGTCCTGGGGCCTAGAGTTATGGTTTTAGTCGTCACGGCCCCCAGGTTCCGCACCTGGACGAGGTCGGCCAGTTCGTCGCCGTAACCGAAAGTCCCGGAAGCCGTTATGACGGGATTAGTTAATTTTATGCCCGCGATATTTACCGACAGATCAATTTTATTCATATTTAGTCCGCGCCGCGCTGTGCCGTATGCCCGCTTACCACTTGCCGCTTATCGCTTATAGCGGTCGTTAAAATACGTCTTCGATCTTGAACACCGGCCCGTCCTTGCAGACCATCCTGTAGGAATCCTTGTATTTTATAGCGCAGCCCTGGCAGTTACCGACGCCGCAGGCCATCTTTTCCTCAAGCGAAACGTAGCCTTTCAGCTCGAAGTCTATCGCTATGCGGGCGGTATTGGCGATCATCTGGGCGGGGCCGCAGATATAAAGCACGTAATCGTTCACTTCTTTACCGGCGAGAAAATTTTCGAATACATCGGTAACCAGGCCCCTGTAAGCGGTGGAGCCGTCGTCCGTCGCGAGTTCCATTTTCCAGCCGAGTTTCCTGAAGTTGTCGAGGCACACCAGTTCCGTCCTGCTCTTTGCGCCGTAAAAAAGAGTGCCCGGCTTGCGGAGCCTTTCAGCCAGGAAGTTCAAAGAAGCGATGCCCGTGCCTCCCGCGACAAGCAGGGGATGTTTCCCGCCCGAGATAGCATCGTCGAGAGTGTATCCGCTCCCGAGCGGCCCGAGGACTTCGAGGGCCGCGCCCGGTAAAAGGCCGGACAACCAGCCCGTGCCTCTGCCTACCACCTTGTAAAGGAATTCAACGCTGGAACCCGAAACGGAGTAGATGCTCAGGGGCCGGCGCAGGTACGCTCCGGGGACCTTCAGCATGCAGAACTGCCCGGGACAAGAAACCCGGGCCAGATTTTCCGCATCCAACACTATTCTGTAATAGCCCGGGCATACCTGAGTGTTTTCCCGAATGGTCAATGATTGGTTTATTCTTTTAGTGGCCAGGCGATTCTTCCTCCCACAATTGTCGTTTCGGGGAAACCTTTCAGCTTTCGCCCGATAAAAGGCGAGTTCTTGCTTTTTGAAACAAAATCTTTTTCCGAGAACGAATACTCTCTCTCGGGGTCGATGATGGTTATATCGGCTATGCTGCCGGGTTTGAGGGTGCCTCTCCCGGCCAGGCCGAATATCCTCGCGGGGTTGACGGCGAGTTTTTCCACTGCCTGAGCCCAGGTCAGGACCTTTTTTTCGATGAGCTCGGTTATCGTAATGCCCAGCATAGTTTCAAGACCTATTATCCCGAAGGGCGCGAGGTCGTATTCCTTGTTCTTTTCCTCTTCGGTGTGCGGCGCGTGGTCGGTGCAGATGCAGTCTATGGTGCCGTCAGCCAGACCTATTTTTATGGCTTCGATATCTTCCGCCGAGCGCAGGGGCGGGTTCATTTTAGTGTTGGTGCCGTAATTCTTGACTTCTTCGTCGGTAAGCGAGAAGTAGTGGGGGCAGGTCTCGGCCGTGACGTTAGTTTTTCTTGCCTTGGCCTGCCTGATAAGCTCGACGGAACCCGCGGTCGAAACGTGCGCGATGTGCAGATGTCCCCCGGTCAGTTCGGCCAGCATAATGTCGCGGCTGACCATGATCTCTTCGGCCTGTTTCGGTATGCCCCGCAGTCCGAGGACCATCGAAGTATGCCCGTCGTTCATAGCTCCGCCTTTGGTAAGGTTCTTGTCTTCGCAGTGCGATATGACGGGGAGATTGAACATTTTCGTGTACTGCAGGGCCCGCCTCATAACCTGGGAATTCATCACCGGGCTGCCGTCGTCCGAGACCGCTATCACGCCCGCTTTTTTGAGCACCCCTATCTCCGCGAGCTCTTCGCCGGCGGAGTTTTTGGTTATGCAGCCGATGGGGAAGACGTTAACATGCCCTTCTTTCTGGGCTTTGAGCAGAACGAACTCCACGGCCGGCGCGTTGTCAAGCGGGGGGTGAGTGTTCGGCATACAGAAAATAGAGGTGACTCCTCCGTGGGCGGCCGCTTTCGTTCCGGAAGCGATAGTTTCCTCTTCCTCGTGGCCCGGTTCCCGCAGGTGAGTATGGATGTCGATCAGCCCGGGGACGACTATCTTGCCTCTGGCGTCGATCACCAGGGCGTCAGGGTCCTTGATATTTGCTTTGACTTCCGCGATCCTGCCGTCGGCCACCAGGACGTCCGTCACGCCCTCGAATTTCGCCGCCGGGTCAACTACCTTTCCGCCCTTGATCAGAATTTTCATTTTTGTTTTCCTGTGGTCAAACACGTGCGTTGTCAGATAGCTTTTTTCTTGCCTGAAAGAAGATATAGTATCGCCATCCTGACGGCGATGCCGTTCGTTACCTGTTCGTAGATAACGGCGTTCGGCCCGTCGGCAACTTCCGAAGAGATCTCGATGCCGCGGTTCATGGGGCCCGGGTGCATTATCATCACGTCGGGCTTTGCCGCCCGCAGGCGGTTCGCCGTAACCTGGTAGAGCTCGATGTATTCGTGCACCGAAGGAAACAGGTTTTCCTGCTGCCTCTCCAGCTGGATGCGCAGTATGTTCACGACGTCGACGTCCTTGAGGGCCTCGTCGAGGTTGTAGAAGACTTTTACCCCGAGGTCGGTGATGCGAGAGGGTATGAGCGTCGGCGGGCCCGAAACCCTGACTTCCGCCCCGAGTTTCGTGAGCCCCCAGATATTAGATTTCGCCACCCGCGAGTGAAGTATGTCGCCCACGAGCAGGACCTTCAAGCCCTTGAGCCTTTTCTTTTTTTCGCGGATGGTGTAAAGATCAAGGAGCCCCTGGGACGGATGTTCGTGGAAACCGTCGCCCGCATTGATGATGGAAGCGTGCAGGTTCCTGGCGAGCACCGCGGGCGCGCCCGCGAGGCCGTGGCGGATGATTATGATGTCCGCTTTCATCGCTTCGAGCGTTTTTCCCGTGTCGATCAGGCTTTCGCCTTTTACGACGCTCGATGAAGCCACGCTGATGTTCACGACGTCAGCCGAGAGGCGTTTTGAGGCTATCTCGAAAGACGTGCGCGTGCGCGTGGAAGGCTCGTAGAAAAGGTTGACGACGGTCTTCCCCCGCAGGGTCGGAACTTTTTTAATGGAACGGGTAAAAAGACTTTTAAAAGGCGGTACGGTGTTAAGGATGGTTTCAATTTCTTTAGCGTCGAGGTGCTCAAGGCCCAACAGATCTTTTCTTTGCAAGGTCATTAGATTCTCCGTTACTCCTCCCCCATAAGCACGACCCGGTCGGCGCCGTCCACTTCCTCAAGTTCAACGGAAATAAGCTCCCGCTTGGAAGTGTCCATCTTTTTGCCGGTAAAATTAGGTTCGATGGGGAGCTCCCTGAGACCCCTGTCGACGAGAACCGCGAGCTGGATGTTCTCGGGCCTTCCGAAATCCATAAGCTCGTCAAGAGCGGCTCTTATGCTCCTGCCGGTGTAGAGCACGTCGTCGACAAGCACGATCTTCTTCCCGGTCAGGTCAAACGGAATGTCCGTCTCCTTGACCTGCGGGGGCGTCTCCATGCTGGAGACGTCGTCGCGGTAAAGAGTGATGTCGATAACTCCGAGCGGGATCTCCCCCCCCTTGTAACCGCCTGCGTTCTTGAGCTCGTCTATTATCCTCTTGGCTATGAAGACTCCCCTCGTCTGAACGCCCACTATGGCGAGGTCTTTGCCGCCCTCGTTCTTGTCGGCGATCTCGCGCGCGAGGCGTTTGATCGCCTGGGAGATCTCATCTTTGGACATCACGATCTTTTTTTCCGTGTATTTTTCCATTTTATTTCGCTTCTTTTTTCTGCATCTCGATGTATTTTTCCAAACCCATCTCCTGCAGGCGCGTGTCTTTTTCCGACACGCTGCTCGCGAGCTTCTCGCGGTAACGCTCGAGTTTCTTCTTTAAGGACGGGTCTTTTACGGCGAGTATCTGGGCGGCCAGCACTCCCGCGTTGTGAGCTCCCGCCTTACCAATGGCTACCGCGGCGACCGGTATGCCGGCGGGCATCTGGACGATGGAGAAAAGGGCGTCCATTCCCGCGAGGCTCTTGCCTTCCATCGGCACGCCGATAACGGGGTTGACCGTTTCAGCGGCCACTATCCCGGGCAGCGCCGCGGCCATCCCGGCCGCGCAGATGAATACCTCCGCGCCCTGGTTTTCGGCTTCCCTGATGACGGCTTTGACTTTCGCCGGCGTCCTGTGAGCCGAGGCGACGTTGATCCTGAACGGTATGGCGAAGTCATCGAGCACTCTGGAAGCGGCGGAAATCGAGGCCAAATCGGAATCGGAACCGACGATGATAGCCACCTGGATGTTCTTTAGTTTTTCCATAATTGCCCCGCCCGCTTTATTTTTTGAACGCCTTTTGAGCTATGTCTTTCCGGTAATGCATTTTTTCAAAGTTGATAAGGGCCACCGCTTCATAAACCGTTTTGATCGCCTCTCCGAGGCTTGACCCCGTCCCGGTAACGCTCAGGACGCGCCCTCCGGCGGTGAAGGTCTTTCCGTTCGCCGCTGAAGTGCCCGAGTGGAACACCACCGTGTCCGCCAGCGCGGAAGCGGCCTCGAGCCCGCCGATCTCTTTGCCTTTTTCAAAATTTCCCGGGTATCCGCCCGAGGCAAGCACGACGCATACAGCGTTTTTATTATACCAATTAAGTTTTATTTTGTCTAACTGTTTCTGATTGATTTTCAGCATAATTTCAACTAAATCAGTTTCAAGGAGCGGTAGCACGACTTCTGTCTCCGGGTCGCCGAACCTGCAGTTGAACTCAAGCACGCTGGGCTCGCCCCTGTCGACCATAAGCCCTATGTAAAGCACTCCTTTATAGTCGATTCCTTCTTTGAGGAAACCGTCCATCAGCGGTTTAATGATCCTGTTCTCCGTCTTTTCCCGGAGCTTATCGTCAAAGATCGGCGCGGGCGCGTAGGCGCCCATGCCGCCCGTGTTCGGCCCCTCGTCGCTGTCGAAGACCCTCTTGTGGTCCTGGGCCGGAGCCATTATGGAATAGCTTTTACCGTCAAGGAATATCTGGACCGAGACCTCCTCGCCTTCCAGGAATTCTTCTATCACTATCTTGCTTCCCGCGGAACCGAACGCTTTGCCGGCGATCATCCGCCTCGCCGCGTCTTCGGCCTCCTTCCTGTCCCGGCATATCACTACCCCCTTGCCGGCGGCGAGGCCGTCGGCTTTTACCACGAGAGGTTTATCCTGAGGCAGAGTTTTTAGATGGGCGAGAGCTGCGCCGAGGTCTTCGAACGCGCCGTAAGAAGCGGTAGGCACGCCGTATTTTTTCATTATCTGTTTTGCGAACGCCTTGCTCGATTCGAGGTTGGCGGCTTTTCGGTCCGGCCCGAATATCTCGAGACCGCGGGCTCTGAAATAATCCACAATTCCCCCGGAAAGCGGGACTTCCGGTCCGACGACGGTGAGGCTTATGCCTTCCTTTTCCACGAAATCGGCGATCGAGGGAAAATCATCGATCATTAGCGCCACGTTAGCGGCTACCAGGGCCGTGCCGGCGTTCCCCGGAGCGCAGTACACTTTTTCAACCTTTGAGCTTTGCCTGATCTTCCAGCACAGGGCGTGTTCGCGCCCTCCCGAGCCTATAACTAGTATTTTCATTTTTCCCGCCTTTCAACCGTTATTTCATTGACGCAAAACTGATCAGCGACGAATAATTGTTAACGAAGAGAACGAACGAGAACAGGACAGCCGCGTGGTACTTGTAGCGGAAATGTGTTTTCTCGAACCTAAGGACAAGCACCAGCAAGACAGGCAAGAGGGTCTGCGACGAATAAAGCATGGCCTCACCGGGATTGAAATAGAAGTAAAATATACCCATCGATACGGCCCAGAGGGCCAGCCCTTTGACGACAGGGTTCCCTCTATTTAACAAGTTCTTAAGCGAAAACCCGAGGAAACACAAGTACGCAAGGGTCAGAGGGAGTTTTGCGGGAAAGGAAAGGTAGTTTAGAGCGTCGTTTATCCAAAAGGTCGGCCTCGGCGACCTGAGCGGGCTCACTACGGCGTACAGAACGAAGCTCAGTATGACGTTAAGGATGTCGCCGGTGTTGAAGAAATTAGCCACGGACGCGTTTTTCTGGATTATCCTCGCGCATATATCCAGATAATTAGGGTGCGCCAGAAGGTTCGCCCCGATAAATACACAAAGCACGACCAGCGCGTTTACCTGGAACAACCTTAGCGCCAATGAGATATCGGGGCCCGAGAACATTATATACCCGGTCGCGATCAGGAGAAGGAGCAGAGGCGGATTATACAGGGGTGCTAGCGCGGTCACGGCCGCGAGCGAAAACCCTCTCAGATATCCCGGGCGTTCGGAGTATTTTTTTGCGAAGAACGCGTAGAACAACACCATCATATTCGAGAACACGTAAGTCTCGGGTATGCTCGAAAGAACGAGGTTTGAAAATAAGATGCCGAACAGGACCGCGAAGACAAGGGCCGCCGCCTTTTCTTTTGTAAAAAGCCCTATCACGTAAAAAGAGAACGCGGCGTTGAAAGCGCCGGCCAGGCTGACGACGGCGAGCGCGGCGTTATCGCGCGCCATTCCCAGGCAAGCTGAGAGCGCGGCCACCAGGGGGTAGGTGGTAACCGAAAAAAGAAGATGTTTCGTGGCATCCATATTGAAGGTCGGGTAGGTCATTATTTCCACGGTTTCCGACGTGTCGGCGTAGAAAATGCTGTTGACGCTCATCACGGTCGTATCAGCGAGCCGCCTCTGGTTAGAAAAATACAGGGAAAAGAAAAAGATAAAAAGGAGAACGGGAAGGAACAGTTTGCAGCGTGGAACGGTCATTGCACTAACATCCGCCGATTTTATATTTTCCTGTAAAACACGCCGTGCAGAAATCGGCCCGCGGCAACTCGGTGGATTCCAGCAGGCCTTCGAGGCTGAGATAGTTGAGGGTGTCCACGCCGAGATAGTTTTTTATGCCTTTTATCGATTTCATCGACGCGATGAGTTCTTTTTTTGTGGGCGTGTCTATGCCGTAGAAGCAAGTGTCGGTTATGGGAGGAGAACTGATGGCGAGATGTATCTCCTTCGCGCCGGCAGCCCTCAGCATCTTGACGAGCTTGCGGCTGGTCGTGCCGCGGACGATGGAATCGTCCACCACAACAATCTTTTTGCCGGACAGAATGTCCCTCACCGGGTTGTATTTGATCTTCGCCCCGAAATCGCGAATGTGCTGGTTGGGCTCGATGAAAGTCCTGCCGATGTAATGGTTCCTTATCAGGCCCGTTTCGTACGGTATGCCGGATTCCTGGCTGAAACCCATCGCGGCCCCGTTGGCGGAATCGGGCACAGCTATGACGAGATCGGCGTTCTTTATCTTCGGCATCGTTTCCCTGGCGAGCCTCTTGCCCAATTCCTTTCTGACGGAATGAACGCTCTTGCCGAAGATGATGCTGTCGGGCCTGGAAAAATATATGTATTCAAAAACGCACAGAGCGGCGTCTTTTTTCTTCTGGAATAAACGATGCGAACGCAGTCCCTTTTTATCGACTACGACCATCTCGCCCGGCTCGACTTCGCGCAGGTATTTCGCCCCTATCAGGTCAAGCGCGCAGGATTCTGAAGCCATCACTATCCCGTTGTCCAGCGTTCCGATGCACAGGGGCCTCACGCCCCACGGATCGCGGACCGCTACGAGCTTTTCCGGAGTCATAACGATGAGCGAATAAGCCCCCTTGACCTTGGATAACGCGTAGCGCAGGGCGCTTTCGATGGGCACGCCGTTGGCCTTGGCTATAAGGTGAAGGACAACCTCGCTGTCGGAGGTCGCCTGGAATATTGAACCAGAGCGCTCGAGCTTTTCCTTGAGCTCACGGGCGTTGGTCAGGTTGCCGTTGTGAGCTATAGCGAGCGGCCCCTTGGCATAGTTTATGACGAGGGGCTGCGCGTTCTTCAGGAGGCTGACCCCGGTAGTGGAATAGCGCACGTGGCCTATCGCGATATCGCCTTCGAGTTTCGCCAGGTTTTCCTGGTTGAAGATGTCCGCCACGAGGCCCATCTGAATGTAAGGGAAAATGCGTTCGCGGTTGGACGAAGCGATGCCGGCGCTTTCCTGGCCCCGGTGCTGCAGGGCGTAGAGGCCCAGATAGGTAAGTTTAGAAGCTTCCGGGTGATTAAAGATGCCGAATATTCCGCACATAATAATTTCCTGTGATAAGAGGTAAACTGCCAGCTAAACGGAGAATATGCAGGTTTATGACTTATAACTTACAACTTAAAACTTACAGCTTAAAAAATATATTTATCGAACAGCTTTACCGTCAGCCAGAAGAACGCGAAGGAAACGATGAAAGTAATTATCATCATCCTCAAATTCATCCGTATGATTTTCTTGAGCCGCTTGTCTTCGGCTTCTTCCTGCCTGACACCGGTCGCGAGGCTGACTCTCGTGTCTTTTTCAATGTCGGCGTAATCCTTGTAATGCCCGCAGGTACTGTTTTCTGAAAACCAAAAACATCTAACCAGACAAAAGACGTTCGTGTTCCCTTTCTGATCGGTATTCCGGTCCCCCTGAAAAAGACAGTTTCCGCAGTTCGCCATAGTTTACTCCCGTTTTAATTAACTTATAAACACTGATTTTTGATTATAGCATATTTACGGCGTTTTCAAAAATAGTCAGGCCCCATCCCGAATGCCCGTCATCCCTGCTTTTCCTGGAGGGGTGCTGCAACGCGAATACGAACCTTTCAGGGTGCGGCATAAGGCCGAAGACATTGCCCTTTTTGTTGCAGATGCCGGCTATGCCGTTGACCGAGCCGTTGGGGTTGTAAGGGTAGCCGGACAACTTTCCGTTCCCGTCGCAGTACCTGAAAACTACCTGCCCGTTCTGTTCTATCGCTTTGAGCCTCTTACCGCCGTCCGCGATGAACTTTCCTTCGCCGTGAGCCACCGGCAGCTGGATCACATCGGGCAATCCTTTCGTCCAGCGGCAGCCGGCATTGCCGTTGATTTGAGACGACGCCAGGTTTATCCACCGGCATTCAAACCTGTCGGAATCGTTGAAAGTGAGAGTCGTGGTCTGCTTGAATTCTATTTCATCCGGCAGAAGGCCCATCTTAACCAGCACCTGAAAGCCGTTGCAGATACCTATGACGGGCTTGCCGGCTTCGGCGAATTCCTGGATTTTGCCGCCGAGCCTGTATTTAAGCTCGTTGGCGAGGATCCTGCCCGAGGCGATATCGTCTCCGTAGGAAAAACCGCCCGGGACGGCCAGTATCTGGTAGTCGGATAGCTTTATTTCGCCCGAGATGAGCCTGTTGACGTGAACGCGCTCCGCCTCCGCGCCCGCCAGCTCGAAGGCCGCCTTCGCCTCGTAGTCGCAGTTAGTGCCTGCAGTCCTTAAAACGATCGCTCTAGGTCTTACCATTGTAGTGTTCCCGTCCAGGATCTCATCAGCGAATCCAGGCTTTCTTTTATGATCTTCTTCCCCGTCCTGCTCGTAACTTCAACGCTGACTTTTTCTGTTACCTTGCCGATCCGCGCTGGGCCGCAGCCGCTCATCAGGCCTTCAAAACTCTTCGCGTTCCCGGGTGAAACTTCCACGATGAACCTGCTGTTGGACTCAGAAAAAAGTATTTCGGGCTCGGAAAGTCCTTCCTCGGCCCGGACTTTCGAGAGATCGATATCGAGGCCCCTGCGGCCCGCGAAAGACATCTCGGCGGCGGCTACGGCCAGCCCACCTTCGGAACAGTCGTGGCAGGCTTTCACAAGCCCGGCTTCGATGGCGAGGCAGAGCGCCTTCATTGCTTTCAGGGACCTTTCCGCGGCGACTTTCGGCACGGCTCCCCCCTTCAGCTTTTTCGCCTTGCAGTAAGCCGAGCCGCCGAGCTCATTTCTTGTCTCTCCGAGCATATATATGAAGTTTCCCGCTTCCTTAAGGTCCATCGTGACGGTCTTTCTCACGTCTTTGACCGTTCCAACGGCGGAGATCAGGAGCGAAGGGGGTATGGAATAGTGTTTTTTCCCGATGGCGTATTCGTTGTGCAGGCTGTCCTTGCCCGAAATGAAAGGAGTCTTGTATATCTTTGCCATATCATAACAGGCTTCGGCCGCGCGCACGAGCGAACCCAGGACTTCGGGCCTGTAAGGGTTGCCCCAGCAGAAATTATCCAGGATAGCGATCCGTTCGATATCGGCCCCGACACAAACAGCGTTCCTGAGCGCCTCGTCTATCGCGGATGCCGCCATCCAATAGGTATCGAGCTTGCCGTATTCCGGGTTCATCCCGTTCGACAACACGATGCCCTTGTAGCGGTCTTCCTCTGTTCCCCGCGCCTTGCCGCCCGCACCCGCCGTATAAGGCCACACCACCGCCGCGTCGCCGGGCCCTTGCGCGGTAAGATCGGGCCCCTGAAGAGGCTTGACTATCGTTTGGCCCTGGACTTCGTGGTCATACTGCCTTATTATCCATTCGCGGGAACAGATATTGAGCGAACCGAGCAGTTGTTTTAGATCGCTGCCGTAATCTTTTTTTACCGCCGCCTTCACGGCTTTTTCCACGGGAGGGTCCCAGACAGCGATATTCCTTACTTTAGGCACGCCCTTGTGGAGAAATTCCATATCCAGTTCCGCCACCGTCTCCCTGCCGTACATAACCGTAAGTTTATTGTCGCCGGTAAATTCGCCTATGAAAGTCGCCTCGACATTTTCCGCGGCGAAGATTTCCGATATCTTTTCTTTGTTTTCGGGCTGCACGGCGAACACCATTCTTTCCTGCGCTTCCGAGACCCAGATCTCCCAGGGCCGCAGCCCCGCGTATTTCAGGGGGATGTTCTCGAGATAGACCTTGACGCCGGTCTCTTCGCCGAGCTCGCCGACCGCGCTGGAGAGCCCGCCCGCGCCGCAATCCGTCACGGCCCGGTAAAGGCCCAGGTCGCGCGCCAGGAGCATCGTGTCCAGGACTTTTTTCTCAACTATGGGGTTGCCGATCTGCACCGCGCTCACGTCCGTTTCCTTGTCCAGTTTCACGGAGGAGAACGTCGCGCCGTGAATGCCGTCCCGTCCCGTGCGGCCGCCGACCACCAGCACGAGGTCTCCGGGGAGCACTTTCTTAAAAGCCATTGTTTTGGGTATTATCCCCACCGTACCGCAGTAAACCAGCGGATTTGAGGTGTAAGCGTCGTCGAAGAATACCGCGCCGTTGACGGTAGGTATGCCCATCCTGTTGCCGTAGTCCCTGACGCCGGATACCACGCCTTTTGCGATCCTCTTGGGGTGAAGCATTCCCTCTGGAAGTTTTTTCCAGGGAAGCCCCGGATCCCCGAAACAAAAGACATCCGTATTGGCAAGCGGCTTTGCCCCGAGGCCCACGCCCATGATGTCCCTTATGACCCCGCCTATGCCCGTCGCCGCTCCGCCGTAAGGCTCGAGGGCCGAAGGATGGTTGTGGGTCTCCACCTTGAAAGCCACTCCGTTATCTTTATCAAATTCAATTACGCCGGCGTTATCCTTGAACACCGATATGCACCAGGGCAGGTTAAGTTCTTGTGTCGCCCTGAAAACCGTTTCTTTCAATAAATTGTTGTATACTTTTGTCTGCACCTTGCTACTTGACCCTTGTCCCTTGACCCTGTATTCTATAATTCCCGTCAGGGTCTTGTGCTTGCAATGCTCGCTCCAGGTCTGGGCTATCGTCTCGAGCTCCACGTCGGTCGGGTTCCTGCCCAGCTTCTTGAAATAAGCCTGCACGGTCTTCATCTCGACGAGAGACAGGGAGAGCACCGCCTTTTTGCTCAAGGCCGTCAAGGCCTCGTCGGCAATGCCTATTATTTTTATAAGGTTCCTGTTTTTCATTTTTGTTCGCCTTTACTTGCCGCTTATGGTCTTATTAAACATTCCTGTATCATGGGGTTATAAAGAAGTTTTTGCGCGACCCGCTTTAGCGAGACGGGCGATATCTTCCCGGTGAATACGAATTTATGGCCCGTCTTTATTTTTAGCGGCTCGTTGATCCCGATATCCTTAACGGCTTTGCTCACGCTGTCGGCCACAGTATCGGTGACGCCTTTTTTCAGCCATATCTCCACGACCCGCGCGATCGCCTCCCTGCCTTCCTGCCCGGGACGCGGGCCGGTTTCCTGCAAGATCGAATACTGCTCGGTTATCGGGTCTATGAGGAGACGGCCTGCTATCCTCTCCGCTTCCTGCCGGGAGAGCCCGCCTTCTATTTTATAGACGGAAGAGTATCCTACAGCGGAGATGCCCTTGACCCCGAGCTCCGACACCTCGTGCCTGATGTGCTCGCCGTGTTTATCCCTGAATTCTTTTTTTAAAGATACTTCGATCTGGTATGTCATTTGTTATTTTTCCAAAGCTTTCCCGTGATCTTTTCGTACGCGTCGATGTATTTGGCCCTGGTGCACTTAACGACTTCGGCGGGCAACAGAGGCACGGGAGGCTGTTTGTCCCACTTGATTGATTCGAGGTAGTCGCGCACGAACTGTTTGTCCAGGCTGTCCTGCGACCTGCCCTCGGCGTATTTCGATTCTTCCCAGAAGCGGGACGAATCCGGCGTCATAATCTCGTCTATCAGGATGATTCCGCCGTCGAAAACGCCGAACTCGAACTTGGTATCGGCAATTATTACCTCGCGGGATTCTGCGTACCGCGAGGCCCTGGTGTAGATAAGCAGGCTGAGCTCTTTGATCTTCTCGGCCTGTTCGGCGCCTATCCTCTTGACCGTCTCTTCAAAAGATATATTCTCGTCGTGTTTACCGCCTTCTTCCTTGCTGGAGGGAGTAAATATCGGCTCAGGCAGTTTTGACGATTCCACGAGCCCTTCCTGCAGCGCGATGCCGCAGACCGTCCGCGATCTCTGGTATTCTTTCCAGCCGGAACCCGCCAGATACCCGCGAACGATGCATTCGATGTCTATCCGCTGAGCTTTTTTGACGAGCATCGAGCGGCCGCGGAGGTACTCGTATTTTTTCAGGATCGTGGGGAACTGCTCGAAATCTCCGCTGATTAGATGGTTGGGCACTCCCCCCTGGAACATATCGAACCAGAACATCGACAGGGCGTGCAGGATCTTGCCCTTTTCGGGGATGGCCGTTGGGAGCACGTGGTCGAAAGCCGAGATCCTGTCCGAGGCCACTATCAAAAGCTGCTGCCCGAGATCGTAAACGTCCCTCACCTTCCCCCTGTGCAGGAGCGGCAGGTCGATATTCTCGTTCTGTATCGCGTCGTTCATATGGTCTCCGGATTATTAATTTTTAACGAACAACAGTATTCCCCTGGCTATGGCGGCGCTGATGAGAGCGGTCACGGGAAGCGTGAGCACCCACGCGTAAATAATCCTCAAGCCCACGGCCCACTTTACCGCTTTCATCCTTTTGGCCGTGCCTACGCCCACTATGCTGCCCGTTATCGTGTGGGTCGTGCTTACCGGAATGCCCATCGCGGCCGCGGCTTCCAGAACGACGGAGGCCGACAACTCGGCCGACGCGCCTTCTATCGGGCGCAGATGGGAGAGTTTTTTGCCCAGGGTTTTAATGACCGCCCGACCGCCCACCGCGGTGCCGAGAGCCATGGAACACCCGCAGATAAGCATAACCCAGATCGGGACATGAACGTTCTTGAAATCTCCCGGCCCGAAATAGCCGCCCACGAAAAGAAGGAGCGTGATGACGCCCATCACCTTCTGCGCGTCGTTCTGGCCATGCATCAGAGACATCAGTGATGAGGTGAATATCTGCAGTACCGACGCGCCCTTGTTCACGAGTTTAGGCCTGTAAAAGGACGCTATGAAATAATTCACCTTCAGTATGCCGTGCCCGATGATCAGGCCCAGTACCGGTGAAACAAGCATCGCCAGGATGATCTTGAAGACACCGGAAAATACGACCACTTTATAACCGAAGACCGAAACGGCCGCGCCGATTAACCCGCCTATAAGCGCGTGCGAACCCGATACCGGAAGCCCTTTAAGTACCGTGTATATTTCCCAAATTATCGCCCCCAGCATCGCGGCGAATATCACGTAAGTGCCGTTCGCGCAGTTGATCACGGCGGGATTTACTATTCCCCCTCCGATGGTTTTTGCCACTTTAGTGCTTAACAGCGCCCCGATAAAATTGAGAACAGCCGCCACGGAGATCGCGGTCACCGGCCTCATCACCCGCGTCGATATCGCAGTGGCGACGGAATTGGCGGTATCGTGCCAGCCGTTGGCAAAATCAAAAGCGAGAGCCACGACCACTACTATCCACACGAAAAACGGGATGTGCCCGAGAGCGATAATCATAGTTATTTAAAAACAAATTTTAAATACAACACCCGAGCAGAACGCTAGGTATACTTAAAAATGATGGATTCGACGTTCATCGCCGTCTGGTTGCATTTATCGAGCGCGCGTTCCATTTCTTCCAGTATTTCCTTGAACTTTATAACGTAAAGCGGGTCTTTCCCGCCTTTAAAAAGCGAGGCCAGAACGTTGTGGTATATTTTGTCGCCTTCTTCTTCGTAATTCTTTATGTTCTTGCATATCTCAAGGACGTCCCTGTTGAGTTTTTCACCCGATATCGCGCGTATGGAGTTGGCGGTCTCGTGACAGGCCTGGTCGAGCTTATTGGTGAGGCTCACGACGTCCGGCAGCATTTCGGTCACGTTATAAAGAGACGTTCTCCTGGCGGCGGCGTCCATAAAATCTATTATATCGTCAACGTCGGAGGCAAGCTTATGTATATCCTCCCTGTCGTAATTTACTATGAAGGTCCCCTCCAGCCAGTTCATGAGTTCGTGAGTGATGTTGTCGGATTCGTGCTCGATATCTTTCATCTTTGTGACCCAGTCCTCAAGCCCGCTCACGTCGAAGGCGTTGATGAACCTCGAGAACTCGTCCGTCGCCTTGTCCAGCACAGCGGCGTAGCCAAGCATATATTTCTCAAATTCCGTTTCCCTGCAGAAGAACTTTTTAAACATTCTCATTTCTCCTTTTACTATTGCTTTTCTCACCGCTAGGGATGGTTTTTCTAAAAATGCCTCATGGATGCGACTTTGCTTTCCTTTGGAGCATCCATGCGGAAGGCCGGACTTGTGGAACGGCCTGTCTTTTTAGAAAAATCTATCCCGAGCACCTCACTCCCATTCGATCGTCGCCGGAGGTTTTTGCGAAATATCGTAGACAACGCGGTTGACGCCGCGGACTTCGTTAATTATCCTGTTGGAGATCTTTCCGAGCAGCTCATAGGGCAGTTTCGCCCAGTCGGCGGTCATCGCGTCGGCCGACTCCACGATGCGGAGCGCTATCACGTTCTCGTAGGTGCGGGCGTCGCCCATCACGCCCACGGTCTTGACCGGCAGTATCACGGCGAAGGCCTGCCAGAGTTTATCATACAACCCGGCTTTCCTGATCTCGATCTCCACTATGAGGTCCGCCTTGCGCAGTATCTCGAGCCTTTCTTTCGTGACCTCGCCGAGCACCCTTATAGCTAGCCCCGGGCCCGGGAACGGCTGGCGGTTTATTATCTCTTCGGGAATGGCGAGCTCACGGCCCAGCTCCCTGACCTCATCCTTGAAAAGGAACTTGAGCGGCTCGACAAGCTTCATCTTCATTTTAGCCGGCAGGCCGCCGACGTTGTGATGCGATTTTATGACCGCCGAAGGCCCCTTGACCGAAACGCTCTCAATAACGTCGGGATAGAGAGTCCCCTGCGCGAGAAAATCCACCTTCTTCAATTTCTTCGCCTCGTCGTCGAAAACTGCTATGAACTCGTGCCCGATTATTTTTCTCTTTCTTTCCGGGTCTACGACGCCCGCGAGCTTGTTCAAGAACCGGGAGCTCGCGTCGGCGACGATGAGGTTATTTTTGAACTTCCTGCCGAATATTTTTTTTACCCTTTCTTTTTCTCCCGAGCGCAGGACCCCGTTATCGACAAAAACGCAGGTCAACTGCTTTCCGACTGCCTTGTGCACGAGGACCGCGGCCACCGATGAATCCACACCCCCGGAGAGGCCGCAGAGCACCTTGCCCTTGCCGACGGTGAGTTTGATCCTTTTGAGCTCGTCCTCGATAAAGTTGTGCATCGTCCAGTCGGCCTTGGCGCTGCAGACGCCGAACACGAAATTTTTCAGTATGTCTTTTCCCTGAATGGTGTGTTTTACTTCCGGGTGGAACTGAACGCCGTAGATCTGGCGTTTGGGGTCGGCGATGGCGGCGAAAGGCGAGTTCGAGGTAGTAGCTATCTTGTTGAAGCCCTGAGGCATTTTAGACAGGCTGTCGCCGTGGCTCATCCAGACCGTGGTATCTTTTATGTTGCCGAAGAGCGACTTCTTGGACCTGATATTAAGATGGGCGAGCCCGTACTCGCGGTGCGCCGAGCGTTTAACCTTGCCACCGAACTGCTCCGCGATGAGTTGCATCCCGTAGCAGATGCCCAGCATAGGCACTCCCAGTTCCCAGACCCTGTGGTCCGGCCACGGCGCGTTCTTCTCGTAAACGCTTGATGGCCCGCCGGAGAGTATGACGCCCTTGACGTTCTCCATAGAACCGAAAGTAGACATAGCCCTGTTCCCGGGATGTATCTCGCAGTAAACCTTTAACTCGCGGATCCTGCGCGCGATGAGCTGCGTATACTGCGAACCGAAATCTAAGATCAATATCATCTAAGTTCCTTTCCGAATTACGCTAATTATTTCAACTTGTCGTAATAATTTTGCTGCGCAAAATTATTTGCACATACCGATCTTCTGGGCTTTCTGGAACAGCTTGCCTTCATTCTTGATGTCGGGGGCTATAATGAGTTCAACGGTCTGGAATTCTTTTATGTTCATGGCGCCCACGGTCCCCATGCAGGTTCTAAGCGCGCCGACGAGGTTCTGGGTCCCGTCATCAAGCTTCGCGGGCCCGTAAAGTATTTCTTCAAGCGGGCCGGTCACTCCCACCCTAATACGGGTGCCTCTGGGAAGGTTCGCGTGCGGTGTCGCCATTCCCCAGTGAAAACCCCTGCCCGGCGCTTCTTCGGTGCGGGCGAAAGCGGATCCCACCATCACGGCGTCGGCGCCGGAGGCGAAGGCCTTGCAGATATCTCCGCCCGAGGTCATTCCCCCGTCGGTAATTATCGCGACGTATCTGCCGGTCCTTTTAAAGAAGAAATCCCTCGCCGCGGCGCAGTCTATCGTGGAAGTTACCTGGGGCACGCCTATGCCGAGAACTCCGCGCGACGTGCAGGCGGCTCCGGGGCCCACGCCTACGAGTATGCCGGCGCAACCTGTTTCCATCAGTTCCAGGGCCGCCTGATAACCGACCACGTTGCCGATTATCACGGGGATCTTCATATCGACGCAGAACTGTTTGAAATCCAGCGATTTGTATTTGGTAGATATGTGACGGGCCGTAGAGACGGTCGATTGCACCACGAAAATGTCGGCTCCGGCTTCCTGGGCCAGCTTGCCGAACTTTTCGGCGTTGGCGGGTATGCAGGACACTGCCGCGGGCACGCCGCCGTTCTTTATCTCTTTTACCCTCTGGGCGATGAGTTTCTCTTTAATGGGTTCCTTATATATATCCTGAACGAGCGCGGTGGCCTCCTGGGGGTTCGCCGAAGCTATTTTATCAAGGATTATCTCGGGTTTTTCGTAGCGGGTCTGTATGCCGTCAAGGTTAAGCACGGCGATCCCGCCCAGTTTACCCATCGCTATGGCGAATTTGACGTCCACGACGCCGTCCATCGCGCTCGCGAGAAACGGGATATCAAGCTTAATGGGGCCTATGGCCGTCGTGATATCCACCTCTTCGGGGTTTGCCGTAACGTTCCCCGGGACTATCGCCACCTCGTCAAATCCGTAAGCCCTGCGGGCCTCTCTGTCGCGACCGATGAAAAATGCCATTTACTGCCTCCAGTTTTAAGCTATAAGTTATAAGCTATAAGTAAATTCTCGAATGAGCTTTCTTACGACTTAAAACTTATAACTTATTTAGCTTTATTATATTTTAGCGTGCGTAATATTCTGCTGCGCCTGGTACTTGCCCTTCTTGTCCGCGTAAGACGTTTCGCAGGCCTCGTCCGACTCGAGAAAAAGCACCTGGGCGATGCCCTCGTTGACGTAGAGTTTAGCGGAGGCCGGCGACATGTTCGAGATGCTCATCGTCACGAAGCCCTCCCATTCGGGCTCGAAAGGAGTGACGTTGACAAGCACGCCGCACCGGGCGTAGGTCGATTTTCCAAAACAGATGGTAAGGATATTGCGCGGTATCCGGAAGTATTCCACGGAACGGGCGAGGACGAATGAATTCGGCGGTAGTTCCACGTATTCTTTTGCCTTGACCTCACGGAACAAAGCCGGGTTGAATTTCTTGGGGTCGAGCAGGTCGTTCCCGGCCCCGTCGAATATCTTGAATTCGTCGGCCACGCGCATATCGTAGCCGTAGGAAGACACCCCGAACGAGATCTTTCCGTCTTTAACCTGCTCAGGCGCGAAGGGTGCGATCATTCCCTTCGCCCCCATTTCACGTATCCATCTATCGTTCTTTATCACTATATATGCCTTTTTCCTTCTTGCTGTTCACGCGAAGCGAGGAATGTTTTCGAAAAAAGCGTCTGCGCGACGAATTTTGCCCTCACGAGGAGCGCAGTCGAGTGAGGCTGCGATGCCAAACGCCTTTTTACGGAAATGTTCCGAGCGACTCACCAGCACTTAGAGTAGCCGCACCCTCTGCAGACCACGCAGCCTTCTCCGAACTCGAGCATCTCGCCGCAATCCGGGCACTGGGGGCAGGAACCCACCAGGTTCTGCTTGTTGATGCTTACCGGCACGGCGGGTTTGACCGCCGCATCGCTTCCCTGTGCGTGCAGCGCGTTATTTATGAACAATCCCGGCACCGTCCGGTCTTTTAAATAGTTATCAAGAGCCTTCGCGATGGCGTCGGCGCAGGAGAGTATCGCCCCGCCCTCCGCGAGGGTCGGCGACGGGCAGCGTATGCCTTTGAGCTGGTAAATGACCTCATCCTGGCTTATGCCCGAACGGAGCGCCAGGGATATGAGCCGGCTCACCGCTTCCGCCTGGGAAGCCGTGCAGCCGCCTGATTTTCCGAGCTGGGTGAACACTTCGCAAGCGCCCTGTTCGTCTTCGTTTACCGTGACATACATCTTTCCGCAGCCGGTGTGCATCAGGAAAGTCGAGCCGCGCGTGACCCTCGGGCGCAGGCGCGGGCGGCGTTCCTTGAACTCAACTTTCGCGCCGGCTTTTTTGTTCCCCACGCTCAACACCTGCTCGTCGCGAGAACCGTCCCTGTAAACCGTGACGCCCTTGCAGCCGAGTTTGTAGGCGAGCTGGTAGGCCTTTTCGACGTCTTCTTTACTCGCGTCGTGAGGGAAGTTCACGGTCTTGGAGACCGCGTTATCGGTGTATTTCTGGAAAGCCGCCTGCATCCTGATGTGGTCTTCCGGCGAGATGTCGTGGGCGGTGATATAGACTTTTTTGATTTTTTCCGGTATCTCTTTGAACTCTTTGAGACTCCCCTTTTCGCTTACCTTATCGAGGAGCTCCTTGGAGTAGAAACCCATTTCTTTCGCCGTCTTTTCGAAATAAGGGTTCACTTCGTGCATCTCTTTATTGTCCAGGCAGTTCGAGCGCTTGTAAACTACCGCGAAATTCGGCTCTATGCCGCCCGAGGCCCCGGCGATTATGCCTATTGTGCCCGTGGGAGCGATGGTGGTGAGCGTCGCGTTGCGCCTGGGGTCCTGCCCGGAGTAAATGCTTTTCTTGAAGTTGGGAAAAGCTCCTCTTTTCAGGGCGAGGTCTTCGGACGCGCCGGCGGCTTTTTCGTGGATGAACGTCATAAGCCTTTCGCCGAGTTTCAGGGCTTCGTGGGAATTATAGGGGAGGTTCAACTGCACGAGCATATCCGCCCATCCCATGACGCCGAGGCCGATCTTACGGTTGGCCCTGGTCATCTCTTCTATCTTCTTTATGGGGAAATTATTCATATCTATGACGTTGTCTAGAAAGTGAACTGCGGTCTTGACGATCTTTTCAAGACGGTCCCATTCAACGGTAGAGTTCGTGACGAAATGCGCGAGGTTAATGGACCCCAGGTTGCACGACTCGTAGGGTAGGAGCGGCTGTTCGCCGCAGGGGTTAGTGGACTCTATCTCGCCCACCGCGGGAGTCGGGTTAGCGTCGTTCATCCGGTCTATGAAAACTATTCCCGGCTCGCCGTTCTTCCATGCCTGGTCCACGATCTTCTCCATCACTTCCCTGGCCTTGAGGCGGCCTACTTCCTCTTTGGTCCTGGGGTTGCGCAGGGCGTATTCGGAATCGTCTTCCAGTGCTTCCATGAACTCTTTTGTGACCGCAACCGATATGTTGAAATTGTTCAGGCTTTCGTTCTTGGTCTTGCAGGCTATAAAATCCATTATGTCGGGGTGGTCTACCCTGAGCATGCCCATGTTGGCGCCGCGGCGGGTGCCGCCCTGCTTTATCGCTTCAGTGGCCGCGTTGAAGACCTGCATGAACGAGACGGGTCCCGAAGAAACTCCGCTGGTAGAGTTCACCATGTCTTTGCTGGGGCGCAGGCGCGAGAACGAAAAACCGGTCCCTCCGCCGGATTTATGTATGAGCGCCGTGTTCTTAAGGGTCTCAAAAATTGAGTCCATCGAGTCTTCTATCGGCAGGACGAAACAGGCAGAGAGCTGCTGCAGGGGGCGTCCGGCGTTCATTAGAGTGGGCGAGTTCGGGAGAAAATCCATGGTAGCCATCGCGATGTAGAACTCCTGGGCCGCGAGTTCCACGTCGGCGTTCGTATCGTAATTCTTGTCGGCCTGGGCGATGTTCTCGGCGACCCTCCAGAAAAGCTCCTCGGGCTTTTCCATCACTTTGCCTTCAGGGTCTTTTCTCAGGTACCGTTTCTCCAGTACGGTAAGAGAGTTCTGCGTTATCACCGGTTTAACTTTTGCCAACAGCTCTTCACGGCTTGCACTCATAACCATTCTCGCCTCCGCGTTACTTCAGTGATAAGCGCTAAGTGTTAAGGGGTAAGTAAAAGCTTTTTAAGGCCGCTCACTTACCACATATCACGTACCGCTTGCCACCGTTTTATATTAAACTTTCAATTTGTGCTGATGTTTCGCGTGTTCTTTTTTCAGTTTTTTAAGCTCGTCCATGAACGTGTCAATGTCGCCGAACTGGCGATAAACGGACGCGAACCTTATATAAGCGACCAGGTCCAGATCCCATAATTTTTCAAGGGCCTTGTCGCCTATGACCTTGCTGGGCACTTCCATCACGTAATCCTGGAGCGCGTATTCGACTTCGCTCACGATCTTTTCGATGGCATCGGAAGAGATGGGCCTTTTCTCGCAGGCCGTCATGATCCCGAACCGCAACTTCTCCCTGTCGAAGGGCTCGCGCCTCTGGTCGGATTTCACCACCATCAAAGATGTTTCCTCGGGCCGCTCGTAAGTAGTAAAACGTTTGCGGCATTCGAGGCACTCCCGCCTTCTGCGGATGGCGGAGGAGTGGTCGTGGGGCCTTGAATCTATCACCTGGTCGTCAAAACTCCCGCAAAAAGGACACTTCATTTTTGCAGACACCTCCCGGTCAAAAAAATAGGAAGAACCGCGGAAAGGCGCGGCTGTTTTTTGGAGATAGTTAACGAAGGATTTTTATATAGAGAAGGGGAGTTTTTTATCGTAAAGGGCATATTACCTGATTTATTTGACTTGACGCGAGATACAACATATTGTGGCTAATAAATCCTACTACATATATGTAGGATTGTCAAGAAAAAAAGAAAACCTAATATTTAACGCCAAAAACACCATATATTAGGTTTCAATGTATACTTAATACTATATTTAGTGGCAAGCTGTCAAGTCTCTGAAAAAATAAAAGTTGTAAGCGTTTAGTGGTAAGTTTTAACAAAATATCCGTCGGACTTTTACAAACATCTTACCGTTTATCATTTGCCCGTACTGGTAAAATTATTTGTAATATTCCTGGAGAGACTGCACCGACCAGTCCTTGCTTTTCTGCGCTTTTATGCCTTCAACGGTCGCGCGCGCCGCGGCGAGCGTCGTGACTATGGGTACGTTGTAGATCACCGCGCTCCTCCTGATGTGGTAGCCGTCAGCGCGGCTCGTTTTTCCGGAGGGAGTATTGATGACGAGGCTGACCTGCCTGTTCTTTATGATGTCCACGACATTAGGCCTGCCTTCGGATATCTTGTTTACTTCCTTGACGTCCAACTCGTACTCGCGCAGGAACTCTGCGGTATGCTTTGTGGCCACTATGGTGAAACCGAGGTTTATCAGGTCCTTTATCACGGGGAGCGCTTCCATTTTTCCCTTGGGGCCCAGGCTTACCAGCACGGAACCGGAACGAGGGAGCACGGAGCCCGCGGCGAGTTCGGCTTTCGCGAACGCCCTGCCGAAATCGGAATCTATACCCATCACCTCGCCAGTACTTTTCATCTCTGGGCCCAGCACCGTGTCGACGTTCGAAAAACGCGTCCAGGGGAGCACGACTTCCTTGACGGAAACGAACTTCAGTTCGGGAAGGCCTTCTTTGAGGTATTTTTTCGGGAGAAGCTGTTCGAGTTTTTTACCGATCATTATCTTGGCGGCGAGCTTGGCGAGCGGTATGCCGGTGGCCTTGGAAACAAAGGGGACGGTCCTGGAAGCGCGGGGGTTGGCTTCGAGTATGTAAACGATGTTGTCCCTTACGGCGAACTGTATGTTGATGAGCCCCTTGACTTTCATCGCCACGGCCAGATTCGTCGTGTGTTTCTTTAACGTCGAGATAATCTCCGGGCTCAACGTGTGGGGAGGTATCACGCAGGCTGAATCCCCCGAGTGGATCCCGGCTTCTTCTATGTGCTCCATGATGCCCGCGATGTAAACGGTTTTACCGTCGCAAAGGGCGTCGACGTCTATCTCTATGGCGTTATCGAGGAACTTGTCCACTAGTATGGGCTTTCCCGGGCTTACTTCGGCGGCCATGCCCACGTATTCCAGGAGCATCGTGTCGTCGTAAACTATCCTCATCGCCCTGCCGCCGAGAACGTATGACGGCCTTACCATCACGGGATAAGTGAGTTTATGAGCTATGACCTTTGCTTCCTCAAAATTGCGCGCGGTGCCGGAGGCGGCCTGGGGGATCTTGAGCTTGTTCAATATCTTGCTGAATGATTTCCTGTCTTCGGCGCAATCGATGGACTTGGGAGAAGTGCCCAGTATCTTTACCCCGGCCTTGTCCAGAATGGACGTAAGGTTCAGGGGCGTTTGCCCCCCGAACTGCACGATGACGCCCATAGGGTTCTCTTTATCGGCAATATTGAGCACGTCTTCGGCCGTAAGCGGCTCAAAATAGAGCCGGTCCGAGATATCGTAATCGGTAGACACGGTTTCGGGGTTGCAGTTGACCATTATGGTCTCGTAACCCTCTTCCCTTAGGGCCAGCACCCCGTGAACGCAGCAATAATCGAATTCTATGCCCTGGCCTATGCGGTTGGGGCCGGCGCCGAGTATCATGACCTTCTTTTTCTTGTCGGTCTTGACCTCGTCTTCCTGATCGTAGGTTGAATAATAGTAAGGTGTGTAGGCGTCGAACTCGCCGGCGCAGGTGTCGACAAGCTTATATGAGGGTACGACGCCAAGCTGCTTACGGCATGCCCTTATTTCTTCCGGCGTTTTGCCGGTCTGGTAGGCTATCTGGAAGTCGGAGAAACCGAATTGTTTTGTCCGGTAAAGGAAATCACGCTGTTCTTCCTTAGGCATCTTAAAGAGATTCGGGATACCCTTTCCCCACTCGTGGATCTCCTTTATCTGGCTTATGAACCATTTGTCTATCTTCGTCAGTTCCGTGATATCTTCTTCGGACATGCCCATCTCAAAAGCGTATTTGATGTTGAATATCCTGTGGTTGTTGGGCGTACGAAGTTTATTCTTGACCTCATCGAGAAGCTCGTCATAAGCTTTGCCGCGTTCCTTGATCGCCTTTTCCACCTTCTTCGAAGAGCCGAGGCCGTCGCAGCCGAGCCCGAACCTTCCGACTTCAAGGCCCCTCATGGCTTTCTGCAGGGCTTCTTTGAAAGTCCTGCCAAGAGCCATAACTTCTCCGACGGACTTCATCGCAGTGTTAAGGGTCTGGTCGGCTCCGGTAAATTTCTCAAAGGCGAAACGAGGGACCTTTACTACGTGGTAATCGATGGTCGGCTCGAACGAAGCCGGGGTTTTCTTAGTTATATCATTAGGTATCTCGTCAAGCCTGTAGCCCACGGCAAGCAGGCTCGCGATCTTGGCTATCGGGAATCCCGTAGCCTTGGAGGCAAGAGCCGATGAACGGCTGACCCTGGGATTCATTTCGATGACAACAAGCCTGCCATCTTTGGGATTTACGGCGAACTGAATGTTGGAGCCGCCGGTCTCAACGCCAATGGCCCGTATGACCTTGAAGGCCCAGTCGCGCATGCGCTGGTATTCCATGTCTGTGAGGGTCTGGGCGGGCGCGACCGTTATGGAATCTCCGGTATGCACGCCCATCGCGTCGAAGTTCTCGATGGAGCAAATAACAACGCAGTTGTCCGCGCTATCGCGCATGACTTCGAGCTCGAACTCTTTCCAGCCTATGACGGATTCCTCTATGAGTATCTCTTTGATGGGGCTTGCGTCAAGGCCCGTGGAAACGGCGTCCAGAAGCTCTTCCCTGGTGTAGACCGTGCCAGAACCGATGCCGCCCAGGGTAAACGACGGGCGTATGATCAGAGGGTAGCCTATCTTTTCGGCTATCTTGACGGACTCTTCGAGCGAGTAGGCGTAGCCGCTCTGAGGAAGGTCAAGGCCTATCTCCTGCATCGTGCGCCTGAAAAGCCTTCTGTCTTCGGCTTTCTTTATGGCCGGGAGCTTCGCTCCTATGAGTTCCACTTTGTATTTTTCGAGTGTGCCGTTCTCCGCAAGAGCGACGGCCAGATTAAGCGCGGTCTGTCCTCCAAGCGTCGGGAGGATCGCCTGCGGCCTTTCTTTAGCGATAATTTTTTCGAGTATCTCGGGGACAAGAGGCTCTATATACGTAGCATCGGCGAATTCCGGATCGGTCATTATCGTCGCGGGATTGGAGTTCACGAGCACGACGCGGTAACCCTCTTTCTTCAGGGCCTTTATCGCCTGGGTGCCGGAATAATCGAACTCGCAGGCCTGCCCTATAACTATGGGTCCGGAGCCGATTATCATTATAGTCTTTATGTCGGTTCTTTTAGGCATTTTTCTCGCTCATAAGTGAAATGAACCTGTCGAACAGATAGCCCGCGTCGTGCGGCCCGGGGCTCGCTTCAGGATGGTACTGGACGCAGAATATCGGAAGGTCTTTGCATTTAAAACCCTCGAGCGTGCCGTCATAAAGGTTGAAGTGCGTGGCCTCGATAGATCCTTTCGGAAGCGATTCCTGCTTGACACAAAAACCGTGGTTCTGGGAGGTTATCTCGATTTTTCCCGTCTGGACGTCCTTGACCGGGTGGTTGGCTCCGCGATGGCCGAACTTGAGTTTGTAAGTCTCGCCGCCGAGGGCAAGGCCCAGCATCTGGTGACCGAGGCATATCCCGAAAAGAGCGGTCTTGGAGCTCTTGACATGCTCGATAAGTTCCCTGACAGTCTCAATGACATAAGTAACGGCGGCCGGGTCTCCCGGGCCGTTCGTGAGCATTATACCGTCGGGGTTAAAATCGATTATCTCTTTCGCTTTCGCGAAAGCGGGAAAAACCATGACCTCGCAGGAGCGAAGCGCCAGTTCCTTTAATATGTTAAGCTTGCAGCCGCAATCGAGCACCGCGACTTTGAATTTGGTTTTTGTTTTTACGCCGTTCGTGTAGGTATATCTGTCGCGGCAGGTGACTTCCTTGACAAGGTCAAGCCCGACGAGGCCGTGGGAGCTCTTTACTTTGGCTAACAGTTTTTTCGGATCAGTTTCGAGCGTCGAGATCACGGCCCTCATGGCGCCCGCTTGGCGGATATGACGGGTTATGGCCCTCGTGTCCACCCCTTCGATGCCGACAATGCCGTACTCGGAGAGGAATTCCTGGATAGAACCCGAGGCCCTCCAGTTGGAAACTACCGCGCTCGCCTCTTTGACTATAAGCCCCGAGGCGAATATCCTTGACGACTCCATATCTTCGGGATTGAAACCGTAATTTCCTATATGGGGGTGGGTCATCGTGATTATCTGTCCGCAGTAGGAGGGGTCGGTAAGTATTTCCTGGTAACCCGTGATGCTTGTATTAAATACGATCTCACCATAGCTTTCGCCTTCAGCGCCGAAAGACCAACCCTCGAATATTTTGCCTGATTCCAGTGCTATAACGCCTTTTTTTAAAGCCATAACCTGTTTCTTCCGACCGTAATAGTTTCTTCCCTTTTTCTTCCCAGGGAAATAAGCTCTATTCTTGCCCCGACCAGCTGTTCGATCCTCTTTACGTATCTCTGCGCGTTCACCGGAAGCTGCGCGAATTTTGTTATTCCGCGTATCGAACCTTTAAAACCCGGCATTTCTTCATACACGGGTTCGCATTCCGCTTGGACGACCCGGGAAGCCGGGTAATCCTTCAGCAGCCTGCCTTTATACCTGTAAGCCGTGCATATCCTTAATATTTCCATGCCCTCTAGGCAGTCGAGTTTTGTGAGTATCAGGCTTGCCATCCCGTTGAGCCTTACGCTGTGGCGCACCACTACCGCGTCGAACCAGCCGCAGCGCCTCGGCCTGCCGGTGGTCGCGCCGAATTCCTGGCCGACTTCGCGCAGGCGTTCACCGGTAGCGTCTTTAAGTTCGGTCTGGAACGGGCCTTCGCCGACCCTGGTGGTATAAGCTTTTACGACGCCCAGTACGGCGTCTATCTTTGTCGGGCCGATGCCGGCGCCGACGCATGCTCCGCCCGAAATAGGGTTGGAAGACGTGACGAAAGGATAAGTCCCGAAATCCAGGTCGAGCATAGTGCCCTGGGCGCTCTCGAACAGGATATTCTTGTTTTTCGAGAACGCTTCCTGGAGCATCACGGAAGTGTTAGCCACGAAAGGCCTCATGAATTTAGAGAGCCTGGCGTAATCGGCGTAAATCTCCTTCCTGATCTTTTCCACCGGGACGATCTTGTTGAGCAGGGGGCCTTTTTCCTTGAGGTTCCGTTCGAGCAGGTCGGCGAACACTTCCTTTTCCAGATAATCGACGACCCTTATCCCGAGCCTGGTCACTTTGTCGGCGTAGGCCGGGCCTATGCCCCGCCGTGTCGTTCCGATGCGTATTTTGCCCTGCTCCCGCAGAACGTCGAGATAACGGTGGTAGGGAAGTATGACGTGAGCCGATTCACTCAGGAAAAACCTGCCTTTGATATTTACGTGTTTGCTCGCGAGAAGTTTGGCTTCTTCGTAGAGCCCCTTGGGGTCTACCACCACGCCGTTGGTGATCAGGCATTTTTTACGGGAAAAAAGTATTCCGGAAGGTATCAGGTGCAGGACGAACGGTTTGTTCTGGAAGATCAGGGTGTGGCCCGCGTTGTTGCCGCCCTGGTAACGCACGATGTAATCCGCCTCAGTGGACAAATAGTGGACTACTTTCCCCTTCCCCTCGTCCCCCCACTGCGTCCCAACAACAACCAATGTTGACATGTTTTCCCTTTTGCCTACCGGCTTTAATTCTGTTTTGTTCGTCCAGCTGCTATTTTTATTTTTTTGTCGTGCTGGTTTGGAAAACTAACGCTCCCACGGGGATTTGAACCCCGGTCGCAGCCTTGAAAGGGCTGTGTCCTAACCCCTAGACGATGGGAGCTTTAAAAGTGATAAGTTGTAAGCGGTAAGTTGTAAGAAAAGTGAAAAAATATCTTATAGCTTAAAACTTAGAGCTCTAAACAACTGACCGGAATGTCAAGGGAAGCAGCTGAACTTGTCCGCTTAATGACTATATAGCCTGCGGCTGAAATTATGAGCCCGGTGCGGCTCGAACGCACGACAACCTCATTAAAAGTGAGGTGCTCTACCGACTGAGCTACGGGCCCGTCAATTCTATGAAAAACTACCGCCGATGCTTATTAAAGAACTTTTGACCATAAAAAAAACCATTGCAATCAGCCAATGGCAGCTTGACTAACCGCCATAATATAGCAAAATAATATTTGCCTTGTCAAACGCTGAGTCCCAAACCGGCCGCGGAGAATTTCTTCGCGGCGGTCATAGGCCGGCAAGCGCCCTTAATTCGGAGATCTTGGATAAGGACCTGTTAAGATAGGTCGGGTCTTTCGAATCGTAGATCTCGATCCACAATCTCAGGGCGTCGCGGGGCTTGCCGTTCTTCTGGTAGATGTTGGCGAGGATAGCTTTTACCATGTTCGGGCATTCCGGCTGCCTGACGGCCGTCTCAAGAAGGGCCGTCATTTCATTGTATTTACCTGACTTGGAATATATGATCGCGCTGAGGTAAAGATGGTACTGCCAGAAAGGCTGATGGATATCTTTCGAGATCGAGGGGCTGTACTTCTCTATAGAAGAAATGCCGTCTTCAAGAAGCTTGATCGCTTCATCGGGCCGGTTCTGGTTCCAGGCAAGGGCCCCGGCCCCGTAGAGGTAAACGTGGCTGAAAAACGGGTCCAGCCGGGCGACGCGAAGGCATCGCGTATAGAGCCCTGAATATTCTCCTCCGGTGATATCGAAGTGGTAATGCTCTTCTTCGGCTCCGGGTTTATGGGATTCTTCCTTTTCGCCGGAAATTCCCATCAGGTACCTGGCCATATCCCAGGAGACCTTGAATTCCGTTTCCCTGTCAAGAGGTTCTTCCGGCGAGCCGTAGTACTGGAGCAGTTCGATCCAGGCTATATCCGCCGCGAGCCTGCGGGCGCCGAATAGTATACCGCCCATATCTACCGCGGCGAACCTCTCGACGGGAGATACCCTGGCCTGCGGATAAGGGTACGAAAAAAAACCGGGCGCGAGGGTGTTTGAGAAGACCGAAAGCGAGAGCAGGGCCAGCACACAGAAAAAGATGGAATTTATTCTTGCCATAGTCAAAATTCTTTGTAGGCCAGGACCCAGACCGAGAGGGCCAGGAATAACGCGCTGTAAACCAGGCAGTAGCCCGCGGTGATGAACATCCAGCCGCCCACTATCCCCGGGACCTCCCAGAAATCCCTGAGATTGAACAGCTGCAGGTTGGGTGTCAGGAGGTATACGGCTTTCAGGAAAATCTTGAGAAAAATATTAGGGACCTTCGTGCTCAAAAAACTTATCTCTTCCCCGAAATGTCCCAGGAGCCAGAAAAAGATAGTGAAGCTTATGGAAGACACCGCCGAGGTTGAGAAGAGCGAGAAAAAAAGTGAAAGCGAACCGATGATGGTTATCTTGCCGGCGGAAAGCAGTAGCGCCAGAGGGTATCTCGCCGCGAACTGCCAGCCTTCCAGCTTCAGGAGCGCGACGTGCATCAGCGCCATCAACAGCATACCGCAGTAAACCGCGAGCAAGAGCCCCAGATACCTGCCCGCGAGATACGTCCACCTCGAGACAGGCCGCGTGAGTATCAGGTAAACGGTTTTAGACTCAATCTCTTCGAGCACCAGCGTCACCGCAGAAAAACCCACGGTCAAAAGAGCGAAAAACTCTATCGCGTTGAGGCCCACGTCGAGCAGTATCCTCTGCGGTTGTTCGCCTCCGAGGGCGGCGAGAAGCAGCGAAGCAAAAACGATCACGACCCCGAACAGCACCAGGACGTAGAAAACCTTGTTCCTGACGCTCTCGATGAATGTGTAGTAAGCGATGGAGAATATTTTATTCATATATATTTTATGCCAGGGCCTGGATCTTCATCCTTCCGAGCTCGGCTGAATCGGCGACTTCCGAGACGAACAGCTTCTCGAGGCCGCCGGGGCTGTTAGCCCACTCCCGCTGAGCGATGGTCTTTACGAGCCTGCCCCTGGCGAGTATCCCCACCCGGTCGCAGACCTTCTCGACTTCGCTTATCAGGTGAGACGAAAGAAAGACAGTCTTGCCCGAGGCCTTGAGGCTGCTTATCAGGCCGCGCATCTCCGCTATGGCGAGCGGGTCCAGACCGCTCACCGGTTCGTCGTAAATGAGTATCTTGGGGTCGTGCAGAAGGCTCTGGGCCAGGCCGACGCGCTGCAGCATTCCTTTCGAGAATTCCGCGAGTCTTTTGCGGCGAACGCTCTGGAGGCCGACAAAATCGATCAGCTCGTCCACGCGGCGATCTAGACGCTCTATCTCGGAGAGCCTGCCGTAAAATCTAAGAATCTCTTCAGCGGTAAGATACTTGTAAAAGTAGGCGACTTCCGGCAGGTAACCGATCTGCTTGAGGACCGCCGGAGAAGGGGCCGGAGCGCCCTCTACCATGACGCTGCCGGAGGTCGGGCGCAGAAGCCCGAGTATGAGCTTGATAGTGGTGGTCTTGCCGGCGCCGTTAAGCCCCAGCAGCCCGAAGATCTCCCCGCGCTCAATGGAAAGAGAAACGTTCTCTATACCGGTCGTTCTTGACACGTGGAAGAGATGTTTTTTTGCGTAGGTCTTCGAGAGGTCTTTTAATTCTATTGAAGGCATATATTTATTAAACCGGGGAAAAGAGAATAGAGAATAGGGAATGCCTTTGCCTGCCATTATCCCTATTCTCTACCTCTTATTCTCCCTTCTCTTAAATTAGAGCGAGACTTGCCTGACCTTGTTGACACCTGAAAAAGACGCGATCTGTTTGAGCACGTCCGCGGGCACGGCGCTGTCGACGTTAATTATCGTCATCGCCTCTCCGCCGACCTCTTTCCTTGCCACCTGCATGTTGGCTATATTGATGTTATTCTTTCCCAGGAACACTCCGACCTGGCCGACAACCCCGGGCCTGTCTAGATTAGAGACAAGCAGCATATTACCCGAAGGCACAATGTCCACGCTCAACCCCGAGAGGCTGACTATGCGGGGGTTCTTGTGCGAGAAAAGCGTGGCCGCTATCGGCAGATCGCCTTTATCAGTTATAACTGTGGCGGTGATCAACGACGTATAATCATCCACCGCCTCGGTCTTGGTCTCCTTGACTTTAATTCCTCTTTCCTTGGCGAGCAGGGGCGCGTTGACGAAATTAACCTTTATATCGAGTATCGGCGTCAGCAATCCCTTTAGATACGCCACCAGCAGGGGAGTGGTGTTGAATTCCGATATCGCTCCCTTGAACTGCAACTTGACCTCTTTTACTCCGCCTTCTATCAGCTGGCCCTGGAAAGAGCCGAGCTTTTCCGAAAGCGAGATATAAGGTTCGAGCTGTTTGTACGTTTCCCAATCCATGGTAGGAACGTTAACCGCGTTCCTGATGACTCCCTTCGTAAAATAATCTATCACGACGTCGCTCAGTTCGGCGGCTATCTTGACCTGCGCTTCTTCGGTAGAAGCCGCGAGATGGGGCGTAACGACGGTGCCTTCCGTCTCGATCAGCGTCCAGTCGGCAGGGGGCTCTTTGGCGAAAACGTCTATCGCCGCGCCCTTGACCTGGCCTTCCTTAATCGCGTCCGAGAGGGCCTTTTCGTCTATGATCCCGCCGCGCGCGCAGTTGATTATCCGTATACCCTTTTTCATTTTCTTGATGGCCTCGGAATTTATCATATTGCGAGTCGTGTCATTGAGCGGAGAATGTATCGAGATGTAATCCGACTCCGCGTAGATCTCGTCGAGCGTCTTGAGCTCGATCCCGGAACTCTGGGCGAACTCCTTGCTCGCGAACGGGTCGTAGGCTATGACCTTCATCCCGAACGCCAGCATCCTGTAGGCGACTTCCCGGCCTATCCTGCCGAGCCCGATGAGCCCGAGGGTCTTACCCTGGAGTTCAGTCCCGATGAACTTATCGCGTTTCCACTCCCTCTTCTTGAGAGCTCCGTAAGCCTGGGGAATATTCCTCGCGAGAGAGAGCATGAGGCCTATGGTGTGCTCCGCTGCTGAGATAGTGTTGCCGCCCGGAACATTGGCCACGACTATGCCTTTCTGGGTCGCGGACGGTATATCGACATTGTCGACGCCCGTTCCCGCCCGCCCGATGAACTTTAGTTTCACTCCGGCTTCGATGATCTCAGGGGTTACCTTTACCTCGGAGCGTATCATCAGCCCGTCGTAATCCTTTATGAGCTCCCTGAACTGCTCAGGGGTTGGTTTCGCGTGTGTGTCGATCTTGAACTCAGGATGTTTGAGCAGCGTCTCCAAGCCTTCCGTGCTGTCGTAAGTCATCAATATTTTATGCATGTTGGTTTCCTTTAAAATATATTATCCCAAATTTGAAATTTCTTTCATCCTTTCAGCAGTTCATCCTGAACTGCCGCCACGGCTTTGCCTTTCTCGAATTTGTGGCCGAGCTTCGTCAGCACCATCTCAAGGCAGGCAAACCCCACGAACAGGTCGGGTTTCTGGATGTAGCCCATGTGGGCGAAACGAATGATCTTGCCTTTGAGCTGGCCCTGGCCTCCGGCTATCGAGACGCCGTATTCTTCCCTGAGCATCTTGACTATCTTTCCGCCGTCCACGCCTTCGGGAACCTTCGCGCTGGTCACGACGTCGCAGGGGCTGTCGCCAAAAAGCTCGAGGCCCATTGCCTTCATCCCCGCGCGGGAAGCCCTCGCGAGCAGGCGGCACTCCTTCCATATATTCTCTATCCCCTGCGCCTTGATCATCTTGATGGCTTCGGCGAGCGAAACTATCAGGGTGACGGCCGGCGTGAACGGGGTTTCTTTCGTAGCCAGGGATTTTTTCATCTTTCGCCAATCCCAGTAGAAGCGCGGGAGTTTTGCCGTTTCGGCTATCTTCCACGCTTTTTCGCTGACGGAAGCGAACGCGAGGCCCGGCGCGAGCATGAGGCCTTTCTGCGAGCCGGAGATCACGACGTCCGCGTGCCAGTCGTCGGTGCGGAATTCCTGCCCGGCGAGACCGGAGATCGCGTCTATTACGAGCACGGCCGGAGTGGCGGCGACGATTTTCCCGATCGCGGCGATGTCGTTGGCGACGCCGGTCGAGGTTTCGGTGAACGTGGTAAATACCGCTTTAATTTTGGGATTAGCCTTGAGCGCTTTTTCGATGTCCGAGGGGTTAATGATCTTCCCCCATTCGGCTGTCAGCACCGTGGGTTTGAGCCCGTAGGCTTCGATGAGCTTGGCCCAGCGTTCGCCGAAATTTCCGCACGCGGCCACAAGCGCGTCGTCGCCCGGGGAAAGCAGGTTCACGACGGCGGATTCCATGGCCCCGGTGCCCGAGGCTGCCATTATTAGTACATCGTTCTTTGTCTGGTATATGTATTTCAAGCCTTCGGCGACTTCCTGGAATATGGCGCCGAACTCGCTCGTCCTGTGATGCAGGATAGGCAGTGCTTCTTTGAGCGCCACCTCCGGGGGTATCGGCGTCGGGCCGGGTGTCAAGAGATAATGTTTTTTCATTTTCTTCTCCTTAGATTATAGCCTGCCCGAACAATCGAATCGCCGGGGCAGGCTTATATTAGATTAAACTTCGACACTCTTTATAGGTAACGTTCGTGACTTATATCCACATAGTTCCCGCCTATCCTGTATGATGGAGATCTAAATTTTATGCTCTTTGCGAGGCTTGACAGCCTTGCTTTCCAAACCGAACCCGAGCACTTCGTCCATGTGTTTCACCGGAATGAGTTTTATTTTATCCTGAATATTTTTTGGAATATCGGCCAGATCCTTTTTATTGCCTTCGGGGAACAGTACCGTACTGATACCGTCCCTGTAAGCGGCTATGACTTTTTCTTTCAGGCCTCCTATCGGGAGCACCCTGCCGCGGAGCGTGATCTCCCCGGTCATCGCTAGGTTTTTCTTCACGGGCCTGTCGGATATGACGGAAGCGAGCGCCGTGGCGATGGCTATGCCGGCGCTGGGGCCGTCCTTGGGAACGGCTCCTTCCGGCACGTGTATGTGGAAATCCATGTCCTTGAAAATATTTTCATTGACCGACATCCTCTTCGCGGACGACCTCACGTAAGACAGGGCGGCGTGGGCCGATTCCTTCATTATATCGCCCAGCTTCCCGGTGAGGTTGAGCATGCCCTTACCCTTCATCTTGTTGACTTCGATGGTAAGCGTCTCCCCTCCCACTTCGGTCCAGGCAAGGCCCGTCGCTACGCCGACCGTATTCTGGGCGATCTTTGAGCGCTCGTACGGCGGTACTCCCAGTATCTTGAGAAGGTCGTCGGGGGTAGGGACCAGCTTTTTCTTCTTCTTGTCCAGTGCGAGCTCCTTGGCGGTCTTTCTCGCGAGGTTCGCAATCTCGCGCTCGAGGTTCCTAACGCCGGCCTCGTGGGTATAGTTGGAGATAATGGCCCTGAGGGTCGGTTCGCCGAGCACCAGTTCTTCCGGGGTGAGGCCGTGTTCCTTGACCTGCTTGGGGATAAGGAATTTTTCCGCGATCTTCACCTTTTCTTCGAGAGTGTAACCGGAAAAACGGAGTATCTCGAGTCTGTCGAGGAGCGTCGGCGGAATGTTATAAAGCGTGTTGGCCGTGGTGATGAACATGACCTTTGAAAGGTCAAAATCCACGTCCATGTAGTGATCGCCGAAAGCGTAGTTCTGCTCGGGATCGAGCACCTCGAGCAGCGCCGCCGAGGGGTCGCCGCGCCAGTCCGTGCCCATCTTGTCTATCTCATCGAGTATGAATACGGGGTTGTTGGATTTCGCCTTGCGCATCGACTGGATTATGCGGCCCGGCAGCGCGCCGATGTAGGTTCTCCTGTGGCCGCGTATCTCGGCTTCGTCCCTGACGCCGCCCATAGATAGCCTGACAAAATTCCTGCCGAGGCTCCGCGCCACGGATTTAGCGATGGAGGTCTTTCCCACCCCCGGGGGCCCGACGAAACACAGTATGGGCCCTTTAATTTTTTGCACGCGCGTGAGCACGGCCAGGTACTCGAGAACCCTGTCCTTTATTTTCTCAAGGCCGAAATGGTCTTCGTCGAGTATCTTCTGGGCCCGCTTAAGGTCCAGGTTGTCTTTCGTGGTGACATCCCAGGGAAGGGTAATGAGCCAGTCAAGGTAGGTCCTGATGACGGTGGCCTCGGGAGAAAAAGGCATCATTTTTTCGAGCCGCACCAGCTCCTTTTCGGCCGTTTCGAGGGCTTCGGGCGACATCTTGGCTTCTTTGATCTTTACGCGCAGGTCGTCGAGCTCTTTCGCGTAATCGTCTTTCTGCTTGAGCTCTTTCTGGATCGCCTTCATCTGTTCCGTGAGGTAATATTCTTTCTGGGTTTTCTCTATCTGGCTTCTCACGCGGTTCTGTATGCGGCGTTCGATGTTCAGTATCTCGATCTCGGCGTTCAGTATCTGGACGAGTTTTTCCAAGCGATCGCTGGGGAGCGCGATCTCGAGTATAAGCTGTTTATCGTGGGTCTTTATCAGCAGGTGAGAAACTACGGTATCGGCGAGCCGGCCCGGGTCGGTGATATTCGAGACCGCGACCGAGATCTCCATGGGCAGGCGCGGGTTAAGTTTGACGTACTGCTCAAAAAGGGCGACCGAACGGCGCATAAGCGCCTCGACCTCGGGAGTCTTGTCCTGCGTTTCAACGAGAACTTTGAGCTCTACCTCAACGTAACCCTTGTTGTTAAGCCGGAAATCGGTCCAGCGGGCCCGCTGGACGCCCTCAACGAGGACTTTGAGCGTCCCGTCCGGCATTTTCAAAAGCTGCAGAACCTCGGCGACCGTCCCGATGGGATATATATCCTCGGGGCTCGGGTCTTCGGTCTGCACGTGCTTTTGGGCCACAAGGAAGACCAGGCGGTGGGTGGCCATAGCCTCCTCAAGAGCCTTTATAGATTTGTCCCTCCCCACAGCGAGCGGTAGAACCATCGCGGGGAATACCACGATATCGCGCACCGGGAGAAGAGGAAGTTTACCCGGGATGTTAACCGGGGCATTATCTTTTTGGCCGTCAGTTTGTACTCTGTCAAGTTCGCTCATGACACACCTCGTTAAAAAACTATTTCAAATTTTAAATGTCAAAAATTATATTTAGAGTTTTCAGCTGATTATGCCGTTTTACTTGCCTGTGCCTTGAATATCAGCTTCGGCTGTTCTTTCATGGACACGGACGCCGCGTCTACCACGCAGCGTTCGAGATTCTTGAGTTCAGGCAGTTCGAACATCGTTTCCATCAGAAGGTTCTCAAGAATAGCCCTCAACCCTCTCGCGCCTGAGCCTCTCTTTATGGCCAGTTTCGCGATGGCATCCAGAGCCTCCTGGGTCACCTCGAGCTCGACCCCTTCGAGCGCGAACATCTTCTTATACTGCTTTATCATCGCGTTCTTGGGCTCGGTAAGGATCCTCACGAGGTCGTTCTCAGTCAGTTTATCGAGGGTCGAGACCACGGGCAGACGCCCGATGAACTCTGGTATCAGCCCGAACTTAATAAGGTCTTCCGGCTGTACGGCCGCTATCATCTCTCCAGCTCCGCGGTCGCTCCTGCTCTTAACGTCAGAGATAAAACCGAGTTTCTTGTCCGCGAGTCTTGCTTCTATAACTTTTTCCAGGCCGTCAAAAGCGCCGCCGCAGATAAACAGGATGTTCGTCGTGTCCACCCTGATGTATTCCTGCTGGGGGTGTTTCCTGCCCCCCTGAGGAGGGACGTTGGCTACCGTTCCTTCGAGTATCTTCAAAAGCGCCTGCTGGACACCCTCTCCTGACACGTCGCGCGTTATCGAAGGGCTGTCCGAACGCCGGGATATCTTATCTATCTCGTCGATATAAATAATGCCCTTCTCAGCGCGTTTAACGTCGTAAGAGGAGTTCTGAAGGAGCCGGAGTATTATATTCTCGACGTCCTCGCCGACGTAACCCGCCTCGGTAAGCGTCGTGGCGTCCGCCATGGCGAACGGCACGTGAAGCATCCTGGCGAGGGTCTGGGCGAGCAGCGTTTTGCCGGTTCCGGTCGCGCCGATAAGCAGGATATTAGATTTCTGCAATTCGACGTCATTTTTCGAAGCCGGCCCCGATTCAAGCCGGCGGTAATGGTTGTAGACCGCCACCGAAAGAGATTTCTTCGCGCGGTCCTGCCCTATGACGTATTCATCGAGCGACTTTTTGATCTCCCTGGGCTTGGGAAGGGATTTTAGCGCCCGGCGGGATTCCTCGGCCTCTATGCGGTCAAGCAGCTCTACGGAATTCCTGATGCAGTCTTCGCAGACGTAAACTCCCTGGCCTCCAATGAGCCTGAGGCCATGCAGTTTCCCGCGCTGGCAGAACACGCATGATTGATCATTCAAGGGTTTATCGTTCATTTTTCTCCGCTGTTATGCGTTAAGCGGTAAGTGGTAAGGAACGGCAAAATCTCGATCGTTAAAAGTTGTTATCGAGTTTGTTTAACTTACCGCTTACCACTGCCTTATTTATTTTCTTCTCGTAGCCACCACTTCGTCAATTATGCCGTACTTCTTGGCATCTTCCGACGACATATAATAATTGCGGTCGGTATCCTGGCGGACCTTATCAGCGGTCTGGCCGGTGTGTTTTGCGAGTATTTCTATAAGCTTGGTTTTAGTCTCCAGAAGTTCTCTCGTTTCGATATCGATATCGGAAACCGTTCCCGAGATACCCCCGCCGTAAATCAGAGGCTGGTGTATCATCACTCTCGAGTGAGGCAAGGCGTAGCGCCTGCCCTTGGTCCCGGCGGCAAGAAGCAGCGCGCCGAAAGACATGGCCATACCCATGCAAATGGTGGTAATCGGACATCTTATGTACTGCATCGTATCGTAAACCGCAAGCCCCGCAGTAACCATGCCGCCTGGTGAGTTGATGTAAAGATTTATGTCTTTGTCGGGATCCTCTGCTTCCAGGTATAATAGCTGGGCTATTATGAGGTTAGCTGAATCGGTAGTGACCTCTCCGCCGTACCCTCCCACGAAAATTATCCTGTCTTTCAAGAGCCTCGAATAAATATCATACCCTACAGCCGCTCCCTGGTTCCATCTCTCTATGATCGTCGGTATCACGCCTGACATATTGGCCTCCGTAACTCGGTATTAAGTTGTAAGAAAAGTCTTTAGTTTCTGGTCCGCTTATAGCTTAAAACTTACAACTTATAGCTTAGTTCTATTTATCGCTTGTTTTAGTTTCTTTTATCTTGGCTTCCTTTATAAGAAATTCAAATATCTTCTGTTCCTTGAGCCGCGAAGAAATGCTGTTCTTGTTTTCGTTGAAATATTTTTTTACTTCTTCTTCCCGCCCGGAATTTGTCTGAAGTATCCTTTCGAGTTCACCCGCGGCGTCCTTATCGGTAACTTCGAGTTTTTCTTCCTGGGCTATGGCGTTGAGGATGTAAGAAAGCCTGACGTTCTTCTCGGCTTCTTCGCGGTATTTAGGGCGCATCTCGGCGGACTTTTTGTCCCACTCGGCTTTGGGGCCGCCCTGGTTCACGAAATATTTCTCCATGCGCTTCATTAAATAATCGAGCTGCTCTTCTGTGAGCGAATCCGGCACGGGAAACGAATTATTTTTCAGGAGGTGGTCTATTATCTGCTTATCCACCTCGTCTTCGGCGTGTTTCTTTCCTTCGGCCACGAGTGATTCTTTTACTTTAGCCTTGAGTTCGGCCAGATCGGCCACACCCAGGTCCTTGGCGAACTCGTCATCAAGGGCCGGGACGATCTTTTCCTTGACCTCGTTAACCTTGATCTTGAAGCGCACGTCGTTGCCCGCGATCTTTTTGTTGGGGTATTCCTGCGGCATCTTGATCACGATCTCTTTTTCTTCGCCTTTCTTCATGCCTAAAAGGCCTTCCTTGAAACCCTTGAAGGCCTGGGGCGAAGAAAGTTCGAACAACTGGTTCTTTGCCTTGAGCTCGTTCACGGCGCTGTCTCCGAGGAAACCGTCGTAATCCACGATGGCAAAACTCGATTCCGATATAACACCGGATTTAGATTCTTCAAGCCTGGCGTTCCTTTCTCTCAGGTCGCCTATGCGCCTGTCGGCTACCGCGTCGGTTATCTCGCTTACCGGTTTGTTCACCTTTATGTTCTTGTAGTCCTTTACCTTGAACTCGGGATGGCGTTCCGCTTTCATCCTGTAAGTGAAAGGTTTGTCGAAATCAAAACACACTTCTTCTATGACCGGATAATTTATGGGTTCGACCCCGTGAGCTTTGAGGCTCGAAAAAACCGTCTGCTGGATGAGGTTCTCTATAACTTTTTCTTTCGCGGTAGAAGTGTAGTTCTTTTTTAGAAGATCGAGAGGGGCTTTGCCCTGCCGGAAACCGGGAACCTGGGCGACACTCTGCAATTTGCGGTAAACCTCTTCGGTCTCGCTCATAACTTCGCTGTGCGGCACCTCGATATTTAGTGTTACGGAACAGGGTTTTGTGTCGACTACGTCAACTTTAACTTTTTGCGCTTCTCTTTCTGGCATATTAATTGACTCCTTTGCGTGTGCGTAGATTATTCGTCCCAAGGAAGGCCCGCGAATGAAATATTGCGGAAGCATTTCGTGATCTGCCCGAGAGGAGAGTTGAACTCCTACGGGTTGCCCCATACGGTCCTAAGCCGTACGCGTCTGCCAGTTCCGCCACCCGGGCACGAAATGATCTCAAATCTCAAATTTCAGATGCTTTCAAAAATCAAGAACAATTCAAAGATACCAAGGAACATCCCGCGAAGCGGGAGAGTGGAGTTTACCCGCGGAAGGCGGGCCACCCCGGCACGTGTCTCTAAGAAAAAAAATGCACCGCATAGGATTTGAACCTATAACCTGACGATTAAGAGTCGCCTGCTCTACCAATTGAGCTAGCGGTGCGTAATACAGTATTATTATCAGAGGCTGACCGGGAAATTAAAAATCAGCGTTAAAAAAATAAACGCAACTCCCAAATAATGCCAGTTATTGTTGAGACCGGAATACTTGTAGGATTGCTAAGATACGTTTTTGAATTCTAAAACCCGCTGGATTGTAAAGATTTTAACAAACTAATGAAAATAAGTCAATATGATGAATTTTAATGTTTTCAGGTTTTGCGGCGCTTTGCGTAACTACGTTTCAAAATATAAGCCGGGGAAGCCTGCGCAGTATACCGGTATAAGCGGTTATTCGCAAAATCAGGGTCTGGCGATTTCCTTTCAGGTAATTGTGGCACAGCCCCAGGCGAGTTTATGCCTTTATTGTGGCAGCCGCCGCCTGCCGCACCGCTTTTATCCATTGCGCCTCCGCTATTAAGCGATGAAGCATATATTTGCAAAATACAATGAAAGTCATTAAAGGGAATGGCCATTATATAAGTTATCCAAACTCTATAACACCCCATTAGAACGCTATTGACAAAAACACTAAAATTTATTATATTTAATATGATAATTTAATGTTTTTTTGTGCTATATATATACATTCATTTTCAAATTCATTTGCTGGGGAGCAAGATAGGATGAAATCCCCGTTTAAATTCAATCGATAATGCGTTCTATTCACGAAACTGCGAAATGTCATCAATATTATGACTAACATATTGAATTTACGAGGATTTTTAACTATGAATCACAAAAGATTAGCGGCTTTTCTCTGTTTATTACCGCTTTCTTTGCTGCAAACCGACCTTTTCGCACAACAGAAAATTATTATAATCGCAAGCAATTCAAACCTCCCTCCTTTTGAAGCCGCCATAACAGGGTTTAAAGAAGCGCTCTTCCAGGACAACATCGATTTCAAGATCGTAGACTATGACCTGACCGGGCCGCTCCCTCCCGAAACCGACAGGGCCGACCTGATCTTCACCGTTGGAAGCAATTCAACCCAGCTCATGGCGGAGAAAATTCAAACCATCCCCATCGTTTTCACCCTGGTCATGGAACCAAAGTTTTCATCCCAGAACATAACAGGCGTGACCCTGCAAATACCGTTGCAGCAGCAGCTCGCCGTACTTTCAAAGATAAGTCCGAGGCCCAAAAAGATCGGCATCCTTTACAATCCGGAAAAAACAAAAAAGTTGGTGGAAAGTTATGTTCATGAATCCGGAGGAAAAGGTTTCGAAGTGCTGACAAAGCAGGTAAGCGACGTAGGTGAGGTGTACAGCGCGATCAGGGATTTCAGACCCTCTATCGACTGCTTATTCATAATACCCGATTCCACCGTTTACACGATTAATTCTACGGAGGACATACTGCTCTATTCGTTGAGAGAAGGACTGCCCGTGGTAGGCATATCACCCACCTATGTCAAGGCGGGCGCGCTGTTCTCGATATCGTGCAACTACAAGCAGCTGGGAAAACAATCCGGCGAGATAGCGGCAAGGATACTACGCGGCGAAAAGCCTTCCGACATCCCGTACGCCTCCCCTGATAAATACGACCTGTCCGTTAATCTTATCGTAGCCCGGCGTATGGGCGTCACTCTCCCGGATAAGCTGCTCGAAGAGGCGGTTAATGTTTACAAATAACCTCGCGCCTAAATTCCTGCTGCCCGTTTCGCTGCTCATAATGCTGATGTCTTTTTCCCTGAGCTTTTTCTTCATACGGCACGAGACGGCCACAATAGAATCGGAACGCATCAACTATTCAGATTCTCTGGCCAGGAACCTCGCCTATAACGCCGAATATGGGGCCCTCACTAGGAACACCGACATACTAAACAACCTCGTCAAGGGGCTGCTCAAAGAAAAAGACGTGATAGCCATCAAGATCTTTGACAACAAGGGAAATATCCTGATAAAGGCGGGCGAGAAGGCTGAACCTTACAATGAAAGCCTTTCCCCTATTTTTACAAAACGGATCGAAACCAACAAAAAATACGGTGCCTCTGATATGGGAGATGCCCTGTTCTTTCAGGGAAAGAACAAGGACGAAGGCAAGCAGGAAACGATCGGGCAGGTACTGGTTTACACGTCCCTGATAGATATGCAGAATAAATTAAACGACGTAAAAAGAAGGGCGATCGACATCACGCTTATAATGATAGTCATCACCATAGCCATCACGTTCCTTCTCGTCAGGAAGATCACTTCCCCTCTCAAGGAACTCGTGCTCGCCACCAGGATCATTTCCGACGGAGACCTCAACCACAAGGTCAAGGTAATGACCAACGATGAGATAGGAAAGCTCTCCATATCCTTCAACAAGATGACCGAAGAGCTTTCCAGGACGGTCGTTTCAAAAGACTATGTCGACAATATCATTAAATCCATGATCGACACCCTGATAGTCACGAATCCCGACGGCACCATCCGGGACGTTAACCAGGCTACCATCAACCTCCTCGGTTATGCCGCGAACGAGCTTATGGGAAAACCCGTGGGCATGCTCTTCGCCGAAAACCCCGAATCGCGAATGGCGGGCCAACCGTGGATTGAGAATCTTATAGAAAAAGACGTGATACTAAATACCGAAGCCACCTATATCGCAAAAAACGCCGCGAGGATACCCGTTTTGCTTTCCGGTTCGGTGATGAAGGACGACAACGACAATATACAGGGATTCGTCTATATAGCCCTCGATATCACCGAACGCAAGAGGGCTGAAGAGATGATGCGCCAGAGCGAGGAGCGTTACCGCAACCTCGTTGAAACGGCGCCAGATATAATATATAGCAAATCGATCAGCGACGGCTCCGTCATTTCACTAAACCCCGCTTTCGAGGCTGTCATGGGCTGGAAAAGATCTGATTGGATAGGCAGGAATTTCGACAAGCTGACCCATCCCGACGATCTGGCCCTCTCCGTAGAAACGACTAACCTCATCGCTCATGGCAAGACGCCGCCCAGCTACGCGCTGAGACTGCTGACGAAGTCCGGCGAATACGTGGTGGGCGAATTCACCAGCGCTCCGCAGTTCGATAAAGGCGCGGTGGTGGCGGAGTTCGGCATCGTGAGGGATATAACGGAGAGGAAGAAAGCGGAGATCGAAAAAGAGAGCCTCACCAGGCAATTGCTGCAGTCCGAGAAAATGGCGGCGGTAGGCCAGCTGGCGGGCGGAGTTGCCCACGAGATAAACAACCCCCTGGGTGTGATCCTGGGTTTCGCTCAAAGCCTGCTCCACCGGTTAAAAGAAGATGACCCGATCCTGATGCCGCTTCAATCCATTGAACGCGAAGCGAAGAGGTGCAAATACCTGGTCCAGGATCTCTTGACCTTCTCAAGGGTCGGCAAACCTGATAAGGAAAAATGCGACATAAACGATGTCGTCAAAAGCTCTCTTACCATAGTGGAGGCGCAAACCAAGGTCAGATCCGTAGAGCTCATTAAAGAATTCGGCGCGAATATCAGCGAAACCCTGCTTTCCAGAAACCAGATCCAGCAAGTTATTGTCAACCTTTGCAACAACGCCATCGATGCCATGCCCGAGCAGGGAAAACTTACCGTGCGGACGCTCGCCTCGAAGCTCGGCGGCAAGGATTACGTAGAGCTGCAGGTACAGGATACCGGGACAGGCATACCCAAAGATATCCAGGCGAAGATCTTTGAACCGTTCTTCACGACGAAAGAAGTCGGCAAAGGAACGGGCCTCGGTTTATCCCTGGTTTATGAGATCATACAGAAACACCAGGGTAAGATAGAGCTGGAAAGCGAGATCGGGAAGGGCAGCGTTTTCAAAGTGCTGCTCCCGGTAACGTGACCCTTAACCCAAAGGCGATAAAATGATGAATGAGAACCCGCTTCAAACCGAAAAAGACACAGGCTTCGCGAAGCCGAAGATCCTCGTAATGGATGACGAGCAGGGCATTCTTGACCTTCTTTCCTACGAGCTCGGCTCCCGCGGCTACCTGGTGGAAAAAGCGTGCAACGGCGAAGAGGGTATAGAAAAAATAAAAAAAGAAAAATTTCAGATCATAATAAGCGATGTCAAGATGCCGAAGCTCGGAGGGCTTGAAGCCCTGAGCGCCATCAAGGAGATAGACCCTTCCGTGGAAGTCATTATGACGACGGGGTTCGGCACCATAGACATGGCCGTAGAAGCCATGAAAAAAGGGGCCTACGATTTCATTTCCAAGCCTTACAACCTTGACGAACTCTGTTCCCGCATCGAAAAAGCTCTCGAAAAACAGCGCCTGACTTCGGAGCTCATCTCCCTGAAAGAACTTCACCGGCTCAAATCCGAATTCCTGGCCAACACAAGCCACGAGCTCCGCACCCCCATGAACGCGATAATCGGCTACACCTCGCTTTTGCTCGAAAAGATTTACGGCCAACTGACCGAAAAACAGGAAGTGGCTTTGAAACGGATCAACATCAGCGCGAACAACCTGCTGCAGCTGATTAATAACATACTTGATATCTCAAAGCTTTCGGCCGGGAAGATCACTCTCTACCTGGAAGATTTTATTTTCGGCGACCTCCTCGGTGAGATCACGGAAATGATGGACGCCCTGGCGCGCGAAAAACATATATATTTGAAGCTTGAAAACACGTCCGGGCCCTTAAATATGGTGAGCGATAAGACCCGTCTAAAACAGATACTGATCAACCTCCTGGGCAATGCCATAAAATTTACGCACTCCGGCGGGGTTACCATATCGGCCAGGCTTATTGAGAATACCCCCTCCTCCTGCGGAGACAAGATCCAGGTAGACGTAAGAGACACCGGCATCGGCATCAAACCTGAATATATGAATATAATTTTTGAAGAATTCCGGCAGGGCGACGCGTCTACCACAAGGGAGTACGGCGGAACGGGGCTCGGCCTTACCATCGCGCAAAAACTCGCGGAGCTCATGGGCGGCAAGATCACCGTCCAAAGCAAATTCGGAGAGGGCTCGGTATTCTCCCTGGTTATGCCTCTAAAGGCAAAATATATCACCGAACAGACGGAAGAGCTGAACGCCCATCCTGTCCCGGCCGCGCTGACACAGGCGGGCGGCGACAAAAAGATACTGCTCGCCATAGACGACAGCCCCGAAGTTCACAAGCTCCTCAAAGACAGCCTTGAGGGCAGCGAGTTCAGGCTCGTGGGAGCCTTGAACGGCGACGAGGGCGTTGCCCTGGCCAAGCAGTTAAGGCCCTTCGCGGTAACACTGGATATATTGATGCCCCACCGTGATGGATGGTCTGTGCTGCAATCCCTGAAGAACGACCCCGAGACCAACCGGATCCCGGTCATCATACTTTCCGTGATGGACAACAAAGCGCTGGGGTTCTCTCTGGGCATAGCCGACTACATACTAAAACCTTTTGAAAGAAAAACACTTATCGAGAGCCTGGGAAAACTGCGAGTCGCGAAAAACAAGAAGATCCTTATCGTAGACGATGACAAAGAATTGAACCTCGTTATGCAGATGCTCCTCACGAACGCGGGGTACCAGGCGGTATCCGCCTTCGGAGGAAAGGAAGCGATCGCCTCGATCGAGAAAGCAAGACCGGACATCGTTCTCCTGGACCTGATGATGCCGGAGGTGAGCGGGTTTGACGTACTGGAATCCATATACAAAAAACCCGGATTATCCGGCCTAAAGGTCATCATAATGACCGCAAAAGTCCTCACAAAAAAAGAACTTGATGAGTTAAACTCCCGAGCGGTGACTATCCTCGAAAAAGGCTCAAGGAGCATAAGAGAAATACTCTCGGACATCAAAAAAAACCTGGAAACGATAGCTACTTGACCGCTGATAAAGCAACTGCCTCACCGGAGGGATAATGCCTTATCGGATACTTGTTGCCGACGACGATTTTGACAACAGAATGATCGCCGCCGAGATACTTATCACGGCGGGGCACACCGTTATCAGCGCGACGAACGGCCTGGAAGCTGTAGAAGCCGCCTTAAAAGAAAAACCCGATATGATATTTTTAGACCTGTCAATGCCCAAGCTCAGCGGCTGGGAAGTCGCATCGAAGCTCAAGTCCATGCCGGAAACATCCCGTATCCCCATCATCGCCTTTACGGCCCTGGCTATGGTCGGCGACGAGAAAAAAGCGATCGGCGCAGGTTGCAGCGATTATCTCGCAAAGCCCTGCACACCAGGCAACATTCTTGAAAAAGTTGTAAAATGGGGTAAAGGGCTTTAATGACTCTCCTTAGCCCTGCTGCGGGCCGGTGTTGCCGCAAAGAATCGCGCGCGGGCTGCCGGCAAAAGCGCATTACTAGGACTTTTCACATGGGAACGGGCAGGTCTATACTCCTGGTGGATGACGAGAAAGGCTACAGGGATTTCTACAGGTTCATTCTCGAGCCACTGGGCTGTCAAGTTTCTTCCGCCTGTAACGGAGAAGAGGGCCTCAGGATGGCCGCGATAAATAATTATGACATCATACTGCTCGATGTTCATATGCCGAAAATGACGGGGGCAGAAGTGTTGGCGGCAATTAAAAAGATCAAGCCTTCTCAATTAGTGATCATATTCAGTTCCGCCTCGGACCCGTCTTTCAACTTCGAGAACAAGGCCAAGCAGATGGGGGCGTTCGAATGCCTCTATAAACCCGTCGACTTGGGAGATATGCTGCGGGTAATGCAAAGAGCCTTCACTGTATTGGGAGATATAAAATGAACCCCTTGATCGACAGAGCGAATACCAAGATACTGGTAATAGACGACGAACCGGGCATAAGGAACCTCCTGAGCTATGAACTCGGCCTTCAGGGGTATTCCGTCACTACGGCTCCGAACGGAGAAGAGGGGATAGAATTAGTATCGAAAAGCAAATTTAATCTCATTTTGTCGGACATTAAAATGCCGCGGATGGACGGTATTCAGGTGCTCGAGGCGGTAAAGAAGATCGACCCAGACATCGAAATAATAATGATCACCGGTTTCGGAACGATAGGAACGGCGGTGGACGCGATCAAGAAAGGGGCTTATGATTTCGTGCAGAAACCGTTCAACCTTGACGAGATACTGACCCTCGTAGAAAAGGCCCTGGAGAAGGCGGACCTCAAATCGCTCGTGACGCTCTATGAAACCAGCAGGGCGATCTTTTCGGCGATAAAACTCGACGACTTGCTGCCCATCTTGATCTCCCTTTCGCAGAGACTCCTGAAAGCCGACGACATCTCCATAATGCTGAAAAACGAGAACGGAGAACTGGAAATCTCCGCCTCTCAGGGGCTCAGCGACGAAAACGACAGGTCAGTGAGGCTCCTCATCGGAGAAAAATTCCTCAAAAACGTGAAACCGCTCCCGGATAACTCGTTTATAATCGGTTCCATCTCAAACGACAAGGATTTTAAGGATATACCCAAAGTAGAAAGGGTGAAGTCGGCGCTGCTCTGCCCGCTGCTGTCAAAAACCCGGACCCTCGGCATACTCTGCGCGGCAAGGACAAGCTCAGAACTACAGTTCAATTACGCCGACCAGCGCTATGCGAATATCTTCGCCTCTCAGGTTTCACAGGCGATCGACAACGCCCAGCTCTACAGCGAACTGGAGAGCAAGGTCTCGGCCCTTAACGAGGCCTACGGGAAGCTTTCGGAAGTTCACAGGGAACTCATACAAGCGGAAAAACTATCGGCCATCGGACAGCTTTCCGCGGGGGTCGCCCATGAACTTAACAACCCGCTTACCATCGTCATAGGGCTCACCGAGCTGTTGCTCGAGAACAAAGACCAGCCGGAGGATAAGCTAAAGGACCTTGAATCCATAAAAAAACAAGCCGAACGCTGCCGGGCCATAATACTCAATCTCCTGCAGTTCGCTCAGAAGAATGAAACCGACAAAAGGTCCGTTCAGATCAATTCCACTCTTGAAAGCACCATTGAACTCTGGGGCTACAACACCGCCAATTCTAAAATAGAGATCGTCAAGGAATTTGACCCGTCCCTGGGCCAGATCGTCGTTAACAACAACCAGATGCAGCAGGTATTCATTAACATAATGAACAACGCCCAGTTCGCCCTGGCCGGCAGGGAAAAGCCCAGGCTCACGATCAAAACGTCAAGAGAGGGAAACAATATCAGGATATCGTTCGCGGACAACGGCTGCGGCATCCCTGAGAAGATCATCGGCAGGATTTTCGACCCTTTCTTTACGACCAAGAGCGTAGGCAGCGGGACGGGGATGGGGCTGAGTATAACCTACGGCATTGTCAAGGAGCACGGGGGAGAGATACGGGTTGAAAGCAAAGAACAGGTGGGCTCGACTTTTATCATCGAGCTGCCGTGCGCCGGACAACTATCATGAGAATACTAATTAAAAGCTGGCTGCTCTTAAGGAAAAGCATCTCCATGAGACTTATGGAGTTCAAAAACAGATGGGAAACCGGCACGGATGAAGATATTTTCGCCGAGCTTGTTTTCTGCCTTTTTACCCCCCAGTCAAAAGCGAAATCCTGCTGGGCGTCGGTGAATGTGCTTATCGACAAGAAGCTCCTGTTAAGCGGTTCTAAAGCGGAGATAGCAAAAGAACTTAATCGTGTCCGCTTCCGCAACAATAAAGCGGGCTATGTCATACTGGCGAGAGAACAGTTCACCGTCAAAGGTAAGATATCCATCAAACCTCTCATAGCGGCTTTCAAGAATGTCTTTGAAGCGAGGCAGTGGCTGGTGGAAAACGTCAAGGGGCTGGGATACAAAGAAGCGAGCCATTTTCTGAGGAACATCGGTTTCGGCGAAAAGATAACGATACTGGACAGGCATATACTGAAAAATCTTAAAAAAGCAGGCGTCATAAGGCAGATACCGGCGTCAATGACCAGAAAAGTCTACCTGGAAACCGAGAAAAAAATGATCGGTTTTGCGGAAAAGATAAAGATACCCCTGAACCATCTTGACCTGTTGTTCTGGTGCAACGAAACGGGAGAGATATTCAAATGAATAAAACCGGGAGCGAACGGGAGTGAGCGAAGGATCTGCGCAAGAGGTAGGATCTTTATTTCCCGGGCCTTACGTACGTCGGAGCGTTCTCCGGAGTGAACCCGCCTTTTATCTGATGATAGTAAGAATAGCTCATAGCCTGCGCATCGGCCACTATCTCCGCGTCAACTACCTTCCCCAGAAAAAGCGTGTGCGTGCCGCAGTCGAAGCTCGCCACGACCTCCGCATCGAAATAAGCGACTGAAAAATCGAGAACTATGGGAGCGCCGGTTACGCCGGTTTTATATTTGACGTTGGCGAGCTTGTCTGTGGCCCTTCCGCTTTTAAACCCGAACTGGCCTATAAAAGGCATAGTCGCTTCCCGGGAAAGCACCGAAACCGCGAACGCCTTGCTCTCAGCTATAAATTCGTGCGTGAAGTTTTTTTTAGAGATGCTCGCGGCCAGGGTGCAGGGCTCTGCCGTGACCTGAAAAACCGTATTGGCGATCTGCCCGTTAAACTTGCCGCCTCTTGCCGAGCTAACGATATACATGCCGTACTTGATCTTTTGCAGCGCTTTTGGGTTCATATATGCTCCCGGATCACACAGTCCTTGGGACGACCACTCCTGAAACAGCTATCGCGGACGGCCCTAAGAATTTATTTAATGTCCCGCTCACATCAGGCCGGGTATCTTCATTCCCCCGGTAAGTTTCTTCGCTTCTTCCGCCATCACTTCCTGAGATCTCTTCACCGCCGCCTGAACCGCGTTCAAAATAGTTTTTTCGGCCTTGCCGGCTTCCTGCTTGAGCACTTCGGGCGAGAGCTTTAAGTCCAGTATCTCGGATTTAGCGTTAATTTTTATCCTGACGCCGTTCGAATCGATCTCCAATATCTTTTCCTTAAGCTGCTTGTCCATCTCCGCGAGCCTCGACTTCATGGCCATGGCTTCTTTCATCATCTTGAACATATCCATTTTTAATTACCTCTCTAAACTCGTTCTGCGTTCATTCTACAATTTTTAGATTATTTTTTCCAATCAAGCCGCTGACTTTTCGGCCCTTAAAGTTATATTTCCCGATAAGGCCGCACCTGTCTTCGATGCCGAAATTTTCCGCTATGAGCACCGAGGAGGGCTTTATGGTGAAATCGCCGTATTTATTATTGATCTCGTCGACTATGCCGGTAAGTTTTCGCTCACGTTCGATATCCTCGAAAAGAAATTTCTGCCCGTTCTCAAGTATAAGGTTCGATATGCTTACGCCCAGGAGCCTTACGGGTTTTTCAAGCGGCAGCACGTCTTCGAGTATATCCACCGCGGTCGAAAATATGTCAAGCCCCTTGTTTATATGATGCTTGAGGCTTTTTTGCCTGCCAAACCCCGTAAAATCCCCGTACCGGACGTAGAAATGCACGGTCTTTCCCGACATCCCGGCAGTGCGGAGCCGGGCGGCTGTTTTTTCGCAAAGCATCAGGAGGTACGACCTTATCGTCTGGAGGTCGAAAGTATTTTTTGGCAGCGTGTGGCTGTGGCCGAACGATTTCTCGCGTTCCGAGTAGCTGTATTCCTTTACCGTGGAAGAATCCTCGCCCAAACCTATCCTCTTGAGGTGCCAGCCGGATATACCGAAATGGAACATCATGAAATCTTCGCCCGCCTGCCCGAGTTCTTTCGCGGTTTTTATACCCAGGGAGTTAAGTTTCTCCGAGATCTTTCTGCCCACCCCCGCCCCCTGAAGCTTTTCCACGGGAATAGTTTCAAAGACCCCCGGTATGTCCGCCCTTGTTATCTCCACCAGGCCGTCGGGCTTCTGCATTTTGCTGGCGAGCTTGGCTATAACCTTGTTCGGTCCTATGCCGATCGAACAAAGGAGGTTGAGTTCGGCCTTGATGAGCTTTTTTATTTCCCTGGCTATGTCCGCGGCTGTCTTTCCGTTGCGGCAAAGGGACGTCACGTCCATGAAACACTCGTCTATGGAAAAAGGCTCCACGAGTTCCGTAAAGCGAAGGAGTATGCCGTGAATGTTAAGGGAACTCCCGACGTATTTGTTCATATCTGAGCGCACGATTATCACCCCGGGACAAAGTCTTTTTGCCTCGCAAGGCGTCGAACCGGTCTTTATCCCGAACGCCCGGGCCTCGTAAGAGGCCGCCGTAACGATGGTCCTGCCCTCGCCGCAGACCACTATCGGTTTCCCCCGCAGGGCGGGGTTGATCGACTGTTCTACGGAGGCGAAAAAGGCGTTCATATCTATAAGAAAAATCTTGGGTTCCATAATTTACCAGCTTCCAGACATCAGCCGTAGCTTCTCAGTTAAAAACACCGCACGCGCGGCTATGGCTATTCGACATTAGTCTTTTCCAGTGTCCAGCACATGGTTTTCTGATTCAAGGAAAGCTCGAAGGAGGTCGCGCCGCCCGTGACCGCGAAATACCGTATTATGGAATCACCCTCCCGGGCTTTCCAGGTATAGGTGACTTCCCCGATATCGATCTTGCGGCCGTTCCAGACGAACCATTTCGGCCTGATCTTATTCTTGCCGAACACCGCCCCCACGTCTATTGGTTCACCGATCTTTTCCGTAGACATTTACACCTTCCTGGTAAGATAAACTACCTTGCCCGCTATTTCGATGTGTTTGCCCCGTATGGGTTTATAGCCGGCGTTCTCCGGCTGGAGAAAAACTTCCCCCGCTTTTTTCCTGAGGCGCTTGACCGTGCCCTCTTCCCCGTCGACCTTGGCGACCACTATATCTCCGTCTTCCGCGTCAGGTTGCTGCCGGATGACTATCGTGTCGCCTTCATATATGCCGGCGCCGGTCATGCTGTTCCCCTTAACTTTGAGGGCGAAATAAGTCCCGCTCAACGCCAGTTCTTTTTCTACATAGAGAAAATCTTCCACGCCTTCGATGGCCTCGGACGGGTCTCCGGCCGGGACGCGCCCCAGGACCGGGACGCAGGCCCAAGGTTTGTGCGAGGCGGGCGTTAAGCCCCTGGAAAGGCCGGGAGCGCGTTTTAAATGGCCTTTCTTCACGAGGGCAGCTATGTGTTTTTGTACCGCCCCGATATTGACCTTAAAATGGCGCGCGATCTCCCTTATCGAAGGAGCCCCTGCGTGGTCTGAAATAAAACCGGTGATGTGGTCCAACACCTTCTTTTGCTTTTCAGTTATCTTTTCCATATGAAGACCTCCGCTAAATATAAATCCTAAATCCAAAGCACGAGATCCAAAAAACACAATACTATTAAAAACTCTTTTACAATATTTATAGTATGGTATACTAATGTATACCTGTCAAGCCAAAACAAAAACCGCTCCTTTTTTCACCCCGGAATAAGGGGGAGCGGTTCGTTTTATTCCATGTCTACTATAAAAACCATGTCCGCGTTCTGCCGCGGGCCCGGCGGCATATTTTTCCAAAGTTTTATGAAAGCTCTGGCGGGTAAAGTTTTGAATATAAACTCAAGTTCAGGCGTGCCGGGACTCATATTATTACTTCCACCAGGATAACCGGAGCTGCCGCCGCAGTGAAGATAGTGTCTGAGTCGTATTATTTCACCCTGTACGGGGTTCTTCAAGGCGATGTTCTTCGAATTATCCATATCTATCTGGCAAAACTGGAAACCTAAGTCGCGCGCATTGTAAGTGATAAACATCAATTCATTTAAATTCTGATACCGATACTCCGCGGCGTCCCTGGCGTATCCGGAAACATCATATCTTACCGTCCCCATCGTACCGTCAGAGCTCCACTGCAAACTGAGAGGTCTTGGATAGATGGGCTTCGGAACAAGCCCCGGATCATGGATGGCGTGGGCGGCCACGTCGTTGAGCCCGAACAACAGGAAGGGATTTACGATAAAACGCGATTCTTTTGCCGGTCCTTCGATGCTTTTAGCGCCCGCCCCGTAATAACAGACCCCGAGAATACCCCACCACGACTTAAAATCCTCTAACTGGCCGAAAACAGCTTCCGATGGTTCATACGGGCCATTGAGCAGTTCAGCGTGTTTCTGCACGTATTGTTTGCGCAGAGCAATCACATCTTTTTTGCTTTTGAAATTCAGGTCTATCATAGGTTCTAAGGCTATATCTATCATGCGCACAGTGCCGGGGACGGCTTGCGCGCGGGCGCTGAACTTGACCGCGCAAAATAAAACTGCCAGCAATAAGAGAATTGCGTAAACACAATTCATCGGCTGCCTCCCGGAACAGATATTTTTCGGTATCATTTGTTTCACTTGCGATAATTAAAAGTCTTTGCCCCTGGTATAACTTCCCCGCGGGATGACAGACATCTCAGACCCTGAACGTGATCTTTTAAATGTCTTCGTTCAGGTAAGAACCTATGATCTCACCGGCGTACATACGGTGATAATCTTTGCCTGGATAATTCGCGGCTATGCCGGTATCTACGAAGTTTTTGGGATCGATGTTGGCAAAATATATCTTCCGGCATTCTATCATCAGGCGCGCCTCGGAAAAAAACACGGAACCGGTCGGGCTTTTCACGGGAGTTATGCCCGCTTCTTTTGCCTTATCCGTGTCCCTGCCGGACTTCGTACCGCAGAGGTTCAGGGCGTCGCGGTATTCCTTCTCGAAGAATGAGAGGGTAAAAATCTTGTTCTTTTCGATGAATGTGCGCGTATAACGGCCCGGCCTGAGAAAGCAGAAACAGACGTTCCTGTTCCATAAAACACCCATCGCTCCCCAGCTCGCGGTCATCGTGTTATAAGAGGAAAGCGTTCCGGCGGTGATCAACATCCAGTCGCTGCCGATGAGCTTAAACACGTTGTCACTCAGGTCTTCGGGAGATATTCTTGTCAGTTTCGGTTCCATTAAACACCCCTCCTGTTCGCAAAATTTGCGCTGAAAATTAATACTTAATATTTTAAATTTGAAATAGCAGAACCTCTTGAGTCCGGCTCCCCTCTAGCCGGCTGCTCTCGCCCGGTTCCTATAGAATATTACGATATCCGCGGCCACCATAAGGCCGTTTAAAACATAGAGCCAGAGCACCGCGTCAGGCTTATGCAGTATCTTGTGGATCACGCCGAAAATATATCCTAAAAACACCACGAAGAGGAAAACACTGCTTTTACCGGCGTTGGTCCCTGACCTGTAAGACCTGTAGATCGAAAAAGGCCAGGCGGCCCCGAAACACAAAAGCATCGCGGCCTCGAATATGCTCATCATCCGCTCCGCGAGAGGGCTGCGGCGCTACCGCCGGCGAGATATCCTGTCGAAAATGCTGCCTGCAGGTTAAAGCCTCCCGTAAGCCCGTCTACGTCTATAACTTCTCCGCAGAAATACAGCCCCGAGATTATCTTCGACTCCATAGTGCGCGGGTCGATCTCCTTTAACGCGACGCCTCCCCTGGTTATTATGGCTTCGTCAAAGTTCCTGGTAGCCGAGATCTCCAGCCTGAAATCGCGAAGCAGCTTATAGATCGTTTCCCTTTCTTCCCTGGTTATCTGGCTGCCTTTTTTCTGCGGGTCTATGCCGGCGATACCCAGGAAGACCGGGATGAGGCTCTGGGGCAGGAGGGTCTTCATTATGTTCGACGCGGTTTTTAATCCCGACGAATCCAGTTCCCTCAGGAGGCGGGCGTTGAGCTTCTCCCTATCCAGCCCTGGCTTGAAATTTATGGAAATGACGACCTTTTTCTTTTCTGCCAGGTAGCCCGCGGCGGCGCCGCTCAGGGAGAGTATCACGGGGCCGGAAACACCGAAGTGGGTAAAGAGCATCTCGCCGAATTCAAAAAAGTACTTTTCACCGTCAACGAAAGCCGTGACCTCCACGTTCTTGAGGCTCAGCCCCGAGAGGTCTCTCACGAATTTTTCTTTCGTTACGAGGGGAACCAGCGCGGGAAGAAGGGGGGTTATATTATGGCCGAGTTCTTTCGCCATCTTGTAACCGTCGCCGGTGGACCCGGTCCCGGGATACGAAAAGCCTCCGGTCGCCACTACAACGCCCGGCGACTTGATTATCTGCCCGCTGACGGCGAGCTTGACCCCGCAGACCGCGGCCCTTCCGCCGGAGCCGCTTTCGACGAGTATGTGCGCGGCCCTTTCGCTGAACATCGTGGTCACGCCGGCCTCTTCAAGGTACCCGCCCAGCACTTTCAATACATCTCCGGATTCGTCGGAAAGCGGGAATATCCTGCCGCCTCTCTCCGCCTTGGTCCCGACGCCCCTGTCTTCAAAGAAATTTATCAGGTCCTGATTGAAGAAACTGCCGAAAGCCTGGTAAAGGAATTTACCGTTATTGTAGCTGGAGATGAAATCTTTAATATCGCCGCTGTTGGTGAGGTTGCATCTGCCCTTGCCGGTTATCAAGAGTTTTTTTCCGAGAGAGGGGTTTTTTTCAACAAGAAGGGTTTTTGCCCCCCTGGCCGCGGCGCGCCCCGCGGCAAAAATACCCGCCGGGCCCGCTCCAATGACTACCACGTCAAAATCCATAATTACCTTTTCGCCAGCAGCTGGTTGATCTTGCCGATGAGATATTTATTGTCGTAAGGTTTCGTGACGAACCAGTCGGCTTTTTTCTTCAACGCCATTTCCAGGTCATCGCCCATATCTTTCGCGGTGAGGATTATGATCGGTATGGATGACGTTTCCGGGTCGTTCTTGATCTTCTCGCACACCTCAAAACCGTTCATCCCGGGCATCATAATATCAAGTATCACTATATCGGGTTTTTCGGGCTTCAATTTTTTCAAGGCGCTTTCACCGTCATAAAAATAAATAACTTTAAAACCTGCATGTTCCAGAATGGACTGCAGACTATAATTAGCATCGGGGTCGTCGTCAACGATCATAACTTTGCCTTCTGACATTTCTCCTCCCTTATACGCTTCCTGCCAGCGAACGCTAGCCGTGATGATCACCTAATTGGACAAGCATATTATCGATGCGGACGTACAGGCTCTCGAGGCTGTCCGCGCCGTTTAAGAGCGTAAAATCGGCGAGCTTTCTGCACTCTCCGAGCTGCTGTCCGGAACCGCTTGTCTGGGATTCCATTTTTTCCATCTCGAGAAGTTTTTCCTGCGTCTCCGGGTCTCCCCGCCTGTTTCTTTTGCGTATCCTCTCGAACCTTACCGCGACGGGAGCATCGACATTTACCATAAAAAAACCAGCCTGTTTCCTTAACTCTTCTATCTCCTGAGGATGTCTTATGGAAGTGATAACGTAATTCTTGCCGGGCTTACAGCCGGCGAGCACCCTTTTCGCGAGCACGGAATTGCCTTCCGCCCGGCGGAGTTCGGTCCCGACCCTGATAAGGTTCTCCCTCAGGGGCGGGATACCCCTTTTCTCGAGTTCCCTGCGCAATTCATCCGACAACGAATAGTGGAAAAAGTGACCTTTTTTCTCAAGGTACTCGGCTACCGTATCCTTGCCGGCCCCGTAAGTACCCGTAAGCCCTATTATCATAAATGCCTTTCCCCCCCGATCTCAAAAATCGCGATCTCGTCCAGCGGCGCCGTTGAAAAATTGAACGGCAGGATACCCCAATAACTCGAATAAAAACCGACCCTTAGTTTCGGGTTCATCAGCCTTAAGGGGAAAGCGCTCTTTAAAGGCTTTAACTCTTTAAGCTTGAGCCTTGACGACGTCTCGGAAGACGGCCTTTGGGGGTCCGGTATCTTTGCGGCTATAAGATAGCCGCCTCCCGGCAAAGGTTTATTTACTTCCAGAGCCGTCATTCCGGCTTTTTCAAGGTAATACTGGAAACCGAAATGTCCGAGAAAGTAGCCGGTGTTACAGCCCTTATCTTGCACATAACCGGAAAGGGCCTTGTAGGAGTCTGCCCAGATATAGTCGGCAACGGCAACGCTTATACCGAGAACCAGTACAGCTGAAAAACTCGCGCAGGAGAGAGCCTTCGCGCGCTTTTCGGTAAGCGTCTCCAGTATTTTAGCAAATATTATCGCCGCCGGAGGAAGAATTATGAGCAGGTACCTGGCGGACATCCAGGGCTCCAGTATTATAACGGCCAAAAACCCGGTGAAAAACCACGCGAGAACGAACCTGTCTATTAACTTGCTTTTGAGAACGGCCGCGTAAATAAAATAGAGCGAAGCCGTGCAAAATACGGCGAACAACACGGAGACGCCCGTATCCCCCAGCACCAGTTTCCCGAATACGAACAAGACGAGCGCCCAGACGGCCAGGGCGCGGGCTTCCTTCAGGTCCGCCGCGAACAGGAGCAATACCGGGAATACCAGGCACCCGCTGAAAAAAGTGCCGAAAGAAAATATCTTGTGCAGAGACACGCCCTTGCCGATGTGCCCGGAAGCGAGCAGGAAGTGCATCCCGCCGTAAACTATCTCGTTGTGAAGGCACCACAACCCCAGGAAAGCGAAAGGGATGAGCAGGTACACGGCATATTTAAGTTTCTTTGAAAATAACAGGTAAAGGACAAGTACCGGGATAACGAGTATGCCTGAATACTTCGCGAGCACGGCAAGACCGGCGACTGCAGAACCCAGGATAAGCTGTCTCTTGTCCCCGCTGTCCGCCCCGTAGATGAACAGCGCCGTTGAGCAAAGCATCAGGGCGCAGAGCGGCACGTCCAGCATTATGCTTGTCGCTGAAACGAGGAAAGACGGGCACACGGCGAACAGCAGCGCCGCGAAGAGCGGGGCTTTCACGAATTTTTTTGCGATAAAATACATCGCGGCGGCCGCCGAGAACGGGAAGACCAAGAAAAAAAGGTGAAGGACCCATTCTTTCTGCCCAAAGATCATCGATATGACCGCGGTGTAAGCAGTTACCAGCGGAGGGAACGTCGCTTCCATTTTTCCCCAGACATCGCGCAATTCCCCGCTCCAGTTGATGGAATAACTGTAAGGGTGCAGAGGGTCTTTGATGAGCTGGTTCGCCGCCGCAAGGTAAAAGGGGTCATCAACATTGAAAGGTTTGTTGACGAAAGGCAAGAGGGTGGCTAACACGACCGCGGAGAGCACCAGCAGGTCCCGCATCACTTTATTGTTCATTATCGTTAATTTTACCCTTTTGATAATTGTTTTTCAAATAAAAAAAGGCGTCCCGGTCCTCCGGAGCGCCTTTTCTATTCATTGATTATTTTATTTTCCCCGCACATCGGCCGCTATCTTGTGCTGTACGCCGTCGTTCGTGACGGTATCGAGCCAGTAGCCGGAATAATTGCCGAACGGAGGCATCGTAGGTTTTGAGGACGTTACGCGCCTGATCGAGCACCAACGGCTCAGCGAAACAGGGGGTCAAGGCAAAAAACAGGATACAAAGTAACACTAGCGGTTTACGCATGGTATTACTTCCTATTTTAGTTTCAAACAGCGGGAAATATTATGGCCTAGGTTCAAACTACGGTAAGCCCGGACTGTATGTCAAAGAGGTGTACCTTGTTCAAGTTGATAACAAGTTCTATGACCTGATTGCATTTAGCCTGGTTGTGTGAGTCGACTTTTGCCACGAGGGTGTTTTTGCCGGTGTTGAAATGAAGGAATATTTCGCTGCCGAGCGGCTCAACGACTTCAACGGTGGCGCTGAAGCTGTTGCCGTCTTTCGGCCCCATTGTGTAGAATAGTTTATCGTACATGTCTTCCGGCCGCACGCCGAGAGTGAGCTTCTTGCCGCTATAGGGAAGAACGCGTTCCTTAAACTGTTTAGGGAGTTTCAGTTCGAACATCCCTTCGTTCATGAACAAGTCTTCATCTTTTTTCACTATCTCCACTTCAACGAAATTCATAGGGGGGCTTCCGATGAAACCGGCTACGAATTTATTGGTCGGGTTATCATAGAGGTCAAGCGGGCCTGCGACCTGCTGGATCATCCCGTCTTTCATAACACAGATCTTGTCGCCCATGGTCATCGCTTCGGTCTGGTCGTGAGTCACGTACAACATCGTGCTCTGAAGCCTGTCGTGGATCTTTTTGAGCTCGGCGCGCATCTGCACGCGCAGTTTCGCGTCCAGGTTGGAGAGAGGTTCGTCGAACAGGAATACCTTGGGTTTTCTCACTATCGCGCGGCCCACCGCGACTCTCTGTTTCTGTCCGCCGCTAAGCTGTTTGGGCCTTCTTTCAAGAAGATGGCCGATGCTCAAGATCTCCGCCGCTTCTTTTACCCTCTGCTCTATTTCTTTCCTGCTGTAGCCTCTTAGTTTCAAACCAAAAGCCATGTTGTCGTAAACCGTCATGTGAGGATAGAGCGCGTAGTTCTGAAAAACCATGGCGATATCCCTGTCTTTCGGAGGGAGGTCGTTGACTATGCGGTCGCCAATGTGAATGTCGCCGCTGGTCATCTCTTCAAGGCCCGCGACCATCCGGAGCGTCGTGGTCTTGCCGCAGCCGCTGGGGCCGACCAGGATACAGAACTCCTTATCAGGAATTTCAAGATTGAATTCTTTGACGACATCAAGGTCACCGAATTTTTTACATACTTTATCAAACAGCACACGTGCCATTAACGCGGCCTCCTCGTCATAAACGGTTTTTGCTGAGCTAGATTATATACTTTTGGGAAGTTTTAGTCAACCGGCTGCTGCCGTAACAGGAGGGGCGGCAATAATACTGCGCTAAGCGGCTCATCGCTTACATTTAAGACGGGCTAAAAAGATTTTAGGGGGCCGGGGCGCCGGGATCCAAGGCGCTGAACTCTTTTACCCCGTTCCTGCCGTGACCCTTGACCCAGTAGAGAGCCTGATCGGCGGCCGAAAGCAGATCCTCGGGTGAAGCGCCGTCCCGGGGATAGTGGCTTATACCTATACTTATCGTGACCCTGAATTTTTCTTTATCGGCCAGGAATTCTTTTGATGAGACTATCCTGTTTATCTCCTCGGCCGTCCTCAATACTTCTTCTCCCGGGGACATCGGGACAAGTATCACGAACTCCTCCCCGCCGTAGCGGCCCACGAGATCTCCGGGACGCACACAGTCGACCAAAACCCTTGAAACCCCGCACAACACCTTGTCGCCTACGATGTGCCCGTAGGTATCGTTCACTTTTTTAAAAAGGTCGATATCGAGCATGAGCAGGGAGAAAATGCCGGAGTATCTCCTGGCTCTCTGGATCTCGGTCTGGAGCCTCTCGAAGAAATACCGGCGCAGGTAAAGCCCCGTAAGGCCGTCAACTCTCGAGCGGTCCCTGACTTCCGCGAAAAGACGGGTGCGCTTTAAGCCCAGCGCGATCTGCGGAATGAAAATATCGCTCTCCTCCGCGTAGCGTCCCGCGAACTCGTTTTTAGCGATTATCAACACGCCCGCCATCAGTTCTTTATCGAGCCGGATCGGCCAGAAGGTAATGGATCGTCCGTCCATGAATTCGGGCGGCGGCAGTTGTTTTATCCCCTTCTCGGCCCTGAGATTCTTCTGACCGTTTAGATAGGCCAGCAGCTTTTCGTTCAGATCAGGGCTCGAGCAGGAGAGCACAATCCAACCGCTTTTTTGCCAGGAGAAAACAGCGACATCGCTCACGCCCGGGCGGTTCAGCAGTATCCTCTGGAGGTGTTCGAGAACATCTTCGAGCTCCACGTGTTCCACCAGCTCCCGGCCAAGCACATAGAGCTGGTTGATCTTGTCTATTTCTTCTTCCAGGGCGCTCCGCTCTTTTTCAACGTTCACGAGCTCGCTCTCAAGGTCATTGAGCTTATGTTTCAGCGATGAACCTGTCTTCATGTATCCGGCCCTTATGAGTTTGGATATATTCTCGTAATAGTACGGCACCAGGGCGGTTCCAGCTAAGACCACCGCGAGCCCGACTGTAGTCACCGGCCAGCGGTGCGTGCCGTCCAGCAGCAGCAGCAGCAACCCTATGGCATTCGTCACCGTCGCCGCGTGCAGCCACGTCGCGGAAAAATAGAGCCCCGCTATCACAAGAAAATATATCAGCACCTGGCGCATACTGCCGCTGGCAGCATAAAAGTAAAGCCCGAAATAGACGGCAAGTATCAGCAGCCCCAAAACCGCGGGGACCAGTCTTTTTAATTTCAGTGTTCGATCTTCCCCTGATATTCTTGACATTTCTTCTCCGCCGGCTATTTTTTTGATATCTCGGTCCTGTTCCTGCCGGAATTTTTAGCCGCGTAAAGGGCCTCGTCCGCGTTCTTCAGGAACTCCTCGCCGCTGACCCTGTTTTCCCCGAGGTTCGCAAGCCCGGAGCTCACCGTCACCTTGACCTGCACGGGGTGAAAACTCTCGATGGGAAGAAAGAATTTCTCCGTTTCGATGTTCTTGCGGATCTCCTCTATCACCCGGAATGCCTCCGCGCAGTCCGTCTGCGGCATTACTACGCCGAACTCTTCTCCGCCGTAGCGGCTGACAAAATCCGTCTCCCTCAAGCGGTGCCGCAGGAAATCGGCTATCTGGGTCAGCACGACGTCTCCCGCCGCGTGGCCGTAGGTATCGTTGACCTGCTTGAAAAAATCTATGTCGAGAATCGCCACGCTCAACGGCAGTTTGTGAACGTAGGAGCGGAGCATCTCCTCGCTAAGGCGTTCCTTGAAATAACTCTGGACATAGAGCCCGGTCAGCCCGTCCGTGACAGCGAGTTCCTGGGTCCGCTGGTAAAGCTTCGCGTTGTTGAGGGCCAGCGACGATATGCCCCCGAGCACAGAAAGAAGCCTGAGGTCGCTGTCATCAAAAAAATTCTTTCTCGCGGCGCCCCCCTTGAGTATTCCCCAGAACCTCTGGTTGACTTCCAGCGGAACGGCTATGAGCGAAAGGAATTTCGCGTGCTCGACAAAAAACCTGTTGTCGGAAGAAAGGTCGTTGATGATAAGCGGCACCTGCTGGTTCTTTATATATTGCGCGAAAATATCGGCCTGCACGCCTTTTTTAATTTTCCAGGTGCCCTTGCCTATAAACCTCGCGGCGAGATCGCATATGAGCGGGATCGTTTTTTCTTCTTCGAGCGTGAGACCCAGGAGGTGCACCATATTTCCCAGCGACTGATAGTTCGTTATTCGCTGGGAAAGGTCGGCCGCTCTCTTTTTTGCGTCTTCAATCCTCGAGTCCAGAAGGACCATCCTGTGCTCGTATACCTCCTTTTCTTCCCTGTTCCTGTTCTCAAGCCCGTCGTAAGTATTCTGATAATACTCAAAAACGAGGAATAATCCCCAAAGCCAGAAAGTTTCCGCCAGGAACACGATGCGGTCGAGATTCGAATCCGTAAGGAAAATGCATAAGAATCCCGCCACCGTGATAAATGCGAGCATTACACCGCTGTAGACGGGCCCCGAAAAGAAATAGAGACCGGTGACTATCAAGCTTGCCAGGGGAAATAACAGCGTTTTGGGAGGCTGGGGTTTTAGAAGGTTGTATGACCAGACAAAAAAAAGCACCGCGGAAATGACGGGCACCAGGATAGACTGCGCGATCCCTTTTAAGATTTTTTTTTGCGTCTCCTGCTGTTGCATCGGAAAACACCAAAAAATATTCTCTACTCGCTTAATCTGCCGAACTCAGCCGCGGGGCCGGAAAGTTACCCGCACGGACCGACGCAACCGGATGCGGGCTATTCACCTTCTTTATCCGCCGCGGCCTGATACCTGGCGAGAAGACTGACTTCCACATCTTCCCTGAGTTTTTTATCGGAAATAACCACGAGTTTATCCCATTCGCCGCCTGCTTTCAATTTTCTCGAGGGCCAGCTGACCCACGGCCCGTTCTTCCCGCCGATGATCTTGCATTCTATTTCCAGGGCATCGTTGAAAGAAACGGAGGCCAGCGCTTTCATATTAGATTTTTTTTTGAAAATGGAAAACCTCGTTATTTTGTACCCGGTGGCGTAATCGCCGGCCGGTTCAACGGCGCGATTTAATACCTCGGCGGTCAAGGTCTCTTTCGCTTTGGCCGTGATCAGGATGACCTGCGGATAAACCCGTTTGTTCCTGGAAATGTATTCGGGAAATTTAAGGCAGGCTCTGCCGGAAGGATCCACGACCTTGACGCCCTTTATCGATATCGCGTTATTGATCGTTAATTCGTAGACTTTTTGATCTGCGTCCAGGCCCGGTTTTATTCCGGTTAAGTGGATCTCTCCGGCATAAGACAGCCCGGAAAAGAAAAACGCGCAAGAGATCAAGGAAAGCAGTATTTTATTGTTCATGGGAACGCTGCTATAACAAATATTCTAATTCACTTGCGTTATTATTACAAGCTTTATCACTGCTATCATAGAGAATAGTTCAACCGGCGTCTGCGGTTAATAATATTCAGCCGTGACCGGCCCCGGGAACCGGCCGGGGCTTGTCTTGCGAATTAAAGACGCGCGGTATTATAGAGATCCCGGGCGGCGGGTATTATCAGGAGAGCAAAAAATAGAAAAGCATGTGTCCCGCTTCCCAAAAAAAGAATATCGGGGCGACTGGGCTCGAACCAGCGACCTCCTGCTCCCAAAGCAGGCGTTCTAGCCAACTGAACTACGCCCCGGAACGACAGTGATAAGTAATAAGCGGTAAGTTGCAAGAAAAGGCATATAATAACATCCCGCTTACCGCTTAGCGCTTATCGCTATTTTCTGTTCAATAAGTTTTTTAGCTTTATTCAGCGCCCTGGCACGATGGCTTATCTTATTTTTTACCTCAGCGGACAATTGAGCGAAAGTCTTGCCTCGCCCCGGCACCAGGAAAAGCGGATCGTATCCAAAACCTTTCTTCCCTCTTTGAGTGCCGGCTATCAGACCGCTTATTTTACCTTCGACGGCAGAGACTTTGCCGGTCGGGCTCGACAGGGCTATCACGCACCTGAAGGCAGCCCCGCGCCCCGATGGAGGAACACCCTTGAGCCTCTCGAGAAGTTTTCTGTTATTATCGGCGTAGGAACAGCCCGGCCCGGCCCAACGAGCGGAAAATACTCCGGGTTCCCCGCCGAGTCGCTCCACTTCGAGCCCGGTATCGTCCGCGAGAGCCCATTTTTTCAGGTAAAGAGCTATCGTCCTCGCTTTTTTAGACGCGTTCCCCAGCAGGGTCGTTGCGTCCTCTTCAACTTCGGGGGCGTCTTTAAAAGCATAAAGCGGGATTATTTTGACACCCGCCCCTTTTAGTATCTTTGAGATCTCTGAGACCTTGTGCTTATTCCTGGTAGCAAGAACTATTTCCGTTTTTTTCACCAGGCGGCTTTTTCGTTTTATCATTACCGTGTTCTTCCCGCAATATTTCCGAGGAGTTTCTTTTCAATACCGATTATCGACTTAATGCCGCCCTGGGCGATGTTCAAAAGAAGATTGAGCTCCTTGCGCGAGAAGACCTTGCCTTCCGCCGTGCCCTGCACTTCCACGAGATCGCCTGAACCTGTCATTACGACGTTCATGTCGACGTCCGCTCCGTTGTCTTCGGCAGCGCAGAGATCGAGCACCATCTTGCCGCCTGACATGCCGACGCTGACGGCAGCCAAGTGGTCTTTTAGCGGAGAAGAATCTATGACTTTGTCTTTAACTAGTTTTTTAAGAGCCTGGCACAGGGCGATGAAACCGCCGTTTATGGAAGCCGTTCTTGTTCCGCCATCGGCTTTTATAACGTCGCAGTCTATGGTGATCGTTCGTTTCCCCAGCTTTTCAAGGTCCACGATGGCCCTCAGCGACCTGCCGATGAGCCGAGATATCTCCTGGCTCCTGCCGCCGCCCGCGCCTTTCTGCCGGGGCGATCTTTCCTTTCCGGCCCTGGGCAGCATGGAGTACTCGGCTGTCACCCAGCCGTGGTCAAGCCCTCTGTTCTCGATGAACGGGGGCACCTTTTCTTCGACAGAGGCGACGCACAGCACAGTGGTATCGCCCATCGAGAAAAGGCAGGAACCTTCGGCGTGTGCAATATAATTCTTTACGGCCTTGATGGGCCTCGTTTTCATTGGTTGTTTCCTTAGCCTAATGACGTTATGCTGTCCCTGAGCCGGCTTATCTTAAGCTCGGCCGCGCTGATGCGTTCACGGACCTTGGCGACCTCGGCTTCGGGCGCCCTTTTCGCGAAGTTCTCGTTCTTGAGCTTCTGGGCGCATCTTTCGAGCTCGGCCTCCGCGTTCGCTATTTCTTTGCCCAGGCGCGCGAGCTCTTTTTCGAGGTCTATTATGCCACCGAGCGGAACGAATATCTCGAAACCGGCCGCGACGGCCACGGCCGACTGCTTCGGCCGCAGGGCGTTCAAGGAAACCTCAAGGGTCTCGATCTTCGCCAGCGATTTTATGGTGACCTCGTTGGCTTTGAGAAAGTTCGATTGGGATTCGGCTGTAACTTTTACCGCGGCCATTATGTTTTTCCCAGGCGAAACGTTCATCTCGCTTCTTATCGTCCTTATGGCAGTTATGAACTCCTGGAGAGCACCCATTTCCTTTATGGCTGCTTCGTCTACCTTGCTTTCGTCGGCTTCGGGCCAGGGCGCCGACATAACGCTCGAGTTCTTGTTATTGTTCCTCATATAGTCCGAGAGGCTGTGCCAGAGCTCTTCCGTTATGAAAGGCATTATCGGGTGCAGCATCTTTATGACGCCCGAAAGTATTTCCATCAGCATCGAGAGCACGGCCTTTTTGGCGTCCTCGTCCGGGCCCATAATGCGGACCTTCGCTATCTCTATGTACCAGTCGCAGTACTTCGCCCAGAAAAATTCGTAAAGCAGGCGCGCCGCGACGTCAATATCGTAAACCTCGAGCGCCTTAGTAACGCCCAGGACGGTCTTGCGGTATTCGGCGAGTATCCATTTGTCCGCGAGCTCCATCGGCCAGACGGCCATTATGAATTCTTTGTCCCACTGGACACCCGCGGCGTTCATCATTATAAAACGGCTCGCGTTCCAGAGCTTGTTGGCGAAATTACGGGCGCCGATGAACGAATCATCGGAAAGCTGCATGTCCCGCCCGGGCGCGGCCGCCTGGGCCAGCGAGAAGCGTAGAGCGTCGGTGCCGAACTTCTCCATCACGCTTAAGGGGTCGATGACGTTGCCGAGCGATTTGGACATCTTCTTGCCGAACCTGTCCCTGACAATGCCGTGGATAAAAACTTCCCGGAACGGCAGCTCGTCAAGGAATTCAAGCCCCATCTGCACCATCCGCGCAACCCAGAGATAAAGTATCTCGTGACCGGTAACGAGCACCGAGGTCGGGTAATAATATTCGATATCGCTTTTCCTGTGGCCCTTGTTATTCTTATCGGGGCGGCTGTCGGGCCAGCCGAGCACGCTCATCGGCCAGAGCGCCGACGAGAACCACGTGTCGAGCACATCTGGGTCCTGTTCTATATGGGTTCCCCCGCAAGCCGGGCATTTTTTGGGAGCCTCAACGGATACGATAAGCGGGCATTTAGTGACAGGTCTTTTCTCCGTGCCGTCTTCATTCTTTATTGAAGTTTCCGAGACGCAGTAATAGACCGGGATCCGGTGGCCCCACCAGATCTGGCGGCTGATGCACCAGTCCCGGAGGTTCTCGAGCCACAGAACGTAGGGCCTGGCCCAGGATTCCGGGTAAAATTTTAGTTTCCCCTCTTCGACGACGGCGCGGGCCCTTCTGGACATGTCCTCTACTTTCAAGAACCACTGTTCCGAGACAAGCGGTTCGATGACAGTGTTGCACCGGTAGCAGTGCCCGACCGAGTGAGGGTGGTCCACTGTTTCCAGCAGGAGCCCCTGGGTTTCGAGGTCCAGCAGCACCTGTTTTCGCGCCTCGTACCGGTCCAGTCCAGCGTACTTGCCGGCTTCTTTGGTCATCTTGCCGTCAAAACCAATGACTACCTTGTGGGGCAGGCCGTGCCTGGCCGCTATCTCGAAGTCGGCGGAGTCGTGGGCGGGGGTCACCTTGACCGCCCCGGTGCCGAACGTCCTGTCTACGGCTTCGTCCGCGACCACTGGTATCTCCCTGCCGGTCAGCGGCAGGATAAGCGTCTTTCCTATTAATTTCTTGTATCGTTCATCTTCAGGGTGGACCGCCACGGCCGTGTCACCCAGCATAGTCTCGGGCCGTGTCGTGGCGACGATGATGAACTCTCCCTTCTTGCTTTCTTTAGGTCCCGGCCCCTTGACGGGATACTGGATGTGCCATAGTTTCCCGATCTCCTCTTCGTGTTCAACTTCGATATCGCTAAGAGCGGTGTTGCACCTGGGGCACCAGTTTACGAGCCGTTTTCCGCGGTATATGAGTTCCTTGTTATAGAGCTCGACGAAGGCCGTCATTACGGCTTTCGAGCAGGCCTCGTCCATCGTGAACTTCGTTCTGTCCCAGTCCAGGGAACAGCCGAGGCGCTTAAGCTGGTTCAGGATGGTGTCGCCGGTCTGCTGACGCCACGCCCAGGTCCGCTCGATGAATTTTTCGCGGCCGAGTTTGGCGCGGCTCGTCCCTTCGGCCTTTAGCAGTTTTTCCACCACGTTCTGGGTGGCTATGCCGCCGTGATCCGTGCCGGGTATCCATAAAGTATTATAGCCCTGCATCTTGCGAAAACGTATTATAGCGTCCTGGAGGGTATCGTTCAACGCGTGCCCCATATGAAGCGAGCCCGTGACATTCGGCGGTGGTATTACGATGGTGAAAGCTTTTCTTCCGGCTTCGGGCTTGGATGAGAAATATCCGTTTTTCAGCCAGAAATCGTACCATTTTTGTTCGGTCTTGCCGGGCTCGTAGGTTTTTTCGATTTCAGCGCTCATTATTATGCCTTTTGTGAACGATTTATTCAGTGATTTTAGCAAAACAAAAACAGTTTATCAATCAAATGCGCAAAAGACTTCAGGCGCACTCGGTCTTGACATAAGAAGCTTTTTCTGTTATAAAATAGTGCATATCAAAAAACTCACTCAATTTTGTTGGCAAATCAAATATGCTCCAAAGGCCTTGAGGTATTTATGAAGCTCGGCGAATGGTTGAATAAAGAACTGCGGCGGGGAATCACTGTTATGTTCATCCCTCATAACAGCGTAAAACCCCTCAAGACAAGTGTCTCCTTAAGCTTCCTGATATTCCTCGTCATCTCCTGGACTTTCCTGACGGTAACGGCCGGCTACCTCTACAGCCGCCACATAGATTATATCATGGTCAAGACCGACAACAAACTGATGAAGCTCAAGGTAACATTTTTCGCCAAGGAAGTCCTCAAATCCAGGGAGATGCTCGAGCAGGTAAAAGAGAACGACGAGCAGGTACGGTCCCTGCTGGAAATGAAAACAAAAAAAGCCATAGAAGAAAAAGACGGCAGGGGCGGCCCGACCAAGGACGAGACCAATGACCTAACGCGGCTTCTCGCGGGAAAGATCTACGAAATGAACCAGCAGGACATTCACAGGCAGACCGTCGCCCTTGAGAAAGAAACCAGGAAACAGCTGGAAAGTTTTTCCGAAATATCAAAATACGTGCAGAACCTCCGGGCGCTATACCGTTCGACGCCGAACATGTGGCCTTGCGCCGGGCACGTTACATCGACATTCGGCTTCAGGATGCACCCCGTTTTCATGAACGAGGAATTCCATTCCGGTCTCGATATAGCCAACGAAAAAAATACCCCCGTCTACGCGACCGCCGACGGGACCGTCAAGCTCTGCGACTGGCAGGCCGGATATGGCAGGCTGATAATCGTAGACAACGGCTACGGCTATTGCACGTATTACGGGCATCTCGCAAAAATACTTGTAAACAAGGACATCCCCGTGCGCCGGGGCCAGCTCATCGGCCTGATGGGCTGTTCCGGGACGTCCACGGGTAATCATCTTCATTATGAGATCCAAGTCAACGGCAACGCCGTAGACCCGTCAAAATTCCTTAAGAAACCGCTGTCCGGCGAAAATCTTTCAAGATCTTAAAAGAGGTGACGAGCATGAGCGTATTCGGCAAGAAAAAAGAAAGCGTGTTCGGAGTGATCGAAACCGTCATAGGGCCCGAGAGCGTGTTCCAAGGCACCATGCGTTCAAAGAGTTCCATCCGTGTCGACGGCAGACTGGAGGGCGGCATAGCCGAAGCCAACGGGATCATCATCGGCGACAAGGGGCAGGTCCAGGGAGACATCAACGGAAGGGTTGTGGTGGTGGGCGGAAAGATCACCGGCAACATCACGGCGACCCACAGCCTGGAGATCCTTCCCAAGGCCCAGGTTTACGGCGATATCCATTGCGCTCTGCTTGCGATCGGGGAGGGAGCGACATTCGAAGGCAACTGCGTTATGTCAACTGAAAAGGATAAGGTCATCGAAATGGACGTAGAGGCGAGAAGGCGTTAACAACCCGGAACTCTACGGCTCCGGTAAAAAACATCAGAATATCCAAACGAACTGCGGCCGGAAAATTATGTTCCCGCCGCGGTTTTATTTTGTTCTACTTCCTCCTACCTGGCGTCGTGCTCGAGAGGTTCGTCAAGCCTTTTCAACGATCTTTGCGCTTCTTCCCGCAACTGTTTTTTTTCCGAGACGTTCCTTATTACCCTCATCAGAGGCCGCCTGGCGTCGGGGTTTTCAAGATAGCCCAGCATATCGATTATCCAGAACCTGACTTTCCAGTCCGGGTTAGCCAGGCAGTTAGAAAGAACGTAAACGGCACCGGGACCCGCGGATAGCATCTCCTGGCCCTGCAGGACGGAAGCACTGCCCAACTCATCAAGCGTCCGGCTTTTCCTGCTTATGCTTTCCACTTCCCTTACTATGGAATAGACCTTCGCCTTTAAGGCCGCATCCGGCTCCTGCCCTCCGGAAACAGGCAGCGAAGCGGCGATCACAACCAGCAGCGTCAATAATATCCCCGTTCCGTCAATAAACAATTTATAAGTTCTCATTTCGATTACGGTTGAAGCGTTTCCCCGCAAAAACGAGGGGTAATTTCAAAAAAGTGTTTTGAGCCCGGATTTTGCTTCCGGGACGCTAAAGTAAAGGATGCGCGCGATGCATCTGCTTTCTTGAAATTCATAAGAGCGCGCCCTGTCTCTTTTTGCTTCACACGCAGGAGCGAGGCTGAATTTTGAAAAAGTGTTTTGAGCCCGACTTTTGCTCCCGGGAGGGCTCAAAGTCAAGGATGCCCGCGATGCAGCCGTCTTTTTTGATATTCATCCCGAGCGCCCCGCCTCGTTTGGCTTCACACGCAGGAGCGAGGCTGAATTTTGAAAAAGTGTTTTGAGCCCGAGTTTTGCTCCCGGGAGGGCTCAAAGTCAAGGATGCCTGCGATGGCATCCGTCTTTTTCAAAATTGCAGCCGAACGACCACATATTGTATATTATTTGATTTTACCAATCAATTTTGATAGAATCTCCACAGTCAGCGTTTCTATTTCGACACGGAGCCAATCATGATGAATTTTCTGCGCAAGAACATGCGCATGATATTTTTAATAACCATAATCGGTTTTCTCGGAGGGGCCTTCATCGGTTTCGGCGGGTATTTCTTTTCGAATAAAACCTCCGCGGACGCCGTCGTAGAGGTTAACGGCGCGAAAATACCATACCGGCAGTATTCGAATACGCTCAACCGCGTGCTCGACGGTATGCGCCAGCAGAAGCAGGAAATAACCGACGCCGTCACAAAACAGAAGAAACAGGAAGTTCTGCAGGACCTGATCCAGGAAGAGGTGTTCAGTTCTGAAGCTGAAAAATACGGGATAACCGTACCCGACGGAGAACTAGCCGCGGACATCCACCACTACCCCGCCTTCCAGCGCGACGGCAATTTCAGCCAGCAGGCCTATTTCCAGATATTGTTCCAGATGCTGCACACGACGCCGAAAGAATTCGAGGATTCCAGAAGAAGACAGATAGCCATATTCAAGCTCAGGCAGATGATCGCTTCGAGCGTGCTCATCACCGAGCCCGAACTCAGGATGGAATACTATTTTGCCCACAAGGGCAACATGGCGGATTATCAGAAAGACAAGCTGAAATTCAGAGATGACATAAAACAGAAGAAAACCATGCTCGTGTTTTCCGAATGGTTCAAGCTTTTGAACCAAACGATGAAAATTAAGGTTCACCTGGAAGAGATTGAAAAGGGACAGGGATAGAACCAGTCGTTAAGCGTTAAGCGGTAAGTGGTAAGTGACAACTCCTCAAAGACAAACCTTCAGGCCCGCCGTCTGAGCCCCCCACGGAAAGAATCCTTCCTGCATTCGAGTATTTCACCGAGATATACTATCTGCCTTTCTATGGCATTGAGGTACAGGTCTTCATCGGCCCCGTATCTTTTACCGAAGTGAAATACAACATACTTGTTGACGCCTTTCAGGGTTTCGCACAACCTCCGTTTCGTATCCTCGTAGAATTTCAGCGTCTTTTGGAACAGAGCTATCTCCGACGGATAACCTTTGACGTTACCCTCCCTGAACTCGCGGTAAAGGTAAAGCAACCTTTCAAGGTACGTGCGCGAGGCCATCTGCCCGAGCAGGTCCGCGCTGCCAAGCATGAAACCGAGGACGCGCTCGCTTTTGGAAACGAATTTAATTTTGTTTAGATCCCTGGAAAGCCCGGTGCAGCTCACCATCCTGCCCGCAGAAAGGAACCGGTGCCGCGGAAATGCCCGCCTCTTAAAGTATTCTTTCATAAACCCTATGCTTCTCCCGACATGTTCCAGGGTGTATTTCGCGCCCGTGCCTTTCCTGTCGTTGTCCAGCTGAATGTAGCCCGTGTCGTGGAATATCGTAGCTATCAAGGCTGTCCTGACCTGCTCCAGGGGAAGTTTTCCGCGCCTGATGTTATAACCGTCTATAAGTCTCGAGACGGCCAGCAGCGCGTCGGTGGTATGGACTTTATCGTGGAATTTCGTGTTGCAGGCGCGGTAATGCGGGTATTTGCCTTCGAACAGGAGGTTAAAATCGTTAAAGGCGGCTCTCACTTCGAAAAATGCGGAGACAGGATAATACTGGATGAAATTATATTTGACTTCTTCGAACACCGCGGCGGGTGTGGACATATCGACAAGCTGTGAAAGCTGCAGATCCTGGCTATTTTTCACATTCCCTCCGCCAGCCGCTGGGAGACTATTTCCTTATCCTGACGCCGAAACCGGAAAGAAGCTTCTTCAGTTTCCCGTACGGCAGGCCTACAACGTTGTAATAGTCCCCTTCAACTCTTTCGACAAAAGCGTCGCTTTTTTCCTGAATGGCATAAGCTCCGGCTTTATCCATATGCTTCCTGGAAAGCCTGACGATATCCAACTGAGGGATGCGCCGCATCTTTACCCGGCTCACGTCATAAGCGAGTATTTTCCTTCCCGTGGAGGCATCTATAACGGCGATCCCGGTGTAGACCCTGTGGGTGCTGCCGTTCAGTTTTGAAAGCATCTTTTCGGCGTGCTTTTCACCGTCCGGTTTCCCGATGATCTCCCCCCTAAGGACCACTATCGTATCGGCTGCTATAACAAGGCCTCTCCTGAGCTTGGCAGCGACCGACAGGGCTTTCCTGAGCGCGAGCTCCCTTACGATAAACCCCGGTTTCTTGAGTTTCGTCTTTTCGCCGGCCCGGCTCGGGACCACCTTGAATTTTAACCCCCACTTTCTGAGCAGCATCGCCCGCCGCGGTGAAGCCGACGCGAGGATGATCTTGTATTCGTTCATTTATTGATGACCCTGAAAATGTAAGCGGCTAATATTATCCCCAGCACCGCGGTGACGTTCAATTTAAACAGGCAGCCGAATGTCAGGTCCAGCACCCTCAGATCGAGCGTGGCCGGATTAAGGCCGGCCGATATCTCCGTCGAGAACAAGTCCCTTATCGCGCCCGCCGGAACGACCAGCCCGATGAACTTGCCGAGGAATGAGCCGAGAAGAGCCCCAACGACAATGATAATGACGAACCAAACGGTGTTCTTAGCCATTTTTAATTTCTCCTGGTCATGCCTTTATTTTTATGTTAACTTTTTGCCCGCACTTCGGGCAGCAGCCGCCCGGCATTTCTTTCATATTGATATCGTAGCCGTTCCTATCTATCAGGGTTTCACCGCAGTCAGGGCACAGGGTCCTCGAATACCTTTCGTCAGAAATATTACCTGCGTAAACGTACCTGAGCCTTTTTTTCGCTCTCTCGCAGGAGCGCTCTATGACATCCATCTCCGTAGGCCCAGTGTTCATCTTGTATGACGGAAAATACCTGGAAAAATGCAGGGGAATAGCCGGGTCGAGGTCTCCCAGCCAAGCGGTAAGCCTGGCGATCTCTTCCGGCGAATCGTTTTCTCCCGGTATGAGCAGGGTCGTAATCTCGACGTGCTTGCCGCTCTTCGCCATCGCGGCCACGGTTTCCAGCACCGGGGAGAGTTTCCCCCGGCAGAGCTTCTTGTAAAAATCATCCGTGAAAGCTTTTACGTCAATGTTAGCGGCATCGATAAAAGGCAGGAGTTCCCTGAAAGGCTCCGGGTTTATGTAACCGTTAGTGACGAGCACGTTCGCAAGCCCCTTGCCTTTAGCGAGCTTTGAAGTATCTTTTACCCACTCATAATTCATTAGAGGCTCGTTATAGGTATAAGCTATGCCTATCGAACCGCAGCCGAGCGCCATCCCGGTTATTTCTCCGGGTTCAACCCTTTTCGTAGGCACCCCGCCCGCGGCGCTCTGAGAGATCTCCCAGTTCTGGCAGAACGAGCATTTGAAATTGCAGCCGAACGTGCCTACCGAAAGGATCTTGGATCCGGGGTAAAAATGATACAGAGGTTTTTTTTCTATGGGATCGAGGTTTACCGAAGTAAGTTCGCCGTAGCTGAGCGAGAACAATCGCCCGGCGACGTTCTTTCTAGCGTTGCAGATGCCCGTTTTTCCGGGCGCTATCACGCACCCGTGAGGGCAAAGCGCGCAGCGTATGATATCTTTAGCCTTGTCATGAACATTCCAGAATTGAGCTTCTTGCATTTCACTGTTCCATAACCGACTCATCTATCCACTTGAGATACTCGGGGCTCCCGTCAACTATGGGAAGAGCGGTTATCTCGGGCACCTCGTAGGAATGAGCTTTTTTTACCACGCTAGAGAGCTTTTTCATAAGGCTGAGCTTCGTTTTCATTATTATCAGGACTTCCGACGATTTTTCGATCTTTCCCTTCCACCAGTAAGAGGATTTCATCCCCTCGATAACGTTGGCGCAGGCCGCGAGCCTGTTTTTCAGTACTGCGTCCGCTATTTTTCCCGCTTCTTTCATATCAACCGCGGTGACGAAAACGGCCAGGTATTCATTTGCCATGGTTGCCGCCTCCGTTGCCGGAATTTCTCTGGCTTTTGATCAGTCTCTTGTTGTAACCTATCACTAGAGCGCGGACGCACTTGGCGTCAAACTGCTGGTCGGAATAATGCTCGAGTTCCTTTAGCGTGTCTTCATCCGACATGGCATCGCGGTAAGGGCGATTCGAAGTCATGGCATCGAAAGTATCGGCGACCGCTATGATCCTCGCCGCCAGCGGGATCTCCTCCGCTTTTAACCCCTCGGGATAACCTTTGCCGTCGAAGCGCTCCTGATGGTACTTGATCCCGGGGATGGCGGCCGATAGCTGTTTGATGGAAGAAAGGATCTCCGCCCCGATGACCGGGTGTTTCATCATCTCCGCGTTTTCTTCAGGAGTGAGGGAACCGTGCTTGCGCAGCACCGATTCGGAGACGCCGATCTTTCCGACATCGTGCAGCAGAGCCGAGATCTCCAGGTTCTTGATCTGTTCTTCATTGAGCCCCAGCTCTTTGGCCATTACAAGGGAGTAGTCGCGGATCCGTTCCGAGTGGCCCCTGGTGTAAGGGTCTTTCGCTTCTATGGCGTTGGCTATGGCTTTGATCGTCGAGAGGAACAGCTCGTTGAGGTCCTTGTAGTGCTGGGCCTTGTTTATCGCCATCGCGGCCGAGGTGGCCAGGGAATTGAGCAGGCGAATGTCATTATCGTTAAAGACTTTGCCGTTCTTTTTATTGACCGCCTCGACTACTCCGATAATCTTTTCGTCAACATCGAGCGGGACGGCTATGATGGACTTCGTAATAAATCCGCTTATCATATCCGCCTTGGAGCTGAACCTCTTGTCCCCGCTCACGTCTTCTATCAAGACGGCTTCACCGTGTTTGAGCACCCAGCCGGCGACGCCTTCGTTCTTATCGAGGTATACCCTTTTGATCTCGGAGGTCTTGGTACCGGAGGCGGAAGCGAAATATAACCTGTCGCCTTCGATGAGAAGGGCGCTCGCCGCTTCAGAATCGGTGATCTTTTTCGCGAGTTCCATCAAGTAATCGAGCACCGTGTCCAGTTGAATGGTCGAGTTGATCATCTCCTGGGAACGTATCAGCAGGCTGAGCTCGTAAATCTCCCGCCTGCAATTTTGAAGTTCTTCTTCGTATTCCTTAATGTCTTTTGCCATAGTCACAGGCCCTTTTGAGAACACACCTCGCGCAAAGCGGTTTATTCCTGCAGAACTCTTTACCGGCTGCCACGATGAGAGCGTGGAATTCATTGTATATTTTCAAAGACTCAGGAAGCCTTGAAACAAGATAGTCTCCGGCCGAATTATAACCGGTCTTCGGCCCGAACCAGCCCACCCGCCGCCCAATCCGAAGAGTATAGGCGTCTATGACGAACGCCGGTTTTCCCGCCGCGTAAAGAGCTATAGAATCCGCGGTCTCGGGGCCTATCCCGTTGAGGGAAAGAAGTTCCCTCCTGAGATCGGCCAGTGGCTTTCCGAAAAATAGATCAAGCCGGCCCCCGTACTTTTTCAGGATATGCCCTGCAAACTCTTTGAGGCGGACCGCTTTCTGGTTATAAAAGCCCGAAGGGCGTATCAGGGCCTTAAGTTCCTCAAGATGCAAACCCGCTATTTTCTTGATAGCCAGGGATTTCGCACGGCAAAGGTTCGCTATCGCCAGCTCAACGTTCTTCCAGGCCGTGTTCTGCGTGAGGATCGCTCCCACGCATATTTCGAATTTTTCTTTTTCCGTCCTTCCTGAATATACGCGCTTGACGTACATGGGGGCGCCGCAGCCGCGCCTCGTGACCGGCCACCATCCCTGGGGCCCGAAGCGATCATAGAGGACCCTGTAAATTTTCAACGGAGAAACACCACGGGATGCCATTTTAGAAATAACCGAAATAGTTTATTTGGTGGTGCCCGTCGTATTCTCGAACCATATAGATACCCGGGTTAGAAGGTCGGCCGCAAGCTGCAAGTTTTATGCTGTGAGCTGATCATTGAAAGAAAAATATACGGCTCTCGCGCTCCCGCAACTTATGCTTATAACTATTTTAAAAGGCGCGCGAGTACCGCTTTCTGTATGTGCAGCCTGTTTTCAGCCTGGTCGAAGATCGCGGACCCAGGGCTGTCCATTATTTCATCAGTGATCTCTTCACCCCTGATGGCGGGGAGGCAATGCATGGCTATGCAGCCTTTTTTCGCGCTTGCGAGCAGTTCGGAATTGACCTGGTACGGGCGGAACGCTATGCGCCTTTTTTCCGCTTCCGATTCCTCTCCCATCGAGGTCCAGACATCCGTGTAAATAACGTCGGCATTTTTTACCGCTGCTTTCGGGTCTACCGTGATCTCTATCTTCCCGCCGGACTTTTTTGCGATCAAGAGGGCTTCTCTGAGCATCTCCTCGTTGGGCCCGTAGCCGCTGGGTCTGGCCAAAACGAAATTGAAACCCAGTACCGCCGCGGCTCCTATCCAGGAATTCGCCATATTATTTCCGTCGCCCACGAAAACCACTTTTATCGCAGCGAGCCCATCCGGAGAGTTTATTTTCTTTTTTTCCATTATCGTCAAGATGTCGCCCAGCACCTGGCAGGGGTGTTCCCTGTCCGTGAGGCCGTTAACCACGGGGACGGACGACCACTTTGCGAATTCTTTTATATCGGAATGCCGGAAAGCGCGGATAACGACGCCGTCGAGATATCTCGAGAGCGTGCGGGCCGTGTCTTTTATGGTCTCTCCCCTTCTTCTCTGAAGGTTCTGGGGGTTTAGTATCAGCGGGAAACCGCCCAGCTGGTACATCGCGACCGCAAAGGATACCGTGGTCCTGGTGGATGGTTTTTCGAAGATCAGGCCCAGGGTTTTACCGGCGAGCATAACGGAATTCTTTTTCCCGGCCTTTAGTTTCGCGGCCGTTTTGAACAGGCTCCAGATATCGGCGTTCGTAAGGTCGAAAATAGAAATGAGGTCTTTTTTGATCATGATGTTTTCCCTTTTAGCTATCCAAAACAGACATATAATTTTACTAAAATCTGCCGGCTAAGTAAACACCCCGGATCAGGGCGCCGTTGTTTTATTCCTGAATTTATAAACTATCAACCATCCGGCCGCCAAGCCCAGGAATACCGGCGCGAGCAGTTTCCCCAGTATCTGGTTTTCAGGCAGCAGAGGGACCCAGAGTATAAGGCTCCAGGCGCAGAGCAGAACAAAAACCGCGGCGAGAACCGCCGGCAGGAAGCCGGAGAGGCCTCGAAGGAAAGGGTTCATAAAGATAAGCGCCAGCAAGGCTGCCCACAGGGCCCAGGCTGCGGCCTGCCTGAAAGTAAAGCTCCCGAAATAATAATATGCCCCGAAAAATGGTTCAAAGACATACCGGAACGTGTTCTGTATTTCATTCGGCCGCTCCAGCACCAGCACACTGGTATGGGAATGACGTTTCAAGGCGTCGAACGGCAGAGTTTTCATATCGCCAGTTCTCTCGAGCGCCGTCCAGACATTGCTCATATAGCCCCAGCCGTGCCAGTCTGTAGAACCCAGGGCCAGGAGTTTTTTTTCTTTGCAGAAAGCTATCAGGCTCTGCCTTTCTTCCGGTGAAAATTTCCTGTAACCCGCGTTATAAACTTCAAAGCCGTCTATCCCGTATTCATAAAGCTGCTCCCAGCTGAAATAGCGCCACTTCCACCAGTGCGGGCAAACGGCCACAAAACCGTCACGGTGAGCGAGCTCTATGACGTCCTTGACGGACTTATGCAGGTATGGCGCGCCGTCGAAAGGCCTGCCTGCCAGGATGAGCAGCGAAACTCTTTCGGTGGTAGAAACCTGCATCCCGGGGAAAACAGTGTTGAGCTGTTCAGTCGCGGGGAACCAGGCGAAACTCGCCGTGTGGCCGTGCTCGGTAACAAAGAAAGAATCGAAACCCAGGTTTCTGTGATAGAGCAGGCTTTGTTCCGGGCTCACCAGGCCGTCGTGCGAATAGAACGTGTGGGAGTGGAAATCAACCAGCCGGAAGTTTTCCGGAGCGTTGAGCCGGGGCGCGGAAAACGGCAGGATAAGGCACAACACAACGGCACTCAAAAATATTAGCTCGAACCTTAGCGCGCGCAAAAACATCGCCGTCCGTCTTTCTTTTTTATAGAACCCCGCGGCGAACGCCAGGAGCAAAAGCCAGAACATCCACGAGGAAAGCTGTACCATATACCTTGTGAAAGATAAAAAATATTCGGCGGCGCCCGCAAAAGGCTCAAGAACGTAGCGGGCCGCGGGCCAGGCCACGGCGAAACCGGGGGCCGGACCGCCGGATATAAGATCAACAAGGCGGCGTTGCGGCGACGGAAAAAGCGCCATAAGCACTACAACACCCAGGAATATCAGTTTTTTCATTGCAGTGGTCTATTTTTTGATCTGTCCCTGAGCCTGCGGCGCGGGTTTTTGGTCAAGGTTTTTCTTCTCCGCCGCCGCCCTCTGCTGAATTTTATCTATGGCGTTCTTGGCCGCCCTCGAAACAGACTGGTCGGTGTCCTTGATCAGCTTTTCAAGTTTTTGCAGCGCCGTCGAATCGCCCACCACTCCGAGGGCGTCAGCCGCCGAACGGCGGACGACAGCCACGGGATGTTCGAGGTTCTTTTGAAGTTCGGGCACCGCGGAGCGTATCCCCAGTTTTGCAACGGTATCGGCGGCCATAACTCTTACCCCTTCGGCCTCGTCGCCCAGCATCGATACTATCTGGGGATAGGTCTCGGCGGCGTTTATATTGCCCAGCGCCCTGACGGCCTCGTTCCTGAAAGCAGGGTAGGAATCCTTCAGGAGGCTCTTTAACGTGTCTACCGCTGTCCTGGACCTGAGTTCGCCGAGCGCGGCGACGATATTGATCCTGACATTGGTGTTCCCTTCAGTTTTGAACTTTTCAATGAGGATCGAGGCCGCGCGAGGATCTCCGGAGGCCGAGAGCGCGTTAACGGCGGAACGGCGGACCTCGATATCTGTGTCGTCGAGCATTTTTGTGAGCACGTCAAAATTCTCTTTTTTCTTTTCCGCGCCGAGGTATATCACGGCGTTCCGTCGCACCACGGGGTCCGGATCGGCGAGTTTTTCAAGGTTTGTCCTGGAGTCGGGTTTGGCGCTCGATTCCTGGGCGGCCTGCCCGTTAACGGCCTGTTTTTCGTCCGCGAAAGAAACCGAGATACATACTGCCGTAAGAACCATCAACGCAGCTAAATTCTTCAACATTGTTACCTCCTGCCTTCACGATCAAATATCAAGCACCAAGAATCAAATATACATCGCAACCGACAACTCTCTTACCGCTTAAAGATTATCTTCACGATTTACGCTCCTGCTATTTGCATTTCGGCCTATTTTTCGGTTTTCCCGCCGAGCTCAACGCCCAGCGCGAACCTCTTGGCTCCCGCCTGTTTCGCGGCGTCTATTACCTGGACGACGGAATCGTACTTCACTTCCTTGTCGGCTTTTACTATCACGGGCGTATCGGGATTCGCTATGAGCCTCGTAGCCACCGTAGACCTGATCTCGGCCAGCTCGGTCCTTTTCTCGTTCAAATATATGCCGCCGGAGGCATCGATCATTATAGTGATCGTCTTTCCGGTCTCGGTCTCGGCCGACTTGACGTCGGGGAGCTTGAGCTTTATGCCCGGCTGGAGCATTAGCGGGGTCGTGATCATGAAGATCACGAGCAGGACCAGCACTACGTCGGTGAACGGCGTGATATTGATCTCGGCCATAAGCTTGGAGCGCTTGATCGGCTGCCGCATTATTTATTCCTCGAGCCGAGGATCTCTATCATTTCGGACGAGCAATATTCCATTTCCGTCACAAAATTGTCCACCCGGCGTATAAAATAGTTGTAGGCGATGACAGCGGGTATGGCGACCAGCAACCCGGTCGCGGTGCAGATAAGGGCCTCGGAGACGCCCCCGATCACCACCGATATGCCGCCGGAGCCTATCTTGGATATATTGTGGAACGAGCTCACTATGCCCACCACCGTCCCGAAAAGGCCTATGTAGACGGCTATGTTACCGATGGTCCCTACAATGCTCGTGTGCTGTTCGAGTTTAACGGTCTCGACCATTATCTCGCGTTCCATGGCGCTCGAGATGACTTTTTCTTCGTGCCGGTAGTTTTTGAGCCCCGCCAGCACTACTCTCGCAATGGGCGAATTTTCAGCCGCGCATTCCCTGATGGCTTTTTCTGATTCATCTTTTTCCACGTAAGCTTTTATCTTCGCCATGAAGGATTTCCTGTCAAGTCTCGACCTGAAATAATAGGTCCGCAGGCGCTCCAGGATAACTCCTATGGAAATGACCGAACACAGCAGCAGGATATACATGGTGAAACCACCCATGTTGAAGATCTGCCAGAGAGTTTTACCTTCGAACATAACGAGCTCCTTTAGCAATGATTATTAATTCTGAACATAGCGCCCGGTTTGAGACTGTTCTAATATCAGGACGGCAAATATCTCTTGTACAGGGCTGTTTTTTCTTTCTCGGAAATGACCCTGGCCCTGGGCGAAGGAGAATACAATGTCACGAGATCCAGTTTTTTTCCGCAGATCGTCGCTCTCTCGGGGCCCGGGCCCCGCCGGTTCAGTCTTACGCCCGCCGGAACCGCTCCTTTTTCGTCTCTCAAGAAGTTCAGCGTCCACCTGCGGGCCTGGAGGCCGGTGAAATAAATGGTCCTGACCGGGTTATCCGCTATGATGTCCGGGAGCTTCCTGTTCCATTCAAGCACTTCGAGGTCTTCGTCGCCGGCCCTTCCGCCCGACCTGCAGCTGAAAACTATATCGGTCAGTGCTATGTGTTTCCTGCTCAGGAAGCTTTTGATCTTTTTTAACCTCTCGGCGTTTCCGCCGCCGACGAGATCGATACCGTAAACTCCGGACAATATATTCCAGAAGGCGTTAACGTGCCCTCCGTAATAGAACCGCAGGTCCCGCGGATGCATTTTATGGAAAGCGGCCTTTATCAATACCGAAGGAAAAGTACCGATCACCAGGTACCTGGAACCTCTCGGTATGAATTCTCCGCCGGCGATGAACTCGTGCTTGACTTTCTTTTGCATCGGCTAGAGTTTTACGTTAAGGCCGGAGTAAAGCACCGGTGCGTTCCTGACATAGCCCGGCTGGGTCTCTATTTTTTCGCTCAGGATATTGTCGCACGAGACATACAGCTCAATATCTCCGTTGAACGTCTTTTTGACCGTCACGGACAGGTTCCCGTAAGCGTCAAGCGTCGCCGTGCCGTTCCTCAGAAAACGAACGGGCCCCGTATGATCGTAGCCTGTCCCGAAGGACCACGTGCCTAGCAGACAGACTACGTTCCCCGAAAACCTGTATTCCGGGACAAAAGGTTGATCGTCATTAAGGTTGTGTTCGCCGCTCAGTTTCAAAGAGAGACGTCTTGTGCCGAAAACGGTTTTGAGCCTCCCGCAGGCCGCGTAGGCGTCCGGCTCGTTGCCCGGAGCAATAAGCCCGGTTCCGGGTAGGCTTTCCCAGAACAGGTAGTTTTTCCACTGCGCCTGGGAAAGCTCGAACTCCACGGAGTTTTCCTCGTTTAGATAGAACGAAATGTTCTCGGTAAAATCGTATTCGCTTTCGGGATAGAGCAGATCTTTATTGACCTGCACGTGATCGTCGTTTACGTAAAGCCTGTTCCAATCTATCTTTTCTATACCCGGAAGGTAATTTACGCTGAGCTTAAGGCCCGGCGCGAGGCCCAGGGCGAGATAACCCTGCGGGAAAACTTTGTCCTTCGTGTAACGGCCCCCCGCGCCCAGCACAGCGTTCGAGAACAGCATCACGTCATACCTCAGGGAGGCGAGATCGAACTCGCTGGTTCCTCCGATGGAAGTGTCTCTCTGGGGGTTGAGCTGCAGGTTCGCGCTCTGCCCCTCAAAAGGTTCCCAGAGCAGGGACAGGCTGCCCGCGGCGGATTCGTTCGATTCCTGGCCTTTTACTTCGCCCTTGTCGTATGAAACCGTTATTTTAGCGGTGAGGTTATCCCTGGCGTACCAGCCGTAACCCGAATCGAAACCGTAAAGCCTCTTGTCCTGGAGCCACAGGCCGATGTCCCGGCTGCGGGCGCCGGCGAAATAATATTTGTCTCCGGAAATGTCTTTATTAAAACGCAGATCGAACGAGCTTTTCTGCCGCGCGAGGTTCGGGTATTCCCCCTCAGTGCTGCTCAGGGAATAGGAAACGTCAACGCTTTTCGTGGACGAGTACACGAAGCCGCCGCCGCGGGTCGCGAAACTTCCCTCGTAACCCTCCGCGGTTACCGGGCTTTCTTCTTCCTGGAACCGGTGAAAATTAAGCCCCACGAGGACCGGGGCGGGAGAGAGGTCGAATTCCGTTTCAAAATCCTGTTTCCTCAGGAACGGCTGATCGAGCGGCGGTTTTTTTACCCGTTCTATAGTCGGCGGTGTTTCGGGAAGTATGAAATGTTCCACTTCCTGTCCTTGTTCGGAAGCCAGGATCTTACCCGCCGGGGCCGTCAAGATCAGGACAGCCGCCGCGCCTGCCAGCAAGAGTTTTTTCATTATTTTATTTGTTCTCTAATTCGTTGAGCCTTCGTTCGGCCTCGGCCGCCCAGAGCGTGGTCGCGAAAAATTCCTTCGTGCGCTTGTAGGCGTTCTTTGCCTCCGCCACCTGTTTATACGCCTCACACGATTTACCGGCCAGGAACTGCGCTTCGGCGGCATAGGCGGTATAACCGCGGAAGAGGTATGCCGTTTTCAAATATTCAACCGTGGCTTCCTTGTAGGCGCCCTGCTTGTAATAACAGTCGGCGAGCCTTTTCTGAGCCTCGGCCGATGTCTCGCCCTGGAAAGCGTCCGCCGCCTGGCGGTAGTAATCCATCGCGCCGGGCAGGTTATTGGCCGCATCCGCTTCTTTGGCCTTCGCCAGTTCAAAGGAGGCCGCTTCGTTGCTTTTCGGGAATTTATCCACGAGCGTCTCGTAAGCTTTCTGCGAGAGGGTCTTTTCCTGCATCTTTTCCCAGGTCCTGGCGATCTGGCTCTGGGCCTGGGGCGCGAAACTCGTCAATGGATAATTGTCCACGACTTTCTGGAAGTTTTCATTGGCCTGCCGCGGTTTATTAAGGCTCAGGTAGCACTCGCCCAGCCGGTACTGCGCGTTCGCGGCGAAGCTCGTGGAAGGGTTGTTTTTAACTATATCGGAATACTGATCCACCGCTGAGAGGAAGTTACCGAGCGCGTACTGGATCTCGGCGAGTTTCAGGTCGGCCCTCGCGGCGAATTCCGAGTTGGGGTAATTGTTCTTGAGGGTGTTATACGCCTTCTGGGCGAGAGTGTAATTCTTCTCGTCCAACAGGTACTCTGCGACATGAAAGCTAATTTCGGCGGTCAGGTTCGAGAGAGGGTATTTATCCACGAGCCTTGTCCACACCTTCAGGGATTCCGCTTTATTTCCTTCCTTCAGGTAACACTCGCCCAGAGCATAAAGCGCGTAGGGCGCGACCGAACTGTTGGGATAATTCTCGGAGACGTCGCGGTACGTGCTCTCGGCGGTATCGATCTCCTTTTTGGCCCAGTAGATGTCGGCCAGGCGCAGGTGGGATTCGGGCGCGAGCGGGGAGTCCGGGTAGTTTTTCAAGACGGTCTTGAACTCGTCCATCGCTTCGTCAAAAAGCCCCTCTTTGAAATAAGACCAGCCCAGGTAATACACGACTTCGTCCCGGTTCGAGACCTGTTTTTCCTTGAGCGGTATGAGTTTTTCTTCCGCCTTCTCGAAATCACCTTCCTTGTAGCGGGCAAAAGCGATCCTGAAATTAATGTCGTTCGCGAGCGGTCCTTGCCCGTATTCGTTTAGGAGTTTTTCGAAGATCTCGATGGCCTGCGCGTATTCGCCCTGCAGAAGGTAGGTGTTGCCCATCTCGAGCCTCGCCGAAGGCACGAGCTCGCTCTGAGGGCATTTGACCACTAGTTTTTCGTAGACCTCCCTCGCCATGCCGAAGTTACCGCGCCCCGCGAAACAGCGGCCTATGCCGTAAAGGGCGTGATCAAAAAGCGCCGACGAAGAATACCTGTCGAGAAACGACTGGTAATATTTTCTTGCGGTATCGAACTCGCCGATCTGGAAATAACACTCCGCCTGCATATACTCGGCTTTCTCGGTGTATTCCGACTGGGGAAATTCCCTTATCCCGCGCTGGAAAGATTTGAGAGCTCCATCGGTGTTTTTATCCTTCAATTTGCTCCACGCCAGCCAGTAAAGGGCTCCTTCGGAATAAAGGCCCCTGGGGTATTTCTTCAGGAACCGTTCCATCGCCGCCCGGGCGCCGTCATAATCTCCGCTGTCGTAAACGCTCAGGGCAGAGAGGTAAGAGGCGGGTCTTGCGAGGTCGCTGCGGCTGTATCTGTCGGCGAAAGAATCGAACAGCTGCCTGGCTTTCGCAAAATCGCCTTTCTCAAAATAGCACCAGGCCATGTCAAAATAAGACTGCCGGGCGACGTCAAGGTCCGGATAGTTTTCCGCGACATCCTTGTAATATCTCGCAGCGAGGGTGTAGTTCTCTTCGAGATAGCTCGATTCGCCCAGCGCGTAGAGGGTCGTGGCCCTCAGGTCCCGGGGTATACCGAGTTTGAGCGTGTCCTCAAATTCCTGCCTGGAAGCCATCATTTTACCGCGGCAGCGAAGCGTTTCGCCGAGCCGGTACCTGGCGAGCGCAGCGTAGGCTGAATTCGGGCTTTGAGAAAGGAATTTCCTATACTCTTTTTCGGCCTCCGCGTAGCTGCCTCGCTGGAACCAGGCTTCGGCGACATAATACTGCGCGCCCTCGCGAAGATCGGAACGCTCCTTGAATTTTTTTAGGAGCGTGCCTAGACAGGAAAGCGCCTGGGTATATTTTTCAAGGTAGAAAAGGCTGGAGGCCTGGCCGTAGTAAGCGTCGGCAAGAAAAGCACTGTCGGGGTATTTCGAGATGAAATCCGTATAAGCCGGAAGCGATTCTTCGTACCTGCCCTGCCTGAAAAGAGACCTGGCAAGATAAAATTCACCCTGGTCCCTGAAATCGCTCCTCGGATAGATAGCGAGGAATTTTCTGTAATACTTCTCCGCTTTCCTGTAATCTTCCAGGCCGAAATAACAGTCCGCTATCCTCAGCGAAGCTTTTTCACCGGTTATGGTGCCGAAACACGAAAGGGCGGCGGGCGCGTATTCGGAAAGCGCCGGTGAATACCTTTTTGCGAGGAACAGCCTCTCGGCCGTGATCAGGTCAGCCCCGGCTATGCAGTAAAATAACAGCAGTAAGGAACCCGCAGCGAGCAGGTTATTTATAATTTTCATAAGCTAATATTATACCAAATTATATACTGAGTTTGGAGCCAGTGCCCGTGCCTGGAAACTCCGGGCGGGCGCCGACAGCAGCCATTTTTCAGGGCGACCAGGAAGGGGTGTAAGACGATCCGGGGATCTCCCCGATCTTCCTCAAGCCCGAGCCGTCAACTGCGATGGAATAGAGCTCGTTCCTGCCGTCCCGGTTGGAACTGAAAACGATGAACCTGCCGTCAGGCGACCACGAAGGGTTCTCGTTGTTCCTTTCGTCCCTGGTAAGGCGCGATACGGAGGCGCTCGGAAGGTCATATACGTAAAGATCGTAGTGCTCCCTGCCCAGCCTCATCGTGAACACTATCTTGTCCCCTCTGGGCGACCACGCCGGCGAATCGCAGAAACCGTTCGTGCTAATCCTCCTGATATTGCCGCCTTCTGTGCTCATAATATACATCTGCGGGTATCCCGCCCTGTCCGAGATAAAAACGATCTCCCGTCCGTTCGGCGCGAAAGAGGGACTGGTTTCTATGGTGGAGCCTTTCGAGAGCCTCTTTATGATCTTCCCGGAACGGTCCGTCAGGTACAGGTTGGGCTGTTCCCCCCGCGATATGGTAAGGGCGATCTTCGTGCCGTCGGGTGAATAGGAACCGGCGATGTTCAGCCCCTGAACGGTCGAGACCGGGCGCAGGTTCGCGCCTTCCGGCGTGACAGCGTAGAGGTCCGGGTTCCCGTAACGGTAGGTGGTAAAGAGTATCTCCCGTCCGTCCGGGGACCAGGCGGGCAGCAGGTTAAGGGAGTTATAGGAAGTGATCTTTTTGAGATTAAAACCATCGTAGTCGATGGTGTAGAGTTCTTTGGATCTTGACGCGTTGTTCGAGAAGACTATTCTCGTATGAGCTATGCCTTTTTCGCCGGTGTAGTGCTTTATTATCTCGTCGTTTATATCGTGCGCGAGCTTTCTGTAATCCTGGACGCTCCCGTTATAAACCTTTTCCCATATCACCTGGCGGCTGCCTATATCGAAAAGCCGGCCGGTGACGGAGACATCGTCGTTGACGAGTTTCAATTTTCCGCAAACGATGATGTCCGAACCGCGGTTCGTCCATTCCTGTATCTCTTCGGGCTTGCCCGTGAAAAGCGGCCCGCCTTCTGAAATATTGAAATACCTGGAAAAGAGCATGTCGGCCAGCAGTACCTCGCCCAGTTCCCGGCACATCTTTGACTCTTTAAGCGTCTCCGTTTCGGGTAAAAAACCGGCGAACCCGAATTCCGCTCTCTGCCCCCGCGCGGAAAGCCCGAGATAGACGTCGGCCGCAAAAGCGCGGGCCGCGAAAAACAGCAAAACCACGATCATCAGGCTGCAAGATTTGAAATTTGAAATTTGAAATTTTAAACGCATTTTTTTATTCCTTATAACTGAACTCAAAGTATACGCCCAGGTCGCTGTCCGTGTAACCGTCGGGAAGCGGCGGAAAGGGGCTCGACAGCTTGACCGCGCGCACGGCCTGTTCGTCGAAGAGCCTGTCGCCGGAAGGATCCTTCAGGTCCACCTCCGAGACGCTGCCGTCTTTAAGGATCTTGAAATAGATCACACTCTTGAGCTTGCCGAACTCGTTGGACCACTGCCAGTACCTGCCTATCTTCCTGACTATCAGATTCGTGTAATATGCGTAGGGGAACTTGGAAGTATCGACGCTTATCGCTCCAGAGAAACCCGACGCCTGAGCGGATTTTGCCTGCGACGCGGGCTGTTGCGCCTGGGGTTTGGCTTCTTCTTTTTGTTCCGGCTCGATTTCCCGTGGAGCAGGCTCTTTCGCCTTGCGCTTTTTTGAAACCACTATTTCTTTTTCTTTTTTCTTTGGTAACGCCGCTGGAGGGCTCTGGACCTGCGCTTCCCTGGATAAGTTTTCTTGCGCGGGGTTATTCATAATGAGGTCGATCGGCAGAACTATGTAGGAGGAGCGTTTAGACTGGAAACCGAATGCGGTGAACAAGCCCGCGTGAATTACGAAGGAAGCCGCCAGGAATATCTTAAAATCATTTTCCATCGGCGGGACCGGGAATGTTGAGCTTTTCGCGGGCTGTCGCGGCTTCGGGGCTGTTCGGGAAGTCCTTGACGAGCCTGGCCAAAAGTTCACGGCTGTCTTTGACCTTGCCCAGCAGTTCGAGGCAGAGGGCTTTCTTGAGGCGCGCGGGCGGAACGGAACTGCTCGCCGCGTAATTCTTCTCGACCAGGTCAAACTGGGCGTAAGCGTTCTGCCAGCTGCTCTGCGAGTAATAACACTCGCCCAGATAATACTGCGCCAGGTTAGCGAGCTCGCCGGCAGGATACTTGTCAAGATACGCCTTGAATCCTACTATGGCGATATCGTATTTCCCGCTCGAAAAATCGCTGTAAGCCAGGCGGTACATTTCAGAAGGAGGAGGAGGAACCGTGAGGGCCGTGCCTGAGAGCTGTTCGGAGAGTTTGTTCATCCGCTGGGACATGTTCGACTCGACGTCGTCGAGCCGCTGCCCCAGCAGGGACATCCTGTTCGTGGTCTCCTGAAGCTGTGAATTAAGGGGCCCGAGCTGGGTGGAGAGGTTGTCCATTTTGGACGAAAGGTCGGCCTGGTTGCGCTGGACCTCGTTGAGCTTAAGCTGAAGTTGATAGATATCGTCGTGCAGGTCGACCATCTCCTGCGAGGTGGCAAGGCAGCCGGAGAGCCCGGCCGCTATAAAGCCGCAAAGCGCAAAGACCAGAAACTTATTCGGATATATCGTCTTTTGCATAATAACTTTTATTTATTGCGGATCTTCGTTTCCGCGCGCCGGTTCTTAGCCCAGGCTTCTTCGTTGTGTCCCGGGTCGACCGGTTTTTCATGGCCGTAAGAGATGGTGCCTATCCGCCCCAGTTCAACGCCCAGGTTACCGTAATACTCCCGAACCGCGGCGGCCCGTTTCTGCCCGAGGGCGAGGTTGTATTCGATCGTGCCGCGTTCGTCGCAGTGCCCTTCGATGAGCACTATAACGTCCGGGTTGCTTATTAAGTAGTCGGAATTCTTCTTGAGCGTAGCGCGGTCCGCGTCGTTGAGCTCGAACTTGTCGTAGTCAAAGCGGACTGTTTCAAGCTGGGGGACCTGCGTCCAGTCTGCGAACCTTACGGACGGTTCGTCGTTGCTCACGGCTTCCGCCTTTGCGGGCTCCTGGATAACCGGGCTCGGTTTAATTATTTGTTTTTTTGCACAGCCGATAAAAAGCAACAATGGGACAACAAAAACCAATGATTTTTTCATAATAACTTGCTCCTCCGTATACTATGGTATTCTGCTTAGATTTTACCTAATATTTCGAAGGGTGTCAAACCGGCGCTTGAAGATTCAGTGAATTATAATAAGCGCTGTTAATACAGTAATTTTTGCTCAACCGCCAAGCACCGGCTCTCAAAGGTGGTTACCTCTGGTTACGGCAGGAGTTTACACAGTAAAAATAATTAGTTATACTCCCTTCAGGAGGCCAAAATGTCCGGCGGCGAAAGAAAAGAATCCCTGATCCTGTTAAGCGCTCTCACTCTGATAATCCTGCTGTTCCTCTTCGATATACTCACACCGTTTTTGCATAACGTCTGGTTCCTTTACACGTTCCCGCTGTTATTATCGTTCCCGTCAACTAGAAAAGGGATCTCTTACATCCTCTCGGCGACGATCACATTATTCATCTCCATAGAGATCTTATTGGTCAATAACCCCCCGGCACTGCCGAACATCTGGAAGATCAGCCACGTTTACGCGTTTATCGGCTTCTGGATAATCGCCGTGCTCCTGGAAAGATACAAACGGGCGATCGGCTTTCGGGCGCTTAACGAAAAGATCAAAGAAGCGAACACGAAGCTTCAGAACGAGATAAGGGAGCGGGCGCTGATTCAGGACAAACTGCGCAGGATATCCATAATCGACGAACTCACCGGGCTCTACAACAGGCGCGGGTTTTTCGAGCTTGCCGAAAAACAGCTCGCCGTCATTATGAGAAAAAATATGAAGGCCCTGCTTGTTTTTATGGACCTGGATAATTTAAAGGTAATAAACGATACGCTGGGCCACGGAGAAGGCGACGACGCCTTGATAGACACGACCGGCATCTTGAGGGCTACTTTCAGGCAGTCCGACATCATCGCCAGGATCGGGGGTGACGAATTCGTGGTATTCAGCGGAGAAGAGACGGAAGATACGATCGGCGCGATGATATCGAGGTTCCAGGGCAAGATCGGGGATCACAATAAAAAGAATGTCAGGCCTTACGAACTCTCCATAAGCATCGGTTATGTTTTTTGTTCGAAATATGAAAAATGCTCGATCGGCAGGCTGCTGGAAATCGCGGACAAGCGGATGTACGAGCATAAACTCCGGAAAAATCGGAAAGACACGCCAATTAATAACCCGGCCGACAGCTAAAAATATAAGGATCAAATTAGACGTTTTGAAGCTGATTCGCGGGATTTTGCGCCGACGAAATGGCGGCCCCGAAGTCATGCCCGCTGGTCAGGATCATGAACAAGTATCCGGCGTTCCTGAAAGAAGCTTTTCTAAGAAAATCAGCGACAACGACCGGCAGGCCCACGTAGTAATTAGGCGTAACAATTCCCACGACTTTTTCGCCGCAGTCAAGCAGTTCGGGGCTCTCCAGAGCTCTGGTCATAGCCACCAGCCCGCAATCCCCGAGAGAGTTCGATACGCTCCTGGCGGTCGACAGCGAATTCCCCGTCCCGGAAAAATAATAAATACGTGATCTCATCAACGCCCTCCGCAGGATCAATAGATATTTTCACCAAGCATTTTATTCAGTTTCAGCCTTAATTTATCGATTTGTTCCTGGCAGTTCGTGAGGGCGCGGACAGAGGAAGAAGGAATAACGCAATAAACCGTATTTTCTTTCCCGTCGAGCGACAGAGAAACGCGGTAGGAGGCAAGTCCGGGCCCGGGCGGTTGCTTAGAACGCAGATTTATCAGCCCGGAGCTCTCGATAGTTTCACGCATATCGTCTATTTCCGCGGGAAGCAGCAAGCGCTCAACCCGGACGCCGGCCTTTAAAGAAAAACCCAGCGTGGCCGCATCCATATTCCTGCATTCCGCTTCACCCGGGCTGTAAGTAACCCGGATCCGCTCACCGTCATCAGAGCGCACGATCAAATACGCCGGCCCGTCCACGGGAGCGTACTCCGTTATATTATCCGAAACGGTGCCTGTAATTTTTACGTCGCCGCCTACGATCATCTTCCGGGCCGGCGTTGATTTTTCAACAACCGGCCTCCCCCCGGCCTTTTCTGCATTTTCAAAAGCGATGCATAGAGGCGTCACGCCGAGGAAAGAGATCACGGCAACGATATTCAAGAGACTTATCGCGGCCATAAACCTCCGGCTGATCATCATCACATTATCCCGGTTAAATTATTTTAAATAAGGTTTGAGGTATTTCCCGGTGTGGGACTCAGGTGTCTTGATTATCACGTCCGGCGAACCCTGAGCGACCAGCTCTCCCCCCCGTTCCCCGCCTTCGGGGCCCAGATCGATGATCCAATCTGCCGTCTTGATCACCTCGAGGTTGTGTTCGATGACGAGCACTGTATTACCTGCGTCGGCGAGACGGTGCAGGACGTTGAGTAGTTTCTCCACGTCCGCAAAATGCAGCCCCGTAGTCGGTTCGTCCAGTATGTAAAGAGTCCTTCCCGTCGCCCGCTTCGAGAGCTCCGAGGCGAGTTTTACCCTCTGCGCCTCGCCGCCCGAAAGCGTCGTGGCGGGCTGGCCGAGTTTTATGTAACCGAGGCCCACGTCGTTGAGCGTGGCGAACATTCTCTGGAGGACCGGTATGTTCTTGAAGAATTCGGCGCCTTCTTCGACCGTCATATTGAGCACTTCGTCGATATTTTTACCCTTGTATCTTATCTGGAGAGTTTCTTCATTGAACCTCTTGCCGCCGCACACCTCGCAATGGACGTAGACGTCGGGCAGGAACTGCATCTCGATCTTGAGCGTGCCGTCTCCCTGACAGTTCTCGCACCTGCCGCCCTTTACGTTGAAGGAGAACCTGCCGGGCTGATAGCCCCTCGCCTTTGCTTCAGGGATGAGTGAAAAGAGTTCCCTAATAGGCCCGAAAGCCCCGGTGTAGGTCGCGGGATTGGAGCGCGGCGTGCGCCCTATGGGAGACTGATCCACTATGATGACCTTGTCGAGGTGTTCGGCGCCGAGCAGAGCTTTGTGTTTGCCCGGAGCGTCCTTCGCGCCGTAAAGTTTCTTGGCCAGCGCCTTGAACAGCACCTCGTGCACGAGTGTGGATTTCCCTGAACCCGAAACGCCCGTAACACAGATGCAGGTCCCGAGCGGGATCTGGACGTTTATATTTTTTAAGTTGAACTGCGCGGCCCCTTTTATCTCGAGCATCTTTCCGGATCCCTTCCGCGTTTTTGCGGGCACGGGGATCTTCAGGTCTCCGTTCAAGTACTGAGCGGTGAGGGATCTTTTGTTCTTGAGAATTTTCTCGGGGGGCCCTTGGGCGACTATCTCTCCGCCGTGTATGCCCGCACCGGGGCCGAGGTCGATTATCCAGTCGGCGACGCGCATCGTTTCCTCATCGTGTTCTACCACGATGAGGGTATTATCGAGGTCCCTTAGCTTGAAGAGCGTTTCCAGGAGGCGCTTGTTGTCCCTCTGGTGCAGCCCGATGGAGGGTTCGTCGAGGACGTAGAGGACTCCCGTGAGCCCCGAACCTATCTGGGTGGCGAGGTGTATCCTCTGGGCCTCACCCCCGGCGAGCGTCGCGCTCTCCCGGTCGAGCGTCAGGTAACCGAGCCCGACGTTAATGAGGAACTCCAGGCGCGCGTGTATCTCTTTTAAAATGACCTTGCTGATGGCCTTTTCCTTTTCATTCAGCGAGAGCTCCCTGAAGAATTCCTTCGCGGCTATGACGGACATTGAGGTGAGCTGGGAGATGTTGATCTTGCCAAGCTTTACACTGAGCGCTTCTTTCTTGAGCTTCGCGCCTTTACAGGTGGGACAGAGGCGCCTTCTCATATACTGGGCGTAAATCGCTTCCCGTACGTACTCGGACTCGGTCTCCTTGTAGCGCCGTTCCATGTTGCCGATAACGCCTTCAAAATCGCCTTCACCGAACAGGAGTATCTCCTGCTGTTTACGAGTGAGCTCTTTCCAGGGCTTATCCTGCGGTATGCCGTTGCGCCTCGTAACGTCGTCTATCATTTCCTGGTAATAGCCGCCCCAGGCGCCTTTCCAGCGGTGGGTCCGCGTGGTTATCGGGTTAAACCAGGGCACGAGCGCGCCTTCCGAGACCGAGAGGGTCTTATCGGGGACCACGAGATCCTCGTCTATCTCTATCTTGGTGCCGAGGCCCGTGCATTCCGGGCAGGCGCCGAAAGGCGAGTTGAACGAAAATAAGCGCGGCTCTATTTCCGGCAGGCTTATGCCGCAGTCCACGCACGAATGGTGTTCGCTGAAGAAACGTTCGCTCTTGCGGCTCACGTTATCCGAGAGGAGGAGAGCGAGCCCCTTTGATTCCTTGAGCGCCGTCTCGACGGAATCAGCTATCCTTGACCTGGAATTGGCCGCTACGGCAATCCTGTCTATGACGAGCTCTATGGAGTGCTTCTTGTATTTATCGAGTTTTATCTGTTCCGTGAGGTCGTAGACTTTGCCGTCTACGCGGGCGCGGGCGTAACCGGACTTGGAAAGCCTCTTGAAAAGCTCCTCGTACGTGCCGATCCTGCCGCGGACGAGCGGCGAGAGTATCTGGATATTCGTGCCCGCGGGCATCCTCATTACTTCGTCTATTATCTGCTGGGACGACTGCGGTTTGATCTCCTTGCCGCACTCCGGACAGTGGGGCACGCCGATACGCGCGTAGATGAGGCGGAGGTAATCGTAGATCTCGGTGACAGTGCCCACGGTGGAACGCGGGTTATGGGACGGGGTCTTCTGCTCGATGGCTATCGCCGGCGAGAGCCCCTCGATGATATCGACGTCGGGCTTATCCATCAGTTCGAGGAACTGCCTGGCGTAAGCCGAAAGGGATTCGACGTAACGCCTCTGGCCCTCGGCGTAGATCGTGTCAAAGGCGAGGGAGGATTTACCGGAACCTGAAAGGCCCGTTATCACGACGAGTTTGTTCCTCGGTATCTCGAGGCTGATATTCTTAAGGTTGTGCTGGCGCGCACCGCGTATTATAATTTTTTCCATAGCCCCTTCTTTAATTTTATTTAACGCAAAAAGACCGGCCCGGGAAGGCATTCGCCCCGGGTATACCTGACGGCTAAATTATACAAAATAACGATTGAACGTAAAACAGGAGTTTGCCTTCGTGGAGTGCATCGATGAAAAGCTTTGGAAGACTTACCCTAGACGGCGAACATTTGCTATATCAACTGATTGATCAGGTCGACCAGCGGCTTGAGCAGTCTGTCCGTGGTCCTTATCGTTATGATCTCTTTCTTGTGCGTCTCCATGGATCTCTTGAGCTCTCTTGTGATGCGTATCACCGGCAGGACCAAGTCGTGCAGGACGAGATACATTACGGCAGCGCTGAGGGTTATCATCAGAACTATATTGGAAGCGGCGATAACAAAGTATGTGTAAATGAACTTTGAAACACTGTTCATCGAGCCCATCGGCGCCATGCCGTAATTCGCAAAGCCCGTCCTCGCCATAAGCGATTGGAGGCCGAAGAAAAGCACCGTTGAACTTACCGTGATCGCGAGGCCCATCGGCAGGAGCGTCTTGACGTAAAGCCATTTCAGTATCCTGCTCTCTTCCGCGCTCAAGATCACTTTTTTTCTCTTCTCCACCGCTGCCTCTGCCATTAATGCCTCCTATGCGACGAGACTATTGAGGTTGTGCATCTGGGCCGGATTGCCTATTACGATGAGTATATCGCCGCCCTGAAGCCTGTAATCGTGGCTGGGATTGAAGAGGTATTTTCCGGTTTCTCCGCTGATGACCGCGATTATAAGAAGCCCTGTCTTTTCGCCCACCTTCGCCTCGACTATAGACCTGCCTTTGAGCGGCGAGTTTACGCCGATGGTGGCTTCCTCGACCCTCAAGGTTTCGTCGGTGCCCCTAAGCATGGCGTCGAGAAAAGATACGACGGCCGGCCGGAGCATGGCGGAGGCTATGCGCATGCCTCCGATCGAATCCGTGAGGACAGTTTCGTCAGCGCCGGCTTTCTGAAGTTTAGGGGCCGTTGTTTTTTCGATCGACTGAGCTACTATCTTGATGCCCGGGTTAAGCGCCCTGGCAGAGAGAACGACGAAGAGATTGTCCTTGTCTTCTTCGAGGACAGCAGCGAGGCCGCTCGCCCGGGCTATGCCGGCCCTGACCAGGACTTCGTCTTCCGCGGGGTTATCGGCTATTACCGGAACTCCCGCGGCAAAAAGCTTTTCCGAGAGCTCCCTGTCGGGCGTTATGACGACTATTTCGCGCCCGGTCTTCCTGAATTCTTCTATGACATATTTGGCTGTTTCGCCTTTAGCGCAGATAATGAAATGCTTTTTCATTTCGTCAATGGCTTTTTCCATTTTTTCTCTCCTTATGATGCCCCCGAGTTCTCCTCCGAAAAGAAAGGATATGCCCGAGGTGATGCCGTAGGTCAGTATTCCGAAACCGGAGAGCAGCAGGATTATCGTGAATACCATCCCTCCGGTATCAAGGGAGTGAGTTTCTCCGTAACCGACCGTCGTGAGAGAGATGACGGTCATGAAAAACGAATCAAGGAAGTTCCATTTTTCAATGATCATGTAGCCGGCCGTCCCGGCAGCCAGCACGCCGAAGAGCATCAGTATGGTATACTTTATCTTGTTCGGGAGGAATCTGTGCATTAATAACCTGAATCAAAATATATAAATTAAAAATCTTTGTTCGAATCCTGACCTTTACGCTTCTTTAAGGGGGAGCTTTATGCTGAACGTCGTACCCTTTCCCACGATGCTGTTTACCTCGATAAGACCGTTGTGCCTTTCTTCGACTATCTTCTGCACGACAGCCAGGCCCAGCCCGGTGCCCTTGGATTTCGTCGAGAAGAAGGGTTCGAAGATCTTCTTGATTATCTCGGGCTTCATCCCGGAGCCCGTGTCCATTACGTCGAGACAGGCGGCGGGCAGGCTCTTGTCGCCCTTGAGCATGTTCGTCCTATAGACGTGCAGCCTCAGGGTGGCTTTTTCCTTGTCCGCCATAGCGTCAATGGCGTTATTGACGAGGTTCCTCACGACCTGCTTGATTTCTTCGATGTCCACCATTACCTTGAAGGTACCCGCCAGTTCAAGCTGGACCTCGACTTTATCAGGGACCTTTGTAGCCCCCATAATATCCCTGACGACCTCCGAGAGGTCCCTCTCCGAAAGCACCGGCGGCCGCGTCCGCGAGAAGTCGAGCATGTTGTCTATGATCCTGGAGGTAGATTTTATCTCGGCCTCGATGATGTTGGCCGATTTTATCATGATCGGATTTACGTCCGTCATCTTGGTTATAAGCCTCTTGATAAGGAAGACCGAGTTGGTCATCGCGCTCAGGGGGTTGCGTATCTCGTGACCGAGTATGTTCGCCATTTGGCCGATGCTCGAGAGTCTCGCGGTCTTTCTTATCTCTTCCTGCATGTCCTTGATCTTTACAGTCATGTTGTTGAATATATCAACCAGCTTTCCGAGCTCGTCGTTCGATACGCTCTGGACCTTGTAATCGAGGTTGCCACTGGCGACCACCTCAATGCCGGCGATGAGCTTTTCGATCGGTTTAGAGAGGTTCTTGGCCAAGAAGAGAGCGGAAAATATCGCAAAACACATTGTCAGAAGTATCAACGTTATCGAGCCTATCCAGAGTTTGGTGACCGGGGCATAGGCGACGTTCGCGGGCTCGGAGAGCACTACCAGCCAGCCCGGCCCGCGGCTCTTTGTCACTACGTCAACGCTCCCGTCCTTGACGAAGACCTTGTAAGCGGGCATGGTCTTAAAAGGGAGCAGCCTGTCCTTGTCGCTGGCTCGGAGCTGTCCGGCGGTAGAGACCGCGTTCCCGGTTTCATCTATCAGGATCACCTGTTTGGCCGAATTTTCATCGAAGTTCTTAATCAGGAACTTCATCCTCTCGAGCAGGTAATCTATCTTTACCCTGAAATAGAAATATTTCCTGGGCTTCATGCTCAGGGGATAGACTATGTCGAAATACGGGACCTCTTTGGACGTATAAAATATTCCGCCCGTTTCAACGCCGTGCGAGGCGTTGGCCTTGGCGGCGAGTTCCCGGTTGATCACGAGGCCGTACGTGCCGCCCTCGTCGGTCATACCCGAAAGAATGTTCAATTTGTCGTCAAGCAGTAATATTCCCAGAAGATTTTTTGTTTCCCCCATCTCACCCAGTATAAGCCCGAACTGGGCCCCGGGAGAGAACGACTTGTCGCGTTCGCCTCTCCTGGCGATATCGAGCATGGGTTCGATCTCGGAAAAATACTTGTTCACTTCTCTCGTCATATTTTCGGCGAGGTTGAGGGAATTGCGGTTAATTATCGTCTTGAGAGTTATGCCGGTGGTCTTTAACAGCACGATGCTGTAAACGACCAGCGGGATGGTCGACACGACGATAAGCGTTATCAGGAATTTATGGAACAGCCTCATTTGCACTCTCCGTTGACTTGTATTTCAAAGTTCACATTATGCCGTCACTGTTTACCGCCGCGGGCGGTGAGGGCGGCTCCGGTAAACCTGTTGATCAGGGTTATCTTTACGTCGCTGTCCAGTCCGGGATAATCGATGTTGTAGTTCAACCCGCGGCTCTCGTGCCTCATCTGGGCCGAGCGGATGATAAGGTCTGAAACGGTAGCGATGTTGCGCAGTTCTATCAGATCGCTTGTTACTATGAAATCCCAATAGTACTCGCTTATCTCCTGCTGTAAAAGGCCCATGCGCCTTCCGGCCCGCGCGAGGCGCTTGTTAGAACGCATGATGCCGACATAGTTCCACATAAAGCGCCTGATCTCTTCCCAGTTCTGGCTGACCACGACGGACTCGTCGGAATCTTTCGCAGAACCCGGATCCCAGCGCGGGACTTCCGGAAAACCGCAGTTATCCGTGATGAACTCTTTCGATTTGCCGAGAGCCCTCTCTGCAAAGACTATCGCTTCGAGAAGCGAATTCGATGCCAGCCGGTTGGCGCCGTGAAGCCCGGTGCAGGCGGTCTCGCCCAGCGCGAAGAGGCGGTTTATCGAAGTCTCTCCGAACTCGTTAGTGAGCACTCCCCCGCAGAAATAATGCGTTGCCGGAACCACCGGGATGAGGTCTTTTGCCATGTCGATCCCGAACTCGAGGCATTTCTGGTAGATGTTCGGAAATCTTTTTTTAATGAACTGGGCCGGTTTATGGGTGATATCCAGATAAACACAATCGTCGCCGGTGCTCTTGAGTTCGCTGTCGATTGCCCTGGCGACTATATCCCTCGGGGCGAGCTCTTTCGAGGGATGATATTTTTGCATGAAAGTGGAGCCGTTCTTGAGCCTGAGGACCGCACCTTCACCTCTGACGGCCTCTGAAATAAGGAACGATTTCGCCTGGGGGTGATAAAGGCACGTGGGATGGAACTGCACGAACTCCATGTTCGCCAGAGTCGCGCCGCAGCGGTATGCCATAGCCATGCCGTCGCCCGTAGCCACGTCAGCGTTGGACGTGTAGATATAGACTTTCCCCGCGCCGCCGGTCGCCAGCACGATGGTCTTAGCGAGGAACGTCCTGATCGAATTGTTATTAATGTCAAGAACGTACGCGCCCCAGCAGCGTTCGTCCGCACCCGCGAATTTCTTGTTGATCTTCCCGGTAGTGATGAGGTCTACCGCTATATGCTCTTCGAATATTTCCACGCCGGGAAGGCCCTTGATCTTACCAACGAGCACTTTCTCTATTTCGTGGCCGGTTATGTCGCCCGCGTGAAAAATGCGCCTTTTAGAATGCCCTCCCTCCAACCCCAGCTCGAAACCGCTGTCCGGACCGTTCTCGGAAACCGTAAAATTCACGCCCCAATCTATGAGTTCCCTGATCCTGGCCGGGCCTTCCTTGACGACTATCTCTACGATCTTCCTGTTGCACAGGCCCGCGCCGGCCGTCAACGTGTCTTCGATATGTTTGTCGAACGAATCGTCAGGGGTCCAGACGGCCGCGATGCCGCCCTGGGCTATGTCTGTGGAAGAGTCGCTGACCGCGCGTTTTGTCACGACCGCGACCGAACCGAATTTCGACGCCTTGATGGCGAAGCTCAAGCCTGCGAGGCCGCTGCCGATGACCAAAAAATCAGTTTTTATCATATTAACTTCGTTGACTGACCACCGGCTTTTATGACGATGATGCGCGCGAAATTACCTATTCCGTTTTGAACCACCTGGTCAGGCCGGAGAGCTGTTCCTTTACGTCGGCGGGGCTTTTTTCCATGATCTCTTTAATTTTTTTACGGTCTTCCAGGACAGCGTCACGGATATTATCGATCATTTTCTGGAGTTCAACGGCGGTATCCTTGAGCTCGTCATTCTTTCTCAAAGAAACATTCGTCGTAAGGTCGCCCGAAGCCAGGTTCCTGATCGCCCTTTCAAAAACAAAGATCGGCCCCACAAGCCTGTGGAAAATAAAAAAGCTCAAGAGCCCGAAAGCAGCGGTCAGTATCAGCACCACCCAGACGAAATTCGTCTGGTAGGCTCTTTCAAGCGCGGTCATATCGCCGGCGCTCATCAGCTCGAGCCCCGCCGAATGGATCAGGGAGCTCCAAAAAGCAAAATACATCGATATCGCGGTGAGCGTTATAATAGCGGCCACGACGATGAGATATTTGATCTGAAGGCTTGCCCTGACCATGTAATTTACACGCATGATAATAACTCCCGGGATCAGTGTTAAGTCGTAAAGAATTAAGGATTATGCCAGTTATCCGCCCCCTCAATTCAAGATCCTGAAACCTTTATCCTGTAATTTTTTATTGCCGCTTCGAAGACGCTTCAGCTTTTTAAAATAATGTTGTCTATGAGCCTGGTTTTGCCCACCCAAACCGCACAAAGTATAGCCGCGGGCCCTTCCACCGAACTCAGCTTTTCAAGATTATCGATATCGCGGATATCGATATAATCTATCCTGGCGCCGGGAATGCCGCTGCGGATCAACTCTTTCAATTTATTTATTATTTTTCCGGTATTTTTTAATCCTCGATATTTTATCAAATAGCTCGCCTGTTGTAAAGCCTTGCTTATGGCGGAGCTCGACGTTTTTTCTTCGCGTGAAAGGTAGGCGTTCCTGCTCGAGACCGCTAGGCCTGAAGGCTCGCGGACAATGGGGCAGGGGACGATCTTTACCAGGAAATTGAGGTCTTTTACCATGCGCTCGATAACGCGCAGTTGTTGGTAGTCCTTTTGGCCGAAATACGCCCTGTCCGGAGAAGCTATGTTGAAGAGTTTTGCCACAACTGTCGCAACTCCGCGGAAATGCCCCGGCCGGAAACTCCCGCACAGGATATCGGACATATTCTCGACCTGGATAAACGTCAGGTAACCCCTCGGATACATTGCCTTGATCGTCGGGGCGAAGAGTATATCCACGCCCGCCGCGCGGCAGAGCTCCTTATCCCTGGCAAAGGGCCTGGGGTAACGCAGGTAGTCTTCCCCCGGACCGAATTGAGAGGGATTAACGAATATTGAAACAATAGTCGCATCGTTTTGTCCGAGCGATTTATTTATGAGGGAGAGGTGCCCGTGATGCAGGGCGCCCATGGTCGGGACCAGGCCCACGGTCCTGCCTTTAAGTTTTAGGCCTCGGACCAGCTTCTGCAGCAGCTGCGGGGAACGTGCTATTTTCATTGTTTTGGTTTCCTCTAAAGCGTGTCTTGCTCGTTACATTATACATTTTTTTACTGAGGGTAAGCATTCGTAGCGTTATTTTCTTAAACTAATGCCTCTCCGCCGGATGCCGGGAGCCTTTCTGTGCACGAAAAAATCCCTCTCCGCCGCCTTTTCTCGCTCGGGCAAAACCCGTTTTGAACAAAGGAAGGCAAAGAGGGATTTGAAATCTATTAATATCTGGTATTAACCGGGGAATTCCTGCGTTCCGGGCGGATCAAAGATCTTCCGAGCCCAGTGTTTTCTTGTTGCCGGCCAGCTTCGCTTTTTCAACGGACGCCTTGACGATCTCTTCTATTTTCCCGGAGAGAGAGGCTATGTAATCCGCTCCAGTCCTGAAACCGCCTTCCTTTACTATCTTTTTGACCTTGCTCACTACCACCAGTATTTCTGCCATTTTATCTTTCACCTCCCTTTTGTACGATCTAGAAATGCTCTAGCCAGAGCAGCGTTAAAATTGTATAATTTATACTGTCGGCACGCAATCTATTTTACAGATTAAATTTTCAGGAGTCAACTAATGTTCTGCCCAAAATGCTGTACCGAGTACATAGAAGGCATTAAAGTCTGCGACGACTGCGGGGCGAGCCTCGTAGAAGAACTTAAACGCGAAAACCGGGATGTCGTTGCCGGGTACCGCGAGCTCGCTGGCGTCTTTACCACCAACAATTCGATAGAGGCGAATTTCATAAAATCCCTCCTCGGCTCCAACGACATCGAGTGTTTTATAGACAACGAACACCTCGTTTCCATAAATATCTTGATGAGCCAGGCGATCCCCATCAAGATTTTAGTTGCGCAGGAAAACGCGGCGCGGGCCAAAGATATAATCGCCCAATATTACAAAGACTTGCAAAGATAACGCTGATCAAATATTTCAAGGGGCGCGACAAAACCGGGCAAAGTAAAAGCAAGCCTTACTCGATTAGTTTCAGCAACGAATTGAGCAAGGCTTTTGTATATCCATCCGCCGTCCGTTAACTTCCACTAAGTTTTCGCGCCGGCCGGGACCGTTTTGCCGCTGGCTTCGAAAAGGCCTGCGGCATCGACCCAGATCGATGCGCCTATACCCCAAACGGCGTTCAGAATGAGGGCGAGAGAAGGCATCAAGAGGCTCACGTTAAACCCGAACAGCCCCATCCCTTTCAGAGGAAATACTACGAGAAGAGCTACGAGCGTGGGGCCGAGGCTGAAGATCAGACCTCGCAGCACCACAGATTTTTTGAGCACCGGCAGCAGAAAGATAACTCCCCAAATACCTCCCCAGGTGACCCCCCAGTAAACGTGCGCCGGATCCCAGCCGATCTTCCCTGTCAGGCCGAAGAACGGGCTTATCCCGGCATAGCCAAAAAACCAATAACAAAGGGCGTTCATAAAACCGCCTAAAGCTCCCGCGGAAAAAACGAGAGAAAGTTTCTCCAACATAAACACTCCTTAACGGCGGATAGAACCGCCCAAAATCATCAGCGTTTTGCCGGCTGGGCTTCTATTTGTTTCATCTCTTTCTGCACTTTGTCCTGATCCGCGTTGAATTTGCACGGTTTGCAGTTGGCGTATTTTGGGCCGCACCCGCAAGCCGCGAACACAAGACCCGCCACGAATAATGCCGCAAGTTTTTTCATTTTCACCTCGATTTAAATTAGGCCGGTAAGCCTTTACTGTTTTACGTTTGCCGCCGCGTCTTTTAAAACTTTTATCAGGTCGTCAAGCTCTTCCTGTAATGCGGCCAGGAGAAGACCAACGAACACAGCCTCAACATACGGCTTCCGGTTCCCATGGCATTTCTCCTTTTAGCTTGCCACTCTATATTAGCATATATAATGCGGAGGATAGAGGCCAATGGTGTAATTCTTCTTAATACTGACTTTATTCAACAGCCGGGCGGGGAATGAGAAGTGCGCTATCGCGGAGGTAAAGAGACCGGTTCAGCGGTGGTAAGCGTTGTTATTATCGTGCCTGAAATGGATGAATATCCTGCCGAAATTTCTGTCGTCGTTCTCAATCCTGTGATATAGACATTTTACGGCCGGCCTCGCGAGGAAACGCTGGACGTGTTTTTTTAACTGGCCGCTGCCTTTGCCCGTGATGATCTCGACGAGAGGGATGCGTTTTGTCTTCGCCTCTTCCATCACCCGGCTCAGCTCGCCTTCTATTTCCCGGCCTTTATTGAATATCTCGTGCAGGTCCAATTTAAGTTTTGACATTGATTCCTTTGCGCCTCCGTTCGGGCCGACGAACCGAGAGGCTCATTTAATTCCGCGCTTGAAATTGAACTTGACCGTCTCGGCGGCGTTTTCGCCCGATTCGTAGGACCCCAGTACCGCCTCCCAGGTTTTCCTGGAGGGCCGCGTGAAACACAGGTCAATCCCGAAATTAGAGATGCCGGACTCGCGGAACTTTCTGCGCCCGGTGAAGATATTGACCGGTTTGGCGGGTATCAGCAGGGCAAGCTCTGATTCGAAAACGGGCGTGAACGACAGCTGCGGCCTGTTCTCTCCTCTGCTCGAAGCCAGGACGTGCTCCCTTACGGGTTCGCAGGAAAGCATCTCCTTGGTGAGGAGCCGGGACCTCGCCACGGGCGGGTAACCGTAGAGGTAAACGACAATGAATTTGCCAAGCCCGGGTCCGGACATCTTCCTGATGTTGAGGAAATCGTCTTCCCAGGAAGCGGTAAAATATTTTATTCCGTTGTCCGAGAGCAAAGCGGCCGTGTAAGCATTCCACGTGTACAGGAACTGACCGGCAGAAAGTTCGCACTCCGCGCCCTTGAACAAACCGAATTGGGACACGTTGTTGAGCACCCATCTGCTTACGCCCGCGGGGATCATTTTATCCAGGCATTGCTGATAGAGCGGCAGTTCTCGCTGGCCTATGAAAGGCGGAAGTTCCGCGGCCATGCCGGGAACTGGGTTGTAGATCAGCCGCTCCGCGGCGTGCAGGTTATCCCTGGTTAGATAATATACGAGCCTTGTATTCCTCCGAGCTGCCGGCAGGACGTCCAGCCAGGATATATCGTCGAACCTTATCCAGAGCTGCTCGGCCGATGCGTCGAGCGGCGGAGCGCTTTTTGAGAGTTTCCATTTATTGGATATCAGCGCCGTGTAGGTCTGCGAGGGCTGGATCCGGTCCCGTTCTTTTTTGGGATGTCTGCTCGTAAAACCGGCGTAGATGGCATCGATGTCTTTTTCCAGGTTTTTCTGGTCGAAAACATTGTCCACAGTCTTGAAAACCGGGTTCCCGCGCGCGAAATCCCCGGCTCTGCCGAAGGGTATAACGAGCTTCGCCCCTTCCTGCAGGAACTCCTTTACCTTGAACGCCACGGTATCGTCCGTAGCGGGGTTTGAAAGGCGCAGCCTGTCGCCCGCCGATATCCCGTCCGCTCCGGCGTCAAGCTCAACCGTGATATTCCCATTAGAAACATCGGTTATCCGGCCGATGACGTTGCCCAGGCACTGGGCCTCTTTGGGACGGAACATATCGTTGTCCCGGCCTGAAAAAAGGCAGGTTGTTTTTTCCCGCGCCGTATCTCCGGACAAAATCTTCTCCGCTTCGGACAGGGCCGACGCGAAATCGCTTTCTGAAGCGTCTATAAGCATGCGATAAGCCTTAACGGTCTTGTAAACGTACTCGCTGCTCCTCATCCTGCCTTCGATCTTTACCGCGGCGATACCGATATTCTTTAGCTTATTGATATTCTTCGCGAGCTCCAGGTCCCTGGGTGAGAAAAGATAGCCGTTTTTTTGACCGTTTTGCCAGAGCCTTCTGCAAGGCTGTGTGCACCTGCCTCTGTTACCGCTGAGGCCGCCGATAAAACTCGAAAACAGGCACATGCCCGATAACGAAAAACACAGGGCGCCGTGGCAGAAAACCTCTATCCCGGCCGGAGCGCCGTTGGCTATGATCTTCAGCTCGGAGAACGACAGCTCCCTCGCCACAATTACCCGCTCAAAACCCAGCCCGGCCAGAAAGTCCACCCCCATCCTGTTGTGCACGGCCATCTGGGTGCTCGCGTGTAGAGGGACTCCGGGGAAGTATTTCCTGATTATACCCGCTACCCCCAGATCCTGGACGATAAAAGCATCGGGCGACAAGCCCGCGGCGTACGTGATGTTTTTTACGACGTCATTGATCTCTTCGTGTTTTATCAGGGTGTTCAGCGCGAGGTAGACCCTGACATTTTTTTCGCGGGCGTGATCGAGAAGGACCCTGAGGTCAAAGAGACTTATGTTCGAGGCTGCCACGCGGGCGTTATACGCCGGAACGCCGATATAAACCGCATCGGCTCCCGCGCGGATCGCTGTCACGAACGCTTCTTTCGAACCTACCGGCGCAAGTAATTCCATCTGTGTGGCTCCCAAATGTCTCATCTCCCAGCATTACCGCATTATCAAAACGGTTTTTTTCATATTCGTCCGCACCTCCGGCCGGCGGGCCTATGCCTTTGCCTGGGCCGGCAGTTCTACGATGAAGGAGGCCCCGCGCCTGGCTTCGTTGCGGGCATAGATATCGCCGCGGTGCTCTTTAATTATCCTGTAGCAGATGCTCAAGCCCAGCCCCGTTCCTTCCCCTTCCGGTTTTGTCGTGTAGAAAGGCGTAAAGATATTTTCAAAATCCTCATCCCTTATGCCGGGCCCGTTATCGGTAAAACGCGCGATGACCTTTTTTCCCTTTCTTTCGACCGATATAGCCAGTTTTCGGTCGCCCGGTTCACGGTATTTCGCGAGGACGTAATGCGCGTTGGTGATGATATTTACAAAGACCTGTTCCAGGGCGTTGAAATGCCCTAAAACCCAGGGGACGTCTTCCTTGAATTCCTGTTTGATCTCTACATTGTCCCACTGTAATTGTTTACGGCACAGTTCTATGGAGGAGTTCATCACTTCGATGACGTTCAACGGGGCCTTTTCCGCCGTGCCGTCGCTGCGGACGAAAGCCAGGATGCTGTTGATCTTTTTAGAAAGCACCTGTGTCGCCTTGACGATGTCCGGCCAGAGCTCGTTTCGGGCCGTTACCGGGTCGACCTCGTCGAGGAGCTGGGCGTTCCCCATTATTACAGTCAAGGGGTTCTTGATCTCGTGTATGATCTCAGACGTCATCTCGCCTATCATCGAGAGCTTGTCGAGCCGTTCCGTGTGCGCCTGCATTCGCATCTTTTCTTCCTGAGCGTAATACAGGAAAACGAAAGAGAGAATAAAGATGAACGGTATGCGCAGGAGCAGCCCGGGATTGGAAAGCGAGAACGAAAACCCCATCTTGGCGAGCAGGAACATGTAGATGCCCGCGACGACTATCGTCAGCGTGAACGCCTGCGTCACGTTCCTCCCGCTGCCCGCCATGAATATGATAAGGAAATAGATAAGATAAAGATCGGTCTTCAATCCGCCGGTGAGATAAATGATGTACGAGATGAAAATGACGTCGGTCAAAAAGATGCCGTTCCTGAAGCGCCTCATCGAAAAGTAGTGATTCGGGATAAATATCAAAAGTATATCCGTCGCGAGGAAAAGGCCGAATACGAGAGAAAGGACCAAGGGCCTGATATCGGGGCGAAAATCATATATAGTCAGGAAAAAAGTGACCAGTATGACAAGGAAGCGCAGTATCACTACTATGCCTTTGTCATTGAGAGCTAAAGTCTTGCGCGATTTTTTACCCTGCATATTTCCCCCTCTCCGCTGACGGCCAGGAAGATCCACAAAGTTTCGAGACTAGAATATAACGCGGGCTCATATAGTTCGCAATGCTTTCCCGGCCAATAGCTTTCCGAACGCCAGCGCTCTTTCCCGCTCCCGTTTGTTATTCCTGAGATCGCCCGAGACCCCCGCATTGGGCACGGTGAGCGACGAGTATTCCATGGCGGTGTAGCGGGCGGTCATTATGAATGGTTTTTCAAGCGCGTCAAAACCCTCCGCCTCGAAAGCGCTCGCGATGACGGCGAGCGTCTTGCCTTTAAGGACGGTCTTCATGGTACCGGAATCATTGTCCCATTTGTAGAGCGAGAACATCCGGTCAAAAACGCGTTTTAGCTGGGCACTCGCCGAGAAAAAATAGAGAGGCGTGGCCATTACTATCACTGCGGCGGCCGCCATCTTAGCCAGGGTTTGCCCGACGCCGTCGTCGAATATGCAGCCGTATTGTTCGCGTTCCTGGCAGGCGCGGCAGGATTGGCAGCCGTTTATCTTGCTGGCGAGCAGGGCCGCGTTGACTACCTCGACGCTCGCCCCGCGGGAACGAGCGCCCTCCGAGAACCACTCCACGAGGGCGGAGGTGTTGCCGTCTTTTTTCGGGCTGCCTGAAACGACCAGGATATTTCCACCTCTCATACTGCCTCCGGGCTGCGGAGCTTCTTAGAGTAACGGCGGCTGACAATCAATTCTAGCTGTTTTACATAATTATATCAATTAAAGACAAAGAACCATCCTGAAAAACCGGATGGTCCTGATATGCTGTTATATCGGCCTTTATATATTATGATTCTCGAGTTCTTTCATGGCGATATTGACTTCCTGCGTGTGGTGCTTGCTTTCGAGCCCCGAGAGCAGGCTGTAGACGCAGGGAACCACGAAAAGCGTGAGCAGCGTCGAAACAAAAACTCCGCCGATGACTACCACGGCCATGGGTACGCGTGTTTCCGCTCCCGGCCCGAGCGCGAGAGCCGCCGGTATGGCGGCGGCGACGGTCGCCACGGAAGTCATCAAGATAGGCCTGAGCCGGAGTGGGCAGGCGGTCTTCAGGGCTTCTTTAACATCAAGCCCTTCTTCCCTTTTCTGGTTGGTAAAGTCCACCAGGAGAATGGAATTTTTCTTGACTATGCCCATCAGCAGTATTATGCCTATCGCGCTGTAAATGTTGAGCGTTTGGTGAGTGAGGTAGAGGGCTATGCCGGCTCCCGAAACGCTGAACGGCAAAGCCATCAGCACGGTAAAGGGATGAACGAAGCTGTTGAACTGCGTGCCGAGCACCATATAAGCCACGAAAATACCAAGGATAAGCGCCACGTAGAGGCTCCCGAAAGAATCCTGATAGGTTTGGGCCGAGCCCGAGAAAACTATCTTGTAACCTTCGGGAAGCAGCTTTTTACCTATCCTTTCGACCGCCTGCAGGGCCTCGCCCTGCGATTTTCCTGGGGCCGGGTTAGCGAACATCCTTATGGCGCGCTCGCGGTTCTCTCTGGTAACGGAAAGGATGGCCGGTTTCTGTATCATATCTACCACGTCGGGAAGCTTTATCACCTCGCCCCTGTCATTCCTCACCCAGATATTGTTGAGGTCCGAAACGCTGTCCATATTCTTCGTGACCATCTGAACCCTTATATCGTAGCGCCTGGCGTTGTGAGTGTATTTGCCGACCCTGATGCCTCCCACGAGGCCGTTGATCGTATTGCCGATGGTAGTCACGCTCACGCCCCGCACGGCGGCTTTTTTCCTATTGGGCACGATCCTTACTTCGGGCATGCCAACGTTGTAGTCCGAATCGATGTCTACCATCAGGCCGCTTGCTTCCATCTCTTTCCACATCTGGCGGCTCAGTTCGGCGAGTTTGTCCCAGTCCAGGCCGTTGAGCGTGAACTCAATGGGGAAGCCGCGCTTCGCCGTAAATCCCATAAGGGACGGGTCCTGAAGAACGACCTTGGTCACTCCGGGAATGGTTTTTAATTCTTTCCTCAATATGGGCATAAGCTGCTGCTGCGTAAGCCTGTGCCCGGCTTTCTTATCTACCGGCCGCGCTTTAAGAGGCTGCAGGTTTATCATCATCATGCCGGTGTTGACCTGGCTGCCGCCAATGTTGTAGAAATAGTTGTCCACCTCGGGGTGCTCCTTGAGCACCTTTCCAGCGGCTGAGTAGACCGACTGAGTGAAGTCCAGGGACGAGCCTATCTTGGTCTCGAGTTTCAGCATCAGCCTCGCCATATCCTGCGGCGGAACGAACTCTTTTTTGACCATGCTGAAAAACATGAGCGAGACCGCAAATATCAGCACGGAAGCCGCGATGACTTTCCACCTGTTCCCCAGGCAGGCGCTGAGCACGACCGAGTATTTTTTCCTCAGCCAATCCATTAAGACGTCCATCCCCTTGCCTATTCCGGTGCTGTGGCCCACCGAGAGGTACTGCGAGCAATACATCGGTGTAAGCGTCAGAGCCCCCAGAAGAGAGATCATGACCGCGACGGAAATCGTCACGCCGAACTGCAGGAAATATTTCCCTACGACGCCCTGCATGAAGATCACCGGAACGAATATCGCGAGTATGGCGACGCTCGCCGCGATAGCGGCAAAAGTTATTTCTCTAGCTCCTTTAATGGCCGCCTTCAGCCTCGTCTCGCCGTTTTCCCTATGCCTCGAGATGTTCTCAAGCATCATTATGGCGTCGTCAACGACTATCCCTATGACGAGCGAGAGACCTAGAAGGGTGAAGGCGTTGAGCGTAAATCCCAGGATATAGATGATGAAGAGAGTGCCGCATATGGACATAGGTATGGTAAGGAAGACGTTTACGGCGGAGCTGAACGAGCCGAGGAAGAGCCAGCATACTATGGAGGTCAAAATGATGGACAGCACCATTACAAAATTCATGTCGTTCATGGAGTCTTCGACGAAAGTCGACGCGTCGAACCTTATGCCGAGTTTTACTCCTTCGGGAAGGTACTTCTGCATTTCGTTGATCTTTTTCTTAATGTTGTGAGCGACCTCGACGGCGTTCGTCTTGCGCTGTTTCCGGACGCCGATGCTTACCGCGTACTGGCCCATAACCCGGGAGATCTGCCTGACGTTGGCCAGGTTGTCCTCCACGGTAGCGACATCGCCGATGTTAAATTTTTTCCACAGCAGAGAACCAACGCGGGAGGGTATGATTATGGAACTGAACTCCGCGGGCGTGGTAGCCTCGCCTACAACGCGGACGTTCGTCTCGTTCGGGCCGGAATCTATGTAGCCGGCGGGCAGTTCGGCGTGTTGAGAGAGGATGGCCGCGCTGATGTCGTCGACTGTCAGCTCGTCTTTTTTCATCTTGTCCGCGTCGAGCCATACTCTCAGGTTTGGGTCGGTATAACCCCCGAGCGTTATCTCGCCAACCCCGGGGACCATAGAGATCTGGTCCTTGACATAGTCCCTGGTGTAATCGATCAGATACCTCATCGGCTTGTCGCCCGATACCGTCATCCAGATGATGGGGCTGTCTTCGGGGTTGCTCTTGGTTATTATGGGCGGGTCCATATCGGACGGAAGGTTTTTTTGAGCGCGAGCTATGCAGCTCTGGACCTCCTGCAGGGACACGTCAATGTCGCGGTCCAGATTGAACTGAATGGTTATCTGAGACTGCCCCTCGAGGGTCGTGGAGGTCACTTCCTGTATGCCTTCAACGCCCATGATCGAGTCTTCTATGGCATCCGTTATGACGGTTTCCATAACTTCGGGAGCGGCGTTCTGCCACGTAGTGGTGACGGTAAGCACCGGGAAGTCCACATCGGGCAACTGGCTTACGCCGAGCCTCAAGAATGCCACCAGGCCGAATACCACGATGCCGAACAAAAGCATCCAGGCGAAAACGGGATTTTTAATAGATGTATCTGAAAGGGCCATTTTTACCTCAGTTATAAGAAATAAGCTATAAGTTCTAAGTGAATAAAACAAGTCTTTGTTTAAGCCGTAAGTTTTACTTACAACTTAAAACTTACAGCTTATTACTTAATTGACGCCGCTATATCGAGCAGTATCTTATCTAGCTTGGCCTGAAGGAGAGCTCTGTCCAGGCTTCGCTTGGTGTCGAGCATCGAGCTCATCGATTGCAGGACGTCGAGATTGTTCACTAACCCGTAGCGATAGTCGTGGACCTGCATTTCGTAGTTCTTCACGGCCTTATCATAGGCGTCCTGATATGCCACCGCCTGTTTCACGGAAGATACCGCCTGCTGGTATACCTTGCGTATCTCGCTGTCCGTTTCACGCGTGACAAGCGACAGCCTGTCCTCGTATTCCTTCAGCCGCGAAGCCTCTTCGGCTACCTTGGCCTGGAGGGAACCTCCCTGGAACAACGGGAAATTCAGCGTTATGAAAGCCTCCCAGTCGCTGCCCGGGAATGAACTGTCTCTTTGAGTGTACCAGGCGGCGTTAAGATCAAGGGTCGGCAGGCGCGCTCCTTTTGCTATGTTCAGGTTATATTTTTGCGACGCCAGGTCGTTTACCGCGGCCCTGACATCCGACCTGTTTTTTCCCGAGTTCAGGAAGACCTCCAGCGGCTCAATGGAACTAACCGCGGGCGTATCGTCTTTCACCTCGATGTCTGAAGGCTGCAGAACAGTTAAAAAAGCCAGGTTCTCGACGGCATTTGCCCGCAAACCGTTATCGCTCTCTTCCTCTGCCACGAGGCCGGCTATCTGGGATTGCACCATCAGGATCTCGCTGTCCCTGGATTTCCCAAGCCTTACCCTCTCAGTGAGCTCGGTTATCCTGTCGGACAAAAGCTTTTCGTTATTCTTAATATTTACGATGTCCGCGTTCACAAGAACGAGGGAATAGAACGCTGCCGTCACCTGGGACTTCAAGTTGCGTTCGACGCTCTCATAAACAAAGCTTTCCATCTGGACCTGGTTTTTTGATTGCTTGTAAGCCTCGAAATCCCTCAGCCCGTAAAACAGGGGCTGCGCTACCGTGAACTTGGAATCGTTGAGGTTTCCGGGATAGAGCCCGCCAGTGGTATCCCTGTAAGTCTTGACATAATTGAACCCTACCGAGGGCAGGATGTTGCCCAGGTATTCTTTTACCCGCTGCTGAGCCTGCGCCAGGTGCTCGTTCTGGATCATCAGCCCCTCGCTTTTCTTTCTGGCGAGTTCAAGGCACTGCTGAAGGGTCACGGGAACGGGTTCCGCCTTAACCGCGGTAACGGCCGCGGAACACGCGGCCCACGTCAAGGCGAACAATACCGACAATCTTAATATCTTCATAGAGTATTTTTCCAATAGTAAATTGTTACGAACATTCATATTACATTTTTCTTCGTAGGTTGACAAGTGCCGGGACGTTCCCGCCGACAGAGAAAGGCCCTTTATATAACAAAAATCATCCCGAAAATCCGGGACGATCATCCCTCTCCCCGAACTGCCGTTATAAAATCACTTACCGGACACCCTCGTATAAAATCTCGCGAATGACCGTAATTTAAGGCCGTTCGCGGCGCCGGCTTTTTCCGCCTTAAGCTCAAGTGCCTCGCGGTAGGCTCGGCTTGTCTCTTCCGAAACTCCGCTCCAGGAGTATCGCTCCGCCGTTTTTCTCGCGTTGATACCCATATTGATCATTTTTCCCGGGTCGTTGATCAGCCAGAGTATAGCGGCCGCCGTTTCGAGCGCGTCTTTGCGGTCCCTGAGCAATATGCCGTTAATTCTATCGATTATAAGCTCGGAAGCCCCCGCCTCGGTGCTGACAATCGCCGGGAGCCCCACGGCCATCGCCTCCGTAACGACGAGCCCGAATGGCTCGTAAGAAGTCGGAAAAACGAGCATATCGCTGGCCAAATAGTAGTTTTCTATATCCGAGACTTTGCCGGTAAAAATGAAATTATCGGCGAGGCCGTACTTCTTTATGAGCCCGGTGAACAGCCCGGGGTCGCCTTCGCCGGCAACCAGAACTCGGAGCTTTTTGTCGCCTATCACGCGCAGGGCCTCAATCAGCGTGCGCAAGCCCTTGCGTTCAAATTCGTGCGCCGGAAAAATTATGACCTTGTCGCCTGCAGCCAGACCGTACAGCGCCCGTATCCGGGCCCCGTTAAGGCGCGGATTTTTCGGATTGAATTCATCCGGATTTACACCATTGTGGATTACCAAGACCTTGCTTTCGGCGACACCGTAATGCGCCACTATCTCCCGTTTCACCAAATTCGAAACGGCTATTACTTTCTTCGCTTTGTAAATGCTGTATCTTTCTATAAGGAGAAGCAGCGCATGAAGGGGATTGAGGATGGACTTCTTTAATTTGCCCCAAAAACCCGCTCTTTCCCGTCTCAAGACCACGAGGCTTTCCGCATGGCAGCTGTGAGCCGTGAAGACGTCCCCTCCCAGGTAACAGCCCTGCGAATGGACTATGTCGAAATCGGATTCCCTGACAATGAATTTCGACATAACGGCGAAACTGAGTATTTCAAAGATATTATTCCAGGCTATCTTATTCCTTTCTTTCAGGAAATTAAAACTGAGCATAGGTATTCGGTGAAACGATATCCGCGGGTCATCGACGTCCTTCCAGGAGGCCGTAAAAACGTGAACCTCGTTATTCCCGGCAAGATAAGCCGCGAGTTCAGCAATATAGCGCGACTTTCCGCCGCTCTTGTGGTAATTCCTGACTACCAGGGCTATTTTCATGGTTTCTCTCGAACACGTTCACCGGCGCGAGACGAACGCGGCTAATTTCCGCCCGGCCCGGCGGCGGGGCCGCCGGTCGCCTGCCCCCGCACCGCGTCCGCGGGCGCGTTCTCTTCGTCTTCTTTTTCTTTTCTGAGCTTTTGCCTGATGCCGGCCAGACCCGCTTTTTGCCCGTCGTCAAGCAGGTTCAAGGCTTCTTCGTAAGCGTTAATGGATACCGTCTGGGCTCCGAGCACGGCCTCGGTCATTTCCCTGAGTTTTTTACGCGCCGCATCGAAATCGGGTTTGACCTGGCCCAGCATTTCGGACAACTCGGCCTGGGCATTGCGGATGAGCTCGTACCTCCGGCTTATCTCCGCTATCGAATCGGAACGTATTTTTTTTATCGCCTCGACCTGTTTATCGGTCAGCTCCAGTTCTTTGCCAAAAGTCAGTATCTCGCGAAGGTTGTCGGTGTTGACCGCCTGCCGCGGCGGTTGAGCTGCCTGCCTGGCTCCTCCGCGCGCTCCCCGGGCGCCGGGCCGTCCGCCGCCCATATCGGAATAAGCGCTTGCGGTGAACAAAACTAGAACCGCGGTCAATAGTTTCAGATACCTGTTCATTGTCATTCTAAAATGATTTATCTTCGCGCATTGGCTGGTCGCCGTGCGGCGGTTTTTTGAAATGTTTTTTCAGGAACTCATTGAATTTAACGCGTTGTTCCGGGGTCATATTTTTCCTGATCCCGATGGAGTGTTTGACTACCTCTCTCTCGATATCGGCCTGCAGGGACGAGATCTCTCCTATGAGCTTATCCACCTTCGCGTTGTCCACGTTCTCTTCGTCTATCAGCGCGAACAACTCTTCTCTTTTTTTCTGGAGCCCGTCCCTCAACGGCTGCATGGCCTTTTTCATTTCAGAGCGTTCTTTTTCCATCAACTCGGCCTGCTGGTCGCTCAGGCCCAGCGTTTTCTTGAATTTATCTTTGAAGAAGACGGAGGCGCCCTCGGGCCCTTTTTCAAAACTCCTTCTCATCATAGAGTGATGGCCGAAAGTTATCAGCACGGCGAGATTGAAAGCGAGAGAGACCGCGAGCAGTACGAGTAAGAGTTTCTTTTTCACGGGGCTTAGCCTCCTATGACATTGCTGTAAACTTTTTCAACCTGATCGCTCGGGATATCGTTCAACTCTCCGAGAGCGAGTGTGTCATTTTCTTCCGCGGCGGCCGCGATGCTTTGCTGGGACGCCTTTACCCATATGTTGTGGGCCAGATAATTTCCGGCGAGCGACGTGACCAGCACGATCGAGGCTATAGCGGCTACGTTCACCCACTTTGGGAAGAGCGAAGAAATTATGGTCCCGATGGAGACGGGCTCTTCCAGCCGTTCTATGCGGGCCCTGACCTTGTACCACAAAGCTTGCGGCGGAGTGAAATCCAGGGCGTTCCTCAGAGGCTCCGAAATGCCGGAGAAAACGGCTTCCTTGAACGTCCGGCAGGCCGGGCAGGAGCTCAGGTGGAGCTCAATCTCGCCCCGGGCCCCCGCGTCTACCTCGTTATCGATGTAATCCGTGATGATAATGTGCCGGGCATCAGTGCAGTTCATTGACCAGTACCTCTTTTATTAGTATTTCCCTCGCCCGTTTGAGCCTCGTCCTGACAGTATTAATGTTGAGATCAAGCGCCTTCGCGATCTCATCGTAACTTAATCCCTGCATTTCACGGAGCACTATGCAGGCCCTGTAATCCGGAGAAAGCGTATTGAGCATGTTATCGACTATGTCCCTGTTGTAATTATCGGTCACGCTTTTTTCCACGTTATCTTCGCCCGCCGTTTCAGCCATGCCGATGTTCTCGTCAAGCTCGACGTGCCTCGCGGCGCGGCCCGCCGCTTTTTTCCTGAGATTGAGGGCCGTGTTCACGGCTACCCTGTACATCCACGTTTTGAAAGACGATTTGAACCTGAAATCCCTGAGGCTCTCGAAGAGTTTCACGAACACTTCGCCAACCGTTTCTTCCGCGTCTTCCCGGCTGCCGGTTACCCCCAGCGCGACGTTGTACACGAAGCCGGATGAAGCCCTGTATATAGCTTCAAAAGCGTCCATATCGCCTTTAGCCGCGCTTTTAAGAAGCTCATTCGAAATATCGCCTATCTCCATTTTGCCCCTTACGATAAATTAGACAGCTCCGGAGCCGCAAAAGTTTCGCCGGGCCGGATAATATTTTAGCTTTAATATGAATTTTCTTTCGCGGGGAATTTGCCGGTCCTGACGTCCGTTCCGTATTCTTTGACGGCGGACGCTATGAGCCCTTTAAGCTCGGCGTAGCGCTTGACGAATTTCGGGGATGTGTCGGAGTAAAGTCCCACGAGGTCGTCCGTGACGAGCACCTGCCCGTCGCAGAAAGGCCCGGCTCCGATCCCTATGGTAGGAATTGAGACCGCGGCCGTGATCTTTTTCGCGAGAACGGCGGGGATGCATTCAAGAACTATCATAAACACGCCCGCCCGCTCTAGCGCCCGCGCGTCCTTTAACATTTTTTTAACGTCCACTTCCGACCTGCCCTGTACCTTGTAGCCTCCGAATTTATGCAAAGCCTGGGGAGTTAGCCCGAGGTGCCCGATGACCGGGATCTTCGCGTCTATTACGGCCCCGATATTTTTTACCATCTCGCTTCCGCCTTCTATCTTTACCGCTTCGACCCCGGCTTCCTTGACCAGACGGCCCGCGTTAAGAACGGCGTCGGAGGGTTTTGTTTCGTATGAAAGGAAAGGCATATCGGCGATCAGGAGAGCCCGTTTTACACCGCGCCGCGCGGCCCGGGCGTGATAAATGATCTCATCCATTGTCACCGGAAGCGTGTTATCGTACCCGAGCTTCACCATCCCGACCGAATCTCCCACGAGCACCGCGTCCACTCCCGCTTCGTCGAGGATCCTCGCCGTGGAGCAATCGTAACCGGTAAGCATTACTATTTTCTCACCGGATTTTTTCATCGCAACGAGCTTTGTCGTGGTAATTTTTTCCATTTAATTTACCCTTTTATTTTGCTTCGACTCTCGGTTCGCATACGCCAACGGCTTTTTAAGATTTTAACTCTTTGCCCTACGCAAGTCAACAGAAGGGCATCCCTGAGCTTCCTTACGGTTTTTCTAAGGCGGGGATGGCGAAAATCGGGGGCTATGTCGCAAAGCGGCGTGAGCACGAAAAGCCGGTTAGCGATTTCCGCGTGAGGGATCTTCAAGCCCCTTTCCTCTATCACTCTTTTGCCGTAAAAAAGAACGTCTATGTCTATCTTCCTGGGGCCCAGCCTGATCAATGCCGCCTTTCTGCCGAGCATTTTTTCAAGATCCTTGACGGCGCATAAAAGCTCTAAAGGTTCCAAACGCGTCTTTACGAGAGCGGCGGCATTGATAAAATACCTTTGTTCCGGGCCCACGGGAGACGTCAAATAAAATCTGGAAACCCTCATCAGGCTGAAACGAGGATCGTCTCTCATGGCTTCCAGCGCTTTTTTGATGTTTAAGGCCCTGTCGCCTGTGTTCGAACCAAGCCCGAGATAGACTAACATAAGCGCGATAAATCCCTGCGGCCCGGCCCCGGAAGGCATTGATTTGTCCTGGGTTTAGGATATAATTCATCGGGGATTTGGGATTTATATTGTCGGTAGTACTTATGGCTTACCATTTTATCTTAGCGATCCTGCCGAGCGCCTGGTTGATCCGCGGAACGTCTACGGTAAGCGCGAAGCGCACAAAGCCTTCGCCGGAAGGCCCGAGCCCGTTGCCGGGAGTGCAGACCACCCCCGCCTCGTCGAGAAGCTTGGCGACCGTGTCCTGGGACGAGTAGCCCCCGGGCGTGCGCGACCAGACGTAGAACGTGGCCTCCGGTTTTCTAACATCCCAGCCGAGCCCCGCGAGGCCGTCCACCAGAGCGTCGCGCCTGGAGCGGTAGAGCTTTCTCATATCAGCCACGCAGTCCTGCGGGCCGTCAAGCGCGGCTATAGCCGCGTCCTGCACGGCGCCGAAGACGCCGGAATCATAATTATCTTTTACGGCGGAGAGGCCCTTGACGACAGCCTTGTTGCCGCAGACCCAACCTACGCGCCAGCCGGTCATGTTAAAGGTCTTCGAAAGCGAGTGAAATTCAACGCCGACGTCTTTTGCGCCCGGCACTTCAAGGAAGCTCATCGGCTTTTTGTCGTAATATATTTCGGAATAAGCGGCGTCGTGAGCGACTATGATGCCGTGTTTCTTGGCGAACTCTATGACCTTCCCGTAGAAAGCCCTGTCCGCGGTCACGGCCGCGGGGTTGTTCGGATAGTTAATGAAAATTATCTTTGCCCGGGAGCATATATCTTCCGGTATGGCCGAGAGGTCCGGCAGAAAACCATTCTTCTCCAGCAGCGGCATAAAGTACGGCTTTCCATCGGAAAAGATCGTGCCGGTATTGTAGACCGGGTAGCCCGGCTCCGGTATCAGCACCACGTCACCCGGGTTTACGAAACCGAGATGGAAATGCCCTATGCCTTCTTTGGACCCGAGCAGAGAGCATATCTCGCTGTCCGGGTCTAGCTCGACGCCGAACCTGCCCTTGAACCAGCGAGCGACTGAGCCGCGGAAAGCCGCCGTGCCGGAACCGAAAGGGTACTGGTGGTTAGAGGGCTTCGCCAGCGCGGCCTGCCCGGCCTTTACGATGTGAGCGGGCGTGGGCTGATCGGGATCGCCGACACCGAGCGAGATGATGTCGACCCCGCGCTCAATAGCGGCGTTCTTCTTCCTGTCGATCTCGATGAAGAGATACGGCGGCAGCTTCTTGAGCTTTTCACTATAATCAATGTTCATTTTAACTCCATTTCAGCGGTAAGCGTTAAGTGATACGTGAAAAACCAGGTCAAAACCCGTTCAAGCTGTTACTTGCCACTTACAGCTTTATTGTTAAATATCTTCCACCCTGTTATTATCGCCGCGATCAGCAGTATGAACGCGATAACGTTCGTTATCCAGCCTTCGAAAACTCCCATCTCGAAAGGATAACCCACGTAGCCGAAATCAGCGGCGGTTTTTTTCGTGAATATCAGCAGCAGGAGGGGCACTATCTTCGCCTGTAACCCCCCGCCGAAGACAAGAAGCGCCCACAACAACCAGAATAATACCGAATTGGCCAAAAGCACGAAAACGATCATGGCGCCTACGTGCACCGGATCGTAACGCGGTTCAGCCGGGTCCTCCTTGTCGGAGAAAAAATCTTTGATCTCAATTAAAATATTTTTCATAATGACATCCGCGATAAAGATTTTGAGTGGCTATTTCACTTGCCACTTAATGTTTCTCACTGATCTAAATGACATCATTCGACAGAGTCCCTATCTTTTGTATCTTCACTTCGACCCTGTCGCCGTGTTTTAGGGGGCCGACGCCCGGAGGCGTCCCCGTGGCTATGAGGTCGCCGGGCATAAGCGTCATCATCCTCGATACATACGAGACTATCTCGTCGACCTTGAATAGCAGTCCGCAAGTATTGGAGCCCTGTTTTCTCCTGCCGTTGACGAACGTCTCGATCCGCAGATTATCGGCGTCTATGCCGCCGGCTATCCAAGGCCCCAGAGGGGCGAAAGTGTCGAAAGATTTCGACCTCGCCCACTGGCCGTCTACCCGCTGCAGGTCGCGGGCCGTCACGTCGTTGAAGCAGGTATAACCTAAAATATATTCCTTTGCCTTCGCGGCGGTGACGTCTTTTGCTTTTTTCCCTATCACGACTGCGAGCTCGCCTTCGTACTCGACCCTCTTCGAAACCGCAGGGGAGACTATAGTGTCTCCGGGGCCGATGGCCGCACTCGGCGCTTTGAGAAAAAAAAGAGGCGCGAGCGGCAGGGGCATCTTGAGTTCCCTGGCGTGCTCCACATAATTGAGCCCCATCGCGATGATCTTTGAAGGTTTGCAGGGTGCCAGGAGCTTTAGCTTCGAGAGAGAGAACTTTTTCCCGGTTTTTTTGAAGCTGCCGAAATAACTCTTGGATATTTCAGCGGCGGAATTTCCTTCAAGCAGGCCGTACCGCGCCCGGCCGCCGGCCTCGAAACGAAGGTATATCATTGTTAACCTCGAAAAAAATCCCGACGTTCCGGATCCCGATTATATCGATCCCATAGATCGGGTTTAATTTTGGGGCCTTATCGTCGGGAACTATGCTGTCCTCTTAAAGTGAGGACGAAAGAAGGCTTTTCTCCCCGCAGAGAATAGACCCTGTCTTTCGTCCCTGAAAAATATGGGACGCTCAAAGTACTACCCCCCGTCGATCTATATTATGCATCCATTCAATTATTTTAAATTCAGCACATCCTGCATATCGTACAGGCCCGGACTTTTGCCGTAAATCCATTTCGCCGCGCGAAGAGCGCCCGAAGCCAAGGTGTCACGGGAGTGAGCCCTGTGAGTAAGCTCTATCCGCTCGCCCGGCCCCGCCAGGTAAACGGTATGCTCTCCCACTATGTCTCCGGCCCGGACGGACAGGATGCCTATCTCTTCCTTTGACCTTGGGCCCGTTATGCCCTGTCTGCCGTAAATGCCGGTCTTTTTTGGATCTCTGCCGAGCGCCCTGGAAATTATCTCGAGAAGCTTCACCGCGGTGCCCGACGGGGCGTCTTTTTTCTGGTTGTGGTGAAGCTCGACGATCTCGATGTCGTAGCCTGGAACTATCCTCGCGGCTTCTTCAGAAAGCTTGAAGAGCAGGTTCACGCCTACGGACATATTAGGGGTGAAGACCACCGGTATCTTTTTGGATGCTGCTTTTATTTCGCTGAGCTCGGTCTCCGAAAACCCCGTCGTTCCTATGACGATGGCTCTCGAATTCTTTATGGCCTCGACCAGGTGTTCGATAGAGGCTTTGGGGGTCGTAAAATCTATGAGGACGTCGCATACTGAAATGACCCGCGAAATATCGTCGGATATGGAAGGAGAGCCGGTGCCCACCGCGGGGTTTCCCGCGATTTCGAGAGCTCCCGCCACTTCCAGTTCCTTGTCCAGCCGGGCGAGACCTATAATGCTTGTTCCCATCTTACCTGCGGCACCACAGACCGATATTTTTATCATTGTTCACCTCGGTGATAAGCGATATGTGGCAAGTTCAAACCGGACAAGACTTTGACCCGGTTTTTCACTCGCCGCTTATCTCTGTTGATCTTGCTATTTCAAAAGCCCGTAATCTCTTAGCGCCTTTTCGAGCTTCTCTCTGCTGGCTTCTTCCATCCCGCACAGAGGAAGCCTTAAAGAAGGCTCGCAAAGTCCGATCATGCCCATGGCCGTTTTGACGGGGATCGGGTTGGTCTCCAGGAACATCGACTTGACAAGCGGCATCAGTTTGCTATTGAGCTCTCTCGCCTTCTTTACGTCGCAGCAAAGGAAAGCCTTGACCATGTCGGCTACGTCTTTCGGAACGATGTTCGCTACTACGGAAACTACCCCGGTCCCGCCCAGCTCGAGGAGAGGAATGGTGAGCGCGTCGTCTCCGGATAAAATATCCATGGAGGGTATCGCCTTGCGCACCGCCGCCATCTGCTCGATCAAGCCCGAAGCTTCTTTAACCGCGACGACATTCTTGCATTCTACCGCTATCTTTGCGAGCGTCGGGGTCTCGATATTTACCGCCGTACGGCTTGCTATGTTATAGATCATTACAGGTATCTTGACGCAGTCCGCCACTTCCTTGAAATGAAGGAAGAGGCCTTTCTGCGTTGGTTTGTTGTAATAGGGCGAAACGACGAGCACGCCGTCACAACCGGCTTTTTCCGCGAACTTCGTCATTTCGACGGCCTCGTCGGTACAGTTCGAACCCGTACCGGCCAGAACCTTGACGCGTTTATTCGCGGCCTTGACGGTCACCTCTATGACGTGCTGGTGTTCCTCGTTGGACAGGGTGGGCGACTCGCCTGTTGTACCGCACGGGACAATGCCGGAGGTGCCGTTAGCGATCTGGAATTCAACCAGTTCCTTTATCTTATTATCGTCAACCCTGTTGTTTTTATCGAAGGGGGTGACAAGCGCGACGTACGAACCAAAAAACTGCATAAAACCTCCAATAACTTCAAAACACAATTTCAAATTTCAAACTTTTTGATCTTTGATGTCTAATCTAATGATTTATTCAGCTTAAGTTATAGTTCCACTTCTCCAACAAAACTCACTTCGGCCGGGCCCTCAAGGCAGACGTTCGAGACCGGAGAAAGAAAATCGGCGGCGTCATTTATGGCGTAAGACACGGTCAGCGTATCTCCCCCCTTCGTTATGCAGTTTACGGGAGGTTTGACGAGCTTTTTTAAGCCGGCCACTATAGCGCTGGCCGTGACCCCGGTGCCGCACGCCAGCGTTTCATCTTCGACACCGCGCTCGTAGGTCCTGACCAATATGGTATGTTCGTCCTTTTTCTGGACGAAATCGACGTTCGTGCCTTCCGGCGAGAACTCCCGGTGGTATCTAATCATCCTGCCTAGGCTCGGGACGTCCACTTTTTCTATGTTGTTGAGGAACACGATCGTGTGAGGAACCCCCGTGTCTATGAACGAAACGTCGAACTCGCGCTTCTCCACTCTCAGGGGAAAATCCAGGCGCACTTCCCGAGGTTCATAAAGCGAAAGGCGGACGTTCCTGCCCAGTATCTCCGCCTTTATGAGGCCCGCCTCGGTTTCGAACGTCATTTTTTTGGAAGCAGCCCCCAGGAGATGAGCGAAACGGGCTATGGACCGCCCCCCGTTTCCGCACATTGCGGCCGTAGAACCGTCGGAATTGTAGTATCGCATCCGAAAATCGGCCGACTTCGAATCTTCAAGCAGGATAAGCCCGTCAGCGCCCACGGAGAACTTCCTGTGGCATATCTTTCTGGCAAGCTCGGGGATATTCCGCGTGAACTGTTTCTTGCGGTTGTCGACCATCACGAAATCGTTCCCCGCCGCAGATATTTTATGGAAACAAACGTTCTTTTTCACTCTAGCCTCTTTTTTTCGCGCTCTACCAGGTCAGCCCAGCTTTCTCTTTCGCGGATGAGCCGGGCCCTTGAACCTTCAACGATCACTTCAGCGGCCCTGCATCTCGAGTTGTACTGAGATGACATCGCGAAACCGTATGCGCCCGCGCACTTTACCGCCAGGTACTCGCCCTGCCCGATCTTGGGGAGGCGCCTCGCTTTGCCGAGGAAATCTCCTGACTCGCAAATGGGGCCCACGACATCCGCCGTTATCTTTGGACGTCCGGGGCTCCTGAGCGCGACTATTTCGTGGAAAGCCCCGTAAAGCGTGGGGCGGATGAGGTCGTTCATGCCGCCGTCAATGATAAAGAAATTCTTGCCGCCGGTGCTCTTGCGGTAAATGACTTTCACCAGCAAAACTCCCGCGTTGCCCGCTATGTACCTGCCGGGTTCAAAAACGAACGTGCCGCCGAACCCCTTGAAGATCGGGAGCACCGAGCGGCTGAGGTCGGAAGGCTGAGGGGTTTTTTCTCCGGAGTAGCTTATCCCGAGGCCACCGCCGAGATCAATGAAGCGCAGATGCGTGCCGTCGCCGGCCAGGCGCCTGACGATATTTTCCACCCTGCGCGCGGCTACCCTGAAAGGCTCGATCTCCGTTATCTGCGAGCCGATATGGGAGTGAATGCCGGCTACATCTATCCCCTTGAGTTTTGAGGCATAGGCATAGGCCGCGAGCGCGCAGTCGTAAGGTATCCCGAACTTCGCCCGTTTCTGACCGGTCGAGATGTAGTGGTGCGTGTGCGGGTCAACGTTCGGGTTTATCCTGAAAGCTACTGGCGCCTTCAATTTCAATCTTAAAGCCGCTCTGTTAATGCTTTCGAGTTCTTCTATCGACTCTACGTTGAACATCAATATCTTGCTCTTTAAAGCAAATTCAATCTCTTCCCGGGTCTTACCTATACCCGCGTAGACTATCTTGCCGGGCTTGAAACCGGCTTTCAGCGAACGGTAAAGTTCACCGCCCGAAGTGATGTCAACACCCGCGCCTTCGCGCCGCAGCGTCCTTAAAATCTGATAATTAGAATTTGCCTTTAAGGCATAGCATACCAGATGTTTAACTTCGCTAAATACATTGTCAAATGAATGATAATTTGATATCAACTGAACTTTTGAATAAACGTAAACAGGCGTACCGAACTTGCGCGCAATGCTTTCGAGCTCCGCCTTTTCCAGATATAACCTGTCGTTCCTGTAAGATAACATTACGTCCCCTGGATTTCTGATTTTTAAGAGTAATATATTACCAATTAAAGCCTATTTTGTCAATTGAAATACTTCAGTGATAAGCGTTAAACGCCAAGCGGTAAGCGAAACTTCAATATTCAAATATCTTTGTTGCACAATTTTGCTATTTTCACTTCTTTCTGCTTTATTTTGCTTGACTAAAAAAACTCTTTTTTATATAATTTCCAAAGCAATATGAAAAAATTCCTTCTATCTGATCTCACCGTAGGAATTGTTCTTACCGCACTCGTTACCGGCGCTTTCTTCTTTCAAACTGGATTTTTCGAAACTCTCGAATTAAAAACCTATGATCTAAGGTGCCTCCTCCGGCAGAACCCATCTACCGGCGGCGAGATCGCCATAGTATCTATAGACGACGACTCTATATCCAAGCTCGGCCGCTGGCCCTGGCCCAGGTCGCTGATAGCGGACGGTTTGACCGCCATAACAGGAGCCGGGGCGAAAGTCATCGGCCTGAACATCCTTTTTACCGAACCCGAACGCAACCAGGGGCTCCTGGAGATCAAGAATCTCAAGAACTTCATACCCGGCATAACCAAAAACCGCGATGTTATCAAGAAAATGGACGACGAACTCTCCGCGGCCGAGATACGCCTGGATAACGACGCGAAACTGCTCAAGTCCATACAGGACTCGAAGAACGTGGTCCTGCCGATGTACTTCACCGTGGGCCCCGCCCTGGGCGAAGAACCGCCGGTGCTCTCCTCCCATACACTGACCCAGATAGAAGGCGCTGACGAAGCCGGAGGGAAAAATATCACGGAGGGCCACGCCCCGGCCGTGCCCCTGCAGGTTTTTTCCGATTATGCGCCGGGAGTCGGGCACGTCAATATCATCCCTGACCGCGACGGTGTCGTCCGCTGCGAGATACCCGTGATACAATTCCAGGGCGATTTCTACCCCTCCTTCGCGCTGCAAATAGTAAGGAACTATCTGAACCTGCCCATAGAGAACATAAAGCTCGTCCTGGGCCGTTCGCTTACGGCGGGGAAAGCCGTCATTCCTCTGGACGGCTCGAATAAGATGCACATTAACTACGCCGGGCCTTCGGGAACTTTCCCTTACTACTCCTTCTACGACGTCATAAACCGCAAGATAGACCCCAACGCCCTCAAGAACAAGATAGTGCTAGTGGGGCACATGGCCACCGGTATAGCCGACTTGAACGTCACCCCGCTCGGCCACAATTTCCCCGGCATAGAAATAACCGCGAACATTATACAGAACATACTTCACGGGAACTTCATTACGCGGCCCGAGTGGGCCCAGAAAGCCGAACTCGCCTCGCTTATTTTCGTGGGCCTTTTTATCGCCCTGCTTCTGCCCAGGCTCAAGGCCTTCCCGGGTTCCCTGGCCTCCTTCTTGCTTTTCGCCGGCATCGCCGGCGCCGGGACTTATTTTTTCATGTCGAACGGCTACTGGCTGAAGATATTCTACCCGCTTTTCCTCCTGGCCGCGGGCTACATAATAATAACCTCGAAACGTTTCCTGGTAACCGAAAAGAAAAAAGAACTCGTTGAAGCCGGCGCCATAGAGACCAACAAGATGCTGGGCCTTTCGTTCCAGGGCCAGGGAATGCTGGACATGGCTTTCGAAAAATTCCGCAAGTGCCCGGTAGACGAACAGATGAAAGAACTGCTCTATAACCTGGGGCTGGATTTCGAACGCAAGAGGCAGTTCAACAAGGCGGCGGCCGTTTATGAGTATATCATGCAGTTCGACTCGAAATACAAGGGCATCAATGAAAGGATAAAACAACTCAAGGCCGCCTCGGAAGGCGCCGTATTCGGCGGTATAGGCCAGAAAAAAGGCGGCGACGCCACCGTCATCCTTGACGGCGCCCAGGCAACTTCCCCTACGCTCGGCAGGTACCAGATCATCAAAGAATTGGGCCGGGGAGCCATGGGCACGGTTTACCTCGGCAAGGACCCGAAGATCAACCGGCAGGTCGCGATAAAGACGGTCCGTTTCGACGACGACGTTGACGCGGCCACGATGAAAGCGGCCAAAGAGCGTTTCTTCCGCGAGGCTGAATCCGCCGGCAATCTCAACCACCCCAACATCATAAAGATATTCGACGCCGGGGAAGATAACGATGTCTCCTATATCGCCATGGAACTCATCGAAGGCGAAGACCTCAAAAAATATACGGAACCTTCCAGCCTGCTCCCGGTCAAGACCGTGCTGGAATACGTTATCAAGGTCGCGGACGGCCTCGATTTCGCCCACCAGCAGGGCGTAATTCACCGGGACATCAAGCCCGCCAACATTATGCTCTTGAAAGACGGCACCCTGCGCATAACGGATTTCGGGATAGCAAGGATAACCGCTTCGTCAAAAACGCAGACCGGCACCGTGATGGGCACTCCCAGCTACATGTCGCCGGAACAGCTCTCCGGGAAAAAAGTCGACGGTAAAAGCGACCTGTTTTCCCTCGGCGTTATGCTCTACGAGCTCCTGACGGGCTCAAAGCCCTTCTCGGGCGAGAGCATCGCGGAACTGCTTTACAAGATAGCAAACGACAGGCATCCTGATCCGAGACAAAAGAATCCGGCGATATCCGAATCCCTCTCAAAAGTCGTGGACAGGCTTCTCGAAAAAAATCCCGAGCGGCGCTACCAGCGCGGCTCCGATGTCTCTAAGGACCTTGCCGAATGCTTGAAAGAAATAGGCCGGTAATGGAACCGTCATGGAAATAAAATTTTTCGCAAAAAGCGACCTGGGCCGTGTCAGGACGAACAACGAAGACAGCTTTCTCGCTGAGCCCCAGCTGGGTCTTTTCCTTGTGGCCGACGGCATGGGCGGCCACAATTCCGGAGAGGTCGCCAGCAAAATGGCCTGCGAGGTGATAGCCGGCAATCTAAAGACCGCACTGGAAAGGAGTAAAGAGGATGACGGCACCCGGGTGATGCTCGGCGAGAACAACCCCGGTGTTTCGGAGCCCGCGAATATCCTTCTTTCCGCGGTGCGCCTGGCGAACCGGGTCATCTTCGAAGCGAGCCGGGATTACGCAAAGGACCACGGCATGGGAACGACCCTCGTCGCCCTGCTCGTAAGGGACAGGTCCTACGTGATAGCATGGGTGGGCGACTCTAGGATATACCTCGTCCGGCACGGACAGATCCAGCAGCTGACGACCGACCATTCGCTCGTCCAGGAACAGCTCAGCAAAGGGTTGATATCGAACGAGCAGGCCGAAACCTCGGAATTCAAGAATGTCCTTACCAGGGCTCTGGGCACGGCCGGGGATGTCGAGGTCGATATCGCGGAGACCCCCGCCTTCGAAGACGACTACCTGATACTGTGTTCCGACGGCCTGACCCGCATGCTGCCTGACCAGCTCATACTTGAAACGGTAAAAAGATGCGCCGACCCGGAAAGTATATGCGTTGAACTGGTCGAACTCGCCAATAAAGCGGGAGGCAGGGACAACGTGACGGCTCTCGTCGTTTGCAATAAATCCGAAAATTTCTGGAAAAAGTTCCTCAGGTCAGTTGCAAAAATCGGTTAGATTTCTTAAAATAATGCCTTAGGCCCGTAAGCGAGGATATATGCCGCCAAAGCTTCTGCTAAAATTCCATGCAGCCGTGATCAAAGAGATAGTCATTGAAAAAACCCCGGTTACCATCGGCCGCAAACCGGATAACGATATAGTTATCGATAACATGGCCGTCTCGGGCCACCACTCAAAGATAAACCTGCAGGGGTCGTCTTATATCATCGAAGACCTTCAGAGCACGAACGGCACGTTCCTCAATGAAAAAAAGATCATTAACTCCGTGCTCAAGCATAACGACCAGATAAACATCGGCCAGCATTCCCTGGTCTTTATCAACCCCGAGGCCCAGCCGCAGCCGGAAGCTCCCAGGCAGGAAGCCCAACCGATAGCCGATTCCGACTCTACGGTGGTCATCTCGCCTCAGAAAAACGCCGAGAGCGCCAAGTTCCCCGAAAGAAAGGAAATGCTCGGTTCTCTGCGCGTTATCGAAGGTAAAAGCGACCAGCAGGAATATCAGTTGACCTCTCTGCTTACCTACATAGGGAAGGGCGAATCGGCCGCCATAAAGATAAAGGGGTTATTCGCTCCCGACATAGCCGCTCTCATATCCAAGCGTCCTGCCGGCTTCCTTATAACGGCCGTCAAAGACGGCTATCCGAGGCTGAATAACACGCCTCTATCGGGACAGGTCGAGCTTAAGGATAGCGACTTAATCGAGATCGGCGGAATGAAATTCCTGTTTCAGCTAAAAGATAAAACCTGATTAATTACGATTATCTAAACAAAAATATAAAACACAGCTAATAATAGCTGTGTTTTATATTTTTCAATACTTATCCGTTATGTCATCGTAAAACTCAAGCTCGATCGCTTAATAGCCCAAGGCATGCTTCAGAATAGCGTCAGCAAGATTTTCCGAAAGAAGAGTGTCGCCCTTGTTCGTACAATGCCCAAAACCACCCGCGAACTGATCAAAGAAATATTCCCCATAAGAAGCACCGCGCACGGCGTTCTTGAATATCTTATCGTTATCGACAAATATTACTTCTTTATGCCGTCGAAGTATTTCTTTCAGCGGTGAGACGGACAACATGGGGTATTGCATAGCAATTAGCCTGATTTTCCTCTTTGAAGTCTCCTGAAATATTTTTTCATAATTTGAGACAATGCTCTCGTTATAGCCGTTTATCATCAGTTCTTCCGCCTCTTTAAAATATCGCTCGGCCAGTTCCTCTTTCCCGTTTTCCAGATAATATACACCGATGGCTCCAAGTAACCTTTCGCGATTTTTGCCAAAACAGCCCAGCGCTCTCAGCAAAATCTTCTCCTCCTCTTTTCGTTTGCCCTGCATTTTTAGAATTCGAGCAAATCCCAAGTATGGCAGAGCATCATCCTTATCCACCTCGCTCCCCTTTTTATATGAGAAGATAGCATCCTGCAACATATTTTGGTTCCCATAAGTCTCACCTATCCTGCAGTATGTTAAGGCATTTTGGGGATCAATATTTATCGCCTCATCGAAAATGTATTTAGCCTTCTTAACCTCTCCCCTCAAGAACAGACTTGCGCCCATCCAAAGATAAAGGTCCGCGTTTTTACGTCCGGCTCTTGCTTCTTCCTCGAAAATATTTTCAGCTTCTTTATATCTCTTTTCATTTATATAAATCTTGAGCAAGGCATTATTATTAAATTCGCTCTTAGCTGTGGCGGACTTCGCGGCAAGCGGCATGCATTCAGTCTTATCGTCGCGCGGAATGGAAGAAACATTTGGCCGGCAATAACTTTCTTTAAGACACGAGAACAAATAATATATACGAAGATCAGCAAAAATACTGTGATTTGCCTCAGCTCCTTTCGACTTCATTCTCTTGTTGAGGATGTATACCCCGTCGTTTATCCCTATCATCGAAACTACAATATCCGGCTTATATGTATTCAAATTGTCTGCTAAACCCGCGACTATATCATCTGTGACACATCCTCCTAAACCTTTATTAATCACCCTGAACTTATTGGTGCGGCTTCTTTCATTCAATACCTTTTCAAGTATATCAGGATACGGCCCCGCCGTCGTTGACTCTCCGATGCACATTATTGTTATCTCGGCTTTCTCTCTGAGCTTCAGCGTGTTCTTGTATTCTTGCAGCGTTGAGATAGCGAATGCTCCAGCCCTTAAACTTAGTTCGATGACCGTAAGAGAGACTATAACACCAAATAAAATGCACATTAACCTATATAAATATCTAAATCTCATTTTTTCATTCATGTTTTTGATGGTGTTTTTAGGTGTATTAATTATGGCCGTTTGAGAGAAAATTCTCGAATTTGGCGCTGTATTTTTTTAGTATGTCTGACCTACCAAGGACCTCAGCTTGCAGCATCTCCTCCCGGGCAAGAACAGGTTTTTTTTGAGCGCTGTAAACGCATCCCAGGAAAAAATGAAGCGAACCCTCGCGAGGCATTTTCTCGATGGCAATGTCGAGAAGATTTTGGGCTGGATTAAGTTCGTTATTATCGAGGTAGAGCAGGGCGAGATCGACATAGCCCTCGATATTCTCCGTGTCGGTCTTTATCGCGGATGAAAATGCCTCCTCCGCGTCCCCGCGCCTGTTGTTCTCCAGATAGAGCCTTCCCAGGGCGATGAGATCTCCATACGTTCTGAGCTCCGCCGGTATCTGGCGCAGCATCGCGAGGGCTATGGCCACATCGCCGGCCGTTTCAGCGCAGAGCGCGATATTCCTGTAAACCTCGGGAGCGGGCCTGATCGTCAGCGCCCGGCGGTAATATTCCATCGCCTGCGTGTTGAGCCCGAGCTTCTTGAACAAAGAAGCGAGGCCGAAGTCCGCATAAAAAGACCTCTTATTGAATTTGAGATCGTCCGTATATGCCTGCCTGGCCAGCTCGTTTAGATCGCACTGTTCGTAGACGCCGGCGAGTTTCAACCGGGCATCCTCCTGGCCGGGCGACACGTTTATCGCTTCCTGGTAAAATTCCAGCGCCGACGAATACTGCCTCGCACCCAGATAAATGTCGCCGATCACCATGTAATAGCAATATTTGTCTTTATTACTTATTTTCTCGTCGTTGATGGTCCGCCTGTAGGAGTCAACAGCCCTGTCTATCCTGTTGACCGACAAGTAGTAATCCGAGACCTGTTTAAGCGCTTTTGTCCTGCTGTCAGAGGTTTTCGCATTTTTCAGGTCCGAAAGCAGGGTTTCTTCGTTCGCGCCCGCTGGCGCGGCGCCGGCGAACTTATTGTTAAACACCGCTGACAGGAGGATAAGGAAGACTAAGCTAAATTTTTTCATTGGAAGAGATAATAATCCGTTACACTCTCGATGAGCCTGAGTTTGATCTGTCCTACCGACTGCCTGGCGGCGGATACGCCCGCGTCTATGCATTCCCTGGAACGGCCCAGGTCGACGGCGGAAACATCGCCCACCCTGGGCCTTATGACGACATCGGCCAGCTTTGCCCTTTCTTCCTCCAGCTGTCTTCCCTGGATGTAAATCGACTGGGTAAGTATCATGAATACGTTGGAGATATCGTTCTTGGAAAAGTCGGCGGACACGCTGACAGCGATGATGATGTCCGCCCCCATGAGCTTGGCTACATCGGTGGGGATATTGTCAAAGAGCCCGCCGTCAACCAGATAGCGGTGCCGGAACTGGACCGGGTCGAAGATCCCGGGTATGGTGGAGCTGGCGCGGGCCGCCCTCGCCACCTGGCCTTCGCGAAAAATTATTTTTTCTCCGGTAACCAGGTCCGTCGCGACGCAGGCGAACGGGATCTTGAGGTCTTCAAAATTCTTGTTGCCGATCTTTTCACTGAGATATTTTTCGATCTTTTCCGTTGAAAGGAGGTGATCGCTGATGAGAAGTCTCACGAGCGAGGAGTCCGAGAGGTTGGTCAGGTCGTTCCAGTTGATCGTTTCCCCCATCTTTTCGATCTTATCCATCGGCTCACCGGCGCAGTAAACAGCGCCGATAAGCGCGCCCACGCTCGTGCCGACTACCATGTCTATGGGCACGTTCTCTTCCCGGAGCACCTTCAAGACACCGATGTGAGCGAGGCCCCGCGCCCCGCCGCCGCCCAGCACGAGCGCGATCTTAGGCCTCCGGGGCGGAGACAGGCGCACGAACTTTTTCCAGAGGTAGCCGGTGATCAGCTTATCTTCATCGGGGACCGAACCCTGGACTTCCGGTATGTCCGGTTCTCTTTCCGCGCCGGCACCCTTGACGGAACAGGCTCCCTGCGTAGGCAACGGGCTTGACTGTGTTTCGGAAGCGGCGGGTAAAGCTGTAGCGGAGAGCAGTGCGAGCAGCGATAGTATAAAGAAGTGTCGTTTCATTAGCGGTAAATTTATTTAAGAACACGTTACGGCGGTCGCCCGGAAGTTTTCAACAGCTCACTTGAAAAAATTCTTCCCTATGGCCCATTCCAGGGACGCTTCGCTTGAAAGAGCCTGTTCCATAGTGTCAAGACGCATAAGTTCCAGCTCAAGCTTCTTATCGGGCTCGAGGCTCTCGTTCCGGGCGGCGCTCAGCTCGAGAACGCTGTTTTTCCAGAAAGTATAATCGAGGTAGGCTTCCCTGACGTCCGCGAAAACCCGGTCTTCGATCTTGGAGCGCCTGATGATGCCTTCGCGGGCCTGGAGTTTCCTCTGCCTAATCCTGGACCAGGAGGCCCATCCGTCGAAGATCGGGACGTTGACGTTGATCGTGGCGTTCCAGTTCGTCATGTCGAGAGGGAACCTCTCTCCGAGGCGCTCGTAATTGGCCCCGAGCGTAACGGTAGGGTACCTCTCCGCCAGCGAGAGGTTCACCCTGAGGCTGTCGATAGTCTGCTGGAACTGGGTCTGGCTGAGTTCCGGGCGGTAATTCTTCGCCCAGGCTATGCACTTGTTGAGGTCGTATTCTGCCCTCGGGGCGGAAAGCTCGCCTTGTATCTCGATAATAGTGTTAAGCTCGAGGCCGAGCGTTTCCAGGTATTTCAGTTTCTTCTTATCGAATTCGTGCCTGAGCTTGTGAACTTCAAAGTTCATGCGGTTGAGATCATAAGACCATCTCGTTCTCGCGGGAGGGTTTTTTTCCATCAAAGCATTCAGCGCGGCCTGGGCGGTTTCATAGGCCTTGATCTTTTCCTTTAAGACCAGGCAGGAATAAAACGATCTCTTGACGGCGAGAATTACCTTGTTCTTCGCTATGTCGGCCTGGCTCTTGGCCTGGGAGAGGTTCGCCTCGGCGAGCGTCAGGTTCGTGGAGTAACGCCCGTTGGCGTAGAGGTATTGCCAGAGGGATAGACGGGTCGCGTAAAACGCATCGGTGTTGCCCGCCGGCAGATACTCCGAGTTGAACGACGGGGCGAGCACGGTAGGAAAATTGTTATTATATTTGGATACGCCCAGGTTGAAATCTATCTTCGGGAAAATCTGAGCGCCGGCTTCTTTTATCATCTCCCTGGCCAGAGCTATCTCTTCCTGGGATCCGAGAACCTCCTGGCTGTTGTGAAGGCCGACCGTAATGCTTTCATCGAGCGTGAGCACCCGCTCGACCTCGTCGGCGGACAGGACGCGGGGCAGGCTAAGGGCGGCTAACAACGATAAAATCAATGACCATCTCATCCTAACGGCCCCCTTCATTCTTGACCGCCTTTGCCAGCGCTTTCATCTGAACCTTTACCGAAGCGGGCGATGTCCCCCCGTAAGAATTCTTCGCGTGGACCGCTGAGGCCGGATCCGCTATCTTCCGGGCCTCGGGGCCGAACAGCTTTGAAAACTTCCTGAACTCGCTCACAGAGAGATCCTTCAGCGTGATGCTTTTTTCATCGCAGTACGCGACCATATCTTTTACTACCCCGTGAGCCGTCCGGAACGGCATACCCTTTTTCGCGAGGTAATCCGCGAGCTCGGTGGCGGACAAGAAGCCCCTGTCGAGGGAACTTTTCATTTTTGCCGCGTTAATTTTCATTCCGGCGACCATTCCCGCCGTGATCTCAAGGCACGACTTGGCGGCATCGACGGCGTCAAAGACCGGCGGCTTGTCTTCCTGCAGGTCCCGGTTATAGGCGAGCGGAAGGGATTTCATGACCGAGAGCAGCGCAAAAAGGTCTCCGTAGATCCTTCCCGTTTTTCCCCTCACTATCTCCGCGCAGTCGGGATTTCTTTTCTGAGGCATTATAGAGGAACCGGACGTGAATTCGTCCGGAAGCCTGACAAAACCGAATTCCTCGCTTGACCAGAGCACAAGCTCTTCGGCGAGCCTCGAGAGGTGCATGGCTGTTATGCTCAGGGCCGAGAGGAACTCCAGCGCAAAATCCCTGTCGCTGACCGCGTCGATCGAATTCTCGCTTATCTTACCAAAGCCAAGGAGTCTGGCTGCGTATTTCCTGTCTATGTGAAACGAGGTGCCGGCAAGCGCGGCGCTTCCCAGCGGCAGCACATTAACCCTTTTGAGGCAGTCCTTGAGCCGCTCAGCGTCCCTGACGAACATCCAGGCGTAGGCCAGCAGATGGTGCGAAAAAAGCACCGGCTGGGCCCGCTGAAGGTGGGTGTATCCGGGCATGACCGCAGCGAAGTTCTTATCCGCCGTGGAAATAACGGCCAGCTGAAGTTTTTTCAATAGTTCGAGGACCGCGGCAGTCTCGGCCCGGAGGTAAAGTCTCAGGTCTAGAGCGACCTGGTCGTTCCTGCTCCTGGCGGTGTGCATCTTCCCGCCCACGGGGCCTATCTTTTTGATGAGCGCTTGCTCGACCGCAAAATGCACGTCCTCCGCTTTCGAGAGCCTCGCGCCCCCCCTGAGACCGTCGAGAATAGAACCCAGGCCCGCGACGATCTTTTTTCCGTCAGACGCCGTTATAATGCCGCACTTGACCAGCATCCTGACGTGAGCGATGGAGCCTTCGATGTCGTAAGGCGCGAGCCGCTTGTCGAACGAGAACGAACCGATAAAATCGTCGTGATTGTTCATGAGATTTCCTTTGAAAAGTATCAAGGGCCTCGGGAAGGAGCGCGGTGCCGGCGGCTTCCCTGCCCGAGCTAGTTGCGCTGTTTATCCAGCATCGCTTTAACTTTCAGCGGGAGCCCGAAGAGGTTTATGAACCCTTCGGCGTCCTTCTGGTTGTAGAGGTCGTCCTTGCCGAAAGTCGCGAGCTTCTCCCAGTAAAGGGATCTGGGCGACTTTCTTCCGGCGATTATGATATTGCCTTTGTAGAGCTTGAGTTTCACCGCACCGGTCACGTTTTCCTGCGTCTTATTTATGAAAGCGTCGAAAGCCTCCCTGAGAGGGACGAACCACTGACCGTTATATACCAGCTCCGCGTATCTGGGTGCGATGAGCTCTTTGTAGTGCAGCGTCTCCCGGTCCAGTGTCAGGGATTCGAGCTCTCTGTGCGCGGCGTAAAGAACCGTCGCGGCGGGCGCTTCGTAAACGCCCCTTGATTTAATGCCGACAAGCCTGTTCTCAACAATGTCCACCCTGCCTATGCCGTTGGCTCCGGCGATCTTGTTGAGCGCCATTACCAGTTCAACGGGGCCGAGACTCTTGCCGTTGACGGAAACCGGCACGCCCCGCACGAAACCGATGGTGACGTACTGCCCTCTGTCCGGGGCCTGCTGGGGAGAGACGGTCAGCTGGAACATCGATTCGTCATATTCGTTTGACGGGTCCTCGAGTATGCCGCCCTCGTATGAAATGTGCCAGAGGTTCGCATCGGAAGAATAGGGCTTCGCTTTCGTGACCGGAACGGGTATGCCGTGCTTCTTAGCGTAATCCATCGCGTCTTCCCGTGACCTGATGTCCCACTCGCGCCAGGGGGCGATTATCTTGACCTCCGGCATCAGCGCCTTGAATGTAAGCTCGAACCTGACCTGGTCGTTGCCTTTTCCGGTCGCTCCGTGGCAAACGGCGTCCGCTCTCTCTTTCCGTGCTATTTCAATGACTTTTTTTGCGATGAGGGGCCTGGCGAGGGACGTCCCGAGCAGGTACCTGCCCTCATACATAGCCTCGGCCTTGACGGCTGGAAATATGTAATCAGTTACGAATTCTTTTTTTGCGTCAATGATATAGACCTTCGAAGCGCCCGTCCTGAGGGCCTTGGCCCTGAGGGGTTTGAGCTCTTTGCCCTGCCCGACGTCTATCGCGCAGGCGATGACCTCCGCCCCGTATTTCTCCCTGAGCCAGCTGAGTATCACGGAAGTGTCCAGACCGCCCGAATAAGCCACAACGACTTTTTTTATCTTAGACATGTGTTCTTTCCCTTTTGTGCCTATTATTTTTTTAAAGCCGCCAGCACTTCATCGAGGATATCTACCGCGGTGTTTATGTCTTTCCTGCCCGCGGTGAACGGCGGCAGGAATCTTATGACATTGTCCCGGGTGCAATTTATCAGGAGGCCTTTTTCAAGGCAAGAGACCACGATCTCTTTGCCGGGAAAATCGATCTCCAGCGCGGCCATCAGCCCTATTCCTCTCGTCTCTTTGACGAAAGAATACTTTTTCCGCAGCTTTTCGAGCCTGGAGAGAAGGAATTTTCCGTTCCTCTTGACTTTGTCCAGCAGAGCACCGTCGATGACACCGAGAACAGCATTCGCCGCGGCGCAGGAGACGGGGTTGCCTCCGAAGGTCGAGCCGTGGTCGCCGTAACCGAAAACAGAGGCGTATTTCTCGCCGATTATGGTCGCGCCAAGGGGAAGACCTCCGGCGAGGCTTTTCGCGAGGGTAATCACGTCGGGAACGACCCCGTATTGCTCGTAGGCAAAAAAAGTACCGGTCCTGCCCATGCCGCACTGTATTTCGTCGAATATCAGGAGCATCCCTTTCTGGTCGCAGATATTTCTAAGGCCCTCAAGAAAAGCTTTTTGCGCTATATTTATTCCGCCCTCGCCCTGTATGGGCTCGACTATGACCGCGGCGGTCTCCTGCGTAACGAGCTTCGAGAAGGACTCGAGATCGTTGAACACCGCGTACTTGAAACCGGCCGGCATCGGTTCGAAACCCTTGTGGAACTTTTCCTGCGCCGTGGCGGCGAGCGTAGCGAGCGTCCTGCCGTGAAAGGAGTTGGAAAAAGATATGATCTCGAACTTCTTTGCTCCGGCAAGCGCGCTACCCCATTTCCTGGCAAGCTTTATGGCGCACTCATTGGCTTCAGCTCCGGAATTCGAGAAAAAGACCCTGCCGGTAAAGGAGAGGCTTATCAGTTTTTTAGCGAGTTCGCCCTGCGGCCCGGTATAATAGTGGTTGGAAGCGTGCATGAGGCTTCCAGCCTGTTTTTTCACTGCCGCAACCACCCTGGGGTGGCAGTGGCCCAGGTTGCAGACGCTGATGCCGGAAAAGAAATCCAGATATTTTTTTCCGCTTTCGTCGTAAACATATTTCCCCTTGGCTTTAACGATCGTAAGATTCTGCCGGTTGTAGGTCTGGGTCATATACTGTTTATCATTTTCGACTATGGTATTCATATTTTTTCCTTTGAATAAATTTCAAACGGCAAATATTTAACATCAAATTCGAAACGGCACTAATCACAAAATATTTGATCGATCTCAGGATGCTTTGATCAGCGTGCCTTTAAGATTCTTGAGCCCGCTCGCGCCGTCGGCTATCCAGACTTCCCTGACGCCTTTGTTTACTGAAGCGCCGCAGGCTCTTATTTTCGGTATCATGCCGCCCGTTACGATACCGCTGGAAATTAACCCGCCGACAGCCGGGAGTTTTATGCACGGGATGGTTCGCCCCTCCCCGTCAAGCACGCCGCGAACGTCAGTCAAAAGGACCAATCTTCGCGCCTTTAGGCTCACGGCGATAGCCATGGCGAGCGAATCCGCGTTAAGGTTGAGCGCGCCGCCGTCCGGTGAAAAACCCAGCGAGGAGACTACCGGCATGAAGCCGGCCGCAAGCAGGGCCTTTAGCAGTCCCGTGTTTATTTTACCGGGTTCTCCGACGAATCCGAGTTTTTTTATCCGCCTGGACGGGGCCAGCCCGCAGTCCCTTCCGGAGACGCCGCAGGCGAGCACGCCGCGTTTGTAAAGTTCACCGACAAAACCCTTGTTGACCTTGCCGCTGAGCACCATCTCGACTATCTCGAGGGCCGGTTTATCGGTATACCTTAAACCTTTTATGAACCTGCTCTCGACGCCGAGTTTCTTGAGCCACGCGTTTATTTCCGGCCCGCCGCCGTGGACAAGCACGACCGTTTCCTTCTTGAACAGCCGGCACAGTTCATCAAGGAAGTTTTTTCTGGCCCGCTCGTTCTTTGAGAGGCTGCCACCGAATTTAATGACCGTGATGTTTTTCATATTCATCGTATTATGCCCTACCGGGCGTTAGATTCCGAACAAGTTTTTCTGAAATCGCACCTCGGGCAGGCGGCCTTGTCGGGCGCGAACAGCCCGCCCGAGATCTTTTCCGCCGTGCTTTGCACTGTGCGCACCGCGCTTTCGAGCTGTTCCCGCGTCCGCCGAGTAACGAGCTTTTTCCCAAAAGCCAGAAAATAATATGTCAGGACGTCGGGTTTGAACCCCAGCGCCCGCTCACAGGCTAGCGCGTATATGCTCATCTGCAGGTCCGCGTCGGCCTTCTCCTGCTTCCATATCTCGTTATGGGTTTTGTAATCTATCACTTCAAAAGTGCCGTCAGGGTGCCGGTCTATCCTGTCTATTATGCCCCGCATGCGGTTCTTGCCGAACTCGAAGCTGAACTCCTTTTCGACGTGCAGTATCTCGGATTTGAGGCTCAGGTTTTCCCTGAAATAGTTCTCGAGCATGCGCCTGCCCTTTTCGAAGAATTCGTAAGCCTGCTGGGGCGAATTGAAGCCCTCGTTCTTCCAGGACTTATTATAGCTGTCGATGAGCTCTTCTATATCGCCGGCCTTGCGCGAATGAAAATCTTCGAGGGTCCTGTGAATGCTTATGCCCAGCGAAATATAAGGGGTCGGCTGAACCTTCTGCCCCTTTAAGTAAATAAGTTTATACTTGCACGGGCAGAACTGATACGCGTTTATCCTAGAAAAACTTATCTCGATCCCGGGTTTAAAGAGCGAAGAAAACCTGCGCGCCAGTTCCTTAAACATCTATTTCCTTATAAAAAGTGATGACGGTATCGCCGTACTGCTCCTGCCTGAACAATTCAAGCCCGGCCGGCATTTTTACCGGTTCCTTCTTGTGGTGCTGGCATATTATCCAGCCGCCGCGCGCTACCAACCCCGATTCCACGACCGACTTGAGCGCCGGGCTGGTCAGAAAAAGCGGGCGTTTTTCTTCGTCCTTGTAAGGCGGCCCCATGAACACTATGTCGAACTGGAGTTTTAACCAGCCTATGCCCTTGGTGATATCGGCCCTCTGGATAATACCGCGGGCACCGTACCCGAGCATATCTATGTTATCCTTGATAAGCTTCAGGGAAACCGGGCTTCGTTCGACAAAAACGACGCGCCGAGCGCCGTTCGACAGGGCCTCCAGGCCCACGGCCCCCGTTCCCGCGAAAAGGTCGAGGAACTCCGCGCCCTGCAGCTTCGGGCGTATAATGTCGAAAAGCGATTTCTTTATGCGGCCGAGAAGGGGCCTGACGGACAGGTCGTCCGCTTTAAGAGTTTTAAGTTTCCTGCCCCTGGCGTCGCCGCTTTGTATTTTAAGACCGCTCATATTCACCTTTCCCGCGCCGTTATCCGTAGAAACCCTTTAACTAAAAGACTGCGGCTGCCGGAATAAATTATCCAGTCATTTTACTATTATTTGAGTCAGGGGTCAAGGGAGGCGGAGGAATCCCTCACGTTTATTAAAAGGAAAAACCACGCCGTGTTTTGCGTGGTTTTTAACGTCCATGAAACTTGGTGGAGCTGAGCGGGATTGAACCGCCGACCTCTTCCTTGCCGAGGAAGCGCTCTCCCAGCTGAGCTACAGCCCCATCATTCGTTTAATGATTAAAAGAGAATATACAAAAATAATGTTTGAAAGTCAAATATCAGGAGGGAATACCGTTGGAAGGAGCACTACCAGACATCCCGCGCCATAGTGACGTTTTGCATGTCGTCGGCGACAACGCCCTGCATGGTGCCCTGCGCCACGAGCACGCTTCTCATAAGCACGGACCGCCCGGACGACGAGCCGGCTATGGCGACCTCGAACCCTCCTGGGAATTTACCGGAAGCAACCCCGTATAAAGGAATGGTTTTCGGGCACGCGGGCTTTGTCCACAGCGAGCTGTTCGATGAAACCCCGTAGTTGTAACCTCCGATGATGATGCCCGTGATTATGTTCGTCAATAACTTATACCGCGACATCGGAATTGTAAAACTGCCCATCCCTGAAGAAGAGATCCCGCCGCTCGCGTCGAACTGCCAGAACGCCTGCGTCGCATCCATCTGATTGGAGTCAAAAGAGTATTGTATACCCATAGCGTAGAGCGCCTTTATCATATTCTTCTGCCTGTTGTTGAGCGTCGGCACTGCCATGACCTGGTCGTAATCCGCGAACTGGATGCTCTGCCACTCCACGAGCTTATAGGTTTCCGCTGCCTGTATGGGTTTGGGGTTCGCCGTGGTAAGGTAATAAAAGTTAAACCTGTATACGTCGACTTTGACGGTCGAAGTTCCGCTGAGGAGCGTTGGCATGGAATCATTGTTTGCGAAAAATAGGCAGTTCCCGACGTCGGCGGGGGTAAAATCGGTGGTTCCGACGGCCAGGCTACCCGTGGCCTGTATAGTTGGAAGGACGGACCCCGTGAGCTCGGCGGGAGCGCCGGAAAGGTCGGCCCTTGAGAGGAATACATTGTCCGTCGACGAATTTTGAAAAATACGTTTGCAGGACCCGAGCCTCAGGTAGATCCTGTTGAGGCTAACCTGGTTGGTTTTCCTCAGCTGCATCGTCGCCTCGTAAGCCGTAAAACCCTTCATGGACTGCGCGAGGAGCATCACTACTATGGGCGTTACGATCCCAATGACAACGGTCGCCATCATAAGCTCGACCATCGTGAAACCACGCTTATTTTGAAATGCTGAATTGAACCTGGTCATAACCATAGTGTTTGAGATAATTCTGCCTGTAGGCTTCGACGCATATCAGATAATTGACCCCTTTGGAAAGCCCCGCGAGATTCGACCATGTGTATTGAGTGCCGGCTACCGCGTGGCCCGAATCATAAACTCCTTCCTGGGCAATGGCCCCGTCGCTGCAGAAGCGCCAGTTATTGCCATCGTAATACTTTACGTTGTATGTCATTGTGGTGCTTTCAGTGTATCCCGCCGTATAATCGGTTGTGTACGCGTTGCCGTCCCATCTCAGCCAGGAAACCGTCCAGCTCACGTTTACCGAGCTGGGGTTGGTGAAAACGTCGGTCACCGTGGGGCTCGTTATCAGGACGTAGGGCAACTGCGGGATATGGTCATGCCCGGAATACAACCCCGCGTCGAAAAAGGACCTTATCATATTTACTATAATGAAACCCCCCATCTCTATGGTGCCGAAATCCGTCTGCGTGGCCAGGCCGTTCGCGGAAACGTAACAAGTGCTCGAACCGAGGACCATTTTGACAACGGCGCTCGCGTTAAACGAGTTATTATATTCGGACGTATAGTAGACCCGCGAAGTTCCCGAGACCTGGGGTATTGAGATCGTGGTCCTAATGCCCGAGTAAATGCTGTTGCCCCATTCCGGCGGCAGGTCGCCCGTATAGTCGAGGTTGAAAGGCCTGGTGGCGGAGATCTGGCCCAGCAGCGGCAGGTTGAAAACCGTCGACATATCGAGGCCCAGGTTGGTAATATCTCCCTGTGAACCGTCGCAGTACTCGTGGCGGAAAGCTCCTGAGCCGCTCGCGACCTGCCCGTTCATAAATGACGAGCAGCCCTCCTGCCCAGTGTTTACGGATCTGTCAAAATTAAAATACGCGGGAAAATCCGAGTGATGCCTCGCCCGCCAGTAATTGCCAGCTCCCGTGGGCACGTTGCCGGTGCTCTGCCACCAGGAATAATCGTCGTCCTGGTAGAGCTCGCCGATCCAGTTCTTCGCGAACCAGGTGCCATCCGTGCTCGCTACTATCCTCTGGGGCCCGTTGAGGATCTCGTCAACGTGGGTCAAAGAATTATCGGCCGCCGTGTTCCACGGCTGGTTGATGAAGGGCAGCGACCCCGTGGGAGGGCTCCCATAGAACGGGTCCTTGTCCATTCCGAATTCTCCGCCCATCCCGACGTAATAATAGCTGAACCCGTTCATGGCGGTCCAGATGCTCTGGCTGGCCAGGATGCCGTTGCGGTAGATCAGGAAATACCTGGGAACGTCCATGTCGCATCTTCCGTTCCAGCCGTCGGTGGTGTATGAAAAACTGCTGTAACTGAACTGGGTGTCTGGAATGGAACAGAAATACCAGTTATACCTGCTCGCCTGCTTCACGTCAAGATAAGGGCAGTGCCTGGGATCGCCCATGAACTGGTATTGCTCTGTCGCGGGCGGGTCCTGGCCTACCCAGAAATAAGTGCGCGAAAGGTTCGGGTACTGGAAGGTAGTACCGGTGGTTAGGTCGGAGCCTATGCGTGTTTCGACAGTATGCGCTCCGGTGGCAAAGGAGTTCGCTGCAAAAGTTATCACCCACCTGGCCGTGTTCTTGGTTATGCTCGATGTGACCAGATCGTTCGAAAAACCGTCCGGTATGGGGCCTACGGGGCAGGGTATGTATTCAAGCCCATAAAGGGTGCACGTGGAAAGCAGGCCTCCCCAGGAAGAAACGCTTGAGGTGGAGTTGAACATACGGGTGTCGTAAAGGGTTATGAGCGTACCGCCGCCGGCCGGGTTCGTCACCCTGCATACCGAAGTGGATTTTGAAATATCGACATTTACCCTCTGGTATGCCTCATCCGGGCCGCCCAGGATCTCCTTGACCGTCACGTTCGCGCTCGTAACGGTGTCCGTGGGAATATAAACGGTCGCGAGCGGGATCGTATCGAAGGGGACCGGTTCTTCGGTCTGGGTCGCGCTCTTCCATAAAAGCTTTGCTGAAGAAACTCCGGAATTCTCATAGTAATGCATCTCGATGTAATATGTATTATTGGCTTTAAGGTTCATCGAGTAGGTGGACGTGGTGGCGGATTGCTCGGTCCAGTCATTTATTACGGGCGAACTGCAGGTGGGGTCGTTGATGTACAACTCCACGCCGTCGTCGGTAACGGCTTCAAAAGTGTAGGACTCGGAATATTCGGGAGTTATATAACCGGTCCACCGGACAGTGAAGGTGTCGACGCCGATCAAGGGGTCGGGAGAACCCGTGCCCCAGTCAAAGTTGATCCTTCTGTCGTACCGGGTGAGCTTTAAGTTAGCCCCGGCCAGCGTCTGCTTATCCGGCTTTGCCGCGCCCGACCACTGGTAGTATTCCCCTTTTACTCCCACGGTGGTGGACGCGCGGTACGCATAGACCCTCAGGCTCACGGGATTGGAGGCGGCCGCGTATTTGATATTTTCCGGGTGAGTGACAAGTCTTACGTTGGGGAACCTGGCGGGCGCCTTCGCGGCGTCGGAATAATTGCGCATCGGCGGCAGCGGCAGCAGCTCGCCGTGCAGGTTCACGATGAGCACGTTCCTGTAGCTGTTCGGGGTAGAGTTCATCTGCTCGAGCAGCATCCTGAGGCTGACCTCCTGGGTGTCCGAGTCCGCCCCGGGCTGCGACGAATAATATTTAAAGAGCCTCATCTCGTCCGGATACCTGACCGCGTGGTTGTTCATATCGCAGAGAGGATAACCGTCGGAATTCATCCTTTCCTGGTCGATATCGAGCTGGCCGCCCATCATCGACGCGAGATAATAATCGTAGGGAACGTTGGCGGGAAGGCCGTTGGCGCCGGTAGTCCTCATGTGGCCCGGGTAGAAATAAACGTAAGGCATGGCGCTGTCGTTGGTGTCGGTGTTCTCGTTGATGTAAGGATAATATTCCTGATCCCTTCCGTAAGACAGCCGCTTTATCCTGTGTTCCCGGATGAGGAGCCCCGGGTTCCTCAGTTCTATGCCGCGCAGCACGTTATCAAATACCGCCCGCATGGTGGTCAGCGACGACCACCAGCCCGGCACGTTCTCTATCTCTATGACGTAGACGTCGAGAACCTGGGTGGGCACGAGGTTCGAAGTGATCGTTCTGAGTATCGAGATGGTCTCGGCGAGGGTTTCCTTGGGGTTGCCGGGGTTGGCGGGGTCGTTGCGGTAAATATCCACGAAAACTTTTCTGGCGTACGGGTCGTCCGGAACCCTGAAAACGCTGATGTTCCTTATGTACTTCCAGGTGCCGCCCTGGTTGAGGTTCCCGCTCAAGGGGCTTCCCCCGTCGGTCACGGCTTTATTTGAAGTAAGCACCTCGCTGTAGGTGCTTCCGTCGTTATAGTTGTCGAGCACGTCGACCTGCTCTTTTTCCGAGCCCGCGACCAGCGACCTCAGTTCTTCCATTATCTGTATGGCTTTTTCAGTGGCGAAAGCTTTATCCTTTATCCTGACGGACTGCCTGCTCATAAAAGTCTGTATGTAAACTATCGACATGCTCACGATAGCTATGATAGATACCGCGAGAACCGCTTCGAGCAGCGTCATCCCTTTGTGCGATCTAAATATTTTATTCATATCGATTAACCCACCCGCACCTACGGCGGATCAGACCTAAAATAAACTTTTTCCCTTCTCAAAGCACGCCAAGGTAAAATTCCGTATCATCAGCTGACGGCGCAAACGCATCGAGCCGGACTAAAAATCGGAAATACCCGTAAATATCCTGTAAGTTGATTTCATCTCGCGGTACTGGCACACCAGCTGGCGTACCGTGGCGAGTATGGTCTTGCTGTAGAGGATCGTGCAGGTTTCCGTGGCGCTCGTGCGCGAAAGGACGAGGCCTTTCCAACCCACCACGCACCCCTGGACGATGTTGCTGTCTTCTATGTAGACCGTGCCCGTGCAATAGATGAAGCCCTGGTAACTGCAGTAAGCGCCGGCCTTGAGCGTGAGGTCGCCGTCAACGAAGAGAATGCCGCTGGAAAAAAGAGGGTTCGAAGAATCGAACGTCGCGTTGCCGCAGATATAGACCAGGCACATGTCGGGCAGGGGATTGGGCAGCTGGTTTACGTTGGTGACAAGGTAATTAGCCATTATCTTGAGGTCCGAAGTAGACACCCCGAGAACGAACGAGGCCGTGTGGCTCGAGACTATTACCGACTTAGAACTCGAAGGCGAGATCTTGCCTCCGCTGTCTATCGTGTAAGGCGGGTTGTTCCCGCCGGAAAAACCTACGCCGTAGCCGGTGGATCCGCCGTCCAGTATGCCTTTTGAATGAACCGTCACGGTATTCGTGCTGCCGCTTCCCCCTGAATTGGTAATGAAGGCGCAGGAGGTCGGAAGATTCAAAGTGATCCTCCTTATCTCGGTGGAGACCCTCGATCTGGCAAGAACGTTCTTAATGTTGAAATTTGACGTAACCCCGTTGGAAGTCAGCGTCGGGGTGGAAGCCTTGTAGATATAGCCCCTGCTCGCGATGTACCAGGCGTAGCCCTGGCCTGTTTTTTCACCGTTAAAAAACCTCTGCCCCGTTATGTCGTGAACCGCGTAGGTATCGTATATCACGCCCGCGGTCGCAGGGTTGGTCTGCCGCTTGACTTCGTACCTGCCGTAAAGCCCGGTGTCTGAATTTAACGGGTACTCCTGAACGATGCCAATGCTCTGGTCTATGGTAGCCGATAAAGCGGCGCTGGTGCTGTAGTGAGGGTCAAAGGCCCCGTCTTCCCAGTTCGGATGGGTAGGCGGCGCCCCAGCATTGACCGGCTGGGTAGCCTGCCTTTTAAACCACGATATAGAGTCCACGAGGCCGGCTCTGGCCACGTTATCCACTTCAGCGCCCTGGTGCTCCTGCTGCCTGGCGTCTTTGTAAGACGTGGAAATAAGCTGTGCTCCCACCAGGGCCAGCATGGCAATGACAACTGATAAGATGATAGCGGTTACCAGAGCCGAACCTTCGCTGCCAAAAAGGATGCCCCCCGGCTTGAAAAAGCGGCGGGCCAGGTTAAGGAAGGATGACATAGAAAGTGATTTTATGGGATGATTTGCGCGGGACATAAATTTGTGCCTTGCTTCCGGAAAAAAGATGATAAGTTCGGGTTAATTATTCTATTAAATATTTTCTCAATAAAAGTATAGCACAAACTCTTCGATTTTTCAATATTTTCACGTTTCTCTGAACGGACTCGCTGTTCCGGCCATATTCACGGCTGAAAGTTAACAATAGAAACTGATAAATCAATCATATTTTGCTATGTAGCTGTGGTTTACCGGAATCAGCTATTTTTCCGCCGTCATCAATCATTTTGACAGTCCGTGATTTTTTTGTTAAAATGAATTCAAACTATGAAAGGATTTTTTATAACTTTTGAAGGTTGCGAAGGAAGCGGAAAAAGCACTCACTCCCGCTTGCTTTATGAGTTCTTGAAAAAAGAAGGCTACGCGGTAGTCCATACCAGGGAGCCCGGCGGGACAAAGATATCCGAAGCCGTAAGGTTGATTTTGCTCAGCCCCGAAAACAATATAACGCCTCTAGCAGAACTCTTTCTTTACGAGACCGCCCGTACCCAGCATATGACTGAAGTGATCATTCCGGCGCTCGAGGCAGGCAAGACCGTAGTCTGCGACCGCTTCACGGACGCTACGCTCGCCTACCAGGGCTATGGCCGCGGCCTCGATATCGCGGTCATTAAAAGGCTTAACCACACGGCCGCTTCCGGCGTTAAACCCGACCTGACAGTTTATCTCGACATAGCGCCTGAAAAGGGCCTCAAGAAAGCCAGGTCCATCAAAAAAGATTTTAAAAAATCCTGCGACAGGCTGGAAAGCGAAGGGATCTCCTTTCACAAGCGGGTAAGGACCGGCTACCTCGAGCTCGCCAGGCAGGAGCCGGGGAGAATAAAGGTGATACGGACCGGAGACACTATCGCCCTGACACACAAGGAAGTCGTGCGCGCGGTCAAGAAGCGTCTCGGGACCGGCCGCTAGTTGATCTGGCGGGTCCCGATGTTCAGGGTTTAACTTATCGCTTACGTCTGAAAAATATGTCCTTTAACGATATAATCAACCAGGATAAGGCAAAAAAAGTGCTGACGGGACAACTCGCGTCCGGCAGGATAGCACACGCCTATCTCTTTCTAGGCCAGGACGGTATCGGTAGAAAGAAAACAGCGCTCGAGCTTGCCAAGGCCCTCAACTGCGCCAAGAATTCTTCCTCAAAAGAATTAGTAGAGGCCTGCGGCCACTGCGTTTCCTGCGGTAAGATCGAGCACTCGAACCATCCCGACGTCAAGATCATAGATTTCAGCTACCAGGCGCGGCTTGAGAACAAAGAGGTGGAAAAACAAAAAGCCATTAAGATAGATACCATCAGGGCCGTGCAGAAGGACATCAGCTTTAAACCGTCTGAAGGCAGATGGAAGGTTTACATTATCGAGCCAGCCGAAAAGATAACCGTTGACGCCGCGAACTGTCTTTTAAAAACCCTGGAGGAACCGCCGGCGTGGACCGTCATCATTCTTCTTTCCAAGCACAAGGAAAACCTGCCGGCCACGGTGGTCTCGAGGTCTCAGGTGCTCTACTTCAGCCCGCTTTCCGAAAACGAGGTCGCGGAATATCTTATCGCAAAACACGGCACGGCCCCGGGGCGGGCCCGGGAGATCTCGGTCTCGTGCGAGGGTTCTCTTTCCGCCGCCCTGACCCTCCTCGAGGATAACGAGGGCCTGGCGCCGGGCCTGTGGCAGAAAATAAGATCCGGCGACATCAGCTCCGCGGAAACTCTTTCTTCCAGCCAGCAGTTTTCAAAGAGCGCCCGGGAACTGCTCGACGAGTTACTGACCGGAGCCAAGAACGAATTCCGCTCGGGCTCGGAGCGGGCGGGCCGCGCGGTGGAAGAGATAACGAATTCCCAAAAGCTCTTGGAGCAGAACGTCAACCCGCAGATGGTGCTCGACGTCCTATTATTGAGACTCAACGATCTATTCGAAACAAAACGGGTATTTTCTTTACGCTGACACACAGGAGTCAATCATGCCTATAGTAGTCGGGCTCACGGCCCGCAGGATAAAAGAAAAGATATACGGCGACACCGGGCACCTCGACCTCGTGATCGGGGACAAGGTGCTTGTCGAAACGGAGCACGGCCAGGAAGACGCGGTCGTCTGCGAACGCGAGAGGATGATCGAAAAACTCAAAGACCCGGTGGCTAAGGTCCTGAGAAAATTGACAAAGGAAGACAAGAACCGGATCGCGGAGAACGACCAGAAAAACCACCAGGCGCTGAAAGTCGTTCTGGGCAAGATCGAAGACCACGAACTCGAGATGAAACTGACTTGCGTCCAGTATACCTTCGACCGCGCGAAACTTTTCATTTACTATACCGCCGAAACGCGCGTTGATTTCAGGGAGTTGATAAAGGACCTCGGCCATATCCTGAAGACCCGCATCCAGATGGTCCAGATCGGCGTCCGGGACGAATCGAAGATGATCGGAGGGCTCGGTTCCTGCGGCAGAGGGCTCTGCTGCCAGGGCTTCCTGAAAGATTTTTCTTCGGTAACGATAGACATGGCCAAGGAACAGGACCTGTCGCTTAACACGTCAAAACTCTCGGGGCTTTGCGGTCGTCTCATGTGCTGCCTAGCCTTCGAACACGATTTTTACAGGGAGTGCAAGAAAAGAATGTCCCCCGCGGGCTCAAAAGTCAAGACGCCCGAAGGCCCGGGCACCGTCGTTTCCCTGAATTGCCTCAAGGAAGAGGTTACCGTCGAACTCGCAGATAAACAGCAAAAAGTTTTTGCCGCGAAAGACGTGTCGCACACGCCGGTCGAAAAGACGATCGAAGGCAAAACGGCCGGAGAGCAAAACCCGAACAAGCACTAGGCACGCTTCGGCCCGGGATTTCGGGATATATCTGCCGGGATAATTAACATGAAATATTATCTGACCACCCCCATTTATTACGTCAACGACAGCCCTCACATAGGCCACGCCTACACTACGGTGGCGGCGGATGTCATCGCCAGGTGGCGGCGCTACCGCGGAGACGACGTTTTTTTCCTCACGGGCACGGACGAGCACGGGGCCAAGATCTGCCAGGCCGCCGTGAGAGCTGGGAATTCCCCCGCCGAGTTCTGCGACAGGATATCGGGCGAGTTCAGGAAAGAGTGGCAGAACCTGAAAATAACCAACGATTATTTCATCCGCACGACGGACCAGAAACACATATCCGCAGTCCAGAAGTTCCTGGGCGCGCTCCATGCCACGGGGGCCGTTCAAAAAGGGAAGTACGAGGGCCTCTACTGCGTGGGCTGCGAGAAGTTCCTCTCGGAAAGCGACCTGGTGGACGGCTGCTGCCCGGACCACAAACAGAAACCGGTGCTGCAGTCCGAAGAGAACTGGTTCTTCAGGCTCTCCGATTATCAGGAAGAGCTCCTTAAAATCATCACGGACGACTCCGACCCCCGGGTCAAGATATTCCCGGTCGAGCGCAGGAACGAGATAACGGGCAAGCTGAAAAACTTGAAACTCGAGAACATCAGCATCTCCCGGGCCAACCTCGAGTGGGGCATACCGCTCCCGTTCGACCCGGGGCAGACGGCCTACGTGTGGGTCGACGCACTGCTTAACTATATTTCCGCCATCGGCTACGGAGAAGGCGACGGCCGGTTCGAGAGGCTCTGGCCCTCCGACATGCATTTGATGGCGAAAGATATCCTGTGGTTCCACAGCGTGATCTGGCCCGCCATGCTGCTGGCGGCCAAACTCCCCCTGCCGAAAAAGATCTTCGCGCACGGTTTTTTTACCATAAACGGCGACAAGATGTCGAAAACCGTCGGCAACGTGATACTCCCCAAAGAGATGTCCGACAAATTCGGCGTTGACGCCTCCCGATACCTCATGCTCTCGCTTTTCCCCTTCGGCGCGGACGGCGACATATCCTGGCAGGCGCTGACAGATAAATTCAATACCGACCTCGCCAATAACCTGGGAAACCTCGTCTCCCGCACGCTGACCATGGTTGAGAAATATTTCGAAGGCAGGATACCCAAACCGAATTCCACGCCGGCTCTAGAAGAGGTCATCAATATCGGTGAATTTAACGGCTTTTTCGAGGACCTAAAGTTCAGTAACATTATCGAAACGGTACAAAAACACTTAAACCACGCAAACCAGCTAATCGAAAGATCTGCCCCGTGGAAAATGGCGAAAGCGAACGACCCCGAACTTTCAACCGTTCTGTTCGAGCTTCTCATCAGGATCAGGGAAGCCTCCTTGGCCGTATACCCCTTTATGCCAGAAATAGCGGCGAACATCTGGAAGCAGATCGGCTCGGATGAAGATATCGACAGCGAAGCCAGGGCTTTTTTTCAAGGCGGGGCGATCGCCTCTCCAAAGCCTGGCAACGCGGTGGCAAAATCCGGCTCTCTATTCCCGAGGATAATCGACAAGAAATAGTCCCTGCTTTTCCTTCTATGTTAATTGATACCCACGCACACCTGACCGACCAGAGTTTCGACGCCGACAGGGCCGAAGTGATAGCACGCGCGAAAACGGCGGGCATATCAAGGATGATAGAGATCGCCTGCGAGCCGCGGTACTGGCGGAAAGCGCTCGATCTCGCGGCCGTCAACGACGGGATCGCCTGCGCGCTCGGCATCCACCCTCAGGAAGCAAAGCTTTGCACCGAGGCTGTCTTTAAAGAACTCGAGCAGCTTATAAAACATCCCTCGGTCTGCGCTGTAGGCGAGACCGGCTTCGACTACCACTACGAAAACTCACCGAGGGACCAACAGCGGGAAGTCTTTGAAAAGCACATCGGATTATCGCTAAGTTCCGGCAAGCCTCTGGTAATGCATTGCCGGGAAGCCTACCCCGATATGCTCGAGGTATTGAAAGCGCACAAGTGCCACGGAGTGGTCCATTGTTTTTCCGGGTCGCTGAAAGACTGCGAGGCGCTGCTGTCCATGGGATTTTATCTGGGCATAGACGGGCCGGTCACTTATCCAAAAGCCGGGGCCCTGCGGGAAGCCGTGAAGATCATACCGCTCGAGAGAATATTGATCGAGACCGACAGCCCGTATCTTCCTCCTCAGGCGTACCGTGGCAAGAGGAACGAACCTGCCTACGCGCGCTTCATCTCCGAAGAGATAGCAAAGATCAAACTGACGACAACGGAACGGGTTATGACGGCGACTTCCCTAAACGCCGCCGGCTTGTTCGGTTTGCAAAACTAAAGCGAGGAACTATTATTATGGCAATTACCTATAAATACCAGGACAGCCTCTACATCAATCTCACCAACCGTTGCGTGATGGCGTGCACCTACTGCATAAAGCACAAATGGAAGGGCAGGTTCCGGGGACACAACCTGCGCCTGGAAAAAGAACCCTCGGCGCGCGAGGTTATAGCCGCTATCAAAGACCCTAAAAAATATGGTGAGATAACATTCTGCGGCTACGGAGAGCCTCTTGTGAGGTTCAAGGTTGTTAGAGCGGTGGCCCTCTGGGTCAAGGCGAACGGTGGAAAAACAAGGGTAAACACCACCGGTAATTTCAATGGGGCAGATTCTAAAGAAATGCTAAAAAGTCTAAAAGGCGCGGTCGACAGCATCTCCATCAGCCTCAACGCCCCGGACGCAAAGACCTACAGCCTGATAAACCGCCCGAAATACGGGCTCGGCGCGTTCAAGAACGTCCTGAACTTCATACGCCTCGCCAGGTTATACATACCCGACGTCACCGTCACTACGGTCGCGCTCCCCGGGATAGACGTTGAAAAATGCAAAAAGACGGCAAGGTCGCTCAAAGTAAAATTCCGCGTACGCCCCTACCTCGACGAGTATGAAACCGCTTAATAAAAAAATCCTGCTCGCCGTCTTTTTCGCCCTCGGTGCCTCCGCCGCGGCGTTATTCCTTTATCTCGGCGGCACGGTAACGATCATCGCGGACGGAAAGAAGATAAACGCGCGCTCCAGGAACGTGCCCGTGGGCGAACTGATAAAAAGCTACGGCATATCATTTTCTTCCTCGGATATCGTGAGCCCTCCGCCCGGCGCGCCGGCCCCCCGCCACGGCAACATTAGCGTCGTGCGCGTTACCGAAAGGACCGATAACGTGACCGAGACTCTCCCGTTCATCATGAGATGGAGCAAACAGTACACGAAAAACCTCAGGCCCGCAGAACTTCAAAAAGGCACACAGAGGATAAGGATAAAACTCGTAAAAACCGTTTTTCACGACGGGAAGCTCGCGTCCTCGGAAACAGTGAGGGAGAGAACAACTGTAAAAACAGTTTACAGGCTGGCGTTGCTCAACGAGGACGGCACGTGGCAGTGCCTCTACGACCTTTCCAAATCAATAAAGATAAAGATGATAGCCACCGCTTACTACCCCGGCGACCCTCTCGCCTGGGGCGACGGGAAGACAACTTATCTCGGAGAGAAAATGCAGAGAGGCATAGTTGCCGTTGACCCGCGGGTCATACCGTTAAAGACAAGGGTTTTTGTTTCGGACTACGGGTACGGCTGGGCGGGTGACACGGGTTCCGTTATAAAGAGAAAAAGGATCGACCTCGGAGTTAACAACAGGGAAGAAGAGAAAGACTACATGCACGTGCCGGTAACGGTTTATATCCTTGAAAAAGCGGAAAGCTGGTGAGAACGCAAGTGATAAAGGGTAAGTGGTAAACGATAAGTAAAGTCACGGTCAAGATCAAAACCGAATTGCAGTTATATTTTCACTTTATCGACCGCTTACCGCCGATACGATTCGGTTCAATAATTACTTTGATGGAATCTTTGCCGGAAGCCGTAAGCCTGAAACCCTCGCCTGTCTCTTCCAGCGGAAACCTGTGAGTTATCAGAGCGCCCACCTTGACCTTCTTATCCCTGATCAGTTCCAGTGATTCCAGATTGTCTCCCGGGGCGGCGCCGTAGGAGGTCGCGAGGGTCATATCGTTCCTCCAGAAATCGTTCACGGGAATTTCAAGTTTAAGCCCGGGATCGGTCGGCGCGAAAAACATCACCATACCGCCCTTATCCGCGAGCTCGAGCGCCTGCTTGAAAGCCGGGAATGCGCCGGTTGAAACTATTACGATGTCGTAAAGCCCGCCACCGTTGGCCTTCCTGGCCTCTTCTATGACATTCCCCCTCGCGTTTATGGCGGCGTCAGCGCCCAGCTCCAGGGCCTTATTCAAGCGGAACTCGTTTACGTCCGTGATGACGACCCTGGCGGCTCCGCGGGCCTTCGCGAGCAGAAGGTGCAGCAGCCCCGATATGCCAGCCCCGAGTATTATCACGCTCTGGCCGGCTTTGAGCCGCGCGGCCCTCTGAGCCCTGACGACGCAGGCGAGCGGCTCGATAAAGACCGCCTCGTCGTAAGTCATACCTTCGGGGAGAACGAAAACACCGCAGTCAAGGTTTATCTCCGGCACTCTTAAATATTGAGAAAAACCGCCCGGGTCGTAATTTGTGGTATGCAGGGTGTGGCAGGCGGTCTGGTGGCCGTTCAGGCAATACGCGCAAGTGTTGCAGGGCACGTGATGGGACACGAAAACCCTGTCCCCGGTTTTATATTTTTTGACGTTCTTACCGGTTTCAACGATCTCCCCGCCTATCTCGTGGCCTAACACGACCGGCGCTTTTTTTATCCTGTACCATTCCATAACGTCGGAGCCGCAGATCCCGCTCGAATGGACCTTAACGAGAAGCTCTCCGTCGCCGATCACGGGAACAGGCCGTTCTTCCATGCGTATGTCGTTATTGTTGTGATACACGGCGACTCTCATTAAAACTTCCTTTAACGCCAAGTAAAAGGTGAAAACCAGCGCCTTCTCGGCCCGCTTTCCTCTTACAGCATATCACTTGTCTCTTTTTGCTTCTTTGAATATCTCACCCGCTTCTTTAGCGGTAGCTTTTTTGTGAATGATCGCGTAAAGAGCTTTAGCAACGGCAGCCGGATGCGGGTTCTGCCACACGTTACGGCCGAGATTTATACCCACGGAACCCTTCCGCATCCCGTCGTAAACAAAATCGAATACTTCCTGTTCGGTCTCGCACTTCGGCCCTCCGGCCATCACGACCGGCACGGGACAACCGGCTACTACTTTATCGAAATCTTTTTCGCACCAGTAGGTCTTGACGACCCTCGCCCCGAGCTCGGCGGCTATGCGGCAGGCCATCGAGAGGTAACGCGCTTCTATCTTCGTTCCCATCTCCCTGCCGACAGCCGTGACCGCCATGACCGGTATACCGAAATCCTCGCACTCGTTTACTATCTTAGAAAGGTTCATGAGAGTCTGGTGCTCGAACTCACCGCCCACGAACACCGACACCCCGACCGACGACGCGTTGAGCCTTATTATTTCAGCTATGGAAGTAGTAAGGGCTTCGTTGGAGAGGTCCTTGCCGGCCATGCTGGTACCGCCTGAAACCCTCAATATTACCGGTTTGTCCAGGGCTTCGCCTACGCACGAACGGAGCACTCCCCTCGTAACAAAAAGGGCGTCGCAATACTCCAGCAGGGGCTCGATGGTCTTGCCCGGTTTCTCGAGACAGCTGGTGGGCCCCTGAAAATATCCGTGATCTATGGGAAGAAAAAAACAATGACCATCCCTGCCGAACAGCCTTGCCATCCGGTTCTTCATACCCCAATCCATATTAAAACCTCCAGATACAAATTCAGCCGTAAGATAACCCGACATAGACAATTTGGATGCGTTCTTACAGATGTTGCCTTTCTTAAATCTTATAACTTATAGCTTATTACTTCTTAGATTTTTCCTCAGCCCAGGACCTTCTCACATAACACGCTTTAAGCTTGTTAAAAGCTCCGCCGCGGGTCTTTTCCGCCATGGCCGCGAGCACACCGGCTCTGGGAAAGACATATTTCGGCGGTGTCTTGACCGCCTTGGTTCCCAGCGCCCGCTTTATCACCTCCGCGTATACCACAGCCGCGTTGCCCGTTACCAGTATCCTGCCCTTGATCTTTTTGCAGGCGGTAAAATATTTTTTCACATCCACTATGCCTGAGGCATCGCCTTCAACATAAACCTCGCCGCGGCCGGCGTCGATAGCGGCTACGACCGAATAATCTCCTTCCGGAACAGCCGTCTTTAATAGGCTCAGCGTGCCGACGCCGATTACGGGAATATCCAGGGCTTGAGAGAGCAGCTTCGCGCAAGTGAGCCCGACCCTGATCCCGGTAAAACTGCCCGGCCCCGTAGAAACGGCGACTTTATCGAGGTCTTTTAAATTCCACCGCGCGCATTTCAAAAGCCCTGTTATGCGGGGAATGAGTTTTTCGGAGTGTATGAACCCGGAGTCCTCAAAGATCTCTCCCACAACCTTGCCGTCTTCAAAGACGGCGACGCCGAACGCCTGCCCGGAGGTTTCTATCGCGAGGATTTTCATTTTGCCGCTTTCTCCGTTCTTATGGATATCTTTCTTTTACGTTCGCCCAGCCATTTAAAATTGACGTTATAGGAAGGACGCAGGATCCGGTTATCGAGCTTATCAGCCCATTCTATGACCGTTATGGCTCCATCCATAATATAATCTTCCATTCCCAGCGTATTTATGTCACGGCCTCTCAAACGGTAGAGATCCATGTGCAGAAGCTTCTTGTCACCGGCTGAATATTCGTTTACCAGCACGAAGCTGGCGCTTTTCGCGTATTTTTTTATGCCCAGCGAGTCGAGTATGCCCTGTACGAAGGTAGTCTTACCGCAGCCGAGCCCGCCCGTGAGAGCCACCGTGTCGCCTTTTTTAAGTTTTCTCGCGAACCTCACACCGAGCTTTACGGTCTCCTCGGGCGAACACGTAAAGAACTCCCGGTCCCTCGGGGCTTTCAGCGGGCGGCGAGTTGTTCTTATTCTCTTAGCGGTCATCTATGGAATGCCTGATAACCGGCGGCTTCGATATTCACGGCGCTGCCTCCGGAAAAATATTTTACCCGGCCAGAGCCGTTGACAACACCTATACGGGTAATGTCCGGCGATATATTCTCCACGGTTCTTGCCCCGCCCGGTTTCACGGTGAAAACAAGCTCGTAGTCTTCCCCGCCGTTCAATGCCAGCCACAGGGGCTTTAGCTTCCTGTTCGTCAAGGAAAGTTTTTTGAGTTCCTTCGAAATAGGTATAAGATCGGTAAAGATGTCCGCTCCTACGGAACTTTTTTCGGATATGAATTTCAGGGACGCCGCGAGCCCGTCCGACGAATCGATCATCGCAGTCACTTTGCCCGTCTTTGAGAGGCGCCCGGCGAGTTCCATCCTCGGGACCGGGAGAAGATGTTTCTTTACCAGCGCTTTTTCAAAGGCTGAGCCCCCCCTGGCTTTATCTTCCAGTATCTTAAGCCCCGCGCCTGAGTCGCCGAAACTGCCTGACACGTAGATGATGTCGCCCGGCTTTGCCCCCGACCTGCGAATCAGCCGTCCCGGGTCGATCTCGCCCAATAATGTAACCGATATTACGATATCTTTTTTTGAAGAGACGGTGTCCCCTCCGGCGACAATAAATCCGAATTCGGCGCACGCCCTGTTCATCCCCGTCAACAGCTTATCTACAAAATCAACGGCGGTACCCGCGGGCATCGCGAGGCCTGAAAATGCGTAAAGCGGTTTTGCTCCCCCCATGGCCGCGAGGTCTGAAAGGTTAACGGCGAGAGCCTTGTAGCCGAGTTCAGCGGGACTTATCCACCCGCGGCGAAAATGCACGTTTTCGACGAGGACATCGTTGGTCGCCACGAGGACCCTGCCCGCGGAGAAGCGGGCCGCAAAAGCGTCATCGCCTATATCGATCAAAACCCGCGACGCCCCGGGGAGCCCGCGGAATAACTTTTTTTCGATACGCTTGATAAGGCTGAATTCGCCTATCCCGGACAGGAGGGTCTTCTTCATCGTATATCCTTGCGGTTACTTTTGTTTATTTTCCGCCGGCGGGGTTTCGTTGCCGTCTTTTGGTTCGAAAGACTCCACTATGCTCGTTACTCCTGCGATAACTGAGATGACTCCCCCGACCGCGAGCGTGAACGGCATCAGCCCTTTTATTACTACCAGGAAATCTCCATACCAAACGAAAACGCCAAACCCGCCCGCCGCGACGAATATCAACCCTAAGATTACGGCTAACATAAAGAACCTCCATGTATGGCTTATAATACCGACAAAATATTACCGCGAGCCCGGGACATCAAACCTCTTATCACAGGAAGCCCGGATTAATCGTCCATTCAACGGGATCGGGCCCTTCTGGTCATCGATTTAGGTATCTTATAGCTGCTTCGCACAGGAAACGCGCGCCCGAGCAGAGGGCTCTCTCATCGACGTCGAATTTCTCGTGATGCCACGGGTAGGGTGTCTTGAGGCCAGTCCCTATATAAACGAAACAACCTCTCACTAATTTAAGGTATTCCGAGAAATCTTCCCCTCCCATCGAGGGTTCCGCGAGCATTTTAACCTTCGACGGCCCGAAGAGGCCCACTGCCGTTCCCTTGAGAAGCTCGAGTAGGCCGGCCGAATTTACCAGGGGGTTCCCAAGGGATTCATACTTGAAACTATACGTCGCCCCGAACGCCCCGGTTATGGCGCGGATCTTTTTCTCCATAGAGCTTTTTATGTCCCTGCGAAGTTTTTGTTCCAGGGTCCTGACCGTACCTACCATCTTAACCCTGCCGCTCATTATATTAAACCGTTCGCCGCCCTCTATGGTGCCTATCGTCAATACGGCGGGTTTAACGGGGTTGATCTCGCGTGAAATTATCGACTGAAGCGCCGTGACCAGATAGGCGGCTATCACTACCGCGTCCTTGCCCAGGTGAGGGTAGGCCCCGTGGCCTCCGTCACCGATTACCTCTATCTCGAACCTGTCCACAGCCGCCATCATCGGACCCTTCTTAAAACCCAGCACCCCGGGCTTAAGCCAGGGGTTCACGTGCACGCCGACTATGGCGTCAACGTACGGATTCCTGAGAACGCCGGCATCGATCAGGCTTATAGCGCCGTCCGAGGTCTCTTCGCTGGGCTGGAATATAAATTTTACGGTACCGCCAAATTCATTCTTTTTCTCCGCCAGGGTCAAAGCCGCGCCCAGCACGATCGTCGCGTTCGCGTCGTGCCCGCAGGCGTGCATAACACCGGGGTTCCGTGAGGCGTAGGACTTTCCGGTTTTTTCGATCACGGGAAGCGCGTCTATGTCGGCCCGCAGGGCGATGGTTTTTGTTTTTTTGGAAATGTTCTTTTCCCCGCGGAGTTCGCCGACAACGCCGGTTTTAGTGAGCTTTCTGGTCCTGATGCCGGCTTTTTCGAGCAGCTTGCCTATAAAAGCCGTGGTCGCAAACTCCGCTCCTCCGAGCTCGGGATGGGAATGGATGTGCCTTCTTATGGAAACGAGTTTTGCAGCGATATCTTCTTTCATAGGGGTTTGAGCGTCCTTTTGAGCGCCCGGGGGATAGTCCTCGAGATGTCACCGGCAAGGAGGCCGATCTCTGTTTTTTCTTTCGCGGCGATATCTCCCGCGAGGCCGTGAAGAAATACCGCGCACAGCGCGGAATTTAAAAGTTCCGGCGCCTTTACCTGGCACGTCAAAGCCGCGATGACTCCTCCGAGAACGTCGCCGCTGCCCCCCTTCGCCATACCAGGATTGCCGGTAGTGTTTTGAAAAATATTTTTACCGTCTGTCACGACCGTGCCCGCGCCCTTTAACACGCAGACAACCCCGGTTTCCCTAGAAAACTCGAGCGCCGTACGGGCGCGCGAGCCCTGTACCTCGCGAATCTCCGAACCGATGAGCCGCGCCATCTCGCCGGGATGCGGCGTCACGATGATCTTTGCCGAAGCCTTTTTCAGGTCGCGGATTTTTATCGCGTTTAACCCGTCCGCATCTAGTACCAGAGGCAGTGTGACCGTCGAAACGAGCCTTCCGACAAGCTTTGTCACGCCCTTCCCCTGCCCGAGCCCGGGCCCGAGGACTACGCACGTGACTTTTCTTCTGGCAATAAAATCCAGAATACCGTTTAAGGCTTTTGAGTTGATCTGCCCCCTGCTGTTCTCGGCCAGAGGCAGGATCATTGCCTCGGGAAGTATTTTTTTTGAAACGATGACCCGGGCGCTTTTTGACACCGCCGCGGTTACCAGGCCCGCTCCCGACGTGAGAGCGGCATTGGCGCAGAGTACCGCCGCTCCGGTCATATTCCTCGAGCCGGCCACGATCAGCACGTGCCCGAAATCTCCCTTATGGCTGTCCTTTTTGCGCGGAAGGATCAATGACCTGACTAAAGAAGCGGTGATCTTTTGGAGTTTCATATTAATTCAGTTGTAAGTTATAAGATTTAAGCTTTAAGAAAACTAAACTTCATCTATATGGCCGATTTATTTGCATTTTCTTACAACTTATTGCTTATCGCTGCCGTTCAATGACCGCTACCGCTGCGGCGTAGTTTTGCGTATGGGACAACGAAATGGAGATGTCTTTTCTCTTCTTACCTTTAATGAGAGCTTCCGGCTTGCCGTTAGGGAGGTTCTTTACGCTTATATGCTTTAGCGATATTCCTCTCATGCCGAGCGCCTTCCAGACGGCCTCTTTGGCGGCAAAGCGCACGGCGTAATGCTCGGCACTATTAACCCTCACGGAACAATATGCAATCTCCTGCTCCGTAAACACCCTCTTGAGGAATGCTTTGTTCCTGATGAGTTTTGCTATGCGTTTGACTTCGACTATGTCTATCCCGATATTCATCTATTATTCGACCGTCACGGATTTTGCGAGGTTTCTCGGCTGGTCGACGTCGCAGCCGAGCGCTACGGATACGTAATAGGCGAATAGCTGAAGAGGGACCACGTTGAGCAGAGGAGCGAATATCTCGTTTACCTCCGGCATATAGATCTGTCTATCTGTCTTGTTCTTTATGTCGGTGTCGCCTTCGGTCGCAAGCGCGATGATGTTCCCGCCCCGGGCTTTAGCTTCCATTACGTTGCCGATTATTTTTTCGTAGACCTTGCACGCGGTCGCGATCACCATTATAGGCATGTTCTCATCGATGAGAGCTATGGGCCCGTGTTTCATCTCTCCCGCCGGGTAGCCCTCGGCGTGTATGTAGGATATCTCCTTGAGCTTTAAAGCGCCTTCCAGAGCTATGGGATAGTTGAGGTTCCTGCCCAGAAAAAGGAAATCCCTCTTGTTCGAGTATTCCTTGGCGAGCGTATTAATCTCTTCGCTTTTTTTGAGCACTTCCCTGAGTTTCATCGGCATTTCCCAAAAAGTTGACAGCAGTTTCCTGTATTCCTTGTCCGGCACGGTTTTTCTTATCCGGGCCCAGTCGAGCGCGATGAGATAGAGCACGGTCAGCTGTCCGGTAAATGCCTTGGTGGAAGCGACTCCGATTTCCGGCCCGCAGCGCGTATGGATGGAGGCGTCGGCCGCGCGGCTTATGCTAGAACCCACGACGTTGCAGATGGCGAGGGTGGAACATTTATTCTGCTTGGCCAGTCGGAGGGCCGCCAGCGTGTCGGCGGTTTCACCGGACTGCGAGATGACGATCACGAGCGTTTTGGCGTCGAGCACCGGCGAGCGGTAGCGGAACTCGGAAGCTATATCGACTTCCACCGTAATTCCGGCCAGCTTCTCTATCAGGAATTTCCCTACCAGTCCCGCGTGGTAGGACGTGCCGCAGGCGACTATGTATATTTTTGATATCCTGTTGAGCATCTTCTCGTCGTATTTCAATCCCTCGAGAAAAACCTTGCCTTCGTCGGGGATTAACCTGCCGAGGAAAGTATCCTGTATGGTCTGGGGCTGCTCGAAAATTTCCTTCAACATGAAATGCTTGAAGCCGCCCTTTTCAGCCTGAACGGCGTCCCAGGTAATATTCTGGATCTCCCGCTTGACCCGCTTGCCGTCCTGGTTGAATATCTTAACCTCTTTTACCGTCAACTCCGCGATATCGCCCTCTTCCAGGAATATCATCTGCCTCGTATAGGGAAGCAGGGCGGGGATATCGGACGCAATGAAATTCTCGCCTTTGCCCACGCCGATTATGAGGGGCGCGTCTTTCCTCGCGGCGATTATCCTGTCCGGGTCGTCTGACGATATTATGCCCAGGGCGTAAGCTCCCCTTACGTCCCTTAGCGCCTTCTGCACCGCGCTGAGCAGGTTGCCGGAAAAATATTTTTCCACAAGATGCGCGACCGTTTCGGTATCGGTCTCGGATTTAAAGATGTGCCCTGACGCCGAGAGCGATTTTTTTAATTCCTGGTAGTTCTCTATTATGCCGTTGTGCACCACCACTATTTTATTTTTGCAGTCGGTGTGGGGGTGAGCGTTCTCTTCGCTGGGCTTACCGTGAGTCGCCCAGCGCGTGTGCCCGATGCCGGTGCAGCCTTCAAGACCGTTTTTTTCAAGCACCTTGGCAAGCTCGTTGAGCTTTCCCACGCTCCTGCGCAGTTCTATACGGCCGGCTGATATAACAGCGATCCCCGCGGAATCATAACCTCTGTATTCGAGACGTTTGAGCCCGTCCAGTATAACTTCCGCCGCGTTCTTTGATCCGATGTAGCCTACTATCCCGCACATATTTACCTCCGAAAAATATTTACAGATTACAATTGGCGACTCGATATAAGGACCTGTGATCGGTCATTTGCAATTTGTAATTAAAGATTTCATTTCCCTAACTGCTTTTCTCAGCCCTTCGTAGACGGCTCTTTCGATTATCGAAAACCCTATGTTAAGTTCGTTCATTGAAGGTATCTTCGCTATCGGCTTCACATTTTTGTAGTCAAGCCCGTGGCCGGCGTTCAGTATGAGCCCCAGCGAGGCGGCCAGTTTCGAGGCCGCTCTTATCCGTTCCAGCTCTCTTCCGCCCAGCGCCGCGCCGAAATGCCTCGCGTAAGAGCCCGTGTGCAATTCCACGCAGTCGGCGCCCGCCTCTTTCGAGGCCCTGACCTGTTTTTCTTCGGGATCTATGAAAAGGCTGACCTTTATGCCCTTTGACCGGAGCTTCCTGATGACAGCCGAGATTTGCTTTTGTTGACCGTAAACATCGAGCCCGCCTTCGGTAGTAAGTTCCATGCGTTTTTCCGGGACGATGCAGACGTCGTCCGGGACTACCCTGAGAGCTATCCTGACGATATCGGGGGAAAGCGACATCTCCATGTTGAGCTTCGTCTTGAGCTGCTTTTTAAGGCGCGAGATGTCTGCGTCGTTAATATGCCTTCTGTCTTCTCTGAGGTGCGCGGTTATGCCGTTCGCGCCGGCTTTCTCGCATATCAGGGCGGCGGTCACCGGGTCGGGATGGCCTTCCCGCCTCGCCTGCCTGAGAGTGGCAATGTGATCGATATTTACGCCGAGTTTCAGCATACCGCCTCTATCTCATTTTTAGCCGTGTCAGATATCTTTTGCGCGTACGCCGTGATCTCCCTCTTTTTCTTGCCCTCGATCATCACCCGGAGCAAGTTCTCGGTGCCGGAATAACGCACCAGGACCCTGCCGTCGGAGCCGAGTTTCTTTTGAACGCTCTTGATGACGACGGAAGTTGCCGGTAGTTTTTCAAGCGGCACTTTACTGGTGACTCTTGTATTGATAAGGACCTGCGGGTACTTCACGACCAGCGAGCACAGCTTAGAAAACGGCACTCCCGCCTGCCCTGCAATGCCGAGTACCTGCAGCGCTGAAAGCAACCCGTCGCCCGTGGGCAGGTGTTCGAGTAGGATCAGGTGGCCCGACTGTTCCCCGCCTACCGCAGCCCCGCTTTTTTTCATTTCTTCAAACACGTACCTGTCCCCCACCTTGGTCTGCCTTACTTCTATGCCGAGTTTTTTCATAGCCTTAAACAACCCGATGTTAGCCATTACGGTAGTCACGAGCAGGTTATTGGTGAGTCTCCCCTTTTTTTTGAGGTAACCCGAGATTATCGCTAGCAGATAATCACCGTCACGGACGATGCCCTTTTCATCGACAAATATTATCCTGTCGCCGTCGCCGTCGAAGGCAAGCCCGCAGTAGGCCCGCCGCTTCACCACCTCACGGCTGAGTTTTTCCGGGTGGAGAGATCCGCTGTCTTTGTTGATGTTCTTTCCGTCCGGCAAGCAGTTAAGCGGAAAAACCTCCGCTCCCAGTCCTGAAAATATACCGCCCGCTATCCTGCTGGTCGCCCCGTTAGCGCAGTCGACCACGAGTTTGAGGCCTTTTAAGCTTCCGGAACCGGGGAAGCTATTTTTGAGGAATTCCTTATATTCTTCGATCAGGTTCGTCATGCGCTTTATGTGCGCGGTTCCGGAGGGCGCGGCCGCCGAGCCCGGAGCTTTTATAAGCTTTTCGATCTGGGCCTCGAGCTTGTCCGGTAGTTTTGTGCCTCTGTGGCTGAAAAATTTAATCCCGTTATCGCCGTAAGGATTGTGAGATGCCGAGATCACTACCGCGGCTGACACGGGGTATTTCCTGGCGATGAAGGCCACTCCCGGCGTCGGAATAACGCCCAGGTCCCAGACCTCAATGCCGGACGCGGAAAGTGAATTTTCCAGATATTTCGAGATAAGCGGCCCGGACTCTCTGGTGTCCCTGCCGATGACGATTAGGGGCCTGCGATTTTTTTTCTTGAAGACTTTCGCGGCGCTTGCCCCTATAATACCGACTGTTTTGCGGTCAAGAGGGAATTTTCCCGCCATCCCGCGTATACCGTCTGTTCCGAACAGCTTTACGTCCTTCATCATTCACCGCCCTATTTCCTGTAAACGTATACCCACATCGCCAGGGCGAGCAGGAACGCTATAAGTTTGAGTTGCCAGTTCTCTTTCCAGTTTTTCATGTTATTCATCACGTCTATTTCGTCCCGAAACGTCTCAGGCGGTTGGCTTCCGCGCGCCGGCGGAAAAAATCCAGCAGGCGGATGCGCACTTCTTCTATGTCGATGTCCGTTTCGAGCCTTCCTTCGCGCGCGACCGAGATCTTGCCGGTTTCTTCGGAAACGACAAGAATGATCGCGTCCGATATCTCGCTCAACCCGACGGCCGCCCGGTGCCGGGTGCCCAGTATCTTTGAAATATCGGGTTCGTGGCTGAGCGGCAGCACGCAGCCGGCCGCGATGAGCCGGGCGTTCTGTATTATCACCGCGCCGTCGTGCAGAGGGGACCTCGTGTTGAATATGGAATACAGCAGTTCCTTGCTGACGTGCGCGTTGATAATGGTGCCGGTCTCCAGGTAATTCCTGAGCCCGGTGTCCAGCTCGAAGACGACAAGCGCGCCTATGTGTTTATCGCTGAATTCTTTTGCCGCTTCTATCACTTCGTTAACGAAGCCGAGTTCTGAAGGAACCAGTATTTTCCCCCAACGGTGGCTGCCGAGCTGGGCGAGCGCGGAGCGTATTTCCGGCTGGAACACGACTACCAGTATCACGACCGCCGCATACCAGAATTTCTCGAACAGCCAGCTGAGCGCCTTGAGGTGCATCGCCTGGGCCATGAAAGTTATGATAAGCAGTATCAGTAATCCGACGATGATCTGGACCGCCCTGGTGCCTTTTATCATAAGCATCATGCGGTAGAAAACATAGGCCACGGCAAGGATGTCGACTATGTTTACAAAATAATCCGTCCAGAGCATCTTCACCAGTTCCATAACCTGCTCCATTAAAACAGCGCACAGCGTTTAGCGCATAGAAAAGTCAAAAGACTTATTTATTTAGGGTCTTGTCATCCGCTAAAAGCTATGCCTTGCAAAACTGCCAGAGCCTGCACGGTCTCTTTAACGTCGTGCACACGGAGCACGCTCGCCCCGTTCATCGCAGCCCATATATTTCCCGAGAGGCTCCCCGGAAGCCTCTCCGAGACCGGAGCGCCGCGGGATAGTTCGCCGATAAAAGATTTCCTCGATAGCCCGGCGACGGCCGGCACCCCGAGGCTCTTGAATTCTCCGAACCTCTTCAATATCTCGAGATTGTGGCCGAGGGTCTTACCGAAACCTATGCCGGGATCGATCAAGAGTTTTTCTCGTTCGATACCGGATCTTTCCGCGAAAGCGATACGTTCTTCAAAGAAATCGCCGATCTCCGCTACGACGTCACGGTAAGCCGGCTTCTTCTGCATCGTCTGCGGCGTCCCCAGCATATGCATAAGGATCACCGCGGCGCCGTGCTTCGCGGCAGCCCGGGCCATTCTTTGCCCTCCCCAGCGCAAGGCCGTGATATCGTTGACCATGCAGGCCCCCGACCGGAGAGCGGCCAGCGCGACGGACGGTTTGTAAGTGTCGATAGAAAGCGGTATGTTGATCTTTTTTGCTATGCCGCGGATGACGGGGATGACCCTGGCGATCTCCTCTTTTTCAGAAACCGGTCTCGCGCCCGGCCTGGAAGATTCGCCGCCGACGTCGATGATCCCGGCCCCTTCCCGCGCCATCTCCAGCGCCCGGGCCACGGCCTTATCCGCGTCGCGGTAGTTACCGGCGTCGGAAAATGAGTCCGGGGTGACGTTGAGGATCCCCATTACAAGCGCTCGCCCGCCTAACTTTAAGGTGAAGTTTCCGGCTTTCAGGCAAAAAGACTGCTTATCGTGATCTAAAAGAACTTTGCCGAGTTCCTCCGCTACGGCTTTTAAACCGAACGGCTGGACGGGAAGTTTTTTCATCAACTGGCCTAAAATTTTCAGCGTGCCCATCAAGAGCACACCCGAAAATCCTTTTTCGAATCTCGAAACTTTTTCGCTGACCGCAGCCTCACCGCCCAGGGACAGCATTTCCTGTTTTAAGAGGGCCGCCGCGCGGTTATCCACGTTCTCGACAAAAAGAGCCTTGAACACGGCTTTGGGGGCCATTATGCTCACGGAGTACGGATCCGCGCCCGTCCTGGCGATCGCTTGCCTGGCGGCTCCAATATCGTCGAGCTCAATGACTCTGATCTTCATAATTGAATGCGTTTATTTGATAAGCGACAACGCTTCGGAACGCGTGCGGGCATCCTTTAGGAATATGCCCCGCATGGCGCTCGTGACCATTCTGGTACCCTGTTTTTTGAGGCCTCTCATCGTTATGCAGAGGTGTTCGGCCTCGATGACGACCATTGCGCCGTGAGGCTTGGCGGCCGTCATAATGCTGTCGGCTATCTGTTTGGTCATCCTCTCCTGGAGCTGCAGCCGGCGCGAAAAAATTTCCACGAGCCTCACGAGCTTCGAGACGCCCAGGAGCCTGTCTTTTCTCGGGATATATGCCACGTGCGCTTTGCCGAAAAACGGCACCAGGTGATGCTCGCAAAGCGAATAGAAAGGAATGTCTTTTACGAGGACTATCTCTTCGTGATTTTCTTTCTCGTAGTAGACTGTCAGGATCTCCGCGGGGTCCATCTGCTGGCCTGCCAGGGCTTCTTCGTAAAAACCAGCAACCCTTTTAGGAGTGTTTTTAAGGCCTTCCCTGCCCGGGTCTTCGCCGAAGGCTTCAAGCATGGATTTTACTGCTTTTTCAAGCTTTTTCTTGTCCATCTTTCTTTCCTTCCGGGGCGGCTGGTGATGCCGGAGCGCTCACGGCTGCGGGTGCCGGTGCCGGTTCCGGTTCACCTTTAAATATCCTCTCGACCTCGTCGGCGTCGAGGATCTCTTTTTCTATAAGGCGTTCCGCAAGCGCTTTGAGCTTGTCCTGGTTCTCGCGGAGAATCTTTTCGGCGTTGGTCTTGGCGTCTCCTATGATGCGTTTGACTTCTTCATCGATAATTTCGGAGGTTTTGTCAGAGAACCTCGGTTCGCGGTTGAAATCCCTGCCGAGGAATATTTCCTCGTCCGGGCGTTTCAGGGAGAGCGTGCCTATCCTTTCGCTCATCCCGAACTCCGTCACCATCTTGTGGGCTATGTCCGTGGCCTTGGAGAGGTCGTTTTGCGCCCCGGTAGTTATTTCGTTGAAGACCATTTCTTCGGCCACGCGGCCTCCCATGAGCACCGCAAGCCGGCCGTTGATCTCCAGCCTCGTGGTCAGGAATTTGTCTTCAAGCGGCAGTTGCAGGGTATAACCTAGAGCCGGCCCCCTGGGTATTATGGAAACCTTGTGGACCGGGTCAGAGCCCGGCGTGAGCTTTGCCACGAGCGTGTGCCCGGATTCGTGATAGGCGATGATCTTTTTTTCCCTGTCCGATATCATCCGGGATTTGCGCTGCGGGCCCGCAATGACCCTGTCTATGGCTTCCTCGAGCTCCGGCATCTCCACGGAGTCCTTGTTCTTTCTGGCGGCGAGAAGCGCCGCTTCGTTGACGAGGTTGGCGAGGTCTGCCCCTACAAAACCGGGAGTGCGCCTGGCGATCACCATCAGGTCTACTTTGAGGGAAAGCTTTACGGTTCTGGCGTGGACCCTCAGTATCTCTTCCCTGTCCTTCAGGTCGGGATTCGGCACCGAAACGTGCCTGTCAAAGCGGCCGGGCCTGAGCAGAGCGGGGTCGAGCACATCGGGGCGATTCGTCGCGGCTATAAGGATAACGCCTTCCTTGGTGTCGAAACCGTCCATCTCAACCAGCAACTGGTTAAGGGTTTGCTCTCTTTCGTCGTGGCCGCCGCCGATGCCGGCGAACCGGTGCCTGCCGACGGCGTCGATCTCGTCTATGAAAAGCAGGCAGGGCGCGCTGCGCCTGCCCTGGTCAAAGAGGTCTCTGACGCGCGAAGCGCCTACGCCCACGAACATCTCGACGAACTCGGAACCGCTCGAAGAAAAGAAAGGTACCCCCGCTTCGCCTGCCACCGCCTTGGCGAGAAGCGTTTTGCCTGTCCCGGGGGCTCCGAAGAGAAGCACGCCCTTTGGTATCTTTCCGCCGAGCTTCTGGAATTTGGCCGGGTCTTTGAGGAACTCTATGATCTCCTGGAGCTCTTCCTTGGCCTCGTCGCAGCCCGCGACATCCTTGAACGATATCTTGGTCTTTTTGGTCGATTGCAGTTTGGCCTTGCTGCGGCCGAAAGACATCACCTGTTTTCCGCCGTTCTGCATGCCTTTCATCATCCACAACCAGAAACCTATGAGCAGGATCATCGGGCCCCAGTTCATTATCAGCGGCATCAGCCAGCCCCGGTCGAGGTCGCCGGAAAACTGGTCAACGTTATACTGTTCCAGCTCCTCGACGAGTTTAGGGTCCGACAGAGGAACCGTCTTGAAACTCTGGACTTTCCCGTCGGGCGAGTGGTACTGCCCTCTTATCAGGTCCTGGGCTACGGTCACCTTGACGACTTCCCCCGTTTTGAGAAGTTTCTTAAACTGCGAATAAGGGACATCCTGTTCAACGGTTTTCTGCCTCACCGCCTGGATAAAATAAAGCAGGAAGAAGAAGACCATCAACCAGATCAAAATACCCCAGCGATTCTTTTCTTTCATTTTAGTTTTTCCTTTTCCAGCACGCCTATGTACGGAAGGCCCCGGTACGCTTCGTTGTAATCGAGGCCGTAACCGACTACGAATTTATCTGGTATTATAAAACCTCTGTAATCCACCCTGACGGGGACTTTTCTCGCGGTTATTTTATCGAGTAGCACGCAGGTCTTTACCGTCGCCGCATTCCTGGTGAGAAGGTTTTTCTTCAAACAATTCAGGGTTTCGCCCGAATCGACGATGTCCTCGACGAGGAGTATGTTCTTCCCCGCCGGTTCTTCCTTCAGGTCAGCCAGGAAACTGACGCGGCCGGACGACTTTACCCCCCGGTAGGAAGAAACCGAGATAAAATCAACCCCGCAGTTTACAGTCAGGTGCCTGATGAGGTCGGAGAAAAATATCACGCTGCCCTTGAGCACGGCGACAATGGTCAGCTCTTTTCCGGCATAGTCCTTCGAGATGCTTTTCGCCAGGCGTTTGACTTTCTGCCTTATGCGGCCGGCGGAAAGAAGAACCCTGTCAGCGTGCCTTCTATGGTATGAGCCGTCCCTCGCGGGATCACTCTTCGCGTTACGATGCTTTGCGCTGTTTGACAAGCGGCTACCTTGTTCCGCCGGTTGCAATGAGCTTGCCTCGGCCCCCGGCAATAAACCGCTCATCAGCGGTCCGGACTGGAATTCCTATGAAAAATAAGCCTGTTGTTTCTTTTTTCGACCCGCCAGCACTTCGAGAGAATGATTTCTTTGCGGTTTTCGGAGAGAACGAGGCCCCTGAGACGCTTGATATTGTGCAGTGACCGTTTTTCCGGCAAAATCTCTTTCAGAATGCGCTGTTTAACAGCTTCATTATATCCAAAAAATCGTTTTAAATCAAGCACGATCCTGTCCCTTGAATACGCCACCATTTTCTTGCGGGCCCGCGCTGATATCTCGCTTAATGCCTCGTTCTCGCACGCGATTATGCCGGAAAGATTGTAGACGTGCTCGATAAACTTCGGATTGAATTTCTGCAGTTCCGGAATAAGCTTGTGTCTTATGCGGTTTCTCGTAAAATCCAGTTTAAGGTTCGAGCCGTCGATCGAGAACGTGAGTTTCTGGCGCCTGAGATAAGCGATGATCTCTTCGCGCGTCAGAGGAAGGATGGGCCTTACTATCCTTGTATCTCCTTCCCCGGCCCTCACGACCGGGATCCCGGAAAGCCCCTCGCTCCCCGTTCCCCTGATGAGCCACATCAAGACCGTTTCTGCGTTGTCGTTGGCATTATGGCCCGTAGCTATCACGTTAAAACCTTGTTCCCGCGCGATCGAAGACAGGGTGTGATACCGGAGGTTCCTGCCGGCGGTTTCAAGCGAGATGCCTCCGGTAGCCGCGGCCTCGCTGACTTTTATATTTTTTACTACCACGGGGATGTTAAGTTCCCTGCCGAGCCTTTGCACTTTTTTTGTCTCTTTCCCGCTCGCGGCCCTGAGCCCGTGATCCATATTGACTATGAGAAGATCTATCGGCAGAGATTTTTTTAACCTCCAGAACAGGTGGGCAAGGCACACGGAATCCGGGCCTCCGGAAACGGCCAAAATGACCCGGTCTCCCGGCTCGATCAGGCCGTTCTCGCGCACGAATAGTTTGAACTTTTCCCAGGCATCCATAATGGAACTAATTTTATCAAAAATCGAGTGAAAAAGGAACAGAACCGAACACCGGGCCCGGGCCCCGGTAAAAAAAAACAAAAACCAGTTTAAGAATAAACTGGTTTTTGTTAATAAAGTTGCGGGGGCAGGATTTGAACCTGCGGCCTTCAGGTTATGAGCCTGACGAGCTACCGGGCTGCTCCACCCCGCGATTTTGAGGTTTGTATAATATACAATTTAAAAGCTGGATTGTCAACTGCCTATGTAACAGTGCGCTGTAACCTGAATGCTCTTACGGCTGACGTCTATGATCTTGCAGCCGAAAACGTTAACGATGGTAGTGGGGCCTTCGGTGCTGATCTGGTTGGTGTATTGGTTGGCAAGGTGTATGTGCCCGTGAAGCCACAAAAAAGGCGAGGCCTTGTCCATAAAAGCTTTGAAGCATTTAAAGCCCTTGTGAGGCCTGTCGGGCAGGTCGTGGATATTCGCTATGGGAGCGTGCGAAACGACTACTAATTCCTTTCTCTGCCTTCCCAGAAATTTATCCCTGAGACGGTACCAGGCGATGGAGCGCTCGACGCTCCTGACGGTTTTTGCCATCTCTGATTCGCTGTATTGGTTCTCTTCGCCGTTATACCACATGGAGCCGCCGAACCCGGCGAACAAATAGTTCTTGTAAGCCGCCACCCTGCCGTGAAGATCGGGTTGTCCGGCCACGTACCTGACTCCTCGAGATGAGAACGCCGCTTTCTGAGGTTCAAAATATTCACCGCTGTTCTCCAGCGGGTGATTTCCCCTTATAAAAAAGAAATCGCGTCTCATCCCGTCTACGAGGAACTCGAGGTATTCCGTGTCGAGGTCTCCGCAGGAGACGATCACGTCGATATCGTCCAGCTTCTGCGGGTCGTTGACGATCAGGGTCTCGAGGCCGCGGCTCAGCTCGTCCGAAACTGCAAGGATCTTCATCGATATCCCGTTCTAAGGTAATTTGGGCAGGTATCTGCCTTTTAACTCCTGTTTTATGCCCTGAACGATCTCTTTTATTACCGGGGGGACCAGTTCGAAGAATTTAGCTTTCCTGTATTTTTTAAGGAAATCCTGTTTTGTAAAATCAAAACCCACGTCGTGGCCCGCCTTCTGGCTGAGGAAATATTTGTGCTGCTGGATCCAGAGGTAAAGGTCGGTGTAGGTGCGTTCGGGGAACCGGTCGAGTATGTTCTCTTCGAGTATTATCTTGACCGCCGGCAGGAACCGGGTCTCATACCAGAGAAGGCTCGCGTAGATTATCGCTTTTTTAGCGAGTTCGCCGCCGTTATAGTTCCTTTTGAAATCGTTTATCTCTTCATAGAGCTTGCTGAAGCTCGTCAGGTCGGTGACTTTCACGGGATAAACGAGTATCGCGTTCTTGAGAAAAGTATTTTTCTCAAAAGAGTCTTCCTCGAGCCTTATGAGGAATTTCTTTGCCTGTTCCGTATCATACGTGTACTGTTTATCCGGGGAGAGGCCGATGTCGAAATGTATCTCGGTCACATCGGCGTCGATAGCCGTCGCGTTCATTTCTTTTTTCGCGACCGTAACCCTGTGGTGCCCGTCTATGACGAAGTAGCTGTCGAATATCTGGTAGACCTTGATGGGCGGCAGTATCTTTCCCGAGAGCATCGCGTCCTTGACGTTTTCGTACTTCGCGCTGATGCGGTCGCTCTGGGGCAGGAACTCGTTGTTAAAATCGTTGTACCTTCCCAGGCTCCCCACGATCTTATCGATGGGGATGGCTTCCACGCCTTTAGATCTCTGGTGGGTGTGCTCGAGGTTCTTCTCGATAGTTCCGAAATCAATCAGTTTATCATTCTCTTCCATGTCACTTACCCTGCCCCGTAAAATTAAATGCGCAGGGAGGGAATTGAACCCTCACGCCCCTTGCGGGGCTCAGGATTTTAAGTCCTGTGCGTCTGCCAGTTCCGCCACCCGCGCATTATGATACAGCTATAATTTGTATTTCACCCGCAACAAACTTTTTTAACTTTAATCGAAGAACTAAGGAACATCCAGCGAAGCTGGATCGTGGAGTTTACCCGCCGAAGTCTTGGCGAAGGCGGGCCACCCGCGCATTTTTTAAATCTGATTTATTATACAATATGTTTTCTTTCTTGGTCAATTCTATCATTGTTGGTGCTCCTGCCCAAAGTGTCCACTTTATTGCAACGCGACCTCATTATTGACCTATATATATCGTAAATCCCACCTAAGACCTGATTACACTACAAATATCATTATTAATCGTTCTGTAGTGTAAATATCTTCAACTTCTGTTATTAAGTGGTTTCCAGCAGCCATTTCCACACGGGTTGTATTTTTATCCGGTAGGATTTATCCCGTTTAATTGTCCAAACATCTTCTTCGTCATTAGTCAGAATTGTTCCTGTTGTTAAAGAGCAGTCTTGCATCGCCTCAATCAGGCCTTCTACTTCTCTTTCCTTTGTCTGCTCGTCACGCAAAACAAAGCATACCTGCATAGCTTCCACTATCTTATTCTCTTGTTTAATCAAAAAATCGCACTCCCTGTTGTTTCGGAAGAAATATATTTCTTGCCCGCGGCGCTTCAATTCAACAAATACGATGTTTTCCAGCATTCTGCTTTTTTCGTCCTCATATCTGAAGCCCACCAGTTTTGCCACGGCATTATCGATCATATACGCTTTCTTATTGCCGTACAGCTGTTTTTTTACCGATCTTTCGTACTTTGTTAGCAAAAATACTAAATATGAGTTTTCAAGATAGTGAAGATATTCCCGCACCGTATTGGAGCTTCCGAGCCCCACCATATTTTTAATTGAAACAAAGCTTATGTCCTTTCCGATATTGCTTGCTATAAAATACACCATTTCCCTGAATTGTTTTTCGTTTGAAACGTGGTATCGCGCAAAAATGTCCCTGTAGATAATATTGTCAAACAGCATCTTGATATAATCTACTTGTCCGGTGCTTACATATTCGGGGATCCCCCCGGTATTAGAATACAACGAGAAATTCTTTTTTATTATGCTTCTTTCGGAACTGCTCAGTCCATGTTTCAAGCTATGGGGTTCTTTATGAAACAGCATGAACTCTCCAAACGAGAAGGGGTAAAGCTCGATCTGGACATACCTGCCGGTTAAATGTGTTCCGAGTTCTCTGCTCAGCATAGAAGCATTTGAGCCGGTAAGGTACACTTTTTTACCGTTATCATACAATCTGCGGACAAACCGTTCCCACCCTTTTATATTTTGTATTTCATCAAAATAGAAAATATCCTGCTCACCGAACTGCTCTATGAATACTTCAAACATCATTTGAAAGTCCGCTACTTGGAAATCAATAAGCCTGTCATCGTCAAAATTAATGTAATAGTCGCGCTGTTTTTCGGCGCTTCTTACTTGTTCAAGCAATGTGGATTTACCGCAGCGTCGCAGACCGCTTATAACTACTATCTGCTTTGTCTTCCTGTATCTTTCTATATCTTTGAGCTTTCCGCGTTTGACCCTGTTTTCAATCAACGATACTTTTCTCTGGTCTTTGATTACCTGCAACAATAGTTCTTTATTCATTTTCTTTCCTTTCAAATATGTTGCAACGGCATTGCTATATTATTATACATATGTTGCAATAGTATTGCAAGTATAAATATGAATGGTGGGGCCAGGTCTTGTATTTTGACATCGCCTACATCTTATTTGCACTGATCAACCTGCTAATTGTCGAATAATGCAAACCGGTATGCTTGGCGATTTCTGCCTGGCGATA